>Ga0268299_1000082_pt1 | contig 371341 bp, 301 predicted proteins | sample NOBtaG_FD_193484 | JGI IMG/M metagenome (GOLD analysis project Ga0268299, IMG submission 193484) | Activated sludge microbial communities from bioreactor in Nijmegen, Gelderland, Netherland - NOB reactor | ecosystem: Engineered > Bioreactor > Aerobic > Activated sludge | place: Netherlands...
GACGGCTCGCAGCTCCTCCCGCTCGTCGCTCACGGTGTCAAGTATCGCGATGGAGTTCGCGTGGAGAGCAAGGGAGAGCGCGCCGCCTGATCACGGCTGCCGATCCACAGGATTTGGCAATACCTCCATCCCCGATCTCACTGTCCGCTCCAGCGGACACCTCCGAATTCTTCGCGCACCGCACGATTTCCTTTTCACTTGCCCTTGACGGATTTCGCCAGGGCCACGCGCACCGAAACGTCGACACCGCGAGAAGCCCCCGCGCAGCGCCGCAGAGCCGAGACGCCGCACCGGAGCATCCGACGAGCCGCCTCACCCCTCGCGCGCCGAGATCACCCCGCAGCGCCCGCCGGAACCCCGCTCGAAATCGCGGTGGTATCCGCACCTCATGACGCATCGAGCACCTACCGAAACGGCACCTCGGCCGACGCAGCCGCTCCCGCCCGCCACCGTCGACCGCCTCGCCGACGAGATCGCCGCGCTCTCCTCGCAGATCGACGCCGCGACGCACCGCCTCCTCACCTTGATCCGCCGCTTCGACGAGGGCTCGGGCTGGTCGACGCACGGCGCTCTCTCCTGCGCGCACTGGCTCAACTGGCGGATCGGCCTCGACCTCGGAGCCGCGCGCGAGCGGGTGCGCGTCGCGCGCGTGCTCGGTTCGCTACCGGCGCTCGACGCGGCCCTCCGTCGCGGCGCGATCTCCTACTCGAAGACGCGCGCCGTCACGCGCGTCGCGACGCCGGCGAACGAGGGGACCTTGCTCGAGATGGCGCAGCACGCGACGGCGTCGCAGCTCGAGAAGATCTGCCGCGGCTACCGGCGCGTGCTCGCCGTCGAGCAGCAAGATCGCCCGGAGAGCCTGGCGGACGAGGATCTGCGGCGCTTCGTCCGCTTCGCCGACACGGACGACGGCATGGTGCGCATCGACGCGCGGCTCCGGCCGGAGGAGGCGCGCGTCGTGCTGCAGGCGCTCGACGTCGCGCGGCGGCTGGCGTGGCGCTCCAGCACGACGCGCCCGGACGTTTCTGCGGAACCGTCGCCGCGGGCGACGTGCGACGGCGACCTCGCCGGACACGACGGAACGCAACAGACACAGGGCTGGACGCCGTGCCGCACGGACGGCCCGCCGGCCCCACGCGAGCCCTCGCCCGCCCTGTCGCGGGCCGACGCGCTGGTCGCCGTCGCGGAGGCGTTTCTCTCGACGTCGGCCGCCGCGCACGCGGCCCGCGGCAACGGCGCGGCACCCGTGGAGATGGTCGTCCACGTCGACGAGGCGGCGCTCCGCTCCGGCGCGGCCTTCCACGACGCGAGCGGCCGTTCCGACCACGGCGACCATGGTGACTACGACGACGGCGACGCTGACACCGACGCTGCGGACGCCTCCGCGCGCGGGAGCGACGTTGGCACCCCCGACCCGACGCGCCGCTACGCAGCCCTCGACGACGGCACCGCGCTCGCCCTCGCCACGGCGCAGCGCCTCGCGTGCGACGCGGCCGTCGTCACCGTCGCGCACGACGCGCACGGCGACGTCCGCACGATCGGCCGTCGCACGCGGCGCATCTCGGCGACGCTCCGCCGCGCGCTCCGCGTCCGCGACGACGGCTGCCGCTTCCCCGGCTGCACCAACCGTCTCACCGACGCGCACCACGTCGTCGCGTGGGCGCGCGGCGGCGCCACCACGCTCGCGAACCTGTGCTCGCTCTGCCGTCGCCACCACCGCTTCGTGCACGAGCACGGCTACCGCATCGACGCCTCATCCGACGGCGAGCTGCGCTTCTTCCGTCGCGACGGCACGCCGGTGCCGGCGGTGGGAATGGACGCGCCCACGACGACGAAGACGCCGCCGCGCACCGACGGCACCGTTGCGGGCCACGACGACACGGACACGGACACCGACGCGCTCGACGCCCTCCGCGACGCGCACGCCGGGCGCGGCCTGCCCGCGATCGACGGCGACACGGCGTTCCCGCGCTGGGACGGCGCGCCCGCCGACTACGGCCTCGCGGTGCAGGCCCTGCTGGCTTCGGAAGTCGCCGTCGGACCATCTCCCGGCTGACGGCTTCAGCCTCCGCGAACGCGGTGAGCATCACGCGCGCTCGAAACGCGAATCGAAGATGGTCGAGCGCCCGCAGGAGACTCGCGAGCACCCTCCGCGCGCAAAGCGCGCGGCCGAGCAAAGCGAGCGCAGGGAGTGGGGCCCCGTCGGGCTTTGCCCGATGGGGCGAGGGGTCGCGTGACCCCTCGGGGGAATGGCCGGGCCCCGTCGGGCTCTGCCCGATGGGGCGAGGGGTCGCGTGACCCCTCGGGGGAATGGCCGGGCCCCGTCGGGCTTTGCCCGATGGGGCGAGGGGTCGCGTGACCCCTCGTCGAGACGGGAGGGGGGACACCGGCGGCCGATGGGGAGTACGGTACCGCGTTTGGGTGCACGGAGGGGCGTGCTCGCGGCACCGTGGCTTCGCAACTGCGACGACCGCCGGCGTCCCTGTGCCGGGTGATACGCACGCCGGATGCCAGACGGATGCTCCGGCGCGTGGCCCGGTTTCGCTGGCTCGCACGGGTGCACCGCTCCAAGAACGGCGGCTGCCTGGCAACGCGCGTTGACGCGCTGGCCACCGCGGTTGTCCGGCCCCGCGGCTGCGACGCTCAGGCCGCCGACGCGACCTGCGCCGCGCGATCCTCCTCGATCAGCTCGAGCAGCGCCGCGATGACGTCCGGGTCGAACTGCGTACCCGCGCAGCGCCGCAGCTCGGCCACCGCCACCTCTTCCGGGAGGGCGGCGCGGTACGGGCGGTCGTTGCGCATGGCGTGGAAGGCGTCGGCCACGGCGACGATGCGGGCGGCGATCGGGATCGTCTCGCCCGCGATGCCGTCGGGGTAGCCGTTGCCGTCGAAGAACTCCTGTGAGGCGCGGATCGCGGGGGCGAGGTGGCGCACCGGGGCCAGGGCCTGGACGAGCTCGGCGCCGATCTCGGCGTGCATGTTCATGATCGTCCGCTCGACCTCGTCGAGCGGGCCCGGCTTCAGCAGGATCTCGAGCGGCGTGTGCAGCTTGCCGATGTCGTGCAGCAGCCCGCTCTGGCCGCACGTGCGCACCATCTCGGGCTCGCAGCCCATGTGGCGCGCGATGCGCGCCGACAGCGCTGCGACCTCGCGCGAGTGCTGCGCGGTGCCCTGGTCGCGCACCTCGAGTGCTGCGATGAGCGTGCGCAGCACGGCCGTCTCCTCGCGTCGCGCCGGCTCGGGCACGGCCGGCGGGCTCGCGCCGCCGAACATCTCGATGCGATTGCGGCCGGAGCGCTTGCCGCGCAGCATCGCGGAGTCGGCGCTCACCATCAGCTCCGACGGGCGCGTGCCGTCCTCGGGCGAGGTCGCGGCGCCGATCGTCACGGTGATCGAGCAGCCCTCGGGCAGGCCCTCGAGAGCGCTGCTCGCGAGCGCCTCCTGCAGGCGCGTCGCGACCAGGATCGCGCCGGCGCGGTCGCTCTCGGGCAGGATCACGACGAACTCGTCGCCGCCGAAACGTGCGACCACGTCGACCGCGCGGAGCTGCGCGCCGAGCACGCGCGCGACGTCGCGCAGCAGCTGGTCGCCGACGTCGTGCCCGAAGGTGTCGTTCACCCACTTGAAGCGGTCGATGTCGATGAACAGCAGGCTCGTCGGGTAGCCGACGGCGCTCGCGCGGCGCAGCTCCTCGGCGAGCCGCGCCTCGAGGAAGCGGCGGTTGTAGACGCCGGTGAGCGGGTCGGTGAGCGCGGCGCTCTGCGCGCGCTCGAGGCGGATCGCCGAGTCGAGCGCCAGCGCCACCTCGGCGCAGAAGAAGCTCGACAGGCTCTCCGACGGCCGGCTGCCGGCAGGGAACGTGAGCGACATGACGCCGATGCGCTCGGTGCCGACGGTGAGCGGGAAGTGGATCTCGATCTCGCCGTCGCTCGACGCGCGCTCCACCGTCAGCCAGTCGCGCCACACCTGCGCCGCGGGATCGCCGCCGTCGAGCGCGATCGACGCCGGGGCGTCGTGCGGCGCCGGCTCGTGGTCGCCCGGCAGCGCGGCGAGACGCGCCAGCGCGCCGTCCTGCGGCACCCAGATCGCGGCGCGCGTCGCGCGCAGCGCCTTCTGCGCGAGCCCCACCACCGACTGAGCGAGCTCGCGCGGGCTCTCGCCCTCGCTCATCGCCTGGTGCAGGCGGAACAGCGCCGACACGATGCGACGGTGGCTCGCGAGCGAGCGCCGTGTGCCGCGCCGCTCGGCGAGCAGGCTGCGCAGGAGCTGCGACACCGGCATCGACTCGAGGTCCGTCACCGTCAGCTCGCCGCCGAGGCCGGACGCGGGCGCGAACTCGGCCTCGAGCGCCGCCTCGAGCGGGTCGGTCTCGTCGTCGTCCGCGCCGTCGTCCACCACCGTCCGCTCGAGCGCCTGGCGCACCTGGCTCAGCACGTCCTTCGCGTGGAACGGCTTGACGACGAAGCCCACCGCGCCCATGGCGAGGCACTGGATGCGCGTCGCGGCGTCGGTGCGGCCGGTGACGAAGATCACCGGGATGTCGGCGAGCATCGGGTCGAGCCGCATGCGGCGCAGGATCTCGGGGCCGTTCTGGCCCGGCATCATGATGTCGAGCAGCACCAGCGAGACGTCCGGCGACAGCACCAGCCAGGCGCTCTCGCCGTCGCGCGCGACGAGACAGCTGTAGCCGGCCTTCTCGAGGTAGCTGCGCAGCAGGAAGGTGATCACCGGGTCGTCGTCGATGATCAGGATCTTCTGCGCCGCGACGGTCGCCGCGGTCTCGAGCTGCTCTGGGTTCGCCATTACCGTGTCCCCGATCGTCAGGAGCCCGCCGGCCCGGCCGGCGCCGCTCCGGGATCCGCGCAGCGCAGGTGTGCGCTCTGCGCGAGCAGGCCCTCGGCCGCGGCGATGCCGAACCAGAGCCAGTTGAGGTCGTAGTAGCGGTCGGGCCGCTTCGAGATCTTCTCGAGCTCGACGAGGTCGAGCTTGCCGTCGCGCAGGTGGCGCGCGTAGGCCGGAGCTTGTCGCTCGAGGAGCGGCAGGATGGCGCCGTAGAAGCTCAGCGACTCGTCGCTGGAAAGCGCGCGCCCCGAGGTCGCGTAGCGCGTGTAGATCGCGCCGTCGCGCCGCAGCATCTCCACCAGGCGGTCGGCGCGCAGCGGGCCGTCGCACGCCTCGGGCCTGCCGTGGAACGCGCAATCGAGGGCGACGCGGAAGTAGAGCCGCATGGCGTCGAACGAGAAGTCGCGCCCGAGCTTGCTGTGCTCGGGCAGTGGCGCGATCGCGCCGTCCTCGGTCACCACCATGAAGTCCGGCGGCAGCTCGAGACCGGGCTGCTCGAGGACGCGCGCGAGCAGCGCGTAGCCGGTGCGCGTCGCCTCGTCCCAGCGCCCGTCGGGATCGACGCGCGCGAAGTCGGGGTACGCGTAGGGAATGAAGTACGACAGGTTCACGATTCGCTCGTCCACGGCCCAGTTCCCCGCCGCCGGAAACCAGCCGCCGGGAACCTCGATCGCCTCGTGCGTGCGGATCGCGACGAGCAGCTCGCGCGCCCGGGCCTCGAGCTCGGGACGCGCGAACGCGTTCGCCGCCAGGATGAGCGCGAAGGCGATCTCCTGGTCACCATCGGTCGCCGTGTTGGAATCGATGAGCCGCCCGGTGCGCGACGACCAGGTCCACGAGTAGAGGCCGTCGGGTCGCCGCAGATTGGCCTCGACCCAGGCGAAGATCCGGTCGAAGGTCGGCTCGTCGCACATCCAGGCGGCGCGCATCAGGCCGTAGCCCTGCCCCTCCGAGATCGCCTCGCCCTCGCCGCGCGTCCGGTCGAGCACGTAGCCCGGCGGCTGCACGTACACCGCCTTGTAGTCCTCCCACGCGGAGCGCAGGTAGTCGCGCGCGCTCGGCTGGCGACGCTCGCAGCCCGGCAGCAGCGCCACGAGCATCGAGAAGAGCGCGCAGCCGACGTTCGTCGCCCGCGTTCCCATGCTCAGAGCTCGACCTCGACGAACGCCATGGCGCGCGCGAGCCAGTAGGCGTCGAGGCTGTCGTAGAACGAGAAGCCCGAGATGCCGACGTTCGCCGGACCGAGGCGTACGCTCACCTCGAGCAGTCCGTGGACGCCGAAGCCGGGCTCGCCGTCGGTCACCAGGAGCTGCGGGTTGAGCTCGGCCTCGATGCGGAACGGGCCGTGCTGCTGCACCGTGTGCCCGGCGAGGCCGACCGTCGCGTGCGACTCGGGGCTGAAGTAGTCCGGCTCGTGCGCGTGCTTGAACGCCTCGACGAACGCGTTCGGGCGCAGCACGGTCCAGTCGTCCGGCGCGTTGCGCAGCGGCAGCTGGTAGTGCGCGTAGAAGATGCCGCGCAGATTCCCGTCCTGGTAGTTCTCGGCGCCGACCTGCGCCCACAGGCGGTCGCGCCGCTCCTCGCTGAGCAGCCAGTCGCCGAACACCTTGCCGCCGTTGATCGCGAACGACGGCCCGAGCGCCGCGAGGTCGATGATGCGGTTCCACAGCCTCGGGTCGAGGTCCTCGTGCGCGCCGAGCAGCGGCTCCCGGTACCCGACGACGCCGAGCACCGAGCCGCCCGCGAAGTAGCGGCGCGCGCCGAGGCTGCCGGTGACGATGTCGCCGCCGCCCGCCGAGCTGTCGACGAACCCGAAGCTGCCGTCGAGCGCCCACTCCGGCGTCAAGAATACCTCGCGCAGCGCCACGCTGCCGCCGGTGCGCGTGTAGCGCGCCTCGTCCTGGCTCACGACCTGCGCGATCGCCTGCACGGTGAGGAGCCCGACGTCGCGCGGGCGGAAGTCCGCCCAGACCGCACCGCCGTTCACCTCGAGGCGGTTCGCGTCGGCGAAGAAGGTGTACCCGGCGCCGACGTGCGGCCGCGTCGCGGCGTCGAGGCGCTCGAGCGCGACGCCCGCCTTGAGCGGCGCGCCCATCTCCGACGCGCGCTCGTACGCGTCGCGGGCGCTCCGGAAGTCGCCGCGCTTCCTCGCGACGTCGCCGCGCAGCAGCCACAGCTCCGCCGGCGAGGATGCGGTGGTCGGCTCCGGCGGCGCCTCGCCGGCAAGCTGATCGCCGAGCAGGTGGTACGCCCCGAGGTCGCGGTCCTGCGCGAGCGCGAGCCGCGAGCGGAAGGTCGCGTCCACGCTGGCGCGCGCGGCAACCTCCTCGGCGTCGCGGTAGAGCGCGGACGCCTCGCGCGGGCGGCCCTGCAGATAGACGCTCTGCGCGAGCGCGAGCCGCGCCTCGGGACCGTCCTCGTCGGCCGCGATCGCGTGCCGCGCGACCTCCTCCGCCTCCTCGTAGCGGCCCGCCGCGAGCAGCGCGCGCGCCAGCTCGACGCGCAGCCCGGTCTCGCCGCGCGCGGCGATCACCGCGCGGTACTCCGCGATCGCGTCCTCGGGCCGTCCTGCGTTGACCGCGTGGCGCGCGGCCTCGAGCCGGCCGTCGCCGTCGTCGGGGTGGCGCGCGACGTAGGCGGCATAGCCCGCGTCGGCCGCGTCGCGCTCGCCGAGCTTCGCCGCGAGGCGCGCCGCGAGCAGCTCGAGCACCGGATCCTCCGGCGTCCGCGCACGCGCCCGCGCCACCACCTGCTGCGCCTCGGCGTCCTGGTTCTCGCTCTCGAGCATGCGCGCGAGCATGCCGAGCGCCTGCGGATCGTCGTCGCGTGCGGCGAGCACCGCCCGCGCGCTCGCGATCGCGCCGCGGCGGTCGCCGGCCCAGTCCTGCAGCATCGCGAGCTGCAGGCGCTGCTCGGCGTCGAGGTGCTCGACGGCGAGCGCGTCGGTCAGCACGCGCGCGTCGTCGACGTCGCCCGCCTGCAGCTCGGCCTGCGCGAGCGCGAGACGCGGCTCGGGAGCGTCCGGATCGATCTCCACCCAGCGCGCCGCCAGGGTGCGCGCGGCCTCGTCCTCGTGCGCCCAGAGCGCGCTGAGCGTCTTGACGCGCAGGATCTCGGGATGGCGGCTCGCGTCGGGCAGCGTACGCGCGACGTGCCACGCGGCGACGTGGTCGCCGCGCTCGTTCAGACGCCACGCCTCGGCGACGCGCGCCCAGGTGCGATCGCCGCCGCCCGCGCGCGGGATCGCGCCGCCGTACGGTCTCGTCGTCACCGGCGCGGGCGTCGCCACCGCGGCAGGTGCCTGCGCGAGCGCGCCCGGCGCAGCGGCGGGTCCTGCGACGGCAGCCTCCGCTCCGGCCGACGCGACGTCGGGCGCGGCGACCGCCGGCGCGGGCACCGGCGCGACCGCGCTCGGCGCGGACGCCGGCGCCCGCGCGACGTCGTCCGCGAACGGCTCGACGTGCTCCCAGCGACGCACGAGGCCGAGCGACTCCCGCCAGAACCCGGGCTCCCGGATCTCGAGCAACCACAGCAGGGCGCCCACCCAGAGACCGAGCAGCAGCGCGCGCCTAGCCAGGCTCCGGGAGACCATAGAACTGCATCGGGTGGCGCTCGGCCGCCCAGTTGTGCCGCCCGAGCGCCGCCTCGATGGCGTTCCACAGCGTCCAGATCGCGAGGATCGAGACCAGGGCGTTCGCCGCGATCACGCGCGCCGGCGCCGTGTGCATCGCGATGGCGTAGAAGGGCAGGTAGAGGTTCAGGGCGACGACGACGAGCTGCGGCAGCACGGCCACCGCCGCCGGCCAGCTGCGCTTCTTCTTCGCACCCTTCTTGTTATTGACGTGGTACTGCGGCTTGCCGCGCCGGTAGCGCAGCGCGCGCAGCGTGTTCAGCGCGTAGACGGGGAAGAGCCCGACCAGCATCTGGAACTGCCGCGCCGAGCTCTCGCCGCAGGCGAGGTAGCGCATCGCGCCGATCATCGCGAGGAAGTAGAAGGCGCGCACCAGCGCGAACTCGATCTCCGGCCGGACGATCACCGAGCTGCCCGTCACGTACACCCACGGCGGGATCAGGAAGAGGAACGGGATGAAGAAGCCGCACGTCAGGTACGTGAAGCCGATCAGGAAGTAGTTGAGCCGCTTGCGCGCCGGCAGCCCCTTCTTGACCAGCGGGTTGTCCCAGAAGAAGAGGCGCATGGTGTCGAGCGCCCACTGCCCGCGCTGCTTCATGACGCCCCAGATGTCGTCGGGTGCCAGGCCGTCGGACAGCGGGTACGGGTAGTAGAACGACTTCCAGCCGCGCGCGTGCAGGTGGTACGAGGTGGTCAGGTCCTCGACCAGGTTCCAGATCGCGAAGCCGCCGATGTCGTCGAGCGCCTCGCGCCGGTAGAGCACCGCGGAGCCGCACGCGATCACCGTGTCGTGGCTGTCCATCGCGAGCTGCACGGCGCCGTAGAAGACGCGGTCCTCGTTGAAGAACGGATCGCCCTCGGGGACGAGGTAGGACTGCCGCGACTGCACGAAGGCGACGCGCGGGAAGCGCATGTAGCCGGCGAGCGCCCGCAGGATGTTCGCGTGCGGCACCTGGTCGGCGTCGAGCACCAGCAGCAGCTCGCCCGAGCAGCAGCCGAGGCCGAAGTTGAGATTGCCGGCCTTGGCGTCCCGGCGCTCGACGCCCTCGAGCTTGCGCGAGCGGTAGGTGAAGCCGAGGCTCTCGGTGAGCCCGCGCAGCTCCTCGGAGCCGCCGTCGTCGAGCACGTAGACCGCGAGCGGCCCGCTCCAGTCGATCGCCTTGCAGGCGTGCAGCGTCTTCGCGATCACCTCGATCGGCTCGCCGCAGCACGGCACGAACACGTCCACCGCGTAGTCGCGGTCGGGCTTCGGCGACTCCTGCGGCTTGAAGCGCAGGTGCCACATGGTCGAGCTCGCGCACGCGAACAGCGTCAAGCAGGCGGCCTCCGCCATCAGGAAGCCGATCCCGAGCAAGGGATGCGCGGGATTCATCGCGAAGAAGATCCACGCGAGGTAGCCGATCCCGGTGACCATCGTCAGGACGCACAGGAGCTGCGCCTTCAGGCGGCGCGCGGCGTCCTCCTTGTCGCGGAAGCGTCGCCCGCGACCGGCGTCGGACGCCGCTTCCGGCGTCGCCCCGTCGCGCTGCGCCGGAGCGTCCGCCAGCGACTCCGCCGGGTGTGCTTCCCTAGTGGGCCCTGGAACGTCCGACATCGACCGTGAAGTCGGCCGTGCGCCGATGACGCTTTAAGACGTGGCGGGCTGCACGTCGTTCGCCCGGGCGCCTGCGGCCCGCGCGTTCAAACGTGCAGGACGCGGTCGTACGCCGCGAGGACGGACTCGTGCATCGCCTCCGACAGGGTCGGGTGTGCGAAGACCGTGCGCATCAGCTCGTGCTGCGTCGTCTCGAGTCCGCGCGCGATCGCGTAGCCCTGGATCAGCTCGGTCACCTCGGGCCCGAGCATGTGGGCGCCGAGCAGCTCGCCGGTCTGCGCGTCGAAGATGGTCTTGACGAGCCCCTCGGTCTCGCCGAGCGCGATCGCCTTGCCGTTGCCGAGCCACGGGAAGCGGCCGACCCGCACCGCGCGCCCGCCGGCACGCGCCTTCTCCTCGGTGAGCCCGACGCTCGCGATCTGCGGCAGGCTGTACGTGCAGCCCGGCACCATGGTCACGTCGAGCGGCTGCACGTCCTCGCCGGCGATGCGCTCGACGCAGATCACGCCCTCGTGCATCGCCTTGTGCGCGAGCCACGGCGGGCCGGCGAGGTCTCCGATCGCGTACACGCCGGCCTCCCCGGTCTGCAGCCACTCGTTGACCCGAACGTGCCCGCGCTCGACGACGACGCGCGTGCTCTCGAGGCCGATGCCCTCGACGTTGCCGGTGATGCCGACCGCGGACACGACGCGCTCGGCGCGGATCTCGGTTTCCTTGCCGTCGGCGAGCGTGACGCGCGCCGTGACGCCGTCCGCCCCCTTTTCCACCGCGCCGAGCGCGGCACCGGTGTGGATCGCGATGCCCTGCTTCTCGAAGATCTTGCGGGCGAGCTTCGAGATCTCCTCGTCCTCGGCGGGCAGGATGCGCGGCAGCACCTCGAGCACCGTCACCTCGGACCCGAGCTGGCGGTAGAAGCTCGCGAACTCGATGCCGATCGCGCCCGAGCCGACGACCAGCAGCGACGCCGGCAGCGCCTCGGGCAGCATCGCCTCGCGGTACGTCCAGATGCGCTCGCCGTCGGGCTCGAGCCCCGGCAAGGTCCGGGCGCGCGCGCCGGTCGCGAGGATCACGTGGCGCGCGCCGACGTCGCGCACCTGGCCGTCGGCCGCGCGCACCGTCACGAGCCCGGGTGCGGCGAGCGCGCCCGTGCCGAAGAAGACACGCACGTCGTTCTTCTTCATCAGCGACGTGACGCCCTTCGACAGCCGCTCGGCGACCCGCCGCGATCGTGCGACGACCTTCGCCAGGTCGAACGACCACGCGCCGATCTCGAAGCCGAAGTCCTTCGCCTGGTCGCGCAGCAGGTGCGCGATCTCGGCGGTGCGCAGCAGCGCCTTGGTCGGGATGCAGCCCCAGTTGAGGCAGATGCCGCCGAGGCTCTCGCGCTCGACCACCGCGGTCGAGAAGCCGAGCTGTGCGGCGCGGATCGCGGCGACGTAGCCGCCGGGTCCGCCGCCGAGGATCACGACGTCGAAGGACGCTTCGGGCATGTGCGTCCGATCCTCGACCATCGTGGTGCTCGCCGCAAGATACGCTCGCCGTTGCTCGTTCTTGCGGTGGTGACAGCGTGCCCGCGGGGAGGCGGCAGCGCGTGGGCGGCGCCGAGTCGCGGCTATGCGGCGCGCGCGGTTGCGCGTCTCGCTTCGCGGGCTTCGCGTTCGGCGCCGTCGCGCAGCGCGGCGACCATCACCGAGGTTTCGAGCATCTCCTCGCCGAGGACGATGAGCGAGATCGCGACGAGCCAGCCGAGGCCGGCGATCCAGGCGCCGGCGAAGACGGTGAGGCAGAGGCCCATGATCGCGACGCGGAAGCTGCGCGCGACCAGGAGGGCGCGCTCGGGGTCGCGGGCGTGGCGGCGGGCGCGGAGGAAGTCGCGCACTCCGCGCACGACGAGCAACGTGCCGCCGACGGCGAGCGCGCTCGCCGGATAGAGACGCCAGGACAGCTCGAGGAAGGCTTCCATGGTGCTGCTCCTTTCTGCCGCGAGACGTCGCGGCGGGATGAGCCGTCCTCGCTGCAAGCGACGCGCCGCCGCGCGCACGCGCGAAACCCGTGTCCGCACGCGCGCGAGCCTGGCCGGGCAACACGCGCACGTTGCCGGCGCGCCACGCGCGTTGCAGAACTGCACCGCGCGGCGCGCGCGGGCAGCCAAACGAGCCGCGACGATCGCGAGATTCGCGCGCAGCGCTGGCGGCACGAACTTCGCTGAGAGCCTCATGCGACGGCGCGACGACCACGCCGCAGGAGGTGTCGACCATGACCGAGACGAGCTTCGGCGAGCTGCGCGAGATCACGCTCACCCCGGGAACGATCCGCTACCGCGACGTCGGCCGCGGCCCGACGATCGTCTTCGTGCACGGCGCGCTGGTGAACGGCGGGCTGTGGCGCAAGGTCGTGCCGCTCCTCGCGCGCGACTTCCGCTGCATCGTGCCCGACCTGCCGCTCGGCTCGCACGCGCGGCCGATGCGACCCGACGCGGATCTCGCGCCGCTCGCGTTCGCGCGCGCGATCGCCGAGCTGCTCGAAAAGCTCGACCTGCGCGACGTCACGCTGGTCGGCAACGACACCGGCGGCGCCCTCTGCCAGCTGGTCGCGACGCGCCACCCCGAGCGGATCGGGCGTCTGGTCTTGACGCCGTGCGACGCGTTCGAGAACTTTCCGCCGAAGCTGTTCGCGGGCTTTCTCCTCGCCGCGCGGGTGCCGGCGCTGCTCGGCGCGGTCCTGCAGGCGACGCGGCTCCGCGCCGTCGCGCGCTCGCCGATGGTCTACGGCTGGCTCGCGAAGCACGGCCTCGACGACGCGGCGCTCGATTCCTATCTGCGGCCGGTGCGCGAGAGCCGCGAGGTCCTGCGCGACCTCGCCAAGGTGGCGCGCGGCATCGACCCGCGCCTGACGCTCGAGGCCGCCGAGCGCCTGCGCGGCTTCGACCGGCCCGTGCTCCTCGCCTGGGCGCCCGAGGACCGGCTCTTTCCCGTCGCGCACGCCGAGCGGCTGGCGGCGCTGCTGCCCGACGCGCGCGTGGCGCGAATCGACGACGCCTACACCTTCGTCTCCGAGGACCAGCCCGAGCGCCTCGCCGAGCTGATCGCCGCCTTCGTCGCGACGCCGCACGCGCTCAGCGCCTGAGCGCCGCGGCGGCTCGCCGCGCTCCCGAAGCCCGGCGGCCTGTGGTAGCGTCCGGCACCCGAAACGCGAGGAGGCGGACGTGCGCGAGGACGAGATCGAAACCACCCCGGAGCCCCAGGACGGGACCGTCGTTCCGCGTCGCGCGGTGCTCGCGGCCGCGTCCGGCCTGATGGCCGCAGCCGCCGCGACGGCCCTGCCGGGCCTCGTCGCCACCGCAGCGGCCGCACCGGCACCGGCGAACGCCCCGCACGCCGGGATCGTTCGCGTCGCGCTCGAGTGCGCCGGAACCGGCGAGCTGTGCCTGCAGCACTGCCTGTCCGAGTTCTCGAAGGGGCAGACGATGCTCGCCGAGTGCGCGGCGCGGGTCGCCGAGATGGTGCCCGTCTGCAAGACCCTCGCGAGCCTCGCGGCGCTCGAGTCGGCCCACCTGAAGGCGTACGCGAAGGTCTGCATCGACGTCTGCAAGGCGTGCGAGGCCGAGTGCCGCAAGCACGAGGCGCACGCCGAGATCTGCAAGCAGTGCGCCGACTCCTGCGTGAAGGTGATCGACGCCCTGAAGAGCCTCGCGTGAGCGTCGCCGTCGCCTGCGTGGCGCTGCTCGGCTTGCTGGTCTTCGGCCTCGGCCTCGCCGTGTCGCGCACGCGGCAGAGCACGGGCGTCACGTTCGGCTGCCCGCAGGACCCGACGCACCCGCTCTACAAGATGACGCGCGCGCACGGGAACACGATCGAGTACGCGCCGATGCTGGCGGTCCTGATGCTCGTCGTCGGTGCCGGCGACCCGCCGGCGTGGGCGCTCTGGACCATGGGCCTCGCGGTTGCGAGCCGCTACCTGTTCGCGGCCGGGATCGTGCTCGGTCCGACGATGGCCGAGCCGCACCCGCTGCGCTTCGTCGGCGCGGCGGGGACCTACGCCACCGGGCTCGCGCTCAGCGTCGCGGCGTTGCTCGCCGTTTGAACGAGAGGGCACGCGCCCCCACGCTCCACGCGCTCCCTTCGGTCGGCCGCGCGCGGATCGTCGTGGGCCCGCGCGCGCCGGACCGCCCGCGACGGCGCTGGTTGCGGGGACGCGGCCTGCATGGCACCTCGAACGTCCATGCAGCGCCCCGTCTTCCTGTTCAGCCTCGACACCGAGCAGTTCTACGGCCCGCCGATGACCACCGGCGCGCTGAAGGCCTACTTCCAGGTCCACGGGGCGACGCGCGACGCGACCGACGTCCGCCTGGTGCACTTCCGCGACCGCGCCGACGTCACCCACTGGCTGGCGGTCGAGTGGCCCGAGCGGATCGCGCCGCTCGCCCGTGACGCGGTGGCTGCGGGCGTCCAGCCGGTGTTCGGGCTCAGCTGCTACACCTGGAACGTCGCCGAGTTCCTGGTCCTCGCGCGCACCGTCAAGCGCGAGGTTCCGGGCGCGCTGGTGGTCGCCGGCGGACCGCACGTGCAGCGTGCCGAGGACTTCCTGTTCGAGGACGGCATCGACGTGGTCGTGCTCGGCGAGGGCGAGAAGACCTTCACCGATCTGCTCGACGCGCCGGGACGCGACGCGTGGCCCGAGGTCGCCGGCCTCGCCTTCCTCGACGCCGCCGGCGCGCCGCAGCGCACGGCGGTCCGCACGCGCACGACCCAGCTCGACGAGCTGCCGTCGGCGCTCGACGTGCTCGAGCTGCGCGACCCGAACGGCGAGCCGATGTACGAGCACGTCGCCTACGAGACCAGCCGCGGCTGTCCGTACAAGTGCTCGTTCTGCGAGTGGGGCACGGGCGCCATCGGCACCAAGATGTTCCAGTTCTCGCTCGACCGCATCCGCTCGGACTTCGATCGCCTGGTCGCGGGCGGCGTGCAGGACATCTGGCTGTGCGACTCGAACTTCGGCGCGCTGAAGGACGACCTCGAGAAGGCGCGCATGATCGTCGACCTGCGCACGCGCACCGGCCTGCCGCAGACCTTCGCGACCTCGTGGTCGAAGAACCACAACTCGCGCGTGCGCGAGATCGTCCGCCTGATGCACCGGAACGGGCTCCTGCCGCACTACAACTTCGCGCTGCAGACCTTGACGCCGCTCGCGCTCGAGCTGTCGCACCGCACCAACATGCGCGCCAACGACTACGAGCCGGTGGTGAAGGAGCTCGCGGCGGAGGGCGTGCCGATCTGCGCCGAGCTGATCTGGGGCCTGCCGGGCGACACGCTGCGCGAGTTCGAAGCCAACCTCGACCACCTGCTGACGATCTTCCCGAACGTCAACATCTTCGGCTACACGCTGCTGCCCGGCACCGAGTTCTACGAGCGCCGCGCCGAGTACCAGCTCGAGACCATTCCCGTCGCCGGCTACGGCAAGGCGAAGGGCGAGTACGTGATCGGCTGCCACACGTTCTCCCGCGACGAGGGCGCCGAGGGCTACTTCCTCATCACCGCCTACATCATGCTGGCGCGCGGCCAGATGATGCCGATCACCGCGCGCTTCACCGCCTTCGCCGGCGGCATCTCGACCACCGGCCTCTTGCGCTTCGTGCTGCGCTCGCTCCTGCTCGAGCTGGGCTCGGACGCTGTGGTCGACGGCGAGGTCGACCAGATGAACGCGTACGAGAACCGCGCCCCGATCTACATCGCGCTGCTCTCGCGACGGAAAGAGGCGTACGAGATCATCCGTCGCGCCACCGCCGAGTGGTTCGTCGAGGCCGGCCGGAGCGACCTCGTGCCGCAGGCGATGAAGCTGCTCGAGCTGGACGAGGCGCTCTGCCCGCGCGTCGGACCGACGCGGACGATCCAGCGGAGCTTCAGCTTCCCCGCGCACCTGGTGGCGGCGCGTCTCGGCGGCATGGACCCGGTCGACGAGGAGCTGCTGTCGCGCGAGGAGCCGGTCGAGCTGACGATCCGCCATCCGGCGCGCGTCGGCGAGGTGCTGCAGGACCCGGACGGCGGCCTCTGGATGCGCGGCAGCATCGTCGAGGCGCAGTCGGCCGACGGCGCCGACGTGCTCGACGAGACGACCCCGCGACCGTCGCCCGGCCCCGCCACGGTTTGACACGCCCGGATACCCGGTAGACAAGCGGCGCGGGGCGGCCGGCGTGGCTTCCTCGCGAAGGGATGCAACCGGTCTATCGCGCAATCGTCCGGTGGCCGGCGGCGACGCTGCTCGTCGTCGCCCTGCTGACCGCGTTCTTCGGCTGGCACGCGCGCAGCATCCGCCTCGACGCCGCGGTCGAGACCCTGCTCAACGAGGGCGACGACGAGAAGGCGTACTACGACGAGGTCCGCGCGCTGTTCGGCAGCGACGAGATCGGCGTGGTCGCGGTGCTCGCCGACGACGTCTACAGGCCCGAGGTCCTGCAGAAGGTCCAGACGCTCACCGAGGCGATCGCCAAGGTCGACGGCGTCGCCGAGGTCGTGAGCCTGACCAGCGCCGTCGACCCGGTCGCCGACGTGCTGGACCCGCCGCCGCTGGTCGAGGAGCTACCGCGCACGCCGGAGGAGTCGGCGGCGCTGCGCGCGAAGCTCGCCGAGCGGCCGATCTACCTGAAGAACCTGGTCGCGCCCGACGGCCGCGCGGCCGGCATCAACGTCTTCTTCGAGGAGATGAGCGCCGACGAGTTCGAGCGCCGCGGCGTCGACGACGCGGTGGCGGCGCTCGCCGAGCAGGCGAACGGCCCCGAGCGGGTGGTCTACACCGGCCTGCCGCACTTCAAGCAGCATTCCGCGCACGCGATGCGCTCCGACCTGCGCCGCTTCGTGCCGCTGGCGCTCGGCATCGTCGTCGTGATCCTGGCGCTCTGCTTCCGGTCGTTCCGCGGTGTCCTGCTGCCGACGCTCACGATCCTCGTCACCCTGATCTGGACGCTCGGCCTGATGGTGCTGATGGGCACGCCGCTGAGCCTCGGCACGCTCGCGCTGCCGCCGCTGCTGCTGGTGCTGGCGAGCGCCTACTGCCTGCACGTCGTCGCCGACTACTACGAGCAGGCGGAGCAAGGCGGGACGCCGCGCGAGGTCGTGCTGCGCCTGCTGCAGGCGATCGGCACGCCGATCGTCATCACGGCGATCACCACGGTGATCGGCTTCCTCTCGCTGGTGACCAACCAGATCGTCAGCATCCGCCAGCTCGGCATCTACTCGGCGGTCGGCGTCGCGATCGCGATCCTGCTGTCGCTGGTGGTCGTCCCGTCGGTGCTGGCGCTGCTGCCGCTGCCGAAGCGGCGGCACGACCGCGCGTCGGCCGCCCTCGCGCGCCGCCTCGCGGCGGTGGCGAGCTTCGCCGTCGAGCGACGGCGCGCGCTGATCGGCGCCACCGCCGCGCTGTCCGTGCTGTGCGCGACGCAGATCCCGCACATCCAGGTCGACACCAACCTGCACTCGTTCTTCCGCGCCGGCGACCCGATCCGCGAGGCGACCGACCTGATCAACCAGCGTCTGGTCGGCAGCATGGCCTTCTACGTCGCGATCGACGCCGACCAGCCCGGGACGATGAAGAAGCTCGACACGCTCGAGCGCATCAAGGCCCTGCAGCGCGAGATCGACCGCCTGCCCGGCGTCGACAAGACGATCTCGTTCGTCGACTACGCCGAGATGCTCGACGGCGGCAGCCAGGCTCCGGCCGGCGCCGACGAGGGCGACCTCGTGGTCGACGAGGCCGGCAACCTGGTCCCCGCCGGCGGCGCGGGCGGCGCCGAGGCGGGCGAGACGAAGACCTTCTGGGAGAACCCCGCGCAGCTCGAGCCGGTGCTCCAGCTCGTCGCGTCGAGCCCGAGGTCGTTCCAGCGCGTGATCGACAAGGACTTCTCGCGCACGCACGTGCTGGTGCGCACGACGCTCGCGCGCTCGAGCGAGGTGACGGCGCTCGTGCGACAGATCGAGGAGACGGCGGCACGCGTCTTTCCACCGGAGCTGCGCGCGCGCCCGACCGGAAACCTCATCTTGATGACGCGCACGGCGAGCGATCTGGTGAGCGGCCAGATCTCGAGCCTGGCGTTCGCGACCACGGTGATCTTCGCGGTGATGGCGCTGATGTTCCTGTCGGCACGCGTCGGCCTGATCGCGATGATCCCGAACTTCGTGCCGGTGATCGTCTTCTTCGGGCTCATGGGGATCAGCGGCGCGCCGCTGAACCTCGGCACGAGCATCATCGCGTCGATCGTGCTCGGCATCGTCGTGGACGACACGATCCACCTGATGAGCCGCCTCTCCTCCGAGATCCGCGCCACCGCGGACCAGCACCAGGCGATGCTGCGCACCTTCTCGAGCGTCGGCAAGCCGGCGCTCTACAACTCGGCGCTGCTCTTCTTCGGCTTCGCGAGCCTCGCCTCCTCGACCTTCGTGCCGCTGCAGCAGTTCGGCGTGCTGTCCGCGATCACGATCCTGGTCGCGATCCTCACCGAGCTCGCACTCTTCCCCGCGCTCCTCGCGACCACGCGCATCATCACCCTGTGGGATCTGCTCGGCGTCAAGCTCGGCAAGGACCCGCACCGGACGATCCCGCTGTTCGCGGGGCTGCGCCCGTCGCAGGCGCGGCTCGTCGCGCTCCTCGCCGGGCTCGAGTCGCACACGGCGGGCGAGCGCGTGGTGCGGCAGGGCGAGGTCGGCGACCAGATGTACGTCATCATCGACGGAACCGCGGACGTGGTCGTCGACACCGGCGGCGAGCGGCGCAACGTGCGCGAGCTCGGACGCGGCGACGTGTTCGGCGAGATGGGGCTGATCCGCAGCCACGAGCGCACCGCAGACGTCGTCGCGAACGGTCCGCTCGAGGTGATGACGGTGGACCAGCGCGCGCTCGCGCGCGTGCAGCGGCGCTACCCACGCACGGCGGCGCAGATCTTCCTCAACCTGGCGAGGATCCTGAGCGATCGCCTGCAGACGGAGACCGCGCGCCGCGCGGCGTGAACCGCTGCCCTGCGGCGGGCGCCCTGCGACGCTCGCGTCGCCGGCGAGCATTGCCGCGACGCGGCTCAGCCGCGCAGCAGCCGGTCGAGGAACTCGAGGCTCCGCCGCACGGCCGAGGGATAACCCTCGGCCTCGATCCGCGGCCCGACGATCTCGAGCTCGTACGGCCCGCGGTAGCCTGCCTCCTCGAGCCAGCCCACGATTCGCGCGAGCGGGATGTGGCCGTCGCCGGGCACCGCGCGATCGGGCGTGGACGTCGTCGGGACGACGAAGTCGTTGACCTGCACCATGCGGATCAGGTTCACGCCTTGCGCGATCGTCTCGCGCAGCCCGCGCTCGCCCCAGACGTTGTTCACCTCGACGCAGATCGCGACGCGGACACGACGCCCGACCTCGAACGCGTCGCGCAGATTGTGCACGAAGCCGAGGTCGAAGCGGAGCCCGTTGGTGTGCTCGACGACGAGCGTCGTGCCGGCGGCGCGCGCCTCGTCGACCACCGGCGCCACCGCCGCGACGAAGGCGTCGGCCGCGTCCTCCCAGGTGAGGCCGACCGCGGGTCCCGTGGTGATGACGGCCGCACTCGCGCCGAAGCGTCGCGCGCGCGCGAGCGCACGGCGGAGCGTCGCGCGGCCTTCCTCCCACTGCCCGGGCCGCGCGAGATCGAGCACCGGTCCGACCATCAGGCTGTCGACCTCGAGCCCGGCGGCGCGCACCAGGCGCTCGGCCTCGTCGTCGCCGGTCGCGTCGAGCTTGCGCGCCAGCAGCGCGATCCGCCGCATGCCGAGCTCGACCAGCAGCTCGACGTCGCGCGCGAACGGCCAGGAGATCATCGAGGCCGAGTTGACGACGAGGCGCGGGTGCCAGCGAGCGGCCGTGCGGTCTGCCATGTCGGCGGGATCTTGGCCCAGCGCGCGTCGCGAGGAAAGCGTCGCTCGGGACGCGCGCACCGGCGCCGAGAGGACGAACGTGACGATCGCGACGAGCGTCACGTGTGCGCCGCGCATTGACCCGGCGCGCGGTGGGAACCACGATGAAGCCGAGGGTCGCGCGGGGCGCGGTCCTTGCTGACCCGACGAGGCGTGGTGCCGACGATGCGCGACCGGAGCTCCCACGTGCTGCGGCAGATCGCAGCCTTTCTCCTGCCGGCGAGCGGCTTCTGTCTGCTCAACGGCGCACCCGCCGCCGGAGCCGACCGGCCGATCCCGGCCGATCGCCTGCTGATCCGCGACGTCGAGCACCCGCAGGGCGCCAAGCTCCGCTTCAACGCGAGCGACGTGCCCGCGCTCGCGCCCGGCGCCCTCGACGACCCGCGCGCGAGCGGTGGCCGGCTCGAGATCGTCGGCGGCGGCGCGGGTGACGGCGCGACGGGCGTCGTCCCGCTGCCGCCGTCGCTGTGGCGCGCGCTCGGCACGCCCGGCGCGGTCACCGGCTACGAGTACGTCGATCCGGCGCGCGGCTCCGGCGTCAAGCGCATCGTCGTGCGCACCGGATCGCCCGGCAGCCTGCTGATCGTCGGTGGCGGCGACGCGCTGCCGTACCGGATCGCGGCCGCGCAGGGCGCGATCGACGTGCGCTTGACGATCGGCGACGACGTCCACTGCGCGCGCCTCACGACCTTCAAGGCGAACGGCGCGACCCGCGTCGTCGCCGCCGGCGCCGCAGCACCCGCTCGGTGCGCGGCGCGCGTCGTGCGCTGCGGCAATCGCGTGGTCGAGGGCGGCGAGGACTGCGACGACGGCAACGCGTCGGCAGTCGACGGCTGCACGCCGGCGTGCGATCTGACCTCGCCCGCTGCCGCCTGCGAGGGCGTCCCGGCCGCGTTCGGCGACGCGATCGCGACCCAGCTCGTCACCGACCAGCTCGACACGCCGACCTTCGTCACCGCTCCGCCGCTCGATCCGCACCGTCTCTTCGTCACCGAGCAGGACGGGCGCATCCGCGTGATCGAGAACGGCGCGCTGCTCGCGACGCCGTTCCTCGACATCGTCGACGACGTGCTCTGCTGCGGCGAGCGCGGGCTGCTCAGCGTCGCGTTCCATCCCGACTACGCGAGCAACCGGCGCTTCTTCGTCTACTACAACGACGAGGACGGCGCGCTGGTGATCGCGCGCTACCGGGCGACGAGCGATCCGAACCGCGCCGATCCCGCGTCGGGCCGCGTGCTGCTGCGCATCCCGCACCCCGGGCACTCGAACCACAACGGCGGACAGCTCGCGTTCGGACCCGACGGCTACCTCTACGCCGGCACCGGCGACGGCGGCGGTGGCGGCGACCCCGGCGAGAACGCGCAGGACCCGACGAGCCTGCTCGGCAAGCTGCTGCGCATCGACGTCGACGTCGAGCGGCGTCCGTGGCGCGCGGTACCGCCCGACAACCCGTTCCGCGGCACCGGCGCGAAGCTCGGGCTCGTCTGGGCGAGCGGGCTGCGCAACCCGTGGCGCTTCGGCTTCGACCGTGCGACCGGCGACCTCTACGTCGCCGACGTCGGCCAGGGCAGCATCGAGGAGATCGACTTCCAGCCGGCGTCGAGCGCGGGCGGCGAGAACTACGGCTGGGACGTGTTCGAGGGCTCGGCGTGTTTCGAGCCGACACCGCCCGCGGTGTCCTGTCCCGACCGGGCGCCGTTCACGTTCCCGGTGCTCGAGTACGACCACGGCCAGGGGTGCTCGGTGTCCGGCGGCTACGTCTACCGCGGCTGCGCGCTGCCCGAGCTGCACGGGACGTACTTCTACTCCGACTTCTGCCGGTCGTTCGTGCGCACGTTCCGGGGCATCGCCGGCGGCGTCGCGCAGGAGCGGCGCGACCGCTCGACCGAGCTCGAGCCCGCCGGGTCGCGGACGCTGAACAACGTCGTGTCGTTCGGCGAGGACGCGCGCGGCGAGCTGTACGTCGTCGATCGCGACGGCGAGCTCTACCGCATCGTGCCGGCGCCGCGCTGACCCGCAGCCGTCGCCCCGACCGCGCTAAGGTCGGGCACGGCGAGCGCCGATGACTTCGAGCAGCGGGGCCGACGGGACGGCCCGCGCGCGAGCCACGGCGAAACCGGGAGGCGAGCACGACGACGATGCGCCAGCGGATGCACAGGATCATCACGTCGGTTGCGCGGTTCGGCTTCGTCGCCCTGTGCGCCTGCGGCAACGGCGGGCGCGCGCCCGCGGTCGAATACGAGCTGGTCACGGTCGGCGACCCCGGCAACGCGAGCGACATCACCGGCTTCGGCCGCGTGACGTACACCTACCGCATCGGCAAGTACGACGTCACGATCGGGCAGTACGCGGCCTTTCTGAACGCCGTGGCGCGGACCGACGCCCACGCGCTCTACGATCCCGCCATGGCGACCGACCTGAGCTCGGCCGGCATCGGACGTTCCGGTGACACCGGCGCCTACCGCTACACGGTGCTCGACAACGGCGGCAGCAGCGCCAGCCGGCCGATCACCTACGTGACCTGGCTCGACGCGGCTCGGTTCGCGAACTGGATGGCGAACGGCCAGCCGAGCGGCGAGCAGGACGCATCCACCACGGAGGACGGAGCCTATGCGCTCGCCGGCGCGACGAGCGGCCTCGCTCCGGTGCGGAACGCCGTCAATCCCAACACCGGGTCGCCGCCCGTCTTCTGGATCCCGCTCGAGAACGAGTGGTACAAGGCGGCGTACTTCAGCCCGGAGCGGGACGACGGCGACGGCGGGTACTACCTGTACCCGACGCAGAGCGACGCGGCGCCCGGCAACGTGGTGGGCGACGGCGCCAACCAGGCCAACTACTTCACCGTCGTGTTCTCGATCACGCAGTCGCCCGACTACCTGGCGATGACCGAGAACTACCTCGCCGACGTGGGCGCCTTCACGCAGAGCCCGAGCCACTACGGCACCTTCGATCAGGGCGGCAGCGTCTGGCAGTGGAACGACCTCGACGGCAGCGTCGCGCCGTATCGCGGCCTGCGCGGCGGCTACTGGTGGAGCGGCTCCGTGCCGCTGCAGTCGGTGCTCTACAGCACCGACGCCCTGACGCGTGCGGACAACGGCATCGGCTTCCGCCTCGCGGCGCCCGCGGTGACGCCGTGACGCGCGCCCGGCGTCGCTTGCGCTCGCTCGCCGGTGCGCTGGCGCTCGGCACGTGCCTGCTCGACGCCACGCCCGGGCACGCGGTCGACTACGAGCTCGTGACCGTCGGCAACCCGGGCAACGCGAACGACGCGACGGGCTTCGGCGGCGTCGCGTACGTCTACCGGATCGGTCGCTACGAGGTGTCGATCGAGCAGTACGCGGCGTTCCTGAACGCGATCGCCGCGACCGACACCCACGCCGCGTACAGCTCGGCGATGGGCGGCGTCCCCAACGTCGCCGGAATCAGCCGCGCGGGCTCGGACGGGAGCTACACCTACTCCGTGATGGACAACGGCGGCAGCAGCGCGCGGCGGCCGGTGACCAGCGTCTCCTGGTTCAACGCCGCGCGCTTCGCGAACTGGATGGCCAACGGCCAGCCCACCGGGGTGCAGGACGCCACGACGACGGAGGACGGCGCCTACCCGCTGCACGGCGCCGTCAGCGGTCTCGCCGTCGCGAGGAACGCCGTCAATCCCAACACGGGCGAGCGCCCCGCGTTCACCATCCCGCTCGAGAACGAGTGGTACAAGGCGGCGTTCCACGCTCCGTCGCTCGGCGGCGGCGCGGGCGGCTACTTCGCCTACGCGACGCAGAGCGACGCCACCCCCGGCAATGCGATCGGCGGCGAGCCGAACCAGGCCAACTACATCTCCGACGCGACCGGGTACTCCGTCACGCAGTCCGCGGGCTTCTCCACGACCCAGAACTACCTGACGGACGCGGGTGCGTTCTCGGGGAGCGCCAGCGCCTACGGCACGTTCGACCAGACCGGCAACGTCTGGGAGTGGAACGACCTCGACGGAGCGCCCGGCCCGTCGCGCGGGCTGCGCGGCGGCGCCTACACCTCCACGCCGCCGTATCTCCGCTCGTCGTACCGCATGGGTTACGCGGCGGACCGCTCGAACCCGAACGGGGGCTTCCGCCTGGCCGCTCCCGAGTGAGCCCGCCGCGCGTCCGCCGGGCTCACCGCTCGGGGGTGGGCTCGGCCAGCACGTCGAGCAGCCGCGCGCGCTCGGCCGGACCGATGCCCGCGCTCGCGAAGTAGCCGTCGAGCGTTCGCCACTCCCGGTGCACGACGTCGAGCGCGGCTGCGAGGTACGTCGCGTCCACGCCCTTCAGCGCGGCGATGATCCCCGGATCCGGCGCCGACTCGAGCAGCGACGCGATCGGCGACGCCGGACCGCGATGGCCGTGCGGTGCCGCTCCCTCGTACACCGAGCGCAGGTAGTCCTCGACGACCGCGTCGTGCGGGGCGCCGAGGAAGAGCAGCAGCAGGGCGAGCACCACGCCGGTGCGGTCCTTGCCGGCCGTGCAGTGGACGAGCACCGGGACGCGTCCGTCGCACACGGGGTCCAGCAGCGAACGCCAGTGCCCGAGCAGGGCGGCCGGCATCGCGGCGTAGATGGTCCGCATCGCCGCGCGGGCGCCGTCTGCGTCCGGGCGCTCCCGCAGGAGGCGAAAGCCGCGGCTCGCCTCGTCGGCGAAGTCGTTGGCGAGGTCGAGCCGCAGCAGATCCGCGGGCGCGCACGCGTGCAGGCCGTCCTGACGCTCGGCCTCGGAGCGCAGGTCGCACACCAGGCGTATGCCGAGCGCGCGCAAGGCCTCGCGGTGCTGGTCGTCGAGGCGCGCGGGGCCTGGGCCGCGGTACAGGACGCGACGCTTGACGCGCAGGTCGCCGCCGAGCGGCAGGCCGCCCAGGTCGCGGAAGTTGAGGGGTGAGAGGGAGTCGGTCACGGGCGCACGATCCCAGACTTCGCGCGGCGAGGGAACCGGCGGCGCGCTGCACTCCGGGGCTGGCGCACCGCGCGTGGCGCCGACGAGCCGCGAGGAGCTCCAGCCGCGAGGAGCTCCGGTTGACGGCGGCCGCGCCGCCGACCTATCGAGCCAGCCATGGACCGCACGCGCCTGTTCCTCGCCGCCAATGCCCTGCTCTGGCTCGCCTACGGGCTGTTCTGCCTCGCGCAGCCGGGCTTCCTCGCCGAGGCGGCCGGCGTCGCCGCCACGACCCCCACCGGCACCACCGAGCTGCGCGCGATGTACGGCGGGCTGCAGGCCGCGATCGGCGTGCTCGCCCTGCTCGCCGTCCTCCGGCACGACCTCGTCCGCACCGCCCTGATCGCGATCGGCTTCCTCGCCGCCGGGCTGTTCACCGCCCGGCTCTGCGGCGCGCTGCTCGACGGCGGGCTGTCGTCGTACACGGCCGGCGCGCTGGCGCTGGAGATCACGCTGACGGTCGCGTCGATCGTCCTGCTGCGCAAGCACCCGTACGCGCTGTGACGCCCCACACGAACGCACCCGCGGCAGCACCGCGACGCATCCTGGTCCGCCGTCCGACGGCGAGCTTCGACGAGGCTCCGGGCGCGACGTCGCACCTTCTCGGCAGGCCCGTGGCCGGAGTCCGCGTCGGCATCCGCCACGACGGCACGTGGCGCTCGTGGCAGTACGTCGCGCGCGTCTGGGCGGAGCTGCTGCGGCGCGACGGTGCGATCCCGGTCTTGCTGCAGACCGGCGAGCGCACCGGGCCGGAGGGCGAGAAGACGCGCGCCGACCTCGAGGCGTGGCACGGGCAGATCGACTGCGCGGTGTCGGGGCTCGGGACGTGCGGCTCGTGCACGATGTGGAGCGTGCGCGACGCGATCGGCGTCGAGGCTGCGGGCAAGCCGGTCGCGGCGGCGATCTGCGACGAGTTCGTCGGCCACGCGCGCACCACGGCGTCGTTCCTCGGCCACCCGGACCTGAAGGTGCTCGTCCTGCCCTACCCGCTCGAGACGCTCCCGGAGGCGGAGCTGCTGCCGATCGCCGAGGAGGCCTACCCGCGCTTCTTGACGCTCATCGGGGCGACGCGGTGAGCGCCGAGCTGACGAGCCCCACGCTCGAGGTCGAGGACGACCCGGAAGCGTTCTTCGCGCTGTCGCTCGCCGAGGGCTGGGGCGACGGCGCGCCTCTCGTCCCGCCGACCGACGCGCGCGTCGAGGCGCTGCTCGCGGCGACGCCGCTCGCACCGTCGCACCCGATCGGCAAGCTGCCGCCGCGCCACGGGACGGCGACCGTCGAGCTGGTCGCGATCAACGCCGTCATGGCGGGCGTCGAGCCGGACGCGTTCCCGCTGGTGATCGCGGCGCTCGAGGCGCTCGTGCGGCCGGAGTTCAACGCGATCGCGCTCACCACCACGACGTCGAGCGTGCACCCGGTGCTGATCGTCAACGGTCCGTCGCGCGACAAGCTCAGGATCGACTACCAGGCGGGCTGCCTCGGCGGCGCGGCGGGGCGCGGCTCGATGACCATCGGGCGCGCGGTCTCGCTGTGCCTGCGCAACGTCGGCGGGCAGCGCGCCGGCGCCACGTCGCGCAGCGTGTTCGGCCAGCCGGCCCGCTTCGGGCAGTGCTTCGCCGAGTGGGAGGAGCGCTCGCCGTGGCCGACGCTCGCCGAGCGCCAGGGCTTCGGGCGCGCGCAGGACGTCGTCACCCTGCACGGCAGCAAGGGCGACTTCCCGGTCGCCGACACCAACAACGACGACCCGCGCGACCTCGCCTACATGCTGGCGAAGTGCATCGCCTACCCGCTCAGCAACTACTACCTCGAGCTGACGGGCGACTGCGGGCAGATCGTCGTCGTGATCAACCCGATGTGGGCCGCGCGCTTCGGCAAGGCGTTCGCGAGCCTGGAGTCGTTCCAGGAGTACCTGCGCGAGCACGCCTGGCAGCCGATCGGGCTGTGGCGTCCGGCGAACCAGGAAGTCCTGCGCAAGAAGAATCGCGTCGACGCGCAGGGCCGCGTCTACCTCGTCAATCGCCCCGAGCAGCTCGTGCCCGTGGTCGCGGGCGGCCTCGGCTCGCTGCACGCGATGTTCCTTCCGAGCTGGTGTCAGAGCGAGATGCAGAGCGCCGCGGTGCGCGCCGCGAGCTGGACCGCCGCGATGCTCGACGCCGCCCTCGACGAGGCGCGCGCGCTGGTGCGCAGCGACGGCGCGGATCTCGTGCTCGTCGAGGCGGATCCGGCGACCGCACGTGTCGTGCTGCGGCTCGAGGTCGGCGACGCGAGCTGCGCGACCGGCTCGTGCGTCATGCCGGGCGAGGCGCTGCGCCCGATCGTCGCCGACGTGCTCGCACGGCGCCTGCATGGCGCGCTGGACCTGCGGCTGATCGATCCGCGGTCGTCCTAGCACGCGACCCGCGCGCCCGGGGCCCCGTCGTCCTCGCACGCGCCCCGCACGCGCTCCGCACGGCCCCGCCGAAGGCGCCCCGTTGCGCCCGTGCGCCGCCCGAGCTCGGCCCGACCACCGGACCTGATGTCCGGGCCGGCAGCGACCGATGTACACGGGGACCGAGGAGCGCTTTCACAGGGGCTTGCGTTCGTCATGCGTTTGTCTTACGAATGTATCCGAAGCGAGGGCGAGTGCACGTGGCCAAGCAGACGATCACCGTACGGCTCGACGAAGACGACGTGACCTACCTCTCCTCGGTGGAGGTGCCCGGCGCACCGACCCTGAGCGAGAAGGTCCGCGTGCTGCTCGGCGACGCGCGTCGCCAGCGCGAGGGATTGCAGGAGTACGCCGCCGCGCACGACTTCGCGCGACGGCTGTTCGCCGAGCCCGAGCGCGCGCTGCGCGACGCCGAGATCCAGGTGGAGATGCGCTCCGAGCTGCTGGCGCGGGTGCTCGCGTCGCTGCCGGAGCTGACCGCGCTGGTCCTCTCCGGCGCCGGGACGGCGGCCCGCCCGGCGCGCGAACGCGTCGCCAACCTGAAGCGCTTCGAGCGCGCCGTCGGCGAGCGTGTCCTGAGCCTCGTCGACTCGATCGTCCAGCTCGCCGCGAGCGGCTACATCGGCTGTTACGACGCCCCCGCTCTCGCCGAGCGCTCGCAGTCGATCCGGCGGATGCTCGGGGTCGGGCGCAGCTCCGACCTCGCGTCCGACGCAGCCAGAGGAGTGACGCCATGAGCGAATCGCTGAGCAATCGTGTCGCGCGCATCATCGCGGGCAGCTTCCACGCGCTGGTGGACGCCGTCGAGGATCTCGCGCCGGAAGCCGTGCTGGAGCAGGCCGTGCGCGAGATCGACACCGCGATCGCGGACGTGCGCGCCGACCTCGGCACCGTCGAGGCACAGCGCCACCTCACGGCGCGCCGCCTCGCCGAGTCGAGCTCGCGCCACGACGAGCTCGCGGACCGGGCGCGCATGGCGCTGGGCGAGGGCCGCGAGGATCTCGCCGAGGCCGCGATCGAGAAGCAGATGGACATCGAGGCGCAGATCCCCGTGCTCGAGGCGCGGCTCGCCGAGCTCGCCGAGGACAAGACTCGCCTCGAGGGCTACATCGGCGCGCTTCAGGCGAAGAAGCGCGAGATGCACGACGAGCTCGCGAGCCACCGCAAGGCGCGGGCGGCGCAGGAGTCGGCGACGGGAACGCCGACGGGACGGCGAGCGCCGTCGGCGGAGGCGCGTGCCGATCGCGCGACCAGCGCCTTCGATCGCGTCTTCGAGCGTCAGACCGGTCTGCGCGGCACCTCCACGACGTCCGCCCAGACCGCCGCGAAGCTCGCCGAGCTCGAGGACCTGGCGCGGCGCAACCGGGTCCAGGAGCGGCTCGCGCGCCTCAAGTCGTCGGTCAAGCCGTGATCGAGGTCTTCACCGCACCCGGCGCGACACCGTTCTCGGTCGCGCTGCTGGTGATGCTCGGGATCGCCGCCCTGGAGCTCGTCATGGTGACGACGGGCTTCAGCGTGAACGACCTGGTCGACGAGCTGGTGGTCTCGAACGTCGCGATCGACCCCCTGCCCGACTCCCCGACGGGCATGGAGACGACCAGCACCGTCGACGCGGACACCAGCGCGATCGGCAAGTTCCTCGCCTGGCTCTACGTCGGACGCGTGCCCGTGCTGATGGTGCTCGTCGTGTTCTTGACGGTGTTCGGGCTCGGCGGGCTTCTCCTGCAGGCGCTGCTGCGCTCGGTCGTGGGCTTCAGCGCGCCGGCGATCCTGGCCGTGCCCGCGGTCCTGGTCGCGAGCCTGCCCGTCGTACGCGTCGCGACGGGGGCTCTGGTCCGCGTCATGCCGCACGACGAGACGAGCGCCGTCGACGCCGAGAGCTTCGTCGGCCGGACCGCGATCGTCACCGGCGGCACCGCGACCGGCGGGCTGCCGGCGCAGGCGCGGCTCGCGGACGAGTTCGGAACGACGCACTACGTTCTCGTCGAGCCCGACGAGAACGGGGAGACGCTCCGCTCCGGCGAGGTCGTCCTGCTGGTGCGTCGCGTCTCGGGGACGCGCTTCGCGGCGATCCACAACCCGAACGAAGCGCTGGTCGATCGGGAGTAGGACTGGGAGGAGAGGACCATGGAGATCCTGGCGCTGTTGGTGCCCGCGGCGGTGGTGCTGGCCGCACTATTCGCCCTCGGGCTGATCTTCGCGCGGCTCTACAAGCGCTCCAGCAAGGAGATCGCCTTCGTCCGCACGGGCCTCGGCGGCGAGCTGGTCGTGCGCGACGGCGGCGCGCTCGTGCTGCCGGTCATGCACGAGGTGATTCCCGTCAACATGAACACGCTGAAGCTCGAGGTGCAGCGCGCGAAGGAGGCGGCTCTGATCACGCGCGACCGCATGCGCGTCGACGTGCAGGCGGAGTTCTACGTGCGCGTCAAGCCGGAGGCGTCGGCGATCTCGACCGCGGCGCAGACGCTCGGCCGACGTACCATGGAGCCGGCGGCGCTGAAGGAGCTCGTCGAGGGCAAGTTCGTCGATGCGCTGCGCGCCGTCGCCGCGGGCATGGCGATGGAGGAGCTGCACGAGAACCGCGTCGACTTCGCGCAGAAGGTTCAAGCCGCGGTCGCAGAGGACCTGCACAAGAACGGCCTCGAGCTCGAGTCGGTCTCGCTCACGGGCCTCGACCAGACGGCTGCGGACTACTTCAACCCGCAGAACGCCTTCGACGCGCAGGGTCTCACCAAGCTCACGCAGGAGATCGAGCGCCGCCGCAAGGAGCGCAACGACATCGAGCGCGACACCAAGATCGCGATCGAGCAGAAGAACCTCGAGACCGAGCGCCTCTCGCTGACGATCGCACGCGACCAGGAATACGCGCGCCTCGACCAGGACCGCGAGGTGAAGGTTCGCGCCGCCGAGACCGCCGCGCTGGTCGCGCGCGAGGAGGCGGAGCGCCGGCGCGAGGCCGAGCAGGCGCGCATCGAGGCGGAGCGCGCCATCACCGAGAGCAACATCCAGAAGCAGCGCGCGATCGAGGAGCGCGAGATCGAGCGCCAGCGCTCCGTCCACATCGCGGAGCAGGAGCGCCAGATCGCCATCAGCACCAAGTCCGAGGAGGAGTCGGCGGCGAAGGCGAAGGCCGACGCTGCGCTCGGCAAGGCGGTCGCCGCCGAGGAGGACGTCAAGACGGTGCGCGACAGCGCGGTCGCCGAGCGCGCGAAGATCGTGCGCCTCGTCCAGGCGCGCGAGGACGCGGAGCGCCAGGCGATCGCCCTCACGGTGGCCGCCGAGGCGGAGAAGAGCGCCGCCGACGACCGCGCGCAGGCGAAGCGTCTCGAGGCGACCGGCGAGGCGGACGCGGTCCGCATCCGCGCCCAGGCCGACGAGGAGCGCTACCGCGTCGAGGCCGAGGGGCAGCGAGCGATCAACCAGGCGCGCAACGCGCTCTCCGAGGAGCAGGTGCAGCTCGAGATCAAGCTCGAGCTGATCCGCGGCCTGCCGGGGATCATCGAGCAGTCGGTCAAGCCGATGGAGCAGATCGAGGGCATCAAGATCATCGACGTGCGCGGCATGGGTGCCGTCACCGGCGCGGGCTCCGCGGGCGACGGAGGCCCCGGCGGCGGGCTCGCCGGCTCGGTCGTCGAGCATGCGCTCCGCTATCGCGCGCAGCGTCCGCTGGTCGACGCGCTGCTGAAGGAGATCGGTCTCGGCGACGTCGCCGATCTGCGCGGGCTCGTGGACACGGAAAGCGCGACGACGGCTTCGGGAGCGGTGATCACCGCGCCGCCGTCCGGGATCGGTCCAGCCGCCGCGAAGCCCGCGTGACTGGCCTGCGACGGTCGAGGCTCGACGCTCAGAGCACGACGCCCACCTGGAAGCCGACGATCAGCGAGTCGGCCAGGTCGTCGCGTCCCTGCGGCTGCACGATCCCCTGGACGTCGGGCGTGATCCACAGCCAGCTGGCGAGCGACACGCGGTAGTTGAGCTCGAGCAGCAGCTCGCCGTTCTGCAGCGGCTCGTCGCGACGCCGCTGTCCGTCGCGCGCGTCGGTGCCCCACTGGCGCCACGCCGCGATGAACGCGAGACCGTCCCACGGGCGGCTCGGAACGATGCCCTGGTAGAGGAGGCCGCCCGCCGCCATGAAGGTGACCGGGTTGCGGTTCTCCGGCGCCCAGCTCAGCGCCAGCCACGACGACAGGCCGACGAACGAATCCTCGGGCTCGCGAAAAAGCATCTGCTGCGCCATCAGGTACGCGCCGCCCGTACCGTGGACCGGTGCGAGCGTCTCCGCGTCGCGCACCTGCTCGCCGTCGAAGTAGCCGCCGAGGCGGTACTGGCCGGGCGGCGCGCCGTCGCCTCCCGCCGCGTAGGCCACCTCGGCGACGGTCAGGACGCCCGAGCCTTCCGGCGCCGAGAAGGCGACGCCGTGCCGCTCGGGGTCGCCGATCCCCGGGAACACGAGGTAGGAGCCGATGGTCGTCGTCCACGCGTCGCCGGGCCGCAGCTTGAGCTGCCCGCCCCAGGTGGCCGTGGGGTAGGTCGGGAAGGTCACCGTCTGCGCGCCGACGATCGGGTTCGAGCAGATGACCTCGTTGACCGAGGTGCAGGCGAGCGGGATCGACGCGAACTCCTCGCCGGCGACGATGCGCCCGAGCGCGATCTCGGCCTGGTTCTCGAACAGCTCGTGGCCGAGTGCGAGGTGCACGAGCCGGCTCTCCTCGCCGACCTCGGGGAACGGGCTGTAGGACGACGAGAAGTAGTTGTAGGAGCTGGTGAAGTAGGTCCGGCGCCAGCCGGCGAGGCGCTCGAGGTCGGCGAACACGCCGGCGCCGAGGTCGTTGGTCCACTTCGTCTCGCCGTCGCCCGCATCGCCCACCGGGACCGCGCTCAGCGTGCCGACGTAGCCGACCGAGAGCGCGAGGCCGCGTCGCATGAGGTCGTCGCGCGTCCCGCCCCAGCCGCCGGTGATGCTGGTGATCTCGTGCCAGTCGCCGCTCGCGAAGAGCGCGTCGGCGTTGCCGAGCAGGCCCCAGCCCTCGCCGGGAGCACGCGGCGCCGCGTGCAGCCACGGCGTCGCCGCGTAGGGGCCGGCGGTGTCCCAGCGCGCGGGGTCGTACACGGTGCTCGCGACCCACGGGTTGATCGACGCTCGCGCGCGGTGCGGCACGACGAAGGCGACGACGAGCGTCAGGAGAAGGATCGTCGTCCGCCGCACGATGAGGTGGCGATTGACAACAGGCCCTCCGACTTGTCAACGGGCCTGCGCTTTCCCCGTCGTTGCCGCCGGCGTAGCTTGCGTGCGCGTGGCGAGCGCGGATCGGCTGACGGGCGAAGGCGGCGTCGCGGTGCGTGCGGCGGCCGCGCTCGGGCGCATCGCCCTCGACCGCCTCGACGAGGCACGCGCGCGCGCGTTGCCGCGCACCGCGGAGCAGCTCGCCGACCCGCGCGTGCTCGACGACCTGCTCGCGCGCCACGCGCCGCCGGGAGCGTCGCCGCTTCCGAAGGTGCGTCGCGCGCGCTTGCCCGGCGTCGCCTTCGAGAGCAGCAACTGCACGAACTTCCTGATCGAGGTCGAGTTCGACGGCGGCGCGGGCGAGGGCTTGCCGCGCACGATCTACGCCAAGCTCCCGCCGCCGGAGCTCGCGACCCGCGTGTTCGCGAACGCGCTCGGCTTCTGGGAAGCCGAGGTGACGTTCTGCCAGCGACTCGCGACGCGCGTCCCCGTCGATACGCCGCGCGTCTTCGCGGCGGCACGGCGCGGCGCGCGCTTCGTGCTCCTGCTCGAGAACCTGCACGAGCGATCGGGCGCGCGCCTCTTCCTCAATCGCGACATGGCGGCAGGTTCGACGCCCGAGCGCGCACGCCGCTGCCTCGAGACCTTCGCGCGGCTGCACGCCGCGTTCCGGGCGACGCCGCCGCACGAGCGCGAGGCGCTGCTGCCGCTCCGGCTGCACGCACACCTCGCCCCCGGCGCGCGGGCGCGCAGCCGTGCGCTCTTCCAGGCGGCGATCGCACCGGCGCACCGCAAGGCGCCCGACCTCGTGCGCGCCGAGCACGTCGCGCTCTGCCGGCACGCGGTCGCCAAGTGGGACGCGCTGGTCGACGCCTGGTACCGCGAGCCGCTGACCCTGCTGCACGGCGACAGCCACCTCGCGAACTGCTTCGAGCATCCGACCGCCGACGGGACGACGCGGGTGGGTTTGCTCGACTTCCAGGGCGTGCACTGGGGCCAGGGGATGCGCGACGTGCAGTACCACCTGATCGACTCGCTGGAGCCCGGTCTCCTCGCGACGTGCGAGCGAACGCTGGTCGACGGCTATCTCGCCGCCCTCGAAGAGCACGGCGTCGCGCTCGACCGCGACCTCGCCTGGGCGCAGTACCGCGCCCTCTCCCTCCAGACGCTCGTGGTCGCGATGGTCTCGCTCGGCCTCGGCTCGCTCACCGAGCGCGTGGAGACGGTGCGCACCGTGCTTCAGCGGAGCGTCGCGGCGGTGGAGCGCCTGTCGTTCGGCGACTGGCTCGCCGGGCTCTGAGGCGCCCCGGTCACACGTGTCGCACGCCGACGGCGGGGCGCAGCGTGGCGCGCGGACACGGCCGCTGCAGAGCTTCGAGAGCGGTCGGCCGGCTTGCACCACCGAGGCGCCGGCGTCAGGGTGACGCCACGGAACGGTCCGTCGATCGACCAACGGAGAGCCGGCGCCCATGTCGAACGAAGCGAAGTGCCCGATCACGCGTTCCCCCGGCGGCACGTCGAACCGTGACTGGTGGCCGAACCAGCTTCGGCTCGACCTCCTGCACCAGCACTCCGCTCTGTCGAATCCGATGGGCGGAGACTTCGACTACGCCGCCGAGTTCGCGCGCCTCGACCTCGCCGCCGTCAAGCAGGACCTGCACGCGCTGATGACCGACTCGCAGGACTGGTGGCCGGCGGACTTCGGCCACTACGGCGGGCTCTTCATCCGCATGGCGTGGCACAGCGCCGGCACGTATCGCGTCGGCGACGGCCGCGGCGGCGCCGGGCACGGCAACCAGCGCTTCGCGCCGCTCAACAGCTGGCCCGACAACGTCAACCTCGACAAGGCGCGGCGCCTTCTCTGGCCCATCAAGCAGAAGTACGGCCGCAAGATCTCCTGGGCCGACCTCCTGATCCTCGCCGGCAACGTCGCACTCGAGTCGATGGGCTTCGCGACCTTCGGCTTCGCCGGCGGCCGCGAGGACATCTGGGAGCCGGAGCTCGACGTCGACTGGGGCGCGGAGAAGACCTGGCTCGGCGACGACACGCGCTACTCGGGCGAGCGCGAGCTCGCGAACCCGCTCGCGGCCGTCCAGATGGGCCTGATCTACGTCAATCCGGAGGGACCGGGCGGCAACCCCGATCCGCTCGCGGCGGCGAAGGACATCCGCGAGACGTTCGCGCGCATGGCGATGGACGACGAGGAGACCGTCGCGCTGATCGCCGGCGGCCACACCTTCGGCAAGACGCACGGCGCCGGGGACGCAGCACTCGTCGGTCCCGCGCCGGAGGCCGCCGGCATCGAGCAGCAGGGCCTCGGCTGGCGGAGCAGCTTCCGCTCCGGCAAGGGCCAGGACGCGATCGGCAGCGGCCTCGAGGTCACCTGGACCACCACGCCCACGCGGTGGGGCAACGGCTTCTTCGAGAGCCTCTTCGGCTACGAGTGGGAGCTGACGAAGAGCCCGGCGGGCGCACACCAGTGGACGGCGAAGAACGGGGCCAGCGCGGGCACGGTTCCGGACGCCTTCGACGCGACCAAGCGTCACGCGCCCACCATGCTGACCACCGACCTCTCGCTGCGCTTCGACCCGGCGTACGAGAAGATCTCGCGGCGCTTCCTCGAGAACCCGGACCAGTTCGCGGACGCCTTCGCGCGTGCGTGGTTCAAGCTCACGCACCGCGACATGGGACCACGGGCGCGCTACCTGGGCCCGGAGGTCCCGGCGGAGGAGCTCATCTGGCAGGACCCGATTCCGGCCGTCGATCACAAGCTGATCGACGAGCACGACGTCGCCGTGCTGAAGGCGAAGGTGCTGGCGTCGGGCCTGTCGGTCGCGCAGCTCGTCTCGACCGCGTGGGCGTCGGCGTCGACCTTTCGCGGCTCCGACAAGCGCGGCGGCGCGAACGGTGCGCGCGTGCGGCTCGCACCGCAGAAGGACTGGGAGGTCAACCAGCCGGCGCAGCTCGCCAGGGTGCTCACGACGCTCGAGGGCATCCGGAAGGAGTTCGACGCCGCACGGTCCGACGGCAAGAAGGTCTCGCTCGCCGACCTGATCGTGCTGGCCGGCGGCGCGGGCGTCGAGCAGGCGGCGCGCACCGCCGGCCACGCGGTGACGGTCCCGTTCACCCCGGGCCGCATGGACGCGTCGCAGGAGAAGACCGACGTGCACGCGATGTCCGTTCTCGAGCCCGCCGCGGACGGCTTCCGCAACTACCAGAAGGGCCCGTACGCCGCGTCGATCGAGGAGCTGCTGGTCGATCGGGCGCAGCTCCTGACCCTGACCGCGCCCGAGATGACGGCGCTCGTGGGCGGCCTGCGCGTCCTCGGCGCGAACGTCGAAGGATCGAAGCACGGCGTCTTCACCGCGCGGCCGGAGGCGCTGAGCAACGACTTCTTCGTGAACCTGCTCGACATGCGCACGGAGTGGCAGGCGGTCTCGGACGACGAGACGGTGTTCGAGGGGCGCGACCGGGCGACCGGGGTGGTCAGGTGGACCGCGACCCGCGCGGATCTCGTCTTCGGCTCCAACGCGCAGCTGCGCGCGCTCGCCGAGGTCTACGCGAGCGCGGACGGCGAGGAGAAGCTCGTGCGCGACTTCGTGGCGGCCTGGAGCAAGGTGATGAACCTCGATCGCTTCGACCTCGCGTAGCGACCGGCACGTGGAGGGACGTGGGGGCGAATGATGGCCATTCAGGAATCCGATGACGCCGCGCGGGTCGCCGACGGCCACGACCTGCCCTACGACTCCCTCGGGATGGACGCGGCGTCGCTGAAGCGCGGCGTCGTCGCCCACCTCGAGTTCACGCTCGCCGAGCTACCCGGGCACGTCGACAGCGAGTGGGAGCCCTACGTGGCGCTCGCGCTCGCGGTGCGCGACCGCATGGTCCAGCGCTGGATCCGGACGCAGGACGCCTACTACGACCAGGACGTCAAGCGCGTGTACTACATGTCGCTCGAGTACCTGATGGGCCGCACGCTCGGGAACAGCCTCGTGAACCTGGGGCTCATCGACGACTGCGCGACCGCGCTGCACGAGCTCGGCTACGACCTCGAGGACCTGCGCGAGGCCGAGTGGGACGCGGGGCTCGGCAACGGCGGCCTCGGCCGCCTGGCCGCCTGCTTTCTCGATTCGATGGCGACGCTCGGCTACGCGTCCTACGGCTACGGGCTGCGCTACGACTACGGCATCTTCCACCAGCGCATCGTCGACGGCACGCAGGTCGAGGTGCCCGACGCCTGGCTGCGCTACGGCAACCCGTGGGAGGTGGCGCGCACCGGCGACCGCTTCCGCGTCAAGTTCGGCGGCCGCGTGCACGCCTACGTGAACGAGCGCGGCCGTCTCACCTTCGACTGGGTCGACACCAAGGACGTGCTCGCGACGCCCTACGACACGCCGATCCCCGGTTACGCGACCGGCAACGTCAACACGCTGCGCCTCTGGGGTGCCAAGGCCGTGCAGGAGTTCGACCTCGAGGAGTTCAACGAGGGCGACTACGTCGGCGCGGTGCACGCGCGCGCGCAGTCGGAAAACATCTGCCGCGTGCTCTACCCGAACGACAACGTCTTCGTCGGCAAGGAGCTGCGCCTCGCGCAGGAGTACTTCTTCGCGTCGGCCACCCTGCAGGACGTGATCCGCCGCTACCGCAAGCGCTACCGCCTGTTCGACGAGCAGCACGGCCACCGCTTCTTCGACAGCTTCCCGAGCAAGGTCGCGATCCACCTGAACGACACGCACCCCGCGCTCGCGATCCCCGAGCTGATGCGCATCCTGGTCGACGTCCACGAGCTCGACTGGGACGAGGCGTGGGACGTCACGACGCGCACCTTCGCCTACACCAACCACACGGTGATGCCCGAGGCGCTCGAGCGCTGGCCGGTGAGCGTGCTCGCGAGCACGCTGCCGCGCCACCTGCAGATCATCTACGAGATCAACGCGCGCTTCCTCGCCGAGGTGCGCGCACGCTTCGGCGAGGACGACGCGCGCGCGCGCACCATGTCGATCGTGCAGGAGCCCGACGCGGGCGGCGAGAAGCTGATCCGCATGGCGCACCTCGCGATCGTCGGCAGCCACAGCGTGAACGGCGTCGCGGCCCTGCACACCGAGATCCTGAAGAGCGAGACGTTCCGCGGCTTCTACGAGCTGTGGCCGCAGAAGTTCAACAACAAGACCAACGGCATCACGCAGCGGCGCTGGCTCCTGAAGAGCAACCCGCGGCTCTCGAAGCTGATCGGCGACGCGATCGGCATGGGCTGGGTCACCGACCTCTACCGGCTGCGCGAGCTCGTGCCCCACGCCGACGACCCCGCGTTCCGCGAAGCCTGGCAGCAGATCAAGCGCGCCAACAAGGAGCGCCTGATCGCGACCATCCGCGCGCAGTACGAGCGCCGCGGGGAGCCGATCGACGTCGACGGCGACTCGCTGTTCGACGTCCAGGTGAAGCGCATGCACGAGTACAAGCGCCAGCTGCTCAACGTGCTGCACGTGATCACGCTCTACGACCGCATCAAGGACCAGCCGCACGGCGACTTCACGCCGCGCACGGTGATCTTCGGCGGCAAGGCGGCACCGGGCTACGCGATGGCGAAGCTCATCATCCGGCTGATCAACGCGGTCGGCGCGCGCGTCAACGCCGACCCCGCGACGCGCGGCCTGCTGCGCGTCGTGTTCCTCGCCGACTACAAGGTGTCGCTCGCGGAGCGCATCTTCCCGGCCGCCGACCTCTCGGAGCAGATCTCGACCGCCGGCACCGAGGCGTCGGGCACGGGCAACATGAAGTTCGCGCTCAACGGCGCGCTCACCATCGGCACCATGGACGGCGCCAACATCGAGATCCGCGAGGAAGTCGGCGACGACAACATCTTCATCTTCGGCCTCACCGCCGACCAGGTGGCGGCGCTGCGCGACCACTACGACCCGCAGGCGTACTACCGGAGCAACGACCGGCTACGCCGCGTGCTCGACATGATCGCCGACGGCACCTTCAGCCCGCAGCAGCCCGACCTCTTCGCGCCGATCGTCGACGCGCTGCTCCACCGCGGCGATGCGTACATGCTGCTCGCCGACTACGCGGCGTACGTCGAGTGCCAGGAGCGCGTCTCGCAGAGCTACCGCGACCGCGAGGCGTGGACGCGCAAGTCGATCGCCAACGTCGCGCACATGGGGAAGTTCTCGAGCGACCGCACGATCGAGCAGTACGCGAAGGAGATCTGGAACCTGGTGCCGTGCAAGGTCGACGGCGCGTCGCACGGCTGAGGCGGTTGCGGCGTGCGGCCGGAGATGCGACGGCTGCACGGAAGGAGGCTCATCGTGCAGGTACGCTCCGTCTGGTTCGCCATCGCGGCCGCAACCGTGCTCGCAGCGTCCGGCTGCTCGGCGCAGCAGCTCTACCGGACGCTCTACGCGACGGGCGACAGCTGGCAGCGCAACCAGTGCGGGCAGATCGCCGACGGCGGCGACGCGCACAGCCGCTGCTTGACCAGGCCCGACACCTCGTACGACGCGTACGGGCAGCAGGCGAGCGCCGCCCCGCAGCGGTGAGGCCTCGGGCGCCGGCGGTCCGCCGCGCGGCGACCTGGCATCTCGTGCCGACGCCCGATCACAGCAGCGCAGGAGGCACCATGGGGAGCGAGGAGCTACGCCGCCGCCGTCTCGAGATGCTCGACAGGCACTTCCAGGCCGAGGTCGACCACGACTGGGACGCCTGCCTCGCGACCTTCGAGGACGTGCCACGCTACGAGATCGTCGCCACCGGACAGGTGCACGAGGGCGCCGAGTCGGTCGTCGCCTACCACCGCCGCCAGCGCACCGCCTTTCCGGACCAGCGCCACGAGAACGTGCGCATGCACGTGGCCGACGACGACACGATCGTGTCCGAGTTCGACCTGCTCGGCACCAACACGGGCGAGTTCATGGGGCTGCCGCCGACCGGACGCGCGTTCCGCGTCGCGGTGATCGCGGTGTTCACCTTCGCAGGCGACCGCATCACCAACGAGCGGGTGTACCTCGACGGCGCGAGCCTGCTGCGCCAGATCGGTCACGCGGACCTGCTACCGCTGGCCGGCGTCGAGCGCTTCTGCGCGGTGGACATGAAGTGACCGCGCAGTCGACGATCCTGCACCGCGCGGTGGCCGACCCGACGAGCTGACTCGAGGCCGCCCGCACCCGGGCGATCCGTGGGTCGGGCGAGGCGAGGCGGCCCTGGCGGCCCGCCGCGCGCGACGTACGTTGCTCGCTCCGGCGCCCTCGGATACGACGCCCGTCATGCAAACTCACGATCGGCTCTTCATCGGCGGCGAATGGGTGGCGCCCAGCTCGACCGAAACCATCGACGTCATCTCCCCGGCGACCGAGGACGTCGTCGCCCGCGTGCCCGCCGCCAAGGCGGCCGACATCGATCGTGCCGTCGCCGCGGCGCGGGCGGCGTTCGACCGCGGCCCCTGGCCGCGTCTCACGATCGCCGAGCGCGTGGACTGGATCCGCAAGCTCTCGCAGGGCCTGCAGGCGCGCATGAACGACGTCGCCCTGGCGGTGACGACCGAGATGGGCTGCCCGATCACCATGTCGACCATGGCGCAGGCGCTGCCCCCGGGCATGGTGCTCGACAAGTACGCGGAGATCGCGAGCACGCATCCCTTCGAGCAGGATCGCGCCGGGCTCTTCGGCCGCGTCATCGTCCGTCAGGAGCCGGTCGGCGTGTGCGGCCTGATCGTGCCGTGGAACTTCCCGCTCGCGATCATCGCCTTCAAGCTCGGCGCGGCGCTCGCGGCCGGCTGCACCACGGTGGTCAAGCCCGCGCCCGAGACGCCGCTCGACGCCTACATCCTGGGCGAGGTCTGCGAGCAGATCGGGTTCCCGAAGGGCGTGATCAACATCGTCGTCGCCGGCCGCGAGGACAGCGAGCTGCTCGTCCGCCATCCGGACGTCGACAAGATCTCGTTCACCGGCAACAGCGTCGTCGGGCGCCGCATCGCGAGCATCTGCGGCGAGCAGCTCAAGCGCTGCACGCTCGAGCTCGGCGGCAAGTCGGCGGCGATCGTCCTCGAGGACGCGGATCCGGCGATGGTCGTCCCCGGCCTGGTGCCGAACGGCATCCTCAACACCGGCCAGGCCTGCGCGGCGCAGACCCGTCTTCTGATCCCGCGCAGCCGCTACCGCGAGTACGTCGACGCGATCGGCGACTTCCTGCGCGCGGTGCCGACCGGCGACCCGATGGACCCGACGATGCAGCTCGGCCCGCTGGTCGCCGAGCGCCAGCGCGAGCGCGTGCTGGGCTACATCGAGAAGGGTCGCGCCGAGGGGGCGCGCCTCGTCGTCGGCGGCGGGCGACCGTCCGGGCTCGGCAAGGGCTGGTACGTCGAGCCGACGCTCTTCGCCGACGTCGCGAACGACATGACGATCGCGCGCGAGGAGATCTTCGGCCCGGTGCTGGTCGCGATCCCCTACGACTCGCAGGAGGACGCGGTGCGCATCTCGAACGAGTCCGACTACGGCCTCTCGGGCTCGGTGTGGACCAAGGACATCGACCGCGGCATCGAGATCGCGCGCCAGGTGCGCACCGGCACCTACAACGTGAACGGCTTCATCATCGACTTCGGCGCTCCCTTCGGCGGCTACAAGGCTTCCGGCATCGGCCGGGAGTTCGGGCCCGAGGGCATCGCCTGCTTCAGCGAGTACAAGAGCATCGCGATCTTCTGATGCGCGACGGACGTCGCGCCGGACTCGCCGCTCGCGGGCGGTCCGGCGTGCTCCGTTCGCCCCACGCGCTCGTCGCGGAGACGCCGCGTCAGTACGGGCGCGTGTGCCGCGTGAAGTCCTCCTCGAACTGTCGGCGCAGCACCTCGACCACCTCGGGCTCGGGCGCGATGCGTCCGACCTCGCGGTTGAACGTGGTCCCGTTCGCGGACAGGCTGATCGACCCCAGGTAGGCGACCCTCTCGTCGACCACCGCCGCGCGCGCGTGCATGTAGGGACGCTCCGCGGTCTCGGGTGCCTCGCTGACGTGCACGTCGACGCCGGCGCTGCGCAGCGCCTCGAGCGACGCGACGTGGCTCGCGTCGTCCTCCGGCGTCGCCCCGTTCACCTGGAGAGGGGTGATCAGGCGGACGCGCACGCCGCGCACGACCGCGGCCGCGAGCTCGCTCTCGAGGGTCGGGTTGCCGAGCAGCTCGGTGTAGACGTCGAGCGTCGTGCGCGCCCGCTGGTAGAAGGCCACCATGCGCGACGTCGCGTCCACGGGGGAGACCATCACTCCCGCCGTGCCGGCGAGCGGCGGCGTCGGGTTGTAGAGCGGCGGCTCCGCCCCGACCGGTGCCGAGTACAGCCAGTCGTTCTCGAACAGCCGGGCCATCTCGGCCACCAGCTCGCGCCGGTCGCTCAGGTGCGCGAAGTCGCGGTACTGCGCGAAGGTCAGCTGGTCGAGACACGCGGACCCGTAGACCACGCGCTCCGTGTCGATCAGGACGATCTTCGGGAAGCTGCGCGGGAAGATCGGGTTGCTCAGATGGAGCTCGCCCCCCGCCGACGTCAAGTACGTCTCGAGGTTGGTCCGCTCGGGCTCGAGCGCGTCGTACTTGACCCGATCCACGATCACCCGCACGCGGACGCCGCGGCCGAGCGCCGCGTTCAGCCCGCCGAGGATCTCGGGATCCTCGAGGACGCAGATCTCGATGCGGATCTCGCGGCGCGCCGCGGCGAAAGCCTCGAGGTAGAGGCGACGCCCGTCCTGCGGCAGGACGGCGAGCTCGGACACGCCGGGGCGGATCGCGAGCCGCTCCTCGCCGGGCCGGACCACGGGCCGAGTCGACTCGGCCGACGCGGCCGCGCCTGCGCCGGCGAGCACCACCGCGACGAGCAGCGCGCCGGCACCGATCCGATCGCGCATGGGGCGTTCTCCTCTCGCGTGCGTCGTCACGCCACGCTGCGCTGCGGCGTCTCGAGCCGCACGATTGCCTTCGCCTGCCCGGCGGCGTCGTCGCCATCGTGTCCGAGCAGCCGCTCGAGCACCGCGCGCAGCTCGTCCACACGGATCGGCTTCGCGACGTAGTCGTCCATGCCGGACTCGAGGCAGCGCTCGCGGTCGCCGGCGCAGGCGTTGGCGGTCACCGCGACGATCGGTACGCGTGACGCCCGTCCGACCGACGCAGTCTCGCGCTCGGCGGCGCGGATCGCGCGCGTCGCCTCGAAGCCGTTCATCTCCGGCATCTGGCAGTCCATCAGGATCAGGTCGACCGGCTCGCGCAGGAAGTGCTCGAGCCCCTCGCGACCGTGGACGGCGAGCGCGGCCTGGTAGCCCAGGTGCTCGACCATGCGGATCGCCAGGCGTTGATTGACGGGGTTGTCCTCGACCACCAAGATGCGCGGCTTGCGCGGAGCGCCCTTCGACGAGGTCGGGGAGCCCGCCGCGTGCCCCGCGGCCGTACGGCCTCCCGGACGCGCAGCCGGCTCCGGCCCGGCCGACGCCGGCAGACCGGCGACGTCGCCGACGCGCAACCGTGCTGCGGCTTCCTGCGCGACCGGCGAACCCTCGATCGCGGCGAGCAGCCGGGCCGGCCTGAGTGGCTTCGTCAGGACCTGGACGCCGGGCTCCGCCGGGCGCCGCGCGCCATGGCCGAGCGGTGCGAGCACGACGGTGCGGCGCGCAGCGGCGCGCGCGGTCCCGAGCAGGTCGAGCGCGTCCTCGCCGCCGGCGTCGCGCAGCCCCGCGTCGACCAGCAGGAGGTCGTAGGGTTCGCCGGCGTGCGCGGCACGCTCGAGCGCAGCGCGCGCGCCGGCCAGCCCGTCGTGGGTCTCGACCCGCGCTCTCCAGCACCACAGCAGGTGCAGCATCACGCCCTCGGTCGCGGTGTGGTCGATCAGCAGCAGCACGCGGCGGCCCGCGAGCCGCCCGCGCGACAGCGGAGCCGCGTCGGTGTGTTCCCGACGCGCCGCGGGGAGACGCGCCGTGAACCAGAACGTGCTGCCGCATCCGGGCTGCGAGTCGACCCCGATTTCGCCGCCGAGCAGCGCGGTGATCCGACGGCAGATCGTGAGCCCGAGGCCGGTTCCGCCGTAGCGGCGCGACATCGACGCGTCCGCCTGGGTGAACGGCTCGAACAGGGCGCGACGGCGTGCCGGATCGAGGCCGATGCCGGTGTCGGAGACCGAGAAGCGGAGGCGAAGGCCGTCGGCGTCGCGCGTCGCGACGTCGACGCGGATCACGACCTCGCCGCGCTCGGTGAACTTGACGGCGTTGCCGGCGAGGTTCAGCAGCACCTGCCGCAGGCGCCCCGGGTCGCCGTGCACCGCCGGCGGCACCGCCGCGTCCACCGCGTAGACCAGATCGAGCCCCTTGCGCTGCGCCGGCTCCGCGAGCAGCTCGACGACGCTCTCTGCGAGCTGGCGGGGATCGAAGTCGATCGCCTCGAGCTCGAGCCGTCCGGCCTCGATCTTCGACAGGTCGAGGATGTCGTTCAGGATCGCCAGCAGCGACTCGGCCGACGAGTACACGGTGCTCGCGAGCTCGCGCTGGTCCGCCGCGAGCGGGGTCGCGAGCAGCAGGCTCGTCATGCCGAGGACGCCGTTCATCGGCGTCCTGAGCTCGTGGCTCATGGTGGCGAGGAAGTCGGCCTTGAGCCGAGCCGCGGACTCCGCAGACTCCTTGGCCTGCAGCAGGGCTGCCTCTGCTTCGCGCCGCGCCGTGACGTCCACCACGGTGCCCTCGAAGCGGACGATCGAGCCGTCTCCGGCGCGGACCGCGCGCGCGTTCTCGCTGATCCAGATCAGCGTGCCGTCGGCTCGCCGCACCTCCGACTCGAAGCCCGCGACGAAGCCGTCGCGCTCGATCGCCGCAACGAACTCGCCACGTCGCGCGGGATCGACGTAGAGCTCGTTGGCGATGTCGTCGAAGTACGCGATCAGCTCCGCGCGCGACGCGAAGCCGTACAGGCGCGCGAGGTTGGGGTTGACGTCGATGTAGTGGCCGGCCGGGGTGGTGACGAACATCCCCTCGACCGCGTTGTCGAAGAGCGCGCGATGGCGCTCCTCGGCGACGAGCCTGCGCCGCCGCTCCGAGAGGGCGATGAAGGTCGCGCCGGCGCTCAGCGCGAGAAGCGACAGCACGATCCCGATCGCCACGGTCGCACTCACCGCCGGCTATCGGCCACTGCGCGCGCCCCCTTGAACGGCAGGGGCTGGCCGGCGCGCGAGGCCGCGACGACCGGACCGACATGCCCACGAAGCGTGCAGACCGGGCTCGAGAGCCGTCGCGTGCCTCTTCGGCGGGCACCCGCGCGCACGCGCCCCGACCGGAGGCGTCACATCAGCTGCTGCTCGAGGAACGCCAGGAGCTGATCCAGCGCCGCACTCCGTCGCGGAAGCCATCACGGCGACGCCCTCCCGGCGGTCGACTTCACGCTCGCGCTCCCTTCGTTCGCTTGACGACCCGCAGCAACCCGCTGCCGGCGCCGCCGCAGAAGAAGAGATCGCCGCCGTCCGACTCGAGACCCGACACGAGCTTGCCGGGCGGCATCTCGAGGCGCTCCAGGACCTCGCCGGACGCCGGCTCCACCCGACGCAGCTCGCTACGCTCGGCCTCGAGCGTGCCGTGCCACAGCTCGCCCTCGACCCAGGTCACGCCGGTCACGAAGCGGTCGGAGCGGATGGTGTGCAGCACGGCGCCGGTCTCGGGGTCGATCTGCACGATGGTGCGCTCGCGATACTGCCCGACCCACAGCGAGCCGTCGGCCCAGGCGAGGCCGGAATCGCCGCCCCCACCCGGTGCCGGGATCGAGTGCACGACCGCGCCGCTCGCGGGGTCGATCCGGTCGATGCGTTGCTCGGCGATCTGGTACAGGTACCGGCCGTCGAAGGCGGTCCCGGCGTCCGCGGGAACGTCGAGGCTACGCCGTACGCCGCCGCCCTCCGGGTCGACCGCGAGCAGGGCGGAGCCGACCGCCGCCCAGACGTTCGCGCCGTCGAAGCTGACGCCGTTCATCTGCGCGTGTGCGCCGAAGGGTCCCAGCTCGCGCACGACCTCGGCCGTCTGTACGTGCGTGCGGGGTGATTCGTCGGATGAGATCGTTCTCTCTCGGGCCATGTGTACGCTCCTCCATCGATTGCGTGCGCACCGCTTAGCCCACCCCGAGCGAGGTCGGGAGTAACAAGGTCGTCGCGATTCCGAAGCGCGGCGGCGCGAGCCAGCGTCGCGCGCGCCCCGCGCCGAGCGCCCGCACCTGCCCCGCCTCCAGCAGCGCGGCGAGCGCCCGCTGGACGCTTCGCTGGCTCTCGCCGAGCGCGAGGGCGAGCGCGGACGACGACCAGGCCTGTCCGTCCGCGAGCAGCGCCAGCACCGCCCCTTGCTCGCCTTCGATCGGCGGCAAGAGCACGCGCACCGCCGAAGCCCGGACCGGACGCAGCACGAAGCCGGTCGCGGTGGCGTCGATCCGCGCAAGGCCCGCGCACAGCGCGCGCAGGCGGCTCAGCTCGACGCGCAGGCGCGCGCGATGCGACTCGTCGATCCGCCGTGCGCCGAATGCGCGCTCGATCAGCAGGTCCCGCGCGAGCCCCTCCGGGCCGTGCTCGCAGAGAGCACGTGCGAGCGCGAACAGGACCGGACGCCGCGCGAGCGACAGCACGCGCGGCCCGCGACGCAGGCTTCGAGCGCAGCCGTCGAGCACCAGGGCGCGCGACCGGAAGAGCGCCTCGACCTCGTCGAGCACGAGCAGACGCTCCCCCGCTGCGCGCGGCTCGCGTGCGGCCGGCTGCGCCAGAACCGCGCGCGACCGCTCCACCTCGAGCACGAGCGCGGGCACGCGAGCGCGCCGCGCGGCGCGCTCCGCACGCAGCAGCGCCGCCCGCGCCGGTCGCGTGCGGAGGCGTCGCAACGCGATCTCCGCGCGCGCCAGCTCGGCGAGCGTCGTGTGCAGCGGCGTCGCGCCGTCCAGCGCGAGCGCCGCCAGCCGCGTCTCGGCGTCCTCGACCCGGCCGAGCAGCAACGCGCGCCGCACCAGGATGAGCCGCGCGTGCAGCGCGTTGACCCGATCACCCGTGCGCTCGAGCGCGGCCGCGACCACGCCCAGCGCGCGCGGCGACCAGCCGAGGTCGCGGCTCGCGAGCGCGACCTCCGCCTCCGCCACCAGGCAGCGCGCGCGGTCGCGCGGCTCGTGCGCGCCGAAGCCGCGCGCGGCCGAGCGCAGCAGGTCGCGGGCGCGCGCCGGCTGCTCGAGCTGCGCCATCGCGATGCCGCGCAGCGCGAGCGCCGCGGGGTCCTGCCGCAGCGCGACGTGATTGAGCGCCCGGAGCGGATCCCCGAGCGCGAGCGCACGCGCCGCCGCCGAGATCAGCGAGTCCACGCGACGAGTGTATCCGCGCGGCGCGTCCGGGTCGCGCGGATACGGGCTCGGAGCCGCGTCGTCAGCTTGCGTGCACGTCGCGGGCGGTCCGGTCGTGCAGAGCTCCGGGTACGGCCTCGTGCGCGGCGGCACGGCGCAGCGCGTCTTGCCGGGCCGGCGACGGCACGATAGCCAACCACGTTCATCGTTCATCAACCACGACGTCGGGCGCTCCGCCCCGACGGAGGCAAGCACGATGACGGAAGACGAGCTGCGAGGGCGCGTACGGGCGCTGATCGCGAAGGTGCACCCCGATCAGGTCGACATGTTCGCGTTCCGCGGCGCGCAGTTCGATGCCGGGCTCGCGCTGGTGAACTTTCCCGAGGGCCACGGCGGTCTCGGCCTGAACCCGCGCCTGCAGGCGATCGTCGGCGACGAGCTGCAGAAGCAGTGCAAGACGACGTACGACGATCTGGAGATCAACCCGATCGGCATCGGGATGGGCATGCCCACGCTGCTGACCTACGGCTCGGACGAGATGAAGAAGCAGCTGCTGCGGCGCTGCTACACCGGCGAGGACATCTGGTGCCAGCTGTTCAGCGAGCCCGGCGCCGGCTCCGACGTCGCGGGACTCGCCACGCGGGCCGAGCGCCACGGCGACGAGTGGGTGGTGAACGGCCAGAAGGTGTGGACGAGCCTCGCGCACGTCTCGCGCTGGGGCATGCTGCTCGCGCGCTGCAACCCCGACGTGCCGAAGCACGAGGGTCTGGTCTACTTCCTCGTCGACATGCAGAGCCCGGGCGTCGAGGTCCGGCCGCTCTACCAGATCACCGGCGAGGCCGAGTTCAACGAGGTCTTCTTCAACGACGTGCGCATCCCGCACGCGAACGTTCTCGGCAAGGTCGGACAGGGCTGGCACGTCGCGATCACGACCCTGATGAACGAGCGCACGGCACTCGGCGGCGGCTCGTCGCAGCGCGCGTCGGGTCCGATCCGCGTCCTGATGGGACTCTGGCAGGAGCGCGGCAAGGGACGCGGCGAGACGGGCGCGGTCACGCGCGACCGCATCACGAAGCTGTACATCGAATCCGAGCTTTTGCGCTTGACGTCGGCGCGCGGGCGCGCGGCGCAGCGCTCGGGCAATCCCGGTCCGGAAGGCTCGGTCGGCAAGCTCGCGCAGGCCGAGCTGTACAAGCGCATCTGGGAGTGCTGCACCGACGTGATGGGCGCCGACGCCCTCACCTACGAGGCCGGGTACGAGCTGCGTCGCCCGACCGGCGAGGGCCGCGGCGGCGCCGAGGCGATCGCGAAGTACCAGTTCCTCCGCTCGCGGGCGAACTCGATCGAGGGCGGGACCTCCGAGGTGATGCGCAACATCCTCGGCGAGCGCGTGCTGGGTCTGCCCGGCGAGCCGCGCAACGACAAGGCGGTCGCCTGGAAGGAGATCCCCCGATGAGCTTCACCGTCACGCCCGAGCACGAGGAGCTGCGGCAGACGGTACGGCGCTTCCTCGCCGAGAAGTCGCCGATCGAGGCCGTGCGCAAGGTCATGACCACCGACGCCGGCTGCGACGACGCGGTGTGGATGCAGATGGCGGAGCAGATCGGCCTGCAGGGGCTGATCGTCCCCGAAGCGCACGGCGGCGCCGGCATGGGTGCGGCCGAGCTCGCGATCGTCATGGAGGAGATGGGCCGCGTGCTGCTGTGCGCCCCGTTCCTCTCGACCGTCCTCGCGACGCAGGCGCTGCGGCTCGCCGGCAGCGACGCCGCGCAGCAGGACCTCCTGCCCGGCATCGCGGCCGGCACGACACGCGCGACGCTCGCCTACGTCGAGCCCGGCGGCGACTGGGAGCCGTCCGCGGCGAAGGCCACCGCGACGCAGGACGGCTCCGACTGGAAGCTCGACGGCACGAAGGCGTTCGTCCTCGACGGCCACACCGCGGACGTGCTGCTGGTCACGGCGCGCACGTCCGACGGGCTGTCGCTGTTCCGCGTCGACGGCGACGCTCCGGGCGTCGCGCGCGCGGCGCTGCCGACGCTCGACCTGACGCGCAAGCTCGCCAGCGTCGCGCTGAAAGGCGCGCGCGCGACCCGCGTCGGCGCCTCCGGCGATCTCACCGCCGCGATCGAGCGCGCGGTGCAGTGGGCGATCGTCGCGCTCGCCGCCGAGCAGGCCGGCGGCGCGCAGCGCTGCCTCGAGACGGCCACCGAGTACGCGAAGACGCGGCTCCAGTTCGGCCGCCCGATCGGCTCGTTCCAGGCGATCAAGCACCGCTGCGCCGACATGCTGGTCGGCGTCGAGTTCGCGAAGTCGGCGGCGTACGCCGCGGCGACGGCACTCGCCGAGGACGGCGGCGTGGACGAGGCCGCGGCGATCGCGAAGTCCTACTGCTCGGAGGCGTTCTTCCAGGCAGCCGGCGACAGCATCCAGATCCACGGCGGCATGGGCTTCACCTGGGAGGCCGACGCGCACCTCTACTTCAAGCGCGCGAAGAGCAGTAGCCTGCTGTTCGGCGATCCGGTCGCCCACCGCGAGAAGCTGGCGGCGCGCATCGGGCTCTGAGCGACGGGCACGCCGGCACGCGTCGCGCGGAGTCGGTTCGCAGCCGCCGAGGCGCCGTCCGGCGCCAGGTGCGGCGCCGGGTGCCGCGCGTCTGCGATGCGGCCCTACGATCCCGCGCCCGCGACGACGCCCCGTGCGCGCAGCGCCGTGATCGACTCGTCGTCGTGGCCGAGCTCGCGCAGCACCGCCTCGGTGTGCCCGCCGAGCGTCGCCGCCGGCCGCGCCTCGCCCGGGGTCGAGGATAGACCCACGATCGGTGCGAGGCGCCGGTGCGCGCCGAACGTCGGGTGCTCCACCTCGGCGAGCATGCCGGCGTCGCGCGTGACCGGGTCGTACATCACCGCGCGCGCAACCGGTCCGTCGGCGAGCGCGACGCACGCGACGTCGTGCGCGAGGAGGCGGCGCTCCCAGTCGTCCGCGGGCGCGCCGAGGAAGACCGCCGCGAGCCGCTCGACGAGCGCGTCCGCGTGGCGCACGCGCGCGGCGACGCTCGCGAAGCGCGGGTCGCCCGCGAGGCAGGTCTCCCCGTGCTCCGCGAGAGCCGCGCAGAGCGGCGGCCACTCGCGCTCCTGCGGCGCGGCGAGGAACACCCAGCCGCTCGCGCACGCGTAGAGGCGGTACAGCGGGCCCATCCCGTACAGCAGCGGATCGGGCTCGGCGCGCGGCGGACGCCCCGGGTAGTCGATGCCGTCGTCGGAGACGGCGTACGCCGTGGTGCACAGCATCGACGTGAGCATCGACGGCGCAACGCCGGTGCGCTCGCGCGCCACGAGCCCGAGCAGCAGCGCGGCGCCGACGCCGAGCGCCGACGCACCGTCCGCGTTGCCGGGCGCCTGCGCCGCGTAGCTCAGGCGGATCGACGCGCGCTCGACCTCGTCGAGCGTCAAGTCGGGTCCGTGCGGGATCGACGGCCCCGCCTGGAAGAGCGCGGCACCGCTCGCAGCGCCGATCGTGGGTGCGAAGGCGGGCTTGCGCCCGCAGGGTCCGTCGGTGCCGTATCCGGGCGACGCGAGGCAGACGAGGCGCGGGTTCACGCGCTGCAGGGTCGCCGCGTCGACGCCGAGCCGCTCCGCGACGCCCGCCCGGTAGCCGAGCAGCACGACGTCGGCGCGGCGCGCGAGCGCGTGGACGATCGCGCGCCCCTCGGGCTCGGCGACGTCGAGCGCGACGCTCTCCTTTCCCTGCAGCACCTTGACCGCACCGGCCTCGGGCACCGGCAGCACGTGTCGCATCGGCTCGCCGGCGAGCGGCTCGATCTTGATCACGCGCGCACCGAGGTCCGCGAGCAGCGCGCCGCCGAACGGGGCCGCGTACCAGATGCCGAGCTCGAGCACGGTGACACCGTCGAGGGCCCGGCGCGGCGGCGCTCCCGTCGTGGCTCCCGCGGAGCGAGTCGCCGGCGCGCCGCCGGCGGCACCATCCGCCGGCCCACGCCCAGCGCGCGCCGCGCCGACCAGCGCGTCGTGCTCGCCCGGTCGCGGCGCGGGCGCGGGGGGCGGCGTCGCCGCGCCGCGCAGCTTGACCAGGGGCCCGAGCTGCCGAACGCGTCCGATCCCCGGCAGCACGCCCTCCGCGACCTGGCCGTTGTGCAACAGCTGCGGGTGGTCGAGGAGCTCGCGCGTCGTGCGAAACGGCTCGGCCCACACGTTCGGATGCTCCTCGAACACGCGCTGCCACTCCGCGAACGTCCGCTCGCGCACCGCGGCGAGCATGCGCCCCCAGAAGCGCTCGCGCTGCTCCTCGGTGTCGAAGTCCGGCGCCGCGCTCCACTCCGGATCGTCGAGCATCCAGCCGAGCCCGAGAACCTCCATGAAGGCGCGGAAGAGGTGCGGCGAGGTCTGCGAGAACTGGAGCCAGCGGCCGTCCTTCGTGAGACCGACGAGCAAGCGGAACGCGAAGCCGCTGCTCGGCACGCCGCGCGCGGAGTACGGCGGCGCCGGCGAGAACGCCTGCGGATACTTCTCGAACAGCACGCGGAGGAACCACTCCCACGGGTCGTGCGCCGCGAGCCCCTGCACGAGCGACGCGTCGACGTGCTGCCCGATCCCGCAGCGCTCGCGGACGTACAGCGCGGCGAAGATGCCCTGCAGCGCGCACATCGCACCGCTGAAGCTCGCATACGGCACGGCCGGGAACGCCGGACCCGGCCGCGGCGCCATGCCGGCGACGTGCATCATGCCGCCGAGCTTCGCCTGCACGATGCCCTCGTAGCCCTTCACGTTCGCGTACGGGCCGCGGCGGCCGAAGCCGGTGATCGACGCGTGCACCAGACGCGGGCAGCGCTCTGCGAGCACTTCGGGTGCGAAACCGAGTCGCCTCGCGGTCGTGGGGCGGAAGCTCTCGACCAGCACGTCTGCGGTGTCGACGAGCGCGTGCGCGTCGTCGCGACCAGGCGCCGTGCGCAGGTCGAGCACGACGCTCTTCTTGCCGCGCAGCCAGAGCGGGAACGCCGGCTGCGGGCGCAACACGTCGCCCTCCGGCGGCTCGACGCGGACCACCTCGGCACCGTGGTCCGCGAGGACGAGCGTCGCGAGCGCGCCGGCGAGACCCCAGCTCAGGTCGACGACGCGGAGGCCGTCGAGCGCCCGCGCAGGCTCGCTCACCCGCGCTCCGGTGAGCGCCGGAAGCGCGGCAGCACGAGGTCGGGACGGACCTCGTCCCACACGACCTCGACGCGCATGCCGACGGCGACGTCGCCCGCTGCGACGCCGAGGAGGTTGCTGATCAGCCGCGCGCCGGGCGCGCCCTCGAGCTCCACCACGACGACGGCGTACGGCACCTCGGCGGCGAGCGGCGGCACGGCCGCGTGGTGGACGACGGTGTAGCTGAAGACCGCGCCGCGTCCGGACAGCAGCGGCCACTCGCTGCGCGCCGCGCCGCAGTGCGGACAGCCCGGAGAGGGCGGCTGCCGGAAGGCGCCGCAGTCGCTGCAGCGCTGCAGGCGCAGCTCGCGGCGCCGGCACGCGTCCCAGAACGGAGCCGTGGTCGCGTCGGGAGCGATCGAGGCGAGGGCGGCGAGCATGGTCACGGCGTCACCTCCGGAGCAGCAGCGAGCTCGACGGCAGATTGCTCGGGCCGGCGGTCACGAGCGCGATCTCGGCGTCCGGTACTTGACAGATCGCCTCGCCGCGCAGCTGGCGCACGGCCTCGATCACGTGCGTCATGCCGAGCAGGTAGACCTCCGAGAGGTTGCCGCCGTGCGTGTTCACCGGCAGGCGGCCGCCGGGCCAGCGGATCGCCCCGCTCGCGACGAAGTCGCCGGCCGCGCCGCGCTCGCAGAAGCCGTAGTCCTCGAGCTGCAGCAGCACCATGCCGGTGAAGTGGTCGTAGAGCAGCGCCACGTCGACGTCGTCGGGCTCGATGCCAGCCTGCGCGTAGAGCCGCCGCGCCAGGTGGCCGTGTCCCGCGGAGACGTACAGGTCCTCGGGCTGGTTCTGCGCGGTGAGCCCCTGCCCCCACAGGCTGTCGCCGCCCATGGCGCCGGCCATGACGTGCACCGGCTTCTTCTTCAGGTCGCGCGCGCGCTCCACCGACGTGACGAGGATCACCGCACCGCCGTCGGTCTCCTGGCAGCAGTCGAACAGCCGGAACGGGTCCGCGATCATGCGTGCGGACTGGTGCTGCTCGACGGTGAGCGGCGCGCGCTTGAGCGCCTTCGGGTTGCGCGTCGCGTTGCTGCGCGTCGACACGGCGACCTCGGCGAGGTGGAGGGGGGTCGTGCCGTAGCGGTGCATGTGACGGCGCAGCAGCAGGGCGAAGAACTGCGCCGGCGAGATCAGGCCGAAGGGGCGGTGGAAGTCGCTCAGCGGGTCGGCCGCGATCTGCGCCGAGCCGTATGCGGAGCCGAAGCGCGCGTGCGGCGGCTGCGTGATGAACTTGTAGACCATCACCACGTCGGCCTGGCCCGCGAGCACCGCCGCGGCCGCGTTCGCCACCGCGCCGCACGTGCCGCCACCGCCGCCGCCGTGCACCATGCTCGAGTAGTTGACCGCAGGAATGCCGAGCGCGGGCGCGAGCGTGCTCGGGTCGAGCTTCTCGACCGAGTAGGTCGCGAAGCCGTCGACGTCGCGGCGCGCGAGGCCAGCCTCGTCGAGGGCGAGGTCGAGCGCCTCGCGGATCTGGTCGATCGGGTTCTCGTCGAACAGCTCGCCGCGCTTGCCGTAGCGCGTCGTGCCGACGCCGACGATGCAGGCCCGGTCCTTCACCAGACGAACCCGAACAGCCGCGCGGCCGTGCCGCCGGACATCCGCGCCGCCTCGTCATCGGGTACGCCGGCGAGCTGCGCCGCGAGCGACGCGCGCGAGTCGGGCCAGGTGCCCTCCGGGTGCGGGTAGTCGCTTCCCCAGATCAGTGCGTCGACGCCGGTGAAGGTGCGCGCGTGCACGCCCACGGGATCGTTCTGGAACGTGACGTGCCCCTGTCGCCGCACGTACTCGCTCGGCTTGAGATCGAGCTTGGGACGCGCCCACATGTGGTGCTTCTCGTAGATCTCGTCCATCGTCGTCATGACCCACGCGAGCCACGCGCTGCCGGTCTCGACGGTGACGAACTGGATGCCGGGGAAGCGCTCGAGGACGCCCGACATCGTCAAGTAGAGGACGACGTGCGCGCCGTCGATCTGCGAGCCGAGCAGGTAGTTGATCACCGCGCCGCCGGGGCCGCGCTCGATGCGCGGCTCGTGGCCGGTGCCGGCGTGGAAGGTGAGCGTCAATCCCGTGTCCTGCGCCGCCGCCCAGAAGCGGTCGTACGCGGGATCGTTGTAGGGGCGCGTCGGCACCTGGCAGGGGAGGAAGAGCGAGCGCAGACCGAGCTTCGCCGCACGCTCCGCCTCGCGCACCGACTCCTCGACGTCGAGCATCGGGATCACCGCCGCGGGCGCGAAGCGCTGCGGGTACGGCGCGAAGATCTCGGCGAGCCAGTCGTTGTAGGCGCGCGCGAGCGCGTACTGCAGCGCCGCGTCGGGCGCCATGAAGCAGGCCTGCAGGCCGAGCGTCGGGAAGATCACCTCGCCCGAGACGCCGTCGCGGTCCTGGTCGCGCATGCGCAGCGACGGCTCCCAGCCGCCCGCCTGCGCGCGCTCGAGCGCCTCGCCGGTGAGCGCGTCGCGGCCGCGCGGCAGCCGGCGCGGCCGCATGCCTTCCATCACCAGGCACTCGACCCCTTCGACCGACTCGAGGCGCGGGCCGCGCTGGCGCAGACCCGCCGGCAGGCGCTCGGCGAACATCTCGGGCGGCTCGTTGACGTGCGAGTCGGCGGAGATCAGACGGCGCTCGGCCATGCCCTGCCCTCCCACGGCGCTCCATCGAAAGAGAGTCGTTCGCTTGATGAAAATATGATTTTCATTTCTGCTCGCGCTCGTGTACGACGGACGTCGGGTGGCTGTCAACGAGAATCGAAGCCCGCGCCCGCGCGGCGTCGAGCGCGCGCTCGCCGGCCGATCGACCCGCCTCGAGGAGCTGCGCGACCGCCGCACGCAGGAGCACGCGGCGCTGCTGCGGGCGGCGCGGCGCGTCTTCCTGCGCCGCGGCTACCCGCAGACGCGCGTCGAGGACATCCTCGCCGAGGCCGGCATCTCGACGCGCGCCTTCTACCGCTTCCACGCCGGCAAGGGCGAGCTCTTCCTGGAGCTCTTCGACCGCGCGAACCGTGCGGCGATGGAGCGCCTGCGAGCGACCGTGGCAGCCCACGCCGACCCGGCGGCGCAGCTCGACGCTTACGTCGCGGCGACGCTCGACCTGGCCTACGATCCGCACCTCGCGCGCGAGTCGGCGCTGTTCGCCGACGTCCCCGGAGAGCTCACCGCGCGGTACGCCGCCGAGGTCGCGGAGTGCCGCGAGCAGCTGGTGTCGGTGCTGCGCGACATCCTGCGCCGCGGCAAGGCTTCGGGACGCTTTGCGGAGGTCGACCCCGACGCCGACGCGTGGGCGCTGCACGGCGCGCTGGGCGCCCACCTCGACCGCATCCTGCACGCAGCCGAGCGCCCGGCCCGCGCCCGGCTCGAGCGCCAGCTGCGGCGCTTCGTGCGCGCCGCCGCCGGCGTCGCACGCGATTGAATCCGACCGCCGTCCACCTCCGTATCGCCGGGTGACCCGAAACCCGACGACATCGCGCGACCGCGCGAGAGGAGCGTGGAGGATGAAGCAGCCCCTCGGCAAGACGACCCGCGCGTCGCGACCGCGCCCCATCGCGCGCCTCGCGGCGCTCGGCCTGGTGCTCGCGACCGCGCCACCGGCGACGGCTTCCAGCCACCGCGAGGCACCGGCGATCTCCAAGGACCAGTACGCGGACAACACCGACACGTACGTCTTCGTGTCGCCGGGCCGGCCGGATCGCCTCGTCCTCGCGGCGGTGTGGATCCCGTTCGAGGGCCCCGAGGGTGGTCCCAACTACTTCGAGTGGGACGACGACGTGCGCTACAAGATCAACGTCGACGTCGACGGCGACGCGACGGCCGACGTGGTCTACACGCTGCGCAGCACGACCACCGTCCAGAACCCCGACACCTTCCTCTACAACACCGGCCCGATTCTGACCGTGCCGAGTGCCAGCTGGAACCGGCAGCAGACGTACACGCTCACCGAATCGCGCGAGCCGTGCGGCGGCGGCGCGCCGGTCGAGACGGTCGTGCTCGAGGACGCGTACGCGCCGCCGGTCAACATCGGGGCGAAGTCGACGCCGGCCTACGCGTCGCTCGCGAAGGACACGACCTACAAGGTCAAGGTCGACGGCGACCGCTTCAAGGTGTTCGCCGGACCGCGCGACGACCCGTTCTTCGTCGATCTGCAGGTGTTCGACCTGCTCACGCTGCGCGGCGAGGCGGCACCGGTCGGATACGCCTCCGGCAACAACGTGCCGGTCGATTCGGTGTCGGGCTACAACGCGCACGCGCTCGTGATCGAGCTGCCCATCGCGCGTCTCGAGTGCGGCGGCGAGCCGGTGCTCGGCGTGTGGGCGTCGTCCGAGCGCGCGACCACGCCCGGCGGCGGCACGTTCGCCCAGGTCTCGCGCCTCGGCATGCCGCTGGTGAACGAGGTCGTGCTGCCGATGGGCCTGAAGGACGTCTTCAACACGCTCGCGCCGTCGCAGGACCTCGGCGTGTACGACGTGCTCCAGGAGAGCGTCGAGGATCCCGAGGTCGGCAACCTGCTGTGCGCGCTGTACGGCATCCCGCTGCCGGGCGACACCGGAGCGGACTGCGACACCGACTACACGGCCGGCGTCCCGCGCTCGGGGCGCGGCGACGTCTTCGACGTGTTCCTGCAGGGAATGGTGCTCGCGAATCCGTTCACGATCGAGACCGCGTCGGGTCCGCTGCAGCTCCCGGCGGGCTTCAACGTCAACCGTCCGGCGAACGTCGTGCCCGCCGAGATGATCCGCATCAACACCGACATCAGCGGCGCGCTCTGCAAGCCGGAGCCGTCGCGACTCGGCGTGCTCGGTGGCGATGCGTGCGGCTTCCCGAACGGACGGCGGCTTTTCGACGACGTCGTCGAGATCGAGCTGCTCGCCGTGGCCGGCGCCGCCTACCAGGTTCTCGACGGCCGCGATCCGACGTTCCTCTTCACCGCCGGCCTCGCCGACGTGCTCACCGACAACGTGACGTCGAACGACGTGCCGCTGCTCGCCGGCTTCCCCTACCTGGCCCGTCCGCGCTCGGGACAGGAGCATCGGCACCAGAATCCGCTCTGAGTCCCGTCCCGCGGCACGCCCGGCGCCGTCGCCAACCGGCGCCGGGTGTGCCATGAGGGAAGGTGGTGGAGCGACGCCGCGGCAGGAGACGCCACTTCTCGATGATCCGCGACTTCTCGCTCGCGGACCTGATCACGCTCTCGAACGGCTTCGCCGGGACGGGCTCGATCCTGGCGACGCTGCAGTACATGGACACGCGCGACCGGCGCATCCTGTGGCTCGCCTTCGCGCTGCCGCTGGTCGCGATGGTCCTCGACTTCCTCGACGGCCGCGTGGCGCGCTGGCGACATCGCTCGTCGCCCCTGGGGCGGGAGCTCGACTCGCTCGCCGACCTGATCTCGTTCGGCGTGGCACCCGCCGTGCTCGGCTTCTCGGTCGGCCTGCGCGGCGCGTGGGACGCGCTCGTGCTGGTGTACTTCGTGAGCTGCGGGCTGTCGCGCCTCGCGCGCTACAACGTGACCGCTGCGGACCTCGCCGACGAGAGCGGCAAGGTGCGCTACTTCGAGGGCACGCCGATCCCGACCAGCGTGATCCTGGTGGCGGTGCTCGCGATCCTCGCCTGGCTCGGACGCATCGACGGCGAGCTGCCGTTCGGCCACGTCCGCTTCCTCGGCGGGTCGTTCCACCCGCTCGTCCTCATGTACGCGATCAGCGGCAGCGCGATGATCTCGAAGACCCTGCGCATCCCGAAGCCGTGACCGGCCGCACCGCGCGCCGGGTCAGTCGAGGCCGTAGAAGCGTCGCGCGTTCGCCCCGGCGATCTTCGCGCGGACGTCGTCGGCGAGGTCGCCGCGGGTGCGCAGGTGCCGGGTGCTCTCCGGCCAGTCGCCGTCCCAGTGCGGGTAGTCGCTCGCGTACATGATGAAGTCGGCGCCGAGCACGTCCACGACGCCGGGCAGGATCGGCTCCTCGGGCTCGCAGCTGACGTAGATGTTGCCCGCCTGCAGGTACGCGTGCGGATCCCGCTTCCAGCCGTTCGGAATCCAGTCGCCGCGCTTCTCGTAGTGCTCGTGCATGCGGTCGACGAAGAACGGCACCCAGCCCACACCCGCCTCGAGAAACGCGACGCGCAGCTTCGGGTGTCGGTCGAACACGCCGCCCGTCACCAGCGCGGTCATCGCCGTCATCTGGTCGAACGGGAAGCTGATGCAGTGCACCTGGATGTAGTTGTCGAAGCGGTCGACGCCGATCTTCGGCAGGTGGATGCCGGGCGCACCGTGCACGCCGAGCGGCATGTCGAGCTCGCAGGCCGCGGCGTAGAAGCGATCGAGATCCGGGTGATCGAGATTTCTCTTCTTGAGCGCCGGCGGGATCATCGTCGCGACGAGGCCCAGGTCCTTCGCCTCGCGCATGACCTCGATCGCGACCGCACCATGCTCGATCGGCGTGACCGCGACGCCGCGCAGACGGCCCGCGGTCGGCCGGCAGTAGTCCGCGATCCACTGGTTGTACATGCGCGCGAAGCCGGCTGCGAAATCCGGATCCTCGAGGCTCGGCGCGCACAGGCCGAAGCTCGGGTAGAGCACCATGACGTCGATGTGGTCGCGGTCGGCGTCCGCGAGCACGCTCTGCGCGGTCGAGAAGTCGATGCCTTCGGCGCGGCTCAGCCCGTGCTCGGGCGGACAGCCCGCTCCCGGCCCCTTGTCCTCGGGATAGTGGCGCCCCTCGATCTGCAGGCTCGGACGGCCGTCGTCGCGCAGCGTGATGTGCTCCGGCCAGCGCTCCATCGCCTGGACGACGAGGGACGCGCCCTCGGCAACGTGGCCATCGGCATCGACGATCTGCATGGCGATCTCCTCCCCGGGACGGATGCGCTGCCGGCGTGCGGGCCCCCGGCGCGCGGCGGCGAGCCGCTTGCCGCCGCCCAAGCCGGACGTCAGCTCTTCGCCTGGAAGAACTCGATCTTCGGAGCGCCCGCGAGGAGCGGCCCCATCTTGCCGAACGCCTCCAGGAAGTACGGCGTCTTGCCGTGGTGATCGATCGCGGCCTGGTCGGCGTAGTTCTCGACCACGACGTAGGTGTTCTCGTTCACCGTCGAGCGGCAGAGCTCGTAGCGCGTGCAGCCCGGCTCGTTGGCCAGCACCTGCTCCGCGAGGCCGGCGAAGATCTTCTCGAAGTCGTCGGTCTTCCCGTCCTGGATCGGCAGCGTCGCAATGATCGAGAGCATCGGTCGTTCCTTTCGTTCGTCTCGTCGGACCAGCACGACGAGCTAGCCGATCCGCCCTGCCGGCAGCAAGCGCCGACCGCCCTTGCCGCCGTCGGGTCGGTGTACGAGAAGGTGTGTCGATGCCGACGGGTCTCGAGCGCTGGCTCGCCTTCCTGCACCCGGTGCTGGCGCTCGCGGCCCTGGGCCTGCTCGCGTGGGCGGCGTCGCTCGGGCTGCGCTCGCGCGAGCGCGGCGGCGCGTCGCTCCGCCCCCGACACGCCCGCCTGGCACCGTGGGCGTTGTGGGGAACGATCGGCAACTTCGCGCTGGGCGTGCTGTCGACCTGGCTCTGGCGCGGCGATCTGGAGCTCGCAGCCGGTGCGCACTTCTGGATCGGCGCGGCGATCTGCCTCGTCCTGACGGCCGTCGCGCTGCTCTCGCGGCGCATCGCCACGAGCCCCGCCGCGCGCCGCGCCCATCCGGCGCTCGGCATGCTCGCGCTGCTGCTCGCGGCGCTGCAGGTGTTCTTCGGGCTATCGCTGGTCGCGCTCTGACATCATCTGGCGGATCGCGTCGTTTGCCAGCTGGTCGCAGCGCTCGTTCTGCACGTGCCCATCGTGGCCGCGCACCCAGTGCCACGTGATCCGGTGCTTCGACGACGCCTCGTCGAGCGCGCGCCAGAGCTCGACGTTCTTCACCGGCTTCTTGTCGGCGGTCTGCCAGCCGCGGCGCTTCCAGTTCGCGAGCCACGACTTCATGCCGTCGATGACGTAGCGGGAGTCGCTCCACACCTCGACCGAGCACGGCTCCTTCAGAGCGCTCAGGCCCTCGATGACCGCGCGCAGCTCCATCTGGTTGTTCGTCGTCGCGCGCTCGGCGCCGGTGAGCTCGCGGGTGTGCCCGTTGCACTCGAGGATCGCGGCCCAGCCGCCCGGGCCGGGATTGCCGTGGCACGAGCCGTCGGCGTAGAGCGCGACGTGCTTCGCCTTCGCGTCCGACACGGAGGCGATCAGAGACGAAGCGCCGTGCGCAGCTCGCCGGGAGCGAAGCGCACGCTGACGTAGAACGGGCCGAACTGACCGTAGAGCGCGCTGCCCTCGTCGTACCGCATCTCGTAGACGATGTCGCGGATCGACTTCAGGTCGCGCGTGAACAGCGTGACCCCCCACTCCCAGTCGTCGAGGCCGGTCGAGCTGGTGATGAGCTGGCTCACCCGGCTCGCGTAGCGACGACCGGCGTCGGCGTGCGACGCCATCAGCCGCTTGCGCTCGTTGAACGCGAGCGCGTACCAGTTGCGGCCTTCCCCGCGCGCCTTGCTCATCGGGTAGAAGCACAGCACCGGAAAGTCGGCGCCCGGAAGCTGCGGGTGGATCCGCGACTCCGCGTACGCGCCCATGCGCGCCGCGAATCCTCCGAGCTGCTTCTGGAACTCCGGCGAGTCCGGCGCGAGCCCGTCCTCGTCGATCAGCTTGCGCGCCTGATCGCCGGTGGTCGAGATGTACTCGCTCTTCTCGGAGATGGAGAGAAACGAGTACACCGTCTGCAGGCAGGACCCGAGCCGGGTCGCTGCGATCTCCTGCGCGAGCTGCTGGATGCGCCGCAGGTCGGGGTGGATCGCCATGAAGGCCACGTCGGCCTTGCCGATCACGCCGCTCGGGATCAGCTGGAGACCGGTCTCCCCCGCGAGGCGCTCGAGCAGCGTCGCGAACTCATCGATTGCTCCCGCGCGCCCGGCGTCGTCGGCCGCGCTCCAGCGCGCACGGTCGATCCGCTGGAAGAGGTGCAGCACCGGCCAGCCGCTTGCTTGAGCGGTGCCGGTCGCGGGCGCGGTGGGTCGGCGTGGGGCTTCGTCGGCGGACATGGGCATCTTCTCCGGGTGCGATGTAAACGCCGCAGCGGCTGCGGCGCAAGGGGCGGCGTGCGCGACGAGGTGCGTCGCACGGGCTGCGTGGACAAGCGCGTAAAATCGTCGACCGCCTTGCCCCGAGCCTGCTTTCGTGATGCAACGATCTTGCGCCGTCTCCCGTCCGAGCTTTACGAGGAAAGCGATCGCGTATCGCGTCGTCGCTCGGGAGATCGAGCGCGGGATTCCGCAGACGGGCCACCCACCGACTCGCGCAGCGGGAATTCGTTCGTAGCAAGCAAAGGAAAACGCAGTCGAAAGCAAGTCCGGGCCCGGTCGAGGGGACCAGCGGCACGCAGGGACGTGGAGAGGAGACATGGCAACGACTAGGGGAACTGCCGCGAAGAAGACCGCCGCAAAGGCGAAGAAGACCAAGCCGAAAGCCGCAGCGCCGAGCCCCAAGGGCGCGCCGACGCTGGCGGATCTGCGCCGGATCGCACGATCCATCGTCACCGCGACGTCGGTCGCCGACGAGAAGCGCATGCTCTCGCTCTACGCCGACAGCGTCGAGTCGGAGGAGGCGGGCCAGATGCCGACGTACGGCATCGAGGCCATCAAGCAGAAAACCGAGCAGTGGAACAAGATGGTCACCGACTCGCGCTGGCACGCGCGCAACCTGTGGGCCGACGGCCAGACGGTGATCATCGAGTGGGAGGCGCAGCTCACGCTGCGCGGCGGTCGCAAGACCCTGTTCCGCGAGCTCGCGGTGCACGAGATCCGCAACGGCAAGATCGTCCGCGAGCGCTACTACTACGACCCGAGCATCCTCGGCGGGTGAGACGCGCCGGTCCGGGGTCACCTCCGTCGGGAGGCGACTCCGGACCGGCCAATGCCGCGCACCCGTGTCGATCGGCGTCCTGCTCACCAGCTTCGCGAGCGAGCGGACGCCTGCGAGGCAACGCCGCACCGAGCAGGCACTGCTCGAGGGCGCGGCCCTCGGCGAGGCGCACCTGCACGCCTCGTCGCTCGGCGGCGAGGTCGTCGCGATCGGGGCATTTCACCTCGCCCCGGACGTGTCCGAGCGCGACGGCGTGCTCGCGTGGCGCCGGCACACGGGCGGACGCGCGATCGCCTGCGGTGACGGCTTCGTCGTGCTGACGCTGGCGCTGCCGCACCGCTCGGCGCTGGTCGCGAGCGAGCGCCTGGCGCTGCGCCCCGAGCAGGTGATGAACCGCTGCGTGCGCGGGATCCTCGCGTGGCTGCGCGGGGCGGGCGTCGATCCGGTCTATCCGGGGCTCGACACCGTCACCGCCGCGAGACGCTGGCTCGTCCACGTGAGCTTCGCGGAGACCGAGCCCGGACCGACGCTCTTCCAGGCGGTGGTCGCGGTCGACGGCTCGTTCGCACGCACCGCCCAGCTGCTCGACCGGCTCGATCCGGGCGGTCGCGTGCCGACCCGCCTCGTCCCCGACGCGGAAGCCACCAGTCTCGCCCGCGCCGCCCGGCGCGCGTCGTACGGGCACGCACCGCGCTTCGACCTCGAACGCCTCGTCGCCGACGTGGCGAAAGGGTACGCCGGCGCGTCGGGCATCGAGGTCGCCGAGCTCGATCCCGCCGTGACGGCGAGCCTCGATGCGCAGACCGATCTCGCGGATGCGCCGTCACCTCGGACGGTGCACGGGTCGGCGTGCGGCGGATCTTCGCGCTCGGTCGCGGGGCTTCTCGGCACCGTCACCGCGACGGTCCGCGCCGCCGGCGGACGCGTCGCGGAGCTCTCTCTGCACGGCGACCTGATCGCCCCCGACACGCTCCTGCCCGCGCTGCGTGCCGCGATCGAGGGCGCACCCGCGATCCCGCACGAGGCCGCGACCGCGGTCGATCGCGTGATCGACCGCAACCGTGCCTACGTGCTCGGTCTGTCGCCCGAGGCGCTGCGCGGCCTCGTCGCCGACGCCGTGGCGGATGCGACATGAGCACCTCTCCGGAGAAGGCGACGTCGCCGCTCGAGCATCTCGCGCGGCTTCCGCGCCAGGAGGCCGCAGCTCTGATCGACGCCGCCACGGCCGACTCCCTCGTCCGCGCGCTCGCCGCCGAGCACCGGACCGAGCAACGCCACGCGGCGGAGCTGATCGCCGGTCTCGTCGAGGACTCCGTCCCCCTGCTGCGCGCCGTGCGTGCAGCGCTCGCGGCACCGGACACCCGCCTGCGCTGGGGGGCCGCCTACACGCTCGGCCGCGCCCTGCCACCTGGTCCCGAGCTCTGGCCGGCCGCGCTCGAGACCCTCGCGCTCGACGACGGCGACCAGCGCTGGGCCGCCGCGGAGCTCGCCTGCAAGATCGCGCGCCGCCACCCGGAGGTGCGCGCGGCGCTGCGCGCGGAGATCGCGTCGCCGTCCGCGACGCGGCGCAAGATGTGCCTCTACTGCCTGCGCGACCTGGCCGACCCCGAAGCGCCCGCGCTCGCGATCCGACTGCTCGCCGACCCGGACGCCGGCGTCCGGCTGGCGGCCCTCGCCACGGCGGCGCGCGCGCGCGGCTCGCCCGTCGTGAGCGAGACGGCAGCCGCGGTCGGCACGCTGCTGGACGCGGACGCCGACCTGGGCGTCCGCCGCGCCGCGGCCGCGACGCTCGGCAAGCTCGGCGACGACGGCTCCGCGGTTCTCGCGGCGCTGCGCTCGGCCGCCGCCTCGCAGGACCCGAGCCTCGCCCGGGCGGCCCGCGGGGCGCTCGACGCCCTGGGCGCGAGTTGAGCCGCTGCCGGGCTCTGGTAGAGCCTCGCCCATGTCCACGATGAGCGTCGAGGCCACGACCGCCGTTCCGTTTGCCGCCTTCGCCGAGCGCTCGCTCGCGGGCGACGCGCTGACGCGGGCCGAGGCGCGCGCGGTGCTCGGCGCTCCCGACGAGCGTCTCGCCGAGCTGCTCGCCGCCGCCTTCACGGTGCGCGAGCGCCGCTGGGGCAAGCGCGTCAAGGTGTGCGTCCTGCAGAACGCCCGCTCGGGGCTCTGCCCGGAGGACTGCGGCTACTGCTCGCAGTCGAAGATCTCGACCGCCGACATCGACACCTACCGGCTCATGCCGCACGACCAGCTGGTGGCGAAGGCCGACGACGCGGTCGCGCGCGGCGCGCGCCGCTACTGCATGGTCACCAGCGGCCGCGGGCCGAGCGAGCGCGACCTCGACCAGCTCTGCACGGCGACGCGCGACATCAAGCGCACGCACCCCGACCTCGAGATCTGCGTTTCGGTCGGGCTGATGGACGACGCCGCCGCGCGCCGGCTCGCCGACGCGGGCGTCGGCTGGGTCAATCACAACCTGAACACCAGCGAGCGCTTCTACCCGCAGATCTGCACCACGCACACCTACGCCGACCGCGTCGCGACCGTGCGCGCGGCCCAGCGTGCCGGGCTCAACACCTGCTGCGGCGGGATCATCGGCATGGGCGAGGAGGACGAGGACGTGGTCGACCTCGCGTTCGCGCTGCGCGAGCTGCGCGTCGACTCGCTGCCCGTGAACTTCCTGATCCCGATCGCCGGCACGCCGCTCGCAGAGCGCCCGACGACGCACGCGACGCGGGCCCTCAAGGCGCTGGCGCTGATGCGCTTTCTGAATCCCGAGGCGGACATCCGCTCGGCCGGCGGCCGCGAGCGCACGCTCGGCGACTGGCAGGCGCTCGCGCTCTACCCGGCGAACTCGATCTTCGTGAACGGCTACCTGACGACGCCCGGACAGGCCGCCGCCGAGGCACAGCGCATGGTCGCGAGCCTCGGCTTCGAGCTGGAAGCGGAGTGAAGGCGAGGGGGCGCGTGACCCCTCGTGCGGATAGCCGCTACTTCTTCGCGGCCGGAGCGTCGCGCTTGGTCTGCGGGATGCCGATCTGCTGCAGGTGCTCGCCGAGCGCGCCGTCGAACTGGTCGGCGATCTCGGTCGGCGTCCAGCCGCCGTCCTTGTACATCGACGCGATCGGCCGCGGCGTCTGGAAGATCGTGAAGGCGAAGCCACGGCGGCCGAAGATCTGGCCGTTCACGTGCGCGGCACGCTCCGAGGCGAGGTAGGCGACGATCGCACCGTTCAGGTCCGGGTTCATCTCCGGCGACACGGCGCGGTTCTCCATGCCCGGCATGCTGCCGACCATGCGCGTCATTCCCGAGGGGGCGAGCGCGTTCACCGTGATGCCGTACTTGGCGAGCTCGATCGACCAGGTGAAGGTGATGCCCATCAGCGCCGCCTTCGCGGCACCGTAGTTGGTCTGGCCGAAGTTGCCGCGCAGCCCCGCGCTCGACGTGATGTTGATGATGCGACCGTAGCCCTGGTCGCGCATCAGCGGGATCGCGTGGCTGCCGCAGTTGAAGCTGCCCTTCAGGTGCACCGCGAGGACCGCGTCGAAGTCCTCCTCGGTCATCTTCATGATCGAGCGGTCGCGGACGATGCCTGCGTTGTTCACCAGGATGTCGATGCGGCCGAAGGTGTCGACCGCGGTCTGGATGATGCTCTTCGCCGAGGCGTAACCGGAGACCGAGTCGTAGTTCGGCACGGCCCGGCCGCCGAAGCCGGAGATCTCCTTGCAGACCTGCGCTGCGGGATCCTGATCGGAGCCACGGCCGTCGAGCGAGGCGCCGACGTCGTTGACCACGACCTGCGCTCCCTCGCGTGCGAGCGCGAGCGCGATGCCACGCCCGATGCCACGACCCGAACCCGTGACGACGGCGACCTTCCCTTGAAGCAGCATTGGACCCTTCCGATGGGAGCTGTGTTGAACCGGCGAGCTCGCCGTCGGCTAACACGCGCACGCGAAATCCGTCAACGGACGCTCCGCGCGGCGGGGCGGTTTGACACGACCTCGGCGGCGCAGCCACAACCTCGTCGTGCTGCTGCTCGGCGAGATCGTCCGTCGCCACGCGTGCTACCGGGGCGATCGGATCGCCTACGTGGTCGACCACGCCGACGGCCGTACCGAGCGGGTGAGCTACACCGCGCTGAACGAGGGCACGAACCGGCTCGCGCACGTGCTCGCCGCGCACGGCGTGCGCCGGGGCGAGCGGGTCGCGATCCTGGCGCAGAACTGCGTCGCGTACCCGTGGGCCTACTTCGCCTGCTGCAAGCTCGGCGCGATCCTCGTGCCGGTGAACACCCGCTACAAGCGCGACGAGATCCGACACGCGATCGAGTTCGCCGAGGCGCGCGTCGTGATCGTCGGTAGCGACTTCGTCGCCGACGTCGAGGCGCTGCAGAGGGCGGGCGCTCTGCGCTGCGCCGACGCCGTGCTCACACTCGACGACCGGGCCGAGCGCGCGACCGACGTCGCCGCCGCCGGCCGCGCGGCGGGATGGCGCTCGCTCACCCCGCTGCTCGTGGAGGCGTCCGCCGCCGAGCCCGTCCCCGTCGAGGCCCCCGACGAGAACGATCCACACGTCATGCTCTTCACCAGCGGCACCACCGGCGTGCCGAAGGGCGCGCTGCTCTCGCAGCGGTCGTACTTCCTGCAGGCCGGGCTCACCCAGAGCATGAACGGCCTCACCGACGAGGACGTCGGGCTCAGCATGTTCCCGATGTTCCACATGGGAGGCTGGGCGACACCGCTCGGCTACTGGTCGATCGGCGGTACCGTGGTGATCATGCGGCGGGCCGATCCGCGTGCCATGCTGGCGGCGGTGGCACGCGAGCGGGTCGCGTACCTCTACGCCGTGCCCACGGTCTACAACGCGATGCTTGCCCTGGACGATTTCGCCGCGTTCGACCGCACCTCGCTCCGTCTGCTCGGCGGCGGGACGGCCTACATGCCGCGCGAGCAGATCGAGCGCATCACGCGCGCCTTCGGCGTCGACGCGATGGTCGTCATGTACGGACAGACCGAGGCCGGACCGGTCTCGTGCCTGCGTGCCCGCGATCTGCACCGCAAGCCGGGCTCGGTGGGCCAGCCGGTGAACGACGTCGACGTGCGGATCGTGGACGCCGACGGGCGCGACGTCGCCCCGGGCACCGCCGGCGAGGTGATCGTCAAGAGCGATTTCATCATGCTCGGCTACTGGCGGATGCCCGAAGCCACGGCCGACGCGCTGGCCGGCGGCTTCGTGCACACCGGCGACCTCGCGATGTGGGACGAGGACGGCTTCCTGCACGTCGTCGGCAGGCTGAAGGAGATGATCAAGACCGGCGGCGAGAACGTCTTTCCCGCCGAGGTCGAGCGGGTCCTGCTGCAGCATCCGGGTGTCGCCGAGTGCGCCGTGGTCGGCGTGCCCGACGCGGACTGGGGCGAGAGCGTGCTCGCGGTCGTCGTGCCGCGCTCGGGGGCTGCGCCGGGCGAGCAGGAGATCGTGGAGTTCGTACGCGCGCGGCTCGCCGGCTACAAGAAGCCGCGTCACGTGCGGATCGTCGCCGAGCTCCCGCGGACCGCATCGACGCGCCAGGTGCAGAAGGCGCAGCTCGTCGATCGCTTCGTCCAGGGCTGGTAGCGCGACGGACACCGGCTCTCGTGCGCTACCGTCTCCGCCCCGTCCGCCCCCGGCACCAGGCCAGGCGCCGGCTCACGCTCGCGGCGCTGCTGCTGCCGCTCGTCGCGATCGTCTTGCTGGTGCGCGCCGACGGTGCACGTCGTCCGCTCGCCGAGCGCGAGGCGGCGCTCGCGGTCGAGCTGCAGCGCTGGCGCAACGAGCAGCGCCACGCGGACCCATCGACCATCGCAACCGACGCCCCCGTCGCGTGGACGGCGCCGACGATGGCCGTCGTCGCGGGCATGCCGCGCCTGGTCGGTAACCGCGAGCTGCAGCTTCGTGTCGGCGGCATGATCGCCGGGGCGCTGTCCCTCGGTGTCCTCGTCCGCCTCGGCACACGGCTCTTCGCGCCGCGGGTCGGAGTCGGCGCCGCTGTGCTGCTGCTCTTGCTTCCCTCCGGGCGCCTGCTGCTCGGCGCCGAGCTCGGCAGCGAGCCCTTCTACCTCCTCGCGATGCTGATCGCCCTGCTCGCGATCCGCGAGATGGCGGAGACGCGCCGCGCGGCCGTGCTGACGGGCGTCGCGGCCGGCGTCGCGATCACGATCGCCGGTCTCGACGCGCTCTGGATCCCCGTGCTCGCCCTGGCGTGGCTGCGCGTGCACCAGGGTCTCACGCCGCGCAGCGCGAGCGTCGTGCTCGGAACGACGCTGCTCGCGGCGGCGGCCTGTCTCGGCACCGGCTGGCTCGTCTACGGGCACGGCGTCGGTCTCCCGCCGTTGCCGCCGGGCGGGATCGCCGCGCACTACCTCGACGCCTCCTTGCTCCGCCCCGCTCCGGCGGCGCGCGAGCTCCTGCCGCTGCTGCCGCTCGTGCTTCTCGGCCTCTGGTCGATGCGCTCGGCGTGGTGGCGCAGCGTCGGCTTCCGGTACGTCCTGCTGTGGCTCGTCTGCGCGGCGGCGAGCTGGGCGCTCTCCGGCTCGGGCGCCGGCGTCTACGTCGCGGTCCTGCTGCTCGCGGTGTCGATCGCCCTGCTCGCGCTCGAGCACGCGCGCATCGCGGTGAGCCTGCCCGCCTGCGGCGTCGCGCTCGGGCTCGCCTTCGTGATGTGGGTCGGGGCGGCCCGCAAGAGCGACGCGCAGGCGCTCGACCGCTGGGCGATCCGCGAGGCCGGACGCTTCGTCGGCCGGGTGGTGCGGGCCGACCGGCAGATCGCGGCGAGCCCGCGCGCCGTACGTCGCTTCGCGTTCTATGGCAATCGCCCGGTCGAGCCCTTGGCGGCGGGCGGGCAGCCGCCTGCACGAGCCGACTACGTGATCCTCACCCGCGACGATTTTCAGACGCTGCGCGCCGCCCACGCAGAGGACGAGCAACCCCGCCGGCAAGCCGGCGAGAGGCGCCCCAGACGCATCGCCGAGTTCGGTAACTGGGTGGTCGCACGGCTGGTCGAGGACCGCCGCTGACGCCGTCGGGCGTCCCGTCGCCAGGCGTCGGCGCGGCGCCGGACTTTCGCTCTTTATTTGCCCTCCGAGAAATTGATTTTCCCCCTAGTTTCAATGAGTTACCGGATCTCCAGAGATCATGAATTGACTTGCGCGACGGGCGTCTCTAACGTCGCCCGTGCCGCTTTCGGGCACCCTTCCCAGCCATGCGCATGATCCTCCCACCGGTTCGCGAGCGACGGCAGATCGACCGTCTGCTGTCGTCGTTCTTCCACGAGAACCGGGAGCTGGAGTTCCGGCGGGCGCTCATCCAGATGTGCCGCTACTACCGCCTGGTCACGCCGCGGATCACCTGGTTCGAGTACCTCGACTGGGGCAAGACCGCGGGCCGCACCTACGAGAACGGCGAGATCCACCTGGTGCACCCCGAGAACTGGAAGCGGGGCCGCAAGTACAACTCGGAGCGCCGGTGGATCAACATGATCTACCACGAGATGGGCCACTACATCTTCTGGGCCGACGCCGAGCGAAAGGCCGACACCTTCGCAACCCGCATGGTGCGCGGCCTCGGGGGCACCTCCGCAGGGCGCACGCTGCGCATGCCGCCCGCGGTCGCTACCCCGTTCGGATTCGATCGCGTCGGTCAGGCAGCGGTGGCCTCGCAGCGCAACGGTCGCGGTCGCACCCCGCGGCGCGCCACCGGTACCCGGCGCAAGCGCTCCGCCTAGACGATGGCCGACCCCCAGGGCCGCGACCAGCCGCAGGCGACGACGGACGGCGCCGCGCCGCAGCCCACCGTCGAGAACCGCTGGTGGGTCGATGGCAACACCTCGACCAAGCGCCGCGGGCCGACGCCGGTGAGCGAGCGTGCGGAGCCCCCGATCGTCGGCCAGCGGCTGTTCGGTGTCGGACGCGACTTCGACCAGGACCGCGCGAAGGTCCACCTCACCGACGCGAACCTCCAGCTCCTGCGCGAGGGCAACCCCCCGGAGGACGGCTGGGCCTACCTCGCGCTCACCGAGCAGCACTCGAGCGACGAGCTGCTCGCGCGGGTCAAGCGAGCGATCCGGCTGCCGCGGGGCAGCCGCGGCGTGCTGGTCGACTCCGGCTCCTCGCTGCGCGCGATCGTGACCGGTCGCCCGTTCGGCGAGCGCGTGGTCGAGCTCACGCTGGGCGGCGACTCCTCGCTCGACGTCTGGGCGCGCGGCGAGTGGGTCGCCGAGCGCGTGTTCCGGAGCCGCGAGCGCGCGCTGCGCGAGGTCTCGCACCTGCTCGCGCGCCACTTGCGCCCCTCCGAGTGAGCGACGCCGAGCAGCCGGCACGCGCACGCCGGCGGGCTTTGCATGCGCCGCGAAATCGACTACGCGGAGGGACCGCAGATCCGCACCGCCGCGCACGGAGCGTGGCCGTCGGAGCCCGGAAGGCCATCGGGCCGGAGAGATCATGGAGCCAGAAAAGTCCGCAGCGGATCAGGTGAAGGATGCAGCGTGGGCGTACACGCAGCGTCTGATCGTCGTGTTGCTCTTCTTCGGTGCCGGGCTCTTCCTCGGCTACCAGCTGTGGGGCTCCGGTGAGATGGGCCAGCCCGTGCTCGCCGAGCGGGTCGCCAAGCTCGAACAGGACATCAATCGCATCAAGAACGAGCGCGAGGACTGCCAGAAGGTCCTGCAGGTCACCCAGACCCGCAAGGAGGCGGCGGACAAGGAGCTCGCGGCGCTCAAGGCCAAGGCGGCCGGCGGCGAATGAAGCGGCTACGGGCACTCGCAGGCTGCCTTGCCTCCGTGCAGGCGCCTGCGTAACGTCGCGACATGGCCGGCAAAGAAGAGCTCTACGACGAGGGGCTCGACCTCGCCTTCGAGGGCAAGTTCCGCGAGGCGATCGATCGCTATCGAGCCGCGCTCGCGCTCGACCCCGACTACGTCGATGCGGTGCACGCGCTCGCGATGGCACACGCCGAGCTGGAAGAGCTCGACGCGGCGATCGAGGTCGGCAAGCGCCTTTGCGAGCTCGTTCCCGACGACATCCTCGCGCACACAAGCCTGTCGACGTTCTACCAGCGCAAGGGCCTCATCAAGGAAGCCGAGGAGGAGGCCGCCAAGTCCAAGGTGCTCGACTGGAAGCGCCAGCTCAGCGAGCAGAAGCAGTCCGGCGGCTGAGTCGCGCGTGGTCGAGCGCAGCGACGAGTACATCATCGGCCGGCTGATCGAGCGCATCCGCCTGCTGATCGCGACCGACGACGACATCCCGGTCGACACCAAGCTCCAGACGCAGCCGATGCTGAAGGAGTTCCAGGCAGCGGTGAGCGTCGAGCCGGCCGATCAGGACCAGGACCGCGTCCGCACCCAGTACGCGTTCCTGTACCGCGAGCTCGAGGAGTATCCGAACCTCGAGGCGCTGCTGTTCGCGCTGCGCAACTTCCTGCCCTATCTCAAGTAGGCGTGCGAGGCACCGGAGCGGCCAGTACAATGCCGCCCGTGCCGCGTCTCGACGACATCGCCCAGCGGGTGCTCGACCTGATCGCGAGCGATCCGGACCCGCTCGCCGCCGCCGCGAGCGACGAGCGCTTCGACACGCTGGCGCGCGAGGTGTTCGCCTTCCAGTTCGAGGCCAATGCGCCCTACCGACGGTTCTGCGAGCGTCGCGGCCGCACGCCGGCGACCGTGCGGCGCTGGCAGGACGTCCCCGCGCTGCCCACCACGGCCTTCAAGAGCGTGGACCTCACCTGCGGTCCGCCCGAGCGCATCTACCGCACGAGCGGCACCACGCAGGGCGGCGATCGACGCGGTCGGCACCTCGTCCCGCGACTCGGCCTCTACCGCGAGGGTGCGGTCCGGCACTTCCGGCGCATGGTCCTCCCCGACGGGGTATCGCCACGCATCGTCGGCCTCCTCGGCTCGCCCGAGGTGCTGCCCGACTCGTCGCTCACGCAGATGGTCGAGTGGCTGCGCACCGAGATCGCCGGCGGTGACGGCGCGTACCTCGTCGACCCCGCAGGCTTCGACGCCGCGCGCGCCGCGGACCGCATCGCCGAGCTGTCGCGCGACGGACGGCCGCTCTGCCTGATCGGCGTGCGCGTCGTCTTCACCGCGCTGCTCGACCACTGCCTCGCCGCGCGCCGCACGCTCGAGCTGCCGGCCGACTCCCGCATCGTCGACACCGGTGGGCCGAAGGGCGGCCGCACGCTCTCCGACGCGGGCTTTCTCGCCGCCTGCTGGAGCGTCCTCGGCGTCGCCGGCTACCACTGCGTCAACGAGTACGGGATGACCGAGCTCTGCTCGCAGTACTACGACGACGTGCTGCTGGTACGCTTTCGCGGCGAGAACCGGCGGCGCCGCAAGCTCGCGCCCGCCTGGCTGCGTACCGTCGCGGTCGATCCCGCGACGCTCGAGCCCCTGCCCGAAGGTACGCCCGGGCTCCTCTGCCACTTCGACCTCGCCAACGCCGGATCGGTGATGGCGGTGCAGACCGAGGACCTCGGCGTGGTCGAGGCCGGGCGACTCCAGCTCCTCGGGCGCGCACCCGGCGCCGAGCCGCGCGGCTGCGCGCTCGCGCTCGCCGATCTGCTCGCGGCGACCGCGTGACGACGAAGCGCGGTGAGGCGAGCCGCCGGAGCGAGCTCGCGCCCGCCGCGGTCGCAGCGACGCTCGAGGGGCTGCACGCGGGACGCGCGCGGCTCCTCGCGCGCGATCCGACCGATCTGGTACAGGCGCTCGGTCGCGTCTCGGCGCTGTGGCTCGCCGACGACGAGCGCCGCCGTGGCGCAGCCCGCGAGATCGCACGCGGCACGGGCTACGCCGCACCGATGGTCGAGCTGTGCCTCGCCCGCACCTTCGCGGCCTGGAGCGGCGACGCGCTCGCGCGGCTGATCGACGGTGCGCTGCGCGGCGCACGCGTCGCCACCCCGGGGGCTGCGTCGCGCGAGCGCGACGGTGCGGGCCGCGTCGCGACCACGCCGGAGCTGGTGCTCGCGATCCTCGCACAGAACACGCCCGGCCTCGCGGTCGCCCCCGTGTACACCGCGCTCGCGCTGCGCTCCGCCGTGCTGGTCAAGTCGGCGCGCGGCGAGGCGCGCTTCGCCCCGCTGCTCGCGCGATCGCTCGCCGAGGTCGACGCGGATCTCGCGGCGGCGTGTGCTGTCCACGCGTGGGCGGGAGGCACGGCGGCGATCGAGGATCCGCTGTTCGCGGCGGCGAGCCGCATCGTCGTCTACGGCAGCGCGACGACCGTCGCCGCCGTGCGGGCGCGCGCCGGCGAGCGCGTGCTCGCGCACGGACCACGCGCGAGCGTCGCGGTGATCGGCGGTGCGAAGCCGGCCGGCTTCCCGGCGACCCCGGCGCGTGCGCTGGCGCGCGAGGTCGCCTTCCTCGACCAGCGTGGCTGCCTGTCGCCGCAGCTCGTGCTGGTGGACGAGCGTCTCGACCTGACGGCCTTCGGGTCCGCGCTCGCCCGCGAGCTCGCAACGGTCGAGCTCGAGTGGCCGCGGCGCCGGCTGCCGCTCGACGCGGCAACCGCGTTCCGGCGCGCGGTGGACGCCGCCGAGGCCGACGTCCTCGCCGGCAACGCCGCCGCGCTGCACGGGGGCAGCCACGAGCCGTGGGCGGTGGTCGTCGAGCAGGAGACTCGGCTCCGTCCGACGCCGCTCGACCGCTTCGTCCGCCTGCATCCGTTCGCCGGGCTCGACGCCCTGCGCGCGGCGCTGGCGCCACTGCGCGGGGTGCTCGAGTGCGTCGGCATCGCGGCCCCCGCGAGCGAGATTGCCGACATCGCCGCGACCTGCCGGGCGGCGGGGGCGGCGCGCCTCTGCGCGCTCGACGAGATGCAGGATCCGCCGGCCGACTGGCACGGGGGCGGGCGCCCGCCGGTGGTGGACTACTGCGACTGGAGCACGCTCGAGCTCGCGCTCGCGGACGAAGGCGGCGCGACCGATCCAGAGACGACACGGGCGGCGAACGCGGCCGGCCCCCGCGCCTCTGCTGCACCGGAACCGGCGACGTCTTCGCGCACCGACCAGTTTCGCCGCCACGTCGCGCAGACCTCCGACACGCCGCGCGCGCTCGACGTCTCGCGAGCGAGCGGCGCGCGCGTGTTCACCCACGACGGCCGCTCCTACGTCGACATGCTCGCCGGCATCGGCGTTGCCGCGATCGGACACGCGCATCCCGACGTCGCGCGCGCCGTCGCGCGACAGGCCGAGCGCTACACGCACGTGATGGTCTACGGCGAGGACGTGCTGGAGCCGCAGGTGGCGCTCGCGACGCGCGTCGCGAGCCTCCTGCCGCCGTCGCTCGGCGTGAGCTACTTCACCAGCAGCGGCGCCGAGGCGATCGAGGGGGCGCTCAAGCTGGTGCGCAAGGCGACCAGCCGCTCGCGCGTGCTCGCCTTCACCGGCGCCTTTCACGGCGACACCACCGGCGCGCTCGCGCTCGGGGGCAACCCTTTCTACCGCGAGCCGTTCCGGCCGCTGGTCGACGGCATCGAGCACGTGGCCTGGGACGACGACGCGAGCCTCGCGCGCGTCGACGAGACGGTCGCGGGCGTGTTCGCCGAGCCGGTGCAGGCGGAGGCCGGGGTGCGGGTACCGCGGCCGGAGTTCCTGCCGCGCCTCGCGGCGCGCTGCCGCGAGGTCGGAGCGCTGCTCGTCCTCGACGAGGTCGTGACCGCGCTCGGCCGCACCGGGCGCTGGTTCGCGTTCGAGCACTGGCCCGGTGCGACGCCCGACGTGCTGGTGCTGGCAAAGTCGCTCGGCGGCGGGCTGCCGCTCGGCGCGTTCGCGTCGTCGAGCGAGCGCATGGCCGTGCTGGCGCACGATCCGCCGCTCGGGCACGTGACCACCTTCGGCGGCAACCCCGTGTGCTGCGCGGCGGCGCTCGCGAGCCTCGACGTGCTCGCGCGCGAGCGCCTGCCCGAGCGCGCGGCGGAGCTGGGCCCCCGGCTGCAGGAGCGGCTGCGTGGGCAGATCGGCCGCGGCGGCCTGTGCGACGTGCGCGGGCTCGGCATGCTGATCGGCCTCGAGTTCGACGACGCCGGCGCGACGCAGCGCTTCGTCGCGGGGTGCTTCGCGCGCGGCGTGCTGCTGGGCTGGACGCTGCACCACGACCGCGTCGTGCGCCTCGCACCGCCGCTCAACATCGCCGACGACGACCTCGAGGACGCGCTGCTCGCGATGGCCTCGGCACTCGACGCTGGAGCTTGACGGAGCACCGATGCGCTGGCGCTCGCTGCTGATCCGGGTCGCGGGGATGGTCGGGCTCCTGCTCGCCGCGGTCGCGACGTGGGTGGTGTGGAGGCTGAACGACCACCCCGATCTCGGCGCATACGCGGACCTCGTCCTCGCGTCCCCTCCCGCCGACGAGGGCGGTGCGCCTGCCGTGCGCGTCACGTTCCTCGGCGTCTCGACCGTGCTCGTGAGCGACGGCGAGACCGCGATCCTGACCGACGGCTTCTTCTCCCGACCCGGGAAGTGGGCGATGCTCGGCAGGATCGCGCCCGACCTCGACGCGATCGAGCGCGGGCTCGAGCTCGCCGGGGTCGACTCCCTTGCCGCGGTCTTCGTCGTGCACTCGCACTACGACCACGCGATGGACGCGCCGGAGGTGGCGCGCCGCACCGGCGCGGCGCTCGTGGGCTCCGAGTCGACCCGCAACGTCGGTCGCGGCGCCGGGCTCGCCGAGGAGCGAATGCGGCTCGCATCCGCCGGCACGCCCGTCCAGCTCGGCGCGTTCACGGTCACGCTGCTGCCGGCGCGACACCTGCCGCACGGCATCGCGATGGGGGAGATCGAGACGCCGCTCGTGCCTCCCGTCGCCGCCTCCGACTACAAGGACGGCGGCAGCTACTCCGTGCTGATCGAGCATCCGCTCGGCAGCCTGCTCGTGCAGGGCAGCGCGGGCTGGCTCGACGGCGCCCTCGCCGGACGGCACGCCGACGTCGTGCTGCTCGGAGTCGGCGGGCTCGGCGGGCAAGACGACGCGTACCGCGAGGCGCTCTACCGCGAGGTCGTCGCGGCCGTCGGGGCGCGCTGCGTCGTCCCCATCCACTGGGACGACTTCACGCTCCCGTTCACCGAGCCGCTGCGACCGATGCCCCGGCTGCTCGACGACTTCGACGGCACCATGCGCTGGCTGCGCGCGCGCACCGCGCCCGGCACCGGCCTCGCGCTGCTGCCGTTCGGCCGCGCGATCGCGCTGCTCGGCCCCGGCGCCGTGCCCTGCGGCCCGGCGGAGCGCTGACTGCGAGCGTTCGGCGCGGGGTCCCGAGCGCGCCGGAAGACTCCCGCTGGGCGCGCCCTAGCTCGCGGGAGCGCCGGCCTCGGGACTCGAGCCGTCGCGCCCACCCGCCTGACGCAGCAGCTCCGCCTCGATGAAGGAGTCCAGGTCGCCGTCGAGCACCGCGTCGGTATTGCCGGTCTCGACGCCCGTCCGGTGGTCCTTGACCATGCGGTACGGGTGCAGGACGTAGCTGCGGATCTGGCTGCCGAAGTTGATCTCCCGCTTCTCGCCGGTGATCTGCTCCTTCTTCTCGCGCTGCTTCTGGAGCTCCAGCTCGTAGAGGCGCGAGCGCAGGATCTTCATCGCCGTCGCCTTGTTCTTGTGCTGCGAGCGCTCGTTCTGACAGGCGACGACGATGCCGGTCGCGAGGTGCGTCAAGCGTACGGCCGAATCGGTCTTGTTGACGTGCTGGCCGCCGGCGCCGGACGAGCGGTAGGTGTCGATGCGCAGGTCCTCGTCGCGGATCTCGATCTCGATGTCCTCGTCGATCTCCGGCGTGACCAGGACCGCGGCGAACGAGGTGTGGCGCCGCGCGTTGGCGTCGAACGGCGAGATGCGCACCAGACGGTGCACGCCGGCCTCCGCACGCAGATAGCCATAGGCGTACTCGCCCTCGACGGTGAAGGTCGCGCTCTTGATGCCGGCGCCCTCGCCGGCCAGATGCTCGACCATCTGCACCTTGTAGCCGTGCCGCTCGGCCCAGCGCAGCAGCATCCGCAGCAGCATCTCGGCCCAGTCCTGCGACTCGGTTCCGCCCGCGCCGGGGTGGACGTTGACGATCGCGTTGGAGAGGTCGTGCTCGCCGCCGAGCATGCGCTGCAGCTCGAGCTTCGCGACCTCCTTGTCGAGCTGCCCGATGCGCGACTCCGCCTCGGCGAGCGCCTCTTCCTCGCCCTCGGCCGCCATCTCGAGGTAGAGCTTGATCTCCTCGGCGCCCTCACGGAGCCGGGCGAGCCCGCCCACCTTGGCCTGTGTGGCGGAGCGCTCGCGGAGCAGGGTCTGGGCCTTCTCCGCGTTGTTCCAGAGGTCCTCGCGGGACGCGAGCTCGTCGAGCTCGGTGAGACGTTCGCTCAGTCGAGCGACGTCAAAGATACCTCCCGAGGACGTCGATCCGTTCCTCGAGCTTCGCTTGACGGTCACGGCCTTCGGCGAGAAGCATGCGGCTTCTGTACCGGTCGGCGCTTCGCTCGCGCAACCGCGCCGCGCGACAGGTCGCGCGCCCGGCGTGCGTCGGTCGGACGCTCGCCAAAGTGCGCAAAAGCGCGCCGGAGCGACGCGGAGTCCTCCCAGCCGACGCGCGCGGCGACCGCGTCGACCGAGAGCTGCGTCGTCGACAGGAGATGGCGCGCGGCGTCGACGCGGATGCGGCGGACGAACGCGAGCGGCCCGCTCCCGGTGGCCTCGGCGATGCGCCGCGCGAGCGTCCGCGGGCTCGTACCGACGGCCCGCGCGAGCTCGGGAATGCCGAATCGGTTTCCCAGATGCTCGCGCACCCAGCGCTCCGCGGCGGTGACCTCGTTCGAGGAGCGCGCGAGGTGCGACGGCACGATGTAGCGTGCCTGGCTCGGCCGCTCGTCGACGACGAGGTAGCGCGCGACGAGGCTCGCGAGCGCCGGCGAGGCCTCGCGCGCGACGAGGCGCAGCATCAGGTCGAGCTGCGCGAGCGACGCACCGGCGGTGATGCGGCCGGGCTCCTCGACGACCATCGCGTCGCGCTCGACGCGCACCCGCGGGTGGAGCGTCGCGAGGGTGCCGGCGAGCCACCACGTGGTCGTCGCGGCGACGCCGTCGAGCAACCCGGCCTTCGCCAGCAGGAACACTCCCGTGCACGATGCGACGACCGTGCGCCGCGCGTGACGCCGTAGCCACGCGCAGAGGTCTTCCGCGGCGCGGCTCGCGAGCACGTCGCGCAGTACCGCCTCCGTCGCGGCCCCGGTCCCCGGCACGACGACGAGATCGGGCCGCAGCCGCGCGAGACGCACCGTCGGCAGCTCGAACGCCCCGGGACCGCAGCGGACGGGCGTGCCGTCGACCGAGCCGACTGTGACGCGAAACGGACGCGACCCGCCGAGCACGCCCGCGGCGAGGCGATCGGCGATCTCGAGCGCCTGCACGGTGACGCTGACGCTGGTCGCGTCCATCTCCGGAAGCAGCGCCACGACGACGTGTTTCGCCACTGGCGAATTCTGCACGAAACGAGTCCCGTTCGCCACTGGCGCGAGAAGCCCGCATCCCCGAGATTCCGAGCGTCTGCCCCAACCGCACCAGCGACGAGGAGCAAGCCGATGCCGAACCGCAGCATGCACCAGGACGATCCGCTCGACGACTTCGAGCCGCGCGAGGTCACGCTCGACGACGTGACGAAGACGGTCCACGTCGCCGGCAGTGGACCGGCCGTGATCGTGATGACCGAGATGCCGGGCATCAGCCCGCACGTCGCGCGCTTCGCCCGGTGGGTGCGCGACGCCGGCTTCACGGTCTACATGCCGTCGCTCTTCGGGCGCGACGGCGTGATCCCCAGCGCCGAGGAAGGCACCGCGGTCTTCCAGCGCGCCTGCGTCAGCGCCGAGTTCCGTGCGCTGGGCGCGGGCGCGTCGAGCCCGGTGACCGGCTGGCTGCGCGCGCTGGCGCGGCTCGCGCACGCCGAGTGCGGCGGACCTGGCGTCGGCGCGATCGGCATGTGCTTCACCGGCAACTTCGCGCTCACCATGATGCTCGAGCCCGCGCTGCTCGCACCCGTCCTGTCGCAGCCGTCGCTGCCGCTCGACGATCCCGCGGGAGTCGAGATCTCGTCCGAAGAGCTACGGGCGGTGCGATCGCGCCTGGATCGCGACGACCTGAGCGTCCTCGCCTATCGCTTCGCGGGCGACCGCTTCTGCACGGCGCAGCGCTTCGCCGCCTACGAGGAGGCGCTCGGCGACCGCTTCGTCGCCCGCGTGCTGCCGGACGAGGCCGCGAACACCGACTGCCCGCCGTTCTTCGCGAAGGTGGTGGCGAGCCCGCACAGCGTCGTCACCGTCCACCTCATCGACGAGGCCGGACAGCCGACGATCGCCGCGCGCGACGAGATCATCGCCTTCTTCGCGCGGCGCCTCCGGCCGTGACACGCGCATCCGAGCCCGCAGCGCCGGCGATCGTGCCGAGCAGCGCACGCTGCTTCGCGAACATGCGTCGCGCCTCGGCGAACGAGCGCTCGTGGTCGTAGCCGAGGAGGTGCAGGATGCCGTGCAGGAGCAGCTCGGTGAGCTCGCGCTCGGTGCCGTGGCCGCGCTCCCGTCCCTGGCGCTCGGCGGTCGGCACCGAGATCACGACGTCGCCGAGCAGGCCCGGCTCCTGCGTCCCAGTCGCCTCCCCCTCGCGAAGCGCGAAGGCGAGCACGTCGGTGGTGCGGTCCTTGCCGCGATAGTCGCGGTTCAGGCGGTGCATCTCGTCGTCGCGCACCAGTGCGACCGAGAGCTCGCTGCCACCCTCTTCGAGCTGCGCGAGCGCCGCTCGCGCGACGCGCTTCACGAGCGGCGCGTGGCGCGCGAGACCGCGCGCCGCGGTCACCTCGACGGTCGTGCGCCGCTTCGTCTCAGCGGTCCGGGACACGCTCGTACGCCGTGATGATCTCCTGCACCAGGCGGTGGCGCACGACGTCGCGCTCGTCGAAGCGCACGAAGCGGATGCCGTCCACGCCCTGCAGGATCTCGCGCGCGTCGATCAGGCCGGACGCCTTGCCCATCGGCAGGTCGATCTGCGTCACGTCGCCGGTGATCACCGCCTTCGAGCCGAAGCCGAGGCGCGTCAAGAACATTTTCATCTGCTCGCGCGTCGTGTTCTGCGCCTCGTCGAGGATGACGAACGCGTCGTTCAGCGTTCGGCCGCGCATGAAGGCGAGCGGCGCCACCTCGATCGTGCCGCGGTCCATGTAGCGACGCGCCCGGTCCGGATCGACCATGTCGTTGAGCGCGTCGTACAGCGGGCGGAGGTAGGGGTTCACCTTCTCCGCGAGGTCGCCGGGCAGGAAGCCGAGGCGCTCACCGGCCTCGACCGCGGGACGCGTCAGCACGATGCGCGCGACCTCGTTCTTGAGCAGCGCCGCGACCGCCATCGCCATCGCGAGGTAGGTCTTGCCGGTGCCGGCGGGGCCGATGCCGAACACGATGTCGTACTTGCGGATCGCGTCGATGTAGACCTTCTGGTTGATCGACTTCGGCGCGATCGTCCGCTTGTGGGCCGAGATGTAGACGGTGTCGAGGAAGATCTCGCGCAGACGGGCGTTGCGGTCGGCGGACAGGATGCGCACCGCGTGATCGACATCCGACGCGTAGAGCGGGTAGCCGCCCTCGAGCAGCTCGCGGAGCTGACGGATGACGCGCGCCGCGAGCTCCGCCTGCACCTCGTCGCCGCGCACCTCGATCGCGCCGCCCGCGACGTGCAGGCGCGCGCCGGTCGCGCGCTCGATCAGCTTCAGGTGCTCGTCGTGCTGGCCGAGCAGCGCGTGCAGGTGGGCGGAGTCGGGGATCTCGACGCGGAGCCCGTCGCCGCGTGCGGACGCCGCCGCGCCCGGAGCCTCGGAGCCGACCTCGCTCATGCGCCGATCAGCTCGTACACGCGCGCCAGCGCCTGCGGGATCTTCGACGGGTCTTTACCGCCGGCCTGCGCGAAGTCGGGACGCCCGCCGCCGCCACCGCCGACGATCGGCGCGATCTCCTTGATCAAGTTGCCGGCGTGGACGCGCTTCACGAGATCCTTCGTCACCGCGACCAGCAGCAGGACCTTCTCGCCGTCGCTGCCGCCGAGCACGACCACGCCCGACTGCATGCGGTCGCGCAGCTTGTCGGCGAGCTCGCGCAGCACCTTCGCGTCGACCTGGTCGACCTGCTGCGCCAGCACCTTGATCCCGTTCACCTCGCGCACGTCGTCGAGCAGGTCGCGCGACGTTCCCGAGACGAGCTTCGATTGCGCGTCGGCGAGCCGGCGCTCGAGATCCTTCTGCGCTGCGAGCAGCTTCTCGATCTTGCCCGCGACCTCGTCCTCGCCGCCGTGCAGCAGCGCCGCGATCCGCTCGAGCTCGCGCTCGCGACGCCGCACGACGTCGAGCGCGCCCTCGCCGGTCAGCGCCTCGATGCGCCGCACGCCGGCACCGACCGCCGACTCGCCGCGCAGCTTGAAGACGCCGATGTCGCCGGTGCGCGCGACGTGCGTTCCACCGCACAGCTCGACCGAGTAGTCGCCCATGCGCAGCACGCGCACGCGATCGCCGTACTTGTCGCCGAAGAAGGCGAGCGCGCCGGCCTTGATCGCGTCGTCGTACGACATCTCGTCGGCCGAGACCTCGAGGTTCTGCCGGATGTGCTCGTTGACCTCGTCCTCGATCTCGGCGAGGCGCTCCTCGGAGAGGCGGCTGTCGTGCGTGATGTCGAAGCGCAGGCGGTCCGGGCTGACGAGCGATCCTGCCTGCCGCACGTGCTTGCCGACCTGGTTGCGCAGTGCTGCGTGCAGCAGGTGCGTCGCCGAGTGGTTGAGACGCGTCGCCTCGCGGCGCTTCGCGTCGACCTCGAGCTTGACGAGGTCGCCCGCCGCGACCCCGCCGCGTACGACGCGGCCGCGGTGGACGATCAGGTCGCCGCGCGGCTTCAGCGTCTCGACGACCTCGATCAGACCGCCGCCCGCGAGCGCGATCGTGCCGGCGTCGCCCACCTGTCCGCCCGACTCGCCGTAGAAGGGCGTCTCCTCGGTGACGATCTCGACCTCGTCGCCCTCGCGCGCCTCGTTCCGCGCCTCGCCGCCGGACGCGATCGCCACCACACGCGACTCGACCGTGCCGACGCGGTCGCCCGCGAAGCGCGAGCGCGCCTCGGCGAAGCTGCCCGCGGTCGCGGTGACGAAGTGCGTGCTCGCGCGCGCACGCGCGCGCTGCGCCTCCATCGCGGCGTCGAAGCCGGCCTGGTCGACCGACAGCTTCTCGCCGCGCAGGATGTCCTGCGTCAAGTCGAGCGGGAAGCCGTAGGTGTCGTACAGCCTGAACGCGACCTCGCCGGGCAGGGTCGGCGTGCTCGCCTTCTTGAGCTTCGCGACCTCGTCCTCGAGGAGCCCGAGGCCCTTCTCGAGCGTCTCGCCGAAGCGCTCTTCCTCGGCGGTGACCGCGGCGTGGATCCGCGCGCGCTGGTCCTTCAGGTCGGGATAGCCCGCGCCGAGCACGTCGCAGACGCGATCGGTGACCGCGCCGAGGAACGGATCCGTCAAGCCGAGGACGCGCCCCTGGCGCGCCGCGCGACGCAGCAGACGACGCAGCACGTAGCCGCGGCCCTCGTTCGACGGCGCGAGCCCGTCGGCGATCATCACCGCGACCGCGCGGCCGTGGTCGGCGATGACGCGGAACGCGACGTCGGCGTCGCCTGTACCGGCCGTGTAGCGCTTGCCCGCCTTGTCCTCCGCGACGGCGATCATGCCGCGCAGCAGGTCGGTGTCGTAGTTGCCGTTCACGCCCTGCAGGATCGCGGTGACGCGCTCGAGGCCCATGCCGGTGTCGACGTGCTTCGCCGGCAGCTCCGTCAAGCTACCGTCGGCCTCGCGGTTGTTCTGGATGAAGACCAGGTTCCAGATCTCCATGTAGCGCGCGCAGCCGGAGTTGACGCCGCACGCGTGCCCCGGCGGCTGGTCGCACATGCCCTCGCCGCGGTCGTAGTGGATCTCCGAGCACGGACCGCACGGGCCGGTCTCCCCCATCTCCCAGAAGTTGTCCTTGGCGCCGAAGCGCAGCACGCGCGACGCGGGCAGGTCGGTGACCTTCGGCCAGAGCTTCTCGGCCTCCTGATCGGTCTCGAAGACGCTCGCGTAGAGGCGGCTCTTGTCGAGGCCCCAGACCTTGGTCAGGAGCTGCCAGGCCCACTCGATCGCCTCGGGCTTGTAGTAGTCGCCGAACGACCAGTTGCCGAGCATCTCGAAGAAGGTCTGGTGGTAGATGTCGCGACCGACGTCCTCGAGGTCGTTGTGCTTGCCGGAGATGCGCAGGCACTTCTGGACGTCGGCGATGCGCGGCGCGCGCGGCTTCTCGGCGCCGAGGAAGACGTTCTTGAACGGCACCATGCCGGCATTGGTGAACATGAGCGACGGATCGCTCTCCGGGACGATGCGGTCGCTCGGCACGATCAGGTGGTCATGTCCGCGAAAGAACTCGAGAAAACCCTGGCGGATGTCGGCTCCGGTCATTCCGGAAAAACTAGCAGAGCGGTATCGGCGTTTCGACCACGGATCCGGCGACCCGCGTTCACTCCTCGACGTAGCCGAGAGCGCGCAGCTTCTGCTGGGTCACGTCGTCGACCTGCGCCCGCGCCGCCTTCGGCCGCCCGAGCGTGATCCGGATCTCCTCGGTCGCGGCGCGATGCCGCTCGAGCAGCGCGCGTCCCTCCGCGACCCTGGCTGCGTCGGCAGCACCGGCGTGCTCGATCGGGCTCGCGCGCAGATCGAAGAAGGCGGGCGCCTCCCCCGGAGAGCCTCCCACCCGCCACTTCTCGCGCCCACGGTACATCACCCGGGTATGTCCCGTCCTGGTCATCTGCTCTGCGAAGACCACGCGGTCGCGCCGGCTCGCGCCCGCGGGGTCGGCGAGCCACCGAACGAGGCTCGTTCCCTGCACTGCGGGGGTCGACGCACCGGAGACACCCCCCGCGAGATCGAGGATCGTCGGCGCCACGTCCACCAGCGACGCGGTGCCCGCGATCCGGAGCCCCGCAGGCACGAGGCCGGGTGCGCGCACCAGCAGCGGGATGCGCAGCACCGGGTCGGTGACGTACCAGGTGTGACCGACGACCCCGTGATCTCCGAGCTCCTCGCCGTGATCGGCGGTGACCACCACGATCGTGCGCTCGGTCTCGCCGAGCGCGTCGAGGCCGGCGAGCAAGCGGCCGATCTCCGCGTCGGTGTAGAGCAGGTCGCCCGCGTAGCCGCGGCGGACGGCGGCGAACTCCTCCTTGAGACCGGGCGGCTGCGCCGTGAAGACGTCGTACGCCGGCGGCGGCGTGTACGGTCCGTGCACCTGGTAGGTGTGCAGGAAGAGGAAGAAGCGTTCGCGATGGTGCTTCTCGAGCCACGCGAGCGCGTCGTCCACGACCTCGCCGACGTGCCCCTCGGTCAGACGATCGGAGGACTTGTACTCGCGGTAGCTGTCGAAGCCGCGATGAAACCCGACCGCCGCAGCGAGCATCGCGTCCTCGGTGACGGCGGCCGTCCGGTAGCGACGGCCACGCAGGACCTCGGCGAGGATCGGGAGCATCGGAGGCAGGCTGTGCGTCGGGCCGTAGACGCCGTGAACTTCGGGATAGAGCCCCGTCAGCATGCTCATGTGCGACGCGGTCGTCGACGGATACGTCGTGTAGACGGTCTCGAAGAGTGCGCCTTCCGACGCGAGGCGATCGAGGTTGGGCGTCGTCGCGAGAGGTTGCCCGTAGGCGCCGACGTAATCCGCGCGCAGCGTGTCGAGCGAGATCAGCACGACGTTGCGCACCTCGCGCTGCTCGGGCGGCTGCGGCGCGATCACCGTCGGCACGCTCCAGGCCGGGAAGCCGACCTCCTGCGCCGGATCGTCACCGGGCTCGAGGCGCAGCGCGCTCGAGACCTCGATGTGCACGGTCTTGCCCACGAAGCGGTCGAGCGAGATGCGGAACTCGCTCCAGCGGAACGACGCCGCGCTCGCCGGATCGCGCACGTCCTCGAAGAGCACGTGCGAGTCGTCGTCGACACGTGCGACGATCCGGAACACGACCGGGCGCCGCGCGAGGCCCCGCGCCACCGGGTCGAGGCCGAATGCACCGACCAGCGCGAAGCCCTCGCCGACCACGAGGTCGTCGAGCACGCGCGAGCGCGGCATCGGCGGGACCAGGAAGGCGCGGGCCGAGAGCTCGACCTTCGCCGGGTCGACGCCTTCGCCGATCTCGTACACGAGCTCGAACGGGCGATCCTCCGGCACCACGCGCACCGGCGCCAGGGTCCGCCAGCCCGCCTCGCCATGGAGCTTCCAGATGCGCTCGATCAGCAGCGGCAGCCCCTTCACGAGCGGACCGGGGCGAAGCGACTGGCGCAGCGTCGTGCCCGCGAGCGTCGGCTCGCCGTCACGGGACAGCGGACGCTGGCGCGGAGTCTCGAACGACGGCCGGTAGTCTTCGCCGACGACCTTCTCGTCGGGGCCGAGCGCGAGCAACGCCACGGCGCTGCGCGCCTCGGCGAGGCCGGTCACGACCTCGAGCCGCTCGGGAGGGCCGCTACAGCCGAGCAGGGCTCCCCAGACGAGCGCGAGCCCGAATCCCGTCGACAGACCCGCAATCCTCGAGCGTACGGACACGGGCCAGCGTGCGGGGAGCGCCCTGCCTGGTCAAACGCCATGGAGACGAGCGATGGCAACGGGCGGTGCGAGCACCGCCCACCAGACTCCCGACGGCCGTCCCACCGCGGCCGTCCCACCGCGCCATCTGACGTATCGATGGGCTTCGCCCACCACGAGGGGATGAAGGACCGCTCGGTGTCTTCATCTGACGTTCACACCGGCTTCGCCGACCACGAGGGGATGAAGGATCGCTGAGTGTCTTCATCTGACCGGCGGCCGTTGGCCCGTCCGCTGCGACCGTTGGGACGCCCCTTGTGGACAGCGAATTCTAGAACCTTCATTCTACAGCTCATGGGCGGTGCCCTTCCTGGTCGTTCTCCCGGCGTCACCCCGGCGCGCTCGGCGTCGCGCGAGCAGACGCGCGCGCGCCTGCTCGCGGTCGGGCGTCGCGTCTTCGCCCGAAAGGGGCACGCCGGCACCAACCTGAAGGACGACGTGCTCGTTCCGGCGCGGGTCTCGGTCGGGTCGTTCTACCACCAGTTCCGTGACAAGACGGACCTGCTGCTCGCGATCCTCGAGGACCATTCGCGCACCTTCCTCGCGATGATCCAGGAGGCGCACCAGCCGCGCGGGGAGGGCGATCCGGGCGAGATCGCACGGCACTCGTTCGAGACCGTGTTCCGCATCGCCGAGCGCAACGACGACCTGTTCCGCATCATGGTGCGCGAGCGCGAGAGCGAGGACCCGCGCGTGCGGGCCTACCTGCGCGACAACCACCATCGCTGGATCGAGAGCCTGTCCGAAGACTACCGCCGTGCCGGGCTCGGCGGTCCCTCCGGCAAGGACGTCCTGCCGCTCGCCGCCGAGCTCATCACCGCGACGGCGCTCGGGACCGTCCTCAACTACCTCGACCTGCCCGAGGCCGAGCGCGCGCGCCAGCGCGACTCGCTGATCGACGGGCTGGTCCGCTTCACGATCGGCGGCCTCCTCGCGCTCACGACGCAGACCCCGCTGCCGAAGGGCAGCCGCCGCAGCGCCCCACGCAAGACGACGAAGGAGTGACCACGCCATGCAGTTCGGCATCTTCTACGAGCACCAGATCCCGCGGCCCTGGAAGGACGGCGACGAGCTGAAGCTGTTCCAGGACGCGCTCGATCAGGTCGAGCTCGCCGACCGCCTGGGCATCGACTACGCGTGGGAGGTCGAGCACCACTTCCTCGAGGAGTACTCGCACTCGTCGGCGCCCGAGGTGTTCCTCGCCGCATGCAGCCAGCGCACCAGGAACATCCGGCTGGGGCACGGCATCACGCTCATGCCGCCGGGCTACAACCACCCGGCGCGCGTCGCCGAGCGCATCGCGACGCTCGATCTCGTCAGCAACGGCCGTGTCGAGTGGGGCACCGGCGAGTCGAGCGCGCGCATCGAGCTCGAGGGCTACCGCGTCGACGTGATGAAGAAGCGCGAGGCGTGGCAGGAGGCGGTGCGCGAGTGCGCCAAGATGATGGCCGCGAGCCCGTACCCCGGCTTTCAGGGCGAGTTCTTCTCCATGCCGCACCGGAACGTCGTGCCGAAGCCGGTACAGCGCCCCCATCCCCCGCTCTGGGTCGCCTGCTCGAACCGTTCCACCATCCGCCTCGCCGCTCAGCTCGGCATCGGTGCCCTGACGTTCGCCTTCATCGACCCGAGCGAGGCCAAGTACTGGGTCGAGGAGTACTACGAGACGTTCGAGAAGGAGTGTCAGCCGATCGGGCAGGCCGTCAATCCAAACGTGGCGATGGTGACCGGCTTCATGTGCCACGAGGACTCGAACACCGCCCTGCAGCGCGGCCTCGAGGGCTTCCAGTTCTTCGGCTACGCGCTCGCGCACTACTACATCACCGGCACGCACGTCCCCGGCCGCTTCGACGTCTGGGAGGACTTCAAGAAGAAGGGCAACCAGATCTTCGCGCCGACCGGCGGCATCGGCAACGTGCAGGAGGTGCGCGAGAACCTCGAGAAGTTCGAGGCGATGGGCGTCGATCAGGTGATCTTCATCCAGCAGGGCGGCAACAACCGCCACGAGCACATCTGCGAGTCGCTCGAGCTGTTCGCGAGCCGCATCATGCCGGACTTCAAGGCGCGCCACGCGGCGCACGCGCAGAAGAAGGCCGAGCGCCTGGCGCCGGCGATCGCGCGCGCGATGGAGAAGGTGCCGGCGATCGCCCAGCTCGATCCGGTGCCGCCGCTCGATTCGTACCCGGTCATGCTGCAGAAGATGCACCAGCCGGTGGACGAGAACACGATCGGGAAGCGGCTCGAGTCGACGGTAGGACAGGCCCGCTGACGACGCACCGCTACTCGACGTAGCCGAGCGCCCGCAGGGCACGCCGGGTGAGCTCGTTCACGTCTCGGTTCCCGCTCGCGCCCACGCCGGAGACCGAGCCCGCGCCGGAGCCGGCAGGCAGATCCGAAGTCGCGGCCACGTCGTGCGCCGGCGAGTCCCGCTCGGCGGCGAGCAGCGAGCGCTGCGCGCGCAGCAGACGCCGGCGGGCCGCGAGGTCCCGCAGCTCGCGCGGGTCGCGCCTCCGGTCGTACAGCTCTTCCTTGCCGTTCGGCCAGACGACGTAGGTGTGGCGCGCGGTGCGCAGCGCCGTGCGCTCCTCGGCGAACAGCAGGCTCTCGCTCACCACCGGACGCTCCACGAACGCCGCACCGCGCAGAGTCGCCGCGAATCCGGCCGACGGCAGAAGCGCGGACGCAGACGGGACCGGAGCGACGCCGAGCAGGTCGAGCAAGGTCGGCGCGAGCGCTGCAGTGCCGACCAGTGCGTCCACCACGAGTCCGGGCGCGATCGAGCCGGGGTGAACCAGGACGAGCGGAACGCGCGCCACCTCATCGTACAGCGTGTGCCCGTGCTCGACGCCACCGTGGTCCCACAGCTCCTCGCCGTGATCCGCGGTGACCGCGAGCAGGGTGCGCGACGCGAGACCGTGTGCCGCGAGCAGGTCGGCGACCGCGCCCACCTCCGCGTCGACGGCGCGCACCGCGGTCGCGTACGCGTCCCGCAGTGCCTGCCGTCCGCTCGCCGTCGGGCGAATCTCGCCGGCACGGAGCTGCGCCATGCGTGGCAGCGGACCGTCGACGCCACCCGCGAGCAGGTCGTCGCGAAAGCTGCGCGCCGCCCCCGCGTACGGTGCGTGCGGATCCACGTAGTGGAGCCAGAGAAAGAATCGCTCCGGACGGCGGGGATCCGCGAGGAAGCGCGCCGCGCGGCGCGTGACGGCGTCGCCGCGGTCGACGATCGCGAGCGACGGGAACGCCGCGACGAGAAGGCCGAAGCCGGTCGTCGGACGCAGCGTCAGGGCGGCCTCGCTCTCGAGCGTCACGTTCTCGAAGGCGTCGAATCCGCGGCCGAGCCCGTAGCCGAGCCCGAGGTAGGGGTTGGTCACGATCGCGCGCGTTTCGAAGCCGGCACCACGAAGGACGGTCGCGAGCGTCGCGTGCTCGGTTCCGAGCGGACGCCGTGCGAGCGGGTCCACGCCGAGCGCCACGCCGGCACCGTGACGCGCGACCGGCAGGCCCGTCATCAGCGACGCCATCGAGGGTAGCGTCCACGACGACGCGGCGAACGCCGAGGTGAAGCGTGCGCCGCGGGTAGCGAGAGCGTCGGTACGCGGCATGCGCGCGGCGTCGAGGTGATCGGCGCGCAGCGTGTCGATGGTGACGAGAACGAGATTCGCTGGCACCTGCGATCGTGCGACCGGGCTCCCGACGCGGGGAGCCTGCGCGACCGCCGTCCGTCCGGGATCGCCGCCCGGGAGCAGCAGATGCCACGTGAGGAGGTCGGCGACCACCCCCCTGCCCTCCCGCGCGACCTGCCACGCGACCCCGCCGAGAGCCGCGACGTGCAGCAGCAGAGCCGCGCCCACGAGGCGTGCGAGCGCGCCGTCCGCGAGACGCGCCAGCCGCGCGCGCACCCCGACGCGCACGAGCGCGCCGGCGGATGCGGCGACGATCAGCGTCATCGGGACGAGCGCCGCCGCGAGCGCGTGCGCGCCCCCTTCGGCCCAGGCGCCGCGCAACCCGCCGGCGGCGCGCAGGACGAGAAAGCCTGCGGCGAGCCCGAGGAGCGACGCCGTACAACCAGTCGTCGTCGCCACCCGCCCGCACACCCGGGCCGCGATGGCGAGCGCTGCGGCGAACGGCGCGAGCACCAGCACGGCGACGACGAACGGCGCCGTCAAGCAGAGCGGCAAGGTGGCGTGCGGGGCGACCGCGCGGTTCGCCCAGAGCGCGACCGCGGCGTCGACCAAGCCCAGGGCTGCGGCCGCGAGCAGCAGCCCCGCGAGGGGGGGCGCCGCCCCCCAGAGAGATCGCGTCACCACGCGATCTCGGCAGAGCACGCGACGTGCCCGCACACGGACGCCCTCCGATCGACCCGGAGGACGCCCGCGTGGAAGCGAGCATGGGAAGGGATGCGGACGACGCCCCGATCTCGGGAATCAGAACGTCGCGCGTTTCACGAGCGCCGCAACTTCTGGTTGCGGCCGCTCACCATCGAAATCGCTCGTTCAGGACCAGAGGCTCCGCTTGCGCGCACGCAGGCCGCGGCGGCTTCCCTTGGTGTTGGGGCGACGGCGCCCCTCCTCGCCTCCGCCACCGCCTCCGCCGTCGTTGCGCGGCTCGAAGAACTGCTGCGGCGGCGGCTCGGGCGTGAACGGTCGCGGCGCGAACCCCGGACCACCCGGTCCACGCGGCGCGAAGCCGTTCGGACGGAAGCCACCCCCCTGGGGCGGGCCACCGGCCGGACGCGGTGGCGGCTTGTCGTCCGCGTCGTTGACGCGCAGACGCCGGCCACCCATCTCGTGCCCGTTCAATCTCTCGATTGCGGCAGCGCACGCGTCATCGCTGGCGAACTCGACGAAAGCGAACCCCCTGGATCGCCCGGACTCGCGATCCATTCCGATCCTCGCCTTCACGACCGGACCCACCTGGGAGAAGAGCGTCGTCAGCTCTTCCTCCGTGGCGGAGAAACTCAGATTACCCACAAACGCGGTCTTCGACACAAACCTTCCTTTCGGCTCGCTCTCGCAGCGTGGCTGCCTTTCACAGCCTCCTACCCACGGATCGGCGGGCTGTAGCACGATGCCAAAGCCGCCGACAAGTACGAAGATTCTCGGAGGTCAGCCCCAGATCCACCCCATCGCGCGCTCGACCAGCCTACTGGTCCGGAGACGGTACGGGAACCACGCGGGGTCACTGGAGCGCTTGCCCGGATCGATACGCACGGCGCACGGGCGGGTGAAGGCGCGAATCCCGTCGATGCCGCCGTGGCGAGTGCCGACGCCGCTCTGCTTGACGCCGCCGAACGGAAGCTCCGGGTCGCCGGCGTTCAAGATGCAGTCGTTGACGCACACACACCCCGTCTCGAGGCGCTCTGCAAGCTTCGAGCCACGAGCCAGATCTGCGGTCCAGACACTGGCGTTGAGCCCGAACGGGCTTCGATTGGCGAGCGCGAGCGCTTCCTCTTCATCACGTACGCGGCAGACGGCGACGACGGGGCCGAACGTCTCGTCCCTCATTACCTGCATCTCGGGGGTGACGCCAGTCAGAACGGTGGGCGCGTAGAACTGCGCGCCGAGCGCTTCGAGGCGCTGCCCTCCGATCGCGACCACCGCGCCGTGCGTCCGGGCGTCGGCGACGTGCCGCTCGACGATCTCCAGCTGCGCCCGCGTGGTGAGCGGCCCGACGTCCACCTCCGTGACGTTCTGCCCCACCCGCAGGCGCGCGGTCTTCTCCACGACGAGCCGGACGAAGGCGTCGGCCACCGCGTCGACGACGTACACGCGCTCGATCGACATGCAGACCTGGCCGGCCATGAAGAAGCCACCCCACACGGCCGCGTTCGCGGCGCGCTCGAGGTTCGCGTCCTCGAGAACGATCATCGGGTCCTTGCCGCCGAGCTCGAGCAGGACGGGAGTCAAGCGACGCGCCGCGCGCTCCATCACGCGCCGGCCCGTCTGCGGCGAGCCGGTGACCGCGATCATGTCGACCTCGTCGACCAGCGCCGCGCCCGCGGCGCCGTCACCCGTGACCACCTGCAGCACGCCCGGAGGGAGCGCTTCGGCCATCGCACGGATCGCGCGGCACACGGCGAGCGGCGTCACCTCCGATGGCTTGACGACCACCGTGTTGCGCGCCGCGAGCGCGTACAGCGCGTCGCCGAGGCTGAGCGTCAAGGGCGCGTTCCACGGTCCGATCACACCCACCACGCCGTGCGGCTTGTAGAGCACCCGCCGGCGCTTGCCGGTGGGCAGGCGCAGACCGACGCTGCGCGGCGCGAGCGCTCGTGCCGCCAGCCGTCGCACGGCGCGCACGTCGAGGCACACGGCCATCGCCTCGCCGGTGGCGTCGAAGCGCGTCTTGCCGGTCTCGCGGGCGAGAAGCTCGATGATCTCGGCGCGTGCGCGCACGAACGCGCGGCGCGCCGCCCCCAGCAGGCGGTTGCGTTCGCGAACGCTCAGCTCCGCCCAGGCGGGCTGAGCGTCGCGCGCGCGCCGCACGGCTGCGGCGACCTCCGTCGCGTCCTGCCGTGGCACGCGGCCGACGAGCGCACCGCTCGCCGGATCGTGCACGTCGATCAGTGCCACGTCCGTCGCCTCGAGCGATGCGCCCGAAGCGTCGACGGCCGACGCGGACGTCTGGTCGCGGTTGCGTGGGGCGTGCAGCGGCGCCGCCGTCACGCGCCGCCGCTCCGCGGCGTCAGCCCCTCGACGATCGCGGCCGTGAGCTGCCGCGCGAGACGGCGATTCAGCGCCTTCCTCCGGTTCACCGAGCCGAGCTGCAGGTGCACCGTCAAGCCGCCGATGAAGAGGTTCGCCACCAGCTCGGCACCGCCCGCCGGCATCGCCAGCTCACCGCTCGCCTGCCCTTCCTCGAGCACGCCCTTGAACACGTTGCGCAGCTGCTCCCACACCGACAGCACGTCGTAGCGGCGCGGTCCGGGGCGCGTCGCCTCGAAGAGCGCGATCTGCACCGTGTCCGGGTTCGAGAGGGCACCGCGAAACACCGCCCAGACCAGCTCGGTCAGGACGTCGTGCACGCTGCCCTTGTCGCTGCGCAGGCGCCGGCCGAGACGCGCGAACCGCTCGACGAACGGCTCGCTCGTGTCCGACAGCACCGCGCGGTAGAGGCCGAGCTTGCTGCCGAAGTGGTGGTAGAGCGACGGCGCCTCGACGCCGGCCCGCTCGAGGATCTGGCGCGTCGTCACCGCGTCATAGCCAAGTTCGGCGAAGAGCGCGGAGGCCGCGGCGAGGAGGCTGTCGCGACCGGGCGGCCGCGTCGAGCGGTCCATGCGCCCGGCCCGCCGACCCGCCTTGCGCGTGCCGCTGCGGCGCGCGCCGCCGCGCGGCACCGAGGACACGGCGGCCGAGGCTCGCAGCTGGCGCGTCTGCGCCGCCGCGCGCAACGACGCACTCGTCTTCTCGTTCTTCACCGGGGTTTCCGCGATCGGTGGACGGTCCTGCCCATCTGCCACCAGAGGATCGGCGCACCGCATAGCGCAGATCACGCTGGGCCGCCAGCGTTCGCGGGCATCGAGCCGAGAGGCGGGTCCGCCCCACCTCTCAGCGCTCCTCGTGGTAGTCGTCCTCGGTGTTGACGGCCCAGATGTTGTCCTTCGTGTGGACGCCGTCACGCAGGTTTTCGACCGCGGTCATCGCGGTCAGCATCGAGTGGTCCTGGTTGTTGTAGCGGTGCATGCCGTTGCGGCCGATGAGGAAGAGATTGGGATGCTCGTCGGCCCAGGCGCGCACGCGGTCGAACTCCTCGTACGTGCCGGTGTACGCGGGATAGGTCTTCGGCACGCGGATCACCACGGAGTCGAGCACGTCGGCCGCGTCGATCACGTCGATGTGCGCGAGCTCGCCGGCAGCGAAGCGCGCGAGGTCGTCGTCGGGCCTGCGCCAGAGCTCGTCGCCCTCGTTGCAGAAGTACTCGAGGCCGACCCACACGGTGGCCGGATCACGCACCAGCCACGGGCTCCAGTTGTTGAAGATCTGCAGACGGCCGACCTTCACGTCGCGCTCCTGGACGTAGATCCAGTTGTCCGGCACGAGCCCCTCGGGCATGCCGGGGCGCGCTTCGCCACGAACCTTGAGCTTGCGCAGCAGCAGCCCGACCGTGATGAAGTCGCGGTAGGCGAGGCCCGACGCGACCCGCGCGACGTCGGCGGGGACCTCGCCGTCGAACGCCTGCACCAGCTCGCGCACCGGCATGGTCGAGAAGACCGCGTCGCCGTCGAGCCGCGAGACGACGCCCGTCTCGAGGTCGCGCACGTCGACGCCGACCACGCGCTTGCCCTCGGCGTGGATGCGCACCACCTCGCGCCGCAGGTGCACCTCGCCACCGCGCTCTCGCACCATGCGCGCGACCTCCTGCCACATCTGGCCGGGGCCGTACTTCGGATAGAGGAAGCGCTCGATCAGGCTGGTCTCGGCACCCTTCTGCGCGATCGAGTCGTCGCTCTTGAACAGCGTGCGCACCGCGTGCCACACGGCACTGCTGATCGACACGCCCTTGATCCGCTGCGCGCCCCACTCCGGCTTGATCTCGCTGCACGGCACGCCCCAGACCTTCTCGGTGTAGTCCTTGAAGAAGGTCAGGTAGAGCTCGCGGCCGAAGCGGTTGATGAAGAAGTCCTCGAGCGACCGCTCCTCGCGCAGCGGCGCCACGCGGACGCGCAGGTAGCTGAGGCCGACGCGGATCGTCTGCGCGAGTCCCAGCTTGCGCAGCGTGCCGACGCTCAGCGTGATCGGGTAGGGAAAGAACTGGCGCTGGAAGAAGATCCGCGACACCCGCGGCCGCACCAGCATCACGCGGTCGGTGGTCTCCGGGTCCGCGGCCGGCTGCCCCGCCTGCAGCGTCCGCGAGCTGTTCTGGTAGGTGACCTTCAGCTCGCCGCGCTCGCCGTCGGCCGCGGCCTGGAACGGCAGGACGTTCTCCCACCACGCCATCACGCGATCGGACTTCGAGAAGAAGCGGTGGCCGCCGATGTCGATGCGGTTGCCCTTGTAGTTCACCGTGCGCGCGATGCCGCCGACGTCGTCGGTCGCCTCGAGCACGATCGGGTGGACGTCGGTGTGCTCGAGCAGCTCGTAGGCTGCGGTGAGGCCCGCGGGCCCCCCCCCGATGATGATCGCCGTCTTAGCCACCTTGCCCGTCCTGTCGCGCGTTCAGCCTGCCGATGGTCGCGATTGACGGCGTCGCGTGCAACGCGGGGCTCACCGCGGCGGCGAGCTGAGCATCATCACGTAGAGCCCGTACACGTTGAGCAGCACCGAGAAGGCGACCAGCACGCGGAGCGCGACGCGGCGCCAGCGCCGGCCGCAGGCGAATGCGCTCAACGCCACCGGGAAGAGCAGCGGGTAGAAGTCCTGCGCGTAGCGCGCACCGTACTGCGCGAACCCCGAGCCGAAGTAGACCAGGTAGAACGCCTGCATCGCCAGCAGGCTCGGCAGCAGCATCCAGACGAAGCGGCGCCGCACGTCGAGCAGGAAGACGCCGAGGAAGAACGGGCTCATCACGAAGTACGACTGGCCGGCCGCGTCGAAGCGCAGGTACGGAAACTCGGGCAGCAGCTCGGGATGGAGGTAGGTGTACACCGGCCAGTTCATCGGCAGGTAGCGCAGCCCGAACTGCGGGCCGCGCAGCCCCCACTGGTTCCAGCCGGCCATGTAGGGTGACATCAGGGGATCGCCGAGGGTCCACCACTGGAAGGCGAGCGTCGCCACGAGCGGCGGCACCGCGCCGGCGGCGAACGCGAGGCCTCGGCGGAAGAAGAGCGCGAGCGAGCGCTCCTGCCACGCGTTCCAGACCAGCAGGAGCGCGAACGCCGGACCGGCGAGCGCGAGGACGTAGCGCACCTGCACGGCGGTCGCGAAGGCGAGCCCGGCGAGAAACCAGCGTCCGTGTCCGAACGCCAGCAGGAGCCCGAGCAGCAGGAGGAAGTTGCCCTCGCTGTGCATGAGCAGCCAGGTGTTGCCCGACCAGGCCGAGTACAGGATCGGCGTGCCGAGCACGTAGGTGAGCGCCGCCACCGGCGCGAGATCGCGCAGGCCTTCGAGCCGGCGGAAGAGGCGGAACAGCAGCACCGCGGACCCGAAGATCAGCAGCGAGTTGAACGGCGGCTGCCCGAGCGTTCCGCCGGTGGCGATCACCCACGGCACGAGCAGCAGGCTCACCATCGGGGGGTAGGCGAGGTAATCGCGGCCGTCGTGCCGGTACATCTCGATCCACGGAAAGAACTGCGTGAGATACGTCCGCCCGTCGGCGAGCTCGCGGGCGAGGCGCAGTGGACCGTCGTACGCGCTGTCCGCCGGCGTCACCACGTAGAGCACCACGGCGAGCAGCGCGAAGAGCGCGAGCGTGCGGCCGCGCTGGCTGCGCAGCCAGGCGAGACGAGGCCGCCCCTGCGACGCGCGCGCCGCGGCCGGCGCGCGAGAAACCGGATCGCCGGACGGCGGCGGCGTGGGCGCGAGCGGCGCCGGAGCGTCGAACGGCGGATCGAGCGTCACGCCGCCACCCGGTCGGCGACCGCGGCCAGCACCGCGTCGGGCGCGATGTCCGCCGTGCGACTTCCCGCCGGCGGACGCAGCACGATGTGTCCCGTGCCGTAGGGACCGTACACCGCCGGGTCCTTCGGTCCGAACAGCGCGACGCAGCGCACGCCGGCAGCGACGGCGAGGTGCATCGGCCCGGTGTCGGCCGAGACGAACACCGAGGCGTGGCGCACGAGCTCGGCGAGCTCGAGCAGCGACGCCGTCCGCGGCGCGAGCAGAGCCGCCCCACCCGAGGCGGCGGACACACGCCGCGCGAGGTCCTCCTCGCCCGGTCCCCAGGTGACGAGCGCGGGCCGCCCGAGGCGCTCGGAGACCAGGCGCGCGAGCGCCGCGAAGCTCTCGGGGGGCCATCGCTTCTCGGCGCCGTGGTCGCTGGTGCCGGGGTGCAGCACGACGAAGCGCCGCGCCGCGAGGCCGGCCTCCGTCAAGTACTGCTCGACGCGCGCGCGCGCGCCGGCGTCCTCGGGCAGGACGTACGTCCGCTCCTCGCCGGCGACGCCGATCGCCCCGAGCAACGATACGAACTTGTCGACGCGGTGCGGTCGGTCGGCGGGCGGCGTCACTTGCTCGGTGGACAGCAGGTGGTTGAGCTCGTAGTCGTGACCCCGCGCGAAGCCGACGCGTCGCGGCGCGCGGCTCGCGAGCGCGTGCACGGCGCCCTTCAGGTTGCTCTGCTCGTCGAGGACGACGTCGTAGCGCGCTTCGCGAAGCTCGTCCGCGTACGCCCGCAGCTCGCGCGCGAGCTGCGACCAGGAGCGCGGTCGCCCGCTACGCAGCAGCTCGCGCCAGCGACGTCGCGGGAAGACGTGTACGCGGTCGAGAAGCGGGTGCCCGAGGATCAACTCGCGCGCCCGGTCCTCGACCGCGAAGCCGATGAACGCTTCGGGGCGCGCACGGCGTAGCAGGGTGAGCGCCGGCAGGACGTTCACCACGTCGCCGATGGCGCTCAGGCGCACGAGCAGGACGCGCCGCGGGTCGGACATCGGGCGGAGGGTAGCCGAAGCTCGGCGCAGCTGCGACGGGGTGGCGTGACGCGTCCCGGGCCGTCACGCCACCCTGGCGTTCAGTGGTGCGCGGCGTGCGTCGCGTGCTCCGACGAACCGGACTCCGCGCCGTGGCCGCCGTGCGAGCTGGCACAGCCGCGCGCCGAGGGAACCGCGACGCCGGTGAAGGTGGAGCGCTTCGCGCCGGCCGGCGCGGCGAGCAGGTCCTGGATCGGCCCCTCGAGACCGTCGGGGCCGTCGCCCGCGACGTAGTAGTCGCCGATCAGGATGAACATCTCGTTCTCGGTGCTCTCGCCGCCGGTGATGCGGCACGCGTCGCAGTCACCATCGCCCGCTCCCGGCGACGTGTCGCAGGTCGCGTCGTCGTCGATGCCCGAGCAGGCGGCGCCGATCTTGCCCGCGGCGCACGCGACCGGCGTGCAGCGGCCCGGCACGCCCGGGATGAAGACGCTCGCCGGCAGACGCGAGTAGCGGGTCACCGTCTCGGTGTTGGGCGAGCCGTCCTCGTTCACGCCGTTGTTGTACAGCGAGCAGAAGCGGAGCGTGCGCTCGGCGGCCTCGGGCGAGTCGAACTCGAGCGGCGGGTCGAACTCCTCGCTGACCGGGTCGTTGTAGACGAAGCTCTCGTAGATCCGCGAGCCGTCGGGCAGGTCGACCGTGAAGTGTTTGCCGCGCTGGTGCGTGTGCGACGACAGGTTGAACAGGCGCGCGCCCTGCGGGAGCACGTGCTGGTGGCAGAGCATCTGCGTCGCGTAGGGCGCCGCGTTCGCCGAGAAGATCTTGCCGACGTTGAAGATGCCGCGCACCGGCGTCGTCTGCTGGTCCTCGGGGGCGAACCAGTAGTTGAGCCGCGCGTTCATCGGATGGTCTTCGTCGGTGAGGTTGAACGCGTGCGAGTTCCAGTACAGCAGCCCCTTCAGCGGGATCTGCGCGAACACGCCGGCCGGGTACGTCTGCTGCGACTGCGCCTGCTGCGCGCCGCCGATCTGGTAGCTCGACAGGCCGCCCTGCACCGGCGGACCGAAGCCCGTGCAGGTGAAGCCGTCACGGTACTCCGTCGCGCACAGGCCGCTGCCACAGGAGGCCTGGTCGGTCGGCTCGCAGACCTCGCCTGCACGCTCGCCGCCCTTGCACGTCCAGGTGCCGAACGCCGGGTGGTGCACGTCCTCGACGGGCACGGTCGCGTAGTTGAGGATCAGGTGGTGGCTCTGCGGATCCTGGCGGAGCTCCTGTGCCGCGAACCGGAAGTACTTGCCGCTCGGATCACGGTACTGCTCCGGCACCTGGTCGGTGAGGTCGTAGTACGACGCGAAGCACACCTCGTGCTCGCTGTTCGACGGCAGGCGCCACTGCGGCATCACGAGCTGCACCCCCTCGCCCGCGGGCGGCGGGTCGAGCGGCTTGATGGTGATGGGCTTCGGCGGCGGCAGGCAGGCGTCGAGCAGGCCCTCGGTGCCGATGACGGTGCCGGTCTCGGGCGCGCCGGCGTAGATCCACAGACGCACCGCCTCGAGCTCGTTCTCGCTGAGCGGCGGCAGGCCGAGCGGCATGGGCGCGCCGCCGATGTCTACGGTGCCCGGCTTGGTGCTCGCCGCGAGCTTCAGCCACAGGTAGCTGCGGTCGTTGTCGCCGGGGAAGACGCGCTTCAGCGGGCTGCCGAGCGACGTGACGTCGAGCAGATTCGCGTACGCGACCTCGGGCGAAAGATCGAGAGCGCCGGAGGCGCCGCTACCGTGGCAGACCTGCTGCGTGCAGCCCTGGCGCTCGAAGACCACCTTCTGGATCGCCTCGAACGTGCTGCCGTAGGTCTCGCCGTCCTCGCAGGACGGCTGCGCCGGCGGATCGACCGGCGGTGCGAGCGTGCCGCCCGAACCGCCGCCGCCGCAGGCGACGAGGGTGGCGCACACCAAGCCGGCGGCGACGACGGCACGGAGGTTCTCCAGGGACGGGCGGGACTTGCGCAGCATGCGTCGGGTCCTCGTGACGCCGCAAAGGGCCGGCATCGCTCGGTTTCTACACGGAAAGTGCGACAACATGACGCACGACCGGCCGCCGCGCAAGCCCGATCCGGTCGCCGCCGCGGGCGCGCCGACCGTCGCCGGACCGCGCCGGCTGCGAACTCAGTGGCCGGCGTGCGCCGCGTGCGCGAGGTGGCCGGCGTGGGCGCCGGGAGAGGTGCCGCAGCCGAGCGCCGGCGGCGCCGCGAGGCCGACGAACAGGGACCTTCCGTTCGCGTCGTGCCGCGCCATCCCCTCCGAGGCGAGCCCGCCGACCAGCAGGTCGTCGTCCGGCTGCGGGAAGCGCTCGTCGATGTAGTACTGCCCGATCAGCAGGAACATCTCGTTCTCGGTGCTCTCGCCGCCGGTGATGCGGCAGGCGTCGCAGTCGCCGTCGCCCGCCCCCGGCGACGAGTCGCACGTCGCGTCGTCGTCCTCGCCGTCGCAGGCGGCGCCGATCTGGCCGGCGACGCACGCGACCGGCTTGCAGCCGCCGATCGTCCGGCGTGCGCTCTCGGGGACGCGCGACGCACGCGTCACCGTCTCGGGGTCGGGCGATCCGTCCGCCTGGACGCCGTTCTCGTAGAGCGCGCAGTAGCGGATCGTCCGCTCGGCGGGATCCGCGGAGTCGAACGCGAGCGGCGGCTCGAATCCCTGCTTGACGGGGTCGTTGTAGATCGCGTTCTCGTAGATCTGCGCGCCGTCGGGCGTCCAGGCCTGGAAGCGCTTGCCGCGCTTGTGGGTGTGCGACGTGATCGCGAACAGGCGCGCGCCTTGCGGCAGGACGTGCTGGCCGCAAACGGTCTGGCTCGTGTAGGGCGCCGCGTTGGCGGCGAAGACGTAGCGCGCCTCGAAGATCGGCCGCACCGGGTAGCGCTGGTCCTTCGCGAAGGTGAAGTTGAGCCGTCCGTTCAGCGGGTGGTCCTCGTCCGTCAGGTTGAAGGCGTGCGAGTTCCAGTAGAGGATGCCGCGCATCGGCACCTGGGCGAACACTCCCTCGTGGAACGTCTGCACCGCCTGCGCTGCCTGCGCGCCCCCGATCTGACGGTTCAGGATCGGCAGCCCGCTGCCGCGCGGCCCGAAGCCGACGCAGCCGATCGCCGACGCGTCGACCTCGCTCCGGCACACCCCCGTGCCGCACGAGCCGAGGTCGGTCGGCTCGCAGGTCGCGCCGTCGTGCTCGCCGCCGTTGCACGACCAGCGACCGAACGCCGGATCGTGGATGCTCTCGACGGACACCCCGGCGTGCATCAGCACGAGGTGGTGGCTCTGCGGATCCTGGCGCAGTTCCTGTCCGGAGAAGCGGAAGTACTTGCCGGACGGGTCCTGGTACTCGGGCGGCACCTGCGCGCTCACGTCGTAGTAGGTCGCGAAGCAGACCTCCTGCTCGGTGTTCCCGGGCAGCGGCACGGTGGGCAGGACGAACTGCACGCCCTCGCCGGGCGGCGGCGGGTCCAGCGGCTTGATGGTGATCGGCCGGGGCTCCGGCAGGCAGCCGTTCAGCAGGCTCTCGGTGCCGGGGACGGTGCCGGTCTCGGGCGCGCCGGCGTAGATCCACAGTCGCAGCGCCTCGAGCTCGTCGGCGCTGATCGGCGGAAGGCCGCTCGGCATCGCCGCGCCGGTGATCTCGACGCTGCCCGGCGCGGTCGCCGCGGCGAGCTTGAGCCACAGGAAGCTGCGCGACTTGTCGCCCGGCTCGATGCGCTTCAGCGTGCTGCCGAGCGAGCGGACGTCGAAGAGGTTCGCGTAGGCGACGTCGGGCGAGAGGTCGAGCCCGCCCTGCGCCGAAGACCCGTGGCAGACCTGCTGCGTGCAGCCGCGCTTCTCGAACACCACCTGCTGGATCGCGGCGAAGGTGCCGTCGAACGCCTCGCCCTCGCAGGCCGGCTCGGAGGGGATCCCCGGGCCGCCGTCCGACCCCGAGCCACCGCCGTCACTGCAGCCCGCCAGCGCCAGCAAGACGAGCAGGCCGACGACGGCAGATCCACGCAGACGTTCGAGGCTGGGCATCGGTCCCTCCGGATCGCAGGCGCTGCCCTCGGGATGCAGCGGCGCGCGATTGGAGCACGAACCGCACGACGAGGGCAATCCACGCGCTGCCGCGCTGTCGTGCGCTGCCGCCCGTCGGACTACCGCCGCCCGCGCCTCTTTCGGCTTACCCCGTCGCCGCGGGCGCGAGCGCTCAGCGAGGCACGCTCTCGTCGTCGAGCAAGCGCTTGGGATGCATGCCGTCCACGAAGCCCATGAACGGCGGGTGGATGCTGTAGCCGAGCATGCGCTGCACGTGCTCGCTGCACTGCCGCACGCGCGCCGACGGAACCGACAAGCTGAAGTTCTCCTGCTGGCGACACCAGGGCGCACAGTACTGCGCCGTGACGCAGGCGCGCGCACCCGCGCTCCGGTTGGCGCCGCCGCCGTGCCAGGTCGTGCCGAGAAAGAACAGAACCGCGCCGCGCGGCATCACGACCGGACGGGCGGCGCGCTGGTCGGCCGCGTCGGGCATGCGGTCTCCCCAGAGATGGCTGCCCGGGATCACGACCGTCGCGCCGTTCTCGCCCGTGAAGTCGTCGAGCGGCCAGATGGTCGCGGCACCGAGCGCGCGGCGCGGACGCGGCCAGGGGTAGAAGCCGTCGTCGTAGTGTAACGGCTGCGCGGCCTCGCCCGGCAGGATGTCGATCACCTGCAGCTGCGACAGCAGGTAGTTGGGCTCGAACAGGCGGTCGAGCAGGGCCAGCACCAGCGGGTGCTCGACCAGGACGTTGCACGCGAGCGTCTTCGCGATCACGCCGTAGAGGCGTCGCGTCGCGAGCCCCTCGAAGCCGTTGCGCCCGACGTGGCCGAGCAACGGCAGCACCTCGTCGCGGATCGCCGCGACGCGCTCCTGCGGAAGCACGTCGGGCACGACGACGAAGCCGTCGCGCTCGACGTCGCCGAGGAGCCGTGCGACCAGCGCCTCGTCCACGCCGGCCTGTGAGCCGGCCGTCGAGCGGTGCTTGCGTGCCAGGTCCGCTCTGCCGTACTCGCGAACGTCGTCGAAATGGATCTTGCCCATGGTCGGAACCTCCATCGTCACGCAGCAGAGGATCGTCGCGATCGCGACCCGCGACAATGACCTCGCGTCTCGATCCGGGTGACGGAAGTGCTCGAAGCGCGCGACGACCCGCCCGGCGGCGCGGCGACCATCCCGGTGCGCTACGCACGAGAAGCGCTCGCCCTGCTGCCGCTGCGCGACGCAGAGCGACGGCGCGTGCTGGCCGAGTCCGGCATCGCACCCGCAGTGCTTCGCGCCCCCAGGACGCGCCTCACCGCCACGCAGTTCGAGCAGCTCTACTGGCGTGCCATCCGGCTCTCCGGCGACGAGTCGCTCGGTCACGCCGCGCACCGCACGCCGCCCGGCAGCTACGCCTTCCTCGTGCGCGGGCTCGCGCGCTGCGCCCGCGTCGGCGAGTGCCTCGACGAGGCCGGCGCCTTCTATCGCCTGTTCGATCCGCAGGGTGGCTGGGAGATCGAGCGCGGACCGTCGATCACCACGGTGCGGCTCCGCATCGCGCGGCGGACGCAGGCGACCTCGCTGCTGTTCACGCACAGCATGCTGCTCACGCCGACGCGCACCGCGGTGTGGCTGTGCGGCCAGGCCCTGCCGCTGCACGGGGTCACGCTGCCGCGCCACTTTCGCGCGTTCGCCGCCGAGACGCGCTTCCTCTTCGGCGTCGCGCCCGAGCTCGCCAGCGAGGCGGCGATCCGCTTCCCGACCCGCCAGCTCGCGCTGCCGGTGATCCGCGGGCCCGGCGACGTGGCGACCTATCTGCGCGGGTCGTTGCGCGCCTTCCTGCTCGCCGCACCGGGCGACGGCGTCGAGCAGAGAGTCCGCGCGGCGCTCGCGTCGAGCACCCCGTTCGCCACGGCGAGCGTGGCGGAGGTCGCGCGCAGCGTCGCGATGTCGCGCCCCACGCTCGCACGCCACCTGCAGCGCGCCGGGACGAGCTTCGCCGCGCTGCGCGACGAGCTGCGCCGCGACCACGCGATCGGCCTGCTGGCACGCGGGCTGCGCGTCGCAACGGTGTCGGAGCGGCTCGGCTACTCCGAGCCGAGCGCGTTTCACCGCGCCTTCCGCGCCTGGACGGGCAGCGCGCCGGGACGCTACGCGAGCGCGCGCAGCGCGCGGTCGACGTCGTCGTCCGTGTTGTAGAGGTGCCACGAGGTGCGCAGGCGTCCGCCGCGCACCGCCGCCATGATCCCGGCCGCCGAGAGCTTCTCCACGGCACCCGGCAGGTCGCACGAGACGATCGCGGAGTCGCCGGGCGGCAGCCCGACGCCCGCGCGGAAGCGGTTCGCGAGCCGCAGGTCGTGTTCGTGGACGGTGTCGATGCCGACGTCGCGCAGCAGCTCGAGCGCCGGCAGTGCACCGACCCAGCAGTGCCACGCCGGCGACACGTCGAGCCGGCGCGCGTCGGCCGCGAGTCGCAGCGGCGGCCCGAAGTACGTCGCGTGCGGGTCCTCGCCCGCGTACCAGCCGGCCGCCAGAGGGACGATCGAGTCGAGCAGCTCGGGACGTACCGTCATGAACGCGGTACCGCGCGGCGAGAGCAGCCACTTGTAGGCGGCGCAGACCACGACGTCGAAGCGGCGCGCGTCGAGCGGCAGCCAGCCGATCGCCTGCGTGGCATCGATGACGGTGCGCGCCCCGTGCCGTGCCGCGACGCGCGCGAGCGCGTCGAGATCGGCCACCTCGCCGGTCGCCATCTGCACGGCGCTCGTCACCACGACGTCGGTCGCCGCGTCGATCGACGCGACCAGCTCCGCGAGCGGGACCGTGCGGACCGTGACCCCGCGCCGGGCGTGCACGAGAAAGGGAAAGAGCGCCGAGGTGAACTCGATCTCCGGCGCCAGCACGCGCGTGCCGTCGGGCAGCGACGACGCGACCAGCGACAGCAGCCCCGAGACCGTCGCCCCGGTCGCGACCCGCGTCGCGTCCACGCCGACGAGGTCTGCAAACGCTACGCGCGAGCCCTCGGTCGCCTGCGCCCAGTGCTCCCAGCTCGTGCGGCCGTGACGCCAGTCGGCGAGCGCCGCCTGCATCGCGTCCCACCCGGACGTCGGCGGCAAGCCGTAGCTCGCGGTGTTCAGGTAGACGCGCTCGGCAGCGAACGCGCGCCGCGCCTCGGCGATCGACGTCATGCGATCCTCCCGTCAGCCACAGGTGCGGCGCGCGTACAGCTCGCCCGAGCCGGTCACCACCGCGTGCAGCACGCCCGAATCCACGTCGTACGACCACCGGCTCGACGGCAGCGTGCGTCCTTGCCACGCGACGTCGCAGGGAACGAACGGGCGCTCGAGGGTGCGCAGCGAGGCCTGGATCGTCCAGCGAGCGTTCGGCGCGTCGATCGCGAGGCGCCAGCCCGGCACCTCCTCCGTCGAGACGAGGCCGCCCTGCGTCAAGCGTGCGGACGAGGCACCGCGCGGGAAGGCGAGCAGGCGCCGCTCGCCGCGCCGGTCGTCGAGCCGGACGAGACCCGGCGCGCCGGCGCCGTACGCCGCGAGCGTGTCGACGTCGGGCGGCAGCATCGGCAGCAGCGCGCCGGCGCGCACGAAGAGCGGCAGCTCGTCGAGCGGTGCGGGCACCTCGACCTCCCGCCCACCGTCGAGCACGTCGGCGCGCCCGAGCGCGAACGAGCCGTCCACCTCGACGAACGCGACCGCGCGCCAGAAATCGACCCAGCCGCCCGCCGGCAGGTACGCGCGGCGGGTGCGCGCACCCGGCGCGAGCACGGGGGCGGCGAGCAGGTCGGGGCCGAAGAGGAGCTGGTCGTCGCGGTCGAGCACGTTCGGGTCGTCGGGTGTCGCCAGGACGAGGTGGCGCATGAGCGGCATTCCGCTCCGCCGGTAGTCCTCCGCCGCGGCCGCGACGTACGGGTAGAGCTGCGTGCGCAGCTTCGCGTAGCGCCGCCAGTTGGCGATCTGCGCGGGATCGTCGACCTGCGGCCGCTCGTAGTCCGGCACGCGGATGCCGTCGCGCTGCGTGCGCATCACGCCCGACACCGCGCCGAGCTGTACCCAGCGCGCGAGCAGCTCGTCGTCGAGACGGCGCCCGTTGAACGAGAAGAAGCCGCCGATGTCCGAGCCCCACACGCCGACGCCCGAGAGGCCGATGCCGAGGCCCGAGCGCAGCGCCGACTCGAGACCGTCGTAGCCCCAGTCGGTGGTCGGGTCGCCGCCCCACACCACCTGCGCGCAGCGCGCGACGCCGGTCCAGCCAGAGCGCTGGAAGCGCACGATCGGCCGCGTCTGGCGGCGCGCGAAGTCCCAGGCGGCGCAGTGGTAGTCGACGACGTAGCGGTTGTGCGCGGCGGAGCCGGTGTCGCCGGCGCGCGTGAAGGCGTCGAGCGGCGTGTACTCGCCGAAGTCCTCCATCCAGCCGTCGTGCCCGTCGGCGATCGCGTCGGCGAGGAGGCGGTGGAACGCGCGTCGCCCGGGACCGAACGAGAAGTCGTACTGCCCGACGACGAACGGACGCGACGTGAAGTACGTGTAGAGGTACGGCGCGCCGCTCGCGTCGCGGCTGAGCGCGTTCGTCCGCGTCGCGTGCCGGAACGGCTCCGCCAGGCTCTCGCACAGCATCGGGTTGAAGTAGGTCGTCACCGCGACGCCGAGTGCGTGCAGCAGCGACGTGCGCGCCGGCTCGTTCTCCCGGTTCCCCCCGCAGGGGAGGTAGTGGAAGTAGGTCTGCGCGACCGACACCGGCGCGTCGGCCGCGCGCAGCGCCGCGACCTGCGCCGCCTGCGCGTCGACCGGGCCGCCGGGCTGGTACCACGGCCCGAGCACCCAGGGGGCGTCCGCGGTCGAGGGCTGTCGCCCGACCCGTCGGCTGAAGCGCGTCAGGACGTCCGCGGGCGTGGGCCCCGCGAAGACGAGCAGCCGCAAGGTACGCGGTGCCGGCAGCGCCGGCTCGCCGAAGGGCGCGCCCTGCACCGCGAGGCTCCAGACGCCCGCACGTGCCGCGCCGAGGTCGTGATAGGCGGTGTCGTCGTTCTCGATCAGCACGCCGTAGCCGCGGCTCGACAGCAGCCACGGCAGCGGGAAGTAGGTCGCATCGGCGCGTCGCCGGAAGCCGGGCGGGGGCAGCAGCGCGCCGATCCCCGTGTACTCGTCCTCACGGTAGGGGCCGTCGGAGACGTAGCTCTCGACCTCGTCACCGCGATGCTCGACCGCGTTCGCACGCTGGCCGAAGCCGAAGAAGCGCTCGTCAGCGGGCGCCTGCCACGCGGCGCCGAGCGCCCGCAGGCCGGCGGTCCCGCCGACGACCTCGACCTCGACCGCGATCACGCCGTTGCCGGCCGACGTCAGCGTCAACGACAGGCGGCGCCCGGCGGGGTCGTCGGTTGCGAGCAGCAGCTCGGCGGGCCCGCGCGCGACACGCTGGCGCACGCTCTCGACGCGGACCGCCTGGCGCCATCCGTCCGCGTCGCGGAAGCCGAGCGTACCCGGCGTTGCCGGATCGGCGCCCGGCGCGTCGGCCAGCACGACGCCCCGGCCGTCCGCGAACGTCAGCCGGAAGGGATCCGCGACGACGCGCGCGCGCAGCGGCCCGGACTCGACGACGGCGACCGGCGCGTCGTCCTGGGCACGTGCGGGTGCCACCCCGGCCGCCGCGAGCACGAGGCAGCCCGCGAGCGCGACGAGAGACGCGCGCGACGCCCGTGCGGGATCGAGTGCGTTCCGCATCCGCCGGATGATCGGTCGCGCGCGCTGGCCACGCAACCACGTGTGCCCGTTGACGATTCCCTGGGCGTGGTCACCAGCGAATGCGGCCGGGGCCGCCGCCGCCGACGCCGTGAGTGCTCTCGACCGTGGCCTGGCCTTGCGCGACGAGCTCGCCGTGGCCGTTCGCGTCGAGCCGGAAGGTCTCGCTGGTGAACGCGCCGCCGGTGCCGGTCGCGAGCGTGCCGCGCGGCGTCGGCTCGACGCCGAGAAGCCGCAGGTACGCGAGGATCGGCTGCGCGTGGCTGTGCATGTTCGCCACCGGGAACGCCTGCATCGCGAACGCCGGTGCGGCCGACCACGTCCGTCCGGGACGCGGCGACTCCGGCGCGTTCCAAGCGTCGGGGCCCGACAGCGTGCCCTCCCAGATCTCCGGGTAGGCCGCGGTGTGCGCACCGAGCGTCATGCGGCGCCACTCGTCCCAAGCCAGCGGGTGACCCGCCTTCGCGGCGGCCCAGACGAGCGTCATGTTGATCGAGTACCAGGCGCCGCCGAGCGTCGCCTGGCCCCACGCCCCCGCGCGCACCAGGTCCTCGCGCGCCGGCCAGCGGAGCCGTGCGCCGAGCGGTGAGCCGAGGCGATGGCCGGCGTCGATCGTGTCGAGCAGCGCGCCCGCCTGCGCCACGTCGGCCGCACCGCAGAGGATCGCCCACGGCTGGCCCTCGAGCCAGCAGTCGGCGTCACCGACCGGCGCCACGCCGGGCGCGTACGCACGGTGGAACCAGCGCCCGTTCCACGCGTCGGCGACCAGCCCGCGCAGCTCGTCGCCCTGCGCGCGTGCCTCGCTCGCGAGCGCGGTCTCGCCGAGACGCTCGGCGAGACCCGCGAACACCGGCAGCACCCACGCCGCCATCGCCGAGTTCAGCACCGAGCCGCCGCGCTCGATCATGACGTCGCGTGCGACGCCCGAGTCCTCGATCGCGACGTCGTTCCAGTCCGCGTTCAGGATGCGCACGTGGCCGCGCTCGCCGCGGCCGATCACGTCGACGAAGAAGCGAAACTGGCGGCGCAGGTGCTCGCGCAGCGGAGCGGCGTCCGTGCGTCGCGCGGGGTGGTAGGCGAGCGGCTCGTCGAACGCGGCGAGGTCGCCGGTCGCCGCCGCGTACTCGGCCGCGAGCCAGAGCGCCCAGAGGTTCTGGTCGGACGGGCGGAAGACGATGTTGGTCGGCGCCTTCGCCGCGTTCAGCGCGTAGGGCAGGTCTCCGTCGGGAGTGCCCCAGGCGCAGGTGTTGCGCAGCACCGAGAGCGCGAGCGCAGGCGAGACGTAGACCAGCGGCAAGGCGTGCTGCAGCGGATCGCGCGCGGCGCCGTTGAAGCCCATCACGTAGGAGTAGGTCGAGCCCTGGTCGAGCGAGTGGCCGCCGATCACCCGGTCGATCGCGAGCCCGCCCTCGAGCAGTGCCGCGTGCCACGGGATCTCCTGCGCCGCCTCGGGCGCGTGCGCGGCGCGCGCACGCGGCGTGCGCCGCGCGAGCGACGCGAGCGACTCCGCCCGCAGCGCCGCCGGGTCCGTCGGTGGCGCGACCTCGTCACGACCGAAGCGAAACCATAGCTCGACCGTCGCACCGGGAGCGAGCACGAGCTCGCTCTCGACCTCGAGCGCCGGATGCGGCGCGGCATCTCCCGGTGCGACCCGCGCCGTGCCCACGGTGTCGCCGAGCGCCTCGAGGACCAGCGTCAGCGGTGTGCCGAACACGGCCGTTGCAAGCGACGGATCCTCCGGCGGAACGACGAAACGCTCGCGCGCGACCAGCCCGCGCGGCAGCGGCGCCACGTCGTAGGCGACCGCCGACGCAGCGACCTGTCTGCGATGCTCCTCGCTCTCGAACAGGTTCAGGAAGCGCGGCGCGAGCGACCAGCGCTCGACGTGGCGGAGCGTGCGCGGGCCGTCTGCGTCTCGTGCGAGCGCGAGGCGCACGCGCACCAGCAGCCACGGCACCTCGCCCTCGGGACAGAGGATGGTGCGCTGGAGCGTCAGACCGGCACACACGTCCTCGACGGCAAACCACGCGGGACCGAAGGTTCGTACCGGCGTCTGCTCGCTGGCGCGGTTCGCCCACGCGCTGCCCCAGCGCGTACCGCCGTCGTCGAGGATCGACTCCCCGCTGCCGCTCGGGTCGGGCGCGATGATCCAGCGCAGCCCTTCGCTCTCGTCGAAGAGGCCGACGGTGCCGTCGTTCGCCGCCTGCAGTCGAAGCGCGCGGTTGCCGAGCATCGCCCAGTGCCGACGCGTCGGCGGCGACAGGATCGGATCCCAGAGCGCAAACGGCAGGGCGTCCTGGTCGGCGTCGTAGGCGAAGGCCGGCAGGCCGTCGCGCTCGACCCAGCGGCCGAACGGGCTCGCGCGTGGATCGATCGCGTCGCCGGAACGGGATCGGTCGCCGCAGGCGGCGATCCAGGGCACACCGATGGCTGCACCTCCGGCCGCAGCGAGGCGGAGGAAGTCGCGCCGGAGGAGGGGCGGAACGTCGGCCATCGCCTCGCCTTACAGACCTGTAAGTTTGCGGTCAAGACGTTGCGCGGCGTGGTTGACCCGAGCTCCGTCGCAAGCCACATTTCGAGAATGGCTGCGCGCGGGTCCTCGGGCTCGCCGGCGCTCCGGGGGGAACGGAGGACGAGGATGCGGGGCGGGAGGGGAACGTGGTGCGCCGGCGTCATCGCGAGCGTCGTGCTGGCGACGGCATCCGTGTCGGCGGCGGCCACGGGATGCCTCGAGCCGGGCGCCTCGGGGGTCGCGGACGCTCTCGAGATCCGCCTCACGCGCGCCGCGATCGAGGCTGCCTGTCCGTGCGACGCATACGACGGCTCACCCGGCCTCGACGCCCGCAAGTACCGTCGCTGCGCGAAGACGGTGATCGACTCGGTGATCGGCGTCGGTGGCCTCAGGCGAGCGTGTCGCGGCAAGGTCCGCCGCCTGACGACGAAATCGCTCTGCGGCCTGCCATCGTCGCCGAAACCGGTGGTGTGCGTGCGCAAGAACGTCGCGACCGGCGACGTCGGCTGCAACGTTCGCGCTCCGGCGTCGGCGTGCAAGGGAGTACCGCAGGTCGAGACCGTCAAGCGCTGCTCGCGCTTCACGCACTGCATCGACGCCATCGACACCGACGGCGACCTGCGCATCGCGGCCCCCGGCGACACCGGCAAGTGCAATCCGTGGCCCGTGCCGACGCCACAGCCGGTCGCGACGCCCATCGGCCCGTTTCCCACCGGTGCCGGCGGCAAGCGCCTGGCGCAGCTTCTCAACGCCTACCGGGTCGCGAACGGCAAGCAGGCGCATCCGCTGTCACGGGTCATGATGGAGACGGCCGGGGCGCACGTCGCAGATCTCGCGGCCAACCCCGAGATCGACTCCGGCCCCTGCGTGCCGCACAGCTGGTCGAACCAGGGTGGTCTCCTGTGGACCGGCTGCTGCTACACCGTCGACCACCGCGAGGCCGGCTGCATGTGGCGCAAGCCGCGAGAGCTCAGCAGCGGGCTCGGTCTCGTACCCTACACCGGCAACGGCTACGAGATCGCGCTGCGCGGCTTCGAGGGCAACACGCCGGAGCAGGTGATGGAGGCGTTCACGGGCAGCGCGCCGCACCGCGCGGTCATGCTGAGCGCCAGCGGCTGGGAGTTCCTCGACGCGAATCCGGCGATGGGAGCGGCGATGCGGGGCAGGTACTCCGTGATCTGGTTCGGCGACGCGCGCGATCCGAACTGACGCGCGCTTTCGAGCAACGCTCGGTGGGCGCTGACGAACGAGCGTCGTGAGCCGTCGAGAGGCGTGACTACGCCCCGTGGCTCAGTCCTCGCAGATCGGCGAGCTGCGCTTCGCCGTCTGCTGCGGGCTTCGCATTCGCCTCGGGGCGAGGCGCGCCTCTCGACTACGCCGCGCAGCTCGACGAACGCGTTCCCTCGCGCGAGCGCGAGTCCGAGTCGCCCGACCGGCCCCTCTGCGAAGCCCGAAGGGCGAGCGGCCGAGGCGAAGCCGAGCCGGGGGAGGAAAGCTTCGCCGCGGCTTCGCCGCGGTGAAGGGAGGGGGACAGAGTCCCCCTCCTATGACTAGTGATGTGCCGCGTGGACGTCGTCGGCGCTGGCACCGTGGGCCATGTGGCCGCTGGCGGAGCAGCCCATGTGGCCCGGCGTCGCGGGCTCGCTCCAGGTCGAGCGGCCCTGCGCGTCGTACGGCGCCACGGCCTGCGCGCGGGCGACGCCGTCGCTCGCCGCACCCGCTTCGGGATCGAGGTAGAACGTTCCGAACATGATGAACATCTCGTTCTCGGTGCTCTCGCCGCCGGTGATGCGGCAGGCGTCACAGTCGCCGTCGCCCGCTCCGGGCGACGAGTCGCACGTGGCATCGTCGTTCGAGCCGCTGCAGGCCGCGCCGATCTTGCCCGCGACGCAGGCGATCGGGTTGCAGCGACCGATGGTCTGCGCGGCGCTCTCCGGGACGCGCGAGGCGCGCGTCACCTCCTCGGGATTCGGCGAGCCGTCCGGGTTCATGCCGTTGTTGTACAGCGAGCAGTAGCGGAGCGTCCGGTCGGCGGCGTTCGGCGAGTCGAAGGCGAGCGGCGGATCGAACTGCTGCCGCACCGGGTCGTTGTAGACGAAGCTCTCGTAGATCCGTGAGCCGTCGGGCAGGTCGATGGTGAAGTGCTTGCCGCGCTTGTGCGTGTGCGACGTCAGCTCGAAGAGCCGTGCGCCGCGCGGCAGCACGTGGTCGTTGCACACGGTCTGCTCGGTGTACGGCGCCGCGTTGGCGGCGAAGATCCGCGAGGCGTTGAAGATGCTGTTGACCGGGTAGACCTGGTTCTCGGCGAACAGGTAGTTGAGGCGACCGTTCATCACGGTGTCCTCGTCGGTCAGGTTGAACGCGTGCGTGTTCCAGTACAGCACGCCCTTCATCGGCAGCTGCGCGAACACGCCGTCACGGAAGAGGTTGTACGCCTGCGCCTGCTGCGCGCCGCCGACCGGGATCGGCGCACCCTGCGTCGGGCCGTAGCCGATGCACGCGAAGGTCGAGCGGGGCTCGCTGCGGCAGAAGCCGCTGCCGCACGACCCGCGGTCGAGCGGGTCGCACGACGCGTCGGGAGTCTCGCCGCCGGCGCAGGTCCAGTCGCCGAACGACGCGTCGGTCACGTCCACCCCGTCGGGACGGAAGTTCTCGCTCGGGTAGTAGAGGATCAGATGGTGGCTCTGCGGGTCCTGTCGCAGCTCGAAGCCCTTGAAGCGGAACATGCCGTTGTTCTGGAACTCGGCGGGAACGTGGTCCGTGATGTCGTAGTAGGTGGCGAAGCAGAGCTCGTGCTCGCTCTTCGCCGGCAGGTCCCACTGCGGCATGACGAACTGGTAGCCTTCACCCGGCGCCGGCGGCTCCAGCGGCTCGATGATGATCGGCTTCGGATCGGGGAGGCACGCATCGAGCAGAGTCTCGGTACCGCCGACGGTCCCGGTCTCGGGTGCGCCCGCGTAGATCCACATGCGCAGCGCCTCGAGCTCGTTCGCGGTCAGCGGCTCGAGGCCGCTCGGCATCGGCGCACCGGCGATCTCGTAGCTGCCGGGCTCGGTCGCGGCGGAGACCTTGTGGAACAGGTAGCTGCGCGTCCGGTCGCCCGGCGTGATCAAGGGGAAGCGGCTCGACAGCGACGGCTTCTGGAAGACGTTCTCGTACGCCACGTCCGGCGAGAGGTTCAGCCCGCCCTGCGCCGCGCTGCCGTGGCAGACCTGCTGGGTGCAGCCGCGCTTCTCGAAGATGACCGTCTGGATCGCATCGAAGGTGCTGCTGAAGGCCGGGGCATCCTCGCACGCGTTGACCGGCGGCTCGATCGGCGGCGGTACCACCCCACCGCCGTCGCCTCCGCCGCCGCAGGCGGCGAGCGCGAGACCGAGGCCGAGGGTCCCGGCGGCCCGGGTGAGCGTGCGTGCGAGGGGGTTCGTCATGACGTTTCGTCCTTCTGTCCGGGCGAGCTTCCCGGACGGGCACGGCGAGACAAGGGGCGTCGGAGGGTCGTCGGCGAATCGATTCTCGCCACGCCCGGGACGGCGTGCAACGGGGGATCGTCGCCGAACCCTCTCTCCGGGCGAATCGGCTGCGCGAACGGTCGCTCGGGACGGAGCGGTCGCGCTCGGTGGGACGTTCTGCGACGCCGCCGACGACGCTACGCGGCGGCCGAGCGCCGAGCCTCGCTCTCCGCGTCGTCGCGCACGAACACGCCGCGCAGCAGGAGCAGGCCGACACCCACGCTGATGCACGCGTCCGCCACGTTGAACGCGGGCCAGTGCATGCCGCGCCAGTGCGCGTCGGCGAAGTCGATCACCTCGCCGTAGGCGACGCGGTCGATCAGGTTGCCGATCGCGCCGCCGAGAACGAGCCCGCAGGCGACCAGCACGGCGCGCTGCGTCGGCGGCGTCTGGCGGACGAAGAACGCGATCGCGACGCCGGCGACCAGCGACACGCCGATGAAGAACGGCACGCGGAACGCCGACGAGTGGTCGGCGAACAGGCTGAACGCAGCGCCCGGGTTGCGCACGTACGTCAGGTTGAACCACGAGAAGACGACGATCGACTCGTGCAGCTGCATGGACGCCGCGACCCAGAGCTTGGTGATCTGGTCGAGCACGATCACCACCAGCGCGACGCCGGAAACCAGCAGGTACTTGCCCGACTCGTTCACGACGCCACCGCGTGGCCGATGCGGCCGAGCACGTTCGCGCAGCGCCCGCAGGCGCCGGGGTACGCGGCGACGCTCGAGACGTCGCGACGGTAGTTCCAGCAGCGCGTGCACTTCTCGCCGGTCGCCGCCGACACCGCGATGCCGAGCCCGGGCAGCAGCGCGCTCTCCGGCAGCGCCGCGCTCTCGAGCACGACCTCCGAGACGATGAACAGCTCGGCGAGGAACGCCTCGTGGCCGCCGAGCAGCGCCGCGAGCTCGGGCGTCGCCGAGAGCGCGACCTTCGCCTCGAGGGAGTGGCCGATCTTGCCCGCCTGCCGCTCGGTCTCGAGCGCCTTGGTCACCGCCGAGCGCACCGCGAGCAGGCGCTCGAAGCGCGCCGCGAGCGCGTCGTCGATCCAGCCCGCGCCAGGCTTCGGGAAGTCCGTGAGCAGCACGCTGTCCGTGCCGCCGGCGTCGGGCAGCGCGCGCCACACGTCCTCGGCGAGGAAGGTCAGCACCGGCGCCAGCATGCCTGCGAGCGCGCGCGCGATCTCGTGCATCACCGTCTGCGCGGCGCGACGCCCCGGGTCGTCGGGCGCGCTGCAGTACGCACGGTCCTTGACGACGTCGAGGTAGAGCGCGCTCATGTCGACCGCGCAGAAGTTGTTCATCAGGTGATAGACGCCGTGGAATTCGTATGCGTCGTACGCCTCGCGCGCGCGCTGCTCGACGCGCGCGAGACGATCGAGCGCGTAGCGGTCGAGCTCGGGCAGGTCCGCGTACGCCACGGTGTCACGCTGCGGATCGAAGTCGCCGAGGTTGCCGAGCAGGAAGCGCGCGGTGTTGCGCAGCCGCCGGTACGCCTCGACCAGGTGACCGAGGATCTGCTTCGAGAGCTTGACGTCGCCGCGGTAGTCCTCCGCCGCGACCCACAGGCGCAGCACGTCGGCGCCCATGTCCTTCATGATCGCGTCGGGCGACATCGCGTTGCCGCCCGACTTCGACATCTTCTTGCCCGCGCCGTCGAGGATGAAGCCGTGCGTCAAGCACGCGAGGTACGGCGCGTCGCCGCGCGTCGCCACCGAGGTGAGGATCGAGGTGTGGAACCAGCCGCGATGCTGGTCCGAGCCCTCGAGGTAGAGGTCGGCCGGCGCGCGCAGCCCGGGACGCTTCTCGAGCACCGCGGCGTGGCTCACGCCGGAGTCGAACCAGACGTCGAGGATGTCGGTCTCCTTGCGGAACTCGCGACCGGCGCAGCTCTCGCAGCGGAAGCCTTCGGGCAAGAGCTCCTCGACGGGGTGCGCGAACCAAGCGTTCGAGCCCTCGCGCTCGACGATCGCCGCGACGTGCTCCGCGAGCGCCTTGCTCGCGTGCGCGTGGCCGCACTTCTCGCAGTGCACCGCGACGATCGGCACGCCCCAGCTGCGCTGGCGCGAGATGCACCAGTCGGGACGCGTCGCGATCATGCCGTGGATGCGGTCGCGTCCCCAGGGCGGGATCCAGCGAACGCGGTCGATCGCGGCCAGCGTCTCGCCGCGCAGGTCGGCGTTCGCGAGCGACACGAACCACTGCTCGGTGGCGCGGAAGAAGAGAGGCTTCTTGCAGCGCCAGCAGTGCGGGTAGCTGTGCGTGAACGGCCCGTCGGCGAGCAGGTTGCCCTGCTCGCGGATGCGCTCGACGACCTTCTTGTCGGCGTCGAAGATGCGCTCGCCGGCGAGCTCGGGAACGTCCTGCGTGAAGCGGCCGCGCGCGTCGACCGGCGAGTAGACGTCGAGCCCGTAGCGGAGCCCGATCTCGTAGTCCTCCTGCCCGTGTCCCGGCGCGGTGTGCACGACGCCGGTGCCGCTCTCGAGCGTGACGTGGTCGCCCAGCAGCACGGGGACGCGACGCTCGAGCCACGGGTGATCGAACTCGACCCCTTCGAGCAGCTTCGCGGTGAAGCGGATGCGCGCGACGCCCTCGTCCTCGGTGAGTCCGTTCGCGGCGAGGAACGCCTCGGCGAGGCCCTCGGCGACGATCAGCAGGTCGCCGGTGACGCGCAGCCCGACGTACGCGAGCTCCGGGTTCAGCGACAGCGCGAGGTTCGCGGGCAGCGTCCAGGGAGTCGTGGTCCACGCGACCAGCGCGACCTTGCGCGCGTCGAGGCCTTGCAGCGCGTCGCGCGACGCGGCGTCCGCGGCGGCGCCGAGCAGCGCCACCGGAACCTCGGCGCGCTCGCTGCCGCCCGCTGCCGGAAAGCGGACGTAGACGCTGTGCGAGCGCTTCTCCTCGTACTCGACCTCCGCCTCGGCGAGTGCCGTCTCGCACGACGCGCACCAGTACACCGGCTTCTTCCGCCGGTAGAGGAAGCCCGCGCTCGCGAGCTTGCCGAGCTCGCGGATCTCCTGCGCCTCGTACTCGGGCGCCAGCGTCAAGTAGGGCTGCTCCCAGTCGCCGACCACGCCGAGGCGGCGCACCTCGTCGCGCTGGATGCCGACGAACTTGCGCGCGTACGCGTCGCACAGCCGCCGCACCTCGACCACCGGCAGCTCGGCCTTCTTCGCGCGACCGACCTCCTTCTCGACCTGCAGCTCGATCGGCAGACCGTGGCAGTCCCAGCCCGGGACGTAGGGCGTCAGGTGGCCGCTCAGGTGCTTGTACTTGACGACGATGTCCTTCAGCACGCGGTTCAGCACGTGCCCCATGTGCATGTGGCCGTTCGCGTACGGCGGACCGTCGTGCAGGATGAAGGTAGGCGCGCTCGCGCGCTGCTCGAGCATGCGCTGGTAGACCGCGAGCCCGTCCCAGCGGGACAGCATCTCCGGCTCGCGCTGGGCTGCGCCCGCGCGCATCGGAAAGCTGGTCTCCGGCAGGTTCAGGGTGCCGCGATAGTCCATCCCACGCGGGTACCAACCGCGCTCGGGCCTTTCAATTCAGCGAGCTTCGACGAGCGTGCGGTGGCGCTACTTGCCCGACGCGCGGCGCTTCGGCGCCGGCAGCGCTCGGACCGTACGCTTGCGCGGCGCGCGCGCCCGGGTCGCGACCGGAGCGTCACGCAGGTCTTCGACGGGCGTAGGCGCGCGACGCGGCGGCGTCCGCGTCTCGCGTGCCTCGAAAGGGTCGAGCGACTGGATCTTGCGCACGCCGAAGAAGTAGCAGCACTGCTCGTGGTCGAGGTCGTTGTTGAACGTCCGCTGCTGGCCGTCCTCCCACAGGAGACGCACCAGGCAGGTGCCGCCGGGCACGATCGACGTCCGCTCCTCGACCACTGCGCCCTCGCCCCACTCCTCGTAGCGGAGGTGCGTCACGCGATCGCCGAGCCGGAGGTAGATCCGTTTCCCGCTCGCAGAGTACTCCATGGCTCCATCTCCTCTGTACCGCAGCCTCCGGCCCTCGACCAGACGGGCGGATGCGCGACGCCCCCGCGGTCGACCGCGCTGACGCACACCCCTCGCCGCGAAGACGACCGTCGCCACGCTCGTCGAGCGTGTCTGGAGGAGGCGACGCGCCCCGGATAGCGTGCGGCCGTGGGCGCCGCGCCGCAACCTCGCACGACCGCGCCGGTCGCGACGCCGCCCAGCCCTTCGCTCGTCCTGCTGGCGCTGTTCGCGGTCTGGGTGATCTGGGGCTCGACGTACCTCGCGATCAAGCTCGCGCTGGTGTCGTTGCCACCGTTCGTCATGGCGGGCACGCGCTCGCTCGCCGCCGGCGCGCTGCTCTACGGCTGGCTCCGCCTGCGCGGCACGCCCGCACCGCAGCCCCGGCAGTGGCGCAACGCGGCCGTGATCGGCGTGCTCATGCTGACGCTCGCGAACGGCGCCGTGGTCTGGGCGCAGGGCTCGATCCCGTCGAGCCTCGCCGCCCTCGGCGTCGCCACGACACCGCTCTGGGTCACGCTCGCCACGGGCTTCCTCGAGGGTTGGCCGAAGCGTGCGGAGTGGATCGGGCTCGCGATCGGCTTCGCGGGCGTTTTCCTGCTCAACGGCGACGGCGACCTGCGCGCGACGCCGGCCGCGGCGGGCGCCCTGCTCGTGGCGCAGCTCGCGTGGGCGACCGGGGCGATCCTGAACCGGCGCCTCGCGCTGCCGCACGGACTGATGGCGAGCGCCGCGCAGATGCTCGCGGGCGGCGCGACGCTGCTCGTGGTGGCGCTGCTCGTGGGCGAGAGCGTGCCCACCCGCCCCACGGCCGGGTCGCTCGCCGCCCTCGCCTACCTCGTCGTGTTCGGCTCGATCGTCGCGTTCAGCGCGTTCAACTTCCTGATCCGCAACGTCTCACCGGCGCTCGCGACCAGCAACGCGTACGTGAACCCGCTGGTCGCGGTGCTGCTCGGGGTCGGGCTCGCGGGCGAGCGCCTCGGCGAGACGACGCTGGTCGCGATGGCGGTGATTCTCTCCGGCGTCGCGATCGTGCTGCTCGCGCACGATCGCGCGCGAGCGCGCTGAAGGCCCTTGCAGCAGGCTCCGCGCGCGGGAAAGAACACCCTGCGTGGAGGTCGAAGGCGGCAGGATCCGGCGGCGAGTGGAGCCCGGCAGGCTCGAGCGCGGGATCACGCTTCTCGCGATCCTCGGCGCGCTGGGCTTCGTACCCTACATGATCACGTACTGGACGAGCCACGGCTGGCCGGCGTATCCCGAGACGTACTTCGTCGGACTGGTGGTCCTGCCGCTCGCGATCTTCGGCGCAGGCCGCATGCTGTCGCTGGGCATCACCGCCATTCGCAGCCGGCGTCGGGGCGACGCGAGGTGACGACCGCGCACGACGTCACCTCGCGACGATCGCCCCGTCACTTGGCGATCAGCCCCCCCGGCTTGAGGTCGCCCGTGACCGAGGCGGAGAACGTCCCGCCGTCGGCCGCGACGGTGATCTCGACCGGTCCCGGTGCAAGCGTTCCGAGCGTCTGATCGCGACCCGAGAGCCGGAGCTTCCACCTGTCGCCCTGCGTGCGCGCGAAGCTCACGCTCGCCGTGCCGAGCCTGCCGCGGTACGTCGTCTGGCGCTCGTTCGCGTCGAGGCACGGGCCGCCGCCGCAGCTGGCCGGGACGATCAGCTCCCAGGCGACCGCTCCCGCGGCACGTATCCGGACCGTCACCGGAGCGGTCGTCGGGTCGAAGCCGAAGAGCGACGGCAACGTCGCCTGCACGTTCACGGTCCCGACCGACGGATCCTGGCGGCTCGGGCGCAGCACCGCGCGGACACCGTTCAGGTCGGTCGGATTCCCGTCGGGCGTCGGACCGGGTGTCGGCGTGGGGTCGGGGTCGACCGGACCACCGCCGCAATCCTGTGACGGCACGGAGGTGGTCGTCTCGGCACAGTACAGGCCCGCGGCGCCGACGCCGACCAGCAGCGCCTTGCCGGCGGGCCAGCGCTGCTTGACGCCGTCGGAGCGGATGGCCTCGAAGACCACCGGAACGCAGCCGCTGCCGGTGAAGGTGCGCTCGGCGCCGTAGGTGCCGTTGCTCGCCGAGCCGGCGGTCCGCTGGAGCCGGACGCACGCCGAGCCCACGAGGGCGCGCACGGCCTCGGGAGGGCCGCCGCCATGGTGGAAGTAGTTGACCACCAGCTCGCGCGTCGCGTCGAAGCCGATGCGCGGCGAGACGCCGCCCGAGGGGATCGTCGGGATCGACGCCAGGTCGACCGCACCACGTTCGCCGAAGTCCTCGGTCGCGTAGGCCCACTCGCCGAAGTTCGTCTCCTGCAGCGCGATCCCGGCGCCGAACTCGCTGTATCCGCCGAGGATCTTGGCGCGGTGGGGCGTGCTGCCCATCCAGTCCTCGTGCAGCGCGCGCGGATCGCTCCCGCCGAGCCCGATGATCTCGCCCAGCGCGCTCCACGACGGGTAGTACTTCGAGATGCGCGTCGTCCAGCTCTGACCGTTGCAGGAGTTGTGCTGGAAGCAGTCGCGCGTGGCCATGTCGGTGCTGTGCGAACGCGCGGCCTGCCCGAGCCCGTTGTGCCACACGAGCGGCCGCAAGCCGGCCGCGGCCCGGGCCTCGTTGGCGAGCGCCAGCAGCGCGAGCTCGTCGGCGCTCGGCGCGTACGCCGCGGCGGCGGCACGGGCCCACAGGACGACCGCGAGCACCGCGGCCGCGCCGGCGCGAGCGCCCCATCCGGTCCGTCGAAACCTCCCCACCCAACGGCCAGGCCGGTCAACTCGCTCCATCAGCTCTTCCCCCTTGCGAATTTCACGTCGCCCCCAACCACCGATCCCCACACCCCGTCGCATCGGGCACCCGAGCCGAGGAGGAGCCACGCCGCAGTCGCCATAGCATGCGAAACGGGGCGCGCGCCTCAGAAATTCGTCCCCCCCTCCGGGGCCACCTCGATCCGTCCGGAGCGAACCAGGACGGGCACGATCCGCCTCCCGCCCGTGAGCTTCAGGAGCTCGGTGATCGCCTGTGGCTCGCGCGACAGGTTCACCTCGGTGAGGGTGTCCCCCGCCTTTAGGACCGCCGCCCGCTGGCGCGCGCAGTGCTCGCAGCCGTCGCGGGTGTAGAGCGTGACCCGCGCCATCAGACGGCTCCGGCTCGTCCGTGTCCAGGCAGCGGCTCGGCCCGGAACGCAAACCCCAGGACGATGCTCCCGAGCGCCAGGGAGACGGCCGCGGTGAGGAACGGCAGGGTCCAGTCGCCCGTCTGGTCGCGCAGGGCACCCGCGACCCAGGGGCTCAGGACTCCACCCAGCGCCATGCAGAAGTTGGCCGCCGCCGCGATGGTCGCGGCCGCCGCCGGTGCGAGCACGGCCGGCAGGCTGAACAGCGGCGCCACGGCGATTCCCTGCACGAAGCCGTTGAGCGTGAAGAAGATCACCGCGAGAACGCCGCTCGGCGCGAGTGCAGCGGCGGTCATGCAAACGGCCGAGCCGCCGAGACCCGCAACCGCGAGAACCTTGCGCGCCCGCCCCTCCGGTACGCCGCGCTGCACGAGCCGGTCCGAGAGCCAGCCACCGCCGATGAGCGCCGCCATCCCGCCGAGGGTCGGGATGGTGTTCACCCAGCCGAGCTCCTTCATCGAGAGCCCCCAGGCATCCGAGAGGTAGGTGGGGAACCAGGCGACGAAGAGCCACATCGCGTAGCCCCAGAGAAGGCCGGCGAGCGCCAGCGCGAGCACGGGACCGGCCAGCAGCACGCCCGCGCCGGCGCGGGGCGGCGCGACCGAGGCGGCGGGACGCACCGCCTCCTCGGGCAGCCGCGGCACCAGGACGACCCACGCGACCACCCAGACGAGCCCGAGCGCCGCGCAGGCGTAGAAGATGTACGACCAGGGGTAGATCGTCACCGCCCAGGCGATCAGCGGCGACGCGATCAGGGGACCGACCTGCGTGCCGGCGAAGCAGAGGCCCTGCGCGCGCGCGAGCTCGGAGGGAGGGAACGCCCGCGTGTTGATCGCCGTCTGGCCGGGGTTGTTCACCGACTCGAAGAGACCGAGCAGGAAGCGCACCACCAGCAACGCCGCGAAGAGCTCGAAGAGCGGCGGCGTGAGCGCGGTGGCGAGCGACCACGCGGCGCACATCAGCGCGAGGATCACGACCCCACCGAAGCGGTCGATCATGAGCCCGGCGGGAATCTGTCCCGCCGCGTAGCCGAGGAGCGTCGCCGACATCACGCTGCCGAGCTTCGCCTTGTCCCAGCCGAGATCGGCGAGGATCACCGGAGCGACGATCGTCACGTTCACCCGATCGACGTAGTTGATCAGGTTCATGCCGAAGAGCAGCGACAGGAGCCGCGTTCGACTGCCGCCGTCGAGCACCGCCGCGCCGGCGGCACCCGGTGCGCTCGCCGCCGCGCGCGACGATTCAGGCAAGGCCGCCCCCCGCAGCGACGCGGCGGCGGCGCCACCAGCCTCGCGCGTGCAGCCAGCCCACCGACGTCAGCAGGTGGACGAAGCCCGCCACGCCGAGAGCCGTCGCGACCAGGGCGCGTCGCACCATCCAGTAGGCCGAGTGCAGCACGCCGGACCCACCAGGCGCGAGCGCGAAGTGGTGCGCGAGCGACGTCAAGCGAAAGACGTTGATCGGGAAGTAGTCGAGCGTGTCGTTGAACGCGACCAGGTACTTGGCACGCAGGAGGAAGGGCAGCAGCCGCAGCTCGCTGCGCGCGCCGGGATCGCCGAGCTGCAGGACCACCGCGTCGAACCGCCGCTGCCGCAGCCGCGACAGCAGGTCGAAGCGCTCCTCCCAGCGCGCGACCTCGACCTGCTCCGCCTCGAGCGAGCCGGCGAGCTCCGCGTCGGCCTCGCGCACCAGCACGCGCAGCGTCGCGCCGGGAAAGATCTCGCGCAGCCGCGCGACGATACCGGGCAGGTTCGTGCCGGCTCCGGTCTGCACGAGCAGCAGCTCGCGCACCCGGTCGTAGCGCAGCGGACGCAGCAGCGTGAGCGGGCTACTCATCGCCGTGCAGAGCCCATCCGGAGGTGGCTCCGTTCGCCGCGAGCGCACCGTTCGGCGCGTGCTCGCCGGCTGCCGCGCCGTTCGCGTCGGTCGCGTATCCGTTCGCCGCCGGCCGCCCGTCGTCGCCCGGCGGCGGCACGATCCCGTACGCGTCGAGCATGCGCGCGCCGATCGCCGGCCAGTCGTAGGTCCGCTCGACGAAGCGCCGCGCGGCGCGTGCCATCGAATGCCGTCGCGCACGATCTCCGAGCAGGGCGCACACGACGTCCGCGAGGTCCTCCGGGCGGTCCGCGATGGCGATCTCCGCCGGCCCGGCACCCAGCCCCTCGGCGCCGATCGTCGTCGACGCCACCGGACAGCCGCTCGCCATCGCCTCGAGAATCTTGAGTCGCGTGCCGGAGCCGCGAAGGATCGGCGCGACGAACACCGTCGCACGCCGGTAGTGCGACGCCGTCTCAGGCACCATTCCCGTGACCTCGACGCCGGAGCCCGCGGTGGCAAGCGCCCGGAGCGACCGGGGCGGATAGGCGCCGACGACGCGGAAGCGAACGCCGGGGACGCGCGCGCGAACGAGCGGCAGCACGTCGCGCGCGAACCACGTCACCGCCTCGACGTTGGGCTCGTGGCGGAAGAAGCCGACGAAGAGCACCGTCGCCGGTTCCTCCTCGGCGTCGTCGCGGTACGGGAAGTCGCTGCACGACACGCCGTTCGGCACGGTGACGAGCGGTGCCGGATCGACGAAGCGGGCGAGCGCCGCGCGGTCGTCGTCGCTCATCGTCAAGACCATGTCCGCGCTCTCCACTGCGGCCACCTCGTGGCGCAGGGTGCGGAGCCCGTCGTACCAGAGGGCGAGCTTCCGCGGCAGCGAGGGGGCGAGCTCCATCGCGCGCCGCTGCGCGACGAACGTGACGTCGTGCTCGACCAGCACGCGCAGCAGGCCCGGACACCGCGGCGGCAGGTAGTGCGCCATGTGCGTGTACTCGACCTGCACGACGTCGAAGCGGCGGCGGTCGAGCCAGTACTCGACCTGCTCGTGCATCGCGAAGGCGTGGAAGCCGCGCGTCTTGCTCGGCTCGAGCCAGCCGCCGTCGCCGTGGCCGCTGCGCGGCAGCAGCACGACGTCGCGGCAAAGCTCGCGCAGCAGCGAGAGGTTCTCGGTGCGCGTCTCGGCCTCGGTGTCGGCGAACGAGATCAGGGTCACGTCGCAGCGGCGCGACATCTCGCGGATCAGGCTCTGCATGCGCACGGCACCGCCGTGCACCGCGGGCGCGGGGCTGTAGGGAGACACGACCAGCACCTGCGGCCGCGCGCCGGCGCTCGCCGCCGTGTCCTCCGGGTGGAAGCGCGCACGGTAGGCGTGCCGGTAGCGCGACAGGTGAAAGATCTCCTCGTCGGAGAGCACGCGGTGGTGCCGTGCTTCGCGCAGCCGCCCGCGCATGGTGCGCGGAATCTGGCGCGCGAGCCCGGTGCAGGTCGCGAGCGCCGAGCGTCCGCCCTGCTCGCGGAAGACCTTCACCGGCAGGAGGGCGAGTCCCGCCAGATGCCGGCGCAGGACGCGCCACGAGCCGACGTTCTTCCACAGCAGCGCCGCCAGGTTCTTGACGAAGAAGCTGTGGATGACGCCCTCGCTCCACAGCCGGCGGGTCGTGCCGCGGTGCTTGTGGTGCACCATGCTGCGCGGCGCCAGCACCGACGGCCAGCCGCGCTTCCAGGCGCGGTAGCCGAGGTCCACGTCCTCGATGTAGACGGGCGAGAAGACGTCGTCGTCGAACCCGCCGAGCTCGAGGAAGCGCGCGCGGTCGTACGCCGACGCGCCGCCGCCGGCGAAGAACACCGGGTAGATCAGGTCCTCGTCGAAGCGATCGAGGTGGAAGAGGCGCACCGCGCCGCGGCGCAGCTTCGCGTGCACCTTGCCGGTCTCCCAGCGCGGCTTCGACGGGTCGATGAAGTCGATCTGGCACGACACGCCGAACGCGTCCGGCTCCGACGCGAACGCGTCGAGCAGCGGCTGCACGAAGTCCGGCTCCACGACCATGTCGTTGTTGAGCATGATCACGACCGGGTTCTTCGCATCGCGCGCGCCACGGTTGGTGGCGCCGGCGAAGCCCTCGTTGGTCGGCAGGGATACCGAGCGCAGCTCCGGCGCGTCCTCGGCGAGGCGGGCGAGAAACGCGAGCGTGTCGTCGTCGCTGCCGTTGTCGACCACGACGATCTCGTCGTCGGGGTGGCCGTGCGTGCGCAGCGCCGCGATCAGCGGCGGCAGGCTCATCTCGAGCAGCGAGCGTCCGTTCCAGGTCGGGATCACGACCGAGACCGCGTCGCCCGCTCCGGGACGACGCGCCGGCGCGGACGGCTCCGGCGCGATCCCCCGCGCACGTGCCAGTCGATCGGTCACCGCGATCGCGATTCCCACGGCGAGCGCCAGGGGGACGGTCGCGGCGCACAGCGCGAGCACGAAGAGGGCGGTCAGGAGACGCTTGACGACGCGCGCGACGCCGAGTCCCAGCGCGAACGCTCCCTCGACCAGGCTCGACAGGATCCAGCTCGCGCTCAGCTGCGCGCGCAGCTCGCCGCGCGCGGCGGCCTGCGCCTCGGCGTGGATGCGCGCGTCGAGCGCGGCGGCGAGCGCGTCGGCCTTCTGCTCGGCAGCGGCGGCTTGCGCGGTGACGCGCGCCAGCTCGGCGCGCAGACGCTCCAGATCGACCGCAGCCTCGCCGGTGGAGAGCGGCACCGGGGCATCCAGGTCGGGCGTCGCGGCACCGGCGCGGACGAGTGGAATCGTGGTGTTGTGCATGAAGAGAAAGTCCTCGGCCGGGGAAGGAACGCGCTCGGCGACGCCACCCACGAGGTAGCGTGCGATGAAGGCGACGCCGTCGCCCTCGAGCCGCTCGCCGGGCGGTGGCGCGCAGCGCCAGACGCACACGCGCCCCTGCGACGCGTCGGGCTCGTCCCGGGCCGGTCGCGCGCTGACGCGGAACTCGAGCGTGCGCCCGCGCGACGCGAGCAGCGGCTGGAACTCGAAGCGCTGCCAGTCGCAGTGCGGCAGCTGCGGCGCGGGGACCAGCACGCGCGCGAGCACGCTCGCTGCATCGCCGCCATCGAGCAGCTCGAAGAGCACGTTGCTGCCCGCGACCGGCGGTTCCACCCAGAACAGCACCTCGATCTGGCAGAGACCGTCGTAGGTCGCGACGAAGCGCTGCCGCGGCGCGTAGTCCGGACCGAGCGCCGGCGAGATCGCGCGCGCGTCGCTGACCATCTCCTCGGCGACCAGCGCCTGCTCCTTGCGTGGCACGTCCTCGCGACCCGTGCCGGCGGCGAACCAGGCGTCGCCGCCGTGGTCCGCGGCGTGGCGCGGCGCGGCGCAGAAGTCGCGCAGCGGCGCCACCACCTGCGACCAGCGCAGCTCGTCGCGCACCGACGCGATGCGCGCGGCGCGTTCCGCCGCATCGGGGGCGTCGAGCAGCGACTCGATCGCCGCGGCGACCGCCGCGGGGTCGTCGGGCCCGACCACGCGCCCGAGATCGTCGCGGGCGACGCGCGCGGCCAGCTCGTCGCCCGCGGTGACCACCATCGGCACGCCGCACCACAGGTAGTCGAGCACGCGCGTGCGGAACGCGAACTCCGACTCGACGCCGGAGCGGTGCAGGCTCACGCCGACGTCGCTCTCGAGCAGGTAGCGGTGGCGCTCGGCGTAGGGAACCCAGTCGATGAACGACACGCCGTCGTCGAGCAGACCGAGCTCGCTCGCGAGCTCGCGCGCACGGCGCGCGATCGCCATCTCGCCGATCTCCGGGTTCGGGTGGCGCGTGCCGAGGACGAGCGTCTTCACCTCGGGACGCCGCGCGCGCAGCAGCGCGGTCGCGCGGATCAACGTCAGCGGATCCACCCAGTTCCACATGCCGCCGGCCCACGTGACGACGCGATCGCCGGCGGTGATGCCGGGCACGACGCCCCTCAACACCGGCTCGCCCGGCGCCGGCGGCGCGTCGGGTACGCCGAACGGCACGATCGCGAGCAGGCGGCGCAGCTCGGGGTCGTCACGGTAGTTGGCCTCGTTCACCCGTCCGGCGGCGGCGAGCATGCCGAGCCAGAAGCTCCGCTGCGTGGCGCTCGCGCACAGGAAGAAGTCGCCGTTCTCGAGATGGTGCGCGAGCCAGCGCAGCGACAGCAGCGAGCGCCCGCCCGAGCGGTTGAACTCGGCACCGTAGAGATCGAGGTTCGACAGCACGAAGGGGTCGTAGAGATCGATCACGAGCGGCTTCTTCACCGCCGTCATCAGCTCGACGCGCCCCGACAGGACCACCACGTCCGCCGCCGCGACCAGCGCTGCGATCGGCGCACCGGGCGCGAAGGTGGCGACACGCGGCCCGTCGACCGCGCCGGCGTCGCTGCCCTCGGGTGCTGCGAGCACGACGTCGAGGCCCGAGCCCGAGAGAGCGCGCGCGAGCTCGACGGTGCGGATCGCCGAGCCCGCCATGCGCTCGCCGATCCGGTCCCAGCTGATCAGCAGGACGCTCACGCGTGCTCTCCGGTGATGAGCAGGACGCTCACGCGTGCTCTCCGGTGATCGACGGGACGCTCACCCGAGCTCCCAGCCGAAGCTGCGGAAGGTGAGCGTGCGACCCGGGACCGGTGCCCCGCCGATGCGCAGCCCGTCGCCGCCGACCGGCGCGTGCCAGAGAAGGATCTCGTTGCCCGGACCCGCCTCGGATGCGCTCGCGCGCACGACGAACGCCCGCCCGGCCGAGTCCTCGACCGGCGCCTCGAGCTCGACGGAGACGAAGCTCTGGTTCACGAGCTTCGCCGCCGCGACCTCGCGCCGTCCGCACACCACGCCGGCGTCGTCGAGCACCTCGAGCAGCACCCGGTGCGCGTTGCGCCGCGCGTACGTGCCGACCATGACGTCGACGCGCCACAGCCCGTCGCCGCGGCAGACGAACTGCTGCTCCACCTCCGCACCAAGCACCAGCGGACCACCGGACTCGGCCGCCAGCTGATAGGCGTCGTAGCGCGCGGCCGCCGGCTCGAGCGCGACGCACGAGCCGCCGCCGGCCTCCATCGGGATCGGCGACGGGGCCGGGCCGAGCTGACTGGGCCCGCGCTCCGCGACCTCCTCGAGCAGGTCGAGCAACGTGCCGTCCTGCACGAGCGGCGTGTAGCGCCGGTAGACGTCGCGTCGCGCGCTGCGCGCAACCGTCGCGCGCTCCTCCGCACCGAGCACCAGGCGCTCGAGCGCCTTCTGCCAGGAGTCGACGTCGTCGGCGAGCAGGCCGCTCGCGCCGTCGCGGGTCGCGATGCGAAACGCGTCGCTCGGGCTCGCCACCGTCGCGACCTGCACCGCCGCCGCCTCCAGGTACTTGACCTCGCTCTTCGCCTGGTTGAACGCGTTCGGCAGCTCGAGGGGGGCGAGGTTGACGTCGAGGCTCGCGAGCCGCGCCGGGAGGTCGCTCCAGGCGACGAACGGCCAGCGCTCGATGCGCTCGTCGAGGCCTTCGAGCGCCGCCGGCACCGCGACCGGGCCGCCGAGCACGAGCCGGACGTGCGGCAGCCGCTCCATCACCGCGCGCAGCGCGGGCGCGATCGCGGCGAGGTCGCGGTCGTGCGTGTCGGTGCCGGAGAGAAAGCCGACGCGCACCGGGTGCGGACCGGAGCCGTTGCCGCCGCCGGCGAAGCGTGCCGCGAGCGCCAGCGTCCGGGCGTGCTCGGCGCAGGCGAGCTGCGGGCTGCCGAGGCCGTTGCGGTGCAGGAACGCGACGCGTCCCTGGTCGCGCGCCGCCTCGACCAGCGACTCGGTGCTGCCGAGGAAGCAGTCCGACGCGGCGAAGCTGCGCGCGTAGGCCTCGACGCTCTGCCGGAAGCCGGCGACGATCTCCGGCCGGTCGTGGCCGAGCGCGGGGGCGTCGTCGAGGAGGTCGGGGCGAAACACCAGGTCGTCCACCGAGAACACGACCGGTACGCCTCTCCGGCGCGCCTCCGCGATCACCGCCGCAACGGTCACGCTGTAGGGCGCGCGGAACAGCACGATCAGGTCGGCGCCGCGGGCCGCGACCAGCGCCTTCTCGTCCGAGTGGTAGAAGGCCCGGCTGTCGATCCCGGCCTCCGCGAGCTGCTCCATCAGGTGCCAGACGCGGTAGCGGAGCGGCGCGCCGTCGATGCCCGTCAAGAACAGGACTCGCTTGCCCTCGCCGAAGCGGCGCACGCCGCCGCGGGCGGCCGGCACGCCGGAAGGCGCGCCTTCGGGCACCGGCGCCTCGGCGCCGAGCCCGAGCAGGGCCCGCAGATCGAAGAGCCGCCGGAACAGGCTCCGCCCACCGGTCGCTCCCGCGTCGGCGGCGGCCGTCTCGCGGCGCGCGCGCGCCTCGCGCACGACCTCCTCGTACAGCGCCTCGGCCGCGGCCGCCTGGTCCTCGGGGGTCGCGAGCTGCGGGGGCGGGCACGACGCGAGACGCGTCAGCAGCGCACGGTCCTCGGCGAGCCGCGACAGCGCCGCGGTCAGCGCGCGCGGCACGCCGGTCGGCACGACGAGCCCGTTCTCGCCGTCGCGCACCACCTCCTCGGGACCGCCACAGTCGCTGGTGACGACCGGCACGGAGCGGATCAGCGCCTCGCGCGCCACCAGCGAGAACGACTCGCGCATCAGCGAAGGGATCACCACCACGTCGGCGTCGTCGAGCACGTCGTCGAGCGCCGACGCCGGGAACGGCGGGTGGCAGACGACGCGTCCCGAGAGCTGGGCGGTGAACGGGACGAGCTCGCGCTCGGAGACCGCGTACGCATGCACGACGACCCCGGGCGGCAGGGCGCACGCCGCCTCGAGCAGCACCTGCAGACCCTTCTCGCGATTGCCCGCGCCGCCGAGGAACACGGCACGCAGCGGCTGGGCGCCGTCCGTCCGCGCGGCGCCGTCGCGCCCGCGCGCACGCGCCGGTCGCGGCGTGCCGTTCTCCTGCACCGAGATCCGCGCGGGATCGAGCCCGTTCAGGATCAGGTTGTCGCGCAGGTAGGCCGACGGGGTGAGGATGCGGTCCACGCACGCGAGCGCCTTCTCGAGCACCGCACGCCGGTCGGCGAAGTCGGCGTCGTCGCGCCCGGCGCAGCGCTCGGGGCGCACGATCGGCGGACAGACGGATCCCTGCGGCGACAGCCGGAACAGACACGGACAGAGCCACCACCAGTCGTGCATGGTGAGCACGACCGGAACGCCCGCGTCGCGCGCCGCGTGCAGGACGCCGGCGCCGAGCGCCTGGACGCTGTGCGCGTGCACGACGTCGGGCTGCGTCGCGGCGAGGAACTCGGCGAAGGACTCGGCGGCGACCGGGTTCGCGTAGTTCTCGCGCGACCACGGATGGAAGGCGCCGCCCAGATTGACGCGCCAGGTGAGAAACGGGCCCACCATGTCGCGCTTGAGCGCGCCGAGCGGCTCGGCCGCGGTGGTGCGTCCACTGAAGATCTCGACCGCGTGCCCGCGCGCCGCCAGCGCGCGCGCCAGGCGGTCGCACACCAGCGTCGCACCGCCCTGGAACTCGGGCAGGTAGAGCGCGATGGCCTGGGCGATCTTCATGCGCGCAGCGTCCCTTCGACCGCCCGTCGCGCCGCGGTCCGTGCGGGCGCGCTTCCGGTCTCCGGCCAGGCGCCGACCCGTCCGGCCGCGACGTTCTCGACCGGATCGTCGAGCACGATCGACCAGTCGGCGAAGCCGCGCAGCGCGAGCGACCCGCCGAACGGTGTACCGTCGAGCGACGCGCCGCCGATCGCGCCCGAGACGGCGTCGTCCGCGGCGAGCGGTCCGACCCCGAAGGTGGGCGTGCTGCCGCCGGGTGCGCCTTCGACGGCGATCTCGAGGTCGTAGATGCGGCCGGCCGAGTGCGCCTCCGGTGCGTCGAGCTCGAGCGCGACCCAGCCGCGATCGGGCAGCTCGGCCGCGGGCAGCGTCGCGCGGCCGGCGAGCGTGCCGTCATCGCGGCGAAGCTCGAGGCGAACCTCCTGCGTGAGCGACTGCCCGAAGGTCACCGCGTGCACGTCGACGCGCACGAGCCCGTCGCGCCCTGCGCGGAGCCGCTGCACGAGCCGGCTGCCGCCGCCGACCGGCGGAGCGACGTCGGCGTGCGCCGCCGGCGCGAACGCGGGGCAGGCGTCGGGCTCGAGCGCGAGCCGACCCGGACGCTCGTCCGCGTCGGACGGCGGTGCCGGGACGACGCCGGTGCGCGAGCGCGGGCGGAGACCGCCGCGCACGTCGTCCACGATCGCCAGCAGCTCGCCGGCGCGGTGGCTCTCGGCCCAGCGCGAGGCCACGTCGGCACGCGCCGCGGCGCCGAGACGCCGGCGCAGCGATGGGTCGCGCAGCAGCTCGTCGAGAGCGCGCCGCCACTCGTCCTGCGTGGTCGCGAGCCGGCCGTTGTCGCCGTCGCAGATCGCGTGGCGGAAAGCGGCGGTCGCGGTCGCGACCGTGGGTACCGACGCCGCCGCGGCCTCGAGATACTTGACCTCGCCCTTGGCCGACGAGAACCACAGATCGGCGAACAGCGGGGCGAGGCACACGTCGGTGGCCGCGACCAGCGCCGGTAGCTCGTTCCAGCCCACCAGCGCGCGCCGGTCGACGCGGTCGGCGAGCGACTCCAGCTCACCGGGCAACCCGACCGGACCGACCAGCAGGAGGCGCGCGGCCGGGTGCGCGCGCAGGACGTCGCGCAGCGCGCGCGCGATCGAGGCCAGGTCCTCGTCATGGGTCGCCGTCCCGCTGAAGTAGCCCAGCACCGGCGTGTCGCCGCCACGGGTGCCGGCGCGCGCGCGACGGCCCAGCTCCAGCTCCGCGGGCGACAGCGCGTTGCGGTGCAGGTACGAGCGCCAGCCGAGCGCGTCGCCGATCCGCACCAAGGGCTCGGTCGGGGCGAGAAAGGCGTCGCAGCGCTCGATGGTGGCGCGGTAGCGACGCACGCCGGCCCGCCACAGCGCGCGCTCGTCCTCGGGGAGGTGGTCGAGCGACGGCAGGTACGCCGGATCGTCGACGAAGATCAGGTCGTCGATGGCCGCGATCCGCGGCAGGCCGAGATCGCCGGCGAGCGCGAGCAGCGCGCGGATCCGGGCGGTCTCGGGCACCCGGTAGAGGAAGAGCAGGTCGTGCGTCGCGACGTCGCCCGCGAGGCGCGGGTCGGTGAAGTGCCGGACGGTGGTGGCGGCGCCGAGCGCCTCGAGCTGCGCCGCCCGGTGCAGGACCTGGTAGCGGTGGCAGAAACCGTCGATTCCACTGACGAACAGTACGCGCATCGGGGGGCGAGCCTCGCCGTCGCTGTTAGCAGAGCGCCGCGGGGCGGCGAAGAAGGAGATCGGCCGCTCGGCAATTCAGGGGTGCAGCGCTCAGTTGGTGGCGCGGCGGCGGCCTGCGCCCGACGCTCCGTCTCCGGCCTGCGCGAAGCCGCTCGCGGGTTCGCCGGGCCGAGGCCTCTTGCTGAAGGAGGCCATGGCGCGGCTGAGCGGCTCGTGGTCCGACGAGCCGCAGTCGGGGTTCAGCTCGGCCCAGTCGACGTACATGTCGTACATGCAGGCGACGTCCACGTCCCCGCTGGTGACGCGGATGATCTTCTTGCTGAGGCCGTCGTAGCCCGCGCGCACGCGCTGGCCGCGCCGGTCGACGTCCTCGGCCCAGACCGGGTGGTGGTCGTCGAGCGGCCTTGCCTGCACGTCGGCCGGCAGGCGCGCACCGGCGGCCTCGACCGCCGTCGCGAACACGCCGAGCGTCGACACGCGCCGGTCGACGTGCGTGCCGGCGTCGCGCCCCTGCGGGTACTTGACGATCAGCGGGACGTTCAGCGTGCCCTCGAACGGCGGCCAGCCGCTTCCCGCGAGCCCGTGCTCGCCGAGCAGCTCACCGTGGTCGGCGGTGACCACGATCAGCGCGCCGGCGTAGCGACCGTCCGCCTGCAGCGCCGCGAGCAGCTCACCGAGCGCCTGGTCCACGGCGCCGAGCCCGGAATCGTACTCGGTGACGATCTCGTCGCGCTTCTCGGGCGAGAGCACGCCCGAGCGACCCACGGCGTTGGTGACGTCGGCGCGCGCGATCCGCTGGATCTCGCCCCCGTCGCCCGGAACGCTCGCCTCGCGCAGCGTGTCGAGGCTCACGAAGAGGAACACGGGTCCGCTCTGCGCGTCGAGCCAGTGCGCCACCGCGTCCGCCATGTGCGACGGCACGGCGAGCGCCGGATCGTTCACGAAGTCGGCGAATCCCCGGTCGAATCCCTGCGCGGCGGCGACGTCGGCGCGTCCGGGCAGGAAGGCGGCGGTGCGCAGTCCGTGCGTCGCCAGGATCTCCGCGAGCGTGACCGCCTCGGCGTCGAGGGGCTGCACCACCAGCTCGCCATTGCGCAGGCGACGCTCGGCGCCGTGGAACGACGGCCAGCGTCCGGTCAGGAGCGAAGCGTGCGCCGGCACGCACCACGTGGCCGGGCTGCTCGCGCGCTCGTAGACGACCCCGTCCTCGGCGAGCCGGACCAGGTGCGGCAGCGCTGCGCCGCCTGACTCGATCGCCCGGCGGACGCGGTCGGCGCGCAGCGCGTCGACCACGACCAGGACCACGTCGGGGACGGTCTCGCGGCCGCCGTCGCTGCGCGCGCAGCCGTGGGCAGCCGCGAGCCCGGCGAGCAGCAGGACCGCGCACGCCCGTGCCCAGCGCCGCGCGGATCTGCGCCCCGCCGCGTCCGGCGTGCGGTCGGCAGGCTTCTGACCTCGAGTCACACGCCGCACAGACGACGTTTACGGCGACGATTTTCCGGTCTCAAGAGCTTTCGTCGTCTCGCGGCGCCGTTTATCAGATGGCACGTGGACGGCGGCCGCTTCGTCAATCCCCCGGACGCGACGATCCGCGAGATTCTCGCGACGCCGCGGACGGTCGCGGTGGTCGGCTGCTCGGGCAACCCCGCGCGCGACAGCCACCGCATCGCCGCCCTGCTGCAGAGCCGGGGCCACCGGGTGATTCCGGTGAACCCGACGGAGACCGTCGTGCTCGGCGAGCGCTGCTACCCGGGCCTGCGCGACGTACCCGAGAAGGTCGACATGGTCGACGTGTTCCGCCGGAGCGAGTTCGTCGCCGCCGTCGCCGAGGACGCGATCGCGATCGGGGCGTCGATTCTGTGGTTGCAGCTCGGCGTGATCGACGACCGCGCGGCGCTCGCGGCGCGGGACGCCGGGCTCACCGTCGTCATGGACCGCTGCCCGGCGATCGAGTACCGTCGCCTGCTCTGACGCCGGCACGCGACCCGCCGGCGCACGAGGGTCCGCCCATGTCCCCACCCGTCAAGATCAAGCCGTGGCAGCGGCTCGACACCGAGATGGTGTACAGCTGCCGCGTGTTCTCGCTGCGGCGCGATCGCAGCCGCTCGCCGCGCACCGGCTCGGACCACGACTTCTTCATCCTCGACGCCTGCGACTGGGTGAACGTCGTCCCGCTCACCGCCGACGGCCGCGTGGTGATGGTGCGCCAGTACCGGCACGGGGTGGGCGACTTCACGCTCGAGATCCCCGGTGGCATGGTCGACGCGGAGGACGCGTCGCCGCTGGTCGCCGCGCGACGCGAGATGGTCGAGGAGACCGGCTGGGACTCGGGCGACCTGGTCGAGCTCGGCGCCGTTCACCCCAATCCGGCGATCCAGGGCAACCGCCTGCACACCTTCCTCGCGCGCGGCGTCGAGGACGTGCACGAGACCCACTTCGACACCACCGAGGAGACCGAGGTGGAGCTCGTGCCGCTCGGCGAGGTCCCGCAGCTCGTCGCGAGCGGCACGATCTCGCACGCGCTCGTGATCTCGGCGTTCTACCTGCTCGACGTCTGGCGCGCGCGCAGCGCGCGCTGAGCGCGGCCAGTCACGCGGCGCCGCGGCGAAAGCGGCGCGCGGCGGCCCACGGGACGCGCGGACGGGTGCGGCACGCCCTGCCGGGCGGCACAGCGGCCGGGTCGAACGACCATTTTTTGCCGTCCGGGCTCAAGAAGGTTGACCGGACACGCCGATTCGAGGGATGGCGCACGCAAGCGTCGTGCGCGACGCGATTCCCCCTCGAACGAAGGCCGCATGCCGCAGCAGCGCAACGCAGGTCCGTGGTCGAGCGCGCTCGCTCGCGCCGACCGTCTCGCGCGGTCGAGCTTCGACCTGCCGACCTCCGAGCTGATCGAGATCAACCGCTGGCTGATCCCGAAGAGCCGGCTCACCTGCGTCTTCATCCTCGGCTTCGTCTATGCGCTGTCCCTCGCGGGAGTCGAGCTGCCGCTCGTCTACCTGACGCTGCTGTGCGCGGCGGCGATCGCGATGAGCCGGCCGTTCCGGATCTGGCTCGACGGCGGCCGGGCGCTCGGGTTGCTGGTGTACGCCCAGTTCACCTTCGACGTCGCACTGATCACGCTCGGGCTCCTCGCCGTGCCCGAGCACTCCGTGGTGCTGCACTTCCAGCTCCTGCTGGTGATCATCCCGTGCGCGCTGCTGTCGCGGCAGTGCGGCATCCTGATGACGGCGCTGTCGATCGCGGCCCACCTCCTCCTCATGTGGCGCCGCGAGACACCGACGCCCATCCAGGTGCTCGGGCCGGTCTACTTCTTCGCGATCGTGGCGCACCAGTGCTTCTTCTACGGCGCGCGCCTCGCGACCAAGACGCACCTCGCCGAGGAGGAGTCGACTGTGTCGTCGGCCCTGCTGCGCGTCGCGGACGAGCTCGCCGCCGCGCCCACCAGCACGGCGATCGTGCAACGCCTCGCGGTGCTCGCGAAGGAGATCACCGGTGCGAGCTGGACCGCGGTGCTGCTGCGCGACGGGGAGCACGGGAGGTTCAGCTTGCGCGCGCTGATCTCACGCCTCGGCTTCATCGACGACGAGGTGTTCAGCGTCGGCACGCCACCGGAGCTCGAGCTCGACCCGCGGGTGCTCGGCGGAGCGGACGGCGACTGCATCGTCGTCGAGTCGCCCGAGAGCTCGCTGCTGCCCGCGGCGCTGCACGAGCGCTGGCGCGCCGGACGCTATCTCGCGAGCGTTCTTCGCCGTGACGGCGAGACGCTCGGCATCCTGCTCGCCGGCTACGACGACGCGAAGCGCCTGCGCTCCCCGACCACGCGCCGGCTCGTCGCGGGCATGGCGCGCCAGGCGCTGCTCGCGCTCGAGAACGCACGTCTGGTGGAGGATCTGCAGCGCGCGAGCACGCTCAAGAGCGAGTTCATCGGCACGATCTCGCACGAGCTGCGCTCGCCCTTGCACGCGATCATCGGCTACGCCGAGATCCTGCGCGACGCGGAGACGAACGACGCGTCGGACGCGCCGCCGCGCGCCGAGATGCTCGAGCGGATGCGGGTGCACGCGCTGCACCTCTCCGAGATGATCGAGGCGACGCTCAGCGTGACGCGCATCGAGTCCGGGCGCATGCCGGTGCACCTCGCGCCGACCTCGCTGCGCGCGCTCTTCGCGGAGGTGAACGGCGAGATCCCCGACTTCCGCCGCCGGAGCGAGGTCGCCCTCGCGTGGCACCTGCCCGAGTCCCTGCCCGACGTCGTGTGCGACGCGGGCAAGCTCAAGATGATCGTCCGCAACCTGGTCGACAACGCGCTCAAGTTCACCGACGCGGGCAGCATCGACATCACGGTGGAGCTCGCGCCCCCCGGCCACGGAGGCCTGGCGCTGGAGATCGAGGTCGCGGACACCGGCATCGGGATCGCGCCGGAGCAGCGCGACGCCGTGTTCGAGATGTACCGGCAGGGCGACGGCTCGCTCACCCGCCGCCACGCCGGCATCGGCCTCGGGCTCTACATCGTGAAGCGGCTCGTCGAGGCGCTGGGCGGCCGCATCGCGCTCGCGAGCACGCCCGGCACCGGCTCCACCTTCCAGGTCACGATCCCGGTGGCCCCGGTCGTGACGACGGCCGAGATCGCCGTCGCCGCCGGCTGACGCGCGAGCGGCGAGTGCGGCGGATCAGAACGGGAAGCCGAAGTTGACGCGGACCGCGTCGAGATCGTTGCCGACGCGGTAGCTCACGCCGATGCGCGGGTTGCCGAGCAGCGGGATCTCGAACGGGGTCGCGCGGTCGGCGCCGACGGTGAGTCCGATCTCGAAGACGTTGTCGACCTGGAGAGACTTCTCCTCCACCCGCGTGAACTCGAGGCTCGGCGTGAAGTAGTACCAGATGAAGAACAGGCTCGCGTCGGGCTCGTACCCCTCGATGCGGAAGCCGAGCGGATGTCGCGCGTCGACACCGGTCTCGATGGCGCCGTACCCCTGGACGTTGGAGTCGTCGAGCAGGTCGGCGGTGCCGGCGTAGATGAACGCATTGCCGAGGCTGAAGGTCCAGCGATCGACGTTCTGCTGCAGGAGGCTGCTGACGCCCGCCTGGTAGGTGTAGTACCAGTACGAGCTCTGGTCGATCTCCTCGCGCGGCCCCTGCGCCTGTCCCGACGCGTTGACCAGGCGAGCGTCGCCGTCGAAGTCGAACGCGTAGCCGAATCCCCACGCGCCGATCAGCGAGATCGTCCACGGCTCGAAGATCGGGATCTCGAGCCGCAGCTTGGGCTCGGTGGCGAGGATCTTCTGGTCGGCGTGCAGCCGCACCCGCTCACCTTCCTCGGTGGTGAACGTGCCGCGGAAGTCGAAGGTGCCGTAGAGCACCGGCAGCGCGACTCGCAGGCGCCAGTCGAGCAGCACCTCGCCGAGGCGGAACTCGATCGGGACCGAGTAGACGTTCACGTCGAGGCCGCCGACGCTGTACGCGCCGAATCCCAGCTGGGCCGCGTAGACGTAGTTCACGTCGACCCGAACGTCCGTGCCCCGGGGTTCCTGGGCGTGCAGCGGGCTCGCGATGGCGAACGTCAAGAGGAGCGCCAGCCACCCTGCGCGACGCCCCCGGAGCCCGTTTCCTCCCGTGACTCTCTGCACCACGAGGCTCTCCATGCCCTGACGCCACGCACGGTTCAACCGCCCCTGCGTGCAGCGTCCGCCGCGGCGGATCGGGCTGGCGTGGCGGGGGCACCCCGGTTTATGAAGGCCGGATGAACAACTCCGCACCGCGCCCACGCCCGCGCGCCGGGCATTTCAGCTCGCTCGCCCTGCTCACCTGCGTCGCGCTGCTCGCCGGACTGTCGGCCTGCAGCGACAGCAGCGACGGCGGCTCCGGCGGCACCATCGACCTGGTGGTCGCGAACCCCGACCGCTGCGACCCGCTCGACCCGCGGCACTGCCTGCTGCCCTTCCCGAGCGACTTCTTCACCCGGGACGACGAGTCGAGCGACACCGGGCTGCGGGTGAACATCGTGCGCGAGTCGGCGATCCGCAACGTGCGTGGCGTCCACGTCGACACGACCGAGTGGAACCGCAACGACGGCTTCAGCCCGGGTGCGCAGATCGTCACCTACGTGGACGGCATCGACCTCGCACAGACCGGGCTCGTGAGCGTCGCGGACATCGGCGGCTCCCTCGCCGAGGACTCGCCCGCGGTACTCATCGACACCGTCACCGGGGAGCGCATCCCGTACTTCAGCGAGCTGGACTCGACCGTTTCCAGCCTCGCGAACGCGGTGCTGTTCATCCGCCCGGCGAAGAACCTGCTCGAGGGACACCGCCACGTGATCGCGCTGCGCAACCTGAAGGACGCGGGAGGCCAGACGATCCCGGCCGGCGACGTGTTCCGCGCCTACCGCGACCGTCTGATCTCGAACGTGCCGGAGGTCGAGGCGCGGCGCGAGCACATGGAGCGGATCTTCGCCGAGCTCGAGGACGCCGGCGTCGCGCGCGACGACCTCTACCTGGCGTGGGACTTCACCGTCGCGAGCCAGCGCAGCCTGAGCGAGCGCCTGCTGCACATCCGTGACGACGGGTTCGCGCGGCTCGGCGCGGCGGCACCGGCGTTCACCGTCGAGACCGTCGAGGAGAACCCGAACGACGAGCTCGCGCGTCGCGTCACCGGCACCTTCGAGGTGCCGCTGTACATGACCGGCGGTGGCGCGCCCGGCACGCGCTTCAACTACGCCGGCAACGACCTGCCGCAGTACACCGGCGCGTCGTACTCCGCCGACTTCGACTGCATCGTGCCGAAGTCGGCCGTGAACGGCGAAGGGCCGCCGGTGCCGGCGCGGCCGTCGCTGTACGGACACGGGCTTCTCGGCAGCGAGCGCGAGGTGGGCGCGGGCAACGTGCGCCGCATGGCGAACGAGCACAACTTCGTCTTCTGCGCGACCAAGTGGATCGGCATGTCCGAGGAGGACGTGCCGAACGCGGTCGTCATCCTGGGCGACATATCGACCTTTCCGACGCTCGCCGACCGTCTGCAGCAGGGCGTGCTCAACACGCTCTTCCTCGGCCGCCTGATGATCCACGCGGACGGCCTGGTCTCGCACCCGGCGTTCGCGGGTCTGATCGACCGCAGCGAGCTGTTCTACGACGGCAACAGCCAGGGCGGCATCATGGGCGGCATCGCGACCGCGGTATCGATCGACTGGACGCGCGCGGTGCTCGGCGTGCCGGCGATGAACTACTCGATCCTGCTGCAGCGCAGCGTCGACTGGGACACCTACCGCCAGATCTACGACCCGGCGTATCCCGACGAGATCGAGCGCGGCATCGGCCTGCTGCTGATCCAGATGCTGTGGGACCGCGGCGAGGCGAACGGCTACGCGCAGCACATGACCGACGACCCGCTGCCCGGCACGCCCGCGCACACGGTGCTGATGCACATCGCGTTCGGCGACCACCAGGTCGCACCGGACGCTGCCAACATCCAGGCGCGGACGATCGGGGCGCGCATCCACGAGCCGGCCGTGGTGCCGGGACGCCTGCCGTACGCCGAGCCGTACTACTACGGCATCGAGCCGATCCCGTCGTACCCGTACGGCGGCTCGGCAATCGTCATCTGGGACAGTGGGGCGCCGGTCCCGCCGCTGTTCAACGAGCCGCCGCGCGTCGGCGAGGACCCGCACGGCGATCCGCGCAACGACCCCGACGCCCGCGTGCAGAAGGCGGAGTTCTTGAGAACAGGAGGCACGGTGATCGACGTCTGCGGTGGAGCCCCCTGCAGGGCCGATCCGAGCTGACCCGATCTGCACGGAATACAAAGGAAATCGAGGGCTTCGCCCGGGTCTGAAAATGTCCCTCGGTCGGGTGTACGAAAACCGATCTCGTGCTATCCCCGAAGGCGGTTGGTTCGTCGAACGAGTCGCGTACGGCGCAGCATGATTCCTGCGGTACGAATGCTTGATCGTCCTCCTGCCTTCATGGGCCACGAAGAGCGGCCTCTTTCAAACCAGGCCTGAAAGTAAAACCAGGGCCGGAAAGAACCCGTGGATAGGAGAGAGAGATGGGTAGGAAGCTCTACGTGGGAAATCTGCCGTTCAGCATCGACTCGGCCGGGCTCGAGCGCCTGTTCGCAGAGTACGGGACGGTCGAGAGTGCAAGCGTGGTCACGGATCGGGAGAGCGGCCGTAGCCGCGGCTTCGGATTCGTCGAGATGAGCAGCGGCGAGGAGGCCGAGGCGGCGATCAATGCGCTCAACGGCCAGGACTACAGCGGCCGTGCTCTCACCGTGAACGAGGCGAAGCCCCGCGAGGACCGCCCGCGCGGCGGCGGCGGTGGTGGCGGCTTCGGCGGCCGCGGTGGTGGCGGTGGCGGTGGTCGCGGCCGTGGCCCCGGCGGCGGCGGCGGCGGTGGCGGCTTCGGCGGCGGTCGCGGCGGCCGCTACTAGAGCCCGTATTCTCCTTCGACCGGAAACGGTCCATCGGCGGCGGGCAGGGCACGTGTGTCATGGCACGTGCCCTCCCCGCACGCTCGTCCATCCATTCGAGAGGTACAGAGGATGACCCGCCAGGAGCGCGACGAGCTCGAGGGTCTGGCTGCCCTGCTCACCCGCAAGCTCGCCGTCGTGCTGGCCGGTGAGAACGGGTATCGCGAGATCGACTGCCCCGATTGCCGCGCCGCCGCGCGCGGGGCGCGAGCGGCGCGTGACAGCGCCCCACCCGCCGACTGCCCGACCTGCTCCGGCACCAAGCGGCTCTGGTCGAAGAACGGCACACGCGACGGTGTCCGGCGCAGCGACCGGGAGCTGATCGCCCTCCTCGGCAAGCCGCGCGCCTGAACCGAGGCGCGCGCCGGGCGAAGATCCGGCGATGACCAATCCCAGCGCACACGACGGGCAGCAGCAGCCGCCGCGCAAGCGCCAGCGCGGCCGCCTGCACGAGCTCTACCGTCGCTCGATCCGGCCGCTCTTCTCGAAGCCGCTGTCGCGCTTCGCGGCGTGGATCGTTCCCTACGTCTACCTCCTCTACATGCGCCTCGTGTGGGCGACGAGCCGGCTCGAGGGCGTCGAGCAGTTCGTGCTCAACGACATCGCCGACGAGCACGACGGTGCCGTCGCGCTGCTGTGGCACGAGGAGGTGCTCACCGTCGCCTACGGGTACCCGTACATCGGCATCCAGGGCCACACGCTCGCAAGCCTCGGCGAGTCGGGCGAGGTGATCACCCGCATGCTGAAGCTCTGCGGCTACGTCGTCTTCCGCGGTGGCTCGAGCTCCGGACCGACGCGCCGACGCTTGAACGTGCTGCACGAGATGATCCAGCACATGAAGACGACGCCGCGCGTGATCTACGGCATCACGGTGGACGGCTCGAAGGGTCCCGCCTACCGCATGAAGATGGGCGGCGTCGTGATCGCGCGCGAGTGCAACAAGCCGGCGGTGCTGGTGCGCACCTGGTACAAGCGGATGCTCCGGCTCAAGACGTGGGACCGCATGGCGATTCCGCTGCCCTTCAACGTGATCCGCTACCATCTGCGCGGCCCGTACCTGGTGCCCGCCGACGCGCACACAGACGAGGGCCTCGCACGCTTCCGGCTGCGGCTCGAGAACGACCTGATCGACCTGGCGGCGCAGAGCTACGACGACCTGGGACAGCCGCGCCCCGCGCATCTCGTGAAGCGCACCGACTCCGGCGAGGACTCGGCCGCCGCGGAGATCGCCGCAGCGAGCTAGTTTCAACGAGGGGGCACGCGCCCCCTCGCTCCACCCGGCAGAGCCGGTTGGAGCCTCGCTCTCCGCGCTCGCTTCGCTCGGCTGCGCGCTGCGCGCGCGGAGGTCGGGCGCGCCGATCCGGGGCGGCCTCAGCGCGTCTCGACGGCGAACGTCCAGGCCTTCCGCACCTCGGCGAGCGGGGCCAGGTACGCGTCGGCGAAGCGCCGATGGTCGGGATGGGCGCGGTAGGTCGCGAAGTCCTCGAGGCTCGCGAAGCGCACGGTGATGCTCACGTCCCAGGACGCTTCGCTCGCCGCATCGGCCGGCCCGCCGGCGGTGACCGCCACCACGCCGGGCAGCACGCGCAGCTCGGCGAGCGCCCGCGCCGCGACCTCCGCCCGCCCCGCGGGGCCGGCATGTTCCTTCTTGAGCTTGACGAGCACCACTCGATCGAACACGTCTTCCTCCTGTCGCTGCGCCCCTCGCGCGCCGTCCCTTTAGCGTGCCCCGGGACGCGGAGCCCGCTCCGGTCCCGCCGCCGGAGCTTCCGGAGCGAGAACGCGCTCCTGGACGCGCGCCGGCGCGAGCAGGTTCGCGGGCAGCGCAGCGCGGACCGCGTCGACCAGCGCGTCCGCGATCGCGCGACGCAGGTGGTCGCGGCTGTGCACGAAGCTGACCTCGCGGGTCGGGACCGGCGGCGCGAACGGGCGGACGCGGGCCTTGCGCCGCGCCGCGGGGAGCGCGTCGATCACCAGCTCGGGCAGCACCGTGACGCCGAACCCCGCGTCGACCAGCCGCACCAGGGTGTCGAAGCTGCCGCTCTCGAAGCGCACGCCGCCCGCACCTTCCTCGGACATCGTGCGGCTCGTCCCGCAGAGCTGCAGCACCTGCTCGCGGAAGCAGTGTCCCTCCCCCATGATCCACACGCTCTCGGCGGCCAGCGCCGCCTGCGTGACGGTCTTGCCGCGCAGCATGCGGTGGCCCGAGGCAGCGTAGACGAAGAACCGCTCGCGGTAGAGCGGTCGCTCGTGGACGCCCGGAACGTGCAGCGGCGTCGCCGCGAGGCCGCCGTCGAGGGTGTCGTCGGCGAGACGGGTCAGCATCGCGGCCGTCTGCAGCTCCTCGACCACCAGATCGACGCGCGGGTGGCGGCGCGCGAAGGCCGGCAGGAAACGTGGGAGCAAGGTCGGCGCGAGCGTCGGGATGATGCCCAGGCGGTAGGCGCCCGCGACCTCGCCGGCGAGGCCGGCAACCATGTCCGCCATGCGCTGCGCCTCGCGGAGGATCACGCGCGCCTGTGCCAGCAGACGCTCGCCCGCCTCGGTCGGCACCACCGGCTGCCGGGAGCGGTCGAAGACGCGCACGCCGAGCTCCTCCTCGAGCTTCGCGACCTGCTGGCTCAGCGCCGGCTGGGTCACGAAGCAGCTCGACGCGGCCTCGCGAAACGACCGGTGGCGGTCGACCGCGACCAGGTAGGCGAGCTGCGAGAGCGTCATGCTGCCGATCGATAACTTCATCCTATCGGACCATAGTGACAATCGATTTTACTGATCGCCAGTCCGGTGCGATCCTTCCTCCACGCCGATCGCGACTCCGGGTTCCCGGTGGCGCGATCCGACGACAACATCGAACGAGAACGATCGAACCGGATTCAGAGCCGGATTCGAGCGGAAAATGGAGGAGTGAGATGCTCGAGAATCGAGAAGGCCAGAAGGTACCCAAGGTCGTCTTCCGCACCCGCGAGGGCGACGAGTGGAAGGACGTGCGCAGCGAGGACGTCTTCGACGACCGCACGGTGGTCGTCTTCTCGCTGCCGGGCGCGTTCACGCCGACCTGCTCGTCGACCCACCTGCCGCGCTACAACGAGCTCGCGGGCGTGCTCAAGAAGAACGGCGTCGACGAGATCGTCTGCGTGTCGGTGAACGACGCCTTCGTCATGCAGGAGTGGCAGAAGAGCCAGCACGCCGAGAACGTGACGCTCCTGCCCGACGGCAACGGCGAGTTCACCGAGGGCATGGGCATGCTGGTGGACAAGAAGGACCTCGGCTTCGGCAAGCGCTCGTGGCGCTACTCGATGCTGGTCAAGAACGGCGTCGTCGAGAAGATGTTCATCGAGCCGGAGAAGCCGGGCGACCCCTTCGAGGTGTCCGACGCCGACACGATGCTCGCGTACCTGAACCCCAAGGCGAAGGCGCCCGACTTCGTGTCGCTCTTCACCCGTCCCGGCTGCCCGCACTGCGCACGCGCCAAGAAGGCGCTCTCCGAGCGCGGCTACCCGTACGAGGAGATCGTGCTCGGCAAGGACGTGACGACGCGCACGCTGCGCGCGGTCACCGGGGCGGGCACGGTGCCGCAGGTGTTCGTCGGCGGCAAGCTGATCGGCTCGGCCGACGACCTCGAGGCGTACCTCGCCAAGCTCGACGGCACGGCCGCCTGAGGCGAAGCGCGACGCGAGGCTGTCTCCTCCTCCGGCCTCGCCGCGGTCCGGTCTCGACCGCCGGTCCGCGAGCGGCATGGGCGTCGCGCGCCACCCCGGCGCGCGACGCTCACGCCGCGCGAACGCTCACTTGCTGATCTTGGTGACCGGGATCCAGCGGTCGATGACCGCCTGCAGCTCGCCGTTCTTGTCCCACTCGGCGATCTTGTCGTCGAGCAGCTCGCCGAGCGTCGCCGCGTCGTCCTTGCGCACCGCCCAGGCGAGGTACTCGTCGGTGAGCGGCCGGTAGAGCCCGATCAGCTCGGGGTCCGACTTGGGCGGCCGTCCGACGACGCGCCACACCGTGGGCGCGTCGTGGATGAAGTAGTCGACGTCGCCCGCGCGCACCGCGGCGATCCCGAGATCGACGGAATCGAACGGCACGATCGTCGCCTTGTCGAGGTGGCGGCGCGCGTAGGCCTCGCCCGTGGTGTTCTTCTCGACCCCGACACGCCGTCCCGGCTGGTTCATCGCCGCCGGGTCGGTCAGCTTGACCATCTCCGACTTGCGGATCAGCGCCATCTGGCCGACGCGCAGGTAGGGGTCGGTGAAGCGCACCCGCTCGCTGCGTCGCTCGGTGATCGAGACGCCCGACATCACCACGTCGACCTTGCCGTCGCGCAGCGCGGGCCAGAGCTCGTCCCACTCGAGCTTCACCAGGGTGATCTTGGTGGGCAGCTCCTCGCCGAGCTTGTTCGCCAGGTCCACCTCCACGCCAGCCGGCTTGCCGTCCTCCTCGAAGGCGATCGGTGGGTAGTTGAGCGCGATGCCGACGCGCAGCTCGGCGGGTGGCTTGCTCGCGGTCGCCTTCTCCTCGGCGCTCGCCGAGCCCGGCGTGACCTGCGCCCCCAGAGTGCCCACGAGGGCCAATGCCACGAGCGCCCGCGGCACCCGGAAACGCACGAACCGATCGCTCATCCTCGAAGCTCCTCCCCCACGGCTCTCCCCGCGGTGCTCTGTCCTTGCCCTCAAGCATGGAACCGACACCGTCGTCCAGCGGGAGGAGACGCGCGCTCGTCGGCCACCGCGCTCGCGGAGCGGGTGACATCGTCCTCCGCGCGAGGCAGAGTGGGCAGGTGAGCATGGCACGCAACGTCGAAGCCGACGCGGTGGGAATCGAGAACCTCTCGATCTGCCTCGCACTGCGCCGTGCCGTGTTCGTCGACGAGCAGGGCGTCGACCCGGCGGTCGACGCCGACGGTCGCGACGAGGAGTGCACGCAGTTCCTCGCCTGGGCGTCGGGCATGCCGATCGGCACCGCACGGCTTCGTGTGGTGGACGGTCGCGGCAAGGCGGAGCGCGTCGCGGTGCTCGACGACTACCGCGGCCACGGCGTCGGCCGCACGCTGATGGACGTCGTCGAGGCGGGTGCGCGCGCGCGCGGCCTCGACACGGTGTTCGTGCACGCGCAGCGCGCCGCCGTCTCGTTCTACGCCCGACTCGGCTACGCCGCGACCGGCGAAGAGTTCGACGAGGCCGGCATCCCCCACCAGGCGATGCAGAAGCGCGTCTAGCGGGTGACGGTGCGAACGGCGGACGGAGGGACCGGCGCAGACGACTTCGGCGCGGACCCGCACTTCGCCTCCCGCGAGCCGGATCGTGCGGACGCTCGGCGCGACTGCCTCTGGATCTTCGCCTGCGGCGTCCTCGCGGCGCTCGTCCTGCGCCCGTTCCAGGACACGCCGTTCGTCGACGACTGGGTCTACGCCTGGTCGGTGCAGAAGCTGCTGGCGGGCGACGGCCTCCGGATCCTCGACTGGTCGTCGCACCCGAACTTCGCGCACGTGCTCTGGGGTGCCGCCTTCTGCGTCCCGCTCGGCTTCTCGTTCACCGCGCTGCGCGTCTCCACATGGATCGCCGCACTGCTCGCCTTGTGCGCGCTGCACCTGCTGCTGCGCGAGCTGGGCGTCGCTCGGCGCGAGGCCCGGCTCGGCACGGCGCTCCTCGCCGTGAATCCGGTCTTCTTCATGCTCGCCGCGACGTTCATGACCGACGTCCCGTTCGTCGCGGCCCTCCTGTGGTCGAGCTACGCGTTCGTCCGGGCGCTCGGGCAGCGGAGCGACCGCTGGCTCGCGGTCGCGGTCGGCGTCGCGTGCGTCGGGGCGGCGATCCGCGTGGTCGCCGTGGTGACGCCGATCGCGGCCGTGCTGGCGCTCGTCCTTCAGGGCGGAGCGTGGGGGCGGCGACCGTTGCGCGTCGCAGCGGTCGCCGTGCCGCTCGCGTTCTTCGCACTGCTGATGCTCTGGGGCGACCTGCGCACCGTGCACGTCGCCGACCTGACGTACGTCGTCGGCTCGCCCGCCTTTCGCCGTCTCTTCCTGCACGAGTCGATCACCCGCTTTCCCGAGCTCGGGCTGCAGGCGGTGCTGTGCGCGGCCGGCACCATCGGCGTCGCGCTGCTGCCGCTCGCGGCGTCCCTGCTGCGCGGGCCCGCCGTGCGGCGCGCGCTGCCGGCGCTCGGCGCGCTCGCCGCGCTCGCGCTCGCGGCGTGGATCACGGGCGTCGACTGGCCGGCGGCGCTGGCGCCGAGCTTCACCTGGACCTGGGGTGAGCTCGGCGCCACCGAGCCGCTGGTCGCGGCGCGGCAGCGGCTCGCCGTTCCCGGCTGGATCGCCTCCGCGCTCACCGGGTTGGGGTTCGCGTCGAGCGCCCTGCTGATCGGCGTCGCGTGGCGCCGCCTGGCGGCACCGGCGGCCTTTCTCGCCTGGTCGCTCGCCGGCCACCTCGGCCTGCTCGCCGTCCTGTGGCTGTTCTACGACCGCTACCTGCTCGCCATGCTGCCGCTCGCGATCGCGCTGGTACTCGCGGCGCGACCGCTCGTGCGTCACCGCGTCCTGGTCACGGGGATCGCGCTGCTCGGCCTGCTGTCGGCGATCGGCGTGCGCGACCACCTCGCCTACAATGCGGCGCTGTGGCGAACCGTCGACCTGCTGCGTGCGCGCGGCGTGCCCGACGCGCAGATCGACGCCGGCTACGTCGTCGACGGCTGGCTGCACTTCGCGCGTCCGGAGAACGCGCCGCGCGGCGCGGACGGCGAGCCGATCTTCCCGTGGCTCACCGCGCCCGGCGGCGTGCTGCCCTACCAGGTCGCGAACCGGCCGCTGCCCGGCTGGGAGGTGCTCGACACCGTGCCGTTCGTGCGCTGGCTCGGACGCTCGGGCGAGCTGTACGTCCTCGCGCGGCCGGATGCTCCGCGGCCGCCTCCGCGCTAAGGCCGGCGCACCTGCGTCCGCATGACACGGTCCCAGATCGCGTCGGGCAAGGTGCGCATCACGACGCCGATCAGGTTCCACGGCAGCACCGGGACGGTCGAGACGCGCACGCCGCGCTCGATCAGGTCCGCGGCCCGAGCGGCGCCCTGCTCCGCCGTGACGAGGAAGGGCCGCGACTTCATGTGCTGGTTGATCGGCGTGTCGATGTAGCCCGGGCAGAGCGTGGTGACGCGGATGCCGTCCTTCTGCACCTCCGTCCGCACCGCCTCGAGGTAGGCGTTGAGTCCCGCCTTCGACGCCGAGTAGGCGGCGTGCCCCGGCAGCCCGCGCCACCCTGCGACCGACGACACGCCGACGATGTGCCCGCCGCCCGTGGCGCGGAACAGCTTGACGCCCGCGTCCACCGTCGCCATGGCGCCGAGCAGATTGGTGCGCACGATGCCCTCGTCGACCGCGAAGCGATCGTCCCCCGCCCAGCGCTCGCCGCCGACGCCGGCGTTCGCGACCAGCAGCTCGACCTTGCCGAAGCGCGCCGCGAGGTGCGGGATCGCCTCGCGCACGGCGCCGGTGTCGGTCACGTCGAGCACGGCGGTCTCGACGCGCGTGCCGCGCACGTCGCGCTCGATCTCGCCACGGATCTCCTCGAGCAGCTCGCCGCGACGCGCGCAGAGACCGAGCGCGTAGCCGCGCCGCGCGAGCTCGCAGGCGAGGGCGCGGCCGATCCCCGACGACGCCCCGGTGACGATCGCCGCCTTCGTCACGATAGACGCTCGATCAGGGTCGCATTGGCGAGCCCGCCGCCCTCGCACATGGTCTGCAGCCCCCAGCGGCCGCCGCGACGCTCGAGCTCGTGCAGCAGCGTCGTCATCAGCTTGGCGCCGGTGCAGCCGAGCGGGTGGCCGAGCGCGATCGCGCCGCCGTTCACGTTGAGCTTCGCCGGATCGGCGTCGCGGAACTCGTCGAGCCAGGCGAGCGGCACCGAGGCGAACGCCTCGTTGACCTCGTAGAGATCGACGTCGGCGAGCTTGACGCCGGCGCGTGCGAGCAGCTTGTGCGTCGCCGGGATCGGCGCCGCCAGCATGACGATCGGATCGTCGCCGGCGAGGGTCATGGCATGGATGCGGGCACGCGGCTTCGCGCCGAGCGCCTTCAGGCCGCGGTCGTTGGCGATCAAGATCGCCGCCGCGCCGTCCGAGATCTGGCTCGACGTGCCTGCGGTCAGGAGGCCGATCTCGCTCAGCGGCTTCAGCGCGCGCATCGCCTCGATCGTCGCGTCGCGGCGGATGCCCTCGTCGGCGACCACCGACTCGGTGGTGCCGTCCTCGCGCTGCGCGGTGATCGGCACGATCTCGCGCGCGAAGCGCTTCTCTCGTGTCGCGGCGGCCGCCTTCTGGTGGCTCGCGAGACCGAACGCGTCGAGCGTCTCGCGATCGAGCCCGCGCTTCTGCGCGAGCATCTCGGCGCCTGCGAACTGGCTGAACTTCGCCCCCGGATAGCGACGCTTCATGCCCTGCCCGTACGGCGCGCCATAGCCCTGCTTGTGGCCGGCGATCGCATTGGCCCCGATCGGCACCAGGCTCATCACCTCGACGCCGCCCGCGATCACGACGTCGTGCACGCCGGCCATCACCGCCTGCGCCGCGAAGTGCACCGCCTGCTGCGATGATCCGCACTGCCGGTCCACCGTGGTCGCCGGGATGGTCTCGGGCAGACTCGAGGCGAGCACCGCGTTGCGCGCGACGTTGGTGCCCTGCGATCCGACCTGGTTCACGCAGCCGAAGACGACGTCCTCGATCAGTGCCGGGTCGGCACCGGTGCGCGCGACGATCTCGTCGAGCACGGCGGCCCCGAGGTCGATCGGGTGCCACCCCGACAGCTTGCCGCCGCGCCGCCCCGCGGCCGTGCGCACCGCACCGACGATGTACGCCTGCTCCATCCCGATCTCCTCGCTTGGTGGTGCCGCGCGCAGCGCGCGGCGAGACGCGCCCGTTCTAGCGATGCGACGCGCGCAGGGCGAACGAGCGAGGGAACCGGGCGGGCGTCACTTCAGGTTCAGGCTCGGGTACTTCTCCTTGTAGAACTCGGGCACCGGCTCGGCGCTCCGCTCCTGCAGCGGGCGGCGTGCCCCGAGGTACGAGCCACTGCTCGCGTCGCAGCGCGCACCGTCGTTGTTCTGCCAGGTGCCGTTGGCGCAGAAGAGCGCGAGCCCACCGGAGCACACGACGGCGTTCTCGGGGTACTTCACGCCGTCGAGCATGCACGTGCTCTGCGCGCGCGCACCGCCCGACACGGCGAGCACCATCCCCAGGGCCACGAAGGCCATCCCGAGCTTGCGGCTCATGCGTCACCTCGCTCGCGGCAGGATATCAACTCCGTCCCCGCGAGCCGAGGACCGTGCGGAGAAATCGACTCGACCCCGCGACCACCCCGCCGGCGCGTGCGCGATACGATGCGTGCTGATAGCTGTGGGACCTGCAAGGCGACGCTGCGGCGGCAGGGCCGCGCGCCCCCGGAAAGGCTCGAACATGCCCAAGCTACCGACCGCGCGGCGCGCGCGAACCGGCCCCGAGCAGGAGCGCCAGATCCGCCGGCTCGTCGTCCTCGACACTCTGAAGGGCGGCACCATCCCGCTGCTCGCCGGGGGCGCCGCCGTCCTCGCCTGGCCGCTCTCGGTGGCCGGCCTGATCGCGACGACGCCTGCTCTGCTGCTGAGCGGCGCAGCGCTGCTGGTCGTCCTGCTCCACCTGGGTCTGGCGGAGTTCCTCGACCAGCGAACCACCTTCGCCACCGCAGCGACGCTCGTCGCGTTCGCCGCGCTGTGCGCCTTCGTCGTCTTCGAGCCGTTCCGCGCGAAGCTCGGACACGGCCCCGAGGTCTTCGCTGGCGACCTCGCGCTGAACGCGGCACCCATCGAGGTTCCGCTCGCCGGTCGCGCCGGCCGCTACGACCTCGTGGTCGAAGGCAAGCTCGGGGCGGGTCTGGACCACACGAGCCGATCGGCGCAGTACAGCATCGACGTCGCCTCCGAGGGCGCGCCGGTGCAGACGCTGAGCGGCGAGCTCAGCGACCGCTGGAGCGAGCGCCGCTCCGGCCGGCGCGGCGTCTCGGCCGTCCGCGTGAGCCACACCGAGCGCGAGCACGCCATCAGCAGCGCGTCGGGCGGCGACCTGCGGCTGTCGCTCGCGAGCCTCTCGCCGGGCGCTCACGACGCGGTCGGCGTCCACCTCTATCGCGACACCTTCCCCGCGCCGCTGTTCATCGCGCTCGGCACCGCGGTCACGGTCGCCGCGATCGTGATCGACCGCTGGCGCTTCACCGCCCCGCACGAGCTCCTGCTCACCACCGTCACGCTCGGCGCGCTGCTCGCGGTCGGGTCGTTCCGCCGCTTCGCGCCGCCGCACCCGGGCTTCGGCGACCTCGCCTTCAACGGCGCGGTCGGCGCCGTCGCCGGCACGGTCGCCGGACGCGTCCTGGTGCACGCCGGGCGCTTCGCACGAGGACGCCGCTGAGCCCGATGCTGCGCGCGTGGGCGCTCGTCCTGGCGCTGCTGCCGGGCTGCGTCACCGTGATGGACGACGGTGACGACGACATCAGCACGCCGCCGCGGGTCGAGCAGAAGAAGGCGCCCGAGCCGCCATCGCCGGCGACCCCCGCGCCGCCCGAGGTCGCCATCCTCGACCTGCACGAGGAGGCCGGAGCCGATCCTTCGCTGGTTCGGATCGTCGGCACGGTCGTCAACCGCAGCAACCAGGAGCTCGGCCGGCTGAACGTGCGCATCGAGGCGCGCGACCCGCAGGGCCGCGTTTTGAGCCGCGTGATCGTCTCGGCGGCAGCCGACGTCCTCCCCCCCGGCACGTCGACGACCTTCGAGGCCTCGCTGCCGCGCAGCGGCTCGATCCGCGACTACAACGCCGAGGTGATGCGGTAGGCCCGGCGCGCCGCCGGACGGCGACGACGCGCCGCAGGAGCTACTCGGCGAAGCGCAGCGCGAGCAGGAACGGCACCCCGGCGAAGTAGGCGATGCGACAGACGAGCTCGGCAACGCGCCGCGCGAAGCTCGCGGTGCGCTCGCCGCGCCACGCCGCGAGCCATGCGGCCGCCTCCGCCGGAACCCGCCAGGCGCTCGCATAGAGCACGAGGTAGAGCGTGGTCGCGGCCCACGTCGCGACGAACGCGCGCGCGAACGGCAGCAGCCCCTCGAGCTCGTACTGTCCGAGCGGCCCGCCATAGCCGATCCGCTGTTGCTCGTTGAACAGCACGCCCGCGACCAGAGCACCGAACAGCGCGAACTTGGCAACGAGGCGGCGGGGGCCGAGCCGCCCCGCCGTATGCTTGACGTGCGCGTAGAGCAGCGACGGGTGCCTCGCGGCCGCAGCGGCTCCGGGAACGCCGGCGTCCGCGAGGCGGGTCAAGATGCTGGCGGGATCGTCCGCGGAGATCCCGAGCGGGAAGCGGTCGCCCGTCGCGAGATCCAGCGAGAAGCCCGCCTGGGGCAGCGGCAGCCGCCACGGCACGACGCCGGTGATCGACCCGAGCGGTGCGGTGAGCCGCTGTCCGCCGACGCTCAGTCGAAGCGCGTCGCGCGCGATCTCGAGACGCGTCGCGAGCGCTCGCCCGACGCCCCACGCGGCGATCGCGGGGAGCGCCGAGAAGGCGAGAAACGCACGCAAGACGCCAGGCAAGGTCGCCGGCGGAGCGGTCGCGAGCAGCGCCCAGCCGAGCACGACGACCAGGCTCGCACCGCTCAGCAGCAATAGACCGGCCGCCGCGGCGCGCAGCACGCGTGGATGGGCGCACACGCGCAGATCGTCGTCGCCGTGAGGGATGGGGGCACTCGCCATGATCGGTCGTGGCGTAGCGCAGAGTGCGCACCGGTGCCCGAGCGTGGCGACCGACCACGGTCGCGCCGCTCGACATACGCCTGGCGACGCGCGATATCGCTGCCGTGACGCGCGTCACGAAGAAGCCGGTCGTAACCTCGCCGAGCGCGATTCGCGCGCGCATCCTCGCCGTCGTGCGCCGCATCCCGCACGGCAAGGTCGCGACCTACGGCCAGATCGCGGCGCTCGCCGGCTTCGCGCGCCACGCGCGCCAGGTCGGCTACGCACTGCGTGACGTGTCGCAGGGGAGCGACCTGCCCTGGCACCGCGTGGTGAATGCGCGCGGCGAGGTGAGCACGCGGGCGGCCGTCGGGTGGGAGGACGTGCAGCGCGACCTGCTCGAGCAGGAAGGTGTCGAGCTGGTGCGCGAGCGCGTGGACCTCGCGCGCTTCGGATGGAAGCCGGGCGTCGCCGCGCGGCGGACGTCCGAGGCGGCCGCGACGCGTGGCAAACGACGCGTCGCTTTGCACGCCGCGCCGCGCCGCTCGCGCGGTTGACTGCGGCGACCCGTCCACGCAAGGGTCGGGGCGCCATGTACATCGCATACACCCCCGAGGAAGAGGCGCTGCGCGACGAGCTGCGCGCCTACTTCGCGCAGATCATGACGCCCGAGGTCGTCGCCGAGGTGTCGAGCGGCAACACCGGCGGACCACACTGCCTGGAGGCCGTCAAGAAGATGGGCCGTGACGGCTGGCTCGGCATCGGCTGGCCTAAGGAGTACGGCGGCCAGGGCCGCTCGCTGATCGACCAGTTCATCTTCTACGACGAGTCGTGGCGCCAGATGGTGCCGATCCCGGCGCTGACCATCAACGCGATCGCGCACACGATCATGGCGTACGGCTCGCAGGAGCAGAAGAGCTTCTTCCTGCCGCGCATCTTGAAGGGCGAGCTGCACTTCTCGGTCGGCTACACCGAGCCGCAGTCGGGCACCGATCTCGCGTCGCTGAAGACGCGCGCCGTGCGCGACGGCGACGACTGGGTGATCAACGGCCAGAAGATCTACACGAGCCTCGCGGCCTACGCGGACTACGTCTGGCTCGCCGCGCGCACCGACCCCGACAAGCCGAAGCACAAGGGCATCTCGATCTTCGCCGTGCCGACGACCACGCCGGGTTTCTCCTACTCGACCATCCACACGCTGGTCGAGTCGGGCACGACCAACACCTTCTACGACAACATCCGCGTGCCGGCCTCGGCGCTGATCGGCGAGGTCAACAAGGGCTGGAGCCTGATCACCAACCAGCTCAACTACGAGCGCGTCGCGATCGCGCCGCCGGGCATGGTCGACGGCGTCTACCAGGACACCGTCAAGTGGGCGAAGGAGACCAAGCTCCCCGACGGACGCCGCGTCATCGATCAGGACTGGGTGAAGACCAACCTCGCGCGCGTGCACGCGCGTCTCGAGTACCTGAAGCTCGCCAACTGGAAGGCGGTGACGAGCCCGACGGTCAACCCGGCGCTGTCGAGCGCGACCAAGGTGTTCGGCACCGAGTTCTTCTGCGAGTCGTACCGGCTGCTGATGGAGGTCTTCGGCGCGGCCGGCGCGCTGCGCAACGGCGCACCGGGCGTTCCGCTCGGCGGCCGGCTCGAGCGCGCCTACCAAGGAACCCTCTTCTTGACCTTCGGCGGCGGCGTCAACGAGGTGCAGCGCGACCTGATCGCGCTCTTCGGCCTCGGCATGCCGCGCGTACCGAGACATTGAGGAACGATCGATGGACCTCGAGCTGGACGAGAATCAGAATGCGATCGCCGAGCTGGCGCTGCAGATCCTGCGCGAGTCGCTGACCCGCGAGCGCCTGCGCGCGATCGAGGCGTCCGACGACCGCTTCGCCGGCGACGAGTGGCAGAAGCTCGCCGCCGCCGGCCTGCTCGGCGTGCCGCTCGCCGAGGACGTCGGCGGCGGCGGCTTCGGCATCGTCGAGGCGTGCGTCGTGCTGGAGCAGGTCGGCAAGACGGTGGCTCCGCTGCCGTATCTCTCGACGGTGGTCGGTGCAGCGATGACGATCGACGCGGCCGGCTCCGCGGAGCAGCGCAGCAAGCTGCTGCCGCGTGTGATCGACGGCTCGCTGATCCTCGCGACCGCGCTCGCCGAGGACGGCGACGATCTCGCGGAAGGCCTGCCGCGGACCACGGCAACGAAGGACGGCGACGGCTTTCGCCTCGATGGCACGAAGCGGCTGGTGTCGGCGGCGCACGTCGCCGGGCTTCTGCTGGTCTCGGCGAAGACCGGCACGGACACGGTCGGCCTGTTCCTCGTCGACCCGCGCGCCACGGGCGTCGGGCTCGACACCACCGAGACCACGGCACGCGAGCCGCTCTCGAACGTTCGCCTCGAGGGCGTCCGGGTCGGCGCCGACGCCGCGGTCGGCGCCCCGCACGAGGGTGCGCAGGTCATCGCTTCGCTGGTCCGCCGGCTCACGGCGGGCCTGTGCGCGACCCAGGCCGGCGTCTGCGCCGAGGCGCTGCGCCTCACCGCGGCGCACGTCTCGGAGCGCGAGCAGTTCGGGCAGAAGATCGCGACCTTCCAGGCGGTGGCACAGCGCGCCGCCGACGCCTTCATCGACACCGAGGCGATCACGCTCACCGCGCGTCAAGCTGCGTGGCTGCTCGCCAGCGGCCGGCCGGACGCCGACGCGGCGCTCGACAGCGCGAAGTACTGGGCCGCCGACGGCGGCTTCCGCGTCGCGCACGCGGCGCAGCACCTGCACGGCGGCATCGGCGTCGACCAGGAGTACCCGCTGTTCCGCTACTTTCGCTGGACGCGGCAGATCGAGCTGACGCTCGGCGGCGCCGCTACGCACCTCCGGCAGCTCGGCGACCGCATCGCGTCCTAACCGGCCGCGGGATAGGCTCACGGACATGCTCGACGGCGTCGACCTGCTCGACCTCCGCCACTACGAGGAGACGGGTCCGCCGTACGAGCTGTTCGCGCGCCTGCGCCGCGAGGCGCCGGTGTGCCGTCATCCGGAGCAAGGCGGACCCGGCTTCTGGGCGGTCACGCGCTACGACGACGTGGTGACGGTGTCGCGCGACAGCGCGACCTACTCGTCGTTCGCCGGCGGCACGATGATCGCCGACGCGACGCCCGAGCAGCTCTTCGTCGTTCGACAGATGATGCTCAACATGGATCCGCCGCAGCACACCAAGCTGCGCGCGCTGATCAACAAGGGCTTCACGCCGCGCATGGTGTCGCACCTGCACGAGCGCATCGGCGAGCTCGCGCGCGCGATCGTCGACCGCGTCGCACCGCGCGGCGCATGCGACTTCGTCACCGACGTCGCGGGCGAGCTGCCGTCGTACGTGATCGCCGAGCTGATGGGCATCCCGCTCGACGACGGCCGCGAGCTCTACCGTCTCACCGAGCGCATGCACACGGCCGACCGCACGCCCGAGGGCCAGGCCGACGGAGCGCAGGCGATCTTCCAGATGATGTCGTACGCGAACGGCATCCGCGCCGAGAAGCGCGCGCGGCCGGCGAGCGACATCGCGAGCACGCTCCTCGCGGCCGAGGTCGACGGCGAGAAGCTCACTGACCTCGAGTTCGACATGTTCTTCCTGCTGCTGATCAACGCCGGCGGCGACACGACGCGGAACCTGGTGGCGGGCGGCATGCTCGAGCTGCTGCGGCGTCCGGACGCGCTCGCCACGCTGCGCGCCGAGCCGCGCCTGCTGCCGATCGCGATCGAGGAGATGCTGCGCTTCTGCTCGCCGGTGATCCACTTCCGGCGCACGGCCATGCGCGACGTCGAGCTCGGCGGGCAGCGCATCGCCGCGGGCGAGAAGGTCGTGGTGTTCTACTCGTCGGCGAATCGCGACGAGTCGGTGTTCCCCGATCCCGACACGCTCGACGTCGCGCGCAGCCCGAACGAGCACGTCGCCTTCGGCGGCGGCGGGGTGCACTTCTGCCTCGGCGCGAACCTCGCGCGCGTCGAGATCCGCGCGCTCTTCGCCGAGGTGCTGGCGCGCCTCGAGAACCTCGAGCTCGCGGGTCCGGTCGAGCGGCTGCGCTCGTACTTCATCAACGGGCCGCGCCACATGCCGGTGCGCTTCACCGCGCGCTGACCCGCGGCGCGCGTGGCGTCGGTGTCCTGAAATGACGCGTCCCGCGGGCGGCGAGCGCGGTGCGCAGCTCGACCTCTTCGGTGCTGAGGACGCGTCTGCCGGCGCGCCGTCGCAAGCGCCGGGAGCGCGCGGCACGCGTACGGGAAAAGGAGCGAGCGACGAGCCGGTGTCGCCCGTCGAGCCCGACGCGACGCACGTCGCGGTCGCGCGGCGCCTGCCGGCGGACGTCCGCCTCGGCACCTCGTCGTGGTCGTTCCCCGGCTGGCGCGGCATCGTGTACGGCGACGGCGCGACCCCGTCGCGTCTCGCACGCACCGGCCTCGCGGCGTACGCGCAGCACCCGCTGCTGCGCACCGTCGGCCTCGACCGCACGTACTACGCGCCGATCGGCGCGACGGACTACGCGACCTACGCGGCGCAGGTGCCGGAGTCGTTCCGCTTCGTCGTCAAGGCGCCCGAGGCGCTCACCGTGTCGCGCTACCCGACGCACGAACGCTACGGCGCGCTCCGCGGCAACGACAACCCGACCTTCCTCGACGCCGCGTGCGCCGAGGACACGCTGGTCGGCCCCGCGTGCGAGGGCCTCGCCGGAGCGCTCGGCGTGATCCTCTTCCAGCTGCCGCCGCAGCCGGCGTGGGCGCTCGGCGGGCGCGACCGCTTCGCCGAACGCCTGGCGCGCTTCCTCGGCGATCTGCCGGTCGGACCGCTGTACGCGGTCGAGCTGCGCACCGAGAAGCTGCTCGGCTCTGCGTACGCAGAGGCCCTCGCGAGCGCCGGCGCGGCGCACTGCTTCAACGTGCACCCGACGATGCCCGACCTCGAGCTGCAGGCCGCCGTCTGCGATCCGTCGCCCGCCGCCGCGGTGGTCGTGCGCTGGATGCTCGGCGGTGCACAGCGCTACGAGGCGGCGCGCGAGCGCTACCGGCCGTTCGACGCACTGGTCGACGAGGACCCCGCCGCGCGCACCTCGATCGCGACGCTGTGTGCCGACGCCGCGCGCCGCGGCCGCCCGGCGTACTGCGTCATCAACAACAAGGCCGAGGGCTCGGCACCGCTGTCCGCCTTCCGCCTCGCTGCCGAGATCGAAGCGCTGCTGTAGCGCTGTGGACGGCTAACATGCGTTCCCCTCGTCGTCGGTCGCGGAGCGCTTCGCGAGCGCGTCGATCGCTCCTCCGGGCAAGATCCCAGGCGGTGCCGTCGCCAGCAGCGCGCGCTCGAACGCGCGTTCGTCGTCGCGCCGCACCGAGTCCGATTCGGCCGCCCGCTCGGCGACCAGACCGTCGGCCGCGGCCCACGACGTCCCGTCCGGTCCGCGCAGCCAGCAGCCGCGATAGCCGAGCTGGCGGCCGCGCGGGTGCACGCGCTCGCTCGCGGGCAGGGTCGTCCAGATCGCGACGATGGCACGCGCGTCGGCCGCGGAGACCCGCCACGACGGATCGACCCGGCCCACGTAGAGCCGCGCGCCCGCGTGCCAGATCCCCTGCCCGAAGTCCTGCTCCCGGTCCGACACGCGCCGCTCAGCCGATCTTCACGTGGCCGTGCAGGACGGTCAGGAAGCCGACGAACTGCGTGTACGGCCCGCGGTCGGCGGTGCGCGGATCGGCGATCGGGTGGCCCGCCTCGTCGAGCTGCGTCACGGGATCGGGACCGGGCTTGTGCGTCCACCGGCCGCTGCGCTGCTTGCGGTACCAGTGGAAGTCCCACGGGCTCACGCACAGCGCGACGAGATGGCCCTTGGCGGGACAGCGGTTGCGTAGCGGGGCGTCCTGCAGCGCGTCGGCGAGTGACGCGAGACGCACGTCGGCCGCAGTCACCGACGCGTACATCGCACCGGCCGCGCGGCCCGGCTGCGCATACGTGTCGCTCCGGTAGTCGACCGCGTAGTTGTAGCAGTTGTTGCCCGACTGGACCGGACCACCGTCGTTCCACCAGACAGGATCCCAGAGCGGTGCGCACGCGCAGCGGCCGGGGCCCTCGGCCGACGCGGCCACCGCGCTGCGCGCTAACGGTGCGACGTCCGCAGCGGACACGGCCCGGCGCGCGCGCTCGATCTCGCCGGCGACGTGCTCGAGCAGCCCGGGATCGAGCGCGGCGGCGCGCAGCGGCCCGGTCGGGCTCGCGACGTACGCCTCGACCGACGGGTCGCGCAGCGGACGCGGCCCCGTGGCGCCGAGCGTCGCGCCGTGCGCCACGCGGATCGTGGCCGCGCGCGTGGTGCGCGTCCGTACCGCACCGCGTGCGGGCGCCTCACCGATCGTCTCGACGAGCAGACCGCGGTAGCCGAGCGCCGGTGGCGCACCGCGTGCGAGACGGACTTCCGCGGCACGATCGACCGCACCCGAGCGCGCCGGTGCCAGGCGCTCGCGCAGCTCGCGCTCCTCGAGCCCCGTCACGACCACCGACGGGTTCGGTCGCCCGCTGAACACGTCGACGGTGATGCGCAGCGCCATGCGTCTCCCCCTCGCGGCGATCGTCCTCAGTCGCCGCCCGACAGCATCTGCGGGACGTAGAAGCCGTGGTGCGTCTCGAGCGCGTGCACCGCGGCGTCGAGCCCGCCGCCCCAGGTGTTGACGTTGTAGCTCACGACGAAGCCGCCGTCCGGTGCCAGCTCGGGGTGCGACTTCGGCGCGTACGCGGCGTACACCGGATCGCACGCCGCGATCGTCGCGCCCGCCTCGACGGCGGCGCGATCGGCCGCCGTGCAGCGGCCGCGCGTCGCACGCCAGCCGGGCGGCAGCGCGTAGACGACGCCGCGGTCCTGCCACGGGCCGAGCAGATCCGTCGCCGTGAAGAGGCGCACGTCGTGGTGCAGCGCCGGGATCTGGAACGTGTACCAGCCGAGGCCGTCCCTGCGCTCGATCGTCGCCTCCGACGTGCCGGGCAGTCCCTCGAGGACGCGCAGGCGCGACGGGTCGAGCGCGGTGCGCCACACCGGCGCGCCGCCGGCCTCGCCCTCGTGCAGGTACTCGAGCACCGGCTGCCAGCCGGGGTCGGCGGCGCCGGCCGCTTCGAGGCGGGCCAGCACCGCGCGCGCCTCGAGCCCGACGTCGCGCGAGCCGAGCAGGTAGACGTGCGCGTCGTGCGCCACCAGCGCCGCAGTCCAGCTGAGTCCCGGGGCCACCTCGGTCGCGGCGCGAAAGCCCGACAGCGGGTGCACGTCGTAGGTCCACGCGTCCGGTGGCGCGTCGGGATTCCAGACTCGCAGCAGGAAGTTGTCCGACGGCGAAAGCCCGCTCGCGAAGGTGTGGCGGTTCGCCGCGACGAGCAGGACCTGCCCCACGCGTACGCCCGCGAGCGGCCAGAGGAAGCCCTCGCCGGGTGCGGCGAAGATCGGCGCCGGCGCGCCGGCCGCGTCCTGCCGCCAGTACTTGACGACGGGCGAGAGCGTGCCGTCGGACGCGCGTACCATCATGCCGGCGGAGTTCGGAATCATGCCCGCGTCGGCACCGGTGACGACGCGATCGCAGTAGTCACGGCCGAGCGCGCAACGGTCGCTCACCGCCCCGAGCAGCGTGTCGCCGAAGAGCCACACCCAGCGGTCGTCGGCGAGCGCGATCGAGGTCGCGACGTCGCCGCCCAGCCACGACGGTCCGTGCACCGCCGGATACGGGTCGATCTGCGCCTGCGCGCGCGGGTCGGGCTCGAGAACGACGTGCGTCCCCGCCGACGTCGTGAGCGCGACCTGCGGCAGAACCGGAGCGGCGGGCCGTGCGTCGGGGCGCACCGCCGGAGCGCATCCCGCCCCGAGCGCGAGAAGGAGAATCAGGAGCCGGCGCGCGCGCATCGCACGCGTCTTGTCCCGTGCGACGTGGGGGCGCAAGCGCCGGGTCGCATCTCCCCATCACATCCCCCATAAAAGAGTCATGGCGCACTCCTACCCTGCGGATCTCGCCGACTTCGTGCGCGAGCGCTGGCAGGACACCTCGGGGCTCGAGCGCGAGTACTGCGAGATCACCGCCGAGGCGGAAGCGCTGCCGCCGCCCGCGGTGCTCACCCGCATCCTGTCGATCTGCTACCAGGCGAGCCTGCTGCGCGAGGAGGAGCGGCCCGTGCGCTTCCGCCTGATGCTCCGTCCGCCGGACGCCTTTCCGCCGCCCGGCGGTCCGCCGCACGGGCTGCATCGCCTGGTCTTCGGCGAGCCGCGACCGCTCACGCAGGACGAGCTGCGCCGCCTCGCGCCGGCGATCGACTTCTACCGCGGGCTGATCGGCGCCCACGTCGACGGCGACGGAAAGCCGTACATCTGGGGACTGATCACGACGGGTCCGCGCTGGGTGCAAGCGCTGAGCGGCGGCCGGCAGAGCTACCAGCGCCTGCCCGCGGACCTGGTGGTCCGCGTCACGAACCCCGGACGCATCGCGGCGTGCAAGGGCCTCCTGACGATCGCCACCCTGATCGGCGGGCGCATCATCGAGCCGTCGCTCGACATCTTCGACTCGAACTGGGTGCCGACGCTGTTCAACGACGTGCGCGGCGAGGTCGTCGAGCTGCACGGCATCGCGCGCGCCAACGCGCGCTCGCCGTGGGCGAACCTCGATCCCAGCGTGGTGGACGCGATCGCGCTGCACGCGGTGCGGCGCATGGTCGGCACGATCCGCAACAGCCACCACGGCGGCACGCTGCTCATCCTGCCGCCCGAGGGACCGGACTCGCTCGCGGCGCTCGACGGTCGCATCTCGCTCAAGTACGCGTTCAGCGACGAGGAGCCGCGCCGCCGCTTCCGCACCCTGCTGGTGGCATTGATGAACGGGCTCGCCGCCGCCTACGGACCACGCGCGGGCGACACGCCGCGCACCGTCGGATGGAACGAGTACGCAAGCGTCGCCGACAGTGGCATCGCGCTGCTCGACGAGGGGCTGCTCGAGCTCGCGCACCTGATCGCCGGTCTCGCCGCGAGCGACGGCGCGGTGGTGCTCGACAAGCGCGTCGAGCTGCTCGGCTTCGGCGCCGAGATCGCCGGCGACCTGCCGCCGGTGCGCGAGGTCGCGCGCGCGCTCGACGCCGAGGCGACGCGCAAGGTGCACGAGTCGGTCGAGAGCGTCGGACAGCGCCACCGCTCGGCGTACCGGCTGTGCAACTTCGTTCACGACGCGGTGGCGATCGTCGTGTCGCAGGACGGCACGGTACGCTTCGTCAAGTGGCACGACGGCATCGTCACCTACTGGGACAACGTCGCGACCAGCGTCCTCGACGTGTAGTTCTACGAGAGGGCGCCGCCCTCTCGCCCCACGCGGCAGAGCCGCGCGGGGCCCCACCCAACCGGTCGCTCTCGCTCCGCGCTCGCCTGCGGCTCGCGTGCACGAGGAGTACGACCCGAGACGCGACCCCGCGCACAGCGCAGGCCGAGCGAAGCGAGCAGAGAAGTGGGGCCCCGGCGGGCTTCGCCCGCTGGGGCGAGGAGACGGGTCTCCTCGTGGTGACAACCCCCCGGCGGGCTTCGCCCGCTGGGCGAGGAGACGGGTCTCCTCGTTGAGTTGGTAGCCGACGCTCAGCGACAGACCATGTTGCCTCCGACGGCGGCGCAGCTCGGCGGTGCGGAGCTCGGCGCCGCGAACTCGACCGACAGGCACTCCGCGGGAACGCCGAAGCCGAGCGACACCGCGTGCGCGCCGAGCGGCGGCATCGCGGGCGCGTTCTCGATGCGCACCGTGAACACGAGCTTGCCGGTCTCCTTGACCGAGCGATCGGCGACGTCGATGCGGCGTACTCCGCCGTACCGGCCCGACGGGTCGCGGTAGCGCCAGCGCTTGCCGGTGGGATTGACGCTCCAGCCCGGACCGCCGGGCACGAGCACGTCGAGCACCCCGTCGATCACCAGACGCACGCCGTTCCGGTCCGGCGCGACGCTCGTCCAGGGCTTCGGCAGCACGCTCTTGCCGGTCAAGACGATCAGGCCGCGCGCCGGCTTGGCGCGCATCTTGGGCTTGTCGATCACCGGGCCGTCGCAGGCGTCACCGGCGGCGGGCGTGGGGCCGGGCGTTGCGGTGGGTGTGGGCGTCGGCGCGGGCGGCGCGCCCTCCTTCCAGTCCTGCAGCAGCGCGCGCAGCGCGAGTGGCGCGTTGGTGGGCTCGGAGACGCCCGTCTGGCTCACCTTGTTCACGCCGTGGCAGCTCGAGCAGACGCGGATCTCGCCCGCCTGGAAGCTGAGCCAGTTGCGCTCGCGCACGACGCCCGAGCCGTCGGGTGCGGTGAGCTGCCACGTGAGCGCGCGGCGTGCCGGAACCAGCGCCGCGATCGAGCCGTCGGTGCCGAGCTCGACCGCGCCCGTCGGAGCGTCCTCGGACTGCGAGACCAGCGGACCGCGCATCGGCCGCGCGAGCAGCCGGCGACCCGGGCTCGGCTGGCTCGGGTTGCCGTAGCCGCGCAGCGCGTCGGCCTGGAAGATCTGCAGGTGGCTCACGTCGTAGATCTTGCCGCTGCGACCGATCGACGCGACGCCGCCGGGCACGCGCAGGTTGAACGGCTGGTGGCGATCGGCCCGGTCGCGCTGCGTCGCGTTGCGCGTGACGATCAGCGCCAGCTCGTTCTCGCGCAGGAAGGCGCGGAACGCCGCCACGTCCACACCCTCGTCGGCGAACACCTGCGCCTCGATGGCCGGTAGCGACGACGTGCGCGGCGTCGGCACCGATCGGGCCACGACCTCGACCGGGTCGAGCTCCCAGAGCACGCCCGAGTACGACGCCAGCGCGTCGGGTGTCCACCAGCTGAGGTTCTTCTGGATGCCCGCGGTGAGCGTCGCCGACGGCACCGCGAAGCCGTTCTGCTGGATCAGCTTCTTCAGGCGGTAGGAGTACGACCAGGTCGTGCCCTGGTTGGTGATCGGACCGGTCGCCGCGGTGTGCACCGCGACCAGCGATCCGTCGGAGAGCGGCAGCGGGTTCCGGAAGTAGCCCGTGTCCTCGGGGACGTCCGCGCTCTCGTTGCTCGCCGTCACCTCGGTCAAGACCATGTCGTCGGGGTTCACCGAGGGAGCGCCCGTCAAGCGCAGGAGGACGCCACCCGACGCGGTGCCGAACTCCGGCGCGTACGTGGCGAGGAAGTCGCCCGGACGGGTCGGATCCTCGCGCAGGTGGAAGAGCCCGGCGTCGCCGCGCAGCATGAAGCGGTTCGCGTGCAGATCGGGCGGCACGTAGTAGCTCAGGTTCGAATCGCCGACGAAGCTGCCGTCGGTGTAGCTGCCGCCGAGCTCGTGGCGGCCGACGTGGTTCAGCGTCTCCTCGGCGGTGCCGTCCTGGTTCATCTCCCACGGGAAGAAGTGGTTGAAGCGGTGCGGCGCGAGCACCGGCGAGTACGACGGGTCGTTCGCCGTGCGCGGCTCGGGGAAGACCTCGGCGCCGGCGAGGCTCGTGGTCGTCGCCGCGCCGGCGTCCTCGCTCGCCCAGGTGAACGCCTGGAAGGTCGCGGCGGTGCCCGGGGCGTCGCCCTGCTGGTCGCGCTGCAGGTGGTCCCACTTGGTGAAGATCACCCGCCCGAAGCTGTCGAGCGACAGCGAGAAGGCGCCGCTCGGCGAGTGCTCGAGGAGCGTCAGATCGCCGCTCTCCTCGTCGAGCGAGTAGATGCCGACGACGGTCGCGGTGGACTCGTACTCGTCGCGCTGGGGGTAGTGGTGGCTGGCGCCGCTCGGCGGGCGGTCGGAGGTGAAGAGGATGCGGCCGTCCGTCGCGTAGATCGGCGAGACGTTGTTGAAGCCCGTCGGCTGGTTCGCGATCACGCGGATGGTCGCCGTCTGGTTCCGTCCGAGGCCGGTCACCTCGTAGATCTGCCAGCGGTACTGCTTCACCTGGTAGCGCTGCGTCGGCGCGCCGACGACCATCGAGAACAGCGCCTTCTCGCCGCTCCAGTGCACGCACGGCTCGCGCACGGCGATCGCGTTCGCACCCTGCATGCCGTCGCCGCCGAAGCCGGCCTCCGCGGTGAGGAACCGCAGCGCGCCGTCGCCATAGCGGATGACGAGGTCGCCGCCGCGCGGCGCCTGGCCCATCGACGCCACGTGGTTGCCGAAGGTGCTGGTGAGCGCCGTGAAGCCGCCGACCGGCACCTGCGTGACGAACAGGACGGGATTCGGCGTCGACGGCCCGCCCTGCGCCGCCGCGACGTGCGCCGCGAGAATCCACGCTGCGCAAAGGGCGATGGTGATCTTCCGCTGCATCGACGCTCCCCCCACCGGTCCCGATCGCCGGGACGCGAGCCCTCGTCGGGTCCAAGATCCGCGCCACGCTGCGCCAACGATCGCACGACGCCGCGCGCCCGAACGAGGCCGCCGGCGCCGGGACGGACGCGTCACCGCACGCTATGCTGCGACCCACGGGGGGACCACGGCATGACGAAGCTCTGCGGCGCGACGTTCACGCTCTGCGCAACGGCGCTGCTGCTCGGCGCAAACACGGCGCGCGCTACGGATGCGTGGAGCGATCCCTTCGCGTACTGCGCCGCCGTCGGGACGATCGACGCGCCCGACGCGCGCTACACCGGGCGCGCCGTCCCGGCGAGCGTCGCGCGTGGGCTGCAGAAGGCCTTCGGGGTCCAGCCGAGCGAATCGCTCGAGCCGTTCGAGCGCGGCACGTCGTGGCGCTGCATGGACGGTACCGTGTACGCGTGCAACGTCGGTGCGAACCTGCCCTGCGACGCGAAGCCGCCCGCCGATCCGCAGCCGACCGCTGCCATGAAGACGTACTGCGCAGAGAACGCCGGCGCCGACTTCATCCCGATGTACGTGACCGGGCACGACTCGACCTACGCCTGGTCGTGCGCCGGCACCGAGCCGAAGCGGGGCGAGCGGACCTCGCCGCTCGACGCGCGCGGCTTCGTCGGCTCGGTGTGGCACCGCATCGCACCGCCCGCGCCGACACGCTGAACGCGCCCGCTCGGCACGGTACGACCGGGGCAGCGGCCCGGCAGGCCGCCGGTCGCGCCGCGTTCGGGTTTTCGGTGTCGCGCCGCGGGTGTAAGCTGCATGGCACGCCGCACGCAGTGGGCGGCTCCGACGCGGGGTGCGCGTCGGATGATGGGGAGCGGGTGGTGGAAGCGGTGGACGGCCGTGACGGAGGTCACGTCGAGCGCGTGGGCGCCACGCGCCGGGTGCGTTGCGCGACGCTGCTCCTGCTGCTCGGCTTCGTCGCCGGGTGCGCGGCGTCGCGTCCGGCGCGCACCGACGACGCGTGCGCGATCTTCGCCGACAAGCCGCGCTGGTACGAGGAAGCGCGCGACGCGTACGCGAAGTGGGGCGTGCCGGTCCCGCTGCAGCTCGCGGTGATCCACCAGGAGTCGGACTTCGTGTCGGACGTCCGCCCGCCGCGCGGCACCTTCCTGTGGATCTTCCCCGGCGCGCGTCCGTCGAGCGCGTACGGCTACGGCCAGGTACTCGACGCGACGTGGGACGACTACCGGAAGGCCGCCGGCGGCACGTTCGCCGACCGCGACGACTTCGGCGACGTGGTCGACTTCATCGGCTGGTACGGCTCGCTCGGCGAGCGGCGCTTCGGCATCCCCAAGACCGATCCGTACGCCTTCTACCTCTCCTACCACGAGGGCCACACCGGCTACCGGCGCGGCTCGTACAAGAAGAAGCGCCAGCTGCAGGCGATCGCGACCGAGGTCGCGCGTCGCGCCCGACGCTACGAGCGTCAGCTCGACGCGTGCGGGGAGCCGTCGTGAGGCGCGAAGCCGAGCGGGTCCTGGCGGTAGAACGAAGCTAGCTCCTCGTAGAGCTCGGGGTGCTTCTTGCGTAGCGACGCCGGGCGCTCGAAGAAGGCCTCGGTGATCACGGCGAAGAACTCCGCCGGGTTGGTCGCGCCGTAGGCATCGATGTCGGTTCGACGGCCCCGCTCGGCCGCCTCGCGCAGCGCCGTGAACTCCGCGCCGAGGATGCGCGCCCAGGCGACGTACCGGCTGCGGTGTTCGAGGATCGGCGCCCCGTTCGACGTGCCGTCTTCCTGGTCGAGCTGGTGCGCGAACTCGTGCAGGACGACGTTGTGCCCGTCGTTCGCGTCGCTCGCGCCGGCCCGCACCGCGTCCCACGCCAGCACCACGATGTCCTCGACCCACGACTCGCCGAGCCGCCCGGACGGCCCCTCGTCGACGATGCCGCCCGGCAGACGCTCACGCCCCTGGGCGACGTACGGGTGCGGGTAGACCAGGATCGAGACCAGGCGCGGGTAGTAGTGCGGCTCGCGGTGGAGCAGGAGAAGGCACGCCTGCGCGGCGATGGTCAGACGGATCTCGTCGGTGACCTCGAGCCCGCCGCAGCCCTCGAACTTCTTCTCGTCGAGAAACACCTGGACGTGCTCGAGCAGCTCTGCCTGATCCTCGGCAGAGAGCCGCCGGAACAGCGGGAAGCGGCGCTCGACCACCGCGCGCCACTCCGGCGGGAACGGTGCGGCACGGAGCTTCCGTCGCCGGCGCTCACGCAGGCCGAACGTGCGACACTCCGCGGCTGGTCGAGCACGTGAACATCGCGCACGATGATCCCCGACCGGACCCGACGCGGCAAGCACTCTGCCGAGACGCGAAGAGCCCACCGCCCCGGACGGGACGGTGGGCTCTTCGGGCTTCGGGCTCTTCGTCTTCGGGCTCTTCGATGGATGGGCGCGCGCCGGAGGGCGCGTCGTCGCAGGTCACTGCTGAGGGATGGCCGAGCTCAGCACGAGGGCGTTGAACAGCAGGACCCACTCCTCGTGCTCGGCGTAGCCATTGATCTCCTCCTGCGTGCAACGGAAGGGAAGATCCGGGTTCTCCCACACCTCGACCTGCTCACCCGAGATGTAGACGTGACGGGAATTCAGCTGCGGTTCCATGCTCGCTCCTCGACCCGTGGGTCTTCGTCGCTGAGCTCAGGCGACCGCAGCGCGCAGCGTCGTGGGCAGCGCGCGGAGGTCGAACCGAGCACCGCGTGGCCTCCCCACGAGCTGGACTCGGCCGGTGTTCACCATGTGGACGACGGTGGCGAGAATCTCGGCGTCGGACTTTGCGAACTCGGAGACGGCGTCGACCAGATCCTGCATCGTGACTCGGGGGGCCATGTGGTTCTCCTTTCGAGCGTGGCCCTTTAGCAAGCACGGTGCCAGAACCTCGACACGACCGACGAGCTCGTCCAACGTGCAGTTTTTTCTGGAGATTCGAACCGATTGCCGAGCGGTGAGCAGATTCGACCGTCCTGAATGACGACCGCCGACGACAGACGTCCTGACAAAGCGCTTACTTTTGGACAACGTCCTGCGACATCGGTCAGCAACCCTCGACGCCAGGGGCCCGATCACGCAAACTCCGGCGGCATGTCGCAGGCCAAACCCGGAGCAGGGGGCCAATCCGCCTCCTCTCTCCCCCGATCGCTGCGGGACGCGCTGCGCCGCGTGGTCGGAAAGGGGGCGGTCGTCGATCGCCCCGAGTCGCTGCTGGTCTACGAATGCGACGGCTACACCCTGGAGCGCGGCGCCCCGGAGCTGGTGGTCCTGCCAGGCTCGACCGCGGAGACCGCGGCCGTGGTGCGGATCCTCGCCCAGGCTCGAGTGGCGTTCGTCCCGCGCGGCGCCGGCACCGGCCTCTCCGGTGGCACGCTGCCGATCGCGGCACCGGTCATGGTTTGCACGAGCCGGATGCAGGCGATCGAGTCGATCGACGTCCGCAACCGCCGCGTCGTGGCCGAGGCCGGCGTCGTGAACCTCTGGATCACCCGGCGCGTGCAGCACGAGGGCCTGCACTACGCGCCCGACCCGTCGAGCCAGACCGCCTGCACGATCGGCGGCAACGTCGCCGAGAACTCGGGCGGCCCGCACACGCTCAAGTACGGCGTCACGACGAACCACGTGCTCGGCGTCGAGCTGGTGCTGCCCGACGGCGAGGTGGTGGAGCTCGGCGGCGCGGTCGAGGAGCGGCCCGGCTACGACCTCACCGGCCTCGTCGTCGGCTCGGAGGGCACGTTCGGGATCGTCACGCGTGCGACGTTGCGCTTGACGCGAACCCCGGAGGCGTACCGCACCTTCCTCGCCGTCTTCGACTCGGTGGACGCGGCGAGCGAGGCGGTGTCGGGGATCGTCGCGTCGGGGGTCGTGCCGGCGGCGCTCGAGATGATGGACGGGCTCATCCTGCGCGCGGTCGAGTCGGCGTTCCACGCCGGGCTGCCGGTCGACGCGGGCGCCGTGCTGCTGGTCGAGCTCGACGGCGCCGCCGCCGGGCTCGAGCCGCTCGCGGCGCGCGTGATCGACGTCTGCACGCGGCATGGCGCGCGCGAGGTGCGCGTCGCCGCCGACGACGCCGAGCGCGCGCTCCTCTGGAAGGCACGCAAGCGCGCGTTCGGTGCGGTCGGTCGGCTCGCGCCGAACTACTGCACGCAGGACGGCGTCGTGCCGCGCACGCGCGTCCCGGACATCGTGCGCGCCATCGCCGCAACCGCCGAGCGCCACCGCCTGCGCATCGGCAACGTCTTCCACGCCGGCGACGGCAACATTCACCCGATCATCCTGTTCGACGAGCGCGACCAGGACGAGGTGCGCCGCGTGCTCGAGGCGGGACGCGAGATCCTGGAAGCGTGCGTCGCGCTCGGCGGCAGCGTCACCGGCGAGCACGGCATCGGGGTCGAGAAGATCGCGCAGATGCCGCTGCTCTTCTCGCCCGAGGATCTGCTGGCGATGACGCGCGTGCGCGCCGTGTTCGACCCCGAGGGCCGCGCCAACCCGCACAAGATCTTCCCCGACGCGAAGGTCTGCGTGGAGACGCGCGCGCCGCGACGTCAGGCCGCGATGTGAGCACCGTCGAGGACGAGCCGGGAGCGCCGCCGCGCGAGGATGCCACGCGGCTCTGCACCGGGACCGCGGCGGACGCCGTCGACGGAGTCGTGCCGGCGCACGTCGCGCGTCCGGACAGCGTCGGCGAGGTGCAGCGCGTGGTCCGCGCGGCCGCGGACGCGGGACACGCGCTGATCGCCGCCGGGCTGGGCCGCCACATCGCGCTCGGCGAGGTGCCCGCACGGCTCGACCTTCTCGTGCGGCTCGACCGCCTGGATCGGATCCGCGAGCACGAGGCCGCCGACATGACGATCACGGTCGAGGCGGGCTGCCCGCTCGAGACCCTCGAGCGCGTGCTCGCGGGGGCCCAGCAGTGGCTGCCGCTCGACCCGCCGGATCCGGCTGCGACCACGGTCGGCGGCCTGATCGCCGCCAACCTCTCCGGACCGCTCCGCACCTCGCAGGGCACGGTGCGCGACCTGCTGCTCGGGCTGCGCTGGATCTCCGCCGAGGGGGACCTCGTGTCGGCCGGCGGCCGCGTGGTGAAGAACGTGGCCGGCTACGATCTGGCGAAGGCGCACGTCGGGGCGTACGGCACGCTCGGCGTGCTGATCGATGCGACGTTCAAGGTGCGGCCGCGACCACCGCACGAGCGCGCGCTGCTCCTCGCGTGCGACGAGGTGCGCGCGGCCGTCGAGCTCGCGCTCGACGCACGCGACGCCGTCGAGCCGGGCTGGCTCGAGGTGGTGTCGCCGGGCCTGCTACCGGGCAGCGACGCGAGCCCAGGGCTGGTGGTCGGCTGGCTCGGGCTGCCGGAGGAGGTGGCGGACGCCGAGCGCCGCGTGCGCGCGCTGGTCGCCGGACGCGCGGCGACGCGGTCTCTCGCGACGCTCGACGACGAGGCGGCCGCGGCGCTGCGCAGTCGCCTCGCGGACGTCGCGCTCGGACCCGGTGCCGCGACGCTGCGCGCGGCGGTTCTCCCCGGCGCGCTCGGGATGCTGCTCGCGGACGTCGCGCGTCTCGCCGCGACGTTCGGCGAGACCCCGGTCTACGCCGCCCACGCCGCGAGCGGCATCGCGCGCATCGTCGTGCGCGAAGCGTCGAACGTCCCCACCGTCGTCGCAGCCCTTCGCCCCGGGCTCGCGGCCGCCGGCGGATCCGTGGTGGTCGAGCGTGCCGCGCCCGACGTCAAGCGCGCGCTCGGCCCGCTCGGCGGCGTGTTCGGCGATCCCGGCCAGGGCCGCGCCCTCATGCGACGCCTCAAGGACGCCTTCGACCCGCACCGGACGCTCGCCCCGGGTCGCTTCGTCGCGGGGATCTGAGCGATGCGCTTCGTCGAGACCGACAAGCTCCTGTCCTGCGTCCACTGCGGGCTCTGCCTGTCGGCGTGCCCGACCTACGTCGAGCTCGGCACCGAGGCCGACTCGCCACGCGGCCGCATCCTGCTGATGCGCGCGCTCGAGGAGGGGCGGCTCGAGCCGACGCCCGAGGTGACGCGCCACCTCGATACCTGCCTCGGCTGCCGCGCCTGCGAGACGGCCTGCCCGTCGGGCGTTCCCTACGGCTCGCTGATCGAGGCGGCGCGGCCGTACGTCGAGGCGCGCCGCGGCGGTGCAGCGCGCCTCGCGCGGCGCACGCTCGACGCCGTGCTCACACGCCCCGGACTGCGACGGGTCGCGCTCGCACCGCTGCGCGCGGTCGCCGGCACGCGCGTCGCGCGGAGCCTCGCACGACGCGTCCCCGGCGCGTGGACGGCGTACGCGGCGGCGCTACCGCCGTCGCGTACGGCCGCGCCGCTGCCGCCGATCGTCGAGCCCGACGGCCCCCTGCGTGGCACCGCGCTGCTGCTCACCGGCTGCGTCGCGGACGCGCTGTTCGCACACACCAACGCGGCGATCGCACGACTCCTGGCGCGTGCCGGCCTGCGCGTCCTCGTCCCACGGGCGCAGGGGTGCTGCGGCGCGCTGTCGTTGCACCTCGGACAGCAGGAGCGAGCCCGCTCGCTCGCACGCGACGTCGTGGCGCTCGACGCGCGCACGCGTCCGGACTGGGTCGTCTCGACCGCCGCGGGATGCGGCGCGCTGCTGCGCGACTACGCACACCTGCTCGACGGTGACGCGGGCGCGACCGACCTCGCGACGCGCGCGCGCGACCCGCTCTCGCTGCTCGCCGAGCTCGGGCTGCCGCCCGCGCGCGATGCGCTGCCGCGGACGGTCGCGGTGCACGACCCCTGCCATCTCGCGCACGCACAGGGCATCCGCGCCGAGGTACGCGCGCTGCTGCGCGACGTTCCCGGCGTTCGCCTGGTCGACCTCGAAGAGTCGGACTGGTGCTGCGGCAGCGCGGGCACCTACAACCTGACCGAGCCCGCGCTCGCGGCACGTCTGCTCGCGCGCAAGCTCGAGCATGTCGCGCGCAGCGGCGCCGAGATCCTCGCGGCCGCGAACCCCGGGTGCCTGCTGCAGATCCGCGCCGGAGCGATCGCCCGGGGGCTGCCCGTGCGGGTCGAGCACCCGGCGGACCTGCTCGCCGCAGCACACGGGATCCTGGTCTGACGCGCATCGGCTTCACGGACCACGGAGCGACGAGGACGCGCCCGGCGGTTCCGTCGCTCGGGTCTGGCGTCAGCCGGACCGCGCCGGCAAGATCCCCGGGCATGTGGGTTACGCAGCGCCGGCACGCAGGGATCGCGGGGGTCGCGGCTCTCGCCGCGCTCGTCGCGAGCGTGGCGATGGCGCGCGCCGGGGGAGCGCCGGTCTCCACGGCCGATCGCACCGCGATCCGGCGCGTGATCGGGGAGCAGCTCGAGGCGTTCAAGCGCCACGACGCGAAGGCGGCCTTCTCGCACGCGGCGCCCGCGATCCAGGAGCTCTTCGGCAACCCCGAGACGTTCATGGTGATGGTGCAGCGCGAGTACCCGGCGATCTACCGGCCGCGCAGCTTCACCTTCGGCGAGCTCGAGGTGGTCGCGGGAGAGCTGACCCAGCAGGTCACGGTGGTCGGCGAGAACGGCGACGCCGCCGCCGCGTTCTACCTGATGGCCCGTCAGGGCGACGGCACGTGGCGCGTGCTCGGCTGCATCCTGGTGCCGATCGAGCGCAACACGATCTGATCGCAGCGCGCGAAGTGCCCCTGCCGGGCCCGCAGCTCGCTCAGCGTCGCTTGAAGAAAGCGTCGAGCACGGGACGGAGCGCGAGCGACTCGGCGCTCTCGTCGCACGCCGGAACGGCGCGCAGCCAATCGACCCAGTGGGCCGGCAGACGGTGCTCGAGCGCGCCCTCGATGACCAGCCCCATGTAGCGCGTCGACGGGCGCAGCGACGCGTCGCGGTGCTCGGAGGTCAGCGAGAACGCCGCCGCGGGCGAGTCCGGGATCGCCTCGAGCGGCTCGACCCGCAGCTCGACGCGCCGGTAGTTGTTCAGGGTGACCCCCTCGGTGAGCTCCACGTGCGCGTGGTCCACCGCGCTCATCGCGAAGGCGACGCCGAGCACCTCGGCGTCGGGTTCGGGGACGATGTTCGCCACCGAGCTGTCCGCCGACAGCAGGCGCGGCTTGTCGAACACCAGGCGCCACCCCCGTGCGCGCACGGGAACGGCGCGCTGGAAATCGATGCCCCGCCTGCCGCGCAGCGTCGCGCTCTGCAAGTTCGAGCCGTAGGCGAAGTACCAGACCACGCTCACATCGGGGTCGTCGTCCCTCCGCGATGCGAAGTCAACGGCGATCCGGATCCGAGGGCGGGCGCGGGCGGGGACCGGGCACGGCGCGCGGTGCGGGAAGCGGCGCGCTCTCGACAGCCGGGCTCCCGCGGTCGATGATCGCGTCGGGGTCGATGAAGCTCGCGCGCAAGCTGATCCTCGCGTTGGTGGTCGGCATCTTCGTCGTGATGTCGATCAACGCGTATCTCCGCCTGCGCAACCAGGAGGAGTTCTTCCGGACCGAGTCGGAGCGCGACCTGCGCACCGCCGCGCGCGCGCTCGCGTCGGGCATCGAGACGGTCTGGCGCCTCGACGGCGAGGAGCGCGCCCGGCGCTTCGTCGAAGAGGTCAATCTGCTCCGCGAGGAGATCGACCTGCGCTGGGTCTGGGCCGATTCGCCGGCCGTCGGCGAGCTCGCACCGTGGCTCTCTCCGGAGCAAGCCGCCGCCATCGCGAACGGTGTGCCGATCGTCCTGGTTCGCGAGACCGACCATGGCACCCGGCGCTACCTCTACTGGCCGCTGCCGCACGCAGGCGCGCGCCCTGCGGCGCTCGAGGTGTCGGAATCGCTCGAGCGCGAGCAGGGCTTCATGCGCGCGAGCCAGCTCACCTCGCTCGTGACGACGCTCGGGGTGGCGATCGTCTGCAGCCTCGTCGCGGCCGCGATCGGCGTGTTCTTCGTCGGGCGGCCGATCGGACTCCTGAACGAGAAGGCGCGCCGCGTCGGCGCCGGCGACCTGTCGGGACCGCTGGTGGTCGCGCAGCGCGACGAGGTAGGCGAGCTGGCGATCGAGATCAACGCGATGTGCGACCGGCTCGCGGCGACGCAGGAGCGCGCCGTGCGCGAGACCGAAGCACGCATCCAGGCGATCGAGCAGCTGCGTCACGTCGACCGCCTGCGGACGGTGGGACAGCTCGCCTCGGGAGTCGCGCACGAGCTCGGCACGCCGCTCAACGTCGTCTCCGGACACGCGGGCATGATCCGCGGCGGCGACCTGTCGACGTCGGAGGCCACCGCGAGCGCCGAGGTCATCGTGGAGCAGACTCGTCGTATGACGACGATCATCCGTCAGCTGCTCGACTTCTCGCGTCGTGCCGGCCCGCGCCTCGCCGCGACCGATCTCGGCGCGGTGGCGGCGAGCACCCTCGACATGCTGGCGCCGCTCGCCGACAAGCGCGGCGTCGCGCTGCACCTCGCGACGACGAGCGACGGAACGGTCGCAGACGCCGACGCGAACCAGATGCAGCAGGCGATCACCAACCTCGTCGTGAACGCGATCCAGGCAACCCCGGACGGCGGCACCGTCGCGGTGGAGATCGAGCGTCGTCCTGCGACGCCACCGCACGGCATCGGCGGCGGCGCGGGGGAGTTCGTGACGGTGTGCGTGCGCGACGCCGGTCCCGGCATCCCGACCGACGACCTGTCGCGGGTCTTCGAGCCGTTCTTCACCACCAAGGAGGTCGGCGAAGGCACCGGTCTCGGGCTCGCGGTCGCGTACGGCATCGTGCGCGAGCACGGCGGCTGGATCGAGGTCGCGAGCGAGGTCGGATCCGGCAGCCGCTTCACGATCGTCCTGCCACCGTCCGGACGGCGTCCGGAGGTCGCGGGGCAGGCGGTCGCGTGAGGTCTCGTCCACCGCGTCGAGAGGACGCCTTCACGTCGAGCCGCAGCCGCATCACGCGCCGGCGTCACCGCGATCGACGATACTGATCGGCGCCCGCTGCGGGGCGTTTCGCCACGGTATCCGTGCACGATCGCGCCCCCGTGCAGATCGGACGGAAGCGAACTCTTTCGTTGGCGCGAGCGATCCGCTAGCAAGCCGTGCGGTGCGCGATCCGACCAGACTCGCGGTGGTGGCGATCGCGGCGGTCGCCGCGGCCCTCGCGCTTCTGCCCGGGCTCGGCGCGACGCCGCTGGTCGACTGGGACGAGAGCATCTACGCCGCGGTCGGCCGAGCGGTGCTCGACGGCAGTGCCTGGCAGCTCGAGTGGAACGGCGACGCGTACCACCGCAAGCCGCCGCTCCTGTTCTGGGCCATCGCCGGATCGTACGAGCTGCTCGGGGTGAGCGAGCTGTCGACGCGGTTGCCGTCTGCTCTGGCCGGCGTGGCGACGGTCGCGGTGGTCGCGGCGGCCGTCTCGCAGCGCGCTGGCGCGCTGCCCGCGCTGCTGTGCACGGCCTTCCTGCTCGGATCGACGCTCTTTCTCGAGCGCGGCGGTCGGCGCGCCTGCACGGACGCGCTGGTGATCCTCTTCTCCACCGTCGCGCTGTGGCAGGCGACGGCCGGGCCACCGACGCGCCGTCGTGCCGTCGTCGCCGGCATCGCCGTCGGGCTGGCCATCCTCTCGAAGGGAGTCCTGGGGCTCCTCGCACCGGCGGCGCTGCTGCTGTCCGCTCCGCTCGACCGGGGGCGCTGGCGACTCGTTGCCGGGATGTCCGGTGTCGCCACCCTGGTCGCGCTGCCGTGGTACGCGACGCAGCTCTGGCTGCGCGGCGGCGATTTCGTCGCCTCGCACGTCGGCTTCGAGCTGGTGGAGCGCGCGCTGCGACCGATCCACGGCAGCGGTGCGCCGTGGAGCTACCCTCTCGAGATGCTGTGGCAGAACGGCGGCGTCTGGGTCGCGGTGGTGCCGCTCGTGGTGCTGCTGCGTGGCGTGACCGAGCCCGCGACGTGGCGCGCGACGCTTCCTTGGACGTGCGCGGCGGCGCTGGTGCTGGCGGCGGCGATGAGCATGCAGACCAAGCTACCCTGGTACCCGCTGCCCGCGCTGCCGATGCTCGCCGTCGCGGCGGGGATGTCGCTCGCCGGCACGCGACGCTCGCTCTTCAGCCGGCCGGGCGTCGGCGTCGCGCGCTTCGCGTCGGTCGCGCTGCTCGTCTGCGCGGCTGCCAACTCCGTCGTGCTCAGCACGCAGGCACGGCGCGCCGTGCTCGACGACGAGCTGCAGTTCGAGCCGTTCCGCACCCTCGGGAGCCAGATCGCGGCGGCTCTCGGCGACGAGCCGTTCATCGGCGCGACTCAGGAGAACCCGACCCTCGTGTTCTACGGCGGACGGCCGATCCGGGTGTATCCTCCCGACGAGCTGAACCGATTGCTGCTCGACCCCGTCGCGCTGCCGCGCGCCGCCCTGATCCGCGAGGTCGACGCGTCCGCCTTCCTGGATCTCGGCGCGGAGGAGATCGCGCGCTTCGGCGACCGCGTCCTGGTCCGCTACGCGCCGCTCGAGGGCTGAGCTCCGGAAGGTCCGCTTCGCGAGCGCCCGAGGCTCGCATGAGCGAAACGCGAGCGTTAAACGACTCGCATGGCCAACGACCCCGCGTCGCATTCGCTGTTCGATACCCTCCAGACCTTTTCCGCCGGTTCGAAGAAGGCGCGCTACTACTCGCTGCCGCAGCTCGAGAAGGCGGGGCTGGGCGCGATCTCGCGCCTGCCGGTCAGCATCCGCATCGTCCTCGAGTCGGTGCTGCGCAACTTCGACGGCAAGAAGATCAGCGAAGCCGACGTCCGCGCCCTCGCCGGCTGGAAGCCCAACGCCGAGCGCACGGAGGAGATCCCGTTCGTCGTCGCGCGCATCCTGCTGCAGGACTTCACCGGCGTCCCGCTCTTGGTCGACCTCGCGGCGATGCGCTCGACGGTCGCGAAGCTCGGCAAGAATCCGAAGATCGTCGAGCCGCTCGTGCCCGTCGATCTGGTCGTCGACCACTCGGTGCAGGTCGACTTCGCCGGCATCCCGTCGGCGCTCGAGAAGAACATGCGGATGGAGTTCGAGCGCAACGCGCAGCGCTACGAGTTCCTGAAGTGGGGCATGCAGGCGTTCGACACCTTCAAGGTGATCCCGCCGGGCATCGGCATCTGCCACCAGGTGAACCTCGAGTACCTCGCGAAGGGCGTGCTCGAGCGTGACGGCGTCTGCTTCCCCGACACGCTGGTCGGCACCGACTCGCACACCACGATGGTGAACGGCCTCGGCATCGTCGCGTGGGGCGTCGGCGGCATCGAGGCGGAGGCCGGCATGCTCGGCCAGCCGGTTTATTTCTTGACGCCCGACGTGGTCGGCGTGCACCTCACCGGCTCGCTGAAGCCCGGCGTCACCGCGACCGACCTCGTGCTGCGCATCACCGAGATGCTCCGTCAAGCGAAGGTCGTCGGCAAGTTCGTCGAGTACCACGGCGAGGGTGCGGCGACGCTCGCCGTCACCGACCGTGCGACGATCGCCAACATGTCGCCCGAGTACGGCGCGACGATGGGCTTCTTCCCGGTCGACGAGCAGACCTGCACGTACCTGACGGCGACCGGCCGCAGCGCGGAGCAGGTGGACCTGGTCCGCGCGTACTTCCAGGCGCAGGGCATGTTCGGCATCCCGAAGAGGGGCGAGTGCGACTACAGCCAGGTGCTGGAGCTCGACCTCGGCGACGTTACGCCCGCCGTCGCCGGCCCGAAGCGGCCACAGGACCGCATCGAGCTGCCGGCGCTGAAGACGAAGTTCCAGAGCCTGCTGACCGCGCCGGTGAGCGCGAACGGCTACGGTCGCGCCGACGCGTCCGCGCGCAGCTGCTCGGTCGCGGTGATGGGCCGCGGAGACCGTCCGCTCGCGAGCGGCGGCGGCGCGCAGGCGCCCGAGAGCGCGCCGGACGGCAACGACGGCGTCTCGAGCGACAAGAACACGAGCCTCGAGACCGAGCTCGAGATGATGAACAATCGCCCCACCCCCAACCGCGTCGACGAGGCCGAGGCGGTGCGCGCGCCGGCGATGGTGCAGATCTGCGACGGCGACGTCGTGATCGCGGCGATCACCTCGTGCACCAACACCTCGAACCCGAGCGTCATGCTGGCCGCGGGCCTGGTCGCGAAGAAGGCGGTGGAGCGCGGCCTCCAGGTGAAGCCCTCGGTCAAGGCGTCGCTCGCGCCGGGCTCGCGCGTGGTCAGCGACTACCTCGCAAAGACCGGCCTCCAGAAGGACCTCGACGCGCTCGGCTTCAACCTGGTCGGCTACGGCTGCACCACCTGCATCGGCAACTCCGGGCCGCTCGACCCGGCGCTCGAGGACGCGGTGGTCAAGAACGACATCGTCGTCGCCAGCGTGCTGTCGGGCAACCGGAACTTCGAGGCACGCGTCCACCAGAGCGTCAAGGCCAACTTCCTGATGAGCCCGCCGCTGGTGGTCGCGTTCGCGCTCGCCGGACGCGTGGACGTGGACCTCTCGAAGGAGCCGATCGGCAAGGGCCGCGACGGTACGGACGTCTACCTGCGCGACCTCTGGCCGACCAGCGCGGAGATCCAGCAGTGCCTGCACGCCGCGACCGATCCGGCGACGTATCGCAGGCTGTACGCCGACTTCGAGTCGCAGAACCCGCTCTGGGAGCAGGTCCCGAGCAAGGTGGGCGTCGCATACGACTGGGACCGCGCCTCGACCTACATCCAGGAGCCGCCCTTCTTCACCGACTTCGGGCTCTCGCCGGGGCGCTTCGAGGACGTGCGCGGCGCGCGCCCGCTCGCGATCTTCGGCGACTCCGTCACCACCGACCACATCAGCCCGGCGGGCGCGATCAAGAAGACCTCGCCGGCGGGCGTCTACCTGCAGGAGAACGGGGTCACGGTCGCCGACTTCAACAGCTACGGCGCGCGGCGCGGCAACGACCGCGTGATGACGCGCGGCACGTTCGCCAACGTGCGCATCAAGAACCTGATGGTGCCGGGGGTCGAGGGCGGCGTCACCGTGCACCGCCCGGGCGGCGAGCAGCTCAGCATCTACGACGCGGCGATGCGCTACCAGGCGGAGAAGGTGCCGCTGATCGTGTTCGCCGGGCAGGAGTACGGCACCGGCAGCTCGCGCGACTGGGCGGCGAAGGGCACGCGCCTGCTCGGCGTCAAGGTGGTGGTCGCCGAGAGCTTCGAGCGCATCCACCGCTCGAACCTGGTCGGCATGGGCGTCCTGCCGTGCCAGTTCAAGGACGGCACGAGCGCCGCCACGCTCGGCCTCGACGGGACCGAGACCTACGACCTGCTCGGCCTCGAGCAGCCCGGCTTCAAGCCGCGCCAGGACGTCACGCTGGTGATCCACCGCGCGAACGGCCGCAGCGAGGAGGTGCGGCTGACGGCGCGCATCGATACGCCGATCGAGATCGAGTACTACCAGCACGGCGGCATCCTGCCCTACGTGCTGCGCCAGCTCGTCGCAGCCGCGTAGGCCGGCCGCAGGCGCGGAGCTGGCGAACGGCGGCCGTCCCGACGCGGCCGCAGTTCGGACGTTGAACGCACCCCGGTCGCTGCGGTAGTCGGGCTGCCGTGCGCGCAGCGACCCGCTTCCTCGCCCTGGCGGGCGGTGACGACGCCGGGCTCGCGCACGCCAAGCTCGATGCGCTGCGCCGCTTCGTGCTGCTCTTCGGCGCGGCGCGCAGCTGGCTCTGGCTCGCGTTCGCGCGCGACCTCGACCCGACCTCGCTCGGCGTCTCGGCAGCTGCCCTCAGCGCCTGCGCGGCACTCGCCTGGTGGCCGCGCACGGCGACGCTCGCACCACGCCTCGCCCTGCTTCCGCTGCTGCTGCAGCTCGCCTGGACGTTGCCGCTCACCAACAACCACTTCTTCCTCGAGCTGGTGTGCGTCGTGCTGCTCGCGCTGGTGTCGCGCGACGGCGAGGAGGAGCAGATTGCACTCGACGCGATCCGCTGGGTGACGGTGCTGGTCCTCGTGCACACGGGCCTGCAGAAGATGCTGCACGGGCTCTACTTCCAGGGCGAGTTCCTCGCCTTCATGATCGCGCGCGCCGAGCGCTTCGCCGACGTCTTTCGCTGGCTCGTGCCGGCGGACGAGCTCGCACGTCTCGCGGGCCTGGCCGCGGAGCCCCGCGCTGGCGCAGGACCGTTCCGCGTCGCGTCCGTGCCGTTCGTGGTCGCCGCCAACCTCGTGTGGCTGCTCGAGATCGCGCTCGGCGCGCTGCTGGTGCCGCGCCGCACGCGCACCCCGTCCGCCGCGGCCGCGCTGGTGTTCGTCCTCGCGATCCAGCTCGGCGCCCGCGAGCTCGGCTTCGCGCTGCTGTTCGCGAGCCTGCTCGTCACCTTCCTGCCGCGGGCGGTGGGCGCTTCGCTCCTGCTGCCCGGCGCACTGCTGCTCGGGTGGGCCGTCGGTGCCGCGTTCGGCGTCCTGCCGGGACGCGCGCTGATCGAGGCGATCAACCTGTGAGCGCGACAGTCCCCTCCCGGAAGCCCGCGGTCGCGACCGCGATCGTCCTGCTCGTGGCCCTCTGGCCGCTCGGGCATCGCGGGCTCGTGGCGTTCGCCGGGATCAATCCGTGGAAGCTCGCGGGCTTCGCCATGTACGCAGCCCCCGCGCCGCCGCTCGGGATCGCGCTGTACGGGCTGCGCGACGGACGGCTCGCCAGGGTCGATCCGACCGGACTTCCGGCACACGTCCGGGCCGCCCTGCGCCGCTTCGAGATCGAGCGACACGCGCTGGGCGAGCTGCTCCGGCCAGACGCCGTCGCGCGCGACGTGCTCGCTTCCCTGCCGCAGGTGAGCCAGCTCTCGATCGTCGTCCAGAAGACGACGCTCGATCCCCGTGACGCCCGCCTCGCGGTGGAGCGCATGCAGTACTCCTACGACCGAGACGGCCCGCGCGCGACGCGCCGGATGCCGTCCGCGACCACGCGCGAGGACGGCGCACCGTAGAATCGCGACCTGCGCGCTGGACGGCGCCGGGCGCTCGGGCGCGCCGGCTCAGATCCGCACGTCGACCACGAGGCCGAAGTGGTCGCTCGGGTACACGCCTTCGCGTGGCTCGGTCATCGCGAGGCGCGCCGATTCGATCACGCCGCGCCCCATCGCGTCGGGCGAGCCGACGAGCACGTAGTCGATCCGCCGGCTCGGCTCGAAGCACGGCGCCGCGAACGGGTTCGCGTTGTCCCAGGTGTGCCCGGGCCCGCCGTCGCCCGCGAGCCGCCACGCGTCCTGGAAGTACGTGCTCGCACCGGCGAGCGACTGGAGGCCGCAGAGATAACGGATCTCGGCCGCGTCGGGCTCGGCGTTCAGGTCTCCGGTCGCGACCGGCGGCAGGTCGGTGTCCGTCGCCCATTGCCGGATCAGCCCGGCGAACGCGATTGCTTGACGCTCGCGGACGAAGCCGTGGTGCATCTTCCAGTTGAAGTGCGTGGTCAGGAAGGCGAGGCGTCCGGCCGGCGTGGCCAGGCGCGTCGCGACGGCGCTGCGGCGCTCGCCGCTCTCGACGCCGGGCAGCGCGATCACGGCGCTGCGCTCGATCGGCCAGCGGCTCGCGACCAGGTTGCCGAACGCGTCGCCCTCGTCGTCGTGCGCGAGCGGTCCACCCTTCTCGCCCCAGCGGAACGCGGCGCCGAACGCCGTCTCGTAGCCGAGGCCAGCGAGCAGGTCGGCACCCATGTCGAAGCCGTCGCGCCGGACGATCACCTCCTGGAGGCCGATCACGTCGGGCGCGAGACGCTCGATGCCCTCGCGGATCAGTGCCGCCCGCTCGTCGTACGGCGGTGAGATGTTCCAGCAGTTGAGCGTCAGGACGCGCATGTCGCTCATGGCGGCGGGGCGAGGCGTGGAGGAACGGTCACGCCGCGACTCCTATCCCCGCCCCGCGCGACCTGTCCAACCGCTCGCGCGGGAAGGGAAGACCCGTCGCTTCGTGCGGCACACGACGTTCGCGGAAGGCCTGCCTCGGCGCTAGCCGAGCGACAGATCGAGGGTGCTCACCTTGCCGAAGCGCGCGGCGACGTCCGGCCAGTTCACCACCTTCCAGAACGACTCGACCCACCTCGCCTTCTCGTTCTTGAACTGCAGGTAGTAGGCGTGCTCCCACATGTCGATCACCAGGATCGGCACGGTGCCGTTGCCGATGTTGCCCTGGTGGTCGTAGACCTGCTCGACCACGAGCCGCTTCGCGAGCGGCTCCCACGCGAGGGTGCCCCAACCCGAGCCCTGCGCGTTGAGACAGGCCTCGGTGAGCTGGCCCTTCATCCCGGGAAAGCCGCCGAACGCATCGTCGATCGCCGCGCGGAGCTCGCCGTCGGGCTCGCCACCCCCCTTGGGGCTCATGTTGCGCCACAGCAGCGAGTGCAGGACGTGGCCGGAGATGTGGAACGCGAGGCTCTTCTGCAGCTGGTTGATCGCCGCGAAGTCGTCCTTCTCGCGTGCCTGGGCGAGCTTCTCGATCGTCGTGTTCGCGCCGCTCACGTATGCGGCGTGATGCTTGTCGTGATGAAGCTCGACCTGCTCGGCCGAGTAATGCGGCTCGAGCGCGCCGTAGTCGTACGGCAGCGCTGGAAGGGTGTACGTGCTCATGGATCCTCCTGCGTCCGCGACGGCGATCGAACCACCGCGCGCATCGTGGGCTATGGCTTCCACGATACGGGGGTCACCCCACGGGGCAAGGTGGGGGACGGCAGAAGATCCGGTGCGCGCACGTCGCGCGCAGGAGCGGAGCCGATCTCAGGCGGCGAACATGCCGACCAGGAACGCGCCGCCGAGCAGCACGGCGCGACCGAAGAGGGAGCCGGTCCCCGAGGTCCAGCGACGTGCGAAGATCGACCAGGTCCGGGTAGCCTTGCGCATGAGCTTCGTCTCCATCCGCCGCACACCTCCCCGCGCCATCCGGCTCGGTCGCGACGTCCGCGGCAGGAGCAAGCCGCGGACCACCGAGAAACGCCCGAACTTCATGGCATTTCTCCACCGGATGGCCCCCGGAGCGCAAGCTCCGGCGTCGAAATTCTGACACTGACGGCAACTTCTCGACGGTCCGACCGTGAAGCGGGCCGGTGAGGGGCGAAGCCGTGCTTCCGGTGTCGCGCGGCTCGTGGCGCCGCTCAGCGGACGCGCCGTGCGCCGTCCGCGGCCCGGCAGACGCGAACGCGAGGCTCCTTGCCATGCGCCTGTCGATGGCGTTCGACGACCCTCGCCTCGAGGGCCGCGACCGCACCGGGCTCCACGAGACTGATCGTCGAGCCGCCGAAGCCACCGCCCATCATGCGGCTGCCGAGCACGCCGGGTTGCGCGAGCGCGATCTCGACCAGGGAGTCGAGCTCGGGGCAGCTCACCGCGAAGTCGTCGCGCAGGCTCTCGTGCGATGCGACCATCAGAGCGCCGAGCCGGACGACGTCGCCCCGCTCGAGCGCCGCCACCGCGTCGGCGACCCGGGCGTTCTCGCGCACGACGTGCCGGCAACGACGGTACACCTCGTCGCCGAGCTCGTCGCGCGACCGCTCGACGTCCGCGAGCGTCGCGTCACGCAGCGCCCGGATCCCGGGCCGGTGCCGTGCGAGGATCCGGACACCCCGCTCGCACTCCTCGCGGCGCCGGTTGTAGGCTCCCGCCGCGAGCGCGTGCTGCACGAGGCTGTCGCAGACGACGATCGCGACGTCGGGCGGCAGCCGCACGGGGGACGCGACGAGCGTTCGGCAGTCGAGGTGCAGCGCGTGATCGGCTCGCCCGTGGGTCGCTGCGAACTGGTCCATGATGCCGCAGCGCGTGCCGACGAAGCGGTTCTCGGCCGCCTGGCAGAGGCGCGCAACCGCGAGCGGGTCGGGGACGACCGCGGCGAGATCGAGCAGCGCCCACGCGACCGCCACCGCGAGGGCCGCCGACGAGCTGAGCCCGGCGCCGATCGGCACCTCGCTCGCCAGCAGCAGCTCGGCGCCGCGCAGGCGTCGTCCCGCACGCTCGAGCTCGATCGCGACCCCGCGCACGTGGTCGCTCCAGTCGTGCACCGGCGACGGGTCGGGCTCGTCGAGCGAGAAGGTCGCCGCGCGACCGAGGTCTGCGGCGTGCACGACGAGCGTCCGATCGTCGCGCGCGCGCGCCGCGACCCAGGCCGACAGGTCGATCGCAGCGGGCAGCACGAATCCGTCGTTGTAATCGGTGTGCTCGCCGATCAGGTTGACGCGTCCGGGCGCGCGGTAGAGGCGCGGCGTCGCGCCGAAGCGCTCCCGGAAGAGTCGCTCCAGCGAGGCGGGGCGCACCGCTGGCGAGATCGACGGCATCGCGCGCGCTCGTCCTCGATCGCCCTTCAGTCGACCTCGAGGATCAGCTCGATCTCGACCGCGATGTCGAACGGCAGCTCCGCCATGCCGACCGCGGAGCGCGTGTGGCGTCCCGCGTCGCCGAACACGGCGACCAGCAGGTCGGAGCAGCCGTCGATCACCGCGGGCGTGCGGTTGAAGCCGGGCGCGCAGTTCACCATGCCGAGGACCTTCACCACCTGACGCACGCGGTCGAGGCTCCCGAGCGCGTCGCGTACGGTCGCGAGCAGCGAGAGCGCGGTGAGGCGTGCGGCGTCCCGTCCCTGCTCGAGCGTCAGCGCCCCGCCGACCTTGCCGACGACGACGCCCGCGGGCCCGATCGGTCCGTGCCCGCCGACGAACAGCAGGTCGCCCGAGCGCTTGCACGACAGGTAGTTCGCGACCGGCTTGCTCGCGGGCGGCAGCTCGATGCCGAGCCCGGCGAGTCGTTCCTCGTGCCCTCGTGACATCGCTGCCTCCTTCTCCTGCCCCGGTGAGGCTCACACGTCCCCGCGCGAGGGACAAGCCGCATGCGACGCCTGCTGCGACGCGCGGCGGACTGCTAGCGTCGTCGCATGACGAGCGCCGGCACCACGTTCCTCCCGGGTGAGCGCTGCCGCGATGCCTCGGGCACCGTCGTCGCCCTCCCGGCGGCTGCGCAGCGCATCGTCTCGCTCGTGCCGAGCGTCACCGAATCGCTGTTCGCGCTCGGGCTCGGCGATCGGGTCGTCGGCGTCACCGACTGGTGCGTCCACCCGGCCGACCTGCCGTCGTCGGTGGCACGCGTGCGCGGCACGAAGAACCCGGACTGCGACGCGATCGTCGGTCTCGCGCCCGACCTGGTGCTCGCGAACCACGAGGAGAACCGCGAGGCCGACGTCCGCCGGCTGCGCGAGCGCGGCGTGACGGTGTGGGTCGACTACCCGCGTACCGTCGTCGAGGCGGTCGAGCACCTGCGCGGACTCGCGCGCCTGGGCGCATCCGACGCCGCCCGCGACGCGATCGTCGCGCCGGTCGAGGCGGCGCTCGTGCGCGCGCAGGGAGCGGAGTCGCGAACGGCGACGCGAGCCTTCGTCGCGGTGTGGAAGGACCCCTGGATGACGCTGGCGCGAGACACGTACGCGCACGACCTGCTGACGGTCGCCGGCATCGCGAACGTGTTCGCGGACGCCGGCGGGCGCTACCCTCGCGTGACGCTCGAGGAGGTGGCGGCGCGCGACCCCGAGCTGATCCTGCTGCCCGACGAGCCCTACCGCTTCACCCGCGACGACGCGGCGGCGCTCGCACAAGGTCCGCTCGCCACCACGCGCGCCGTGCTCGCGGGGCGCGTGCACGTCGTCGATGGAACCTTGCCGTTCTGGCACGGACCGCGGATCGCGCGCGCTCTCGACCTGCTGCGCGCGCTCAGCTCGCCGTCACGCTGACCTTGATCGCGCCCGACTGCTTGTCGGCCGCAGCCCGGAACGCGTCGCCGATGCGCTCGAGCGGCAAGCGGTGCGTGATCACCGCGCGGCGCAGCAGCTCGCCGTCGCGCGCCAGCACGTCGAGCGCGATCTCGTAGTCGGCGCGGTCGCGCGCCCGCCCGTAGCCGACGGCGCCGATCAGGCGGATCTCGCGCAGCACCATGAGCCCGGGATGGATCGAGGCCGGGCCCAGAAACACGCCGAGGATCACGACCGTGCCACCGCGGCGCACGAGCGCGAGACCCTGCTCGAGCGTGCCCGGCAGAGCGCCCTTGCCGCTGCCCGCCTCGCCGACGGTCTCCACGACGACGTCGACCGGGTTGGCACGCGCCCAGCCCTTCAAGCCCGCCGCGTCGGCGGGGTCGAAGACGCGGGCCGCACCGAGGGCCTTCGCGGCGGCGTGCTGCGCCGCGTGCTTCGCCGTGACCGCGATCTCGCCCGCGCCGCCGGCACGCGCGGCGATCACGGCCGTCAAGCCGATTGCTCCCGCCCCGAGGACGAGCACGCGCTGGCCCATCGCGAGCTCGGCGAGACGCAGCCCGTGGATCGACACCGCGAGCGGCTCGGTGAGCGCCGCCACCTCGTCGTCGACGCTCGGCGGGATCGGGTAGAGGTGGTGCGGCGCCTGCAGCAGGTAGTCCGCGAAGCCGCCCGCGACCGTGCCGCCGATCATCCGCGTTCGCCGGCAGCGCTGCGGCAGGCCGGAGCGGCACGACGCGCAGCCACCACAGCTCCACAGCCCCTCGAGCGTGACGCGGTCGCCTTCCTTCACGCCGCGCACTCCCGGTCCGAGCGCTGCGACCTCGGCGCTGATCTCGTGCCCCGGGCAGACCTGCGGCGCGGGTTGCAGCCCGTGGTACCAGTGCAGATCCGAGCCGCAGATGCCGCAGCGGCGCACGCGCAGCAGCACCTCGCCGGCGCCCGGCTCGGGGACCGGACGCTCCTCGATCTCCACCACGCCCGCACCACGCGCGGCCGCCGATCGCATCGTCGCCATCGCGCGACTGTCGTCTCGCGACGGCGTGCCGTCAAGCGCGCAGCAGCGCGCGCAGCAACGTGCAGGTCGCGGCGTGGACCCCCGGTACGCCGCTCTCGCGTGGCCCGGCGACGTTCAGCACGGCGACCTCGTTCGCCGCGAGCCAGGCGCGGATGCGCGCCACCTCGGCGACGTCGGGCGCGACCACGAGGTACGGCCGCTCCAGCTCGACCGCGACCTGCTCGGTGTACGCCGTGCCGCCGGACAGCGGACGGCGGGCGACGATCAGCGTCGCGTCGGAGTCGCGCACGTTCCACGCCGTCCGGCGGGCGTAGCGCGCGCTGCGCGTCTCGCGCAGCGGGTATCGCTCCGGGATCGGACCGTCCTCGGCGAGGCGTCCCTTCGGACACCAGCCGCCACACGGGATGCCGAGCTCGAGTGCGACGTCGAGCGCCGCGCGGTCGACGCCGGTCTGGCCGCCCGAGAGGATCTGCTCGAGACGCGGCGGCCCGCCGCCCGGCGTGCGCGGAGCGTCGCTCAACGCTCGGTGGACAGGATCGCCGTCGCCGACGCCGACAGGATGCCGCCGGTGCCGTGGCAGATCGCGGTCTTCGCGTCCCGCACCTGGCGATCGCCGCACTCGCCGCGCAGCTGCTTGACGGCCTCGACCAGCAGGTACATGCCGTACATGCCGCTGTGGGTGTACGAGAGCCCGCCGCCGTTGGTGTTCATCGGGAAGCTGCCGCCCGGACCGGTCTTGCCGTCCTCGACGAACGGACCGCCCTCGCCCGGCTTCACGAAGCCGAGCGCTTCCAGCGCGAGGATCGGAACGATGGTGAACGCGTCGTAGAACATCGCGAGGTCGATCTCGGAGTGCTTGACGCCCGACATCGCCCACGCCCGCTCGCCGGCCATGATCGCCGCGTCCCAGACGTGGAAGCGGGGCATCTGGCTGATGATCGAGTGGCAGGTCGCCTCGCCGGTGCCGAGAACGTAGACCGGCTTCTGCTTGCAGCTCCTGGCGCGCTCGGCCGACGTCACCACCAGCGCACCGCCGCCGTCGGTGACGAGACAGCAGTCGAGCAGGTTGAACGGCCAGGCGATCTCCTTCGACTTCAGCACGTCGTCGACGGTGATCGGATCGCGCATCGCCGCGCGCGGGTTGAGCGTCGCCCACTTGCGCGTCGCCACCGCGACCTCGGCGAGCTGCTTCTTCGTCGTGCCGTACTCGTGCATGTGGCGCACCGCCGCGAGCGCGTAGCGCGTCGCCGGACCGCCGATGCCGTACGGCATCTCGTACTGGCCCGGCGGGGTGTCGGGCGCGAAGCGATCGCCGCTGCCCATGCCGACCCGTGAGTAGCCGCTCTCGCCGTGCGTGATCAGCACCACCTCGGCGACGCCCGCGTTGATCAGGCCGAGCGCGTGCTGCAGGTGGGCGATGAACGAGCAGCCGCCCATCTGCGTGTTGTCCATGTAGCGCGGGCGGATGCCGAGATATTCCGGGACGTCGTTCGCGGTCTGGCGTCCGGTCGAGAGCACGGCGTCGACGTCCTTCGCCGTGAGGCCGGCGTCGGCGAGAGCGTTGCGCGCACCTTCCGCGTGCAGGGCGAGCGCCGACTTGCGGGGCAGCTTCCCGACCTGGTCCGACTCGGCGGCGCCGACGATCGCGGTGGTGCCGCGCTGGGCGTGAAGCTTCTCGAGAGCCATGAGCGATTCCTCGGTACGGGCGCGGGTCAGGCGGCGGGTCGGAAGCGCGGCAGGGTGACCTCGGCGGTCACGTCCGCGTAGTCGATGACGACGGGCATGTCGCAGGGCAGCTTCGCCGGGTCGGCATCGACGCCGACGAGGTTGGTCATCATGCGCGGCCCCTCGTCGAGCTCGACGATGGCGAGCACGTACGGCGCCGGCAGCGGCGGGTACTTGAGCGGCCGGTAGACGATCGAGAAGGTGTGCAGCTTGCCGCGCCCGCTGGCGGTGAACCACTCGACGTTGGCGGACAGGCACTCCGGGCAGACGTCACGCGGGTAGAAGTAGGCCGTGCCGCAGTCCTTGCAGCGCTGGATCTCGAGCCGGTGCTCCTTCAGCGCCGCCCAGAAGGGCTTCGAATCGGGTGTGGGGTTGGGCAGCGGCGCCTTGTACTCGTCGGCCATGGGGTCTCCTCGCGGTCGCGCGACAACCCCGTCTCGATAGCGGTCCCCCGCGAGCCCATGCAAACGTCGTATTGAAAGGGCGCGGGGCGCCTTGCTATCGGGAGCGGGCAATGCCGACCGCAGTGACCGAGGGCGTCCGGGTGACCGTCGAGTCGACGTTCCTCGAGGAGCATTCCTCGCCGGACGAGAATCGCTTCGCGTTCGCGTACTTCGTGACGATCGCGAACGAGGGCGGGCAGCGCGTGCAGCTGCGCCGCCGGCACTGGATCATCACCGACGGCAACGGCAAGGTCGAGGAGGTCGAGGGCCCGGGCGTCGTCGGCGAGCAGCCGGTGCTCGGCCCCGGCGACACGCACCGCTACACGAGCGGCGCGGTGATCACGACCCCGGTCGGCACCATGGAAGGCACCTACGAGATGCACGACGCCCAGGGCGGCGTCTTCAAGGCCGACATCCCGCGCTTCAGCCTGCGGATGCCGGGCGTGATCCAGTAGCGCGGCCCGCCGCCGCGCGGCGCGCGTCGGCGACGTCCCGCAGCAGCGCCGACAGCGCGACCCCACGCCGGCGCCGGGCGAGAATCCGGGCGCACAGCGCGAGTCCGTCGAGCCGCGCCTGCGCGCCGCGCACGTCGCACTCGCGGCGGAGCACGAGAACGAGGCTCGTGAACGACGCCGGCGCGCGCAGACGGGGCGGCTCTGCGTCCCGCTCCGCGAGGGCGGCGCGCTCGCGCTGCAATGCGCCGTCGACGAGGCCTTCGATCTCCTGCGGTGCGACGCGTTCGGCGACCAGCAGACGGAGCCACAGCGCGTCCGCGCTCGCGCGCCCCTGCGAAGACTCGCCGCCGCGCAGCCAGGCGGCGAGCGCGATCCGTCCGGAGTCGGTCGGTGCGTACACCTTTCGCTCGGGCCGGCGCCCGACGCGCGCGCTGCTCCGCGCGATCCACCCCGCCCGCTCGAGCGCCGACAGCGCGCGATAGACGTCGCCGGGGCTCGGGTCGAGCAGCTCCGCGAAGCGCTCCTCGAGCGCCGCCTGGATCGCGTAGCCGTGCCGCGGCTGGTCGACGAGGAGCCCGAGGATGGCGAAACGCAGCAACATCGGCGGCGGACGCTACGGAGTGCCCGCCCGCGTTGTCAACGCACTCGCCGATCGCACTCGCCGATCGAGCCAGCGCATCCATCCGGCGTCTCCTCCGGCCCCTGACCTCGCTGCGAATACTCGCCGACGCACTTACGACGGTTCGCCACGACCTGCTCTACAGCGCACACGCGGCGATCGGCGCGCGCTGGGAAGGGAGGGGATGATGGTCCTGCGCAATCGGCTCAACCGGATCCTGCACGACCGCGGCCTCGCCGAGGGCGAGGTCGCGATGGTCGCGCGACTCGACCAGGGACACCTGAACCGGATCAAGAACGGACGCGTGAAGCCGACCTTGATCACCGCGCTGCGCATCGCGCACGCGCTCGGCACGCCGGTGAACCAGCTCTTCTACCTCGAGGATGGCGACGGGCCGTGCCCGACCTGTCGCGACGGCGAGACCGACGCGCCACCCACGGCGTGCACGCCGCACCCGAGCGTCGCGCCCGAGCGACCCGGCCCCGTGCGCGCGCTGCGCGATGCACCGCCGGCGCGGAGGGAGGCGATGGCCGCCGCGGCGGCGCGCGGCTGAACGGCCACGACCGGGCGCGGATCGAGCGCGGACTCGAGCGCGGACCTGGACCGACCACCGTGCCTGCCGTACCCTTGCGGCGTGGCGAACGACTCGGGCCTCCTGCCGCGCAAGGTCGCGGTGTTCACCCTCTTCGCACTGGTCGTGACGACGGTGTGGGTGGGCGGCCACCTCTATATGATCGACCGTCTGGTCACCGACCCGGGGCTCGGCGGAGCGACGGCTCTGCTCGCGACCGTCGCGTTTGCGGTCCTGGGGACGCTGGTCGTCCTCCAGCCGCTCGCCGAGCGCTACCTGCCGCTGCACCTCGCACGGCTCGTGATCTGGCCCGCTTCGGTGTGGATCGGCTTCGCGTTCTTCTTCGCGGTGGCGCTCGGTGTGTCGGAGGTCCTCGTCGGGGTGCTCGGTGCGGCCTTCGCCGGCGGGAACGACCCACAGGGTGCCGCGGCGACGCGCGCCGCGCTGGTCACGATCGCGGCGCTGACCGCCGGTGGCGTGGCGCTCGTCGGTGGACTCCGTCCGCCTTCGCTGACGCGCAACGAGATCCGTCTCGAGCGCTGGCCGCGCGAGCTCGACGGCTTCCGCATCGTCCAGATCAGCGACATCCACATCGGCGCCATGCTCGACCGTCGCTTCGCGGCGACGATCACCGCGCGCGTCAACGCGCTCGCCCCCGACCTGGTCGTCGTCACGGGCGACCTCGTCGACGGCACCGTCAAGCACCTCGCGCACGAGGTCGAGCCGTTCCGCGCGCTGCGTGCCGCACACGGCGTCTACTTCGTCACCGGCAACCACGACTACTACTCCGGCGCCGACCCCTGGCTCGAGGTCGTGCGCGGCCTCGGCATGCGCCCGCTGCGCAACGAGCGCGTCGAGATCAACGCCAACGGCGCGGTGTTCGACCTCGCCGGCGTCGACGACCACCGCGGCTACCTGTTCGGCCCCGGTCACGGCGAGGACGTGGCCCGCGCGCTGGCGGGCCGCGACCCCGGCCGCGCGGTCGTCCTGCTCGCGCACGACCCGTCCACCTTCAAGGCGGCCGCGCCGCTCGGCGTCGACCTGCAGATCTCCGGACACACGCACGGCGGCCAGATCTGGCCGTTCGGCTACCTGGTGCGGCTCGCGGTGAAGTTCGTCGCCGGACACTACCGGCGCGGCGACGCGCAGCTCTTCGTCAGCCGCGGCACCGGCTACTGGGGTCCGCCGATGCGGCTCGCAGCCCCCGCGGAGATCGCCGAGATCGTGCTCCGTGCCCCGGACGTCGCGCACGGCGCGGGCGCCGAGCAGGCCGCGCGTGCGTGAGCGGGCGCACGACGGCGCGCGCCTGCGCGTGCCGGCGCGCGAGCTCACGATCCGCTTCGTCCGCAGCTCGGGTGCGGGCGGGCAGAACGTCAACAAGGTCAGCACGAAGGCCGTCCTGCGCTGGCCTGCGTCGATCTCGCGCGCGCTGCCGCCCGACGTGCGCGCGCGCTTCGTCGAGCGCTTCGCGAGCCGGCTCACCACCGAGGGCGAGCTCGTGCTGAGCAGCGACCGGCACCGCGACCAGGGCCGCAACGTCGCCGACTGCCTCGCGAAGCTCGACGCGATGATCGAGGCGGTCGCGACGCCGCCGAAGCCGCGTCGCAAGACGCGACCGAAGCGCAGCGCGGTCGAGCGCCGGCTCGCCGACAAGCGCGTACGGGCCGACACCAAGCGCCTGCGGAGCGGCGCCGCGCGCGACGAGTAGCTCCGGCGAGGGGGCGCGCAGAACCCTCGCTCCGTCCGCGGACGGGACACGGGGGAGATCCCGTGTCGCGCTCGCTCTCCACGCTCGCTTTCCCGGCTCCCACCGCCGGGCGTGCGCGTGGTATGGCCGCACATGCCGAGCCGACGCCTTCTCGCCCTCTTCGCGCTCGTCGCGCTCGGCACGGCAGCCGCGTGCAGCGATCGCGACGCCGCCGCGCCCGACGGGCCGTTCGCGCACCGCGGCGTGATCGAGGGGTTCTACGGCGAGCCGTACGACCTCGCGAGCCGGTCGCGGCTCCTCCGCTTCATCGGCGAGCGCGGCATGAACGCGTACGTCTACGCGCCGAAGAACGACCCGCTGCACCGCGACGAGTGGCGGACCCCGTACCCCGACGCGCAGCTCGAAGAGTTCGGCGAGCTGGCGCGCCTCGGCGCGGCGAGCGGCGTCCGCTTCTACTTCGCGATCGCCCCCGGCATCACGTACGACCCGGGCGACCCCGCCGATTTCGAGCGTCTGGCGGACAAGCTGCGCAGCGTCCACGCGCGCGGCGTGACGGGCTTCGCGCTGCTCTTCGACGACCTCCTCGACCCGGCGTCCACGGCGCTCGATCCGCAGCTGCAGGCGGGGCTCACGGCTCAGGTGGCCGAGCTCGTCGCGGGATTCGGTCCCGACGCGGACCTCTGGTTCATCGGCCACGTTTACGCGGGACTGGCCGACGACCTGCGCGCCAACCGCGGGCTGTTCGCCGCACTCTCGCCGCTGCCGCCGCAGGTCTACTACGACGCGTACGCGGCGCTGGTGCCGCCGTCGCTGCCGATTCTGTGGACCGGCCCGGGCGTCTTCGCAGCGCGTCTCACCCGCGCCGACGCGGAGGCTTTCCGCGCCTTCGCCGGCGGCCGGCCGCTGGTCGTCTGGGACAACTTTCCGGTCAACGACTCGATCGCGCCCGAGATCTTCCTCGGTCCGTACCTCGGACGCGATCCCGACCTCGACCGCGGCCTCGATGGCATCGTCCTGAACCTGATGAGCCAGCCGACCGCCGGATTGATCGCGGTCGCGACCGCGGCCGAGTACTTCGCCGATCCGGCCGCCTACGATCCGGACGGGGCCTGGGAGCGCGCGATCGCCGACGTCGGCGGTCGCGGTTCGGCGGCGCTGCGGCTGTTCGCCGCGCAGCACCGCGGGCATCCGGTGCTCGACGGCGCGCGGGAGGCGGAGGAGCTCGGCGCGCGCATCGCGGCGGCGTTCGCCGGTGGTGCCGGCGACCCCGATCCCCGCGCGGCACTCCGTACCTACCTCGAGGATCTCGCAGCGAACCGCGCGGACCTGCAGGCGACCCTCGACGATCCAGGGCTCCTCGCCGAGATCGATCCGTGGTCCGCGAAGCTCGAGCGCCTCGCCCGGGCGGCCCTCGCCGGGCTCGACGCGCTGGACGGGCGAGGGTCCGCAGCGATCTACAGATCGGCTCGCGACGAGGCGCGCCGCGCGCCATGGTCGGTCGCCGCCACGCTGTCCAATTCTGGGCTGTCGGCGCTCTCGGGCGGCGTCGTCAATCCGCCGGTCGACCGCTTCGGCGACCTGTTCGCCGCGATCGACGCGCTCCTCCCCCTCGATGTCGAGCAGCTCGGCGCGGGCGCGCCCCGTTGACCCAACCACAGGGCGCGGCTAATCGGGCTCTGGGCGGTCGGCGTACGCCGCCGACGACGTACGGGCGGAGGGGCCTTCCGCCGGAGGGGGGACGATGAGGACCAGATCCGTTTTCGGCCGGCTCGCGCGCGCGAAGCGCGGCTTCGTGGCGCTGCTCGCCGCCTGCGCGCTCGCCGCGTCCGCGAGCACATCGGTGCTCGCGCAGGACGACGACGATGGAGCGGTGAATCCGTACTCGGTCGCGCCGGGCGACCCCGACGACTTCAACCGCGCCGGGGCCTTCGTCGGGCTCGGCTTCAACTGGCAGGTGCAAGGCTTCCAGGGCCCGTATCGCGACCAGGACTACGGCAACAGCTGGGGCTTCAACGCCCGGGGCGGCTACCGCTTCTACGACTGGCTCGCCGCCGAGGGGATCGTCGAGTACGCGGACCGGTTCGGGCCGCGGACGCAGAACGCGACCGCCGACTCGATCTCGCTGCTGAGCACGACGGTCAACGGGAAGTTCATCCTGCCGCTCGAGCGCTTCCAGCCGTATCTGGAGGCAGGCTTCGGCCTGCTGCGCGCCGACGACGGCGACGGCTTCATCAACTCTCGCCGCGACAGCGACCTCGGCTTCGCGGGGCGCCTGGGCGCCGGCATCGACCTCTACTTGACGCGACACATCTCGGTGTTCGTCGACAACTCGTGGACGATGGCGACCAACAACACCGAGGACCTCTACTTCTACTCGCTCGGCGGCGGCGCCCGCTACAACTTCTGATCTCGACGCGCGTCGCGCAGTACCGGCTCGAGCGGCCTCCCGGTCGCATCGAGCCGGTGCAGAACCTCGATCACGCCGCGACCGGTGGCGCCCGACCAGCTCGCCGTCGCCGGCGCGAGGCAGAGCAGGTTGTCGCGACCACCGCGGGCGCCCGGCAGTGGCGCCACCAGGAGAGCCTGAACGTCGCAGCCATGCGACCTGCCGTCCTGCGTGCGCAGCACGACGCGCAGCGAGCGCGGCAGCCGCTCGTCTCGGCCGCCCTCGTCGGCCGCGAGCGTCACGGCCGCGACGGGCGCGACCGCGTCTCCCTCGAGGATCCACCCCGCGCTCCGCTCGGTGCCGTCGTCGAGCACGCTGCGCTCGACCAGCATCGCGCGACCGTCGTCGAACGCGAGCGCGACGCGCACGGCGACGCGCGACGACGGCGGCACGCCCCAGTCCTTGCCGCGCAGGCCGAGAGCGTCGATCTCGTAGCGATCGCCCGAAAGCCAGACCTCACCCGTGAAGCGCGCAGGCTGTGCAAATCCTCCGTCCGAGTCGACCGGCGGCGTCGTGGTCTCGACGTCGAGTGCCACGGTCAGTCGCTCGAGCCGTGATCGCCGCCACGCCTCCGGCTGGTCGGCGTCGCTCGCCGCCGCGAGCGAGTGGCCCGGGCCGTCGTGGTCGAGACGCCAGCGTCGCTCCGGCTCCACCATCGCCAGCGACGTGCCCTCGACCTCGAGCCGCGCGTCGCCGAGCGCGTGCGGCGCGACGTGACGCGCGGTGATGAAGCCACCGTCCTGCAGCACGAAGAAGCTCAGCGCGGCGTCGCGCGTCCCCTGGTTCGGACGCACGTCGAAGCGCACGATGCCGGCGAGACCGCTCCCCGCGTCGTGCAGCGTGAACCAGTAGGCCTCGCGCCAGCCGAGCTCGGCGCCCGGTGCGTGCGGTCCCTCGTCACCGCCCGCTGCGCTCACGACGGGGTGGGCTCGGGGAAGACCTGCGCGAACGGCATGACCTCGTGCCGGCCGAACACGCCCTCGAGCACGTACGGATCGCGCGCCGCCAGCGCGCGCGCCTCGTCCAGACTCGCAGCCTCGAGCACGATCAGGCTGCCACGCGGCGTCTTGCCGTCCTCCGCGAACAGAGGCCCTGCGACGACGACCCTGCCGGCACTCGACAGTGGCCGGAGGTGCTCGAGATGGCGCGGCCGCACGACCGGACGCTTCTCGAGCGCGCCCGGCGCGTCGTGACCCACGATGACGAACAGCGGCATCTTTCCTCCTCAGGACGGCGGTAGAACCGTCACGACGCGAACCCGGTGCGCAGCGAAGGGCGGCGTCTCGTCGGCGAGGAACGTCGCGCGGAAGCGGTCGCTGGTGTCCCGCTCGAGCGGTCCGGGGGCGAGCACGGCGAGCTCGGCACGCGCGGCGTCGTCGCTCAGGTCGCCGAGCGCCTCCGCCCGCGCGTTCCATGCGTCGAAGGTCGCCACGACCTTGCCCGACGCGTCGAGCAGCTCGGTGCGAACGCGAACGGCACCGAGCGGGCCGGCCGAGCCGTTGGTCACGGTGCCGACCACCTGGAAGAACTTCTCGCCGTAGCCGGACTCCCAGCGCGCGCCGTCCTCCTTCACCGTCACCCCGGCCGGGACCTCTGCCGCGGACGGCGTCGGGGCGGTCTCCGCGCACGCGGACGGGCTGCACGCGAGCAACACGAGCAGCGCGCCGACGACGGCGAACACGGCACCACGACGAGGCCACGGCGAGCGGATCATCCCTCCTCCTCTCGCGGCCAGACGGCCGCGAAGCAACCCGACGCCGCCGATCGATAGCACGCGTCCGCGATCGCGACCGCGGCGAGCCCGTCGTCCTCGGTGATCGTCGGCTCCGCTGCATCACGCGCGACGCGCTCGAACTCGCGCAGCACCGCGAGCACCGTCGGCTCGTCGGCGAGCCGCGCGAGCTCGGTCACCTCGCGGTCGACGATGCGCGCGAGACGTCCGTGCACGTGGTCGGCGAAGAGCTGGCCGTGCTCGCCGATCAGGCGCACCTCGCCGTAGCGACTCCGCGTCGTGCGCGCCCCGGCGAGCGACGCGAGGAGCGGCGGGCCGTCCGGCAGCGCGACCACCATCGACGCGGTGAAGCTGTCCTCGGTGCGGCTGGTGGTGACGCGCGTCGTGCTGCAGGCGACGCGCACGACGTCGCCGCCGGAGAGGTGCCGCAGCAGGTCGAACATGTGCACGCCGGTGTGGAGCACGTTGCCGCCGCCCGAGAGCACGGGATCGTCGAGCCAGCCGAGGCGCGTCGGCTCGAAGCTCTGTCCGAGGACCATCTGGTGAAGACGGCCGAGCGACGGCGCGTGCCGGCGCAGCTCGCGCACCACCGGCGAGTAGCGCAGCGTGTGCGCGACGAGGCAGGGAACGCCGCTCGTCGCGAGGATCTCACGCTGCCGGATGCCGTCGGCGAGGCTGAAGGCGAACGGCTTCTCGATCAGCAGGGGCTTCTGCGCGCGCGCGGCGGCGGTGACGATGGCGAGGTGCTCGATCGGCGGCACGACGGCGATCACCGCCCGCACGGCGGGGTCGGCGACGAGCGCCGCCGGCTCGGCGTGGAACGCGACGCCCAGCTCCGCCGCGAGCGCGCGACCGCGCCCGGCATCCTGACGGCAAACGGCCACGAGGCGCAGCCCCGGGACGTCGTCCCGGAGGTGCGTCGCGTAGCGCACACCGTGCTTGCCGAGGCCGATGAGGCCGACCGGCAGCGCTGCCGGGGACGACGCCACGTGGGTGCGGTCAGCCGCCCTTCTTGCCGTCAGCCTTGCCGACCGCGAGCTTCTCGAACGCCCCCATCAGCTGCTTCATCAGCCCCGCGTTGCCCGGAGCGGCCGGCGCGTGCACCGCGTGATTCGCGTCCGCCTGCAGCAGGTACTTCTGATAGCCGTAGGCCGCCGTCGGATAGGCGCCGAGCTTGCGCGCGAGCGCGAAGCAGCGCGCCTCGAGCGACTCCTGCGGAACCACCTCGTCGATCAGGCCGACGTCGCGCGCGCCCTCGGGATCGAAGGCGTCCGCGGCGAGCAAGACGGCGCGCGCGTGCCGCGGCGGGATCGCGTGGCGCGCGATCTGGAAGGCGCCGTTCGGCAGCGGCAGGCCGAGCGCGGTCTCGGTGACGCCGATCTTGAACGCGCCGAGCGACGCGATGCGGAAGTCGCACGCCAGCATGAGAATCGCGCCGCCCGCGAGCGCGTGGCCGTCCACCATCGCGACGGTCGGCTTGACGAGCCGCCACAGCCGGTAGATCCCGTCCTTGCCGCCGCCGAGCTTGGCGAGCTCACCGGCACCCTTCTGCTGCATCTCCTTGATGTCGAGGCCAGCCGAGAAGAAGCGCCCGGTGCCGGTGACGATCACCGCGCGCACGGCGTCGTCCGCCTCGGCCTCGCTCGCGGCGGTGAACAGCGCCTGCAGGAACTCGGTGTTGATCGCGTTCGCCGGCGGCCGCTCGATGCGCAGCAAGCGGACGCCGCCGTCGTGGTCGGAGACGTGGATCTGCATGCGACGGGGTTAGCAGGTTCACGCCGTGCGCAAAACGCGCCGCCGCCCGCGTCGACGGGCGGGCCGGCCCGCAGCGGTAGCACCTCGGACCGGACGCACCGTTGACTCGCCTCGGGCCGACCCTTAAACCGAAACTGACCAGTCAGTTTCGTTTTGACGAGCGGCGCGGACCCGATCCCGAGCGCCATCCCCGAGGTTTCATGGCCGGCAGGCAGAAGAGCGACGAGAAGCGCGACGAGATCCTCGCCGCCGCGGAGCAGGAGTTCGCGCGACGCGACTTTCACGAGGTCCTGATGGACGACGTCGCCGCGCGAGCGGGCGTCGGCAAGGGCACCCTCTACCGGTACTTCCCGACCAAGGACGAGCTCTTCCTGGCGACCGTGCTGCGTGGCCTCGACCAGTCGCACGGCGAGTTCCAGCAGGTGTTCGCCGAGGACGCGCCGCTCGAGACCATCCTCGAGAACGCCGTCGCGCGCATGCTCGCGTACTTCTCGGGCCGGGCGCCGCTGCTGACACTGCTGCAGCGCTACGAGGACCGCCTGTCGAACGCCGACACCGCCGCCTGGCAGCGCCGCCGCGTGGAGGCGGTCGCAGCGATCGTCGGCGCGCTCGAACGTGCCGAGCACACCGAGAAGATCCGCCGCGTGGACGCCGAGATCGCCGCGGAGATGCTGCTCGGCATGGTGCACGGCGGTGCAGTACCCGCGCAAGGGGATGAAGCCCGAGAAGATGGCGCGCGAGATCGTCGGACTCTTCCTGAACGGCGTGCGCCAGCAGGCACCGGCGACGCAGCGCGGTGGTCTGCGCGCGGTACGACGAGCGCGCGCATGAGGCCCGCACCGCGCAGCCCTCTCGTGCTCGCCTCTCTGCTCGTGCTCGTCGCCTGCTCGTGCGGCAAGGCAGACCAGCGGGCACCCGGCCCGACGGGCGCCGGCCCCGCCGCCGAGACCGGCGCCGCACCCGGCGCCGGCGCGAGCGGCGCCATCACCGTCACGATCGAGCCGGTCGCCGTGCAGCGCGTGGAGCGCACGGTGGACTTCGTCGGCACCTTGCGCGCCGACGCCGAGGCGGAGGTCGCGACCGAGGTCGACGGCCGGCTGCTCGAGATCGTCGCCGACCTGGGCGACCAGGTGACCGAGGGGCAGGTTCTCGCGGCGCTCGACAGCGCGTCGCTCGACGCGCAGCTTCGCGAGGCCACCGCGAACCTGCAGAAGACGACCAACGAGGAGGCCCGCGCCCGACGCCTGAAGCAGGAGGGCGTCATGTCGCAGCAGGAGTTCGACACCATCTCGAGCGCGCAGAGCGTGGCACTCGCGCGGCGCGACGTGCTCGCGATCCAGCTCGGACACACCAAGATCCGCGCCCCGTTCGCCGGCCGGATCGCGAAGCGTCTGGTCGACGTCGGAAACTACGTGCGCGTCGGCACGCCGATCTTCGTCCTGGTCGCCGACGATCCGCTGCGGCTTCGCGGCGAGGTGCCGGAGCGCTTCGTCGCCCAGCTCGCGGTCGGGCAGGACGTACGTGGCTTCGTCGAGGCCTATCCCGACGAGACGCTCGCCGGTCGGCTCGCACGCATCAGCGCCGCCGCCGACCCGACGAGCCGCGCGCTCACCGTCGAGGCGCTGATCCCGAACCCCGACGGCCGCCTGAAGGTCGGCTTCTTCTGCAAGGCGGCGATCCTCACCAAGGTCGACTCCGAGGCGCTGGTGATCCCGAGCGAGGCGCTGGTCAACTTCGCCGGCGTGACGCGCGTCTTCGTGATCGACGAGAACGACACCGCACGCAGCCGCGAGGTTCGCACCGGGCTCGGGCTCGGCACGCGCGTCGAGGTACTCTCCGGCCTCGAGCGCGCCGACCGCGTCGCGACCAGCGCGCTCGGACGCCTCACCGACGGTGCGCGCGTCGTCGTGCGCAGCGCCGGCCCCGCGGCCACGGGCGCTGCGACCGGTGCCGCTGCGGCTCCGGCGGAGGAGCGCTCGTGAAGCTCGCCGAGCTCTGCATCCGCCGCCCCGTCTTCGCGACCATGCTGGTGACGCTCTTCGTCGTGCTGGGCGCGATGTCCTACATGCGCCTCGGCGTCGACCTGTTCCCGAACGTCGACTTCCCGATCACCAGCATCAGCACCACGCTCAAGGGCGCCTCGGTCGAGGAGGTCGAGACGCGCGTCACCAAGCCGCTCGAGGAGTCGATCAACCAGATCCAGGGGATCGACGAGCTCAGCTCGCAGACCAAGGAAGGCCTTTCGCGCGTCGTCGTCCAGTTCAAGCTCGAGCGCGACGGTGCCGAGGCGGCGCAGGACGTGCGCGACAAGGTCTCGATCGTGCTCGCGCAGCTGCCCGAGGACGTCGACCCGCCGGTGGTGGTGAAGTTCGACTTCGACGCGTCGCCGATCATGCGCATCGCGGTCTCCGGCCAGCGCGACCCGCGCGAGATCACCGAGATCGCGCGCAAGCGCATCAAGGAGGACATCGAGACGATCTCCGGCGTCGGCTCGGTGACGATCATCGGCGGCGAGGAGCGCGCGGTCCAGATCTACGTCGATACCGACAAGCTCGACGCGTACAACCTGTCGATCGGCCAGGTGCGTCGCGCGCTCGCCGCGCAGAACATCGAGGTTCCCGGCGGTCGCATCGACCAGGGCTCGCGCGAGCTCGTGCTGCGCACGATGGGACGTCTGCCGCGGGTCGAGGACTTCAACGACCTGATCGTCGGCACGCTCGGCGAGCGGCCGATCATGCTGCGCGACATCGCGGCGGTGGTGAACGGCTCCGAGGAGCCGCGCTCGTTCGCGAGCCTCGACGGGCGCCACGCGGTGACGCTCGAGGTCCGCAAGCAGTCGGGCACCAACAGCGTGGCGGTGGTCGATCGCGTCAAGAAACGGCTCGCGGAGATCGCGGAGATCATCCCACCCGACATTCACTACCAGGTGATCAAGGACCAGAGCCGCTTCATCAACAAGTCGATCGACGAGGCGAAGTTCCACCTGCTGCTCGGCGCGATCCTGGTCGCGCTGTCGACGCTCGTCTTCATGGGCGACCTGCGCTCGACCCTGATCGCTGCCGTCGCGATCCCGACGTCGATCGTCTCGACCTTCACCGCGCTGTGGATCCTCGGCTTCACGATCAACAATCTCACGTTGATGGGCCTGATCCTGTCGGTCGGCATCGTGATCGACGACGCCGTCGTGGTGCTGGAGAACATCTACCGGCGCATCGAGGAGAAGGGCGAGAAGCCGTTCGAGGCGTCGATCAACGGCACGCGCGAGATCGGCCTCGCGGTCATGGCGACGACGTTCTCGCTGGTCGTGATCTTCCTGCCGATCGCGTTCATGTCCGGGCAGACCGGGCGCTTCTTCAACGAGTTCGGCATCACCACCGCGGTCGCGATCCTGTTCTCGATGCTGATCTCCTTCACCCTGACGCCGATGCTGTGCTCGCGCTTCCTGAAGGTGAAGAAAGGGCACACTTCGGCGAAGGACCGCGCCTTCTACCGCTGGATCGACCAGGGCTACGGCTGGATCCTCGAGTGGTCGCTGCGCCACCGCTGGGTGATCGTCGTCGCGACGATCCTGACGGTGTACGCGACCGTTCCGCTGTTCGGGATGGTCGGCAAGGACTTCCTGCCGCGCGACGACCAGAGCGAGTTCGAGGTCACGATCCAGACCCCCGAGGGCTACACGCTCGAGCGCAGCGCCGCGGCGTTCCAGGAGCTCGCGGCGCGGCTCGGCGCGCTGCGCGGCGTCGAGCACACTCTGGTCACCGTCGGCGACACGACCGGGGTGGTGGGTGCCGGCGAGGGCGACGTCACCTCGGGGGCGATCTACGTCCGCATGAAGGAGTTCGAGGAGCGCGACTTCAGCCAGTTCGACGTCATGAGCGACGCGCGCGCGATCCTCGCCGAGTACCCGGACCTGCGCACCAGCGTGCAGGCGGTGAACCTCTTCGCCGGGGGCGGGCAGCGCATGTCGGACTTCGAGTTCGATCTCGTCGGCCCGGAGATCGAGAAGCTCGAGCAGTACTCGAACCGCATCATGGCCGAGATGCGCGCGACCAGGGGCTTCGTCGACGTCGACTCGACGCTCGCGCTGCGCAAGCCCGAAGTGCGGGTCAACATCGACCGAAAGAAGGCGGCCGACCTCGGGATCCGCGTCGAGGACATCGCCGCGACGTTGCGCACGCTGGTCGGCGGCGAGCCGGTGACCAAGTACAAGGAGGCCGACGAGCAGTACGACGTCTGGCTGCGCGCGTCGCTGCCGAACCGCGCCGACCCGCACGCGATCTACAACCTCGCCGTCGCGCGGCCGAACGGCGAGCTGGTGCGGCTCTCCAACCTGGTCACCCTCGACGAGGCCCGCGGGCCCGCGCAGATCGACCGGTACTCGCGGCAGCGCAAGGTGACGATCGTCGCCAACCTCGAGGGTCTCGCGCTCGGCGACGCGGTGAAGCAGGTGGACGCGATCGTCGCGAAGATGGACCTACCGCAGCTCTACGGCATTCGCTGGTCGCACCGCGCGAAGTCGATGGCCGAGACCGGCACCAACTTCGTGATCGCCTTCGTGCTGAGCGTGATCTTCATGTACATGATCCTCGCCGCGCAGTTCGAGAGCTTCCTGCACCCGATCACGATCATGCTGTCGCTGCCGCTCTCGGTGCCCTTCGCGCTGCTCTCGCTGCTGCTGCTGAACGAGACGCTGAACATCTACTCGATCCTCGGCCTCTTCATGCTCTTCGGCATCGTCAAGAAGAACGGCATCCTGCAGGTGGACTACACGAACACGCTGCGCGCCGAGGGCATGCCGCGCGACGAGGCGATCATCACCGCGAACCACGTGCGCCTGCGTCCGATCCTCATGACCACGGTGATGCTCGTGCTCGGCATGATCCCGATCGCGCTCGGCAGCGGCCCCGGCGCCGCGTCGCGCGCCTCGATGGCGAACGTGATCGTCGGCGGGCAGACCCTCTGCCTGCTGCTCACCCTGCTCGTGACGCCCGTCGCGTACTCGCTGTTCGACGACGCGGGCCGCTTCTTCAGGACCTCGACGTCGTCCGAGCGCGTGCGCGCCGTCCTCGGCCGCCTGCGCAGCTCGATCGGCGCGGCGCTGCCGTCGTGGGGCAACGGTCGTCACGGCGCCTGACGGCCGACGTCAGCGGATCCCCAGCTCCTTCAGCTTCTTGTACAGCCCGGCGCGCGTCAGGCCGAGGACGCGCGCCGCACGCAGGACGCTGCCGCCTTGCTGCGCAAGCACCTCGGTGATGTAGCGCGCCTCGAAGGCGTTGCGCGCCGCGCGCAGCGAGCCGGGACCGGCAGCGCCGTCGGTGCCCGGGGCGGTCGGCTCGCGATCGCCGGGGGACGCCTCGATCGCGTCCTCGTCGCCGTCACCGCGCGCCGACACCTCTCCGCCGGTCAGCTTCGGAGAGAGGTGCTCGACGCCGATCTCCTCGCCGGCCGCAGCCAGCGCGACCGCGCGCTGCACTTCGTTCTGCAGCTCGCGCACGTTTCCCGGCCAGTCGAACTCGACCAGCGCGTGCATCGCCGGTGCGGCGACTCCGGTGATGCGCTTTCCCTGGCGGCGCGCGGCCACCGCAAGGAAGCTCTCGACCAGGATCGAGATGTCTCCGCGACGCTCGCGCAGCGGCGGGATGCGGATCGGAAAGGCGGAGATCCGGTAGTACAGGTCGCTGCGAAACGCACCGCGCTCGACCTCACGCAGCAGGTCGCGGTTGGTCGCGGCGACCAGGCGGAAGTCGACCTTGCGCGCGCGGATCTCGCCGATGCGGGTCAGCTCGCCCTCCTGGATCACGCGCAAGACCTTGGGCTGCATCGCGAGCGGCATCTCGCCGATCTCGTCGAGGAACACGGTGCCGCCCTGCGCCGCCTCGAAGAGCCCTTCGTGGTCCGCCGTCGCGCCGGTGAACGCGCCGCGCCGGTGGCCGAAGAGCTCGCTCTCGAGCAAGTTCTCGGGCACGGCGGCGCAGTTGATCGGCAGGAACGGTCCCTTCGCGTGTCCGCTCGCCTGGTGGATGGCGCGTGCGACGAGCTCCTTGCCGGTACCGGTCTCACCCTCGAGAAGCGTCGGCAGCGACGACGCGGCGGCCTTCTCGATCAGGTGGAAGACCTCCTCCATCGCCTTGCTCGCGCCGAGCAGCACGCCGCTCGCACGCGCATCGTCGCGCACCCGGGTCGAGTCGTCCGCCGGTGCCTCGGGGTCGCTCTTGGCCGTCGCGTCGCTGACGAAGGTGAGGCGTGTCGAGCCGACGGTGATCACGTCGCCCGACTTGAGCCGCGCCGGGGCGAGCACGCGCGTACCGTTCAGGAACGTCCCGTTCGCGCTGCCGAGGTCGCTCACCAGGTAGCCGTCGTCGTCCGCGCGCACGATCGACTGCCGGCGCGAGGCCGCGGGGTCGTCGAGCGCGACGTCGTTGGTCGCGCCGCGCCCGACGGTGGCGACGCCCGAGAGCTCCGCCTCGAAGGGCTCGGCGCCCGCCCGCTCGATGATGAGTCTCGCCCGGCCCACTGCGTCCATCGCCCCTCCCTCGCCTACCCCGAACGAGCGACGCGATTCAAACGGGGATTTGTGCGGGAGCCCCGGTGGCGCGCTCCGTGCCGCAGCCCCGGTGCCGGGCGTCAGCGGGACAGGGCCGCGGGGTTCTCGACGTCGAGCGAGGTGCAGTCCGCGGGCGCGCTGATCGGGTTGCAGCGCGCCGGGGTGCCGCCCGGAATCTCGACGACGTAGCCGGTGCCGAAATCCGGGTCGGGCACCGGGTAGTCGGTGCTCACGAACTGGGCACCGCTGGCGATGGCCGCGTCGCGCTGGGTCGGGTCGCCGGTGCGGGCCTGCAGGGTGTCGGCGTCGGCGCGGGTGCGGACGATGAAGCCCTGCCCGACCAGCTCGCGGATGCGCGCGCCGTCGCCGATCGGATCGTTGAGCTTGACGAAACCGGCCTCGTCCTCGCCCGGCTCCGAGCTGGTGAACAGCACGCGCCCGCGCAGCGACGGGTGGCCTGAAGTGTACAGCGCCTTCTTCTCGCCGCCGTTGTCGAGCGCGAACAGGACCTTGCCGCGCGCCTCGCCGAGGGTGGGCCAGCCGTCGGTCAGGATCGCCTGCTCGAGCGTGTCGTGGTCGCCGCGCACGTCGTCGGGGGTGATCATCTGATCGGGGGCGAACACCGAGCGGATCTCGGCGTCGAGCGCGTCGAGGTCGGCGGCGCCGAACGGCAGCGGGATGACGAAGCCAAGGCCCGGATCGGGGATCTCGTCGTCCTTCACCTCGATCAGGATCATCAGCGGCGCGTGGCCCGGATTCGCCTCGGACCAGGAGCGGACGTCGGTCAGGCACTCGACCAGCGTGAAGCACGTGGTCTCGAAGTCGATGTCCTGCACGTGCAGCACCTTGAGGCCGGGCTCGTCGAGGGCCGGGACGCCGGACGCCCCGTCGCCGGTGGCGGCGCGCTGTCCTGCGCGATTCGCGTACAGACCGCCCTCGGGGTCGGTGAACACGTCGAGCTCGATCTGCCGGATGCCCTGGGTCGCGAACTGCTCCTCGAGCGGCAGGTGCGTGTACTCGAAGCTCTGCGCGAGCGGCTCGCTGAACGCGCGCAGCAGCGAGAACAGCGCCGGCTGCGGCTCGACGTGGTAGCTGTTGTGCGAGCCGAGCACCTGGATCTGGTTCAGGCGCAGCTCGCCGTCGCGCGGGTAGGCGGTACCGTTCGACGAACCCGAGTCGCTGCACGCAGCGGCCACGGTGGCGAGGAGGAGGGCGGGCAGGACCTTCCGTGCGCGTGGTGTCATCGTCACGTCACGAGAGCTAGCGGCGTCCCCGTGGGCCGGTCAAGACGGCTTCGCGACAGACCCGGCTTCGACGAACGGCTTCGATGCCGGAGCCGGCTCTGCACGACGTCGACCGAACCGCCGTCGTGGTGCGACGGAAACCCGCCCGTGCTAGCGTTTGACGATCGGAGCCGGCTTTGCGGGCGCTTCCAGCATCGCGAGCCGCCCGGAGATCCTACACGAAATGGTCCGCCGTCGTCTCTGGATCGTGGCCGCGGGGCTCGCCCTCCTGACAGCTCTCTCCTGGTGGTGGCTCGGCGGCGACGACACTCGTCGCCAGTACGTCACCGCCGCGGTGGAGAAGGGACCGATCGTCTCCACCGTGACCGCGACCGGGACGGTGAACCCGGTCCAGTCGGTGACCGTGGGCACCTACGTCTCGGGCCCGATCCAGAACATCTTCGTCGACTACAACTCTCCGGTGAAGAAGGGCCAGATCATCGCCAAGATCGACCCGCGCACCTACCAGGGGAAGGTCGACCGGGCCCGCGCCGAGCTCGCGACTGCGAAGGCCGGCGTGGACAAGGCCCAGGCCGACGCGAAGCTCCGCCGGCTCCAGGAGGCGCGCCAGGAGGCGCTCGCCCGCACCAAGGTGGTGTCGCGCGACGAGCTCGACGTGTCGCGCTCGACCGCCGAGCAGGCCGAAGCGCAGCTCGCGCTCGCGCGTGCCGCCGTCGAGCAGGCGCAAGCGTCCCTGGGAGAGGCCGAGGTGAACCTCGGCTACACCGACATCGTCTCGCCCGTGGACGGCATCGTGGTCTCGCGCGACGTGCAGGTGGGCCAGACGGTCGCCGCGAGCTTCCAGACGCCGACGCTCTTCGTCATCGCCGAGGACCTGAAGAAGATGCAGGTCAACGCCTTCGTGAGCGAGGCCGACATCGGCCGCGTGCGCGACGGGCAGCGCGCGACCTTCAGCGTCGACGCCTACCCTGGACGCGCGTTTCCCGCGACCGTGCGCCAGGTGCGCAACGCGCCGCAGTCGCTCGAGAACGTCGTCACCTACGACGTCGTGCTCGACGTCGACAACGAGGAGCAGCTGCTGAAACCGGGCATGACCGCGAACGTGAGCGTGGTCACGGCCGAGGCGAGCGACGTCCTGAAGGTGCCGACCGCGGCGCTGCGCTTCCAGCCGCCGTCCCAGGGCGGTGGCGGGGCCGGGGCAGCCGTCGCGCAGACGGCGCCGGTGCGCTCGCCGACCGACGGCGTGCGCGGTGACGCGGTCTGGGTACTGTCGGGCGGAGCACCGAAGCGCGTCGCCGTCACGCCCGGCCTCGCCGACGAGACCATGACGGCGGTCGGCGCTGCCGAGCTGTCGCCCGGCGACCGCGTGGTCACGCGCATCCAGGCCGATGCACCGGCCGAGGGGTGGTCGATGTTCCCGCGCGGCACGGGCGGTGGACGCGGGCGCCGTTGAGCACGGCGGTCATCCTCACGCGCGAGCTGACGCGCGTCTACCAGGCGGGTGACGTCGCGGTGCACGCGCTGCGTGGCGTCGATCTGCGCATCGACCCGGGCGAGTACGTCGCCGTGATGGGACCGTCGGGCTGCGGCAAGTCGACGCTGATGAACACGCTCGGCTGCCTCGACAGCCCGACCGGCGGGGTCTACGAGCTGCTCGGTCGCGACGTGTCGCGGCTGTCGCGCGACGAGCTCGCGACCGTGCGCAACCAGACGCTGGGCTTCGTCTTCCAGGACTTCAACCTGCTGCCGCGCACCAGCGCGATCGAGAACGTCGAGCTGCCACTGCTGTACGGCACGATGCCGCCCGACGAGCAGCGCACGCGTGCCCTCGCGTCACTGGCGAAGGTCGGGCTCGCGGGCCGCGAGGCCAGCACGCCGACGCAGCTCTCCGGCGGACAGCAGCAGCGCGTCGCGATCGCGCGCGCGCTGGTCACCGAGCCCGCCCTGCTGCTCGCCGACGAGCCCACCGGCAACCTGGACTCGCAGACCAGCATCGACATCCTGGCGTTGCTGCGCGAGCAGCACGCACGCGGGCTGACGATCGTCATGGTCACGCACGACAACGAGGTCGGCGCGCAGGCCGAGCGGCTGATCCTGATGCGCGACGGACATGTCGTCGAGGACCGCCGGCAGCCGGCGCGCGCGGCGGGCGCATGAAGCTCTGGTTGGTCACCGTTCGACTGGCGCTACGCTCGTTGCAGCGCAACCCGCTGCGCTCGGGTCTCACCTCGCTCGGCGTGATCGTCGGGGTCGGCGCGGTCATCTCGATGGTGAGCCTCGGGCAGGGCGCCCGCGCCGCGCTGAAGGAGCAGATCGCCAGCGTCGGCACCAACATGGTGATGATCTTCCCCGGCACGACGACCACCGCCGGTGCGCGCGGCGGCTGGGGCAGCGCCAAGCGTCTGACGGTCGGCGACGCGCGCGCCATCGAGCGACAGGTCGAGGGGCTGCACGGCGTCAGCTACCACCGCCGCGACGTCGCCCAGGTGCAGGCTGGCGGCACCAACTGGACCACCACGATCTGGGGAGTGCCGCCCGGCTACGCGAGCGTGCGTGAATGGCCGCTCTCGGCGGGCGAGTTCATCTCGCAAGGCCAGAACGACACCGCGGCGAAGGTCTGCGTGCTCGGCTCGACGGTGGCGTCGATGCTCTTCGGTGCGGGCGTCGACCCGGTGGGCGCGACCATCCGCATCAAGGACGTTCCCTTCCAGGTGATCGGCCTCCTCCAGTCGAAGGGGCAAAGCGCGTACGGCCAGGACCAGGACGACGCCGTGTTCATCCCGTTCACCACCGCGGAGCGAAAGGTGCTCGGCACGAAGAACCTCGGCTCGGTGGACATGATCCAGGCGTCGGTCGCGTCGGCGAGCGACGAGGCGCTGGCGATCGAGCAGATCACCGATCTCCTGCGGCAGCGCCGCCGCATCCAGCCGGATCAGGACGACGACTTCGGCATCCGCACCGTCGCCGAGATGGCGGAGGCCGCCGACAGCATGGCACGCGTGATGTCGAACCTGCTGCTCGCGATCGCGTCGATCTCGCTGCTGGTGGGCGGCATCGGGATCATGAACATCCTGCTCGTGTCGGTCACCGAGCGGACGCGCGAGATCGGCATCCGCATGGCCGTCGGCGCCAAGGCACGACACATCCTGGCGCAGTTCCTGTGTGAGGCGGTGACGCTGTCGGCCGCGGGCGGCCTCGTCGGCATCGCGATCGGAGTCGGGGTCTCGCACGTGATCTCGAGCGTCAGCGGGTGGCCGACGCTCGTGTCGCCGCTTGCGGTGGTCGGCTCGTTCCTGTTCTCCGCTGCCGTGGGGGTCTTCTTCGGCTTCTATCCGGCGCGCAAGGCGTCGCGCCTGAACCCGATCGCGGCGCTGCGGCACGACTAGACGCATGGCCTGCAACACCAGCCAACGCGCACCAAAGGAGGCACCGGAAGCGACCGGAATCTCCGCGCGCGCAGCGCGTGGCCGACCGAAGGGAGAGCGGGGAGTGGGGCCGGCTTCGCCGCGTGGGGCAAGGGGGCGCGTGACCCCTCGTGGAACATGATCTCGCTCGACGGCGTCAGCAAGGGGTACGCGGGACGGACGCTGTTCCAGGACGTGGGACTGCGCCTCGTCGCGGGGGAGCGTGCCGGGATCGTCGGCCCGAACGGTGCCGGCAAGTCCACCCTCCTGGCGCTCCTGACCGGCGCCGAGTCGGCCGACGCGGGCGTGGTCAGCCGTGCCCGCGGCCTCTCGCTCGGCCACCTGCCGCAGGAGATCCTCGCAACGCCCGACGCGACCGTACTGGACGTCGCGCTCCGTCCGGGTGAGCACCTGCTGACCCTCGAGGCCGAGCTCACGAGCCTTCCGGCGGCGCTCGAGCTCGCGACCGACGTCGCCGAGCAAGAGCGGCTCAGCGCGCGCCTCGCCGAGGTCCACGCCGACTACGAGCGCCTCGGCGGCAACGCGCGCGAGGTACGCGCGCGCCGGGTGCTCGCCGGACTCGGCTTCCGGCCGGGTGACGAGGAGCGCAAGCTCGGCACCTTCTCGGGTGGCTACGTGATGCGCGCCGAGCTCGCACGCCTGCTGATCGATCTGCCCGACGTCCTGCTGCTCGACGAGCCGACCAACCACCTCGACCTCGAGTCGGTCCTGTGGCTGCAAGGCTTCCTCGAGGCGTACCGCGGCACCCTCGTCCTGATCTCGCACGACCGCGCGTTCCTCAACGCCACCACGACGTCGATCGTGGAGGTCGAGGGCGGCGGCGTCACCCGATATACCGGCAACTACGAGGAGTACGTGCGCGAGCGTGAGGAGCGCCGCGCTCTGGTCGAGGCGGCCGCGAAGAACCAGGAGCGCCGCATCCGCGAGACCGAACGTTTCATCGAGCGCTTCCGCTACAAGGCGAGCAAGGCGCGTCAGGTCCAGAGCCGGATCAAGGCGCTCGAGAAGGAGGACCGGATCGCCGTCGCGAAGGACGGGCCGCGCGTCCGCTTCCGCTTCCCGCAGCCGGAGCGAACCTCTGAGCTGGCGCTCGAGCTCGTGTCCGTCGCGAAGGCGTACGGCGAGGTGAAGGTCTACGACAGGCTCGACTTCCAGCTCCGGCGCGGCGAGAAGACGGTTCTCGTCGGACCGAACGGGGCCGGCAAGTCGACCCTGCTGAAGCTCCTCGCGGGCGCGCTCGCGCCCGACGCCGGCGAGCGCCGCCTCGGCCTGCGCGTCTCGGTCGGCTACGTGACGCAGCACCGGCAGGACATGCTCGATCTCGAGCGCACGGTGCTCGAGAACGCGATGTCGTGCGCACGCGACCAGGGCGAGACCTTCGTTCGCACGCTGCTCGGCGCGTTCCTCTTCCACGGCGACGACGTCAAGAAGAAGGTCGCGGTGCTGAGCGGCGGCGAGAAGAGCCGGCTCGGACTCGCGATGGTCCTGCTCGATCCGCCGACGGTGCTGCTGATGGACGAGCCGACGACGCACCTCGACATGGCGTCGGTCGACGCGCTGATCGTCGCGCTCGAGGCGTACGAGGGCGCCCTCTGCTTCGTCAGCCACGACGTGCACTTCATCCGCCAGGTCGCGCGCAGGGTGGTGCGCGTCGAGGCGGGTGCGGTCACGGACTATCCCGGCGACTGGGACTACTACTGCTGGAAGCGCGGTGCGGCATCGGCGACCGCGGCACACGACGGCGCGGTCGCGGCGAGCCCCGGCCAGGCGCAGGCGGACGGCGGCGCCCCGGAGCGCTCCGCCAAGGGTGAGCGGCTCGAGCGTCGGCGCGCGGCCGAGGCACGCCAGGCCCTGGCGCGCCGAACGCGCGGGCTCCGCGAGGAGATCGCGACTCTGGAGGAGCAGATCGAGCAGCTCGAGCGCGAGAAGGCGGGGCTCGCCGGCGACCTCGCCGACCCGGCGACCTACCAGCAGGCCGGCCGCGACGTGGCGGACCTGCAGCGGCGCTACGCGGAGTCCGAGAGGATGCTCGCCGAGCGGACCGACCGCTGGATGCATCTGCAGGAGCAGCTCGAGCAGGCCTCTGCTACCGAGGAATGAGGACGGGCGGAGCGCATGCCGGCCACGCCGGCACGCCGCCGTCGCACCGCAGGAGTGAGCCCGGCGAGGGCCGACTTCCACGGCCGTGCAATCCAGGGGGTTGCCTTGGCCGATTCGGCGTGAAAAGTCCCTTCCCACAGTCGAGCAGGACGAGACCGATGCGGAACCCCAATCATCACACGACGATGCCGACCGCGAGCTGGCGCCACCAGGCGCAGCGCGCGCGCGTCGTCGTCGTGCGTCCCGTTGCGGGCGAGGCCTCGGTCGTTCTCGTCGACTCGATTACCCGCATCGCCGACGCCAAGCCGGCGCCCAGCGGCCACGAGCGAGGAGTTCCGTGAGGAAGTAGGTCACGACCCCCCGTGAAAAGGCCGCTGGGCAGATCGCCCAGCGGCCTTTTTTCGTTTTCGGGGCAGGCGAGCCGTGGCGCGCACCGCGCGCCGGCGGCGAGAAAGGAGCACATCGTGCAGGCACAGATCGATTCGAGGTTCTTCGCGGAGCGGATCCGGGACGTGGTCCGGGACGAGCCCAAGGCATTCGCGTACGACCTCGGGCTCAGCCTCTCAGCAGTATACAACTACCTGAACGGCCGGGTCCCGACGACCGACGTGCTGTTCCGGATCGCACGCTACTCGGGGCGCCCGATGGAGTGGTTTCTGAGCGAGGCGGTCCTCGAGGACGCGCCCCAGTCGCAGGCCGCGTGAGCGTCGGCGGCAACGACCCCGGCCCGCGGGGCTGCCTCGTCCCCCTCCCCTCGAGGCAGCTCCGGCAGGTCCGGATCGAGGACGTCCGGCGTCGCCGATCGTCGCACCGCGATCGATCGGCGGCGCCGGACCGGGCGACGCCACCTGCCCGACGCAGGCAGGAAGCGGCTTTCGCAGTCGGGTCGTCCTCGGATAGAACACTGGCTCCCCCTCACCCGGGAGCACCGATTTGCGCACCACGACCTGCCGTTCTTTCGAGATGCCAGCGTCGCCGCTGCTGGCCCTGCTGCTCGTAACCACCCTCGCCTGTGGCGGGGGGGGCGGCTCCGCGGGAAACACCCCGCAGAGCGAGCCGACCCCGCGACCGAGCCCGGTCCGGCCGATCGAAACGCCGGGTCCCGGCCGCAGCAGCGCCGAGGTCATCCTGCGTGACGGGGACTTGATCGGTGAGGACCTCGTCGTCGCGAACATCGAGGACGCGGCCCTCGGCAGCGGCTCCTCGGTGGCGGTGGTGGTGACGATCGCCAACGAGGGCAACCGCTCGGCGATCGTGCGGCGCGAGGCAGGTCGCGCGTTCACGACCGCCTACGACCCGCGCATCGACGATGCGGTCGCCGATCCGACCTCCATCGGCCGCCTGCGCCTCGCGCCCGACGGCGAGATGGTGTTCCAGGCGGGCGGCGGGCTCGACAGCGATCGGCTCTACCGGATCGTGAACGGCGTCGTCGAAACCCTCGCCGGCGGGCCTCCCGGCCCGGAGTTCCCGGACTTCCGCATCCTGGGCAACGTGCGCCTCGGCACCGGCGGGGTCGTCGCCTTCGTCGGCGGCGGGGGGCCCTGCGAGGTCGTGGTGGGCGACGACGCTCCGCGTGTCACGTGCACCAATGCGCTGTACGTCGCCGACGCGAGCGGCGTCCAGCGGCTCGACGACGCGGAGCTGCAGCTCGCTCGACAGCGCGCGACCGCGATCCGTGTCGAGCTCGACCCCGCCGGCGGGGCCTGGTTCTCCCTGCCTCGCCGGGCGGCGGCCCCCATGCTCCTCCACCACCTCGCCGGCGAGACGACGGCGGTGCTCACGGGCGAGAGCGAGGTCGGCGAGATCGGACTGCTCAATTCGCTCGAAGCCGTGGCGGTGAACGCAGCCGGTCAGGTGCTGCTCGAGGTCGGACCACGGGAGTTCAGCGGAGAGCGTCGCCCGGAGATGCTCGGGATCCTCGCGGGCGACGACTTCGACGTGATCGTGCGGGACGGTGACACGCTCGGCGACCGGAACGTCGCCTCGCTCCGCGGGATCGGCCTCGACGGCGCGGGACGCGCGCTCTTCGAGGCCCAGCTCGGCCCGACGGACGACCCGAGCGCCCAGCGGAGCGCGCTGTGGCTGGGCGATGCGCTCCAGCAGATCGAGCTCGTCCGCGAGGGTAGCGCGCTGCCCGGAGACCAGGCGATCGTGCTCAACCTGCTCGGCTCACGGGTGAACGCTGCGGGGGACGTCGCATTCGTCACCGAGCTCGGAACGATCTCGGATGGCGTGTTGCGGCGCGAAGAGGTACGGGCGACCGTGCGTCGGGCCGACGGTCGGCTCGTGACGATCGCCTCGACGCTTCACAGCGCGCAGTTCGGCGCGCTGAGCGACATGCAGATCGTCGGCTACGACGAGGCCGGTACGCTCCTGCTGATCGGCACGCGCGGCCGGTCGAGCGATCGCGTCCTTCTGCTCGGACGTTCGGACCAGACTCCCGGCTGAGGCCGCCAGCGCCCCGCGGCGCGGCAACCTTCCGGACGTGCGTGGCGCCCGCGCGTCGGGCGCGGTGCGGCGAGCTCGGCTCGACCGCACCGGCCTTCGACGTGGCGAGGCGCGCCGGGGCAACACTTCGCCCGTCGCGGCCGGACGTCAGTCGTTTCGGTGGAAGGAATTCGCGGCGAGCTCCTCGATGGTCTGACTGCTGCTGGTCTGGCTGCTGTTGCGCACCGCCGCCAGCGACTCGATCGCACGCCGGGCGAGCTTGCTCGGCTTGGCGTGACCGTTCTCCCAGCGGTTCACCGTCGAGAAGGTCACTGCCACCGCGTGCGCAAACTCCTCCTGCGTGAGGCCCAAGCGCTTGCGCAGCTCTCGGATCTCGGTCCCGGAAACGTCGTCCGCCATGATCATTCCAGTCCTCCTTTTGTCGTTCTTGCGGGTGGTTCCTGCACCCTGCGCGACTATCGGCACCCGACGCGCCGGACTATAGGGAGCAACCGCGCCGTGGATGTCGGTCTCGGCAACGGACTGGCTATCGCACAGGGTCCGCACCCGATGGCCGGGCGTGCGATCCCAACGGACCTCGGCTATGTCCGGGCCATGGCGACCACGGCGAAGGACGTCCTCGAGCTGCTGAAGCAGGTGAAGTACCCCGGCTTCTCGCGCGACATCGTCTCCTTCGGCATCGTGCGCGACATCGAGGTCGGCGGCTTCGGCACCACCATCACCATCGCGCCGCCCGCGGACGCGCCGAACCTGGTCGACCAGATCGGCGACGAGATCGCGCAGCTCGTCGCCTCTCTGCCGGGGACCGGTGAGCTGACGATCGTCACCGCCCCACCCGCGCAGCCGAAGACCCCGGCGCAGGGACCGAGCACACGAAACGCACAGGGCATTCCCGGGGTGAAGAGCATCGTCGCCGTCGCCAGCGGCAAGGGCGGCGTCGGCAAGTCGACGGTCGCCGTGAACCTCGCGCTGGCGCTCGCCGAGCAGGGACGGGTCGGCCTGCTCGACGCCGACGTGTACGGCCCGAGCATCCCGCTGATGCTCGGCCTGGAGGACGCGAAGCCGCACGTCACCACCGAGCGTCGCATCACGCCGCTCGAGGCCCACGGGCTGCGCACGGTCTCGATGGGCTTCTTCATCGAGCGCGACCGTGCGGTGATCTGGCGCGGCCCGATGGTGACCAAGCTGATCGTCGAGTTCATCCGCAACGTCGAGTGGGGCGATCTGGACTACCTGGTCCTCGACCTGCCACCGGGCACGGGCGACGTGCAGCTCACCCTGTCGCAGCAGCTCGCGATGACGGGCGGCGTGATCGTGACCACGCCGCAAGACGTCGCGCTCGCCGACGTGAAGCGCGGCGTCCGCATGTTCGACCAGGTGAAGGTCCCGGTGCTCGGCGTGGTCGAGAACATGAGCGGCCACGTGTGCCGGAAGTGCGGCCACGAGACCGACGTCTTCGGGCGCGGCGGCGGCGAGCGCATGGCGGCCGAGCTCGGGATCCCGTACCTCGGCGCGATCCCGCTCACGCCGCGCGTGCGCGACCTCGGCGACGCGGGCGCACCGCTGGTCGTCGAGAACCCGGAGCACCCGGTCTCCGAGCGCTTCCGCGAGATCGCCGACACGATCCGCGCACGCGTCGCCGCGAACGACGCCAGCTCCTGAGCGAAGCCGGAACGAGAAAGGCCCCGGTGCACGAGCACCGGGGCCTTTCGTCGCAGAAGCGTCCCCGCGGACGGCTCAGTCGCTGAGTCGCGACAGGGCGCGCAGCGAGAAGTACTGCGGATCGAAGTTCCGCTCGAGGAACTGCGCCGAGTACCGGCCGCCGAGCGCCGCACGGTCGGTCTTGTCATTGACGCCCATCACCATGTTCGGCGTGGTCGCGCTGTAGGTGCCGTCGTCGCTCCTCGAGAAGTGGTAGCCGCACATCGCGGTGTAGAAGTACTCGCCCGCGCGATTGTGCACGTTCTTCCAGTAGATGCGGCTCATGTCCTTGTCGACGTACATGATCACCTTGCCGAAGTTGTAGTACGGGTCGGTCGACTCGCCCTCGAGGATCCACACGGGACGCTTCACGAAGACGAGGTTCTCGGTGATCTGCCACGGCGCACCTTCCGCACCCGGCGTCTCGTAGGCGCCGCGCAGGTACGGGATGGGCACCTCGAAGCGGGTCGGCGAGTTGGTCGCGCTCTGCTTGAGGGCGTACGGGCCGACGATCGGCGCCAGCACTTCGCCCTCGCCCGCCATCTTCCACTTGTAGTACTCGACCTTGCCCGCGTAGCAGTTCAGGTCGTCCGAGAAGATGTCGAGGCCGGAAATTGGATCCGAGCGCGAGGCCGCGTTCACACGCCGCGAGCGACGGGTCTGCGGGATGTACGCCCAGATGTTGTCCTGCGAGGTCCAGTCGTTGATCTGCTGGCCGAGGATGTTCACGCCTTCCGCGTCGGCCGGCTCCATCGCGTGGCTGAGCGTCGTGCCGCGGAGGTTCTCCGGATTGTTCTCGTCCTTCTTGTGACGGCCGAGGTACGAGTTGGCGTGCAGCCACAGCTTGATGCGCCGGAACTCGCCGTTGCGGTCGATGCCGTTCAGGGTGAAGGTCGCGCCGGCGCCCTCGCCCATCTGGTTGGCAAGATAGAAATTCCACGCCACCTTGCACGCCGCGAGCGGATCCTTCGGATCGATCTTCGGGAACGGCTTGCCGAAGACCCAGTCCGGCATCTTGCCGGTCTCCTTGTCCTTCAGACCGCACGTCTCGGCGTCGAGGTCGTACTTTCCTTCGTTCGCCTCCGAGGCAGCCCAGTAGGTCGTGCTGTAGTTCTCACGGAACTTCTGCGAGTCGAGCGGCACGACCTTGAAGGAGTAGTCGCCTGCCTTGACCCGCTTCAGCACGGGATCCGGGAGAAGGCCTTCCGCCTTCTGCCAGTTGTCCTTGTTCAGGGTGTACTCCGCTTCGTCACTCCACGCGGGTGCCGACACCAGCACCACGACGCCGAGTGCGAGTGCGAGCCGACTCGTCTTCAGCATGCGAGGTTTCCTCCGGGGGTCATACAAGACCGGATGCGGGTCTGCGGTCAATTGTTTTCGACCGCACCGGTCCGTTCTCGGGGTTCAATGGGCGGGGTCTTCGAGAGCGCGACGAGCTTGTCGAACTCCCAGAGTAAGACGGACCCTACCAGCGCGATATTCGCCTCCGGCAATACCTGAACGTACAGCGCCGTCAATGGCGGGTTGCGATCTCCGAGTGCGATCGACGTCACGCGCCCGTCGCGGATCGTCACGATCGCGCGCGGCGGCGCGAGACCGAACTCGGCGCGGTCCAGATCCGGCTCGTCGATCACGACGAGGCGCGTCAAACCGGCGAGCGTCTCGAGGAAGCCGTCCAAACGGTCGGATGGTACCTCGACCTCGGCCCCCTGGACGTTCATCGTCCACGTGCGGGCGCGGCGCGCGAAGAAGTACGGGAGTCCGTCACGCGGCACCACGTCGATCTGCCGCACGCGCTTGGGATCGAGATCGAGCAGTCGCTCACCGCCTGGCTGGGGGATCGGCGGCGCGAGACCCGGCAGCACCGTGAAGAGCGCGACCAGTCCGAGCCCCGCCGCGATCGCCAGCAGCACGAGGATCCGGCGCGTCGGCGCTGCCACGCCGATCGCTTCGGGACTCGGAGCAGCGGCGACGCGCAGCGAATCGGCCGGCACGCTCACCCCGCGCTCCGCGCGCGACGGCGCCAACCGATGGCGCCTCCCAGAAGGAGCATCGTCAAGGGCAGCAGAACGACCGACACCCAGAAGAGGGTACGCGCCTGCGGCGCCGTCAGGTGGAGGCGGGAGAAGGTTCCCCCCGGCAGCATCTCGCGTCGCGTCGCGATCAGCGCCTCGGCCCGGCCGGCGAGGTGCGCCAGGTTCAAGAACAGGTCGCGGTTGCCGAGCGTGCCGACGTAGAGGTTCGACGCGAACTCGCCGTCCCCGACGACGACCAGCGAGCCGCTGGTCGCGTCGTCGCGCCCGGCGATGCGCGCGATCGCCGCGACCGGAACCGGTCCCGGCAGGTCGACGCCCTCCTTGAACGTCGGAACGACGCCCTCGACGACGAGACGATCCTTGTCCGCCCAGGTGTCCGTGCCGGTGAAGGCGAACGGCGCGACCTGGACTCCCTGGCGGCTCGGGTCGATCGGCAAGATCGACTGGGCGAGCGGCAGCACCGCCGGCGGCGCGCCGGTGTACGGCAGGATCTGGTCGTTGAAGAACGCCACCTGCGGCGCGAAGCTGTCGGCGAAGAAGAGCCGGTTCCGCTCGTCGACGACGAGATCGTTGCCCTGCTCGATGCCGAACTCGCGCAGCAGCGCCGCGAGCCGCGGCGACGAGCCCGCCTCGACCAGGAAGAGCGCACCGCCGCCCCCCTCGAGGTAGCTCGACACCGCCGCGATCTCGCTCTCGGTGAAGTCGCTGCGCGGGTTCGCGACGACCAGCAACGACACCTCGTCCGGAATGCCGCCGCGCAGATCGGCCATGCGTTCGATGCGGTAGTTCTCCGCCTCGAGGGCCTTCGCCGCCTGCGAGAGCCCGCTGCGTGGATCGGGGTTCGTCGGATCGTTCTCTCCGTGTCCGACCGCGAACACGGCGACGCGCTGCCCCCCTTCGATGATCTTGATCAGCCCGGCGGTGAGCTCATCCTCGTTCAGATCGCGTACCAGGAGGCGGCGCCCGTCGCTCTCGATGACGCCCGTGTTGTAATTGACGATGCCGTACTGGTTCGCGAGGAGCGGGCTGCGGTCGAGATCGACCATGCGGAACTCGATGTGGCTCGACTGATCCGCGAAGCGCCGCAGCGTGTCCTTGATCTCGCGGACCTTGCCCTGCTCCTGGCTGTTGTAGAAGACCGTGATCTTCACGTCGCGCTCGAGGCGTCGCGCGGTGCGCTGTGCCTGGTCCGAGAGCGTGTGCTCGCGGGTCGGCGTCATGTCGAGCGTCACGTTGCGCGACCAGGCGATCGCCAGGACGAGGAGGCAGATGATCCCGACCAGCGCGATCTCGAGCCCGAGCCACGCATAGTGGGCGCCGGTCGAGCGGATCCTCACACGACCCCCCGCCACGATCGGCTCTGGAGCGAGCGCAGCGCGACGAACAGGAAGAACACGATGAAGACGAGGAAGTAGACGACGTCGACCAGCTGGATGCTGCCGGTCGCGAAGTTGTAGTAGTGATCGAACAGCGACAGCAGAAGCAGGAAGCGAATGATGCTCTCGTCGCCGACCGCCTCGTTCCAGGTCATGAACCAGAAGAAGACCAGGATCCCGTAGGTCAGCATCGCGGCGACGACCTGATTCTCCGTCAGGGTGGAGGCTGCGATCCCGCACGCGATGAAGGCCGTGCCCAGCAGGATCAGCCCGACGAAGCCCGCGGTCGGCGGACCGAGGTCGAACGGGAAGAACGCGTAGAACACCACGAACGGGATCATCGCGAGCAGCACGATCACCAGGAAGAAGATCCACGCCGCGAGGAACTTCCCGAGGATCACCTGGTAGTCCTTGACGGGCAACGTCCACAGCAGCTCGATCGTCCCGAGCTTCCGCTCCTCGGCGAAGAGTCGCATCGTGACGAGCGGCAGGACGAGCAGGGTGACCAGGCGATAGTCGACGAAGACGAAACGCCACAGCCCGGTCGAGAGCACCTGCGCACCGAAGGTGACGAACAGGGCGACGTCCGAGTAGAAGAAGTAGCCCGACAGGACGAGGTAGACGCCGATCAGGACGTACGCGGTGGGCGAGCCGAAGTACGCCGCGAGCTCGCGCTTCGCGATGGCGCTAACGACCCGCATCGGCGCGCGCCTCCTCTGCCGCGGGAGACTCGCCACCCGAGCGATCGCCGACCAGCGTGAGGAAGATCTCCTCCAGGGTCATGACCGTCGGCCGGAGCTCGATCAGGCCGAAGCCGGCGCCGACGATCGCCGACGCGATGTCGCGACGAACGTCGAAGCGGTGCTCGCAGCGGACCGCGAAGCGTGCGGTCTCACCCGTCGCCTCGCCGGCGGCGACGTCGACCACGTGCGGAACAGCACGGAGAACCCGCAGCACCGCGTCGCGGGGCCCGGCCACCTCCGCGGCGAACTCGCGGTGGGGGCGAAGGTGCTCCTCCAGGCGCGCCGGCGAATCCACCGCGAGGATCCGCCCACGGTTCATGATGATGACGCGAGAGCAGATCGACTCCACCTCGGGAAGGATGTGCGTCGAGAGAATGACCGTCCTCTCGGAGCCGAGCCCCTGGACGAGGCCACGGATCTCCGTGACCTGCTCGGGGTCGAGTCCCGAGGTCGGCTCGTCGAGGATGAGCACGGGCGGCGAGCCGAGGAGCGCCTGCGCGATTCCGACGCGCTGCCGGTAGCCTTTCGAGAGGTTGCCGATCAGACGGTGCGCGACGCGCTCGATGCCCGCCGCCCCCATGACCTCGCGCACCGCGGCCTTCACGTCCCGGCCGGCGATGCCCTTCATCTCCGCGATGAACCGCAGGTAGCTCGCGACGGCCATCTCCGCGTACGGAGCCGCGCGCTCCGGCAGGTAGCCGAGCGCGCGCCGTGCCGCGAGCGTGTCGCGCACGACGTCGTGACCGGCGATGGTGGCGCGACCCGACGTCGGCGGGAAGACGCCCGTCAGCATCCGGAGCGTCGTGCTCTTCCCCGCACCGTTCGGCCCCAGGAAGCCGACCACCTCGCCGCGTTCCACTGCGAAGGAGACGTCGTGGACGGCGACCGTGGCGCCGAAGGTCTTGCGCAGGTGCTCGGCGGTTATCTCCACGCCGCCCCCGTACGGCCCCGGCCCGCAGCGGGCGCCCCTCCCCACGGTGGGAGGAGCGGCGCCCGGCGCTGCGGACCCAGGAGCTCCATGCGAGCCCGCGGAATGTCGTCCGCGATGCTCAGTGGGCAGCCGTCATCGGCTGCGGCAACGCGATCCCCTCGCGGGCGAGGCGCTCTCGCGCCACGTCGCGGCGCTTGATCAGGAAGCTCGGCCGGATCACCTTCACGAGCGCCGGCACCACGACGAGTCCGCCGTAGGTGTTGAGCGTCATCAGGAGTGCGAGCAGGACGCCCATCTCGGCCTGGAACTTGAGGCTCGAGAAGAACCAGAAGATCGTGCCCGCGAACATCGTGCTGGCGGTGAAGATGATCGCCTTGCCGGTGGTCGCGGTCGCGTAGTCGACCGCGTCGTCGACGTCGCGCCCCTCGTCGAAGCAGTCGAGGATGCGGCTGAAGTGATAGATGCCGTAGTCGACGCCGACGCCCGCGCCGGCGGCGGCCACCGGCAGCGAGTTCACGTTGAGGTCGATGTTGAAGATGACCATCACCGCCTCGCAGAGGAACTGCGAGAAGACGACGGGCACCATCAGGATGGCCGTTGCGACGATCGAGCCGTAGGTGAGGTAGAGGCAGAACGCGACCACCGAGAAGACCAGCATCAAGGTGGTCCAGTAGCTCTCTTCGACCTTCTCGTTGACGGCGGCGAGGATGCCGAACATTCCGCCGGCGAGGCGGAACGAGAGCTGCTCGTTCTCGCTCTTCTGCGCGAAATCCTTCGCCTTCTCGATGGCGTTGTTGATCAGGGCGTTCGAGTGGCCGCGGAACAGCGTGACCACGGTGCCGAACTGGTAGGACGGATCGAGGAAGCGGTCGAGGTCACCCGCCGAGCCGCTCTGCGTGAACGTGTAGAACAGCTGGGCGATGTTCTTCGGGTTGTCGGGGATGAAGCCCCACTTGGGGTCGCCCTCGTGGTAGAGGCGCGCGAGCTGCTTGACGATGTTCACCACCGACACGGACAGCGCGGCACCCTCGACCTGCTCCATCTCCTCGCCGTACTCCTCCATCAGCTCCAGCGGGACGCGGGTCTTGATCTGGTCCGGGCTCTTGGTGTCGGCGATCGCGATCAGCTGGTTCGAGCCGAGGAAGTGGTTGTCGAGGTACTCGTACGCCTGGTTGTACGGATGGTCGGCGAACAGCAGCGCGGCGCCCGGCGTCATGTCGCCGACCTTCAGATGGCGACCGGTCATGAACGCACCGACGCCCATGACGAGCGTGAGCACGATCACCACCCAGCGCCGCCAGCCCTCGCTCGCCCAGATGACGCCGTTGGTGACGGTGGTGTAGAAGCGCTCCGAGAGGCGGTTCTTCTCCTCGCCGGTCGGCGGCGGCGGCGGGTCGATGTACGACAGGATGATCGGGTGCAGCGTCACGACGCTGATGAAGATCGAGACGATCCAGAAGGCGGCGAACAGCGCGACCTTCTGGATGAGCGGGATCGGCGCGACGGCGACCAGCAGGATGCCGAGACCGTCGGTGATGATCGAGGCCATCGCCGGCGGGAAGAGCGCGCCGTACGACGAGACGATCGCCTGGTGCTTGTCACCGAGCCGGTAGAACTCGTCGTGATAGCGGTCCATCGACTGGACCGAGTGGCTGAGCGCGCGGGCCGTGAGGAAGATCGGCACCACCAGCACGAGCGGATCGAGGTTGAATCCGAGCAGCGTTCCGAACGCGAGTCCCCAGATGCTGGACAGGATGCCGGAGAACAGCGGCACCCAGATTCCCGTCCACGTCCGGAAGTAGACCCAGAGCAAGACGCCGAGGCTGACGAACGTCAGCACGAAAACCAGCAGGACCTGCGGCGCGTAGCGCATCACCGACGTGAAGAGGTACGGGAAGCCCGTGATCATGATCTCGTGGTCGGCGTCGTTCTCCTGCGCCTTCAGCTGCTCGAGGCGCTCGTGCATGTAGTTGAAGTCGAGGGCTTCCTCCCAGAAGCCCGCCGTGACCAGCGCGGCGGTGTCGTCCTCCGCGACGTACACGCCGTGAATGCCCTTGGTCGCGTAGACCGCGAACCGGACCCGATCCGCGTCCTCCTGCGTCCGCGGCACCCCCGGGTAGTACACCTCCCGGATCTGCACCGCGCCGCGGAAGGTGTTGATGCTCTTCATCTTCGGCGACGCGATCGACAGGATCTGATAGGGCACGACGCCCTTCGTCTCGATGATGAACTTCGTCACCCGGTCGATCTTCTGCAGCGTCTCCGGGTTGTAGATGTCACCGTCCTTCTTCTTGACGATGATCTGCAGCACGTTCGCCGAGCCGAACATGCGCCGGAACTCGTTGTAGATTTTGATGTACGGGTGCTGGCGCGGATAGAAGTCGAAGAAGTCGGTGTTGAGCCGCATGTCCTTCAGCGACCAGCAGAAGAACAGCGTGATGATCGTGACGACGATCGAGACGTGATGTCGGTACTTGAGGAGGAACCTCAGGTACGCGTCGATGAGCCTCTGCGGAATCATGACTTCCCTTCCCCGTGCCCGTGCGCAGCCGTCGGCTCGCCGCGCAGCAGCGTCGCCTCCGCGCCGTCGGTGCGATAGATCAGGCCGGCCCCGCCGACGAGAAACGCACGCTCACCGACCATGCTCACGCCGCGAAACCACTCGGACGCGAACTGGATCGGCGTCTTGAACTCGGTCCATTCCTTGCCACCGTCCTTCGAGACCAGGATCGTGCCCTGCCCGCCGGCGATCCACGCGTACTGTCCGGAGAGCCCGACCTCGTAGTACGAGCGCTCGTCGAACGGTGAGCGGACCGGCGTCCAGGTCGCGCCGCCGTCGTCGGTACGCAGGATCATGCTGTCGATGCCGACCGCGAGCCCGGTGTTCCGGTCGATGAAGTCGATGCCGAACAGGGTCGACTCGATTCCGGTCGCTTGCTGCTTCCACGTCTGCCCGCCGTCGGTCGTGGCCAGGATGGTGCCGAACTCACCCGAGATCCAGCCGTGGTTCTCGTCCACGAACGACATGCCGTAGAGCAGCGCGTCGTTCGGCAGCACCCCGCTGTCGAGAGCGGAGTCGGGGAGCTTGAAGTCCTCCGGCAGCATCACCTCCTGCCAGGTGGCGCCGCCGTCCTCCGTGTGGACGATGGTGCCGAAGTCGCCGACCGCCGTGCCGCGCTGCGGCGAGACGAACACCACCTTGAACAGGTTGCGCTTGACAGGGGTCTGCTGGAGGGTCCAGGTCGCCCCGCCGTCGGCGGTCTTGTAGACCTTGCCCGCGATCGACGAGATCCAGGCCTGCTTGCCGTCGAGGCAGCTGATGCCCAGCATCGGATCGCGCCCGGCCGCCTCCTGGCGCTGCCAGGTCGCTCCGCCGTCGGTGGTCTTGTAGACACGCCCCAGGTCACCCACGACCCATCCTTCGGTCGGGCTCACGAAGCAGGCGTCGAAGAGGTTCTGGCGGATGTCGCGCGGGCCGATGCCGTCGGCCCCGCGGGCCGAGGGCGCAGAACAGAGGAGGGCCACGGCCGTCAGGATCGGGGCCATGGTGCGCGAAGCTTTGGCAATCATGTGCCGGGGCTTCCTTTCTTGAATGGGAAAGCTCGCTGCGGGCGATGGGCTCGGCCGCGGGCGTGGTTGGTCTTTCTCGCCAACCACGCCCGGGCCAGGCGGTCAAGCGCCTCAGAGCACGTATTCGATCTGCATCCGGACGTTCGAGCGGTCGCGCACCAGGCCGATCTGGTTGCGGAACACGCCACTGTTGATCGTCGTGTAGTCGACGATGAACCGCCACGGGTCACGAATGAACCGGACGCTCGGCTGGAAGAGGATCATCCCCTGCCAGTCGTAGAACATGTTGTAGCCAGGCGTCACCTGCAACGTGGTGTCGGTGAACGGCGCCTTCACGTTGTAGGTCGTGTTGATCAGCAGGGTCTGCAGGATCTGGTCCTGCGGCACCGGCACGACGCGGGTCTGGTTGTTCGGCTCCGGCACCGGCAGGGCCTGCAGCGGGTCGTGGTCGAAGATGTGCCGCCAGAACACCTGCGTGCTGAAGAAGAAGGTCTGGTTCGGGTTCAGGAACCGGATGTACTGGTTCATGTCCCAGCCGACCGAGAAGCCCATCGTGTCCTTTCGGGTGACGGTGTCGAACTGGCCGGACAGCACCGGACCGAGGAAGCCCGTCACGTAGTTCGCGGTCGTCCCCTTGCCGGGAAACTTGCCCGCGACGGGACCGCGGAACAGCGCCTCGTCGCGGAAGTAGGCGAACTCCGAGCGAAGGACGCTCTTCAAGCTCGGCAGCGCCGTGGTCATCGATGCACCGTTCACCCAGACGCGCGGCGCATACTGGTCGGCCGTGATGACGCTGACGCCGCCCGGCACGTATCCCGGGTCCTCGGGCTGCGCGCCGCGGAAGCGCACGGCCTGCGTGTCGAGCATGGTCACGTAGCTCGCCGCGGTGAACGTGTAGTCCTGCCAGTTGAACACCAGGCGACCGCCGCCGCGCATGTCGTCGAAGCCGTTCGACGGTCCGATCAGGTTGGTGAGCGTCTGGCCGGTCGGCGGGCCGAGCGGCGGCGCCCAGGGCGACCCGCGCGGCGCGCCCGGGATGAAGGCCACCGTGTTGTCGACCACGCCGTACATCTCGAGGAACGCCTGGTCGAAGGGCCCGACGGTGCCGAAGTTGAAGCTGCCGCGCAGCATGTTGAGCGGCACGCGCCGCTCGTCGAGGTCGATGAAGAAGCCGCCGAACCCGTTGTCGATCGGGTTGATGTTGTCGAGCAGACGGAACACGTCGGTCTCGCCCCAGACCAGGTTCTGGCGACCGAAGCGGATGAACACCGGACCCTGCTCCCAGTCGACGAACGCCTGGAACAGTCGGTTCCGGTAGCTCGAAACACGACGCAGGCGGCGCCGGCTGCGCTGCAGCGAGCCGTCGACCGACTCGAGCTGTGCCGGGTTGAAGGTCGGGCTCTGACGCAGCGCTTCCTCGAGCTCCTGCCGCGATTCCAGGTTGTTCCGGTACGCGCTCGGGCCGATGTCGTAGATGCCGTCGTACTCGCCGCGGTACGTCACGTTGTACTTGAACGACGTGACGTTGGAGGGGAGCACGTCCGCCCACCAGTCGAGCAGGTCGTGATTCCACTTCATCTCGAGGAAGTACCGGTTCTGGATGATGTTGCCGGCCCCCGAGTAGGGGTACGTGCCACCGAAGCTGCAGGTCGCCAGGGCGGCCTCGGGCGAACCGGCGCACGTGGCGGGTTGATTCCCGGGCCGCGTGGACTGCTTGGCCATCGTTCCGATGCGAACGTTCGCGTAGGCGCGCATCGTCAGGTTGATCGTGCCTTCCTCGTTCAGCGCGATCGCGCGCGCCTCGAGCGGCAGGCTCGCCACGATTAGAGCCGCGGCCACCATCGCGTACAGCCAGGTCGCCAGTCTTCGCCTCATCGGACCCCCCTTGAAACGTGCCGAATCGATGCGCCGGGACCGCGCGCTGGGCGCGCCCTCACGTCGGTTCCTCCCCCGGAGCGCCGACCTTCTACGCTGCGGCAATTTCGCGTGTCAACGACCCTTGACTCAGCGGTGCGGCTTTCCGTCGCCAATCGCCCGTAGACGGGCTGAACCGGCGTCCCTGGCATCCCCCCGTCCGACGCGCCCTCGCCGGGCACGGCGCGGACGACGCGTCTCCGGACGGCGACCAGGCGCGCCTCGGGCCCGGCCCCCTCGCAGCGACGCCAAATTCCCCAGCTGACACCCGTGCCGCCGTGTCGCAGCCGCGAGATCCTCGCTTGTTTCGCGCGGGCACGTCTGATTTGGTGCGCGCGACAAAGACGACGACCACCGACCCTGGAGGCATCATGCGTCTCGCGTGCATCCGGAGCCGGCGACTGTCGTTCCTCGTTGTTGTGGTTGGGTTGAGCGTGGCTGTGGCTCGCGCCGCCGGGGCGCGCGAGGACGCACCGCCGCTCGAGTTCGGCAGCAGCTTCCCCGTTCCCCCCTCGCTCGAGCAGAACGTTCGTTTCTGGATCGACGTCTTCGCCCGCTACGGGCTCGACGACGCGATCGTGCACGATCGCGAGGATCCTGCGCTCGTCCTCGCCGTGGTCGAGGTCGAGACCGGGCGAACGCGCGAGATCGACGCGGTGCGCCACCAGTACCGCACGCTCACGACGGCGCTGCGCACTGCGTCACCGGGAGACGTCGGGAGGCTGCTCGATCCCTTCGGAACCCCGCTCGACCCACGCTGGCTCGCCGCCGCGACGGATCGTGTGCGCGTCCAGCCCGGACAGCGCGAGGTATTCCTGCGCAGCATCCTGCGCTCGCAACGCTACCTGCCGATGATTCGCAAGATCCTCGCTCGCGAGGATCTGCCGCTCGAGCTGGCCTACCTGCCGCACGTCGAGTCCTCGTTCGACAGCGGCATCGAGTCGCATGCCGGCGCGGTCGGCCTGTGGCAGCTCATGCCGGAGACGGCGCGGCAGCACCAGCTGCGCGTCGACGCCAAGGTCGACGAGCGGACGCACCCCTACAAGGCGACCGCCGCCGCCGCCGCGTATCTGCGCGCCGCGCACGAGAAGCTCGGCAGCTGGCCGCTCGCGGTGACGTCGTACAACTACGGGATCAACGGCACGCGTCGCGCGATCGACAACGTCGGCTCGCGCCACCTGCACGACGTCCTCGAGCAGCACTCGAGCCCGACCTTCGGCTTCGCGAGCCGAAACTTCTACGCGCAGTTCCTCGCCGCACTGCACGTGGCGCGCAACGACGCCCACTACTTCCCGGAGATCGCCGAGATCCGCCGGCGCGAGTACGTCGTCCAGAAGGGCGACACCCTCTGGCAGATCGCGCGCCGGCACGGCGTCACCGTCGACCGCATCCGCTCGGCCAACAAGCTCGCTGCGACCGCGCGCCTGCAGCTCGGCCAGCGCATCATGATGCCGGGCTGACGACCTTGCCCGACACGGACTCGCAGATCGAGGCCGCAGCCGCGGCGCTCGTCGAGGCGCGCTACGCGATCGCGCTGACCGGCGCGGGCCTGTCGGTCGAGAGCGGTATTCCACCGTTCCGCGGCCCGGGCGGGCTGTGGACGAAGCACGGCGAGCCGCCGATGAACGGCTGGCAGCTCTTCCTCGCCGACCCGAGGCGCGCCTGGCAGCAGCGCCTCGACCCGCGCGGCCCGATGCGCGAGCTGTTCGAGAAGCTCGCGGCGGCGCGGCCGAACCCGGGCCACGCAGCGCTGGTCGCGCTCGAGGAGATGGGCCTGCTGCGTTGCACGGTGACGCAGAACATCGACGACCTCCACCGCGTCGCAGGCCAGCGCGAGCTCGCCGAGATCCACGGCAACGCGACGCTCGTGCGCTGCATCGACTGCGTGTCGCGCTGGCCGCGCGACGAGATCGCGCTCGACGAGCTGCCGCCGCTCTGCGCGCGCTGCGGCGGCCTGCTCAAGGCCGACACCGTCTCGTTCGGCGAGCCGATCCCGCCGGACGTGCTGGAGCGCTGCCAGCGCGAGGCGGGTCGCGCGGACTGCATCCTCGTCGCCGGCACCTCGGCGACCGTCTATCCGGCGGCGGCGCTGCCGATCGAGGTCCTCGAGCGCGGTGGCACGCTGATCGAGGTGAACCCCTACGAGAGCGAGCTCAGCGACGTCGCGCGCGTGGTCGTGCGCGGCCCCGCGGGCGAGGCGCTGCCGCGCATCGTCGCCGCCGTGCGGCGGCTCGCGCCTGCGAGCTGAGAGCGTGAGCGAGAATTGCGAACGCTCGAAGGAGGCGGGCCAAGGGCCCGCCTGCAGGTGGGGTGAAGCCCGCGAATTCACTTCGCGGGCGAGGGGAGGGCCGCGGCCCTCCCCTCGGTGATGAGCAGAGCCTGAGCGACTGTTGCTCAGGCTCTGAGCGCGCGACCGGCGCGGGGGAGCTACCGGAAGTAGCGCTCGATGCTCCCGGTGACGATCGCCACCTCGCGCATCCCGTTGGTGCGAAAGATGCGCAGCCGGACCGGTTCCCCCGGCTGCCGGCGCCAGACGCGCTCGTAGAGCGCGCGACGATCGAGCACCTGCTCGTCGTCCACCGCGAGCACGACGTCGCCCGCCTCGAGGCCGGCCGCCGCCGCCGGGCTCCCCGGCAGGACCCCGGCGAGGACCACGTGCTCGCGCAGCGCGTAGCAGGTGATGCCGATCCAGGCGCGCGGTGCGGGTGCGTCGTAGCGCCCGGTGCGCCCGATCTCGTGCAGCATGGGCTCGGCGAGCGACGCGGGAACCGCGAGCGTGAGCTTCCCGACCTCGGCGAGCGACAGCGCGACGACGCCGATCATCCGCCCGAGCGCGTCGAGCAGCGGGCCGCCGCCGAGCCCGGGGTTCTGCACGGTCACCGTGAGCGCCCGATCGAGCAGATACTCCCAGAACGCCTCGAACTGGTCGATCGAGCTGACCGCGCCGGCGTCGACACGCCTGCCGTCGTCGACGCTCGCGACCACGAACGCCTCCTCCCCGGGGCGCACGTCGTCGACCGAGCGGATCACGACTCCGGTAGGCGTTGGATCATTTATCTTGACGACCCCGAGACCCGCCGCGTAGTCGATCCCGAGCACCTCGCCCGAGCGGGTGTCGCCGGGCTCGAACGTGACGTCGACGGTGCTGCTGCCGATCAAGAGGTAGTGCGCGGTCACGATCAACCCGGACGGCGCGACCACCGTGCCGGTCCCGACGCGCTCGGTGCCGAGGATCTCGGCGGAGGGATGATCCTCCGCGACCTCGGCCCGCAGATGGACCGTGGAAGGGACGACCTTGCGCAGCAGGTGAACCGAGGCGTTCAAGACGGTATTCCTGCACGCTCGAGAGCGGCGTCGCGGCCGCGTGCTCGAAGTGAGAAACGCATGTCCGTGCTGGAGCTCGACATCCCTACGTCGCCCGAGGCCCTGTTCCGCGTCGTCTGCGGTGAGCGCGGCGCTTTCTGGCTCGACGGCCAGACGCTCGGCGCGGCCACCTTTACGAGCTTCACGCCGGTGGCGCAACTGGTCGTGGAGCCCGCGGGGACCGTCGTCGTCGACGAGCGCGGCGCGCGGCGTCGTCACGCGAGAAACCCGCTCGACGCCATCGAAGAATTCGTCACCGCCGGTGACGCGCTCGGGCCCGGCGTGCCGCACACCGTCGGCTACTTCGCCTACGACCTCGCCGGGCTGATCGAGCCGCGGATCCGTCCGCGCCGCGACGCAGGCGCGACGCTGCCGCTCGTACGCCTCGCGCGCTACCCGGCGGTCGTCGAGCTGCGTGCGCCGGACGCGGCGGCGACGGAGCAGCGCGTCCGGCTGCGCGTCCACGGCCCCGACGAGGCCTCCGAGCGCTGCGCGCGGCGCCTCCGCGCGCTTGCGAGGCGCGCCGCTCGTCCGGGTGAAGCGACCTCGACGCCATGCCCGACCGCCGCGCTCGTCGAGGTGCCGCGCGGCGACGTGCACGCACGCGCCGTCGCACGCGCGCTCGACTACATCGCGGCGGGCGACGTCTACCAGGTGAACCTCGCGCAGCGCTTCCGGGTCCGCAGCGAAGCGCACCCGGGTGACGTGTTCCTGCGCTTGCGCGCCGCGCAGGCGGTTCCGTTCGCGAGCTACCTCGACTGCGACGGCTTCGCCGTGCTGTGCGGATCGCCCGAGCGCTTCTTGCGCGTGCGCGACGCGAGCGTCGAGACCGAGCCCATCAAGGGCACGCGCCGCCGTGGCGACGACACGGAGGACGACGCGGCGCTCCGCAGCGCGCTCGCGGCCGACGCCAAGGAGCGCGCCGAGCACGTGATGATCGTCGACCTCGAGCGCAACGATCTCGGCCGGGTGTGCGTCACCGGCAGCGTGCACGTCTCCTCCTTGATGCGGGTCGAAACCTTCGCCACGCTGCACCACATGGTCTCGACGGTCCGTGGCACCCTGCGCGACGAGGTCGGTCTCGGCGACCTGCTGCGCGCGACCTTCCCCGGAGGATCGATCACCGGCGCACCGAAGATCCGCGCCGCGCAGGTGATCGCCGAGCTCGAGTCCGCGTCGCGCGAGCTCTACACGGGGGCGCTCGCGTGGTTTCGCGGCCCGCGCGACTTCGACTCCGCGATCGCCATCCGCACGGCGGTCGCGCGCGACGGGATCTTCACCTACCACGCCGGCGGCGGCATCGTCGCCGACTCCGATCCGGAGCGCGAGTTCCGCGAGTGCCTGCTCAAGGCCGAGCCCTTCCTGCGCGCGCTCGGCGTGCCGTCACTCCCCGGCGCTCCGCCACGCGACGGTCGCGCGACCGCCGCGAGCGACGTCGCGGGTCTCCTCGCTTGAGCGGCCGACCATTCCGCGCGGGGCGCGGCCGCGACGTCGTCTGGCTCGACGGGCGCCTGGTTCCGTCTTCGCGCGCCAGCATCTCGGTCTTCGACCGCGGCTTCCTCTACGGCGACGCCGTCTTCGAGACCGTGCGCGCCTATGACGGACGGCTCTTCCTGTGGCCGCAGCACGCGCGCCGGCTGGCAGCGAGCCTGCGCGCGTTCCGGATCCCGCAGCCGAGCACCGACCTCGCCGCGGCGGCGCGCGAGCTGCTCGCCGCGCGCGGGCTGGCAGACGCTGCGGTGCGCGTGACGATCAGTCGCGGTACCGGCGAGGGGCTCGTCGCACCGGCGCGGATCACCCCCACGGTGGTGGCGACGGCGCGTCCCATCCCGTCCGAGCTGCCGGCGCAGCGCGAGCGCGGCGTGAGCGTCCTGCTGCTGCCGTTCGGTCGCGGGCACGGCGGCATCACCGACGGACACAAGACCAACGCGTACCTGCCGGCGGTGCTCGGCAAGACCCGCGCCGCGGAGCGCCGCGCGTTCGAGGGCCTGTACGTCGAGCGCGACGGCCTGGTGAGCGAGGGGACGACCAGCAACGTGTTCGCTGTGCGCGGCGGCCGGCTCCTGACGCCACCGCTCGAGGCCGGCTGTCTGCCCGGTGTCACGCGACAGGTGATCCTGCACCTCGCGGCCGAGGAGGGACTCTCCGGCGAGACGATGGCGCTGCAGGCGTCGACCTTGCACGAGATGGACGAGGTCTTCCTCACCGCCAGCACCATCGAGGTGATGCCGGTCGTCCGCGTCGACCGTCAGCGCGTCGGCGACGGCAAGCCCGGCGCGCTGACGCGCCTCCTGCAGGATCGTTACCGCACCTTCGTCAAGCGCACGCTCGCCCGCGGCCGCGTGTAGGTGAGCCCCCGCAGCGAGCTCCGGCACCGCCCCCTCTGCGAGGCCCCACAGGGGCGAACGGCCTCGCCGGAGGCGAGCGGGGGAGTGGAACCGTCGCGGCTCTGCCCCGGCAAGGTGAGGGGAAACCGCCCCGACACTAGGTACCGATCAGGAACGGCAGGGCAGCCATGCCGGCGCCGACGAGGATGCTCATGGTCGCGAGGGTCGCCTCGGAGGCCTGGTCGTAGAACGACTTCTCGTTGCTCGCCCGCAGCGAGTCCTCGTCTTGCTCGTCCTCTCCCGCGCCCGGGGGAGGATAGCCGTCGGCGTTCTCGGCCTCGAGCAGCACGCCCTCCTCGTCCGGCCCCGACGTGACGCCCGAGCCGCCGGAACGCGACGAGCGCGACGGCGGCACGGCCCCCTCGCGCGCCAGCCACCCGACGCTCGGCGACGGCTCGCGCAGGATCTCGTCCAGCGACCGCGTGCCGTTCCCGAGGCCGTCGCTGAAGAACGGATCGTCGAACGGATCGTCCTCGTTGATCAGCGACTTGTTGTTGCTGCACGCGACGAAGAGCAACGCGAGGGCGATCACGCCGCGGACCATCTTTCCCGTCACCGGCTACCTCCGCTCCCGTCTCGTATCAGCGCCAGGACGGGAAGGGAAATTGAGAGCTCAGCCCCGGCCGGCTCGCGCCGCCGCCCCGGTGACGCCCGCGGGCAGGACGGAGCGCAGGAAGCGGCCGGTCTGCGAGCCCGCACAGCGCGCGACCTCCTCGGGCGTCCCCGCGACCACGATCTCGCCCCCGGCATCGCCGCCGGCGGGCCCGAGGTCGATGACGTGGTCGGCGCACTTGATGACGTCGAGGTTGTGCTCGATCACCAGGATCGTGTTTCCCCCGGCGACCAGGCGCTGCAGCACCTCGAGCAGCCGGCGGATGTCCTCGAAGTGCATCCCCGTGGTCGGCTCGTCGAGGACGTAGAGGGTGCGTCCGGTGGCGCGCCGCGACAGCTCCTTCGCGAGCTTGATGCGCTGTGCCTCGCCGCCCGAGAGGGTCGTCGCGGACTGGCCCAGGTGGATGTAGTCGAGGCCGACGTCGTGCAGCGTCTCGAGCTTCGAGCGGCACGATGGCACCGCGGACAGAAAGTCGAGCGCCTCTGCGACGGACATGTCGAGCACGTCCGCGATCGACTTGCCCTTGTACAGCACCTCGAGCGTCTCGCGGTTGTAGCGCCGCCCGTTGCACACGTCGCAGGTGACGTAGACGTCGGGCAGGAAGTGCATCTCGATCTTGATCAGCCCGTCGCCGGCGCACGCCTCGCAGCGGCCGCCCTTCACGTTGAACGAGAAGCGGCCGGGCTCGTAGCCGCGCACGCGCGCCTCGGGAAGCTGCGCGAACAGGTCGCGGATCGGCGCGAAGAGCCCGGTATAGGTCGCGGGATTCGAGCGCGGCGTGCGGCCGATCGGCGCCTGGTCGATGTCGACGATCTTGTCGAGCAGCTGCCAGCCCTCGATCGCGTCGCAGTCGCCGACCGGAACCTTCGATCGGTTGAGGCGACGCGCCAGCGCCGCGCACAGCGTGTCGATGATCAGTGACGACTTGCCCGAGCCGGACACGCCGGTGACGCAGGTGAGCGTCCCGAGCGGCACGTCCACCGAGACGTTCTTCAGGTTGTGCAGCCGTGCGCCGCGCACCGAAAGCTTCCAGCCGTTGCCGTGCCCGCGCTCCTCGGGCACCGGGACCTCGCGCGCGCCGCTCAGGTACTGCCCGGTGAGCGAGCGCGGATCGCGCGCCACCTCCTCGGGGGTTCCCTGCGACACCACCTCGCCGCCGAGCTTGCCGGCACCCGGGCCCATGTCGATGAGGTGATCGGCGGCCATCATGGTGTCGCGGTCGTGCTCGACCACCACCACGGAGTTGCCGAGGTCGCGCAGGCGCTCGAGCGTCGCCAGCAGGCGCTCGTTGTCGCACTGGTGGAGTCCGATCGACGGCTCGTCGAGGATGTAGAGCACGCCGACCAGCGACGAGCCGATCTGCGTCGCGAGCCGGATGCGCTGTCCCTCGCCGCCCGACAAGGTCCCCGCCGCGCGGTCGAGCGTCAAGTATTCGAGGCCGACGTTGGCGAGGAAGCCCAGGCGCTCGCCGATCTCCTTCAGGATCAGCCGCCCGATCGCGATCTGCTGCGGCGTCAGCTCGAGACGCTCGAAGAAGGCGAGCGCCGTGGTGATCGAAAGCGCGGTCACCTCGGCGATCGACAGGCCGCCGACCTTCACGAACAGGGCCTCGCGCTTGAGACGCGCGCCGTGGCAGGTGTCGCACGGACGGTCGCTCTGGTAGGTGCGCAGCTCCTCGCGACGCAGCTCGGAGTCGGTCTCGCGGTAGCGGCGCGCGAGGAGCTTCAGCACGCCGTCGAACGGCCGTGCGACCTTGCGCCCGGCGCCGAACGAGAGCTGCACCGGCGTCGTTCCGGTGCCGTGGAAGAGCGCGTCCTTGAACGCCTCGGGCAGCTCGCCGAACGGAGCGTCGAGCTTGACCTTGTAGAGCTTCGCGAGCCCGTCGAGCAGCGGCTTGTACGCCTCGGGTCGCTTGCCCCATGGCGCGATCGCGCCCGCGGCGATCGACAGCGAGTCGTCCGGAACGACCTTGTCGGGATCGAACACCTGCTCGACCCCGAGCCCGTCGCAGGCCGGACACGCGCCGTGCGGGCTGTTGAAGGAGAACATGCGCGGCGCGAGCTCGGGATAGGAGATCCCGCAGTCGGGGCACGACAGCTTCTGCGAGAACAGGTGCTCGCCGACCTCGGGCCCGGCGGACGCACCGGCGCTCGCGGGCTTCGTCCCGCGCGACGCGGCGCGCACCTCGGTACCGGCCCCGTCGGGCGAGGGAAGGACGTCGATCTTCACCAGGTCGCCGCCGTAGCGGAACGCGGTCTGCAGCGAGTCGGCGAGGCGCTGCGCGAGTCCGTCCTTGACGATCAGCCGGTCGACCACGACGTCGATCGTGTGCTTGAGCGTCTTCTTGAGGACGATGTCCTCGCCGAGGTCGCGCAGCTCGCCGTCGACGCGCACGCGCGCGAAGCCCGCCTTGCGCAGGTCGAGCAGTTCTTTTTTGTACTCGCCCTTGCGGTCGCGGACGAGCGGCGCCATCACCTGCAGGCGCGTGCCCTCCGGCCACGACAGCACGCGGTCGACGATCTGCTGCACGGTCTGCGACGTGATCGGCTTGCCGCACTGGTGGCAGTGCGGGGTGCCGACGCGCGCGAACAGGAGGCGCAGGTAGTCGTAGATCTCGGTGACGGTGCCGACCGTCGAGCGCGGGTTGCGCGAGGTCGTCTTCTGCTCGATCGAGATCGCGGGCGAGAGCCCCTCGATCGAGTCGACGTCGGGCTTCTGCATCTGCTCGAGGAACTGGCGCGCGTACGCCGACAGCGACTCGACGTAGCGCCGCTGCCCCTCGGCGTAGATGGTGTCGAAGGCGAGCGACGACTTGCCCGAGCCCGACAGCCCGGTGATGACCACCAGCTTGTCGCGCGGGATGGTGACGTCGACGTTCTTGAGGTTGTGCTCGCGGGCGCCGCGAATGACGATCCGGTCGGCCATGCGCCTTGCACTACGTAGCGACCTGCCGAGCGAAAGCAATTCACGGCGACCGGAGGGCTCGGACCACCGTGGCATTGCCGGTGCTCGCTCGAGATCCGGCGAGAGTCGTCGTGCACCAGGGAATGCTGGCCCGTCGCGGGGTACGCTCCTCTGCCCGCGCAGCCGTTGCCGCGCGCGCCCGCGGCAGGTAGCGAAGCGTCGGTTCGCATGACGGGCTTCTGGCTCAGCTCGATCGCGTGGACGCTGCCGGCGGCGAAGCTCGTGCTGGTGGCGACGCTCGCGCTCCGGCACGCGCGTCCCCTCGAGCCCGCACATCTGCTCGCGGTCCTGCCCGAGGTCGGGGTCGCCTGCGCGCTCCTGCTGCTCGGGCGCGCGAGCGGCGCCCGCGCCTGGCAGGGCGTGCTCGTCGCGATCGCCGCGATCCTCGCGGTGCTGCAGTGGCTCGCGGCGGCCGCCTGGGCGTTCGCCGGCGGCCCGGTCGGCTTCGTGCTGCTCTCGCGACTACTGCTCGACCCGACCACGCTGCGCACCGCCATCACCGACCCGGCGCTGCTGCCGCAGTTCGCCGGCTGGCTCGGCGGGCTCCTCGTCCTGTGGGGCATGGTCGCGCTCGCGATCGTCCTTCTCCGTCGCGGCGGGCGCGCGCGGCACCTGCACGCCCGCACCTCGCGCGTCCCCGCCGTCTTGCTCGCTGCGGGTGTCGTCGCCGGGCTCGTCGTGGTGTCCCGCGACGCGCCGCTGCCGGAGCGACGCCTCGCGCTGGCGGTCGCGCTCGACGGCGGCGCGCTGCCGGCCGGCGCGGCCGCTCTCGACCCGGGGGCCGTCGCCGAGCTCGCGCCTCGCACGGAGCGCCGGAACTCTGCCGGGCGCGCGGCCGCGTCGACACCCCCGATCCGTAACGTCGTGATCCTGGTCCTCGAATCGCTGCGTCGCGAGCCGGCCACGCCGTTCGCCGACGGTTTCCCCGACGCGGTGCGCTTCGATCGCGTCTACGCGCACCATCCGCGATCGGTGAAGACGCTCGAAGCGCTGCTGTTCGGCCTCTACCCATCGCCCGCGCTGCTGAGCGCCGCCTGGGCGATCGACCACTACGACGTCGCGCCGATCGCGCTGCCGCGCTTGCTCGCCATGCACGGCTTCACCAGCCGGTACCTCTCCGCGATGTCGCTCGGCTTCGACAACTACGGCGGCACGCTCGCCGCGGCCGGATTCGATCGGGTCGAGACCGTCACCGAGGGAGAGGCGCTCACCTGGGGCGTCGCCGCGCCGGCGCTGCTCGGACGGGTCGTGGAGACGCTCGGGGAAGGGGCTGCACGCGGCGAGCGCCGGCTCGTGATGGCATGGACCGCCGAGTGCCACATGCCGTACGACTTCGGCGGCGAGCGCGCCCCCGCGGGCGACCCGCGCGAGCGCTACCGCGGCTGCCAGCACGCGCTGGCACGCGACGTCGAGGCGTTTCTCGCACGCCTCGCGCACGAGGGCCTCCGCGACGAGACCCTCGTCGTCGTGCTCGGCGACCACGGGCAGATCTTCGCGAGCGAGAAGCCGGGGGAGGTCGGGCACGGCACGCACGTCCACGAGCAGAGCCTGCGCATCCCCGTGCTGCTCTTCGTGCCGGGCGTGCCCGGGCGCGTCGACGACCGCCTGTTCCAGCCCGTCGACCTCCCGGTGACGATCCTGTCCGCGCTCGGCATCGCGGTCCCCGACGCCTGGGTCGGGCGCGACATGCTCGACGGCGGCGAGCCGGGACGTGGCTTCGTCGTCGCTCTCGGCACCTTGTCCGACGGCCGGGCGGCGATGGTGGACGCCGCCGGCACGAAGGTGACGCGGGCGAGCGCGGGGGCGGATCTGGTGCAGTACGACCTGGCGCGCGACCCCGGCGAGGAGCGGCCCGCACCCGCGTCGCCCGATCTCGCAGCGACGGCGGCGGCACGCATCGGCACCTACGAGCGCTTCGCGGCCCTCGGCTGGCAGACGCGGCGCAGCGACGGCGGCGAGCCGCTGGCGTTCGACGGACGCGGTCTCGACGCGCGCTGGGCACCCGGGCCGTGCGTCGCCACGCGTCTCACCGAGGCAGGCGACCTTCGCGTCGAGCCGGCGGCGACGGCGGTCTGCGCGGCGAGCCCCGACCCCTTCGAGCGCCGCATCGCGCGCGCGTTCGACGCGTCACGGCTCGGCGCCGGCTTCGACGTCCGCGTCACCCTCGCGCTCGAGCCCGGTGGCGACGGCTCGGGTCGCTCACCCCACCTGCTCGTCAAGCAATGGGGCTCGGACGCCCTCACGTCGGTCGCGCTCGAGCCGGCGACGAGCGGCTTCCAGACCGTGACGGCGTCGCTGCCCGGTACGGACCGTACGGGCGAGACGATGCTCGCCGTCGTGGGGGTCGATCCGCCGGCGCCGTACGTGCTGCGCGGGGTCGCCGTCGAGCCGCGCGCTCGGGGGCCACGCGCCCCGGGGTGAGACGCGCGCGGCCGGACGGGGCATCACCCCGTCCGGCCGCGGCTCCCGCTACTGCAGCTTGTAGAGCTCGACGGCGTTGCCGGCGAGGATCTTGTGCAGCTCGTCGCTCGGCACGCCGAGCGCGGTCTCGCGGATCTGCTTGCGCGAGTACGGCCACTCGCAGCCGTGGTGCGGGTAGTCCGTCGACCACATCAGGTTCTCGACGCCGATCCGGTGCCGGTTCTCGAGCGCGTACGAGTCCTTCATGAAGGTCGAGTGCCAGTTGCGCCGGTAGTAATCCGACGGCTGCATCTTCAAGTTGCAGCCCGCCCACTTGCGATTGCGCCAGTAGCGGTCGTCGAGCTGCTCGAGGAAGTACGGGATCCAGCCGCAGCCCGCCTCGACGCCGACCATCTGCAGCTTCGGGAAGCGGTCGAAGACCTCGGAGATGATCATCTGGCCCATGAACTTCGGCATGTCGAGCATGCCGGTGGTCGCGAGGCCGGGGATGTCGCCGCCCTGCTGACCGGTCGCCTTCGGCGCCGGCGCGAAGCGCGGCGTCAAGCGCACGTGGATGTGGATCGGGATCTGCAGCTCCTCGGCCTTGGCCCAGAACGGGTCCTCGGCCTTCGAGAGCTGGTCGTTGCCGCTCGGCCAGCAGACGATCGCCGCTCCCTTCGCTCCCAGCTTGGCGACGCGCTCGAGTTCGGCGGCCGCCGCCTCGGCGCCGATCGCCGGGATGTAGGCGAGGCCGATCAGGCGGTTCGGGTTCGGCTTGCAGAACTCCTGGAAGATCCAGTTGTTCAGCGCCTGCAGACCGGCGAGCTGCGCCTGGTCGTCCTTCATGCGGTAGAAGTAGCCGAGCATGCGACCCGAGCTGAAGATCACCTCGGCATCGACCCCGTCGGCGTCCTGCTCCTTCAAGCGCGGCTCACCCTTGAAGTAGCCCTGGTGCATCGTCTCGTAGGTGACGCCGGTCCACTTGAGGCTGTGCTCGTTCTTGCCGGCCGCTGCGTAGATGCCGAGCGGCGACGGCTCGCCCGCACCGTAGTCCCAGGCGTCGCCGCCGTCGGCGTCCTTCACCAGCTTGGGGGCGATGTCCTGGTACTTCTGAGGGAGCCACTCCGTCCAAAGGTTCGGCGGCTCGATGAAGTGCGAGTCCGCCGAGATGAGCCGATACTCCATTGCTTGAATGCCTCCAGGCTAGGTTTCGTGCGACGACGACGTCACTGAGGAGAACAAACGCTCGTTTATACCTAGCGCAACGCGTCCGGTGGTCAAGGCGGATTCGGGGGGTCTCCCGGGCCTTGACCGTGACGCACTGCGCGTACGATCGAAGCGGCGGTGTCGGTTGCGGAGCCTCGTGCGCGCGAGCTGCTGCTCGTCTTCCTCGTCTACGCGGCCGTCACCGCGTGGTTGCTGTGGCCGCTGCCGCTCGTCGCGACGACGCACCTGCTGGACCGCGCGGGCGAGCGGCCGCTGGTGCGTGCCGACCTCCACCTCGTCGTGTGGATCCTCGCGTGGGGGGCGCACGCCCTGTTCGCGCAGCCGCGAAGCTTCTTCGACGCCAACAGCTTCCACCCCGCCCCGTCCTCGCTCGCGTACTCGGAGCATCTGATCGGCTACCTGCCGCTGTTCGCGCCGACCTACCTCGCGACCGGGAACCCGGTGCTGGCGGCGAACGTGTTGCTGCTCCTCCTCTTCCCGCTGCGCGGCGTCGCGACGTACGCGTTCGCGCGGCGCTTCGTCGCGGCCCCCGCGGCGGCGCTCGCCGGGACCATCCTCGCCTTCCCCGCCGGACTGGGGACGCCGATGAAGCCGCACCTGCTCGGCGTCTTCTGGATCCCGCTCGCGTTCGTCTTCACCGAGCGGTGGCTCGACGGCGCACGCGCGCGCTGGGCGGTGCTGCTGTGCGTCGCGCTCTTCCTGCAGGCGACCAGCTCCTTCTACCTGGGCTACGCCCTTCTCGTCGCCTACGGCACCTACCTCGGCATCACGCTCGCCGGCCGGCGTACGGCGCTCGACGCGCGACGGCTGACCGGGCTCGCGCTCGCCGGCGCCGTCGCGGTGCTCGCCGCCGGCGCGCTCGCGCTCCCGTACTTGACGCTGCAGGAGGCCGGCATCGTGCCGAGCTACGACCCGGCGCGCGACGTGCCCGTGGGGATGACGGTGTCGCGCGCCGAGGTGCGCGGCTTCCTCTTCGCGGGCGGCCGCGCGAAGGCGACCGTGGGCGTGCTGATCGCGCTCGCCCTGCTGCCGCCGTGGCGCGGCCGCGGGCGCGGGCGCGCGGTGGTGACCGGCGCCGCCCTCGTCGCGGTCGGCCTGCTGCTCGCGTCGGGCCCGGAGCCGGACGGGCGCGCGTTCGCGCCGTACCGCGTCCTCATGGAGTGGCTGCCCGGCTTCGCGACGACGCGCAGTCCCGGACGCTTCCTGTTCGTCGCCGAGATCGGCTTCGCGCTGCTCGCGGCGCTCGGCCTCGCGCGCGTCCTCGCGTGGCTCTCCCCGCGGCTGCCGCGTGGCGCGGCGTGGGGGGCGAGCGCCGCGCTCGGCGCCGCGCTGGTCCTCGGGCAGCAGCCCGGCGCCGTCCCGCTGCGCGAGCAGCCCACCGGCGACGCGCTGCCCGCGGCGTATCGCTGGCTGCGCGACCACGGCGCGGGGCGACCGCTGCTCGAGCTACCGCGCCCGTCGTGGCCCGAAGCCGCGCGCCGCATGCTGCTCAGCACGTCGCACTGGCTGCCGATCGTCGACGGCTACAGCGGCTACACGCCGGGAACGGACGACCACCTGCACACGATCGCGCGGCTGCTGCCGGACGCGGAAGCGCTGCAGCACCTCGTCGACACCGCCGACATCGGCTGGATCCTCGTGCACACGAGCGAGCTGCCTCCGGCGCGTCGCGCGGCCTGGGACGGCGCGCTGCCCGCCGGCCTCGAGCGCGTCGCGACGTTCGGCCCGGATCTGCTGCTGCGCGTGACCCGTGCGCCAGCCGATGGAAATACACGGCGCGCGCGCTTCCTCAGCACGACGGAGACGCTCGCCGGTCTGCCGCGGCGGCTCGTCGGCCCGGTCTGTCCCGGCGAGATCCGGCTCGTCGAGGCGCCCCGGGAACCGTGGCGTCCCGGGTCGGGCGTCGCGCTCGAGATCGCGGTGACGAATCGCGGCAACGCGTCGTGGCCCGGCGCGGGCGTGATGCCGCGCCACCTGGTGCGCCTGCGCTCGTGCTTCGAGCGCGCGACGGGTGGCGGCTGCTCGGCGGCGGTGCGTCCCCTCGGGCGCGACGTCGGCGCCGGCACGACACTGTCACTGCGGACGATGGTGCGCACGCCGCGACGACCCGGCGCCTACACCCTGGTCCTCGAGCTCGTGCAGAACGGCGGCGAGCCGCTCGCAAGGTGCGGCATCGAACCCCTCCGCGTTCCCGTCACGGTCGGCCGGTCGCCCCTGCCCGCCTCCGGTGCGGCCGCAGACGAGGCCGCGACTGGCGCGGGGGATTGACCCTCGGCCGTCGCCACGACGGCGCCCGGCGGTTCGTCTCGTCAGACGAACAGCCCGTCGGCGATCGTGAGCGCGATCTCCTCCTCGGACATCCCGAGCGCCGTCACGGCGCGGACACCTGTGCCGGGTCGCGACGCGTCACCGCCTCCTGGCGGCGCACGCAGTAGTCGCGGTGCACGTCCGGATCGGGCGCCGACGCGACCAGCCCGTCCCGGGCGAGCTGGCGCTCGACGAAGAACGCGAGCCAGCAGTGCGTGAAGCTCGTCGGGTGCACCATGTCCCAGAAGAAGACGCTCGACTCCTCGCTGCAGACCTCCTGCGGATCGGCCGTCCCGAGGTAGCCGCCGCGGTAGCAGCGGTCCTGGATCGCGATCGTGCCGCGGCGATCGCGCAGCGCGGTGCTGCGCAGCGCCGTCAGGTCGAAGCCGTAGTCGAAGCGCGGCCCGAGCTGCGACTTCTCGTCACCGGCGGGCAGGCGGCGTGCGAGGATCGCCGCGATCGCACCCTGCGTGTCGAGGATCGAGATCGACGCGCCGGGCAGCTCGCGGCGCACGGCGGCGATCCGCTTCTCGAGCTCCGCGTCGTGGTAGTCGCTCAGCTTCGTCATGCGGCGCGACAGCTGCGTGCGGCGCGCGATCTCCGACTCCTTGCCGTCCGGGCGGTAGCTCTCGTTGTGCAGCACGCCGGGGATCGTGCCGAGGTCGGGCAGCGTCATCACGACGAAGCGACGCCCGCCGGCCGCGTGCAGACGACGCACCTGGTCCGCGATCGAGGTCGTCGCCTCCTCGACGACGCGCACGTAGCCCGCGGGGTCGTGCGGCTCGTCGAGCAGCACGCCGATGTCGCCCGAGATCGGCTCCTTCGAGAGGTAGTCGTTGCCGCCGCTCCAGAGGACGAAGAGCGTGTCGCTGGTGCGCTGCAGCTGGCCGTCCAGCAGGTCGCGTTGCAGGTAGTCTCCGACGTACTCGTCGAGGCTGCCGGTGAGCAGGAACTGCGCGCCCTGCTGCACGGCGGAGATGATTCCCGCCGCGGGAATGTCGTCGTGCGGCACCGACACCGAGCCGCCGACCGCGTGGTTGTAGACCGGCAGCGCGGTGCGCTCGGCGAGGTACTGCGTCCAGTTGGGGCCGTTGCTGAAGCGTCCGAGGTAGTACGGCGCGAGCGGAAAGATCTTGAGGCGGCGCTTCAGGTTGCCGGGATCGGACAGGCTGTCGCCGAACACCACGATGCGCTTGACGGTGCTCTTCGGCGCGGCCGGAAGCTCGGACGCGAAGGCCAGCGGCACGTCGACGTCCTCGCCGTCGCGCGCCGCCGCGATGCGATCGAGCGACACGTCGCGGCCCGGGAACGTGGTCTCGAGCGTGTCGTCGCAGAAGAGCTGCAGCGCCTCGGGCGACGGCGGCACGCCCAGCGGCTCCTCGCCGCGCTCGGGGGTCCACGCGAACAGGTCGTCGACGCGCAGGAAGCCGTCCTCGAGCCCGCCGCGCACGGCGATGCGCCGTCCGTTCGGATCGCGCGCCCGGACGTGGTCGTGGTCGAGCGGACCGAGCGCCTCGTCCGGACCGGGCGCACGCTGCTCGACCCAGACGCAGGTGACCGTCCAGGGCGCCGACGGCGGCGCGGGCTCGGGATCCGGACGCGCGAGCGTACGGAACCACGCGCAGCCGGAGCCGGTCGCCACGAGCAGCGACAGCAGCACGAGCGATGCGTGCCGGGCCGGCTTCATCCCCCGCAGACCTACCCCGTCGAGCGGAAAGATCAACGGCGGACGGGCGTGCTCGGCGAAGCGGTCAGCGGAGCGCGCGCGCGAGAAACTCGACGCCGCGCCGCCAGGCGAGCTCGGCCGCGGCGGCGTCGTAGACCTCGGGGCGCGACGCGTTCATGAACGCGTGCTGCGCGTCGTAGCGGTGCACCTCGCAGGGCACCCCCGACTTCGCGAGCCCCGCCTCGAGCGCGTCCACCGCGGCCGGCGTGCACCAGTCGTCGTGCTGCGCGAAGTGGCCCTGGAAGGGCACGCGCACCTGCGCGGGATCGGCGACGGTCGCCGGCGGGATCCCGTAGAAGCAGAGCGCCGCATCCGCCTCGGGCACGTGCACCGCGGCGATCACCGTGACCGCACCACCGAGGCAGAAGCCGCCGACCGCGACCTTCGCCGAGCCCGTCTGCTTCAGATGCTGCACCGCGCCGCGCACGTCCTGCTTCGCGGCGTCGGCGAAGTCGAGGCCGGCCATGAGCTGCCCCGCCTCGTCGGGGCTGGTGGTCTTCTTGCCGCGGTAGAGGTCGGGGACGAGCACCCGGTAGCCCTCGGTCGCGAGGCGGTCGGCGAGGCCCTCGATCTGGTCGTTCAGACCCCACCACTCCTGGATCATCACGAAGCCCGGGGACGAGCCGCTGGCGGCACCGGCCAGGTAGGCGGGGCAGGTCTTGCCGTCCGGACGCTTCACCTCGATCAGCTCGGCCATGGTCGCTCCTTTGCTTCTCGTGCTCGACTGCGGGATCGAGAATTTCCCGGCGGCGGCGATCGGTCAAGAACGTCGGTCGTCCGTCCGCGGCCTTGCGCGCCGGCGAGCGATCGTCGTAGCTGCACGGCGTGAGCCCGGAGACGACGTCCCAGACGACGCCCGCGCGCGTGCTCGCGATCGGCGCGCACCCCGACGACCTCGAGTTCTTCGCCGGCGCGACGCTCGCACGGCTCGCCGCCGCCGGCGCGAGCGTGACGATGCTCGTCTGCACCGACGGCGCCCGCGGCGCGCACGACGGCACCGGTCTCGCCGCGCGCCGTCGCGAGGAGGCGCAGCACGCAGCGGCAACGCTCGGCATCGGCCCGCCGCGGTTCCTCGGCTTTCCGGACGGTGGGCTCGCGAACGACGAGGAGCTGCGCCGCGCGATCGTGCACGCGATCCGCTCGCAGCGCCCCGAGCTGCTGCTGGTGCACGACCCGGCGACGCTCTGGAAGCGAACCGGCGACGTCGTGCGCTTCGGCCACAGCGACCACCGCGCCGCCGGTCAGGCGACGCTGGACGCGATCGTGCCGCGCGCCCCGCTCGGCGCGTACTACCCGGACCACGCGGCCGCGGGCCTGAAGCCCTGGTTCGTGCGCGAGACGTGGTTGTTCGACACCACCGCCCCCGAGCACTTCGTCGACGCGCGGCCGACCCTCGACGCGAAGAACGCGTCGCTCGCGCTGCACCGCAGCCAGAACCCGGACATGCTGCGCACCGAGTCCGAGCGCCTGCTCGCGCACCACGCGCGCATCGCCGGCTTTCCCGCCGAGGGCTTCGTCCGGCTCGAGATGTTCTGATGGCCGTCGACGCCGTGCTGCTCGGCGCCGGCCTGCGCGGGCGCCACGTGTACGGACGCTGGGCGCTCGCCAACCCCGAGGCGCTGCGCATCGTCGCGGTCGCCGAGCCGGACGACGCGCGCCGCGAGGCGGTCGCGCGCGAGCACGGCCTCGCCGCGGAGAGCGTGCTGCGCGACTGGCGCGAGCTGCTCGCGCGGCCGCGCAGCGCCGACGTCGCGATCGTCGCGACCGGGGACATGCTGCACGTCGAGCCCGCGCTCGCAGCACTCGACGCCGGACACCACGTGCTGCTCGAGAAGCCGATCGCGCCCGACGCCGCGGACTGCGTGCGCATCGTCGCACGCGCCGAGCAGCGCGAACGCATCCTGCAGATCGGACACGTGCTGCGCTACACGCCGTTCTACGTCCGCGTGCGCGAGATCCTCGCGAGCGGCGCGATCGGGCGCGTGCTCGGCATCCACATGCAGGAGAACGTCGCGTACTGGCACTACGCGCACTCCTACGTGCGCGGCAAGTTCCGCAACCGGACGCTCGCCGCGCCGATCGTGCTCGCCAAGACGTGCCACGACCTCGACCTGATGATCTGGTTCGCCGGTGCGCGGCCGCGGCGGGTCGCGGCGGTCGGCGGGCGCGCGCACTTCACGGCCAGCGACGCGCCCGCCGGCGCACCGGCCCGCTGCAGCGACGGCTGCCCGGCGCAGGCGAGCTGCCCGCACGACGCGCTCGCGTTCTACTTGACGCCCGACGACCGCGCCGCGCGCTGGTGGCCCTTCTCGGACCTCGGACCCGACCCGTCGCAGGCGGCACGGCGGCGAGCGCTCGAGACCGGGCCGTACGGCGTCTGCGCGTACCGTGCCGACAACGACGTACCCGACCACCTGTCGCTGGTGGTCGACTTCGAGAACGGCGTCGCGGCGACGTTCTCGATGAACGGCACGGCGAGCGACGAGAAGCGGACCATCCACGTCGTCGGCAGCGCCGGCGAGCTGCGCGGCGTGCTGCACGACGGCACGCTGGAGGTGCGACGCCATCGATCCATCGAGGTCGAGCGCTTCGCGCTCGGCGGCTCGCCGCTCGACCACTTCGGCGGCGACCCGGCGATGGTCGCGCACTTCGCGGACGTGGTCGCGCGCGAGCGTCCGGACGAGGTGGTGGCGTCGGGGCGCGCGTCGCTCGAGAGCCACCTCCTGGGGTTCGCCGCAGAGGAGGCGCGCCTCACCGGGTGGATGGTCGAGGTCGACGAGATTCGACGCGCGGCGAGTCTCGCGCCACGTCACGACAGCGCGGCGAGGTCGATCTTGTAGAGGTCGGCGACGTTGTCGCAGAGGATCGCGGCGCGCTGCTCGGCGGTGAGCTTGGCGGCGTGCTCGCCGAGCATCTCCTGCGACCACGGCCACGTCGAGTCGCTGTGCGGGAAGTCGTTGGCCCACATGAGGCGGCGCCAGTTCATCATGTCGACGCTCTGGAAGGCGACCCAGTCGTCCTGGAACGTCGTGTAGATGTGCTCGGCGAAGTACTCGGACGGGAGCTTCGAGAGCTTCTGCCCCGGCGGCAGCCAGTTCCGGTGCCGCTTGTAGGCGTGGTCCATGCGGTACATGTAGTGCGGCACCCAGCCGGCGTCCGCCTCGACGCAGACCACGCGCAGCTTCGGGTGACGCTCGAAGACGCCGCCGAGGATCAGCGTCCCCATGATGTCCTGGCAGCCCCGGATCACCGCGAGGAAGCGGTTCATCTTCGGGCCGCGCGTCGGCGCCGCGTCGCGCGTGGTCAGGATGTGAAACGAGAGCGGCAGGTCGAGCTCGATCGCCGCCTCCCAGAACGGGTCGTAGGCCGGCGAGTCGTAGTCCTCGCCGACCGGATCGCCCGGCATCATCACGCCGCGCAGCCCGAGCGCCTTGATGCTCTTCAGGTCCGCGATGCCCTCCTCGGGCGAGCGCATCGCCGTCTGGCCCGCGCCGAGGAGGCGCGTCGGGTGCGTCGCGCAGTACTCCGCGAGCCAGCGGTTGTACGCGTCGAAGCAGACCTTCTTGTACTCGGGGTCGCGGTGGTTGCAGAGCACCATGCCGACCGTCGGGTAGATGATCTCCGCCGCGACGCCGTCGCGCACCTGGTCGGCGAGCCGCGCGTCGGGGTCCCAGCCGCCGCGGTGCAGCTCGTCGAAGCGCGTGCCCATCATGCGGATCTCCTCCGCCGGCTTGCCCGCCGCGGCGACGATGCCCATCGGCACCGGGACCTTCATGCCGTCGATGACGAACACGTCGCCGGCGCCCTCGATGTTCTTGAGGTACGGCGCCTTGTCCCGCCAGGCCGACGCGATGTGCTTGACGTAGCAGTCCGGCGGCTCGGTGATGTGCGAGTCGGCGGAGATGATCGGCCTCGGGGTCGTGCTGCTCACGTCGGGCTCCTTTGCAGGTTCCGCGTCACGGTCGCCTTGATCTCGTCGTAGATCGCGTCGACGTCGACCTCGGGATCGATCAGCCACTGGTAGGCCGCGCCGCGGATCGCGCTGATGAACAGCCCCGCCTGCGCGGCCGGGTCGACGTCGGCGCGGACGCTGCCCGCGCGCACGCCGGCTGCGATCCACTCCGCCACCGAGGCGCGCTGCCGGCGGTGGAACTCGGCCATCTTCGGGCGCAGCGCCGGCAGCGGACCGAGCGACTCGAACATCAGCGCGTAGAACGCGCGCACGCGCTCGGGCGTGCGGTGCACCGCGGCGCGCGTCGACTCGACCACCGCGTGCAGCGCCTCGATGCCGACGTTCGGTCCGAGCTTCGGCCTCAGGCTCTCGGTGCTCCAGTGCTCGAACATGCGCTCGAGGAGCGCCCAGAGCAGCCCCTCCTTCGAGCCGAAGCGGTGGCTCACCAGGCCGCGGCTGTAGCCGGCGGCGTCGCCGACCGCCTGCAGCGTCATGCGGTCGTAGCCGCGCTCGGAGATCAGCCGCAGCGCGGCCGCGAGCAGCTTGCCCTCGGAGAGCGCGCTGCGGTCCGCCTGACGCCGGCGCGGTGACGCCCCACCGTGCACGGGTCTGCCCGCCGCGACCTGTCCCTCGCTGCGCACGTCCGCCTCCTACCTCAGTTGCTGAACGGCTAGCAAGTAAATTCTCTCGTCATTCTCACGGATTCTGGGCGGCTGGCTCAGATGCCGAAGACTTCCCGCAGGAGGGCGGTGAGCGCCTGCCACGATCCCGCATCGGCGTCCGCGTCGTAGCCGACCGCGGGCAGACCCGCCCTGTCGGCGTCCGGATTCGTGAAGCCGTGCTTCGCTCCGGGATAGGTCACGACCTCGACCTTCGCGCCCGCCGCGCGCATCTCCTGCTCGAAGGCCTGCACCTGCTCGGGCGGCACCATCGGATCGGCGCCGCCCGTCAAGACGAGGATCCGCGCCTTCACCTTGCCGGGCTCGGCCGGCACGGAGAGCTCGAGCCCCGCGTGCAGCGCGATCACCGCATCGACGTCGGCGCCGGCGCGCGCCATGTTCAGCGCCACGGTGCCGCCGAAGCAGTAGCCGACCACCGCGATCTTCTCGGGGTCGACGTGCGGGTCCTGCTGCAGCACCGCGAGTGCCGCGTCGAAGCGCGCCTGCAGCCGCGCCGGATCGCTCGTCGCCTCGGCGACGAAGCCCTTCGCGTCGGCCGGATGCGTCGTCACCTTGCCCTTGCCGAACATGTCGAGCGCGAACGCGACGTAGCCCGCCTCGGCGAGGCGCTCCGCCTGCTTCCGCGCGTGCTGGTTGTGGCCCCACCACTCGTGGATCACCAGCACGCCGGGACGCTTGCCGGTCGTCGCGTCGTTCCACGCGAGCATCCCCTGCAGCGGCGTGCCGCCCGCCTCGTAGTCGACGACGCGCGTCTGCACCGCGGCCGGCGCGGCGCTCGCGAGCAGCACGAGGAGGACGGCGAGCACGACCGACGAGAGCGTTCTCATGACGACTCCATGCGCCGTGACCGAGCCCGAGGCAACCGCTCCACAGCTGCGGCCGGCTGTGCCACTGTATGCCGCGTGTCGCCGTCCGGGCCGACCTCGGCTCTGCTCCCACCGCTGGTCGTCACCCTCCTCGTCGCGACGCTCGGCTGCGCGTCCGCGACGCTCGACGTGGTGAGCCCGGTGCCGATCCCGGTCGAGCAGGTGTCGATCGCCGTGCTGGACGATACCGGCGGCGACCTGTCGCCCGAGCAGCTGCGCACCTTCAAGCGCACCATGACGCGCGCGCTGCTCGCGTCCGGCATCGAGGTGCTGCCGTCGCCGTCGAAGGCCGGAGCACCGCGCCTGGTGGGCAGCGTGACGCGCTACGACCCCGGCTTCCGCGCGCTGCGCTTCGTGTCGCGCTACGGCTTCGGCACCGGTGCGCTCGAGACGGTGTGGGACGTGAAGGACGCGCGCAGCAACACGCTCGCGCGCTGCCGCATCGAGGGCAGCGTCTCGATGGGGACCTTCGGCGGCAGCTTCGACGACGTCGAGCAGGAGACCGGCAAGGCGCTCGTGCGCTTCCTGAAAGGCGACATACGCTGAGGGGGACTCTGTCCCCCTCTTCCACGCGGCAAAGCCGCGCGGAACCTTCTCCCCCGGCTCGCTGACGCTCGGCCGCGCGCTGCGCGCGCGGGAGGCGCCGGCTTGGCCACCGTCTCGCGATGGCGATAGAAGGTCGCGCCATGAATGCAGCCGCACTACCCGACGCCGAGACGCTCCTCACCCTCGCCCGCGAGACCACCGGACTCACCGACCTCGGCGAGGACACCTGGCGTGACGGGCTCGAGCGCCTGGTCGGCGCGCTGCAGAGCGAGGGCCGCCTGAGCGAGATCGGCGTGCAGGTCGCGACCGGCGACGTGCTGGCGCACCTGCAGAACCGCTTGCGCATCGTCGACTGGCACCGGCAGCATCCCGAGATCGCGCGCGAGGACGTCGTGCCGCCGATCGTGATCGTCGGCCAGGGTCGCACCGGGACGACGATCCTCTACGACATCCTCGCGCAGGACCCCGCGCACCGCGCGCCGCTCACCTGGGAGGTGGATCATCCGATCCCGCCGCCCGAGCCGGAGACGTACGACACCGACCCGCGCATCGAGCAGTCGCAGATGCAGCTCGACATGACCGAGCTGGTGATTCCCGGCTTCAAGTCGATGCACCCGATCGGAGCTCTGCTCGCACAGGAGTGCGTGCGCATGACGGCCGGCGACTTCCGCAGCATGATCTACCCGACGCAGTACCGCGTCCCGTCGTACGGCAAGTGGCTGATCTACGAGGCCGACATGGCGCCCGCGTATCGCTGGCACCGCCGCTACCTGCAGGTGCTGCAGTCGCGGCACCGCAAGGCGCGCTGGGTGCTCAAGTCACCCGGGCACGTCTGGTGCCTGCCGCAGCTCCTCGCCGAGTACCCGAACGCGCTCCTCGTCCAGACGCACCGCGACCCCCTGCGCATCATCGCCTCGATCGCGTCGCTGCTCGAGACGCTGCGCCGCCTCGCGAGCGACCACACCGACATCGCCGAGGGCGGCGCCGAGTTCGCCGAGTACCTGATGGAGGGCCTCGACCGCTCGGTGACCGTGCGCGAGAACGGCAGCGTGCCTGCGGACCGCATCGTCGACGTGCAGTTCCGGGACTTCCTCGCCGACCCGATGCGCTCGGTGCGCACGATCTACGAGCGGCTCGACCTCGAGCTCACGCCCGAGGCCGAGTCGCGCATGCGCGCGTTCATCGCGGCGAACCCGCAGGGCAAGCACGGCCTGCACCAGTACTCCTTCGCCGACACCGGGCTCGACGCGGGCGCGTGGCGCGAGCGCGCGCGACGCTACCAGCAGTACTTCGACGTCGCGTCAGAGGTCTGAGCGCGCAGAGCGCACGGCAGACGCGACGCCGCAGGCACGAGAGGTCGCGAAGTGCGCGCGGCGCGTTGCTTCACGACGTCGACGCTGCTCAGGTGGAGCTTCACGCGCGCCGCGGGAGCTCGCGACACGAGGGCCGTGTCGCCCGCTTCCCCGCGGCCGCTGTGCCAGGGAGGTCGGAAGAGATGAACCAACTTTGCACGCAGCGCCGACGGCTCGTCGTGCCGCTCGCCGTGATCGCGACCCTCGTCGCCGGCGCCGCCGGCGCGCAGGTGCCCTCGGGCTCGACGCTGTCGCCCGACGGGCGAAGCTTCCTCGTGAACAAGGACCTCGGCAACGAACGCTGGACGATCAACGTCAACCTGTACGGCAACGCTCCGGGCGACATCATCAACGTGACCGGCAACATCTTCCGCGCCGACGGCGGTCCCGCGAGCTTCGTGACGTGCCTGGTGCGCAGCGACTCGACCGGGTCGCTGGCCGATCCCGACAGCACGTTCCGCCTCTCGTGCAGCGGCAGCGACGCCTGCACCTTCACCGCGGAGAGCTGCGCGCGCGACGCGTGGACGCCGATCGCCGACGACGTGCCCGTGCCGGCGAGCTTCTTCCTCCCGCCGGGCGGCCTCGGCGCGTTCATCTTCCCCGCGAACGACGACGCGAGCGCGTCGCTGGCACGCGCCGGCTGGACGCCGCCGCGCGCGCCGGCCGTCTCGCACGGCGTCGCCGAGCGGCTGCTCGCGTACGCGAACCGGACCTACACGGACTTCCGAGCGTGGGTCGTGAAGCAACGCAGCGCCGACTTCCTGCAGCCGCGCGAGGCCATCGCCGGCGGCGCGGCGTCGCGCGGCGCCACGCTCACCCTCGACCAGTTCAACTTCCTCGTCACGAAGGACATCGGCACCGAGCGCTGGTCGATCTCGTACAGCCTGACGCCGACCGTCAGCTCCGAGGGGCTCGTCGTCAATCAGTTCCTGTCCGTCACCGGCAACGTCTACCAGCAGGACGGCAGCCCACCGAGCTTCGTCTACTGCACGCAGAACGAGAGCTCGACCGGCACGCTCGACGACCCGTCGAGCGAGTTCCGCTTCGCGTGCTCGGGCGCGAGCTCCTGCGCGAGCACCGCGAGCGAGTGTGCGGAGACCGGGTGGACGCTGATCTCCGCCGACATCCCGCTGCAGGCGAGCTTCTTCCTGCCGCCCGCTGGCCTGCCGGCGACGCCGCAATCCGATCCCGAGATCGTCGTCATCGGCCGCACGTCCGACCCGCCGTCGATCGTCGTTCCGGTAAACGGGTCGACGTCGAGCGCGCTCGCGAGCACGGACCGTCCGGCGGGGACCTGTCCCGTGGGCGACGGCTGCGTCGTCGCGACGCTCGGCGCCTGCGAGGACGTCGTCGGCTCGATCGTCGAGCTCGACTCCGGCGTCTGCGGATGCCAGATCACCGATCCCGCCCCCGAGTGCATCGGCTGCGGCGGCGGCGCGAGCGGCCAGTGCGGTGGTCCGTGCGAGTACACCGTCGACGGCGCCACGGCGCGCGGCACCTGCCTGCCGTTCGACTACGAGAGCGAGGAGTGCTCGTGCTACGCGGTCGGCGCCGGCGAGCAGCAGACGGTGCAGGGCTGCGGCGGCGTGCTGCAGGTCGGCTGCCCGGCGGACGGCTGCTGCGCGAACGACCCGCGGGGCGCGTGCGACCCGCTCGGCGGCATCGTCGACTGCCCCGGCGTCTGCGTTGCGGGCAGCTCGTCGTGCCCCTCGGGCGGTTGACGCGCTGATCGCCCACGTCTGATCGCACGCCGCCCGAGCGTGCGACTCGATCGGGCCGCGGCGGTGGCTGCAGAACGCAGCACCGCCGCGGCCGTGACGGCCGGCACGTTCGCGCCGGTGCGCCGTTCTCGCCGGTGCCCTTTCGCGCCCACGGCCGGATCGGATAGGCAGCCCGGCGGTGCGCCACCGCCGGGAGATCCTCGCGCTCGCGATCCTGCTCGCGGTCGCCGCCGTCCTGCGTCTGTACCGGCTGGGCGAGGAGCTCTGGTTCGACGAGATCGTCACCCAGATCCGCGTCGCGAGCTTCGACCTGCGCGGGATCGCGACCACCTACGAGTCGCAGAACCAGCACCTGCTCTACTCGCTGCTCGCGCGCCTCTCGATCGACGCGCTCGGCGACACCCCCGCGGCGCTCCGCCTGCCGGCCGCCGCGTTCGGCGTGCTGAGCGTGTGGGCGGTCTACCTGCTGGGACGCGACCTGCTGTCGCGACGCGAGGGCGCCCTGGCGGCGCTGCTCCTGACGGTGTCGGACGTGCACGTCTGGTTCAGCCAGAACGCGCGCGGCTACACGGCCCTGCTGCTCGCGACGCTGCTGTCGAGCCGCCTCCTGCTGCGTGCGCTCGACGGCGACCGGCTGCGGACGTGGCTCGCCTACGCGGTGGTCGGCGCGCTGGGCCTCTGGGTCCACCTGACGATGCTGTTCGTCCTCGCCGGGCACGCGGTCCTGATCGCACGGCGCCGCGTGGTCGGTGTGCGGCGCACCACGCTCCAGGCGCGTCTCGCCGGACCGCTCGCGGGGATCGGCGGCGCGCTCGTGCTCGCGCTGCTGCTCTACGCGCCGGTGGTCCCCGCACTCCTCGCGGTGAACGCGACCGAGGGCCGCGACGGCGGCGTCGCCGAATGGTCGAGCTCGCGGTGGGCCGTGGGCGAGGTGCTGCGTGTGCTCGGCGACGCCTTCGTCCAGCCGCCGCTGGCGCTCGGCGCGGTCGCGCTCGGGGTGCTCGGGACGATCGACCTGTGGCGACGGCGGAGCATCCTCCTGGAGCTCCTCGCCTGGCCGGTGGTCGTCGGCGTCGCGGTGGTGCTCGGCAGCGGCCACACCGTGTGGCCCCGGCTCTTCTTCTTCGCGATCGGCTTCGCGGCGCTGATCGTGGTGCACGGCGCGACGCTGCTCGGCGCGGCGCTGGCACACCGGACGACGCGCGTCGCGTTGCGCCCCGCGCTCGCGCTCCTGCCGGCGGTGCTGGTGATCGCCGTCGCCGGCGCGGCCCTGCCGGACGCCTACGGACCGAAGCAGCGGCACGCCGAGGCGATCGCGCTGGTCGAGGCGATGCGCGGTCCCGGCGACCTGGTGGCGATCGCCGGACCGGCGGCGCGCGTCGCGCGCGCGTACTTCGGCCGCGACTGGCTGCGCATCGAGTCCGCGGCGGAGCTGGAGAGCGCACGCCGTGGCGCGCACCGAACCTTCTTCGTACACGCCTTCCCGATCCAGCTGCGCGGGCGCCGTCCCGACGTGGCGCACGCGCTCGAGCGCGATTTCCGTCCGGTCGCGCGCTTCGCGGGCACGCTGGGCGGCGGCGACGTGCTGGTCTGGGCGTCGGAGCACGCCCCTGGGCCGGCGTCCGGAGCCTCCGTCGAGGGCTTCCCGCTTCCGGCGCGCTGAAGTACGACGGTCCCCAGAGAGGGCGACATGAGCGGAGCGAACGCACGATTCGAGATTCCGGGCGACGACGCCGACGCGCGCGACGACCACCGCACCGGCGCGACCTCCCGCCGCGAGCCGCGCCGCACGCGCCGCGGCCTGATCCTCGGCGCGGCGGCGGCCGCCGCGTCCGGGGCCGCCGGCGTCGCGCTCGGCTACCGCTTCCGCACCGAGCTGCGCGACGTCAAGGTACGCGCGCTCGCCTACCCGCTCTCGGTACCCGGCGAGATGGACTCGTTCCGCCGCGAGGCCGCGCGCATCGGCGCGGCCCGTGCCCGCCAGACGGCCGAGGACGTGGCCGCGCTCAAGGCCCGCTACGAGGGCGCCGTGCTCGGACGCGTGCGCGTCTGGGACCTGGTCGAGAAGCTCGCGCTGTGCATCGACGCGAGCGACCGGCGCCTCTTCTGCGCGAGCCAGTTCGTGCACGTGCAGCAGATCCTGGCGGCAATGGAGCAGAACGGCATCGACGATCCCGATCTCCTCCTGCTGGCGATCGTGCACGATCTCGGCAAGGTGCTGCTGCTCACCGCGGAGGCGCCGGAGAACGTGGTCGGCGTCACGCGCCGCATCAGCGGCGGCGAGGAGGGCGCCGGCCTCGACCGCACCGTTTTCCAGTTCGGCCACGGCGATTTCATCGCGTCGCGCATCGAGGGGCACGTCCCCGAGCACGTGGCGTGGGTCGCGCGCTACCACAACGTGAGCCTGCGCGAGGCGACGCCGCTGATGAGCGAGCGCGAGCGCGTCTGGGCCGAGCGCTGGCTGGTCCCGTTCCGCCGCTTCGACGGCGGCTTCGTGTCGCCCTACTTCCTGCCGCGCGTCGACCTGTCACGCTACCGCGAGCTGGTCGAGCAGGCGTTCCCCACGCCGCTGCTCGTCTGAAGGCGCCGCGCGGCGCCTCCGGACGAGCGAGCCGCTGCCGCCGGGATCCTTCACCGGCGCGTCGCTCGGAGCCTCAGAACGTGTCGCGCTCCGCACGGTCGCGGGTGAGCTGCTCAGGCTTCAGCTTCGCCACGCGCGAGCCGAGCAGCTCGAGCTTCGTCCAGCCGCCGTCGAGGCCACGGGTCTCGATCACCGGCACGAGCGCGCCGTCGGCCGCGGCCTTCGTCGAGAGCAGGATCGAGCGCGCACGCCCGTCGCGAAACGTCTGCTCCACCCGGTGCAGGCGCAGGTCGTCCTCGTCGAGGTGCATCCGGATCGTCTCGAGCCCGGGCGAGAGCGCGGCCGGGAGCGGATCGAGCAGCCGCAGCTCGAGGATTCGACAGCGCGGATCCGCGGGCGTGCCGGCACCGCCGAGGGTCACCCGCCAGGAGGAGACGAGTCCGGGCACCGGCAGCATCTGATCCATGAGCCGGATCGAGGTCTGCGGAAACGCCATGAAGGGCTCGAACGGCAGCTCGCGCGGCTTCTCGTTGATCGTGTCCCAGGCCGCGACGCGGACGTCGAGCGACGGGAGCACACCGGGCCGCGGATCCTCCGCGAGGTCGATCGAGTGGTCGAGCAGGAAGCGCAGCCGATCGAAGTCCTCGAAGCGCGACAGGACCCGCTTCCGGATCCGCGGCGCCGCGCCCGCGTCGATGGCGAGGTGCGAGACCGTCACGAGGTGCTTCGTCCCGTCGAACCCGCTCGACGTCACCGCGAAGCGGGCCTTGGTCACCTCGCCCGGATCCGTCCGGCGCAGGTGGTCGAGAAAGAGCTCCTTCCCTTCGTCCATCGGTCGCACCCCCAGGCGAGGGGTTGTGACCGAATCCTGCTCGCGACACCAGCGCTGCCCCGCGCGCTCAGCGCGCGTCCCACCACTTCGAGAGGTTCGCGCCGCTCGTGCGGGGGTGCTCGGCGTAGTGCGACGTGTCGTTGTACAGCATGAGCCGTGCGCGCACCGGGTCCTTGAAGTCGACGATGTTGAGGCACGCGGGCGCTTGGTCGAGACGGTCGCGATAGCCACGCGCGTCGATGCCGAGCAGCGACGCGAGCACGAGACGGATCGTCGCCTTGTGCGACACGATGGCGACCGTCGTGCCCGCGTGACGCTCGACGATCGCACGCACGACCGGCAGCGCGCGCGCCATCACCGACAGCCCGGCCTCGCCGCCTTCGGGCGCGAAGGTGAAGGGATCGAGCTCCCAGGCGGCGTACTCCGTGCCGAAGCGGTCCTCGACCTCCTTGCGGGTCAAACCTTCCCAGCGGCCGTGGTCGATCTCGCGCAGGCCGGGGTCGGTGCGCGGCGCGAGGCCATGCGCGGCGCTGGCGAGCGTCGCGGTCTCGACCGTGCGCGACAGCGGGCTCGCGTAGATCGCCGCGATCTTCTCGTCGGCGAGACGCTCGCCGAGCGCACGTGCCTGACGGCGGCCCTCGTCCGACAGCGCCACGTCGGTCGAGCCGGCGAAGCGGTCCTCGGCCGAGAGCACCGTAGCGCCATGGCGGATGAGCAGGACACGGGTCGTCATGGATGGTTTCCCCTCCGCGCCGCGCTGGCGCCGCGCGGCGATCGATCGGCGTTCAGCGCAGGAAGATCGGCCCGAGCCCCTGCGCCACCAGCGCCTCGGCGAGCTTGGTCTTCGCGGCGACGGTGCGGATCGGGATGCGCGGGATGATCTCCTCGAGCTTCAGGTGGCGACGCAGCTCGTCGCCCTCGAACTCGTTGGCGAGCAGCCGCCGCGCGCCGTCGATCACGCGGTCGGCAGCGGACGAGACGAAGATGTTGGTCATCATCAGCCGCAGCTCGTCGTCGCTCTTGCTGCCGTGGCCGGCGAGCAGCCGCGTGCGATTCACCACGCTGTCCATCGCGAACACGTCGATGACCATGTTGCTCAGGATCTCGAGGTGCTGCTGCTTGTCCTTGAGCGACGCGAGGTCCTTCTCGACCAGCACGCGCGTCATGTAGGCGACCACGCGCTTGCTCACCTCGGTCGCGCGGTACTCGCGCTCGAGCGCGCCCTGCGCGGCGGACGCCCACGACGCGCCCTGCGCGATCTCGACGTCGACGCGCTGCAGGAACTCCATGTACGGAAGCCCGCCCTGACCGATGCGCTTCAGCAAGGTCGCCGGGATGATGAGGCGGTTGATCTCGTTGGTGCCCTCGAAGATGCGATTGATGCGCGAGTCGCGGTAGTGGCGCTCGACCGGGTATTCGGCGGTGAAGCCGTAGCCGCCGAGCACCTGCAGCGCCTCGTCGGCGACGAAGTCGAGCGACTCGGTGCCGAAGACCTTCAGCGCCGACGCCTCGATCGTGTACTCCTCGATCGACTCGCGGATCAGGCGCTTCATGTAGTCGGACGCCGACCGGTCGAGCGCCGCCTCCGCCGCGTCCATCAGGCCGGCGGTGCGGTAGCTCATGCTGTCGGCGACGTAGATGCGCGTCGCCATGTCGGCGAGCTTCTTCTGGATCATGCCGAAGCTCGCGATCGGCTGGCCGAACTGCTTTCTGTCGCGCGCGTAGTCGAGCGCGATCGCGAGGCACTCCTTCGCGGCGCCGATCGCGCCGGCGCCGAGCTTGAAGCGTCCGATGTTCAGGATGTTGAACGCGATCTTGTGCCCTTGCCCGATCTCGCCGAGGACGGCGTCGGCCGGCACGTGCACGTCCTCGAGCACGAGCTGGCGGGTCGACGAGCCCTTGATGCCGAGCTTCTTCTCCTCGGGCCCGGTCGAGACGCCGGGCGTCGTGCGCTCGACGAGGAACGCGGTGAACTTGTCGCCGTCCACCTTGGCGAACACCGTGAACAGGTCCGCGAAGCCGGCGTTGGTGATGAACTGCTTGGTGCCCGTCAGGCCGTAGCCGCCCCCGGGCAGCGGCGTCGCGACGGTCTTCGCGCCGAGCGCGTCGCTGCCCGAGCCGGGCTCGGTGAGCGCGTAGGCCGCGAGCCACTCGCCGGTCGCGAGCTTCGGCAGGTACTTCCGCTTCTGCGCGTCGGTGCCGTAGTAGACGGTCGGCAGCGAGCCGATGCCGGTATGCGCGCCCCACGACACGCTGAACGACGCGCACAGCGCGCCGGTCTCCGAGACCAGCATCGACGTCGTCTTGTGCAGGCCGAGGCCGCCGTACTCCTCGGGCACGTCGATCATCAGGAGGCCGAGCTCGCCGGCGCGCTTGAGCAGCGTCGGCATGAGCCCCTCCTCCTTGCTCTCGATGCGGTCGAGGATCGGAAGCACCTCGTTGCGCACGAAGTCCTCGGCCGTCTTCGCGTACAGCCGGTCGTCGTCGGTGAAGTCCGCGCCCGTGAACTGCGGGCTCGTCCCCACCGGATCGATCAGCCAGCTCGCCCCTGGTGTCGCCGCCATCGCTCTCCTCCCGGCCGCCCTCTTCGACCTTCGAGAGACCACCAAGGCGCAGGCGGCACGCTGCGTCAACACGCGTCCCGGACGGGGCTCCAGGGATCGCGCCGGCGTCCCGCTCGCTGCGGGTCAGGGCTCCATGCGACGCTCGATCAGCGGCAGCTGCCGGCCGCTGCTGCCGTTGCGGCACGGCACGAATCCGACCACGCCGTTCTCCACGTCGAACATCACGTCGTAGCGGAAGAACGGGGTCAGCCCGAGGTTCACGTACCCGCCGCCGTCGCGATCGACGTCGACGCGGTCGCGCGCCGCGACCTGCCCGGCGAGGAACGCGAGGTCGAGGTCGCCCTCGCCCACGCCGTCCTCGGTGATCGAGACGTAGGTGGCGGGCTTGACGATCCGCTTGCCCTCGTCCACCAGCGCGCGGTCGAGCTTCAGCTCGTCGTCCTCGTGGACCTTGGTCGTGGGGGCACCGGTGTCGAGCAGCGCGCCCGTCGTGAAGCTCTGCACCGTGCCGCGTCGCGAGAAGAGCAGCGTCGGCTCGATGATCTGCTGCGCGTACGTCGGCAGCCCGCTGTGCGGAAACGTGTCGCCGTTCCCCGGCTGCATCGCGACGCGCGTCCTGAAGCGGGCGCGGATCGCGTCGGTCAGGCCGAGCACGAGCCGCGGTCCGCCGCGCCGATCGCAGCCCAGCTCCACCACGAATCCGCTCGACAGGTTGCCCGGAAGCTGCGGCAGCACCGACGCGAGCCCGTCCTTCTTGCGCAGGTCCGCGCCGAAGTCGCCGAAGAAGTGCCGGTAGAGCGGCGCCTCGCCCTGTGCGACGTCCTCGTTCCACGTCGAGTGGTCCTGCGGTCCGAGCGGACCGCCGAACGCGTCGGTGATCTGCGCGACCTCGATCTCCGCCGTGACGTCGCCTTGATCGGACGGGATCGCCACCGTCGTGCGCACCTTGCTCGCGACGTACTCGACGCCGCTCCCGTAGGTCTGCGTGATCGGTGGATCACCCAGCGGCTCGAACGCCGGCCACCACTCCCGGTTGAACGCCGCGTAGAATCCCGAGGCCCCGGTGTCGAGCTCGTAGAGCCGCTTCGGGCCACCGCCGAGAGCGACCTCGATGCCGACCTTGAGCGCCCTGCGGTCGATGCGGACGACGTGCAGCGGCACGCGCACCGACGCGGGCGCCTCGGCGGCGTGCGCCGGGAGCGCCACCGCTGCCGATGAAGCGAAGGCCAGGGCTGTGCCGACGAGCAGCAGGCGACGGGCGATCATGCAGCTCCATCGGCACGTCGCCGCGCCCACCTTGAGGCGGCCGCTACCGGAGGCGACCTCCGCTCATTGCACCTCGACCGCCCCGATGTCGCAGCCCTCGCCCGGGTTGCGCTCGACGCCGCGCTGGTCGAACGGCTCGCAAGCGCTGCCGCCGCTACCCGGAACGAGCGGGCTGCCGTTGTCGACGGCCTCGCTGACGGCAACCGGGAGGCGGGTGAAGGTCGGGCCGCCGTTGTCCTTGAGCGAGCCGAGCAGCGGGTCGTCGCCGACGATCACGCCGTTCAGGCTGCCGAGGATGGTGCAGCCCTCGGGAGCGATGAAGTTGTAGCCCTGCGAAACCAGCTCGCTCTCGCACTCGAGGACGATCGTGTTGCGCAGCGTGAAGCTGCCCTCGTAGAGGTCGTCCTGGTCGAGCGCCTGCGCGACGCGCGACAGGTTGTTCACCGTCACGTTCGCCAGCACCACGTCGGCGCCGTCCGTACAGGTGCGCACGGCCCCACCCTGGCAGAGCGCGACGATCTGGATCTGACCGGTGATGGTGCTGCTGAGGACGGTCACCGTACCGGGGCCCTGCGCGACGACGTCGTGCCCGATGACGGGTCCGACGCCGGTCGCGGCGTTGTCGTTCAGCGTGCTCGCCCGGATCGTCGAGCCGCCGCGAAGCGCGATCCCGCCGCCGAACGAGGCCGTGTTCTCGCGCACGGTGCTCATGACCATGCGCAGGACTCCGCTCGCCGCGACGCCACCGCCCCCGAAGGCCTCGTTCTGCTCGACGAGCACCCGCTTCAAGACGAGGCGCGCGCCCGTTCCCGCGTTGACGCCGCCGCCGACCCCCGAGCCTCCGGCGTCGCCGCCCCGCACCGCCAGCTTTGCGAGCGTCACGCGCGCGTTCGGCTGGACGTCGAACACGCGGTCGATCCCTGCCCCGTCGACGACGGTCGCGGCGACTCCCTTGCCGATCACGCGCAGCCGGCCCGTCACGTCGAGATCGCCCGTCGCCGTGTCGTTCTCGGAGGCGCCGGCGCGGGTCAGGGAGAACTCGCCGGCGGGAATGCGAACCCGGTCGGGTCCGGGAAGCGCGTTCGCCTCCTGGATCGCGGCGCGCAGGGTGCAGCTGCCGCCGGCGGTCGCGCAGACGCCGTCGCCCGGAACGGCGTCGACCGCGTCGGCCGTGTCGTTCACCTTGAACAGCGCGGCGTCGGCCGTCGACACGGCGAGGAGCAGCATCGCGGCCGACGCGGCCGTACGAATCACGAAGCGCATCATGGTCGCATTCCCTCCCGGCGCACCGGCTCGACGCCGGACACGCTGCCCGCTACCACGGCCGACAGGCGACGAACAACCAGGAAATTCGCAGCAGGGACGGGTACGCGACGTCAGGAGTACTGGGCCGCGTACCAGGCGAGCGCCTCGCCGATCCCGCTCTTGACGTCGTGCGTGGGCGCATAGCCGAGCTTCTCGCGCGCCTTGCCGATGTCGGCGAGCGAGTGGCGAACGTCGCCCGCGCGGAAGTCCGCGTACACCGGCTGCGCCGAGGAGAGCTCCGGGCGGTCGGCCGCGAGACCGTCGCGCAGCAGCGCGAACAGATCGGTGAGCGTGGTGCGCTCGCCGAACGCCACGTTGTAGGCGGTGTCGGTCGACGCCGCCGGCGCCGCGGCCGACAGCAGGTTCGCCTGGACTGCGTTCTTGACGTAGCAGAAGTCGCGGCTGGTCTCTCCGTCGCCGTTGATCGTGCACGGCTGGCCCAGCAGCAGCGCCTTGACCCACTTCGGCATCACCGCGGCGTACGCGCCGTCGGGATCCTGTCGCGGACCGAAGACGTTGAAGTAGCGAAGGCCGATGCACTCGAGACCGTAGGTGAGCTGGAAGAAGCCGGCGTAGAGCTCGTTCACGGCCTTCGTCCCGGCATACGGCGAGAGCACACGCCCGACCCGCGCCTCGACCTTCGGCAGGTTCGGCTCGTCGCCGTAGACGCTCGAGCTCGACGCGTAGACGAAGCGCTTGACGCCGGCGTCGCGCGCCGCGATCAGCATCTCGAGGAAGCCGTCGACGTTCGCCCGGTGGCTCGCGCGCGGATCGGCGATCGAGCGCGGCACCGAGCCGAGCGCCGCCTGGTGCAGGACGTAGTCGACGCCCTCGCTGGCACGCGCCGCGGTGGCGGCGTCGGCGATGTCCCCCTCGATGAAGGTGCAGCGCGCCGCCGCGTCCTGGCCCGCCGCCGCGAGCACGGCGTCGACGTTGCCGCGCTTGCCGGTCGCGAGGTTGTCGAGCACGCATACCGTCTGGCCGAGCCCGAGCAGCTCCTCCACCAGGTGGCTGCCGATGAAGCCGGCGCCGCCGGTCACGAGCCAGCGGCGTGGCGTCGCGCGCAGCTCGTCCTTGAGTTCGTCGTAGCGGGAGCGGGGCATGGAGTCTCCGTGTGAGGGGGTTCGCGTCGCGACCTCGATGGGTACGCCGCCGGTCGGGCTCGATCAACCACGCGTCCCGGACAGCGCATCTGCGCTGGCCTCGTCTCCCTGGAGCGCCTGGCGTGGCCGCCGCCTTTGCGGCAGGGATGATCGGTCGCCATGCCCCGCCTGCGCCTCGTCTGCTTCGACCTCGACAACACGCTCTGGCACGTCGAGCCGGTCCTCGTCCGGGCCGAGAAGGAGACGTGGCGCTGGCTCGTCGCGCACGCCCCTGCGCTCGACGTCGTGTTCGACGCCGCGAGCGTCCGCGCGCGCCGCGATGCGCTGCTGCGCTCACGGCCCGGCTACGTGGACGACCTCACCTCGCTGCGCCGCGACGCGATGCACCACACCTTGCGCGACGTGGGCATCGCCGACCCGACCGCAGGCGAGATCGCCCGCGCCGCGATGGAGGTCTTCCTCGACCTGCGCAACCAGGTGGACTTCTTCCCCGGCGCTCTCGAGGCACTCGAGCGCCTGCGCTCGCGCTACGCGGTGGCGGCGCTGAGCAACGGCAACGCGAGCCTGGCGCGCATCGGCGCGGGCCGCCTGTTCGACGTCGTGCTGTCGGCCGAGAGCGTCGGGCGCGCGAAACCCGATCCGGCGATGTTCCTGCGCGCGCTCGCCGATGCGGGTGTCGCCGCCGGCGAAGCGGTGCACGTGGGCGACCATCCGGAGCACGACGTGCTCGCCGCGCGGCGCGTCGGTCTGCGCGCGGTGTGGGCGAACCCGCTCGCGCTCCCGCGCCCCGGCTCTCTGCCACCCGACGTTCCGGGGTTCACCGACTTCGCGGAGCTCGAGCGCCTGATCGACGCGCTCGACGGCTCTCGCGACTCCGGCGATGCGCGCCGCGACACATGACGGCGCGATGCGCCGCGACGACACCGATTCCACAGCGGAGGAACGCGCTCACCGCAGCCCTGCGACGTTGCTACACCCGACGCGGGAGGAACGCATGGCAGAGAACGAGCACACGCTGCGCGCGATCGGGACCGTCCGCTCGCCGGTGACCGAGCCGGTCGACGAGGGCTGGGGGCCGGTGGAGGCGCGCATCGTTCTGGAGCCCGCGCTGCGACCGGGACTTCGCGGCCTCGACGGCTTCTCGCACGTGCTCGTGGTCGCTCTGCTGCACGGCGCATCGTTCGATCCCGCGCGACATCTGGTGCGCCGGCCGCGCGGCCTCGCCGACATGCCGGAGCTCGGCATCTTCGCGCAGCGCGCGAAGGACCGCCCGAGCCCGCTCGGCGTCACGGTCGTGCCGCTGGCCTCGGTCGAGGCGGACGGCATCACGGTGCGCGGGCTCGACGCGATCGACGGCACGCCGGTCCTCGACCTGAAGCCGTACTTCCCCGAGTTCGACGCCGCCGCGGGCGCGCACGTACCGGAGTGGGTCGGTCGCCTCATGCGCGGCTACTTCTGACGCGCACGCGGCCGGGGCGCGCGCCGCGACGTCAGCCGCACGTGCACACCTTCCACGCCGCCTCGCGCGGCCCATCCGCTCCGGACGCGGCCGCGGCTTCGCGATCGGCGCGCGCCGCCGCGTCGCACAGCGGATCGGGACAGCGCACGACGCGCGTCGTCGGATCGCGCCACCATGCGATCGGTGCGACGCGCGCGCTCTCGACCGCGTCGGCGCGCTCGGCCGCGAAGCGGTACAGGTAGCGCCGGGCGATCGCCGGCCGCTCAGGGTCGAGCACCAGCTCGCCGTCGCGCACGCGGAACGCGCGACCGACGAGGTAGAGCCCGTCGCCGCGTCCCGGCTCGCTGCCCCAGAGCCAGCGCGCCGCGAGCAGCCGGCAGCCGCGCGCGCCGCGCGTTCGCACCGCCATCGTCAGGAACGGGAAGTCGTCGGCGGCGACGCACGATGGCGCGCGCCGGCGCGTCCGTCGCCGCGTGTCCCCGCGCGCGGCGGGCGTCGTCATCTCCGATCCGACTCCGCACACCGACCACGACTGCACCGCCATGCCGTTCGAGACCGACGTCAGGATCGCGACCAGCAGCTCGTCGCGGCGGTCGCCGTCGAGGTCGGCGCGCGCAACGCGGAAGGCGCCGGCATCGCCGAGCATCGGCTCGACCGGCCAGCCGCCGATCTCACGCCCGCCGTTGCGAACGCTCACGCGCATGGTGTCGCCGGTACCGTCTGCCGCCGGCTTGCAGACGCAGACCTCGCGCGCGTCGTCGATGGCGACGCAGTGCGCGCCGGCGCAGCCATCGCGCGCGACCGGCTGCGGCGCGGCGAGGAGAAGCCCGCACGGCTCGTCGCGGCGCCAGCCGTCCATCGGCTCCCCCGCCGCCGGCGTCCCTCCCGCCGCGACCGACGGCCAGCCCGCGAGCGCGCAGGCGACGAGACCGGCGATGCCGCGCCGGCGTGCCGCGCCGCGCTGCGCGCGCGGCTCTCGATCTCGCCGGGACATCGCCGTCGCCCATACCACTCTCGCCCGGGCGATGGAGGCGTACCGGCAGCGGCGGGTCGCGCGCTCCGCCTCGCTCGTCTACGAGAAACGCGGCCGCCCCATGGGCCCGAGCGAGATGAGCCACACCGCATCCAACGGACGGGCATGGACGTCCTGACCCACGGCCTCGTCGGCGCCGTCCTGGCGCAGGCGGCGGCACCACGACGGGAGGTCCGCGCCGCGACCGTTGCGGGCCTCGGCGCCGGCGTGCTCGCGGACGCCGACGCGCTCCTCGGCAGCGCCGGCGATCCGCTGCTGGTGGTCGAGTACCACCGGCACTTCAGCCACGCGCTCGCCTTCGCGCCCGTCGGCGCGCTGATCGCGGCGCTGCTGCTCTGGCCGCTGCTTTACCGGCGGCTGCCGACGCGACGGCTCTATCTCTACGCGCTGCTCGCCTACGGCGCCGCCGGCCTGCTCGACGCGTGCACCAGCTACGGCACCCACCTCCTGTGGCCGTTCTCCGAGGCGCGCGTCGCGTGGAGCGTGATCGCGATCGTCGATCCGCTGTTCACGCTCGCGCTGCTCGTCGCCGCCGCGCTCGGCCTGCGCCGGGCGAGCGCGATCCCGGCACGCGCCGCGGTCGCCTTCGCGTGCGCGTACCTCCTGCTCGGGGCGGTGCAGCACCAGCGCGCGCTCGCGATCGCGCGCGCGTACGTCGCGAACGAGAGACAGACGACGGCCAAGCTGGTCGTCAAGCCGACGATCGGAAACCTGCTGCTGTGGCGCGCCGTGTGGGCCGCAGACGGCCAGGCGCACGCGCTCGGCGTCCGCGCGGGGCTCGGCGACGGCGTCCGCACGTATGCGGGCGACTCCACGCCGCTCTTCGACGTCGCGCGCGACGCGCCGTGGGCCGCTCCCGGCACGCGCGCGCGCGACGACATCGAGCGCTTCGCGCGGCTGTCGGAGAACATGCTGGCGATCGACCCGGCGCGACCGGAGCTGCTCGGCGACGTGCGCTACGCGATGCTGCCGACCGGCGTCGAGCCGCTGTGGGGGATCGTCCTCGACCCCTCGGCGCCCGACGCGCACGTCCAGTTCGTCACCAACCGCAACTTGACGCCGGCGCGACGGCGCGCGCTGGTCGACATGCTGCTCGGGCGCGACGTGACGAGCGCGGCCACGGCCGCACCCGCGCCGTGACGCGATCCGACGGCGCAGCCCCGAGCGACGGCGGCCTCCGGAGCGACCGGGCTGCGAAGCGATCCGCGGCTCCGGAGCACTTGCCCGGCACCACGGGACTCGCGTAGGGAGTCGCCTCGCATGGACCGCCGGCGGACGACGCTCGTCGCGACGGCGATCGCGCTCGCGATCGCCGCGGGCTTCGTCTGGTCGCTCCGTGCGCGTGACGTCGGCTCGCCGGCATCGACCTCCGGCGACGCGATGAGCGATCGACCGAGCACGGCCGCGCTCGACGACCCGAGGGCACCCGGCGTCCCACCCGAAGACGGCGGGCCCGCCGCGGGCGTCGATCCCCGCGACCCGTTCGCCGGCGCCGAGGACAACGGCTGGGCCAATGTCGACCTCGAGGCCGTGCGGCGCGCGATGCCCGACAACGTCTACTGGCGGATGTCCGCGCCCACCAAGGATCCCGAGGTGCTGCGCGAGCGCGAGGAGGAGCGCGCGCGCTGGAACGAGGCGTACGGCAAGGTGCTGTCGAACACCGCGACCGAGGAGGAGATCGTCGCCTACTACGCGCACCGTGACCGGCTCGCGTCCGACTACGTGCAGTTCGCGACCTACCTCCTCGAGCATCACGGACACGATCTGTCGATCCGCGACCTCGGGCTGCTCAAGGTCGCCGTCGAGCTGAACCTGGCGCGCCTCGAGGAGATCCCGCGCGAGATGGCGGAGGCGCAGGAGCGTCGCAAGGCACACGAGCAGGCGCGCGAGGAATGGCGCCGCGATCAGGAAGCTTTTCGTTGAGCGAGACGGCGCCGGCGTGATATCGCGCGGCGCGTTCGGCACCACTTCGGATCCGGAGAGGCGAAGTCAGGAGGAGCACCACACCGTAAACGCATCACGACGAAGGGGGGAACCATGGGAAGCCGCAGCACGCGCGCAGCGTTTCGCGTCGCGATCCTGTCCGCGCTCGTCAGCGTCACCGCTCTCGCGGGAACGGCCTCGGCGATCGGCATCGAGGACATCGTCGACGGAGGCAACAACTACGCATGGCAGCGGGTCGAGCTGCCCAACACGTTCTGCAGCAACGGCTCGCAGTATCGCTTCTGGTATTACGACTCTCCGACGTCCAACAACCTGCTGATCTCCTTCGAGGGCGGCGGCGCGTGCTGGGACTACCCGAGCTGCAGCGGCCAGATCGGCATCCTGGGTGCCGCGAACCCGAACGGCATTCCGACCGACTACATCACGCAGTTCAAGGCGCAGTACGTCTCGCCGCTGGTCAACGGTGCCGACCCCGGCATCCCCGGCCGCGGCAAGACCAATATTGCAACCAACGGCTTCGACGTCGTCTACATGCCGTACTGCACGGGGGACGTGCACGTCGGCAACCGCGTCGTCACCTACAGCGATCCGAGCGGACAGAACCCACCGATCACCTTCCGCCACGTCGGCTACCAGAACACGATCGCGGCGCTGAACTTCCTGAAGACGCGGTTCCCGAGCATCAACAAGCTGGTGCTCACCGGCTTCAGCGCGGGCGGCGTCGCGTCGAGCGCCACCTTCTACCAGGCGCGGCGCACGCTGAACCCGTCGCGCGCCTACCTGCTGAACGACTCGGGCCCGATCTTCCCGGCCCCGAACGCGACCTACAACTCGCGTCCCCTGCACCAGCTGATCACCACGCAGTGGAACCTCACGTCGCTCTACTCGCAGCTCCCGGCGTCGTTCAACCCGAACGACTTCGGCAGCATCAACGCCATGGTCGCGACGCAGTTCCCGAACGACAAGATGGCCTACACGGGCTACTCGAGCGACTACAACTTCTCGCGCTTCTCGTACGAGCGCTTCTACCCGGGCAGCACGCAGGCGACGACGCTCGCGCGCTGGCGTCAAGACCAGACCAACTACGTCAACCAGATCAAGAACTACGCGAACTACAGCTACCACGTGCCGTGGCACCGGCCGATCAACGACAGCCACTGCTCGGCGATCATCACCTTCATCGGCAGCCACGCCTGCGCCAACATCCGCAAGAAGTACTGGTACGAGGCGCTCGAGTGGCCGTGGACGCAGTCGTGGAAGTGCACCAGCGGCTTCACCTCGATGGAGACCTTCCTGACGCGCTTCATCACCAACGACCAGCAGACGCGCACCGTCGAGAAGGAGAACGGCTACAACAACGAGGATCCGGGCATGCAGATCGTGGCCCCGCTGATCAACGACGCGCTGGCCGGGGCCTGAGCCCGGCCGCAGCACCGGCGCGCGACCGGGTGCCCGCGAGCGGCGCCCGGTCGCGTCGTCCCTCACCCGTCGCGACCGCCACGATGCTTTCCCTCACGCAGAGCGCCGCGCTCGCCGCGGTCCTGCTCGGCACGCTCGGCGGAGGCTGCGATTCGCGACCGCCGGCTCCGCAGCGTGCGCCGGGCGAGCACCGCGCCGCCGCGCACGTCGGCGACGTCGACAGCAGCGGCGCGGCCGGCGACCCGCCGGTGAGCGCGGCGCCCGCAGCGGGCGCCGCCCAGCGCAACCTCGCCATGGGCACGGGCGAGGCGCGCGACCCGCAGCCGTTCACCCGCGAGCAGCGTCTGCTCGACGCCGTGCAGCGCAACGACCGCGCGACCGTCGAGCGCGCGCTCGAGCTCGGGGTGCCGGTCGGCACGCGCGACGACCTCGGCCGCTCGGCGCTGACGCTCGCGGTCAGCGATGCGCGCGACCTCGAGCTCGCGCGCTGGCTGCAGGGCACGGGCGCGCTCGTCGACGAGCCCGACGTGCAGGGGCGCGCCGCGATCAGCTTCGCCGCGGCCAACGGCGACGTCGAGATCGTGCGCTGGCTCGCCGATCAGGGTGCCGAGGTCGACCGTCCCGACTGGCTGCAGCGCACTCCGCTCTTCCATGCCGCGCTCAACGACCGTCCCGAGGTGATCGCGCTGCTTCTCGACCGCAGTGCCGGCGCGAACGCGCGCGACCAGTTCGGCGACACGCCGCTGATCGTCGCGTGCGCGAAGGGTCACGCCGCGGTCGCGCGGATCCTGCTCGATCGCGGCGCCGACGCGTCGCTGCAGGACCAGGAGGGACGCACCGCCCGCGAGCGCAGCGCGCCGGGGACGGCGCCGTGCCTCGGCCCCTGAGCCGCGCGGCGCGGCCGCTGGGCGCCGCGCTCGGCGGCGCGCTCTACTTCCTCGGCTACGTCGGCTTCGGCCTGTGGCCGCTCCTCTTCGTGTTCCTCGTGCCGCTGTGGCTCGCGCTCGACGCGAGCTCGCGCGAAGACGGAGCGTCGCTGCTGCGTCCCGCGCTGCTCGGCCTGCTGTTCGGCGCGACCGCGTACGCCGGCGGCTTCGGCTGGCTGTGGCGTCTCGCCGAGGTGTTCCTCGCCGGCAACCTCGTGATCGGCGCCGTGCTGTGGCTCGGCTACGGCGCCTGGTTCGCGCTCGGCTTCGGCGTGTACGCGCTGCTCTTCGCACGGCTCCGCAGTCGAGGCCACGGCATCGCCCTGGCCGGCGTGGCACCGCTGCTCGTGGTCGAGTGGCTGCAGCCGCAGATCTTCACCGTCCATGCGGGAGCCGGGCTGATCCACGCGCCGCTGCTGGTGCAGATCGTCGACCTCGGCGGGCCGCTGCTCGCGAGCGCGCTTCTGGGGCTCGTCAACGCGGCCGCCTTCCTCACCTGGCGCTGGTGGCGCGGCGCGACGCCCGCACCGCGCGCGGCGTGCGCGGGCGCCACCCTGCTGCTCGCCGCGGCGGCGCTGTACGGCGCGCTGCGCACCGCCGCGGTGACGGCGTCCGACGCCGATTCTCCGGCCTTGGAGGTCGGCGTCGTGCAGGCGAACCTCGGCCTGCTCGAGAAGCGCACGCAGGGCGTCGTCGGGCACGATCGCCACCTCGCGCAGAGCCGCGAGCTGCTCGCCGGCGGTGTGGTCGACCTGCTGGTCTGGCCCGAGACCGCGTACGTGCGCGGCATCCGCAGGCCGCTGCCGGTGTCGGGTGTGCTCGTCGTCGCGGACCTCGGCGTACCGCTGCTGTTCGGCGGGACCTCCGTGGACGAGCGCGGCGGGCGGCGCATCAAGTCGAACTCCGCGTTCCTCGTCGCGCGCGACGGCACCATCCGCGACGCCTACGACAAGAACCTGCTGATCCCGCTCGCGGAGTACGCTCCGCTCGCGGGCGTCGTCCCGCAGATCGGCGCGTGGCTGCCACACGTGCAGGACTTCGCGCCGTCGGAGGAGACGCCGGCGCTGCACCTCGGCGCGCACCGCATCGCGACGCCGATCTGCTACGAGGCGATCCGTCCCGACTTCGTGCGCCGCATGGTGCGCACGAGTGCGCCGCACCTCCTGGTGACGCTCGCCAACGACGCCTGGTTCGGCGACTCGCGGGAGCCGCACATGCACCTGGCGCTCGCGCGCCTGCGGGCGATCGAGCACCGCCGCTGGCTGGTGCGCGCGACCAACAGCGGCATCAGCGCGCTGGTCGACGCGACCGGCGCGGTGGTCGCCGCGACCGGCGTGCTGACGCGCGCGAGCCTGCGCGGCACCGTGCGCCTGCGCGAGGGGTCGACGCTCTACGCGCGGCTCGGCGACTGGCCGGGGTGGGTGGCGCTCCTCGCGGTCGTCGCCTGGCTCGTCGCACCATGCCGCGAGCGACACGCATGAGCTGAATACATCCCTGCCGCGCTTGCGCGGGTCGGGCGCTCGCCCCTCTGCGCCGGAGCGCTACGGCGTCGGCACGCCCTCGGTGGTCACCGAGCTCGCGCCGTCGTGAAGAGCGGCATCCCGCTCCCTGCGACCGTTCCGACCAGCAGCCGCCGATCGAGGTACTTGTTGCCGCGCTCGCACGACGTCTCCGGTACGAACAGGCACGCGTGGCACGCGGCTCCGTGCAGCGACAGGCCATCGTCCGCGGGGCGGGTCTCCGCACAGAGCGGATCGGAAGCGCACAGGTCGGCGCGCTCCAGAGCGTGATCGAGGTGGCGCCCGAGGATCTCCGGCCTGCCGAGATCGACGAGCCCACCGAGCGTGCCCTCGCTGTCGGGTGCCGCGGTGTAAAGCAGGACACCGGCCATCGGCCCGCCCTCGATGGTCGGCCCCAGTGCGTAAATACGCTCGCGGATGCTCGCCGCGGCATAGCCGCACTCGATCGCGAGCTGCCGGATCAGGGCGTGCGCGAGGGAGTGCAGCAGCACGAATCGGACGCCAGGAAAGTTCGCCGAGGGGGGTCTGATGTTGTGACGAGAGCGAAAGGCCTGATGGGAGCTGGCGAGTTGCTCCTCGATCGCCCGCACGCGCGGATCGCTCTCCCATTCGACGATGGCGTCCTCGGCGAACTCGATGAAGATCCCCTCGCCGCGTACCTCCGCCGCGGGTACCCACTTCGGCGGGCGTCTTGCGAGCGGTGCGCGACGCTGCTGCGGGATCTCCTCGAGATCGTTGTAGTCGCCTGGCGAGCCGACCCGGGTGAAGCCGATGAGGGCGCGCACTTCGCGCAGCCGCTCCCCCAAGACGACGCGCCGGATGAGCCGCGCGTACCGCGCGGGCGCGGCCGACTCGCGGACCTGAAAGTCGGGAGACGAGATCGGATCGGATTGGGTGAGCGCTTGCCACTCACCCCGCTTGAGCTCGCCGAAGGTCGGCGGGCGCTCCGGCTCGTCGCCCGACCGATGGGCCTCGATCGCCGCCAGGATGTCCTCCAGCGACCACGCGGAGAACTGCGGGAGCATGCTCGTCGCGCGGAACGCGCGCAGAACCTCGAGGCTCGTGACCTCGCGCAGAACCGGCCAGTGGTCCTTGACGAGCTGCGCGAGCGGATCCTCCACCTCGGGGATCGAGAGCGCGGTGAGCGCCATGGAGAACCAGAAGTTGGACGCGCCCACCAGCATCGCGCGCGGCTCCTCGGCGCAGGGCTCCTGGCTGCGGAGGTGCGGGTGAGTGCCGGGGCAGCCGAACGCCGGTGCCGTGGACTCACGATCGAAGGCATCGGCCATGCGACGCCTCGCGCCGCAAGTGTCGCAGCGCACCTCGATGTCCGACGCCTCACCCGAGACTCCCCACTCGGCGAGCCTCAGAACCGCCTTGCAACCCGTGCCGCCCTTGTGGACGTAGGCCACCCAGGGGAAGTCGTCGAGGTGCCCCCTCGTGCATGCCAGCGCGAAGCGCGCCGGGAGCACCGTCGGTGGTTTGCCGGGCTTCGGACAGTTCCCGTGCACGTACCGTGTCGCGTCGGGCCGGTACGGCGACTCCTTGAGCTGGAAGACTCCCGCGTCGAGCCGCGCGATCAGGTTGCAGCGCGGGCAGCGGACCCAGCGCGGGAACGGGCTCACCGGCACGCCGATCAGCGCCGCGCCGTCGAACGGGTTCAAGCTCGACACCTCGCTCTGCGGCCGGGGTGGCAGGCAGAGGCGCTCGACCTGCTCCCCGAGCTGTGACTTCACCATGGCGAGCAGGCGGGCGTCGCTCACGGGGACGAGGCCGGCTTCGTCCCAGGCGTCGAGACCGAGGACGATCGTCGACAGGTTCGGCAGGTCGATCACCGAGCCGATGCCGAACGCGTGCATCATCTGGCTCGGACGGATCTCTCCGACACGGCGGCGCTTGGTCTTGACGGTCACGACAGCGCTCCGCCCGTCGGCTCCGCAGGCTCGGTCGGCTCATCGCCGCTTTCACCACTCGCGGCCGCGCCAGCGGTCCCCTCCGGTCGCGACAGTCCGTCGTCGACGAGGATCAGTCCGACCTGCGCCTCGACCTCGCGCAGCGAGCTCGGGCACGTGAACAGCCCCCACGGGCTCTGACCCGCACGCTCGAGCAGGGGGACGGAGACACCGTCCTTCTGCTCGCGATACGTGAGCTGGAATCCGCCGGTGGCGTCGGCGCGCGCGAGCCATTGCTCCAGGCGGCCGTCGAGCATCGCCCGAACCCTGCGCGCCATCTGCGGCGAGCCGAGGATCCGCTCGGCTCGAGCCGCGATCGCCGCGAGCGCGCGAGCGACGTTCGGGTGATCTCCGGTGACGGCACCCGCACGACGGTTCTCGTTGAAGGTCTCGCTCTGCAGCCGAACGAGCGAGACCAGCAGGGCCGTCAGGCCGCGATCGAGAGCGCGCGCCGCGAACGGAGTCAGCGAGAGCGCCTCGACCTGCTCGTAGAACGTCGCGTGGTAGCTCTCGAAGCGTTCGAAGTGCGAGAGGTCGCGCGGGCGCGCCCAGTTGTAGATCGTGCAGACGAGGCCCGGGAACGTGCGGCCGACGCGACTCGTCGCCTGGATATACTCCGCGGTCGTCTTGGGCTGGCCGCATACCACCATGAGCCCGAGGCGCTTCACGTCGACCCCCACCGACACCATGTTCGTTGCGAGCAGGACGTCGAGCGGCTCCGGCCCGTCGGCCGGACGGCCCTGCTGCCGCGCCGCCTTACGGCGGGCTTCGCCCGCAAGGTCGAAGCCGATCTCGAGTCGATCGAGGACCTCGGGGATGTCGGTCGAGGACTTGCGCGAGGTGAGCTCTTCGAGGATCGGAGGACGTCGCGTCGCGAGGCCGCGCGCATCGACGTTCCGCAGACGGTTGCGGATGTCGTCCTCGACCAGACGGCGCGTGCCGCCGAGCTCGCGCATCGAGTTGAAGTACCCGACCAGCGTCATCCAGGGATCGGCGGCGCGGTCGTAGCGCTCGTAGAGGGTCTGCGCCGCCGCGAGAAACGCCACGTTGACGCGGATCAGCGCCGCCTTGAGCCGCCGCCCCGAGGCGCAGATGCCGACGTAGCGGCGGCCGGGGTTTGCTTCGCTGGGGTCGCGGCGCAGCGAGAAGAAGTTGCAGCCGACGTCCGTTCCCGGTGGCGGGAAGATCTCGACGCGCCGCAGGAACAGCGCACGGACCTGCGCGGCCGCGTTGCGAACGGTCGCCGTCGACGCGACCACCTTCGGCCGCACGCGCCTTCCGCCGACCTCCCACGACGACAGCTCGTCCACCGCCGTCTCGTAGAGACCGACGAGCGTGCCGAGCGGGCCGCTGATCAGGTGCAGCTCGTCCTGGATGATCAGATCGGGCGGCCGCAGCGGTCCGTGCGGGATCGAGCTGACCGCCGGTAGCGACCCCGACCTCGGATGCGAATCCGCATCGTCGATCTCGGGCGAGCGAAAGCCGTGCCGCGGGCAGAATTGATTGACGCGGCCGAACAGCATCTGCGTACGCCCGTTCCACGGCATCTGCGCGAACTTGTCGACCGTCGCGATCAGCAGCGCGGGCAACAGGCGGTAGATCTCCTCGTCGACGACCAGGACGGGCAAACCCTCGTCCGGTGCCTGCTTCTCGGAGAAAGGGCAGAGTCCGAGCACGTCGCCGCAGAAGGTGAGCGTCCGGCGACGATCGCCCGCCTTGCCCGCCTCGACGCGGATGTTCCTTCCCGGATCGATGCGCGAGCCGCACCACGGGCAGTTGGTCAGCTGGTGCGGTGATCCGCTGCCGCCGAAGCTTCCCCGGGCCGAGTAGAAGCCGCGCGCCTTCTCGATCGCGCTGACGGCGTCGTCGGTGCTGTTGGGCGTGGCGCGGTAGCCCACCCAGAGGCCGATGCGAAACGGCGTGGTGCCGAGTCGCATGTTCCCCTTCGCGATCTCTTCGCGACGGATCGTCTCGCACGCGCAGATCAGCGCCGAGGCGCGCTGGAACTGCTGCAGCGTGAGCAGGCGGAGCGTGTAGCGCATCAGCACGGCGACCCCCGCCTCGGCGGAGCGCCCCTCGACAGGTCCCTGGAGGCGCCGGATCGCGAGCACGTACGCGGTGAGACCAAGATACGCTTCGGTCTTGCCGCCACCCGTCGGGAACCAGAGCAGGTCGGCGATCGCCTCGTCGCCCTCGCTCCGATCCGGATGGTGGAGATCGGTGACGCTCGGCAGGTTCAGCAGGATGAAGGCGAGCTGGAAGGGCCGCCACGACCGGTTGGCGGGCTTGCCGTCGATGCGCGCGAGATCCGGCGTGCCGCCGCGACGCTTCTCCTCCGCGAACAGGCTCCGGATGCGCTGCAGCCACATGGCACGGTTGGCGAAGCAGAACGCCTCGGCGGCGACCTCGTCGCGCGCGATGAGGTCGATCCCGGCGCGGATCCGCTCCAGCGTCCGCTTGCAGCGCTCGACGTTGCGGCGACCGGCGACCGCGTGGTCGGCGAGGCGTTCCGCGGGATCGGCGAGCCGGCGCTCCTCATCTTCGATCCAGCCGCCATAGGCCTCGACCAGCGGCGTGAGGGCTGCCGCGAGCTGCTCGCGCGGAGTGCCCGCGAGCTGCTTCATGTCGAGCACCAGGCCCGCTAGGCGCTCGAACCCCGGCTCGTCCGCGGTGGGCGCTGCGACCTGAGCAACGTCGAAGCTCGGCACGTAGCGCGTCGCGAGGCGGACGGCGCGCCACGGGTCGCCGGCCACGGTGTCGGCATGCACCGCCGCGCCGTGACCGACGGCGAACTCGGGATGGCGCCGGTACAGCATCGCGAGCTCGGCCTCTTCCTCGAAGGCAGCCGAGCCGTCGCCCGGATGGTCGCGGAGCAGGCGGCGGCCGACGAACTCCCCCTCGACGATCAGCTCGGGCTGGAAGAGCCACACCGCGTCCCGGAGCTGCTTGGGCTCCGTCTGGTCGTTGACGAGGAACAGGGTCACCGTGAACCCCGTCGGGTCCGATCCGGAGCTGGCCGGCCGGCGAACGATCCCACGAACCACGACGTCGGGCTGCTCGTCGCATGGCGCCCATGGCAGCAATCGTCCGCCGCTCTCCTCCACCGCACGGGCGAGGTCGAACGTCGCCGTGCGCGCCACCGGGACCCGCTTCCACACGCGCGCCGGCGCGCCCGTCTTCGGGTTCCTCGCCGTCTCGCTCGAGCGCTTCTCGTAGCGGCCCCAGCTTGCGGTGACGCGGATCGTGCTGACGCCGGGAGCGACCGTGAAGGTCAGCCCCATCGAGGACGGGAAGAGCGTCGTCGCGGGCGCCGCCGTCGGCTCCGCCGTGCCGTCCTCGCCGAAGTCGTCCTCGCCGACCGCGAGCTCGTCGTCTTCCTCGACCGGCACGAGGCGGTTGCGCGGCGCGAGCATGCCGACCAGGTAGCGCTCGGAGACGCGGTCCTCGTTGACCTCCTCCTCCGCGCCACCGGCGGGACCGTGCAGGTCCTTCAGGACGAGGTCGAGCAGCTCGTCACGGACCGCAGCCGGACTCGGAGCCACCAGAGTTCGTTGCGCGCCCGGGGATCCGGCACCGCCGTCAGGCCCAGCTCCGGTAGTCTCGGCTTCGGAGCCGTCGGTTTCGTTCTCGCGCGTCACGGTCTCTCGCCTGACGAGCGCTCGCTCGCCGGTCGCACGTGTCTCGCTCATCCTGCGGGCGAAGATCAAGCCAGCCCGCCGCAAGTATCCAGATCCAAGCTCGGCGCGTCACGAGGAGGCGGCACCGGCGCGCTGCTCGCCGGCCAGCAGAGCGTCGACGGCGAGCGCGTAGTCCACGGGCTCGCCGTCCCACCGCGGAAACGCCGTGCTCGCGTCGATCACGAGTCCGCAGCCGGCGTGCGCGCGGCGGAGCGCCGCGACCGTGTCATGCGTGGCGCCGAGCGGGACACGATCCTCATCGGCGCGCGGCACCGGTGTGCCGTCGCGACGCACGAATCGCAGCTCACCATCGGCCCGGGTGTCGATCCGGTAGCCGTGCTCGTGCACCAGCCGGTGGTGACGGCGGCAGAGCGAGCACAGGTTGCGCATCGTGGTCGCGCCGCCGTGCGCCCACGCGACGACGTGGTGCGCGTCGGTGAGCAGGTTCGTGCAGCCCGGGAAGCGGCAGCCGCCGTCGCGGCTGCGAAGCGCGCGGCGGAGCGCGATCGAGATCCGGCGCGTGCGGCGCGAGGTGCTCGTGATGCCGCCTGTGGCGTCGTGCGCGACGGTGACGACGGCGGCATCGCAGGCGAGGCGCTGCGCCGTGGCCATCGAGAGCGCGGTGCCGTCGGCGAGCGTCGCGTGGTGCTGCGTCGGGTCGTGGTCGTCACGACGACGGTCGTCCTCGTCGAGCCCGTCCGTGCCCGCTGCGGAGCTGGTGTCCGTACCCGCGCGCAGCGCCGCCGCGTCGACGTGAACCACCAGCTCGACCGGGGCCGCGCCCCCGCCGGGGATCGCGTCCGTGTCGCCGCGCGCCGCGGCAGCGAGGAAGCCCTCCGCCACCGCGACGAGCGCGTCCGCACGCGACAGGCTCGGGTGACGCCGCGGCGTTTCCGCGGGAACGTCGGTCGCGGCATCGTGCCCGCAGGACCCGTGATCGTCACGGTCGGCGCGCGGCGCCGGCTTCCGCCACGCAAGGCGGCGCGCGACGTCGAGGGCCTGCATGAGCATCGCCGCCTCGTCCGGACGGAGCCGCGCCTCGATGCGCACCATGCCGTCGTCCGTATCCATCGTGCGCACGAAGCGTCGCAGCTCCTCGTCCGCGAGACTTTCCGGGCGCCGCTCTGCTTCGGCAGCCGCGCGGACGCGCCGGAAGCCCCGGCAGATGCGCTCGAGCTGCGACGCCGTCGCGTGCCGCGCCATCTCGAGCAGGGTCGCCTCGCTCGCCGCCGTGGCGACCCGCGTGATGGCGCGCGTCTTCGAGTAGCTGATCGCACCGCGGCGCAGCGCATCGTCCACGAGCGGAAGCTCGCCGAGAGCGCGCGCGACCCGGACGCGCTCGCGCGCGGCGCCGAGGTCGAGACCGATCCGCCACCCGAGCCAGTGGGCACAGGAGAGGGCGCCGTGCGTCGCCCAGCCCGAGCCCTCGTCGAAGCGGCGGATCAGGGTGAGGAGCCGGTGCGTCGCGGCGTCGAGGTGCGAGGACAGCTCGGCGATCTCGTCGGCGAGACGGTCGACGTCGGCGGGCGGGAGCGGTCGCGCGGGCGGCTGCGTCGTCGGTGCGATGGGCGTCATGCGTTGCCGTTAGCACCGACGTTTCGAGGCGGGCTGCGGCGGCACGAGCCGCGCTATCTCACGTCGCGAGGGGTCGCGCGGCCTTCGCGAGGAATCGTGCGGCAGCGAGGCTGCGCGGCGCTGGAGCGGCGCCCCTCGTCACCCAAGCGTTTCGGTGCCGGCAGACGACGCGAAATCCGTCAAGGGCGCAGACACAAAAACGTTCCGCAACGAGTCGAAATCTCGCAGTCCGGTCATCCCTGCCACCAATCGAGGCTGGAGTGGGACGCGTCAGCGCCCCAGCAGCGGGATGATCTCGGCCAGGTCGAAGAGCCGACCCTCTCTGTCGCTGGTCGGGTCACCGTCGGACACGAAGCTGAACTTCGCGCCGCCGGTATCGTCCACTTCGACGTCGACGGCGGCTTCACCGAGCTCCCAGCTCAAGGCGACCTTCCCGTCCGCAGTGGCGCCCACGGCAGGAGGAGCCACGCCGTCGAAGCGCGCGAGCACGTCGACCAGCTCGACCGCAACTCCGATCGCTCGAAGTCCGACGCAGCGAGCGCCATAGCTGTCCCAGTTCGACGAGAGAGCGGCGAGTGAACGCACCTGATCGACGCAGTTCGCGGCCCACGCCTGCGGCTTGGGCCGCGGAACCAGATGCCAGGGAAGCCTGAACGCAATGGCGCCGGTGTCCGTTCCCGCGCGGTGCGGCGTGAAGCCCGACGACTCGCTACTCGGCCGACGAGTCGGCATCATCATCTTGGTCGAGCGCGTTCGCCGATCGAGGCCCGGGCGACCATCTCGAGGAGCCGGATGCGTCTCCGGGCGGCGCCCAATACCCCATCACCAGCCCGTGCGTGGACCGCGGCCCAAGTTGCCGATCGCGGACACGGCGACGAGAATCTCGACGAGTCAGACCGCGCAGCATTCACCGGGTTCGCAATCTCCAGAGAGCCACCAGCTGCTCAGCGGTCCTTGCTTCCGTCACGAGAGTGATGGTGGCGCCCTGCTCCCCGGATTCCTCGCGCCATTGCGCTTCGTGTTTGAACCATGCAGCAATTGCAGGAGCAGCTCCCGGCCCACCAGCTAGAAGGTACAACCTTCCTGTCTTCCACAGTTCGGTTTGCTTTATGGCTTCAAACTTTTCCCCCACCTCTTTGATCTGGGCGTCGAGGTTCTTCACGTCCTCGTGCTCCTCGGGGCTAAGGTCGACGTAGGCTGGAGCCGGGACCGTGAAGAAGTGATGGCAGACTCGAGCTACGGGCGAATAATCTCCCTTCGTTCTTTTTAGCAGCCCCTCGGCGCACTTCTTGATGCGCTCCAAGGCGGCGCGCGCGTCGCTGCCGAGCGAGTTCTTAAAGTCGTCGCTCTGTAGATACTGCGACCTTAGCCTGTCGGTCTCCGACATCGTCGCCAGCCCAACGAACGCGTGGGTCAGGGGACGCTCCACAGCTACTCCTTCCCCAGAAAAGGGTCGGGACAGATAGTAGATCTCCGTTTCTTCGCCGAATGATTCGGCGAGAAGCAGTGCGTTGAAGTCCGCCTCATAGGAGGTGACTTGCCCATTCTCCTTCTTGGCCGAGAATCCGAGCGCGGAGCTCAACGACTGGATGCGCACCTTGCTGCGGAGGAACACACGCTCCGATTTGAGCCTGCGCGCCATGCGATGCACGGCGCGCCCGCCCGACACTCCGATCGTCACATTCTGAGCGTCGGGCCGAATCGCTCCGTGCAGTTCTTGCGCAGCGAGACTACCGATTCGATCCACAAGCTCGGCCTCGTTCGCGCAACAGCCTTCTTCATCGAGCACCCATGCGCCGTCTGCTTCATCGAGCACCCATGCGCCGTCGAGGCGCGGCTCTGACTCGGTGAGCAGGCTCGCGAGGTGCTGGTTCTTCCGAAGTGTCTCGATCTCTCGGCCGGACTCGAACCGGACGGTCAGTAACCGTCTAGTCAACGCTCGCTTGAACGCCTCCTCGACAGCTCGGCTCGACGGCGCCGCGCCTTCCCAACTGCGGTTCTTGCGCAGGGCATTAGCGACCTCCGTAAAGGACTTCAGCTTGCCCCCACCGGCGAGGTTGAGGCGCTTCTCGACGATGAACATCAAGTCTTCGTTCGTTAGCTCGTCCGATTTTCGAGGCCTCCCCGGCCGCCGCTTCTGGTCAACCATTACCAATCGCTAGCTGGCTATTTTCTATTGCGCAAAGGGGGTTTGACACGGAGCTGATGCGGGCGAATCTCTAGATCTTCGCCATAACGACAGTGCAAGGTGATCGACCGATCCAGCCCGTTCTCCGAGGCCACGGGGCCGCGGTTGCCCAGCAGGCCGAGCCGGCCCTATCGGCTCAGTTGCCCCTGCAAACCCAGAGCAAGGGCCCGGGCCTGATTCGCCGCAATCACAACGAACCCAATTGCGGTTTCGCCATCGTCGCGTGGGCCTGGGGCCATCGGCCCGCCCCATCGCCGCGCACCAAACTAGATACGGGTCGGCAATCAGGCACCCGGCGAAGCCTGGGGGTTGCGTCAGCCGCGAATAGCCGCCACCCGCAATCTAGCAGCGTTTTTAAATTGTTAGGCCGAAATAAAAAAAGGGCATTGTCAGCGTATATGAAATCAGCGTATCGGTCGAAAACAACCGGAAAGGAGCGACCGATGACGACCACGTTGCATGCAATCGGACTCGGGCTTGCGCTGTTTTTGCCGGCGGCCGCGAGCGGAGCGACCGGCACCTGGACGGCGACGGCCGGCAGGTCTCCCACCTTGAGCGTGACGCGCGCCGACTCATCCACCATCAGCGTCACGGCCCGAGATGCCACCGCGACGCTGACCAAGCGGCTCTGCGGGTCTCTACTAGGTCGCGAGCGCTGCCTGGCGGAGGTGGACCTCGCGGCGCGCGTACCCACCCCGGGACAGGCGGCCCTGCGCCTCGGCGGGAAGACGGTCTTCTCGAGGTCGGTCTCGAGCGACGTCACGCACTCCGTGCCTATCACGTTCGTGAGCGTGTTCGGCGCTCCCGTGAGTAGGGACCTCGACCTGGGCGCGGTAGGCGTGCGCGTGTCGGCCGACTTCGGCGGCGGCGGTCAGTTCGGCGCGACGTGGCGCCTAGCCGCCAAGGAGCCGCGGGCGCACCTCATCGGGGCTGCGCAGACGTATGCGCTCGGCTTGGGGAGCGCGACCTTCCGCGTCCTCTGGGGCACTGGCAAGGCCTCAGGAGAGCTGACGGTGACAGCCTTCAACTCTACGACCAAGCTCCGCGGCTTAGCCTCTGCGCGCGACCAAGCAAGCTCCTCGGCCATCGTCGAGCTGATCCCCTGGAACGTCAAGCTTAAGATAAAGCTATCGCTCCTGGGCGTCACGATCGGCCGCATCACGGTGATCGACGCGAGCGGCTCCACGCAGGCGAAGAAGCTCATCTGAGGAGCCCAAAATGAACTCGACAGCAACACGTCTCCGACGAGCGGTATCGCTCTCACTCGCCGCAATCATGGCCGTGGTCGTGGCCCACCTGGTCAGCGACTGGGGGCCCACCATCGCCCGCCCCACAGTGCCGCACCCGCGGCACCGGACGGACTTCGCGCCCCCTGAACGCGTCCCGCAGGCGTCACCGGATCGGCCGAGTCCCGCCTCTTTCGATGTGCACCCCGGTACCGAGCTCGTGTTCCGGATCGACACCCGGTGGCGGATCAGACTCACCAGCGCCAGCGACGGCTCAATGCCTTCGGCCACTAGCCGGGACGACCCCAAAGACCAGCGCGTAGGGGCACGGCTGCGCGGCTCACTCGTCGTCACGGTGCTGGACCGCGAAGAGGAGGCTTACGTACTGCGCGTGCAGCTCCGCGCCCCGCAGCTCGACCCGATCGGCGACACGGCGAACCCACAGGGGACGTCGGCTGGCGAGTCGCTGCTGGACCCGCTCCTCGTGCGGCTCGGGCGCGATGGGCGCGTACTCGGGTTCGCCTGGGGCACTGGCATGCCGGCGCGCAGCCGCAGCACGCTGATCCAGCTCGTGACGCTCACGCATCAGTTCGTGCTCGATGACGGGTACCACCCAGCCTGGACGGCGTCCGGACTGCGCGACGAGTTCGGATTGTACGTCGGCCACTTCGCGAGGGCGGGCCGCGCCATCCGGCGGTCCGTCGTCCGCTACGAGGGGATCGACGGGTCGGCCATTCCGTCGGGCAGCTCCCGAGCCGTGTTCTCCGACGGCTGGATCCAGTCGGCGCGCGCACGGGAGCGCCGGACCATCCCCCTTCTCGATCTCCGCGTGGCGTCGGATGTCGCGATCCGAGCGCAACTCGTTGCGCGCTCGACAGTAGGGATCGAGGACCTCGCCGACGTGAGGAGCATAGCGTGGCAGCTCGACCTTCCGGGAGAGCCCGGCGACCAGCCAGAGCCGCCGGCCCCTGACGCGATCGCCCTAGAGGGGCTTATCGACCAGCTGGTGTCGCTCGCCGGTGCAGGCGAGCTCGATCGCGAGCCGGCATTCCGCGCTTGGCTCGATCTCACGAGGGCTATCGTCGGGCAGCCGAGCCTGCTGCCGCGGGTGCGCGAGCTGTTGCTTGACGCGGGTGTCGACCGGGGAGTCAGACGCATGATCGCGACGGCACTCGGCTCGAGTGCCGCCCGCGGCAGCACGGGCGGAGCCCGCGTGCTCGCAGACGTCGTCGGCGACCCACAGGCCGACCCGGAGATCCGTGCGGCGGCGCTGATGGGCGCCCACGAGATCGATGCTCTCGCAGATCTGGTCGCTCCGTCGGTTGCCGCCCTCGCCGCAACGGGTGTAGGCCCGCTCAGCGACGTCGAGGTCGCGGCGGGGCTCCTCCTGGGCACGCTCGCCGGCCGCGACCTCCCCCCCGGCCAGGCCGACCTCATCAACGACGCCATGGAGGCCTTCCGCCAGCGCGCCTTCGCCGCGGGCGAGCCGGAGACGTACTTTCGCGCGTTGGCGAACAGCGAGAGGCCCGAGCTGGTGGCGGAGGCGCTCGAGTGGGTGCACGATCCTGACCCACGCCTACGCGCAGCGGCCGCAGAGGCCGTGGGCCATCTGGGGCACGAGGCCCACGAAGTGCTCATTGCCTTGGCCGAGAATGACCCGGCGACACCCGTCAGCGTCGCTGCTGTTCGCGCTCTCGGACAGCAGTGGCCCGCAAGCCCCCAGGTTACGTCGTTCCTCGCCCACGTCGCGACCAGCAGCGCCAACGTCGCTATCCTGAGGGAGGCGGTGTCGTCGCTGGCCGGCCTCGCGCTGCGTGGCGATCGTCGCGCGTCCGCTCGCCTGATGTCGGTGGCCGAGTCGACCTCCGCGGCCGCAACACTCGCTCGCCAGTACATTGGCGACCTTTCGGGAGCGCCGAGTCGCGAGCACGGATAGCTCGGGGACTGGCTTCACGACGCCGGGCCTACCAACAATGGGCCCGGCGTCGTAGTCGTCGGCAGCAGCTAGATGCCCTGATCGCCGACGAGGGCCGCGAGCGCTCGACGCAGAGCACGTCGGCTCCCTCCTCCTTGCGCATTCGAGACTGTTGACCCGGCGAGCGAAGGCCAGCAGCATCGCTCCCGGGTGGCAACCGCTACGAGCATCGAGTGGACCGAGACGACGTGGAACCCCGTACGGGGTTGCACCCGGATCTCGCCAGGCTGCGAGCGCTGCTACGCCGAGAGGATGGCGCATCGGTTCTCGGGGCCGGGCATGCCGTACGAGGGCCTCACGCGCATGTCGAGGCGCGGTCCACGCTGGACAGGCAGCGTGGCAACGGTTCAGTCGGCGATCCACGAGCCACTGGGATGGCGCCAACCGCGGCTAGTGTTCGTCAACTCCATGTCCGACCTCTTTCACGACGACGTCCCGGACGCGTTCATCGAGTCCGTGTTCGACGTCATGGCGCGCGCATCGCGCCACACCTTTCAGGTGCTGACGAAGCGCGCCGACCGGCTACTCGCGATCGCACCGCACCTTCCGTGGCCGTCGAACGTCTGGATGGGCGTGAGCGTGGAGTCCGCCGCGTACACGTGGCGCATCGAGCGGTTGCGCTCGACCCCCGCCGTCGTCAAGTTCCTCTCGCTCGAGCCTCTGCTCGGGCCGCTCACGGGCCTCGACCTGCGAGGGATCGACTGGGCGATCGTCGGCGGCGAAAGCGGGCCCGGAGCACGTCCGATCGACGGTGCCTGGGTGCGCGACCTCAGGCGACAGTGTCGCGACGCGCGCGTGCCGTTCTTCTTCAAGCAATGGGGCGGCGTTCAGAAGAGCAAGGCCGGGCGCTTGCTCGACGGTCGGACCTACGACGAGATGCCGCGCTTGCATTCCCGTCGTTCACCGCTTCAGACCACTCACGCCGAAGGGTGATCGACGTAGTGCCGGAGGAGGACCCGTACCAGGGACGCGAGCAGGCGCTCGTCAAGCATGAGGTGCTGCGGCGCTACCTCCAGCGGCTGGCGTTCAAGGTCGGCGGCTTCCAGCCCGGCACGACGCTGAACTACATCGACGGCTTCTCCGGCCCGTGGGACTCTGCGAAGCGCGATCATCGTGACTCGTCGCCTGTGATTGCCATGCACGAGCTGGCGACGGCGCGCAACACGCTTGCCGCACGCTCATCGCGAAAGGCTCCGATGAAGGTGCGAGCGATGTTCGTCGAGAGCAATCGAGCGGCGTTCGAGCGGCTCGAGGTCGTGTGCGCGCGGGCCCCGATCGAGGCTATCCCTTTCCTCGGCGAGTTCGAGGAACACATCAGCGAAGCCGTGGACTTCGCCCGTCATGGGCCGCATCCCTTCGCGTTCATCTTCATCGACCCCACGGGATGGACCGGGTACGCACTCCAGCGAATCAAACCGCTCTTGCAGGTCCGCCCGAGCGAAGTGCTCATCAACTTCATGGCGAAGGACATTCTACGGTTCATCGACGACAAGACCTCCAGTACGATGAAGTCGTTCGAGGAGCTGTTCGGTCAGGACACCGAGAGCTACCGGAAGCAATGGCGCGGTCTCGAGGGTATCGATCGCGAGGATGAGATCGTCCGAGCGTACTGCCGTCGAATCCGCGACGAGGGTGCCTTCGAGCACTGCGTGAGCACGATCATCGCAAACCCGCACGCCGACCGGACGCACTACCGGCTCGTCTTCGCGACGCGGCGGCTCAAGGGACTGATCACCTTCAGAGAGATCGAGCGCAGCGTTACGCCCGTGCAGCAGGAGGTCCGCGCTCAAGCCAAGCAGCGCAAGCGGCATCAGCGCATCCCGCAGGGAGACCTCTTCGCCGCAAGCGAGATGGACACGGACTACTTCAGACGGCTCGTCGCGCGCTACCGGCGAGGAGCGCGCTCCGAGCTTGAAGCCTCCTTGGCGAGCATCGGGAGCGAGGCGAGCTACGACGCGCTCATCGCGAGTGCGCTTGGGTGGCCGATGACCTCCGAGGCGCAGGTGAAGGAGTGGCTCAAGGAGCTCGTTCGCGCAGGCAGGGTCGAGCTCACCGGCCTCGGCGCACACCGCGTGCCGAAGATCGGCGCAGGCCACAGGGTCCGGCGTATCCGCTGAGCGAAGCGCCACCGGGTGAGAAGGCTTTCTGCCCGTGCCGCAGTAGCGCTCCTCAGAAGAGCTCCCGCTGATTCATCTCCATCGTTGTCGGGCTGGCGGCCTCACCGTTGGGTCGCGCCTTCGGCTTCGCGGACTGCTTCGGCGTGCCGACGAGCCCTCGCGCAGCCTCCTCCGCGTGGCGTGCGTGGTTCAGCGCGAGGAGGCGGGCGAGGACCTCACGGCGCGCGTGTTCGCTGATCGTGAAGCGAAGGCCCTGCTTCGTCTCGTGGAATCCGTGCTGAAGGTCGAGGTCGGACCAGCCGTAGGCGTCGGCGACGGCGCGGTCCATCTCGACGTGGAGGTTGCGGAGCTGCCGAACGGTGGGCGGAGGCTCCGTCCGATCGTGGAGGCGATTGTAGGTCTTGGTCAGCCCCTCGCGCACCGCTGTCATCGTCGCGGTACGTTCAGCCTCGTACAGCGCTCCGATGACCTTCAGCGCTTCGTGAGCGGGAAACGGGTACGTCTCGAAGCAGTCTGACGGACCGTAACGAAGGTCGGTTCGCATCGAGGACGCGAACTCGCGCGCCCAGCTCTCATGGATTGACGACTGCAGGATCGCCAGCTCGGCTGCGGTCGAGAGCGCGAACACCACGAGCTGCTCGTTCAGGACCCATGACGTCGGCACGAAGGCGATCGAGTGCGTTCCCGACACACGAGCTCGCACGAGCACGCGGTCCATCCCCGCGATCGTCGCGTAGAGATCCGGCGCGCGCTCGGCATATTGCCACCAACGTTCGCGCCGCGGTTTGCGCTTGTTCCGGTCCCGCTCCGGCTTCACCTTCGTCCGCACGATTTCCAGGCAACCCGGATAGTCCGCCGCGACCGGACCGTCGTACCCCTCCGGCGCACTCCTCCGATCGAGCGGCCAGTCGCGGAAGTTGATCACCCACCGGCTCGGTGACTGGTCCCAGCGCGAGTTCAGATCCTCGCCGTTCAGGTACGGGAAGAGCACGTCCCGGTTGCGCTCGTCCTTGCGGATCAGCGCCTCGGCCGCCTCCGGCGTCATCACGAAGCCCATGCCGAGGACGTACGACCCGATGAACGATTTGCCGGCGTTCGCCGCCAGCCGGAAGGGCTTGCCCGTGACCTTCCCGGGCTCCGTCAGCAGCGGCGTGATGCCGCCGACCACGCGGTCGTCGAGCGAGTGCTCGCCGCGCCAGCCACCGCGCCGCACCCACACCTCGGCGACCTCGAGATTCGCGCTGCCGGGCCACTTGCGGCTCGAGACCGCGCGCTGGATCGCGAAGCCGCGCTCGACGAGCTGGTCGAGGCCGACCTCGCGGGTGTCGCCCTGCGCGATGGTGTTGGTCGCGAGCATCGCGAAGCCGCCCTGCTCGGCGAGCAGCAAGCCCGCGCGGAGGTAGAAGTACGCGCACAGGTCGGCGCTGCCGCGCGTCCCCCGCGCGATGTGCTCGACGAGAAAGTCGCGGTACGCGGTGCCGAGCGCGCCGGTGATCTTCTGCCCGCCCTGGAACGGCGGATTGCTCACGATCACGTCGAACCCGCGCCGCGTGCCGTCGCTCGCGACCACCTCCGGGAACTCGAGCGCCCAGTGCATCGGCCGCCGGCTCTCGAGCCCCTCGGGGAGCCCGGTGTCGAGCAGCTCCTGCGCACGCTGATGCAACCGACGGCGGCGCGACGCCGCGGTCTCGTCCGCAATCGACGGATCGAGCATGCCGCCCACCCGGTCGGCGAGGTCGGCGATCAGCTCCTCTTGCGCCGACGCCGACCCTCCCGCGGTCGCGAGCGCCGCGCCGACGACGAGGTCGGCGATGAGCCGCACGTCCTCGAGCGCCGCCTCGGCCTCGCCGAGGAGCCGCGCCTTCTCCTCCGCGTCGCGCAGCTCGACGACCTCGAAGCTCTCGATCCTGCGGCGGAGCGCGAGCGCGCGCTCGAGCGCCGGTGCGCACGCGCCCGCAAACGACACGAGCTGGTGGCCCGGGCCGGGATCGACGTGGAAGCGCGTGATCTGCTCGAGCGCCGTCACGCCAACGAGCGAGTCGCCGCAGCGCAGCGCGTGATCGAGAAACGTGAACGGCCGGTCGCGCTGCAGGGTGATGAGCCACAGCGAGAGCTTCGCCATCTCGACCGCCTGCGGGTTCTTGTCGACGCCGAAGAGGCAACGATCGACGACCGCCCGGCGCGCGATCGCGAGCCGCTCCTCGGGGTCGCGCGGGATCGGACGCTCGCCCGGCCCGCCGGACGACAGGTCGCCCTCGGGCGTCACCACGACCCGCCCGGGGCTACCCTCCTCCACCGCGTCCCACGCCTCGACCAGCAGCTCCGCGAGGTAGCGGCAGGTCTGGACCAGGAACGCGCCGGAGCCCATCGCGAGGTCGCAGACGCGAAGTGCGAGGATCTCGCGCGCCGGCCGGAGCTTCCACTCGGCCGGCGGCTTACCGTCGGCGGGGCCTTCGTACACGAGCGGCTCGAGCGCATACCTCACCAGCTCCTCGGTGAGGCTGCGCGGCGTGTAGTACGTGCCGGTCGAGCGGCGCTCGGTGCCCGCCGTGACGAAGACGCTGCCCTCGGGGATGACGATCGGGCGCCCGAAGGTGTCGTCGCGCACGAGCCCGGCGAACGGCTTGACGCGCGCGTAGAGATCGCGATCGCTCTCGCAGGCGACGAGGAAGCCGCCGCTCTCGTCGCCGACGTCGTACTCGAGCGCGCTGTCGATCGCGCTCTTCGAGCGCCCGGTTCTCTCGCGCACCAGGTCGGCGAGAGCTTCGCGGCCGTTGCGGCGGGAGCGTTCGAGCTCGGAGAGCGGCACCTCGGGCTCGAGACCCTTCGCGCCGGAGAGGCCGAGTACGGGCTCGCTCGCGCGCACGGCCGTGTGATCGAGCAGGCCCTCGTAGACGTGCCCGATCTGCTCGATGTCGAGGCCGCGGAACGACAGGCGGCGCGCCTCGGGCGGGCCGCTTCCGACGCGCACCTCCAGGATCTGGAGTGCCTCGAGCAGGTGGAGCACGGTGCGGTTGTCGACCGGCAGCGTGCGCGCCGCGGTGTCGCGCCATGAGGTCCCCTGCGCGCGGCCCTCGAGGAACGGAAAGCGATCGGGATCGAACAGGGTGCCGCCGTACGCGGGCAGGCGCAGCGCTTCGTGCTCGATGCCGCCGAAGACGGCACGGAACGTCGAGAGCAGCCGCGCCCAGGCGTCGCTCCTCCGCTCGAGCACCTCCTCGCCGTGCTGATCCGCCATGCGGCGGAGCGCGTCGCGCAGCGTCGAGACGGCGTAGCTCTCCTGGTAGAGCGCGTCGCTCGCGGGGAGCAGTCCGTTCTCCTCGGCGAAGAATAGGAAGACGAGCCGCATCATCACCGTGACGGCCGAGTCGTACAGCGCCTTCTCGTCGGCGCCGCGCAGCAGCTTCCGCCCGGCGTCGCGGTCGAGCCGGTCGATCGCCTGGACCAGCACCTCGACGGCGCGGCGGACCTGCAGACCGAGCTGGTCGGTGACCGCCTCCTGGTCGCGCGCGCTCTCCGCGAGCAAGGCGTCGAGCGTGTCGGCCTCCGCGACGCCGAAGAAGCGGCGCACGCCCAGCAGGCTCCGGAACGCGCGCAGCGTGAGCGGCTCCTCGCGCCAGAGCGTCGCCTGCCAGGTGACGAAGCCCGCCGTCTCGCCCGCGGGCGCGTCGACGAGCATCCAGTCCTCGCCGTTGGTCACGAGGCCCAGGCGCAGCTGGCAGCCACGCAGGAGCTCGGCCATGCGCGTCGCGGGCGAGGCCTTCCAGCGTCGTCCCGCGAGCGGCTTGTCGAGGGTCTGGCCGGGCGCCACGAGCTGGATCAGCAGCCGGGGCTTCCCCGCGTCGGGCGCACCCGGCGGGCTCACGACCGCGAGGTCCGGTCGCAGCGTCTCCTGGTGCTCGGCGAGCTGTGCCTCGAGACCCGGCGGCAGCGACTGCCCCTCGCGCAGCACCTCGTGCGGCAGCTCGAGCGTGTTCTCGAGGACGAAGCGCAGCCAGGCGCGGTGCGCCGCCGGCTCTGGCTCCGATGCACGGACGGTGGACTCCCATTCCTCGTGCAGCGCGCGGAGATCCCGGGCGTGGTCCGGGTCGTGTGCGTCCAGCCCCTGCGGGAACACGCGCTGGAGAACGGGCATCGAGAGGAACGGCCCCGAGACCTCGACCAGCGACAGCCACTCCGCATGCTGGCGCGCCGCCGACTTTCTGCCAGAAGCCCGCACGTCAGCCTCGCCGGGCCTCGTGCCGCGGCACTAGGAAGGTCACGGCGACCGGGAAGAGCCGCGGCGACGGGCTCGCGAAGCGGCGGTGGATCGCCGCACTCTCCGCTTCGATCTCACCCGGGATCGCCGCGAGCCTCGCTTCGAGGCTCGCTCGGTTGCGCTCGAGCTGGTCGCGCTCGGCGTCGCTCCAGAGCTCGAGCTGCCGCGGCGGCTCGGCGTCGAGCTGCGCGCGGATCGAGCGCTCGAGCTCGCGGAGCACGGCACCGAGCTTCTCGGCCTCCTCCGCCGCGCGTGCCTCGAGGAGCCGGTCCAGGGCCGTGGCGCGATCCTTCATGCGCGCCTCCAGTGCCGCGAGCGCCTGGTCTCTCACCTTCGCCCAGAGCTTCGCGAGGCGCTCCTCGAGCGCGCGCGGCGCGCGCTCGACCAAGGCTACGTCGAGCGTCGCGTCGGCGCGGGCGGCTGTCATCCGGGAGAAGCGTCCGTCGCGGAGATGCCCACCCGCCACCACGACCTCCTCGTGCAGGCGCTGGTTGTCGCCACCGAGCACCACGATCCGGCCGTGCACGACCACGGCGGGCTCCGCGAGCGCCTCGTCCGGGACGACACGCGCCGCAACACGATGGATCCGGCGACGGCCCTCGTGCGCCCAGGCTTCCGCGCGAAGCAGGCGCAGGCACATCTGCACGAGCCGGTGATTCAGGTGCACCAGCACGACGTCGTCGCGTCCGCTCGCGACGTCGTGGTCGAAGGTGATCGGCCGGATCTCCCGGGTGTGCGGGTGCTCGACACCCTGCACGCACTCCGCCCACGAGCCCTGCAGGGCGGGCATGCGAAAGACCGGGCACGAACGGCGCTCACCCGTGGGGTCCGGCCACACGCCGTCGAGCGTCGCCTCGTCGAGCCGCGGCTGCTCCGCGAGCGCGAGACCGACGTCGACGACGCGGCGGATCGTCTCGGGCGAGACGTCGAGCTCGCGCCGCGACTCGTCGATGCGCTCCCGGAACCGCTGGATGTCGTCGCGCAGCTTGCGCTCGAAGCGCAGCATCTCGCGGACGGGTCGCGCCTGCTCCTCGGCGCGCGCGGTGTCGAGCTTGCGCCGGCGGCCGAGCATCGCCTCCTCGACCTGGTCGGCGATCACCGGCCCGACCTTGCCGAGATCCTCGCGGATCGCGTCCACCTTGAGGGCGGCGCGCATGAGGAATTCGAGATCACCCTCGAGGTCACCCGGGGTGGCTCCCGGATCGCCGTCCACGCCGCGCGTCGCGCGCTCCGCGTAACCGGCGCCGACGAAGTGGTAGACGAGGACCGCACTCGCGCGCTGCCCGTGGCGATCGATGCGCCCGTTTCTCTGCTCGAGGCGATTCGGATTCCAGGGAATCTCGTAGTGGACCAGACGCGAGCAGTGGTTCTGCAGGTCGATCCCTTCCGACGCGGCGTCGGTCGCGAGCAGGATCCGCACCTCGGACTCGCGCGGGTGTGCCTGGAACGCGGCCTTCACCGCCTCGCGCTCCTCGCGGTCCATGCCGCCGTAGAGCACCGCGAGGCGTCCGCCGCTCGCCAACCCTTCGGCCGCGAGGATGCCCTGCAGCCACTTCTGCGTCGCGCGGTACTCGGTGAACAGGATCACCCGGGTGTCGTTCCAGTCGCCGTCGGGGCGCAGCGTCGACTCGAGCCAGCGGAGCAGGGTGCGCGCTTTGGAGTCCGGCCGCGCCGAGGCCTGGCGGCCGAACTCACGGAGGCGAGCGAGGATGTCGTGCTCCTCCGCCGAGAGATCCGGGAGCGCGCTGCTCGCGATCGCGACGGCGTCGTCGCGCTGCTGCTCGTTCTCGTCGTCATCGAAACCGTCGTCGTCGGCGCGGGGCAGCTCGCGCCGGAGCTGCAGCAGCGAGGGCGTCGGCCTGCGCCTCTCGCCTCGGCTCGCCTTGCCGAGCGTCTTCTCGTGCTGCTCGAGGGTCGCGAGGAAGGCCGCCGGCGACGAGAACATGCGCTTCTTCAGGAGCTTCAGGACGAACTCGCCGGCGAAGCGCGACTCGCCGCTACGGTCGCGCGCTTGACGGATCTCCGCGTAGCGCTGGAGGTCCGCGTGCGCGGCGCGCTCCTCGCGCGAGAAGCTCACCTCGAGCGCCTCGAGGCGGCGCTCCGGAAAACGCGGCGAGTTGTCCCAGTTGCGGATCTCGCTCTTCATCCGCCGGACCATGACCAGACCCTTCTGCACGGGGTCGGGCGGCACGCCGCGCGCGAAGCGCTGGTGATCGACCAGCTCGAGCAGCGCCGTGAAGCTCTCTGGGTAGCCGTTGTGCGGCGTCGCGGTGAGGAACAGCTTGTGCTCGAAGTGCGGCGCGAGCTGGCGGATCGCGGCGGTGCGATCGGAATCGGTCGCGTAGTAGCCCGTCCCCGAGGGTGCTGCGTTGTGCGCCTCGTCGACGATCAGGAGATCGAAGCGACGCGGGTAGATCGGCTCGCCGGGGGCGGGCAGGACTTCGCGCAGGAGACGCAGCGGACGCTCGCGCTTCAGGAAGTCGATCGAGGTGATGAGCCGCGGAAAGTGCGTCCACGGATTGACGCGCAGCCCGCGGCTGCGGCGCAGCTCGCGCATGAGCTCCGCGTCGACGATGCGGAACTCGAGCCCGAACTTGTCGCGCATCTGGTCGCGCCACTGGATCTGCAGCGACGCCGGGCAGACGATCAGCACCGAGCGCACGCGGTGCCGCAGGATCAGCTCCTGCGCGACGAGCCCGGCCTCGATGGTCTTGCCGAGCCCGACGTCGTCGGCGACGAGAAGGCTCACGCGCGGCATCTGGAGCGCACGCACCAGCGGGTCGAGCTGGTAGTCCTCGATCGCGATCCCGCTCCGGAACGGGGCCTGCAGCACGCGCGAGTCGGCCGACGACACGGCCCCCCAGCGGACGGCGCACAGGAAGGCCTCGAGACGGCGCGGATCGTCGAAGCTCCCGGTCGCATCGGGCAGCGCGAGGCGCTCGTGCAGGCGAGCGCCCGGCTCGATCTCCCAGACGACGGTCAGCTCCTCGCCGAGACCGTCCTCCTCGACGGAGGAGAGCCGGACGAAGTGCTGTGCGGCGTCGCGCAGCATGGAGCCCTGCCGCAACGGGTCCTCGGGCAGCGCCGACTTGACGACCTCGAGGACGACGAACTGGCGGTTCCGGACCTCGACGAGCTGTCCCGCTTCGGGTGCGGTGGGCAGTGACGCAGTGTCGCGGGCGGCGGTCGACCGCAGCATGAGTTCTCCGATCGAGTTTTCGCGAGCTCGCGAAGTCGAGCGGCAGGCCTATACCGGGTTCACAGCGACTAGCAACGGGAGCGCCCGCTTGCTCCTCGCGCTGACGCTCACGGCGGCGGCAGCGCGCAGGGGAAAGGATTCACGCCCGGGATCGCCGTGACGAGCGTGCCCTCGTCGACACGATCGACCACCGACGCGGGATCGCTCATCGCGGCCGCCAGGTAGTCGCGCGGCGACACGCCCTGCGCGGTGAGCGTCGCGAACAGCGTATCGCTGCGCAGCATCGTGTGGATCGAGCTCGACGACGCCGGCAGGAACCAGTGCAGCCCGGTCTGGCCGCGCTCGTCGCAGTAAGCGGTGCGCACCGCGTTGGTCCAGCTCGCCGTGTTCGGGAAGGTGGTGGTGCTGCGCTGCACGTTGTCCACCTGGTTCGAGATGTTCAGCACCTGCTGCCAGGGGGTGCCCTCGAGCCGCGGCACGCTCGCCGCCTCGATCACCGGTCCCGACATGCAGTTGGACGCGGTGCAGTAGGGCGGCAGCGTCTGCACCACGTTCCAGCCGAGCGGGCTCGCCGTGCCGCCGACGATCGCGACCAGCGACGCGACCGCCGAGCCGAGCGCGAGGCCGGAGTCCGGTGCGGCGGTGGTGTTGGCCCAGCGCAGCTCGTCGAGCGCGAAGTGATGGTTGTACATGCTGCCGAACGCGCCCGCGCTCTCGCCGGCGAACAGCACGCGCAGGCGGTCGGGGTGCCAGCCCTCGGGGTCGCTCGCCTCGAGCTCCGCCCACAGCACGTCGCGCAGGTAGCGCAGCGCCGCGCGCGCGTTGAGCGCGCCGTAGCGGTGGACGGTGAGCGACGGGAACGCGCTCGTCGTGCCGCCGCCGATGTGCAGGTCCTGCGTGCAGTAGGGCATGAAGAGCTTCGTCCAGTCGTGGAACGGGTTCACCGCGGCGCTGCTCGACATGTAGCCGCCACCGGGCTGGCCCTCCTCGGCGCTGAACAGGTTCGGGTTGACGCCGCTGCAGTCGGCCTCGAAGAGACAGACGCCGCCGCCCTGCATGTCGGTCGCGACGCGCCAGACCGGCGATCCCGCGGGCGCCAGGCGGAGCCAGAACGCGTAGGAGCTGCCGTTGCCGCAGCGCGTGCCCCAGGTCGCCTCGTCGAGCGTGACCTTCACCCACGTGCCGCGCGGCGGGACGACGACGCCCGGCCGCGGACCGCAGTCGAGGTCGAGCGGCCCCGCGTCGCCGTGCCCGGTCGCCGTCAAGCAGCGCGACTGCGCCGTCGCCTGCGCCGCATACTCGACCGCCGTGAAGCGGATCAGGTCGGGCAACGCGGCGCACTTCGTCAGGATCTTGCTCGCCGCCTTTGCCTCGAGCGCCGCAACCTTGTTGGCGACCGTCGCGGTGTTGCAGAAGCCGCCGCCGCGCGTCTTCCGGATGCACGAGCTCTGCGCCCGGTAGGCGGCGACCAGCAGCTTGCCGCTCTCGGCGAAGGCCGCGTCGAGGCACGAGGCGTCGGCCGGTGCCGCGCCGTCGAGCAGGGCCGCGTGCGGCCCGCCGAAGGTGCGCGCGGCGATCGTCGCCGCCTCGCCGAGGCAGGCCTCGCGCGCGCGGTCGCGGAGCGCCGCGGTGGTGACGAGCGCACCGTAGCCCGCCGCCTGCGCGGTCGCGTCGGGGAAGCAGCGCTTGTCGATCGTGCGGTCGAGACCCGCCAGCGCACGCGCGACCGCCGCGTCGCCCGGCGCGCACGCGGCGCCCGTCTTCGCGTAGCAGCGACGCTGCAGCGCGTTCACCCGCTGCACGCAGCTCCCGAGCGCGCCCGCGACGCCGGCCTCGCAGCGCTGGGCCGGGGTGGCGCCGAGGACCGGACCGGCGGGGACGAGGGCCCCGACGAGCACGAGGAAAGCGACGACGGCGGAGCGGGGAATCGCGGTGCGCATCGGGTCTGGGTACGCGCACCGGCACCGTGCGGTCAACACACGATCCGCGCGCACCCATCCGCGCCTGCCGGGACGGCGCTCAGTAGAGATCGCGCACGTCCACGCCGTGGCGCGCGAACGCGGCGGTCGCGGCGGCGTCGCGCGCGCGCGGCGTCGCGTAGTCGCCGTCGCGCTTCCAGTGCCGTACGACGCGCGCGAAGCGCTCGCCGTAGCGCTCCGCGGTCAGCAGGTCGCCGGGCGTCGGCGCCGACCCGTCCTCGCCGTCGGCGTCGCTCTGCGCCATCGGGCCGAGGAACGCACCGAGGCGGTTCACCTCGTCGCGCGCCGCCCCGCTCCAGTTGGCGCCGGGATGGTCGCCCATCGGGACCCAGAACATCCCCATCTGCGCGGCGTAGGTGAGCAGCATCATCAGCGTCACCTGCTTGTCGCCGTTGAGCGCGGCCGAGTTGGTGAAGCCGCCCGCCCACTTGTCCTTCCAGGCCTGCTCGTACCAGCGGCCGAAGGTCGCCTCGAGGAAGGCCTTGAACACCGCCGACACGGTGCCGAAGAAGGTCACGCTGCCGAACACGATGCCGTCCGACGCGTCGAGCGCCCCGAGCGTCGCCGGATCGCGCCAGCGCATGTCGGGGCCGATCTGCGCCGGCTCGAGCCGCAGCAGCCGCACCTGCACGCCGGGGACGGACTCCGCTCCGCGGGCGAGCGCTTCCGCCTGGCGGTGCGTGTGATTGCCGGACGAGTGATAGACGATTGCGATGCTGGTCACGGGTCGCCTCCTTGTCTTCGCGCGCGACCCGTTTTGTACTCATGGGTACAATTGAGTCAAGCCCGCCTCCGGCGCGGCGGGACGGCGTCAAGCATCGAGGACGTGCAGCACCTGCAGGATCGTCGCGCGCGTCGCCGCCGCCGACGGCAGCTCGCGCGCGTGCACCATGAGCCCGGTCTGCGTGACGAGCAGCAGGCGCGCGGCCGCGCGGGCGTCGACGCGTCGCGAGAGCTCGCCCGACGCGACGCCGCGCCGGATCGCACGCGCGAGCAGCTTCTCGACGCGCAGCCGGAAGTCGGCCACCCGCCGCGCGACGACCGGATCGGCCGCGGCGGCCGCATCGAGGGTCGCGTTCACCGAGAGGCAGCCGCGCCCACCCGCAGCCCCCGAGCACGACGGCAGGAAGCTCAGCAGCCAGCCGCGCACCGCGTCGCGTACCGGGCCGTCGCCGCCGAGGGTCGTCTCGGCGTGGGCCAGGAGCATCGCGTGGTAGCGATCGAGGACGCGCGCGAAGAGGCCCGCCTTGTCGCCGAACTCGGCGTACAGGCTCGGCTTGTTCACGCCGGTCGCGCGCGTGATGTCGTCGAACGAGGTCGCCTGATAGCCGCGCGTCCAGAACAGGTCGAGCGCGGCGTCGATCACCTGCTCGGGGTCGAATCCCTTCGGCCGCGCCATGGGCGTGCGCCCCTTCCTACTCCTGCTCGGCGCGCGCGTGCTCGCCGTACTCCTCGAGCTTCCGGTACAGCGTCTTGCGCCCGAGGCCGAGCACCTGCGCCGCCTGCGACTTGTTGCCGCCGACGGCCTCCAGCACGCGCAGGATGTAGCGCCGCTCGACCTCCTCGAGCGGCACCAGCTCCGAGGGATCGTCCGAGGCGACCAGGACGTGCGAGCGCCGGTAGTCGCGAATCTTCTCGGGCAGGTCGTCGGGCAGGATCTTGTCGTGCTGAGCGAGCGCGATCGCGCGCTCGATGCAGTTCTCGAGCTCGCGCACGTTGCCGGGCCAGGCGTACGCGAGGAGGCGCTCGGCGGCCTGCGGCGACAGCCCCGTCACCTGCTTCGCGCTGCGCGAGCCGTACTCGTCGACGAAGCGCTGCGCGAGCAGCAGGATGTCGCCGCCACGCGCGCGCAGCGGCGGCAGCGGCACGTGGATCACGTTGACGCGGAAGAACAGGTCCTCGCGGAAGCGCCCCTCGTGTACCGCGGTCTCGAGATCGCGGTTGGTCGCGGTGACGAGCCGCACGTCGAACGGGACCTCGCGCTCGCCGCCGAGCGGCCGCACGACGCGCTCCTGCAGTGCGCGCAGCAGCTTGGGCTGGAGCGCGAGCGGCATCTCCCCGATCTCGTCGAGGAACAGCGTGCCGCCGTTCGCCTGGACGAAGAGCCCGCTGCGCGACGCGCGCGCGTCGGTGAAGGCGCCGCGCTCGTGGCCGAAGAGCTCGCTCTCGAGCAGCGTCTCGGGCAGCGCCGCGCAGTTGATCGCGACGAACGGACCGCCCTTGCGGCGTCCGCGGCGGTGCAGCGCACGCGCCACGACCTCCTTGCCGGTGCCGCTCTCGCCGGTGACCAGCACCGAAGCGTCGGAGTCGGCGATGCGCTGGATCAGCTCGTGCACGCGGCGCATCGCCGGGCTCGATCCGACCACGTCCTCGAAGCGCGCGCCGGCGTCGGACAGCGCTTCGCGCAGGCGCTTGACCTCGGCACGCAGCCGGCCGTGCGTGAGCGCCCGCTCGAGCGCGAGCATCAGCGCCTCGAGCTCGAGCGGCTTGGTGATGAAGTCGTACGCGCCGGCGCGGATCGCCGCGACCGCGGTGTCGAGGCTGCCGAAGGCGGTGATGACGATCACCGGCAGATCGGGCCGGTTCGCGGCGATGCGCTCGCAGAGCTGGAGGCCGTTCATGCCGCGCATGTTCAGGTCGGTGACGACGGCCTCGAACTCGCCGCTCTCGAGCAGCTGCAGCGCCTCCTCGGGCGAGGTCGTCCAGCGCACCACGAAGCCCCTCGGCTCGAGGCCGACCTGCAGCGTCTCGCACATGGAGGCGTCGTCGTCGACGACGAGGACGCTCGCCTCCGTCACGCGGAGTCCGCCTGCGCCACCTGCGTCCCCTGCGCGGGCGGCAGGTGGATCGCCATCTCGGTTCCGCGTCCGCGCTCGCTGCGCACCTCGATCCATCCGCCGGCATCCTGCACGATGCCCTCGGCGATCGCGAGCCCGAGGCCGGTTCCCTCGCCGGGGCCCTTGGTGGTGAAGAAGGGCTCGAAGACGTGCGGCAGGTCCTCGGGCGCGATGCCCTCGCCCTGGTCCGCGATCAGGACGCGGACGTAGCGTCCCTCCGGTCCGCCGCGCATCGACGGCGGCGCCGCGTGCAGCTCCTCGACGCGCACCCGCACCTGCCCACCCTCGTGGCTGGCCTGCACGGCGTTCAGCACGACGTTGGTCAGCACCTGCTGCGCCTCACCGGGGTCGAGCCGGACGACGAGCGGTGACGTCGGCGCCTCGACGTCGATCGCGACCTGCCGCGCCGAGGCGACCGGGCTCAGCATCTCGGTCGCCGTGCGCACGCACTGCGCGACGTTCACGGCGCCCATGCGCGTGCTGCGCCGGCGCGAGAGGTCGAGGAGCTGGCGGATCATGTCCGTCATGCGGGCGGCCTGCTCGCCGATCACGCGCGCGTGCGCGCGCACCTGCGGCGACTGCTGCAGGTCGGAGCCGATCATCTTGGCGCGCGCGGAGACCACGTTGAGCGGCGTCCCGAGCTCGTGCGCGATGCCCGAGGCGAAGCGTCCGACGCTCGCCAGGCGCTCGGCGTGCCGCATGCGCTCGAGCGCCGCGAGCTTCGCCTCCGTCTCGCTGGCGAGGCGGGCGTTGGCCTCGGCGATGCGCGCGCACATCTCGTCGATCTCGTCGCCGAGCTCGCCCATCTCGTCGCGCTGCCGGAGCTGGACGCAGCCCTCGAAGTCGCCCACGGCGGCGCGCCGCGCGCGATCGCGCAGGAGCTGCACGGGCCGGCCGATCAGCCAGTAGCTCAGGAAGAGCGCCATCCCCGAGCAGGCCAGCACGACCGCGAGCGTCACGACGATCATCGCCGTCTGCGTCGTGCGGACGAACGAGAGCTCGCGCTGCAGGTTGCGCGTGATCTCCAGCACGGCGGGGTTGCCGTCCTGCATCGGGATGAACGAGTGACGCACCGGCTCGCCGTCCTCGTTGAAGCTCAGCTCCATCCGCGCGTGCCCCTGCTCGAGCGCCGCGCGCAGCTCGGGGGAGAGGGAGGCGTAGCCCTCCGCTCCCGGCTGGGCGCTCAGGTCGATCCAATCGACCCGCACGTCGTCGAACGCGTCGACGATGTGCTCGACCTGGTCGCGCGTCCTCTCCGGTCCCAGCGTCGCCCACATCTGCTGGAGCAGCAGGCGGACGGCCTTGCCGCGGATCTCGTAGCCGGTGAGATCGCCCTTGTAGAGCGTGACGTGACGCGACTCGATGAAGAGCGCGTAGAGGCCCATGACGACGAGGATCGTCGCCGTGAGCCCGATGATGATCTTGCGCGCCAGCTTCATGCCCGGAACCCGCGGCATGCCGGAGAAGAAGCTTCGGCCCCGCACCGCGGAAGGCGGATCATTGCACGCTCGCTCGGGCGATCTCCACTCCCGGGCGAGCACATCTGCCGGGATCGGCTGCACGGTTTCCTCAGGCGACGTTCATGACGAGGCCGAAGGTCACGACGATGTCGACGTTCGGGGAGGGACTTTTGGAGCATTTCGGTGCGAGAAGGATGTGCCGCAGGCGCTCGCCGTCGAGGTCGAGCACGTCGCAGATGGAATCGAACGAGAACACCGAGTCGTAGCCGCGCCGCATGATCCAGGCCCGTGCCTGCATCGCGACGCGCGCGCGGTGGCTCGGCTTGATGCCCTGCCCCGACAGGCAGGTGATCGCGTCCACCAGGACCGCGCGCATCAGGGCGAGCTCGCCGACGCTCTCCGAGGTCGGGGCCGCGCTCGAGGGAGGGGGCGTCTCCCCGTCGAGAAGCTCGTCCGGGGAGACGCCCAGGGAGGAAGCGTTCGCGCCGCTGGGGAGAGGCGCGGACGTGGGCGAGGCCGGCGTCGCTGCCATGATGGCGGGGCGCCGCTCCCGCCGCGGGGAGGAAGATGCCACGCGCCCGAGCGGCCTCGACATGGTTGAGGTTGCCGAGCTGGCCACCGCAGTGGCCGGGTGGGGGGCTTGCCGTCGTTCGCGTCGCACGAGCGAGCTGCTGTTGCAGACGCCGTGCCACGAAAAACTCCACGTCTGCCATGGACTTCGTGCACACGCGCGGCGGTCCCTTCCGACACACTCGCGTCGCGCGGCCCGCCACGCTGCGAGAAGCCCCTGCAATCACGCGGACTTTTCGCGTCCGTGTGTCGCAAGGAAACAGCGGCTCGGAACGACTCGCACCCGCCGCGGGCCGTGCTCGACTCGCCGGTCCCCGGGTCCTATGCGTGGGGGACATGGCAGCGATCTCCGCATTCATCGGGCGCGACGAGGAGCGCCTCCGCCTGGCCGAGCTGGTGCGCGGTCACGCGATGGTGAGCGTCGTCGGCACCGGCGGGATCGGCAAGACGCGGCTCGTCGCCGAGATCACGCCGCTGGTCGCGGAGGCGTTCCCCGGTGGGGTGCGACGCTGCGAGCTCGCGCAGGTCGCGACGCGCGCCGAGATCGCCGCCGAGGTCTCGGGCCAGCTCGGCTTCTCTTCGATCGACGCGTTCGTGCTCGGCTGCGGCGACGAGCCCTCGCTGCTCGTGCTCGACAACTGCGAGCACGTGCTCGGCGCGGCATCGAGCCTGTGCGCGCGGCTGCTCGACGCGGCACCCGGCCTGCACCTGCTCACGACCAGCCGCGAGCCGCTCGGCGTCGACGGCGAGCACCTGCTCGTCCTCGGACCGCTCGCCGTGCCGAGAGGGAACCTGACGGAGGCGTCGCCGGCGCTCGAGCTGTTCGTCGATCGGGCGCGCGCCGCCGGCGCCAGCTGGGAGGCGTCGGAGGAGCAGCGCTTCGCGGTCGCCGAGCTGTGCCGGCGTCTCGACGGCGTACCGCTCGCGCTCGAGCTCGCCGCGGCGCGCACGCGCTCGCTCACCCCGGTCGAGCTGCTGCAGCATCTCGACCGCCGCTTCGCGCTGCTCACCCGGACCTCTCCGGTCGGGCGGGCCCGCCACCGCAGCCTGCGCGCCGCGATCGACGCCTCGTACGACCTCCTCGATCCCGTCGAGCGAGCCTTCTTCCGCGCGCTCGGCGTGTTCGCGGGGCCGTTCGAGGCGGGCCTCGCGCACGCCGTGGCGGCGCCGGAAGGCTGGGACCGGATCGAGTCCATCGACCTGCTCGGCCGCCTCGTCGACCGCTCGCTGGTCAGCGCCGACCAGCAGGGCGAGGTCACGCGCTACCGCCTGCTCGACTCGCTGCGCCACTACGCGGCGGAGCAGGCCGTCGCCGACGACGCCTGGGACGGCGTCACGCGACGCTTCATCGACGCGATGGCCGCCGAGGCGATGCGCATCCTCGAGAACGGCCTCGCGAGCTGGACGCCACAGATCCTCGACGCCGCGCTCAGCCAGCTGAACAACCTGATCGCCGCCGCCGACGCGTGCGTCACCACCGAGCGCGACGCGACGCGCGCCTTCCAGCTCGTGCTGCCGATGTGGGCCGCGATCCACCAGGGACGCGCCGCCGAGGTGGCCGCGGCGTGCGACCGCGTGCTCGATCGCTGGCCCGCCGGCGCGGAGCCGCTACGCCCCGAAGCGAGCGCCATCGCCGCCAACGCGCACCTCGCCGCGGGCCGCATGGAGCGCGTGCAGACGCTGGCCGCGGCGGCGCTCGACGCACCCGACGCGAGCGAGCTCGCGAGGATGGTGGCGCTGCGCGTCCTCGGCATCGCTGCGCGCCACGCGGGCGACCTCGACGCGTCGTCGGCCGCGTTCGCGCGCGCGCGCGACGTCGCGACGGCAGCCGGGCTGCCGCCGTTCGAGCGCGAGCTCGCGGTGTTCGCCGCGTCGGTGGACGGCGCGCGCGGCGACGTGGAAGGCGCGCTCGCGACGCTCGAGCGAGTCGCGGCGCGGTCGGCGGAGCTCGGCGAGGGCCTGAACGAGGTCTGGGCGCGGCTCGCGACCGCGCAGCTGCTGCTCGCGAGCGGTCGCCACGCCGAGGCGGGCGTCGCGATCGCCGCGACCGAGCACGCGCAGCGCGACTTCGACTATCCGTACGGCATCAAGGTCGTGCCGCGCTTGCAGGCCGCACTGCTCGCCTGCGAGCAGGGCTGGGAGGCGTCGCGCGCCGCGTGGCGCGTCGCGATCGACCGCACCACGGCGGCGGGCGACCTCGACCAGCTCGGCGTGACCCTGCGCACCGCCGCCGCGCTCGCGCTGCGCGCGGGGGAACGCGCGACCGCAGAGGCGCTGCTCGACGCGGTTCCCGCCGGGGTCCACGTCGACGCGCTGGTCGGGCTTTTCGAGGACGAGCTCGCGGGCTTCGAGCCGCGGGGCACGCCGACGCAGCGCGGTCTCGGCGAGGCGCTGCGCCGGCTGCGCGCCCTGCTCGATCGCGGCGGCGCGGCCGACGCTACGCCGCCGCCCGACGCCGCGCGCCCCGGCGCGGTCGCCGGCGGTGCGCCGGCCGAGGTCGCGATCGCGGAGCTCCGCCGCTCGGGCGACGTGTGGAGCGTCCGCTTCGCCGGACGCAGCGCGCAGGTCAAGCACGCGAAGGGCCTCGACGACCTCGCCGTGCTGCTCGCCCGCCCGCACGACGAGGTGCACTGCCTCGAGCTGATGGGCGGCATCGACGTCGGCACCGGCGCCGGTCCCGAGGTCGACCAGCAGGCACGGCGCGCGTACCAGACGCGGGTGCGCGAGCTGCAGGAGGAGGTGGACGAGGCGCGTGAGGCGAACGACCTGGCGCGCGCCGAGAGCGCCGAGGCCGAGCTCGACGCGCTCGTGCAGCAGCTCTCCGAGGCGTTCGGCCTCGGCGGCCGCGCGCGCGCGACCGGCTCCGCCGCCGAGCGGGCGCGCTCCGCGGTGACGTGGCGGCTCCGGGCCATCGTCAAGCGCATCGGCGAGATCCACCCGGAGCTCGGCCGCCATCTCGGCAACGCGCTGCGCACGGGCACCTGGTGCTCCTACCGCCCCGAGTCCGCCGTCGACTGGCGGCTCGAGGCAGGCAAGGTCTCGTCAAGCACGTAGGCGATAGAATGCGTACAGCGGGCTGTCGATCGCCAGCGCCTCGAAGCGCGCGAAGCCCGCCTCGCGCGCGCAGCGCTCGACGGTGCAGCACCGGATCACCGTGCCGATCGCCTCGGACGGCTGCTCGGTCAGCGAGACCGGCAGGCAGTGTACGGTCGAGAAGCCGTAGATCAGCCGCTCGGCCGCGTCGCCGGGCGCGACGAAGGCGTCGGCGACACGGTGGTCGACGACCAGCACCGAGCCGCCCGGCGCGAGCGCGCCGCGCAGCGTCGCCAGCACCTCGGTGGGACGCGACATGTCGTGCAGGGCCTGGAAGATCAGCACCAGCTCGAACGGACCGTCGGCCGCGACCGCGCCGGCGTCCTTGCGTGCGAACGACACCGACACCCCGGCGTCGCTCGCGTTGGCGCTCGCCTCGACGATCGAGCCCTGGTCGAGGTCGTAGCCGGTCACCCTGGCGCGCGGGTACGCACGCGCCAGCGCGATCGTCGACCAGCCGACGCCGCAGCCGACGTCGGCGATCCGCGCCGGAGGATCGGCGGCCAGGCGCGCGTGCAGGTCGGCGATCTGCGGCAGCCAGGCGCCGGTCAGGTCGTGCGCGAACACCGGACGGTTCATCGCGCCCTGGCCGCGACGGAAGTCGGCGCCGTAGCGCTCGTAGGGGACGCCGGCGCCGCTGCGGAAGGCGTCGAGAACGTCGGGCATCGCCGACGCGACGCCGACCAGCATCTCGCCGACCGGCCCCGTGAGCGCGGGGTGCTCGTCCTCGATCAGCACGACGGCATGCGCCTCGGGCAGCGCGTAGCGCCGCTCGGACGCACCCCGGGCGAGGTCGTCGCCCACCTCCTCGACGGTCAGAAAGCCCGCGACCGCCTGCTGCTCGAGCCACTCTCGGGCGTAGCGCTCGTCGATGCCGGCGCGCGCCGCGAGCTCCGCCGGCGTCGTCGAGGCGGCCGCGCGCAGGCAATCGTAGAGCCCGAGCCGGCGCCCGAGGTACACGCCGAGCAGCTCGAACGCCCCGATCGTGGATTCGAGCAGGCGTCCCGCGAGCGCGCCGGCGACCTCGTCCGGGCTCGGCACGCTCGCGAGAGCCGGCACGTGGCTCGTCGGAGGGGTGGTGGTCGCCGTGGTGATCCCTGCGCTGGTCATGGCTCTCGTCTCCTCGCTCGACCGGGTCTTCGATCCCGGGCCGGGGTTCTTCACCCGGGGGCGTGAGGACGCGCCTCACGATGGCAGGTACGGGCCGGTCGCTTGCGGAGCCGCCCGGGCTGGATCAGCATCGACGCGCGGCCGGCGCAGGGCCACGCCGCGCGGAGGTGCGGGTCTTGGACGAGACGGTCGCGAGTGAGGGCACCACCGGCCACGACGCCGGCGAGGTCGCACGGGCGCGCTTCGGGGAGTTCACCGGCGGCCGGTCGCGGCCGATGATGGCGATGGTCGAGGTCACCAACCGGTGCAACATGGACTGTCCGGTGTGCTTCTCGGACGCCAACAACCCGTCGCACGACGTTCCGTTCGCCGAGGTGTGCCGGCGCCTCGAGCGGCTCCTCGCCGTGACCGGCACGCCGGTGCCGATCCAGCTGAGCGGCGGCGAGCCGACCTTGCACCGCGACCTGACCGCGATCGTCGCGCACGCGCGGCGGCTCGGCTACCGGAACGTCGAGCTGATCACCAACGGCATTCGCGTGCGCCGGCGTCCCGAGCTGCTGCGCGAGCTCGCGCGCGCCGGGCTCACCGCCGTGTACCTGCAGTTCGACGGCCTGCGCGCAGCGACCTACCGGACGATCCGCGGCCAGGACATGACCGAGGTGCGTCACGCGAGCATCGCCGCGGCGCGCGCGGCGGGGCTCTGCGTCACGCTCGCGGTCGCCGTCACGCGCGGCGTCAACGACGACGAGGTCGGCGACGTCGTGCGCTTCGCGCTCGCCAACGTCGACACCGTGCGCGCGATCAACTTCCAGTCGGCGACGCGCTTCACCGGCCGCTTCGACGTACCGCAAGCCGGCGACGGCTACGACCTTCCGGGCATCCTCGAGCTCATCGAGCGACAGGCGGGCGTGCCCGCGGACAGCTTCCGCTCCGAGCACATGGGCCATCCGCTGTGCAACGCGATGTCGCCGGTGTTCGTCGTCGACGGGCGGCTCGAGCCGCTCTTCAAGTACGTGACGCGCGACGACCTGCTGGCGTTCCTCGGCGACGACGCGCGCGACACGGTGCTCGGTCTGTTCGCCGGCAAGCGCGAGTTCTTCACCCGCTACCTCTGCAACCCCGGCGCCTGGCGCCTGATCGCCAAGGCGTCGCCGATCTTCGGCAAGAGCCCGCTCGGCGTCCTGCGCTCGAAGCACCTGCTGCTGTTCGCGAAGAGCTTCATGGAGCGCGACGCGCTCGACCCCGAGCGTATCGCGCGCTGCTGCTACGGCATCACAGACGCGGAAGGGGTGTACTCGTTTTGCGCGTTCAACAATCTGTACCGCTTTCCCGGCCGTGCGGCGCCGTCGGTCGCCCGCGCACCGGCGGCAGGCGACGCCTGAGCGCCCGTACCCGCGCGGTCCTCGGCGCGCTCGGAGCCGTGCTGTCGCTCGCCGGGACCGTCGTCCCCGCGGCCCCGGCGCGCGCCGACGCGAGCTTCGATCACGCGGCGTGGACGACCCTCCTCGAGCGCCACGTCGACGACGAGGGGCGCGTCGCCTACCGCGACCTCGCGGCGAACGACGCGGCGACGCTCGACGCCTACCTCGCCGCACTCGCCATAGCCGACCCGTCCGGCTGGCCGCGCGACGAGCAGCTCGCGTTCTGGATCAACGCGTACAACGCCGTGATCGTGAAGGCGGTGCTCGACGGCCACTCCGCCGAGGGCCTCATCGGTCGCTACCGGATGTTCTTCCGCTACGCGCGCGTGGTCGGCGGCACGGAGCGCACTCCGGACGAGATCGAGAACCGCATCCTCCGTCCGTCGGGCGAGAGCCGTGTCCACTTCGCGCTGGTGTGCGCGTCGTCGAGCTGCCCGAAGCTGATGCGCCGCGCGTGGCGCGCCGAGACGCTCGACGCCGACCTCGACGCCGAGGCCCGCCGCTTCGTGCAGGACCCGACGCGCAACGAGATCCGCCCCGGCGCGCCCGAGGTCCGCCTCTCGGCGATCTTCGACTGGTACGAGGACGACTTCGGCGGCAGCGATGCGGCGGTGCGCGCCTACGTCGCGCGCTTCGCCGACGACGCGCAGCGCGCCTACTTGACGAAGGACGCGCCGGACGTCGAGCACCTCGACTACGACTGGTCGATGAACGCCCAGCCCGGCCAGAAGCCGTAGTAGCCCGGACGCTGCAGCGGCGGGAGCGACGGGGGACGTCAACGCGCCGGCGTCGCGACGCGTGCGCGCGCCGCCCACCACGACGCGACCGCCGGCCAGGCGAGCGCCAGCACGACGAGCGCGAGCGCGATGCCCTGCTGGTGCGACACGAAGCCGAGGAAGCGCTCGGGGCGGCCGTCGGCGCGCAGCGGGTCGAGCAGCAGGCGGAGCAGCCCGTACAGCACGACGTAGCGGCGGAACGCGCTGCCGCGCGGCAGCGCGCCGCGCTCGACGTCGGTCACCGCGCGCGCGCACGACCAGGCGATCAGCGCGAGCCCGGCCGACTCGTAGAGCTGCACCGCGTGCGGCGGCACGCCGTGGCAGCAGCCCTGCACGAAGCAGCCGATGCGGCCGATCGCGTGCCCGAGCGGGATCGCGACCGCGAAGTAGTCCGCGCCGCGCCAGAAGCTCTTGCCGCGCAGGCGCGCGAAGGCGAGCCCGGCGAGCGTCGCGCCGGCGAGCCCGCCGAAGAAGACGAAGCCGGTCTGGAAGTCGGCGAGGATGCGCAGCTCGCCGCGTGCGTAGTGCTCCCAGCCGAGCACGACGAACAGCAGCTTCGCGCCGATCAGGCCCCCCGCGAGCAACGTCCACATCGCCGCCCAGAACTCGTTCTCGGTGACGTCGAGTCCGTCGCGGTGGCGCTTCAGCCAGAGCACGCCCGCGACGCAGCCGGCGGCGGAGAAGAGTCCGTAGGCCGTCGGCACGTCAGGGCTTGGCGCTCTCGCAGTCGGTCAGCGCCTGTCCGCTCAGCCCCGCGCACGGATCCTTGGCCGGCGTGGCGACAGCGGCCGGCACGGCCGCGTCGTCGGGGCCGCCGGTCAGGGAGTGGTAGATCTTCGCGCACGCGATCCCCGACGCGAACACCGCGGCGAGCCCGAGCAGCATGACGGCCGTCTTCATGTCGCCAACCTCCCTGCGCCGCCTTGTGCCTCGAACGCGCGCACGAGTCCAACCAGACGCGCGTGTCGGATCGGCATGTCGGCGCCGGCACCGGCGCGGTGTGCGCCGACCCTGGTCAGCGGCGGGGCGCTCGGCTACTTCGCCAGCGTGTCAAGGGTGCCTCGCGGCGTACGACCGCGCCGAGCGATCCGCGCGACCCGACGGGGCACGCCCGCCGGCGCCTGGAGCGTCTGGCGGCGCGCCGGCTCGCGGACCGACCTCTGCCTCGAGTGGGTCGCACCGGTCGTCGAGCCACTCGCGACCCTGGCCACGTTCGCGCTCGCGTCGCCGCTCGCGGCGCTTGTCGCCGACGCCCGCGGGCTGACCGGCGATGCCCGGACGGTCGCGACCGCGGCCCTCGCCGCGGCCACGGCGCAGCTCGCGTTCACGCTCGGGCACTGGCGGGGGACCTTCCAGCGCGAATCGAACGGGGCCAGCGTGGACACCCGCTGCTACGCGCTCGTCCCCTTCAGGAGCGCGCGCGAGCGCGCGGCGACGCTCGTCCGCATCTACGTGCGCTTTCTCGCCTTCCATCTGCCGCTCTTGCTGAGCTTCGGGCCGCTGCCGCGCCTGAGCCCGGTACCGATGCTCGACTTCCAGCTGATCTCGCTGCTGCTCGCCTTCGCCGGCCACCGGACGTCGCTGCACGAGAGCGGCGGCGCGCGGGAGGTCGGCGCGTCCGTTCCGGCGCGAGGACCGGGCGACGCCCTGCCCATCTGCCTCGTGCTGCTGCTCGCGGCGCTGCTGCGCTTCCGCGACCTCGCCTACAACGGCCCGTTCATCGACGAGTCGCTCTACGTCTACGCGCGCGAGGTCGGCAATCCGTTCTACATGTCGAGCGACTCGCGGCTGTGGCCGATGCTCGCGGCCGCGACGTTCACGCTCGGCGGCATCGAGCTGGTGCGTGCGACGGCGGCGCTGTTCGGCGTGCTGACCGTGTACTGCGTCTACCGCTTCGCGCGCGACTGGTCGGCGGAGATGTGGGACGGGTCGCGCGAGAGCGCGACGAACGACGGCGCGCGCGACGTCCGCTCGCGCAGCGTCGCCCTGATCGCCGCGTTCCTCGTCGCCGTCTCGTCGCCGACCGTGCTCACCAGCGTGATCGGGCGCCACGACGCGCTCGCCTTCCTGGTCTACGGATTCGCCCTGATGCAGATCGCGCGCGCGACGCGCGCCGACCGTCCGACCGCGATGCTGCTCGGTGCGTTCGCGCTGCTGGTCGCGATGTGGGTGCGCTACGCGCTCAGCTCCTACCTGCCGCTCGGCGCGCTGTTCGTGCTGTACGCGCTGGCGGTGCGCCGCCGCGCCTACCTCGACGCGCTGCTGCCGGTGGCGCTGATCTTCCTCGTCTGGGTGCTGCTCGACGGCGCCCACTGGCGTATCGCCTGGGAGCACTCGCGACGGACGCCGTACGCGACCCCGGGCGCGGTCGTGACGGAGTCGCTCGCGCGCCTGCCGATCGTCCTGCTCGCCGCACCGCTCGGCGCGCTGGTGCTCGCGCGCGACGCGCTCGCGGCGTCCGGTGGGAGGCTCCGGCACCTGGTCGCGATCGCGCTACCGCTGCTCGGCACCGGCGGGATCGTCGCCGCGCACGCGCTGTTCGCGCGAACGGGGCTCAGCCTCGAGCGCAACCTCACGCTCTCGGTGCTGCTCGGCGCCGTGCTGGCCGCGAGCTTCGCGGTCGCGATCGCGCGGCGCATCGAGCGACCGGCGGTGCGACGCGCGGTCGCCGCGACGGCCGCGGTCGCCGCGATCGTGCAGGCGTGGCCGATCGTCGAGAGCGAGAAGCTCGCGTGGGGCGATCCGCGGCCGGTCGTCGCGGCGGTCGAGCGCGCGCTCGACCGATACCGCCTCGGTCCCGAGACGGTCGTCTGGTCGACCGACCTCGACGGCGGCCGCGGCAACGTGCACGCCCTGGTCGTCGGCCTGCGCGAACGCGCGGTGGTGGACGCCAGCTCGCCGTGGAAGCCGCGCTTCTGGGAGGAGGCGCGCGAGCAGGGAATCGTCCTGATCGCGGGATCGAACCGGACGAATCCGCGCCGCGGGCTGCCGCCCGGAACGGAGATCGAGGGCTTCGTGGTCGAGGAGCGGATCCCGGTGCCGCACGGTCCGCCGTCGCACGTCTACGTCCGGCGCGACCTCCGAGAGACCACGCGACGATGAACGCGCGCGACACCCGCCGCCTGGCCGGCGCGCTCCGCCGCCGCGCGCGCGACCTCGCGGTGCTCGCGACCTTCGTGCCGCCGGTGCGCGTGCTCCTGGTGCGCGCGTACGACGCGGTCGCCGTGCACCTCGCGCGCACGCTCGTGGCGCTCCCCGACGTGCGCGAGGTCGGGCTCACCGGCTCGCTCGCGACCGGCGACGGCGTGCCCGGCGCGTCGGACGTCGACCTCGTGGTGGTCGCCGCGGGCGGCCCGGACCAGCGCACGAAGCGCACCGTGCGCCGGATCTTCGCGCGCACGCGCCGCTTCTTCCCGCTGATCGGCGAGACCGACGAGCGCACCGACAACCTGCTCTTCGGCACCGACCTCGCGACCAACCCGTTCGCTGCGGTCCACGGTGCGCGCCTGAAGGCGGGCAGCTACCGCGTGCTCGCGTCGCGCGATGGGCCCCGCGCACGCGACGCTCGAACGGCCGCCGACGGAGGCTCGGCCGCGGCCAGCCCGAGGGTCGAGTTCGCACCAGCGGAAGTGGTCGCCGAGATCACACTGCAGCTCCAGGCGATCGCCACGCAGACGCTCGCGGGCGGGCTCAACCTCTACTTCTGGAAGTCGAAGCTCCGCGTGCTCGAGAACCTGCTGCACCGCTCGGGGGACGGGGGCACGTCGCGCGTGCCCGCGCTCGACGACGCGCAGGCGGCGCTGCTGCGCGAGCTGCGCGCGACGCCGAACCGGCGCCTCTACTTCCGTCGCGACCCGGCGCTCGACGCGCTCGCGTGGCGCACCGTCCAGGCGCTGGTCGCGGCGCTGGTCGCGCGGCACGACCTCGACGGGCTCGACGCGACCAGCGTCGCCTTCCGCGCGACGCCGGCGCGACAGGTGCACGCCGCCGCGGGAGAGCTCCCGCCCGGGCTGCGTCCGCACGCGTTCGCGGCGCGGCCCGCGGACTTCGGCGGCGACTCGGTGCTCGACGCGCCGGCGCTGCCGTTCCTCCTGCTCGAAGCCGACGACGCTCGCTGGGAGACGCTACGCGCCGCGCTCGAGGCGACGCGTGCACCCGCCGAGCAGGCGCTGGTGCTCCTCTGGCTGGGCGGCTTCGTCCTCCAGCTGCACCGCGGGCGTTGTCGGGGCGTGTTCTCGCGCTGGGACCGGCCGTGGCTCTTTCCCGATCGCCTGCACGCTCCGGGCCGCCTCGCGTTCCCGCGTCCCTTCCTCGAGCGCCTGCTCGCCGAGCGCGACCTCGACCTCGGCTACCTGCGCGACGCCTTCTACTGGCGCGTGCTCGACCCGGCGGCGTCGAGCGATCCCGAGCGCCACGGGGACGCGCTGCGCTACTTCGAGGACCGGCAGCGCACGCTCGACGGCTTCGCGTTCATCCACGTCGCGCAGGCGCAGTCGGCCGAGACGATCACGAGCTTCGGCGCGCGCGACGACGTCTTCGCCGACGCCGCGGGACGCGCCGGTGCCGCGGCACCGATGCTGGCGCAGCTCCGCCGCTACGCGCGCGCGGTCGCGGACGGCACGCTCGCGCGCGACGCGGCCGCGCTGCCGCCCGCGCTGCTGCGCAGCGCGCGGCGGCACTTCGCAGAGCTGCTGTACGGCCGCACGCCCGGCGCTGCCGACGACGCCGGGGCGCGCCTCACGCTGTCGATCTGCGTCTGCACGCGGAACCGGGCGGCCATGCTGGCGGCGCTGCTCGAGTCCGTGGTCGCGCAGACACGCCGTCCCGACGAGGTGCTGATCGTCGACAACGCCTCGACCGACGACACCGCCGAGGTCGCGCGCCGCTTTGCCGGCCGGCTCCCGGTCCGGCACGTCGTCGACCACGGCGACACGATCGCCCGGGTGCGCAACCGCGCGCTGCGCGAGGCGTCGGGCGAGATCGTCTGCTTCACCGACGACGACTGCGTTCTGCACCCGACCTGGCTGCACTTCGTCGAGGAGTCGTTCTTCCTCGACGAGCAGATCGGCATCGTCGGCGGGCGCGTTTTCCACCTCGAGGAGGGGCCGTCGCTGGTCGACGACTTCCACCGCGCGTACCTGGGCGTGCGGCTCTGAATGCTGATCAGCTTCCTCAAGAAGGGCGTCTACGGCTACCTACGCGACGACCACCTCGGCATCCACGGCTTCGTGTCGAACAACAACCTGGCGGTGCGGAAGTCGGCTGCGCACGACGCCGGCGGCTACCGCGACGAGCTGCGCATCGCCGAGGACTTCGACCTCTGCCAGCGCGTCGCCGCGACCGGCGCGCTGCTCTACTTCTGCCCGGAGGTGGCGCTCGAGCACCGCGCGCGGCCGTCGGTGCGCGCGCTGCTCCGGCAGTGGTGGAGCTACGGCTTCCACCTGGCGCGCAACCACGCCCGCTACCATCCGGGCCGCCTGCTCCTCGCGTCTGGGGCGCCGCGCTGGGACGACCGCACGGCGGGCGAACCGGTGCGCTCGGGTACGGCGACAGGCGAGCGTCGCCGCGGGCCGACCGTCCTCCTCTACGCGAGCCCGTTCGCGCTGCTGCACGCGGCGTTCGTGGTCACCCTGGTGGCAGCGCTCTGCGGCGCGGGCGGGATCGCGCGCGGCGCGGGCGTCGTCGCGGGGCTCGCCGCGATCGTCTACGCGCTGCCCGACTTCCGCCACCTCGCGGCCGACGGCGTGCGTACGGCGCTCGCCCTGTGCGGGCTGCGCTGGCTCGTGAACGTGGTCTTCGTCGGTGCCGGCCTCGCGGGCGGGCTCACGCGCGGCTCGCTCTACATCCTGCCGCCGATCGCGACGCGCTTCGCGCCGGCGCGAAGGACCTCGCCTTGACACGCCCCCGGCCAGCCGCGATCAGATCCAGCGTCGCGCCCGTCGCCGGCCGTCGCCTCGATGCTCGAATCCGATCCTCTGCCCGCGTCCGCCCGCCGGGAGGCCGCGTGACCGGCGCGCGCTTCGATTTCCACGGCGTCGCGATCGAGGTGGTGAGCCCGTCGGCCGAGCTGGTCTCCGAGGTGCGGCGCGACTTCGTCTGGTTCCACCGCGCGGCGCCGACGGACCACGCACTGGCAGCACCGTTCCGCATCGAGCTACACCTCGAGGCCCCCGCGTACGACGCCCTGCCGGCGCTGCCCGCCGCCTTCTTCACGCCGCGCAACGTCTGCTACCGCGACCGGGGACGCACCTACATCGACTACTTCGGCCGCGCGCTCGCCGTCTTCGACCGCGCAGCGGAGAGCTGCGTCGTGCACGGCGCCGACCCGGAGCTGGTGCACGAGATCGCCTACCTGCTCATCCTGTCCACCGTCGGTGAGCGGCTCGACCGCCGCGGCGTCCACCGCGTGCACGCGCTCGGCGTGCGCCACCGCGGGCGCGGCGTCCTCCTGCTGCTGCCCTCGGGTGGCGGCAAGAGCACGATGGCGATGCGCCTGCTCCGCGAGCCGGGCTTCGAGCTGATCGGCGAGGACACTCCGCTCGTCGAGCGCGACGGCACGCTGCTGCCGTTCCCTCTCCGCCTCGGCGTGCGGCCGGGCGAGGACGCCGGCGTCGCGCCCGAGCACGTGCGCACCGTGCGGCGCATGGAGTTCGACCCGAAGACGCTGGTCGACATCGACGTGTTCCGCGACCGCATCGTCGGCGGCCCGGTCGCGCCCGGCGCGATCCTGGTCGGCCAGCGCAACCTCGGCCGCGTGTCGGCGATCGAGCCGCTCGCGCTCGGGCCGGCGCTGGGCGCGCTCGTCAAGTACATGGTGGTCGGCCTCGGCGTGTACCAGGGGATGGAGTTCCTGCTCGAGCGCGGCGTCGGCGACCTTGCGGGCAAGCTCGGTACCGCGGCGTCGCGGCTGCGCGCGGCGGCGCAGCTCCTGCGCCGGGCGCCGGCGCACCGCTTCGTCCTCGGTCGCGACATCGACCGCAACTACCGCACGCTGCTCGAGTTCCTCGGCGGCGCCTGACCCACCCGCGCGCCTTCAGCCGCCGAGCGCTGCGCGCAGCGCAGCGACGAGCTCCGGCGCGTCCTCGATGCGCGCGGCGCCGCCGAAGGCGTAGAAATCGGGGCGCTGCAGGACGACGGCGGCACCCGTCCCTGCGAGCCAGCGCGTTGCGCGCCCGTCGACGTCCTCGATCGTGGCGCCGGGACCGACGTGCGCGACGATCCCGCCGATCGACGCGAACCAGCGCGCGAGCTCCGCCGGCAGCACCGCCGACGGGTCGCCACCGAGCGCGAGCAGCGTCCAGCCGCGCCCGACGACGTCGTCGAACAGCCCTTCGCGAGCGCCGACGCGCACGGTCGGCTGCACGCACAGCTTGCCGGCGAGCGGATCGCCGGCGCGCAGGACGCCGGACGCGAGACCGAGCGGCGGCGGCGCGGTCTGCGGCTCGCGCGTCGCCATCATGCCGGCGTCGCGCGCCGCCGCCTCGGCCGGATCGGGAACGCAGATCACCTTGCCGAGCGCCATCGAGAACTCGATCAGCATGCGCACGTGCGCCTTGCGCTCGTCGGCATAGCTGTCGAGCAACGCCTCGGGAGCGCGCCCGCCGAGCACGAGGTCGAGCTTCCAGGCGAGGCTCATCGCGTCGCGCAGGCCCGAGCACATCCCCTGGCCCGCGAACGGCGGCATCTGGTGCGCGGCGTCGCCGGCGAGCAGCACGCGACCGCGCCGCCACGTGTCCACCCAGCGGGCCTGGAAGCGGTAGACGGTGTGGCGCTCGAGCGTCGCGTTCGCGGGCGTGACGTCCCACGGCGCGAGCAGCCGCCACGCGGTGTCCTCGCGGTTCAACGCCTCGACCGGCTCGCCTGGCAGGCGCATGAACTCCCAGCGCCGCCGTCCCGGACCGCCGGACACGAGCGTCGTCGGGCGCGCGGGGTCGCAGACCTGGACGTTGAGCGGCGACCAGCGGCGCGCCTCGTGCGGCAGGACGTCGACGATCAGCCAGTCGAAGAAGAACCCGAGGTCGGTGACCGGCACGCCGAGGCGCGCGCGGACGAAGCTGTTGGCGCCGTCGCAGCCGACGACGAAGCGCGCGTGCAGGGCGAGATCGCCACCGGACGGCGTGCGCGCGGCGACCGTGACCCGGCCGTCCTGCTCGACGAGATCCACCACCTCGTGTCCGCGCAGCAGGGTGATGCCGGCCATGGCGCGCGCGCGCTCGTCGAGCAGGCGCTCGAGGTCGGGCTGCGCGAACATGTTCGCCTCGGGCCAGCCCGAGAGACCCATGGGCGCGCTCTCGAAGCGTAGCAGGACGTCGCCGCGGCCGTTGCGCCACTCGTAAGCGTCGGCCGGCTCGACGCGCCCGGCGAGCGCCTCCGCGACGCCGACCGCCTGCAGGATGCGCCCGACCTCGTGGTCGAAGTGCACCGCGCGCGGCAGCGGGTAGGCGGCGGGCTGCTTCTCGAGCACCGCGACGCGGTGGCCGCGCGCCGCGAGCAGGATCGCGAGCGTCTGCCCGACCGGCCCGTAGCCGGCGATCAGGACGTCGGTCTCGTCCGTCATCGTCGCCTCAGAACCGCAGCATGTCGAACGGACTCTTGCCCTCGGGCAGCGGCGGCCGCAGGGCGAGGCTCGCGAGCGCCTCCCCCGAGCGGAAGCGCGCGAGCAGATCCTCGGGGTCGAAGATCACGCCGATCGGGTTCGCCGCGAAGTCGCCGGACTCCATCCAGCGGTTGCACTCGGCGAGGGTCGGGAAGTTGTCGACCTGCAGCTCGACGCTGCTGCCGTCGGGGTCCTTGTAGTACATCGAGGTGGTCGGGCCGTGGTTGATGCACCAGTAGGGCTCGATGCCCTCGTCGCGCAGGCGCACGTAGGTGTGCAGCAGGTCGCCGAGCGACGCGTAGGTGAAGGCGACGTGGTCGGTGCCGGCGGCGAGCGTCGGCTGCTCGGCGAGCCCCGGCACGTTGGCGATCGCGAAGCGGTGGTGCTCGTCGTCGTAGGAGAGGAAGGCGATCATCGCGTCGCCGTAGACGACGCGGGCACCGAACACCGTCTGGTACCAGCGCAGCATCTCGTCGAAGCGCGCCGTGCGCCGCACCACGTGGGCGAGCTTGCACGGCGTCACCCGGCCGCGTGCGGGGTCGAGCTCGGACGTGCGATCGGTGCTGCTCATCCAGTCCTCCATCCGTACGATCGTACGGTTCTGGTTGACAATCCAGTACGTTCGTACAATACCTCGTCGGCATGGGTCAAGCCCCTTCCGCCGGAGCCCGGAGCGCCCGTGGACGCAGCACCGCGCGCGCCGAGCGCCGCCCGCAGCAGCGCAGCGCCGAAACCCGCGAGCGTCTGATCGAGGCCGCGCTCGACGTCTTCGCGGCGAGCGGCTTCGAGGGCGCCAGCACGCGCGAGATCGCGCGGCGCGCCGGCGTCGCGCTGGCGGCGCTGCCGTACCACTTCACCACCAAGGAGGCGCTCTGGCGCGCGGTCGCCGACCGCATCTTCGCGCAGCTCGCGACGACCATCGGCACGCGCCTCGAGGGTCTCGACGGCGTCGACCGGGCGACGCAGCTCCGCCTCATCCTGCGCGAGTTCGTGCGCTTCTCTGCGGCGCATCCGGAGCTGCACCGCTTCATGCTGCAGGAGGGTTTCGCGTCGAGCCCGCGGCTCGCGTGGCTGGTCGAGACGCACGTACGGCCGATCTACGAGTTCGTCCGCGGCGTGGTGCTCGAGGCGCAGGACGCAGGGCTCGCCCCGATCGGTCGGCCCGAGCAGCTGCACTACATCCTGATCGGCGCCGCGACCTCGGCCTACGTGCTGCGCGCCGAGTACCGGCTCCTGACGGGCGACGAGCCGCGCGAGGAGGACCTCGTCGCGGAGCACGTCGCCACCCTCGAGCGCATGTTCTTCGCCGCTGCGCAGGCACCGGCGGCTCCCGCACCCGGCGCGGCGGTGCCGCCGTCGAAGCGCCGCGCCGGCGGGCGCGCGCGATGAGCGCCGTCGCACTGCTCGCGCTGGCGGCGCTGGTGCTCGGCGGCGGCCTGTGGGTTCGCGAGCGCGGGCTCCGGCGCACGCACGCGATGGCGGGCGGGCTGCACGGCGATCGCATGGTCCCGCACGAGGCCGAGTTCGAGCTCTACCACAACGATTTCTCGCTCTGCTCGAAGAAGATCCGCATGTGCCTCGCGGAGCTGGCGATCCCGTACGTCGCGCACCACGTCGACCTGATCGAGACCGGTCGCTACGAGACCCTGAGCCGCCGCTTCCTCGCGGTCAATCCGGCGGCACTGGTGCCCGTGCTGGTGCACCATGGACGGCCCGTCTACGAGTCGCACGACATCCTGCTCTACGCCTCCCGCCACGCACGCGCGTCCGTACCGCTGGTGCCCGAGGACGAGGAGAGCCGGGCCGTGATGCAGCGTTGGATCGACCGCTCGTCGCTCACCGGCGACGACCCGACCAGCGCCCTGGCAGCGAGTGCCGGCAACTGCGTGCCCGGCCTCACCGTGCCGCTCTTCGCGGCGATGATCCGCGACATCCCAACGCACCGCATCATCGAGGGGCTGCTGTTCCATCGCCTCAAGCAGCGGCCGGTCGTCTTCCTGGTGCTGAAGGCGGCCGGACTCGGCCGCGTGGCGTCGCTCCCGCCAGTGCGGCGAGCCGTCGTCGCCAGCCGCCGCCACCTCGAGCGCCACCTCGACGAGCTCGGCGCGCAGATCGAACGCTCCGGCGGTCCGTGGATCCTCGGCTCCCGCTTCTCCCTCGCCGACGTGAGCTGGGCGGTGATCTTCGAGCGGCTGCGCGAGGCCGACTGGGTGACGGAGCTCCTCGGCGCGCGCCCGACCCTCGACGCGTACTGGCAGCGGCTGCGCGACCGCGCGAGCTACCGAGCGGCGATGGACGACCACCGGCACGCGCTGGTGCGCCGCGGCACCGAGCGCATCGTCGCGGAGAAGGCCCGCGACGGCGCCCTGCGAGCCCTCTACTCCGCGTCCTGACGCTCGCCCCGGACGGAGCTCTCCCTGGGGCCCGCACCCGATCGTCTCGCCGCGTGCATCGTGCGGTCGGAAGTTGGGCAATGCGGCCCACATCCTGAGACGATAGCGATTCCGCATGAGTAAATGCGTTGACTGCCGGAAGCGCGTCGCCGTAAATGCAGCCCGATGCAGCTGCAGCCGGGGTCGATTTGGGTCGCACGCCCTCAAATGGTCGAGTGCACCTGCGCTTCTCTGAAGCCCACGGCAAAACCTCAAAACTCCTCGAGGAGGACATGCACATGATGAAGAGATTCGTGAGCACCACCGTGGCGCTGGCGCTTGCCGTTTCGGCGTCCGCGGCCTTCGCCGGTACCTACGTCACCGGCGCGCTTCCGTCCGAGTTCGGCGGTGGCTTCATTCCGCCCAACCCCGCCATCCTGAAGAACGTTCAGAAGGCTGCCGCCGAGGGCGCCAAGCTCTCCGCTTCGATCGAGAAGTGCTACTCGAAGGGCGCGGCCAACTACTCGAAGGGCAAGGCGACCGGCGTGTCGACCTGCCTCAACGACCCGAGCAAGGGCGTCCTTCCGAAGTACACCGCGAAGGTCAACGGCATCGCGGCCAAGGCGCCGGGCCTCCCGCCCTGCAGCCAGGGTTCGGCCAGCGGTCCGACGATCGCTGCGCTCGTGAAGGGCTTCAACTCCCTGACCTACTGTCAGTCGCCGAGCGGCGCGTTCGTCGACGGCACCGCGAGCTTCTGAGCGGTTCCGACCTCGTCCGAACGGTGGGGCCGGCGACGGCTGGCCCCCGGCACTCGACCCGAAGGGGCCCCGGCATTCGCCGGGGCCCTTTTTCGTTCCGCTCTCAGGCCGCGTCGCGCAGGTGCCGCGCGAAGAAGGCGGTCAGCTTCTGCCAGGCGTCCGTCGCCGCCGCGGCATCGTACGACTCGCGCTCGTCGCAGAAGAAGCCGTGGTCGGCCTCACGGTACAGCTCGATCTGCGCGTCCTTGCCGGCCTCCGCGAGCCGCGACTGGATCTGCGCGACGCGCCCGAGCGGGATGAACGGATCGAGGCCTCCGAAGAGCAGCAGCAGCGGCACGTCGATCGCGTCGGCACGCTCGAGCCACTCGTTCGGCACCATGCCGTAGAAGCCCGCGGCCGCGGCGATCTCGTCCGAGAGCGCGACCGCGGCGAAGAACGTGACGCCGCCGCCCAGGCAGAAGCCGGTCACCCCGACGCGGTCGGCGCACACGTCCGGACGCTCCTTCAGGTGCCCGAGGGCCGCGCGCAGGTCGCGCTCGAGGCCGGCCTTGAGGTCGAGGCGGTACATGGTCGCCATCGCGTCCTCGACCTCGTCGTAGCCGAACGTCCGCCTCCCCGCCTCGCGGTGGTAGAGGTCGGGCGCGAGCACGACGTAGCCCTCGCGCGCGATCCGCCGCGCGACGTCACGGATGTGGTCCGTCAGCCCGAAGGCCTCCATCACGAGCAGGACCGCGGCGCGACGCGTTCCGTCGCCCGCCGGCGCGCAGGCGAAGGCGGCCATCGGACCGTCGGGCGTCGTGACCACGTCCTCTGCTTCGTCGATTCGCATGCGCGGAGCCTACGCGCGTCCGGACGCTCGCGCCACGCCGCGCGCGCCGTGAGTGCGCTCGTAGGTCGATGAATTTGATTTTCATTTTCAATATCGGTAGGGCCGCTCTCTCCCGTGCTCGCCCCCACCGTACCGCATCGCCCGCGTCGCCGGCCGCACCCGGCGACCGTTCTCGCCCTCGCTACCGTGTTCGCGGCGCTCGCGACGATCGCGGCGTCCGCGAGCGGCCAGGACGTACCGCCCGCGGCCCCGACCGCCGCCGGCGACCCACACGAGACCGGGACGGAAGCCTCCAAGGACGACGCGGCGACGCCCACGTTCGCGCTCGAGCCGCTCGAGGTGGTCGGTGCGCAGAGCACGCCGCTCGGCCCGGTGGACGGCTTCGTCGCCTTCGACTCGGTGACCGCGACCAAGACCGACACGCCGCTCATCGAGACGCCGCAGTCGATCAGCGTGGTCACGCGCGACCAGATCGTGGCGCAGAACGCGCAGACGGTGTCCGAGGCGCTGCTCTACACGCCGAGCCTCGCCTCCGAGCCCTACGGCGCCGACGCGCGCTACGACTGGATGCTGATGCGCGGCTTCAACCAGGCCGAGAACGGGCTCTACATCGACGGGCTCCGCCAGCAGTCGGGCGGCACCGGCTTCCGCGTCGACCCGTTCGGGCTCGAGCGCGTCGAGGTGCTGCGCGGCCCGTCGTCGGTGCTGTACGGCCAGTCGACGCCGGGCGGCATCATCAACCAGGTGTCGAAGCGGCCGCTCTCCGAGCCGCGCTACGACCTCGAGCTCGAGCTCGGCAGCTTCGGCCGCTACGAGGCGGCGTTCGACTTGACGGGTCCGATCGGCGACTCCGACTGGTCGTACCGCGTCAACTCGCTCTTGCGGAAGAGCGACACGCAGGTCGACTTCGTGTCCGACAATCGCGCCTGGGTGGCGCCGTCGTTCTCGTGGCGGCCGTCGCGCGACACCGACGTCACCTTCCTCACGAGCTTCCTCTACGACGACGCCGGGGTGCTGCAGTACCTGCCGCCGCAGGGCACGGTGAAGTTCAACCCGAACGGCCACATCCCGCGCAGCCGCTTCGTCGGCGAGCCCGACTTCGACTCGGTCGAGCGCGTGCAGGTGCTCGCCGGCTGGGCCGCGAGCCACCGCCTCTCCGACGCGTGGAGCCTGCGCCAGAACGCGCGCTTCGGCTGGAGCGACTTCAACGTGCGCGGCGTGTACGGCAACGGCCTCGAGGCGGATCTCGTCACCTTGCGCCGCATCGCGTTCTCCGAGGACCACGAGGCCGTCAACTTCGTGCTCGACAACCAGGCCGAGGCGAAGTGGGAGTACGGCGGGATCACGGGCGCGATGCTCTTCGGCATCGACGTCGGCGTCTACACGGACGACGAGGTCGTGGGCCTCGGCTTCGCCGACACGATCGACGTCTTCCGTCCGGTCTACGGCCGGGCACCGATCACCACGCCGATCACGACCAACGACTCCGACGCGACGCAGACGCAGGTCGGGCTCTACGTGCAGAACCAGGCAAAGCTCCTCGAGCGCTGGGTGTGGCTCGTCGGCGGACGCTTCGACTGGGCCGACGACGACATCGACGACCGGCTGCAGGACCGGAACGTCCTGCAGCGCGACCGCGAGCCCACCTGGCGCATCGGCACGACGTACCTCTTCGAGACCGGCCTCGCGCCCTACGGTACCTATGCGACGTCGTTCGATCCGATCCCCGGCACCAACCTGTTCGGCGAGCCCTACCAGGCGAGCACCGGCGAGCTCGGCGAGATCGGCGTCAAGTACGAGCCGCCCGGTGTCGGCGCGTTCGTCACGGCGTCGCTGTTCACGACCAAGCAGGACAACGTCCTCACGGTGGATCCGGAGAACCCGCTGAACCAGATCCAGCTCGGACAGGTGCGCTCGCGCGGCGCCGAGATCGAGGGCGTGGCGACGCTCGCGGACGGGCTCAGCCTGCTCGCGTCGTACAGCTACAACGACGTCGAGACGACCGAGAGCACCAACCCCGAGGACATCGGCCGGACGCCGGTCGTCGTGCCGAAGCAGCTCGCTTCGGGATGGATCGACTACACGCAGCCCTGGGGCGTGCTCGCGGGGCTCGGCGGCGGCGCCGGCGTGCGCTACGTCGGCTCGTCCTTCGGCAACGCGACCAACACCTTCCGGGTCCCGGGCTACACGCTGGTCGACGCGGCGATCCGCTACGAGACCGGACCGTGGCGCGTCGCGCTGAACGTCGGCAATCTCGGCAACGAGACCTACGCGACCTGCTCGACCGACGTCGCCTGCTACTACGGCGCCGAGCGAACCTTCATCGGCAGCGTGCGCTACCGCTTCTGAGCCGGCCGGGTACGCCCCCGGGCACGTCGCGCGCGTTCCGCTCCGCCCGTCCCGAGCGGCTCAGCGCCGCCAGCGGAACAGCACGAGACCCGCGATCAGGAAGCCGAGGCCGAAGAGGAAGAGAATGGCCGTCGGCTGCAGCGCCGCCTCGAAGCCCTGACGACGCATCATCAGGTCCTTGAATCCGCTCATCGCCCAGGTGGTCGGGAACCACTGCGCGAGCTCGCGCATCCAGCGCGGCTCGAGGTCGATCGGCCACCAGCAGCCGCCGACCGCGCACATGGTGACGATCGCGATCGCGCCCAGCGGCATCACCGAGTCGCGCGTCGGCGACAGCCCCGCGACCAGCACGCCGAACGCGGTGCCGACGAAGACGATGCCCGCGCTCGGCAGCAGCAGCGCGAGCGGCTGCGGTCCGACCGAGACGCCGAACGCGTAGTGGCCGACCGCGAGCAGCAGCACCATCTGCATCACGCCGACGACGAAGCGCACGAAGAGCTTGCCGACGACGAGCGTCCACACGGGCGCGGGCGTCGCGCGGATGCGCTCGAGCGTACCGAGCTCGAGCTCGTCGATCAGCGTCATCGCGACGCCGATCAGCATGCCGAGCATCAGGAACGTGATGCTGAAGCCCGGGACGTACTGGTCGAAGCTGTTGAGCCGCTTCGGCGCGCCGCTGACGCTCGTCTCCTCGATGCCCGGCAGGCGCGGCAGGCGCAGCTCCGGCACCGGGCGGAGCGGCGGCACGGACACCTCCGGCAGCGACGGCATCTCCGGCACGTCGATCGTGAGGCGCGGCAGCCTGATGTCGGGTGGCGTGCCGCCCTCGACGACGCGCGCGGCGATCGCGCTCGCGTCGGCGCGCGCCAGCGTCTCGAGCTCGGGCGGCAGCGCCGGCGGCTCGGGCGGCGGCGGGATGCGGTCGGCGTAGCTGCCGGCGGCGGCGCGCGCGTCGCCGATCCAGGTCTCGAAGCGCGTTCGGTACTCGGTCAGCGCGTCGAGGAAGCTGCGCACCGGTGCCAGCTCGCGGCCGAGCTCGCGCTCGGCGCGCGCGCGGGCGGCGGTCGCCTGCTCGAGGACCGCCGCGTCCACTGCGGCGTCGAGCTCGCGCGTGATGCGCTTGCGGGTCGCCTCGATCTGGCGCTCGAGGTCGGCGCGCACCGTGCGCGCGCCGGCCGCGGCGCGCGCGAGGCTCGCGCGAAGCCGCGCCACGCGGCGCTCGATCTGACGCTGCGCGGCCGCCGCCTTGGCGCGCACGCGGGCGACGCGCGCCCGGGCGCGGTCGAGCGCCTCCTGGCCCAGGTGGTAGCGCAGCTCCTGCACCGCGAAGCGGACGTTCGCCACCTCGACGAACTTGACGGGGTCGGTGTACAGCACGAGGGTCGCGTCGCGGCCGCTGGCGAGGGCGCTCGCGGTGCCGTCGGGGATGACCAGCGCCGCACCGCTGGTGCGCGAGCGCACCAGCGCCGTCGCCTCGTCGCGGCTCGCCGTCTCGCGCAGCTCGATCCCGGAGTCGGCTGCCAGCCCGTCGCGGAACGCCGCGAGGATGCGCCCGCCGTCCTCGTCCACCACCGGCAGCACGTAGCGCGCGTCGCCCTGCGGCGTACCGCCGAACAGCGTCGAGAGCGAGAAGCCCGCCACCGACATGACGATCAGCGGCGCGATGGTGAGGAAGACGAGGCCGACCTTGTCGCGCAGCAGCAGCCGGACGTCCTTCACCACCGCGGCGACCAGCGCCCGCGCGATCACGCCTCCTCCTCCGCCGCCTGCTCGCCGTCGCGCAGGCCGTGCCCGGTGAGCTGGAAGAAGACGTCCGCGAGGTCCGGCCGGCGGAGCGCGACGTCGACGATCTCGCCGCCGTCGGCGCGCGCGCGATCGAGCAGCGCGGGCACGATCGCGACGTCCTCGAGCTCGAGCACCACCTCGCCGTCGTCGTTGGCGAGCGCGTGCGCGCGCGCCGTCGGACCCGGCCAGGTCGCCGGCAGCGGCTGCGCGGTGCGCAGCGTCAGGCGCGGTCGCAGCCCGAGCCGGGCGACCAGCTCGGCGGCGGTCCCGGACGCGATCACGCGTCCGGCGTCGACCAGCACGACGCGGTCGCACAGGCGCTCGGCCTCCTCCATCAGGTGCGTGCTGTGCAGGATCGCGGCACCGCCCGCGGCGAGCCCGCGCTCGAGCTCGTAGATGCGCTCGCGCGCCTGCGGGTCGACGGCGACGGTCGGCTCGTCGAGCAGGATCACGCGGGGCTCGTGCAGGATGCCGCAGGCGAGGTTCAGGCGGCGCGACATGCCGCCCGAGAACTGGAGCGTCGGCTCGTCGGCGCGCGCGTCGAGCCCGACCAGCCCGAGCACGCGCTCGATCGCCGCCGGCGCCCGCCGCGCGTCGAGGCCCTGCAGGGCGGCGAAGTACTGCAGGTTCTCGCGCGCGGTCAGCGTCGGGTAGACGGCGACCCGCTGCGGGACCAGGCCGAGCACCCGGCGCACGCGTCGTGCCTCACCCGGCAGGCGGTGCCCGCCGACCTCGACGTGCCCCGACGTCGGCGCGAGGAGCGTCGCCAGGATCGACAGGGTCGTCGACTTGCCGGCGCCGTTCGGCCCGAGCAGCGCGACGATCTCCCCGGGGTGGACCTCGAAGCTCACACCGTCGAGCGCGCGTCGGGCTCGGTAGAGCTTCACGACGTCGTGGCACAGGATCGCGGGAGCCACCGCGCGGCAGTGTCGCACACGCGTGCGTGCGTGCAACGATGCGCACGCACCGCCGCCCGGGAACGCTCCGCACGGGCGGTCGCCGCCCGATCGACGGCGGGCTGGCAGGATCGCGGACGCTCGGGAACAATGCCCGCAATGGCTGCCGTCGACGGACTTCTGAGCCTGCTGCTCGCGCAGGCGGCCGACACCTTGACCCTCAGCGAGGGGCAGGCGCCGCAGCTCACCAAGGCGGGTGAGCCGAAGCCGCTGTCGATGCCGCCGCTGCTGCCGGAGCTGCTCGGACGCTTCGTCGAAGAGGTGCGCGGCGCGAGCGCGGACGGCACGACCTACGTGCACGAGAGCAAGGGCACGCGTACCACCTTCGCCTTCGCGATCGACGACGCGGGGAGCATCCGCTTCCAGCGCGCCGACGCGCACGACGCCGTCGCGAGCGCGGGCTCGCCGGCGAGCGCGCACGTGCCCGACGCGTCGACCGCTGGCGCGGAGGCGCCCCTGACCACCGCGACACCACAGGTCACCGCGCGCGCCGAGGCTCCGCGCGGCCCCGCCGAGGTGCCCGCCGACGGTCCGCTCGCGGCGCTGATCGAGCGCGCGCTCGCGGCCGAGGCGACCGACCTCTTCCTGTCCACCGCAGCCGACGCGCGCCTGCGGGTCGGCATGGAGCTGCGCGAGCTTCCCGGCTCGCGCGTCGGCGAGAGCGACCTGCTGGCGCTCGCGCGCCTCGACGATGCGCACCTCGAGCGCCTCGAGAAGCACGGCAGCATCGACCTCGGGCTGCGCTTCGGCAGCGCCAAGCTGCGCGTCAACCTGTTCCGACACCTGGGCGGCCTCGCGGCCGCGATCCGCCCGCTGCGTCGCGTGCGCACGCTCGCCGAGCTGTCGCTGCCGCCGGACCTCGAGCGGCTCACCGAGCCGATCGACGGCCTCGTGCTGCTCGTCGGCCCGACCGGATCGGGCAAGTCATCGACGCTCGCGGCCCTCCTCGACCACGTCAACGCGACGCGCGCGAAGCACATCCTCACCATCGAGGACCCGGTCGAGTACGAGTACGAGAGCCGGCGCTGCCTGGTGCACCAGCGCGAGGTCGGGCGCGACGTCGAGAGCTTCGCCGCCGGCCTGCGCGCGGCGCTGCGCGAGAGCCCGGACGTGATCCTGGTCGGCGAGATGCGCGATCGCGAGACGTTCGCCGCCGCCATGACCGCCGCCGAGACCGGCCACCTGGTGTTCTCGACCTTGCACTCCGGCAACGCCGCGATGGCGATCGACCGCATCGTCGACTCGTTCCCGCCACACCAGCAGACCCAGGTGCGGGCGCAGCTCGCGAACGTCCTGCGCGCGATCGTGACCCAGCTGCTGCTGCCGGGCGTCCAGCCGGGCCGCCTGGTGCCGGCGACCGAGCGCATGTTCGTCACGCACGCGATCGCGCACAAGATCCGCGAGGGCCGCGGCCACCAGATCACCGACCTGATCTTGACGGGGCGCGGCGAGGGCATGGTCACGCTCGAGATGTCACTCGCGGAGCTCGTCAAGCGTGGTCAGATCAGCATGTCGACGGCGCGCGGCGCGGCGCGCAATCCCGACGTGATGCGAGACATGCTGCAGCAGATGGCGTGACGGCGCGTGGACGTGACGCCTCCCACGCACCGCCGCGGCCGAGACACCGCGCACTCCCACACGACGAGGCGCATCGGTACGGCTCCGCGAGGACGTATGCTGCCGAGCCGAACCATTGCACGGCCCGAACGACGGCGGCATACCTGACTCATGGACACGGACCGTCGGCGACAGCTCGAGAGCTGGCGCGCAGGCTCGCTCGAGGATCAGCGCCGTCGACTGGCGAACGTACCGATCGAGGAGCGGCTCCTCGAAACGATCGCCTGGTCGGCGACCCTGCTCGCCGATGCTCTGCGCCGCGGCGAGCCGTGCGAGCGGCCGCTTCCTCGCGGCCTCGGCTCGCTCGTCCGGTGATCCACGACGCTGCGGATCTCGAGCGCGTCTTCGCGGAGCAGCTCCGCGCCGTCGCGAGGAGCCTGTCCGACCTTTGGCGCGGAGTACATGCTGATTGACGACGCGACAAGATGAGGGCCTTAGCTCCTCGATGTCATGCGATCAAAGCGAGAATGTCCGTTGAGGTCGACGCTTCGCCGCGGCACTCCCGGCATCGCTGGCTCACACTCGATGACCAACGCCAGTGTAACGTCGAGCGTCCTCGCGCTGTAGGCGATCGTCCCGTTCCACCACACCGCTGTAACGTCGCCCGAGCGTTGCAAACCGCAGCGTGCTGGATCTACCGAGCGCCGGAGAGAGAGCGTCAAGTAAGTCGAGAACCTCACGCCGGACGTCATCGCTGGCGGAAATCGTGAGCGTCAGGCGGCCGTTTGGTCTTGTCGGCCTACCCGCACGCTGGATGACGTGCTCCTCAAGGTGGCGAGGACCGCGGAACCGTCATCGCCACCTTGGGTTTCCTCGCTCGCGTCACCGCGCGAGCCCGCCGCGCCGACGCTGGCTCTGCCAGGCGATAGCTCTTACCAGTGGCACACGGTTCGCGCGGCACGGTTGACCTTTATCCGCTGATGCGGTCAGGGGAGCGACAGCACGATGCCGCCTGCCTCTCCTGGGGTGCGGCGCCCGCGCACGCAGGATAGCCCGAGCAGGGGGGCTCAAGAACACCGACGAAAGGAACGATGGGATGACCCTGGAGAAGGATCACGCCGAGCGCATCGAACAGGTAGATTCGCAAGCGGTTGGACCCGCAAGCACAAATCCGTCCGGTCCCGCGTCAGGCTGGACGAGCAGCCGCAAGAGCTTGGCAGTCATCGCCGCAGTAGCTCTTGGCTACTGGGCACTCAAGGGCTTCCCTTCCCCAGATACGCTCGCGCATTACTGGTTCGACGCCGAGAATGAATGCGCTCAGTTTGCTGACAAGCACAAGGCCAAGCTGTTCTTCGGCAAGTCAAACGTCAAGGCCATGGGCTCGTGGCTAAAAAACGGAAAGGTCGTTGTCGAAGTTGCTGGTTACAATGAGGGAGAGGACACGTACACTTCACGGATTTGTACCATCGGCGACGGTTCCATCCAGATCGTCTCTATCCTTGAAAGCGGTGCCTGGCGATGAGCCGAGAGTTTCGACGGGGGAGTGCGGGCAGGCTCGGGGCGTAGCTGCAGCACCATCAGTCGAATAGGCACCGGGGATCGGTGGTTATGAATGGTGATTCCATTCGATCCGGTTCTGCCCTGAGAGAAGATCGCAACACCGGACGCCCGGGCATCGAGCGTCTGGCGGGCGACAACCGCCGGTAGCGCCCCCCCGGCGACGTCGCCCTGACAGGCGTCGAGCACCAGAATGCGCACTAGCCTCGCCGCTTACCGCATCTGGGGCAGCTCAGCGGAGCCACTCCACGGCCACCGTTCGCCTGCCGCCGGGCAGCTCGATCTCGACCTCGGCGCCGACGCGCGCGCCGAGCAGCGATGCGCCGAGCGGCGACTGCGGCGTCACGACCATCACCGTCACGCCGCCGACCTCGACCCGCTCGCCGCCGCCGACGGGTGCGAAGAAGCACACCAGCTCGCGGTCGTCCGCGTCGCGCAGGCCGAGCAGCGCGCCGGCGCGTGCGACGTCGTCCGCACCGAAGTCGCGCAGATCGAGCGCCGCGATCGCGGCCACCGCCTCGCGCAGCGTCTCGACGCGCTCGGCGAGGCCGCGCGCGAGATACTGCTGCTCGATCGCGCGGGTGTCCTTCGGATGCTCCTGCTTCGCCTCGCCGTGCGTGGCACCCGCCTGCGTCGTCCGGTGCGACGCGGTGAGGCCGTCGAGGCGCGCCGCGAGGGTCGCGTGCAGCGCCGCGCGCACCGCGCTCTTGTCGATCGTCCGCGCCATCTTCTCGCACGCGAGCCTAGCGCGCAGCAGGCCGCCGCGCTCGCGCTCGTACGCACCGCGTGTCGCGAGGCCATCGCCCGATCGCTAAGACTGCGCAGCGATGAGCCGCCTGCGCTTCGAGCTGCACGCCACCGCGCCCGGCTCGCGGGCGCGCGCCGGCCACCTGCACACGCTGCACGGCACGGTCGAGACGCCTGTGTTCATGCCGGTCGGCACGCAGGCGACGGTGAAGGGAATGCCGGTCGAGGACCTCGCCGCGGCGGGGTCGCGGGTCCTGCTCGCCAACGCCTACCACCTGCTGCTGCGGCCGGGGATCGAGGTCTTCGCGCGCCTCGGCGGCATTCATCGCTTCATGAACTGGCCGCACGCGGTGCTCACCGACTCCGGCGGCTTCCAGGTGTTCTCGCTGCCGAACGAGCGCGTGATCGACGAGGAGGGCGCGATCTTCAAGAGCTACGTCGACGGCGCGCGCGTGGTGCTGAGCCCGGAGCACAGCATCGCCGCGCAGCGCGCGATCGGCAGCGACATGATGATGGCGATGGACGTCTGCGTGCCGTCGACCAGCGACCGCGCGACCGCCGAGGCGGCGATGCACCGCACGCACCGCTGGGCCGAGCGGAGCCTCGCAGCGCGAGGCGACGCGCCGCAGGCGCTGTTCGGCATCGTGCAGGGCGCGTGCTTCGACGATCTCCGCCGCGAGAGTGCTGCGTTCCTCACCGAGCTGCCCTTCGACGGCTTCGCGATCGGCGGCCTCGCGGTCGGCGAGAGCAAGGACGAGCGCGAGCGCTGCACCGCGCTCACCGCCGACCTGCTGCCCGCGGACCGACCGCGCTACCTGATGGGCGTCGGCACGCCGATCGACCTGCTCGAGGCGGTCGATCGCGGCGTCGACATGTTCGACTGCATCATCCCGTCGTCGCTCGCGAAGCAGGGCGTGGTCTACACCTCGACCGGACGCTTCTGCCTGGCGCGCGGGGTCTACAAGCACGACGCCGGTCCCGTCGACGCGCGCTGCCCCTGCCCCACCTGCGCCGTCTACTCGCGCGCCTATCTGCACCACCTGATCAAGGCCGGCGAGCCGCTCGGCTGGACCTTGCTCACGCGGCACAATCTGCGCTTCTACCACGAGCTGATGCGCGCGATGCGACGCGCGGTGCTCGACGGCTCGTTCGCCACGTTCCGCGACGCGCAGCGTCCCGCGCTCGCGCGCATCGACGACGAGCACCCGTCGCAGATCCCCGTACCGCGGCGACGACGCCACGACCACGCGGTGCTCGAGCGCTTCGCGATCCGCGAGTCGGCGGACGGCTTCGCGAGCGTCGTCGATCGCGGCTCGGGCGAGATCATGCACGCCGGGCTCGACCCGACGCGCGAGGCCGAGCTGCTGTACGTCGAGCAGTCGCGCCTCGCCGAGCGGGTGCGCGAGCGGGCGAGCGCGCCGCTCGTCGTGTGGGACGTCGGGCTCGGTGCTGCACACAACGCGATGGCGGCCCTGCGCTGCTGCGAGGCGAGCGACGATCTCGAGCAGCGTCCGGTGCACCTCGTGAGCTTCGAGAACGACGTCGCGGCGCTGCGCCTCGCGCTGCGTCACGCGGCGCGCTTTCCGCACCTGCAGATGGCGGCGCCGAATCACCTGCTGCGCTTCGGCGAGTGGCGCTCGGAGCGCGTCCCGCTCGTCTGGACCTTGCTCGAGGGCGACTTCCGCACCCGGCTCGGCGACGCGCCGCCGCCCGACGTGATCTTCTACGACCCGTTCTCGCCGAAGACCGACGCACCGCTCTGGACGCTCGAGTGCTTCGAGCAGGTGTTCGCCGCGTGCGCCGACGGCGACACCGAGCTCTTCACCTACTCGGTCTCGACCGCGATCCGCGCAGCGCTGCTGGCGGCGGGCTTCGTCGTCGCGCGCGGCGCCCCGACGGGCGCGAAGACCGAGACCACGCTCGCGATGACGCCGCGTGCGGCGCTCATGGCCGCGGCGCGCGGGCGCGTGCTGCTCGGTGCCGAGTGGCTCGCGCGCTGGCGGCGCAGCGACGCGCAGTTCCCGGCCGACGTCGCGCCGGAGGCGCGCGGCGCGTTCGCCGAGCGGCTCCTCTCACGACCGCAGTTCGCGGCGCCGTTGGCGCCGCTCAGACCGGCGTCAAGCTGAAGCGCTCGACCACGCCGGACAGCGTCGTGCCGTCGAGCGTGAGGTAGAGGTTCCGGTCGGTCACGGTGAGCTCGAGCACCATGCGGCGCTCGAGCACCTCGACGAGCGAGGCGAGCAGCGCTCGATCGACGGCGTGGATCTCGAGCGCCTCGGCCCGATGAATCCGCTCGCTCGCGAGCTTCTGCACGAGCTGCTGCGGATCCTTGTGCGTGTACACGGCGACGCGCGGCGCGGCCTTGCTCGCCTTGTGCAGCCGGGCCGCGTCGGGTGCGCCGATCTCGATCCAGGCGAGGCGCGCACCGGTCAGGTCGCGCACCGCGATCGCGGGCTCGTCCGGCTCGGCGAGGCCGCGCGACATCTCGATCCCCTCGGCGTACTCGAGGCAGTACGCGAGCACGCGCGTCAGCAGATATTCCGCGGTCTCGGACGGCTGGCGCGCGACGCGCAGCGACAGCGACTCGTAGACGCCGCGGTCGACGTCCGAGAGCTGGATCTCGAAGCCGTAGATGGTCGCGCCCTGCGCCACGACGGCTCAGGGACGCGCCGCGACCGTGACGACGTCGTCCGGCACCGCGGTGGCGAGGAACGCGCGCGCCGTCGCGTCGCCCTGCAGCTCGGACGCGAAGAACGCGCTCACGTACGCCTGCCCGATCGCGATCCCGTCTGCGATCGGCAGGTAGGTGAAGGGCTGTCGAGGAGTCGTCTGCCGCACGCCGTCGCCGCAGCCGGCGAGGAACAGCGTGCCACCGAGCGCGCACACGTCGGAGAACGACCAGTGGCCCGCGTCGCTCACCTCGACCTTCCACACCGGCGCCGGTGCGGCGTCGAAGTTGGCGCGGATGAACTGGTTGCCGATCTCGGTGATGCTGTTGTCCTCGCGCGCGACGACGAAGAGCACCGGCTCGTCGATCTGCTCCATCGCGACGCCCGGCAGCAGCGGGTTCTCGAACGGTGCGGCGATCGCGGCGCCGGCGCGGAAGCGCGCGTCGTCCTGCAGCACGAGGCCGGTCGTCACGGCGCCGAAGCTGTGTCCGAAGACGCCGACACGCGCGGGATCGAGCGCCGCGAGCAGCGTGCCCGGCAGCGCGTCGGCACCCGACGACGCGTCGAGCAGCGCCGTCAAGACGAAGCTCACGTCGTCGGCGCGCACGCGCAGCGTGTCGGCGTTCAGTCCGAGGGTGTCGTCGAAGAGCACGTTGCCGGCGTGGTCCGGAGCGGCGACCACGAAGCCACGCGACGCCAGGCGCTCGGCGAGCGAGAAGCTCGAGAAGCGCGTGCAGGCGTGGCAGTGCGAGAAGACGACGACCGGCCAGCCGTCACCGGACACGCCGGCAGGCACCGCGTCGCGGGTCGAGCGCGTGCCCCGCGACGGACCGGGATCGGGCGACGCGGCGAGCAGCTCGGCGTAGCGGTCGCGGTCGGCGCCGGGCGGATAGAAGCCCTGCACCGGCTCGCCGGCCGCGTCGCGTGGCGCGTCCGCGGGATACCAGACCTCGACCGTGAGCGTGCGATCGCGCGACGGATCGCGCAGCGTGACCGTCGTGTTGCCGGCGCCGTACGGACCGTCAGCCGGGAACCCGTCGTCGCCGTCGCTGCAGCCGGCGAGCGCGACCAGCGCCACCACGAGCACGACGGACCGGAAGAGCGGGGGGAGCGAGAAGCGGGCGGTGGTCCTGGCTGCTCTGGGCATCCGGGCGTTCTAGCCGACGCTCCCGCGGCGGAGAAGGGAGCTCCGTCGCTGCCGCGGTATCCGCGCGGAGAGAACCCGTAGTATGACCACCGCATGCTGACGCTCTTCGAGCACCCGCTGTCGCCGTACGCCCAGAAGGTCAAGCTCGCGCTCTACGAGAAGGGCGTGCCGTTCGAGGCGAAGACGCCCGACCTCTTCGGCACCACCGAGAGCGCGTTCCTCGAGTCCAGCCCGCGTCGCGAGGTGCCGAGCCTGATCGACGGCGACTTCACGGTCTTCGATTCGAGCATCATCCTCGAGTACGTCGAGGACCGCTGGCCGGCGCCGCCGCTGCTGCCCGCGTCGCCGCGGGACCGCGCGCGCGTCCGCATGATCGAGGAGATCTGCGACACCTACTACGAGGCGATCAACTGGGGCCTCGCCGAGATCCGGGTGTTCGGCCGCGCGAAGGGCGAGCTGGCGGAGCAGATGGTCGCGCGCGCCGGCGAGCAGATCGCGGGCCTGCACCGCTGGCTCGAGCGCGAGCTCGCTGCGCGCGCCTACTTCAACGGCGACGGCTTCGGGTGGGGAGACATCGCCGTCTACCCGTACGTCGCCGGCTCGATGGGCTTCGGCTTCGCACCGCCCGCGGGCTCGCGTCTCGCGGACTGGTTCGGACGCGTCGCGGTGCGCGACGGCGCGCGGCGGTGCGCCGAGGCGGTCGCGACGGTGATGGCGTCCTTCCAGAATCTCGGGCCGCTGGTCGAGTCCGGGCTCTTCGTCCGCGAGTACCGCGACCACCGCCTCGAGTGGATGATCCGCTCGGGCGGCCTGCAGGTCGTCTCCGACGGGCTCGCGCGCAAGAACATCCGCTTCCACGTCGAGGTCGACTGACGCCGGCACCGGCCTCGCCGTCCGGGAAGCATGAACCGGCAGGGCCGCCTCGTCCGACGCGAAGTACCCGTCCGAAGCACGGCCGCACGCGTCGAGGACGTCTGCTAGGGTGCGCGGCGATGAGCGACCCCCTCGCGCGGCTGCTCGCGCTGCTCGACCTCGAGCGGCTCGAGGTGAACCTGTTCCGCGGCCGCAACCCCGAGGGCAGCCGGCTCCGGCTGTTCGGCGGCCAGGTGCTCGCGCAGGGTCTGGTCGCGGCGCTGCGCACGGTCGAGGGACGGCTCGCGCACTCGCTGCACGCGTACTTTCTGCGTCCCGGCGACCCGGCGGTGCCGACCGTGTTCGAGGTCGAGCGCGTGCGCGACGGCGGCACCTTCACGACGCGGCTCGTGAAGGCGATCCAGCACGGCGAGGCGATCCTCAACATGTCGGTCTCGTTCCAGGTCGAGGCGCAGGGACTCGAGCACCAGATCGAGAAGCCGGCCGAGCCGAGCGAGCCCGGCGGAATCCTCTACGAGGACGAGATGCGCAGCGGCGTCGAGGCGCTGGGCTTCGCGCCGCCGAAGGGCGAGCTTCTGCTCGATCCTCCGGTCGAGATCAGGACGGTCGGCGGGCTGCGCATGTTCGAGGCGACCAGCCGCCCGCCGCACACCAACAGCTGGGTGCGCGCCAAGGGCCCCCTCCCCGACGACCCTGCGCTCCACCAGTGCGTGCTCGCCTACGCGTCCGACATGACGCTGCTCTCGAACGCGGTCAACGCGCACCCGATCGCGGTCGCGTCGCCGGGATTCCAGTCGGCGTCGCTCGACCACGCGATGTGGTTCCACCGCCCGTTCCGCGCCGACGAGTGGCTGCTGTACGTGATGGACAGCCCGGTCAGCGCGGGCTCGCGCGGCTTCTGTCGTGGCACGTTCTTCACCCGCGACGGCGTGCTGGTCGCATCGTGCGCGCAGGAGGGGCTGATCCGCGTCCGCGGCGCCCGCTGACGCCGGCGACGCCTGGCTCCGACGAGCGGATGTGATAGTCCCCGCAAGTAGAGTTTGCGTTTGAACGCAGGCCTGCACGGCAGGGACGGATCGAGCAGCGGGAGACCGCTGGAGGAGGATCGCATGCGACAGTCGACGCGACGCCGGATCAACGGCCTTGGACTCGTGGTGCTCATGGTCCTCGGAATCGGCTGTGCCGCCGCACGCACCGAGAACGTCCAGACGACCCAGGTCGCACCGACGCTGCCGCGTCCCGGTCGCATCCTGGTGTTCGACTTCTACACCGGCTCGGCCGACGTCGTCGTGGGCACGTCGCCGCGGCGCTCGGCCCGCAACGCCGTGGGCCTGTACGTGCAGGAGTCCGACACGCTCGCGCAGGCGGTGGCCGACGGCCTCGCGAACGACCTGGTCGCCTCGCTGCGCACCGCGGGCTTCAGCGCCGAGCGCGCCGCGAAGGTCGCACCGCCGCAAGCGAACGACCTGGTGATCCAGGGGCAATTCGTTCAGATCGATCAGGGATCGGCGACCCAGCGCTTCGTGATCGGATTCGGCGTGGGCGCGACCGAGCTTCGTACCCAGGTGCAGGTCTTTCAGGTCGGCGCCGACGGCTGGCAGCCGGTCAAGCAGTTCGACACGGTCGCCGCCGGCTCGCGCTTTCCCGGCGCCGCGTTCTTCGTCGCCGGCGGGGCGGCCGCCGGCACCGTCGCGACCTCGGCCATGATCACATCGGGCGTGGGCGTCGTGCGCGAGATCCGTTCGTCGATCGAGGCGGACGCCCGGCGCACGGCGGAGCAGATCACGAGCAAGCTGTCGGAGCTGTCGACCGCGCAGCGCTGGTGACCAGCGCAGCGCCTTGCCGTGCGCGGCCGCAGCGCGGCACCGGCACCCCGGCGCGGCCTTTCGAGATCATGACCTGCCCGCTGGCGCCATGATTTTTGTACCGTGCTTGCAAGTCTCGGCCTGGTCCCGGATACACCGCAAAGGCCGTCAAGGACCGGACACGCGGGGCTCCCTCACCGGAAGCTTTTCCTGATCGGCCCTCCCGCCCCAGCGAAAGGAGCGCCGCCATGGCGAAGGAAGCTGACTCGTCGGAGCAGAAGCTCTCGCTCCCCACCCTGACCGCCATGGTCGTCGGCGGCATGGTCGGTGCCGGCGTCTTCTCGATCCCGCGCAACTTCGCGCAGGCCACCGGCGTCTACGGGGCGCTGATCGCCTGGGCGATCGCCGGCGCGGGCATGCTGATGCTGGCGTTCGTCTTCCAGACGCTCGCCAATCGCAAGCCCGACCTCGACGCCGGCGTCTACGCCTACGCGCGTGAAGGCTTCGGCCCGTACCTCGGCTTTGCGTCCGCCTTCGGATACTGGGCCAGCGCCTGCGTCGGCAACGTCTCGTACTGGGTGCTGATCAAGTCGACCCTCGGCGCGGTGCTGCCGATCTTCGGTGACGGCAACACCGTCGCCGCGGTGGCGGTGTCGTCGATCGGCATCTGGGCCTTCCACTTCATGGTGCTGCGCGGCGTCAAGGAAGCCGCGGCGATCAACCGGATCGTGACCATCGCCAAGATCATCCCGCTGCTGGTGTTCCTGGTGCTGGTGATCTTCGCTTTCGACTTCGACGTCTTCGCGGCCAACCTCTGGGGCGGCGTCGGCGTGGCCCAGGAATACCTGCATGCACACGGCGACATCGTCGCCGCCGTGCCGGGCACCCAGCACGCCGGCGGCAGCCTGTTCTCGCAGGTCATGGCGACGATGCTGATCACGGTCTTCGTGTTCCTCGGCATCGAGGGCGCAAGCAACTACTCGCGCTTCGCGAAGACGCGCGCGGACGTCGGCAAGGCGACCGTGGTCGGCTTCCTCGGCGTGCTGGCGCTGTTCGCGTCGGTCTCGATCCTGGCGTTCGGCGTGATGCCTCGCGCCGAGATCCAGCAGCTCAGCCAGCCGTCGGTCGGCGGCGTGCTCGCGGTGGCGGTCGGACCGTGGGGCTCCAAGTTCATCGGCCTGGGCGTGATCGTCTCGGTGCTCGGCGCGTACCTCGCCTGGACGCTGATGTCGTCCGAGGTGCTGTCGATCGCCGCCAAGAAGGGCGACATGCCGGCCTTCCTTGCGAAGGAGAACGAGAACGGGGTGCCATCCGCCGCGCTGCTGATGAGCACACTGCTGGTGCAGCTCGTGCTGGTCGCCACACTGTTCTCGGACGACGCCTTCACCTTCGCGCTCTCGCTGTGCAGCCACCTGTCGCTGCTGCCGTACCTGCTGTCGGCGGCATTCCTGCTCAAGCTCGTGCTGGACGGCGAAACGTACGCGGCCGGCGACCCCGACCAGGGCAAGGACCGGATCGTCGCCTTCCTCGCCACGGTCTACTCCGTGTTCCTGGTCTTCGCCGGCGGGCTCACGTTCCTGGTGCTCTCGTTCCTGATCTACGCGCCCGGCACGTTGCTCTACGTCAAGACCAGACAGGAGCAGGGCAAGCAGCTCTTCGCGCCGGCGGAATGGTTCGCGCTCGCGGTCGTCGTCGCGGGCGCCGTCTACGCGCTGAGCGGATTGATCACGGGCTACATCACGATCTGACTGGTCCATCGAGCTGGTTCATCGAAAAGGAGCATGATCATGGCGGACGCAAAGGCATTCGGGGTTCATTCGGAGGTCGGACAGCTGCGCAAGGTGATGGTCTGCGCGCCGGGCCGCGCGCACCAGCGCCTCACGCCGAGCAACTGCGACGCCCTGCTGTTCGACGACGTCCTCTGGGTCGAGAACGCGAAGCGCGACCACTTCGACTTCATGACCAAGATGCGCGACCGCGGCATCGAGGTGCTCGAGATGCACAACCTCCTCGAGGAGACCGTCGCGGTCCCCGAGGCGAAGAAGTGGATCATCGAGAACCAGGTGGTGCCGAACCAGGTCGGCCTCGGCCTGGTCGACGAGATCCGCAGCTACCTGAACGGGCTGTCGAACCGTGACCTCGCCGAGACCCTGATCGGCGGCCTCTCGACCGAGGAGTTTCCCGAGAAGCTCGGCGGCGAGATGCTGTCGCTGATCAAGGACGCCGCCGGCGTCACCGAGTACCTGCTGCCGCCGCTGCCGAACACGCTCTACACGCGCGACACCACCTGCTGGATCTACGGCGGCGTGACGCTGAACCCGCTGTACTGGCCGGCGCGCCACGAGGAGACCATCCTCACCACGTCGATCTACAAGTTCCACCCGGACTTCGCCGGCAAGGTGAACGTCTGGTGGGGCGACCCGACCGCGGACCACGGCCTCGCGACCGTCGAGGGCGGCGACGTCATGCCGATCGGCAAGGGCAACGTGCTGATCGGCATGAGCGAGCGCACCTCGCGCCAGGGCATCAGCCAGCTCGCCGCGGCGCTGTTCGCCAAGGGGGCCGCCGAGCGCGTGATCGTCGCGGCCATGCCGAAGCTCCGCGCGGCGATGCACCTCGACACCATCTTCACCTTCGCCGACCGCGACTGCGTGCTGCTCTATCCCGACATCGTCAACAGCATCCACGCCTACTCGTACCGGCCGGGCTCGAAGCCGGGCACGGTCGACCTGCGCAAGGACGAGAAGTCGTTCGTCGAGACGGTCGGCGACGCGCTCGGCGTCAAGAAGATGCGCGTCGTCGAGACCGGCGGTACGGCCTACATGCGCGAGCGCACGCAGTGGGACAGCGGCGCGAACTTGGTCTGCGCCTCGCCCGGCGTCGTGTTCGCCTACGACCGCAACACCTACACCAACACCTTGCTGCGCAAGCAGGGCATCGAGGTGGTGACGATCGTCGGCGCCGAGCTCGGGCGCGGTCGTGGCGGCGGACATTGCATGACCTGCCCGATCGTCCGCGACGCGATCGACTGACGCCCGTCCACGGCGAAGGGGGGGAGAACGATGAAGACTCCATGGCAACGCTCGCTGCTGCTGGTTCCCGTCGCGCTCCTCGCCTTCGCCGCCGTCGCTCGGGCGGAGGCGGACCAGTTCCTGGTCCGCGACGGCAACGTCACGCCCGGCTCGACCTACGTCGACAGCGACGGCGCCGTGGCCTCCGACCAGCCCGAGACCGATCCCTGGAACGTGTTCATCGAATCGGACGAGGCCCCCGAGGAGAAGGAGAGGTTCGAGCTTCCCGGCCCTTTCTCCCTCCTGCAGACGACGCCGCAGGTGCAGACGGCGATCGCGGGTCCGACGTACCGTAACCAGAAGAACCGCACCGAGGTCGGCGCCGGCGTCGGCTACGTGAACTCGAAGTGGGCGGTGCCGTTCGAGCTCAGCTTCGAGTCGACCTACCGGCGCAACAAGCGCGTGGCCGCGAGCGACCGCGACTTCGCGCGCTTCCGCACCTTCGGCCTCGCCGAGCTGTGGGGCCGCAGCAGCAGCTGGGAGTCGACCTCGGTCGCGAGCACGATCTTCTACGACGCACAGACCAGCTCGTTCAACGAGCTGCAGGTCGGCGGCTCGGTCAGCGAGGTGATCGGCCGGCGGCTCGCGCTCTCGGGCACGCTGTTCTGGGGCGGCATCTGGCCGAACGGCGGCGACTTCGTGAACGCCGCCGTCTACTCCTTCGGTCTCTCGTACAACCTCGGCGCCGGCGTCCGCACCGGCGGCTTCTACGAGCCGCACAACAACCTCTACGACGAGGACGACTTCGGCGGCTTCATCTCGTACCAGTTCCTGCCGTTCGCCGAGATCAACGTGAACGCGGGCAAGCACGAGTTCGTGGGCGTCCGCCTGATGCTCTCGTACGTCCTCGAGCGCCCCTAGCAGCGCCGGGAGTCGCGACACGTGGAGCCCGGATTCGCTTTCGTCCTGCAGGCGACCATCGCGCTGATCGCGATCGCGAACCCGCTCGCCGCGGTGCCGATCTTCCACTCGATCGTTCCCGCCGGCGACGTCGCGGCCAAGCGACGCGGCGCCAACCGGGTCGCGCTCGCGGTGTTCGCCATCCTCGCCGGCTCGGTCCTCATCGGCCGCCTGGTGCTCGGCGTCTTCGGCATCTCGTTCGCCGCGTTCCGCGTCGGCGGCGGCGTGGTCGTCACGCTCACCGGCCTCGACATGCTGCGCAGCCGGGAGACGCACCCGTCCACCGACAAGAGCTCGGCGATGGCCAGCGATCCGCTGATCGTCCCGGTCGCGATGCCGCTCATCGCCGGGCCGGGAACGATCATCACCGCGATGACGATGGCCGCGCGAGCGCGCACCGAAGGGTTCCCCTGGCTCGTGATCGTCGCGGTGGCGGCGGTCGCGGTCGTGGTCTGGATCGTCCTCACGCTGTCGAGCTGGATGCAGCAGCGGCTCGGCTCGCGCGGCCAGGACATCGTCGTGCGCTTCATGGGACTCGTGCTGGTCGCGATCGGCGCGCAGCTCGTGCTCGCGGGGATCGCCGACTTCTTCAGCCTGCCGGTCCCGCCCGACAAGCAATAGTCCCCGACGCTGCGGGCTCGCGAGCCCGCAGCGTCGGGCGGTGCTCCGGTGAGGTCGTGCCTCACCCGCAACGCATCAGCTCGCCGGCGCCGGCTCCTCGACGCGGAACAGGATCGCGTACAGCGCCGGCATCACGAGCAGCGTCAGCACGCACGCGAACGACAGGCCGAACATGATGCACACGGCCATCGACGCGAAGAACGGGTCCTGCGTGAGCGGGATCATGCCGAGCACGGTCGTCAGCGCCACCATCAGCACCGGCCGGATCTTCGCGACGCAGCCCTTCAGGATGGCGTCGTACTCGGGCGTGCCGGCGTCGACCTCGCTACGGATCTTGCTCAGCACGACGATCGAGTTCTTGATCTGCTCGCCGCCGAGGCTCAGTACGCCGAGGAGCGACATGAAGCCGAACGGCATGTTCGTCAGCAGCAGGCCACCGGTGACGCCGATGATCGCCAGCGGAACGATCAGCCAGACCACCAGCGTGGCACGCACCGAGTTGAACAGGCAGACGACGATGAACACCATCAAGACGAACGTCGCCGGCAGCGGTTGCGCGAGCGCGGTGCGCGCCCGCGACGAGTCCTCGAACTCGCCCCCCCACTCGAACGTGTAGCCGGGCGGCAGCGCGATCTGCTCGATGCCGGAGCGGACGCGGTTGAACAGCTCGCTCGGCAACCCGGTGCGGGGGTCGGCGTGCACGGTGATGGTCGGGAACCGGTCGCGCCGCGCCACCAGCGGATCCTCCCAGGCGACCTCGACCCCGGAGACGACCTGTGCGAGCGGGATCATGCGACCCGCGACCGGGCTCCAGATCTGCAGGCTGTCGAGCGCCGCGACGTCGCTGCGCTCCGAGAGCGGCGGGCGGGCGACGATCGGCAGCAGCCGGCTCTCCTGCGGGAACCGCCCGCCGCCCAGGTCGCCCGGCTCGCGGTAGAAGCCGACCACCCGACCGCCGAAGCTGGTCTCGAGCGTGGCGGCGACGTCGGCCCGCGTGATCCCGTTGCGGCGCGCCTGCAGCTCCAGGATCTGGGGCCGGATCACCTTCTCGCGCTGCCGCCAGTCCGAGCGGACGCCCTTCGCGCCGCCGTCGGCGTCGAGCACGGCGATCGCCTGGTCGGCCAGCTTGCGCAGCTCGTCCGCGTCGGGCCCGCGGAAGCGCGCCTGGACGCGGCCGCCGCCACCGGGCCCGAGGAGGAACTTCTTCGCCACGGCGTTCACGTCGGGATGGTTCTCGTCGAGCTCGCGCTGGATCGTGTCGGCGAGCGCGTCGATGCGGCTCGCGTCTTCGACCTCCACCAGGAACTGGACGAACGCGCGATTCTCGCGCTCGGGGGAGTACACCAGCAGGAAGCGCAGGCCGCCGCCGCCGATGAAGGCCGTCACGTGCTCGACGCCGTCCTGCGCGCGGATGAAGTTCTCCATCTCCCCGGCAAAGACCTCGGTCTCGCGAATGTGGGATGCCGACGGCAGGAAGACGTCGACCATGAACTGCGGGCGCGTCGCGGGCGGGAAGAAGCTCTGCTTGACGCTCCCGAAGCCCCACACGGCGACCACGAAGACCGCGATCGACAGCAGGATCACTGTCCAGCGCCAGCGCAGCGCCAGCCGCAGGAGACGCAGGTAGCCCTGGAAGAAGGCGCCGCCGTACGGATCCTTCGGCTCGGCGGCGGCAGCGCCCTCGGCCGGCTTGAACATCACGTAGCCGAGCAGCGGCGTGATCGTCACCGACGAGATCCAGCTCAGCGTGAGCGAGATCATGATGACCCAGAAGAGCGAGTTGGTGTACTCGCCGGTCGAGTCCTCGGAGAGGCCGATGGCCGCGAACGCCATGATGCCGATCGCGGTCGCGCCGAACAGCGGCCACTGGTTCTCCATCACCATCTCGCGGATGACGCCGAGCTTCTCGGCACCCGCCTCGATGCGGACGCGGATGCCCTCGATCATGATGATGGCGTTGTCGGTGAGCATGCACAGCGCGATGATCAGCGCGCCGAGCGAGATGCGCTCCATCAGCAAGCCGCCCATCGCGTACATGACGAGGAACGTCGCCATGATCGTCAGGAACAGCACGAGGCCGATGATCAGGCCGGTCTTGGCCCCCATGGCGACCAGCAGCACGACGATGACGATGGACACCGCCTTGAAGAGGTTGAAGATGAACTCGCTGGTCGCGTCGGCGACGGCTTCCGGCTGGAAGTTGATCGTCCCGACCTCGATGCCGAGCGGCTGGTCGGGCTTCAGCGCGTCGAGCTTCTGGCGGACGCCCTCGCCCATGACGACGACGTTGCCCCCCGGCACCGTCGAGATGCCGAGCCCGATCGCCGGCATGCCGTCGAAGCGCAGCAGCCGTCGCGGCGGGTCCTGCGGCGCGCGCTCGATCGTCGCGACGTCGCGCAGGAAGAGCTGGCGCCCCGAACGGTCGGAGCCGATCACGAGGTCGAGCATCTCGTCGGCCGAGCCGAAGCCGCCGCTCGGGTCGATCGCCAGGTGCTGGGAGCCGACCTCCACCCGTCCCCCGTCGGCGGCCACGTTGCGCGCCTGCAGCAGGTCGTACACGTGCTGCTCGTTGACGCCGAGCTGCGCGAGTCGCTGCCGCGAGATCTCGAGGAAGACGACGTCCTGCTGCTGGCCGAAGAGCTCGATCGCCTTGACCCCCGGGACCTGCAGCAGCTCGCGGCGCAGGAAGTCGGCGTAGCGCCGCAGCTCGGCCTCCGAGTAGCCGTCGCCGGTGATGGCCAGGAAGATGCCGTAGACGTCGCCGAAGTCGTCGATCACGAGCGAGCGCCCGCGCACCGACGGCGGCAGCTGCGCCTGGACGTCGCCGATCTTGCGGCGCAGCTCGTCCCACACCTGCGGGATCCTCGTCTTGTCGTAGCGGTCGCGGATGATCGCCGAGACCACCGACATGCCGCGCGACGACTCCGACGTCACGCGGTCGAGCTGGCCGAGCGACTGGCACGCGCTCTCGATCGGATTGGTGACCTCCTTGGCCACCTCCTCGGCGCTCGCACCCGGGTAGGGCGTGATGATCAGCGCCTCCTTGATCGTGAACTCGGGATCCTCCAGACGACCGAGGTTCTCGTACGCGATCCAGCCGCCGACGAGGATCATCAGCATGGCGAAGTAGACGACCCGGTCGTTGCGGACGGAGAGCTCGCCGAGAGTCACGACGCGCCGCCTCCGAGGGCGTCGCCGAGATCGCGAATCTTCATCCCGTCGCGCAGCGAGTGCACCCCGGCGATGACGATCCGCTCGCCGGGCTCGAGTCCCTCGAGAACCTCGACGCGACCGCCGGTCACGCCGCCGAGCGTGACCGGGCGGCGCACCACCTTCTCCTCGCCGTCGACCAGCCACACGGTCGCCTGCGCGTCCTGCTGCGCCACCGACGCGACGGGAACGAGGATGCGCTCGCCGAGAATCGCGGCGCGACGGAACGTGGCCGTCACGGTGGCCGTCATCCCGGGCAGCACGCGGATGCCGTCGGGCCGGCGCATCGACACCGTGACCCGGAAGGTCTGCGTCACCGGATCACCGACCTGCGCCATCTCGCGCAGCTCGACGGGGAAGCGAAGCCCGGGTGCGCCGCTCAGCTCGGCAACCAGGCTCACCAGGTCGGCGCGACGGATGTCGGACGCCATCACCGTCTCGGGAACGTCGGCGCCGATGTCGACCTCGTCGACGTCCTGGAAGCGCACCACCGGCTGCTTCGCCTGGACGTTCTGGCCCTGCTCCACGAAGCGCTGCGCGATGACGCCGTCGAACGGCGCCCTGAGGGTCGCGTCCTCGAGCTGCAGGTTGGCCTCGACCACCCGGCCCTCGAGTCCGCGGACGGACGCCTCGGCGGCCTCGATGTCCTCGACGCGTCCGACCGTACCGATCTCGAGCGTGCGCTTCGCCGCCTCGTACTCCTCGCGCGCCACCCGGTACTCGGTCTCCCGGACCTCGAACTCGACCCGCGACACCGCGCTCTCGCGCAGCAGGGTGCGGAAGCGGTTGTACTGCGCGCGTGCGTTCGAGAGCCGCGCGCGCGCGGCCCGGACCTGCGACTCGCGGCGCGCCAGCTCCTCGCCGCGCTCGCCGCGGCGCAGGGCGTCGAGCCCGGAACGAGCCTGATCGAGCTGCCCGCGCAGGGCGTCGAGGCGGGCCTGGAACTCGTCCTTGCGGAGCTCGCCGATGACCTCGCCCGCCTTGACCTCCTGCCCCTCGCGCACCGGCAGGGCGACCACCACCCCGGGCACGCGGAACGCGAGCTCCACCCGGCGCGACGCTTCGACCGTGCCCGGGAACGACCGCGTGCGCTCCTCGTCGCCGGCGTCCACCACCATCGTCTTCACCGGCCGCACGACCTCGACCTTCGGCGGCGGCGGCGGCGCGCACGCCGCGAGCAGCGAGAGCAGCGAGAGCAGCGAGAGGGCGCTCACCGCACGCGAGCCGGGCATCGTTCGAAGGGAACCAATCGTTTTCATGACCACGCCTCTTCCCTCGGGACCGTCACGCTCGAGGTACGCGAGAGACGCGGGCAACGCGGCACCGGCGCACCATCGATCGCGGCTCACGATAGCGGCTTCTGCCGGATCGGCCAGCCGAGGCGCTAATCACCACGCGCCTCGCTCGAGATCAAGCGCGGCGAGGCACGTAGAGTGCGAGCGTCCGCTGCCTTCGGTGGACAAGCCAACACCAGCGGTGTACGCGGCCTTTCTCGTCGGCGCTCGCGGCCTCGCGAGCGGCCATGTACAGATTCTGGCAAGACGATCCGGTCGCCACGACGAGAATGCGGCGATCCCGGCTGGGCGGGTGGCTGCTGCTGCTCGTCGCCGTGCTGGGTGCGACCGCGTGCGGGCCGCCGATCACCGTGCGCCGCGTCCCCGCGCGACAGGTGACGGCCGAGCTGGCGCGCAGCGCGCTCAACTCCGACCGCCCGAGCCTGTTCAGCGAGAACGTGCTCTACCGCTGGGACCTCGGCGACCTCTTCCGGCGGAATCCCGAAGCCGCCCTGCAGGCGCTGCACGACCGGCTCGCGAGCGAGCGTGGCGGGGCGGCGACGCTGTTCGCGATCGCCGAGCTGTCCTTCAAGCACGCCGAGGACACCGGCCGCCGCGACTACTTCCTCGCGGCGACGGTCTACGCGTACGCATTCCTCTTTCCGAACGATCATGCCGAGCGCACGCGCGAGTTCGACCCGCGCGTGCGCATCGCGGCAGACCTCTACAACCGCGGCCTGACGCGCGGCTTCGCGACCGCCGACGGCAGCTCGGTGGACCTGCGCGCGGGCACCTACCCCCTGCCGTTCGGCCAGCAGCTCGAGGTCGACTTCGACCAGAAGAGCCTCGAGTGGGCGAACCGCTGGCTGTACGACTTCATCCCGGTCGCGGAGCTCGAGGTGCGCGGCCTCGGCGCACGCTTCCGGAGCCCGGGGATCGGCTCGCCGCTCGCGGCGAGCATGGCCCCCCTCGACTCGGGACCGGTCGAGTGGGGCTACGTTCCACCCACCATGAAGGTGCCGGTGACCGCGCTGCTTCGCATCGACGATCCGCGCGGCCAGGTGGCGCAGCCGGTGGTCGCAGCAAAGCTGCGCGTCTACAACCGCTACGAGGTCGAGGACGTCGAGATCGCCGGTGAGCGCGTACCGCTCGAGGTCGAGCCGAGCGCGACGCTCGCCTACGGCCTGAGCCGCTCGCGCGTCTGGGGCTGGGAGCGATTCGGCATCTTTCGCGGCGACCTGATCTCGAGCGAGAGCGAGCAGCAGCTCGCGTTCGTCGAGCCGTACCGTCCCGGGCGGATCCCGGTGGTCTTCGTCCACGGCACCGCGTCGAGCCCCGGACGCTGGGCGAACATGCTCAACGTGCTGTCGAACGTCCGCCAGCTGCGCGGCCGCTTCCAGTTCTGGTTCTTCTTCTACGACACCGGCAACGCGATCCCGTATTCCGCGCTGCGGCTGCGCCAGGCCCTGTCCGAGGCGGTGTCCCGGCTCGATCCCGAGGGGCGCGACCCGGCACTCCGGCAGATGGTGGTGATCGGCCACAGCCAGGGCGGGCTCCTGACCAAGATGACCGCGATCGACTCGGGCGACCGCTTCTGGAACGGCATCAGCTCGCGACCGCTCGACGAGCTGCAGGTGAGCGAGACGACGCGCGATCTCCTGCGCGAGGTGTTCTTCTTCGAGCCGCTGCCGTTCGTGACGCGTCTCGTATTCATCGCCACGCCACACCGCGGCAGTGCGCTCGCCGACGGCTCGCTCGCGAACTGGCTCGCGGGCTTCGTGCGACTCCCGCAGACCCTCGCCGGCGCGACCGGTGAGCTCGTCAGCGGCAACCCCGACGCGCTGCGCTTCGACCCGCGCCGCCCCACGTTCGGCTCGGTGTACGGCATGCGCCCCGGCAGCGTGCTGCTCGAGTCGCTGGTCGAGACGCCGGTCGCACCGGGCGTCACGGCGCACTCGATCATCCCGGTGCGCGGCGACCTGCCGCCCTACGGGCAGTCGGACGGCGTGGTGAGCTTCGAGAGCGCGCACCTCGACTGGGTCGCCTCGGAGCTGGTCGTCCCCCGCACGGGCCACTCGGCGCAGCAGAGCCCGATCGCGATCGAGGAGGTGCGTCGCATCCTGATCGAGCACGCCGACGTCGTCTGCGCCGCGAGCGGGGCCGGATGCGCACCGCAGCCCACCCCGCTCGGCGGTCCCGATCCGCGCTTCCTGGTGGACGCCGCTGCGGTCGAGCCTTTCGAGGAGATCGACCCGTACGCCGACCCGGATGCAGAGCTCGAGGTGCGGATCCCGGATCGACCCGCGACCGCGCCGTGAACGGGGCAAACGAGCCCGGCCCCCGCGGCGCACGCCCCGAGCGCTATGGTCGTGGTACGCGCAGCTCCCGCAGCGCGAGCATGCGACAGACCACCAGGCCGGCGAGCGCCGCCACGACGTGCTTCAGCGTGTGCCCGCTCACCACGTGCCCGAGATCGTAGGCTTGCCGGTCGGCCAGCTCGAGGATCTTCGCCAGAACGTAGATCGCGAACACCCCGTAGACGTCGGCACCGCGCGTGTAGCGCGACGGGTTCGCCGCGGCCAGCACGAGCAGCAGGAGGACGGACGCCCCCTGCAGGATCGCGTACGGCAGGACGTTGCCCCAGCCGAGCCGCTCGGTCGCACGCCAGTGCAGGACCGAGGCGGCGCCGAGCGCCAGGAGCGGCAGCAGCAGCGCCACGCCGGTGCGGACGGCCAGGCGGTCGGCGAGCTGGGCCGCGATCAGCGACATGAAGGCGACCGTCATCGGCAGGCGGTCCCAGAACAGGCGCTCGTTGTCCGGGGACAGGTGGTAGTACGCGGAGCCGGCCGAGGTGAGGACCATGCCGACGAAGAAGATGGCGTACGGCCAGCGCTCGGCGGGGTGCTCGAACACGGTCTGCGGGCGCGCGACGATCGCGAGCCCGGCGAGCCCGATGACCAGGAAGCCCGCGTTCGACACCACGTCGAGGAAGTTCGCGATGCCGTACCACGCGCGGCGGTCCGCGAAGTCGTGGTACTCGGGCGGCTGCGGCATCGCGGGCAGCAGCAGGGCCGCGAGCACCGCGGCCAGCGCCACCGCGAGCAGGATCCGGGCCCCGTTCGTCACGGTCGCGCCGCGCTCACGCCGTCGTCCGGATCCGGCGGTCGCGGATCGCCTCGAGCAGCCGTGCGTGGTCGCGCGCGTTGACCTCCGCGTAGCGTGACGCGAACTCGACCATGGCGCGGTCGAAGCCGCCGGACTGCCCGAGGTAGCCGGTGATCGCGACGGCGTCGCCGGTACGCGCGTGGGCACGCGCCAGCGCCCACGCACAGACGGCGCCGTAGTAGCCGAGGCCGTCGGGCGTCATCGACATCGGGTCGCTCTGGCCCTTCACGTCCCACATCTGGCGCACGTAGAACTGCCGGCCGCTCTTCGCGCCCGAGCACCAGCCGAGGAACATGTCGCTCGCCGCCTGCGTGAGGCGCTGCCCGGCGACCACGCGCTGGCCGTGGTGCGGCAGCTCCGAGGCGCCGACGTGCTCCTCGAGCACCGACGCCTGCGCCTCCTTCACCTGCAGCATCAGCGGGTCGCCCTTCGGGTGGTGCGGCCCCTCGAAGAGCACCAGCCAGCAGCGCGTGCCGACGCTGCCGACGCCGACCACCCGGCGCGCCACGTCGACGACGTGGAAGCGGTCGATGAGCACGCGGCGCTCCTCGCTGAGCGAGCGCCGGTAGTCGTCGAACGTCGTCATGACGTCGTCCATGTCGTGCTCGGTGTTGGTCAGGTGGACCACCAGCGGCGGGTCCTCGACGAAGCGCACCTCGCCGTCGACGTCACGCGTGAGCTTGGCGGCGGCGCTGCGGTGGTCGCGGCGCTCGGCGCGCTCGAGGTCGCGCCGCACGTCGCGCCGGTACTTGGGCGGGAAGTGCTCGATGACGTCGGTGATCGCGAGGCGCTCGTACCAGACGTCGAGCGTGCGCTTGCGCGCGTAGAGCGCCATCCGCTCGCGGTAGGTGTGCGACGCGACCGTCACCACGGCGTCGCGGTCGGCGGGCCGGAACCCGCGCTGCTCGGCGACCACCGCGAGGCTCGCGCAGAGACGCTTGACGTCCCACTCCCACGGGCCGGGCAGGGTCTCGTCGAAGTCGTTGATGTCGAACACGACGTTGCGCTCGGGGGTCGCGAACTTGCCGAAGTTGTTGACGTGCGCGTCGCCGCACGCCTGCACGCGGATGCCGGTCACCGGTGTCTTCGCGAGGTCCATCGCCATGACGGCGGCGGCGCCGCGGAAGAAGGCGAACGGCGACTCGGACATGCGTGCGTAGCGCACGGGCACCAGCGTCGGCTCGCGCGTCAGCGCCTGGCGCTCGAGCACGGCGATCGGGTCGCGGCGGTCGCGACGCGGCGTCCACTCGCCGTGCGAGGAGCGCGGCACCCTCTCGCGCAGCGCGCGTCCGAAGTCGAGTCTCTCGTCTCTGGTGTCTCCCACGTGGGTCTCCGGGATCGGTCGTCCGGCAGCGGCATGTCCGGCTCGCGAGCCGCTTGACGGTGTACGCACTCCCCCGATACGGCGCAAAGGAGGCGGCGCACGACGCGCGTCTGGACCGATCGAGGAGAGACAGTGCTCACGACGCGCATCGCGGTGGTCGGCGTTCTACTTCTGGCGGGCGCCCCGGCGCCCGCTGCGGCGCAGGCGCTCACCTGCTTCGGCAACGAGCCCTCGTGGAGCGTGCGGCTCCACGGCGCAGGCGATGCGGCGCGTCTCGCGCTGCCCGACGAGGCGCCGGTCGAGTACCGCGGGGCGTCGACCGAGCTCGCGGCGCTGCACGAGCGCGCGTGGCGCGGCCGGCCGGTCGCTGGTAGCGGCGGAGACCTGGTGGTCTTTCTGCGCGACGGAGCCTGCAGCGACCTCATGTCGGACGTGACGCATCCGGTGACGGCACGCGTGTCGCTCGCCGACGGGCGCCTTCTCGCCGGCTGCTGCCGCGTCGCCGCGGGCGACGCCGGGACGCCGGGCGGCGGCGCTGCGCCGGGCGCCGCGCCGGCTGCGCTCGAGGGCCACGGGTGGCAGCTCGCGAGCCTGCCGGGTGTGGACGGCGCCGACCTCGCCGCGGTCCCAGGCGGCGTCACCGTCACCTTCGCCGCGGGCGCCGTGCAGGTGTTCGCCGGCTGCAACCGGATGCGCGGCAGCTACGACGTCGCCGGCGACGCGCTCCGCCTCGGCCCGCTGGCCGGAACCATGATGGCCTGCCCGGAGCCGCAGATGACGATCGAGAACGCCGTCCGGGCGGCGCTCGCGGGCGAGCTTCGCTTCGCGGTGACGCCCGCCGGGTTGACGCTCACCCCGGCGGCGGCGCAGCCGCTCGTCTTCACGCGCATCCCGACGCCCGTGCTCGACGGCACGAGCTGGCAGGTCACCGGCTTCAACAACGGCCGCGAGGCGGTGGTGAGCCCGCTCATCGGCACCACGCTCACGCTCGCGTTCCGCGACGGCACGATCAGCGGCCACGCCGGCTGCAACACGTTCCGCGCGAGCTACCAGGCGGACGGCGACCGCCTCGCCGTGGGGCCGGCGGCGACCACGCGCAAGGCCTGTGCGGGCGAGGGCGTCATGGAGCAGGAGCGAGCCTACGTCGCCGCCGTGGAGTCGATCACCGTCTGGTCGATCGAGCGCGACCTGCTCGACGCGCACCGCGCCGACGGCCAGCGCGCGCTCACCGCGAAGCGGACGACCCCGGCCGGCGAGTGAGCAGGGCGGGACACCGGGCGGCGCGCGTCGTGCGCGCGCCCGGCGTGAATCCGTCTAGTCCACCTTGGATCCGGTCGTCGAGGCGAGCCACAGGCTCTGCCCGGTCTGGAAGCCGGCGGTCGAGAAGCCGGTGAGCGACTGGCCGTCCGGGGCGTACACCCCCTCGCTCGCGTAGACGTACACGGGGAAGCCCGGCGGCTGCACGCTGCCCGACAGGGCCCACTCGCCGGTCACGACGTTCACGGTGCCGGCCGCCTGCTGCGAGAAGGTCCCGAGCTGGACCGGCGACTCGGGCGGGGTGTGGCACTGCGACGTCTGCGTGAAGGTGCCGCCGGTCTGGACGGTCTCGGTCTCGCAGTCGGTGATCGCGAGCAGCGAGGGCGTCGGGCAGTTCTGCGGGTTGTAGTAGCTGCAGTCGATCCACACGCCGCCGTTCGGATCGACGCTGACGATGGTTCGCGTCCGCCACGAGCCGCTCAGATCGGGGAGAGTGACCGAGGAGGTGGCGACGTTCTCGACCACCGCGCTCATCTGGTCGTCGGTGTCGGCGCCGAGCGCGACCAGCTCGTCGGGGTCGAGGCAGGCGTTGCCGCCCTTCGCGACGTGCACCACGTAGCGCTTCTCCGCGCGATCGAGGCAGGCGGCATCGACCGGCTGGCCCTTCAGCTTCGCCTTCGCGTGACAGCGCAGCTTGGCGAGGATTCGCTTGCCCGAGCCCGTGAGCTTGAACGCCTCGCAGCGCTCCTCCTGGGTCGCGGCGGTCGCCGGGCCGGCGAGGAGAACGAGACACAGCAACGAAAGAACGGTCCTACGCATGGCCACACCCTCCGTGGTGGTCATCGCGCCTCCCCGGGTGCGCGCCGGCATCCCCTGCATAGACGCCGCGTCGCGGTGAACTCAATCCCAGACTTTGTGAATTTCACGTGCGCTCGGGGCGGTGGGGCTTCTTCAAGCGGGGCTCGATCCTCGCCTCGAGGTAGGGCTCGAGCCAGCCGTGGCCGGCCTCGGGGAAAGCGTCGAGCATCGGCAGGTAGGGTTTGACGTCGAGGATCGGGGTGCCGTCGAGGAGGTCGATGCCCTGCACGCGGACACGCCCCGCGGCGACGTCCACCGCGAGCAGGCGCACGCAGGTGAGCGCGATCTGCGAGGGACGGTTCGGTGCGCGCGTCGCGAGAACACCGCGCTTCGGACCGCCGCGCGGTGGCTTCACCTTTGCGGCGAAGCCGCTGCTGCGGTCGAGCAGCGCGATCACCCAGATGCGCGCGAAGCTCGCGAGATCGGCGAGCGCGGGCGCGTACGCGGGGTCGATCTCGAGCACGCCCTCGCACTCCGGTGCAGCGCTCGGCTGGTGCGGCGCGTCCTCGCGCCGCCGCCACGGCGTGCGCGCGTGGCCGATGACGCGGATCTCGAATCCGATCTCGACGGTCTCGCGCGCCACGTCCGCGTCGTACCAGACCGGGAGGCGTCGCGCGGCCTCGCGTCGGCGAAGGCGAGCGCGCGAAACGAAGGCGGCCGGCCCTGCGAGCGCGAGGCCGGCCGCCTTCGGCTGGACTACCGGATCAGCCCTCCTTGCAGCTGATCCCGGACGTGTTCGACTGGCAGTCGTTGATCGTGCCGACCCGGTCGATCGCTCCCTGCTCGAGCGTCGTCGTGACCGGCTCGTCGAACGGTCCGTTGATCGCGATGCGACGCACGGTGACGACGAACTTGTAGACCTGCGAGAGCGCAGGGTTCACCGGATTCACCGCCCGGATCACCAGCGTCGAGTTCTTGTCGGCCGACTTGCAGGTGATCGTGCGGATCACGCCGTTCGCCGGCACCGTCTTCACCACGCACTGCGCGCCCGTCCACGAGGGCGGGCTCGCGAGCGCGTCGGTGTCGAGGTTCAGGCCGTCGACGACGCGCACCGCGAAGCCCGTCGGCGAGACCAGCGAGTCGCCGCCCGGCAGGTTCACGATCATGTCGCCGCTCACCTTGACGATGCCGTTGGGCTTCGCCGGGTTGCCCGAGGTGTTGCGCCGCACGCGCGCCCGGGTGACGTTGATCGCCGCGTCGTTCGCGTCGCACGCGTCGCCGAGGCTGTCGCCGTCGAGGTCGGCCTGCGTCGGGTTGGCGATCGCCGGGCAGTTGTCGTCCGCCGAGCAGATGCCGTCGCCGTCCGGGTCGCCGCTGCCACCCTCGGTGCAGACGCCGCTGGTGCAGAAGTCGGGCACGGAGCAGGTGTCGGGCGTGCCGCTGCAGACCGTGCCGTTCGGAGCGAGCTGGCACGTGCCGCTCGGCTCGAGGCAGAGCCCCGTCTGGCACTGGCCGGTGCAGGTCACAGGCGTCCCGGTCTGACACTGGTTCGTGCCGAGGTTGCACGTCTCGGTGCCGGTGCAGGCGAGCCCGTCGTCGCACTGCGCATCGCTGGTGCACTCGACGCACGCCGGTACCGACGTGAGGAATGGCACGAAGTCGACGTTGCCGAGCACCGGGTCACCCGACCCCGGCCCGTCGCCGCTCGGGCCGTCGCCGGCGCCCCAGAAGTTGTTCACGGCGTTCAGGTTGCCTGAGCCGATGGCCGTACCGTCCACCGCGGTGCTGTTGTTCGCGAACGCGTTCGACCCGATCGTGTTCGCAGCCGCATCGGAGGACACGCCGACGTCGTACGAGAGCGCGTCGTGGCCCTCGATGCGGTTGCACGACACCGTGTTGCCGATGCCGTCGCCGACCGCGCAGGCTCCGCCGCTCTGGATCACGACGCCGCTGTTGCCGGCGAGGATCTCGTTGCTGTCGACCACGTTGTTCGATGCCGAGTACAGCAGCACGTTGGCCGCGGTGCCGTTCAGGGGGTTGCCGGTGTAGCGATGACCGCTGATCGTGTTGCCCGAGATCTGCACGCCCGAGCCGCCGAAGCCGACCTGAACGCCGTTCTGCGCGATCAGGCTGGTGTCGCCGGCACCCGTGATCGTCGAGCCGGTCAGGCTGCCCGTGCCGACGCCGTCGACCGCGCTCGCGCAGCCGCAGCCGTTGAAGGTCACGCCGTTCTTCTGGTAGCCGGTCACGGTCACGCCGACGACGTCCACGTCGGCGACGTTCGGCCCCTTCGCCTGCACGTAGATGGCGAGCCCGTTCTGGGCGCCGTTGAGCGGCTTGTTGCGGATCTCGACCACCGAGCCGCCGTCGATCGTGCCCGACGCGTTGCGGTAGTAGATGCCGATGAGGCGCGTCGGCATCGAGGTGATCAGCGTGCCGTCGACGTTGAGATCGTTCAGCGTCACCCCCGAGGCGCCGCTGACCAGCACGATCGCCGTACCTGCCGTGCCGCTGCAGGGGCTACCCTGCGCGACGTCGCTGACGAGCGAGGTCTGCAACGGCCGCAGCGTCGCGCCGTTGCCGTTCACGGTGACGTTGCTGGCCGTCACGCGGACCTGGTCGCGGTAGATCGCGTTCTGGACCTCGATGACCGCGCCCGCGGGGGCCGTGGGTGCGATCAGCCCGGGACCGACGCCGATGCTGCCGTTCGACAGGCTCGGCGAGGCGACGTGGGCGGCACGATCGAACGTGTTCGCCGCGTAGATGGCAGCGAGGTTCGTGCTCGAGTTCTGGACGAAGACGTGCGCCGTGCCGGGCGTCGTCAGCACCAGCGAGATCAGTCCGGTCGACACGAAGCTGTTGCCCGAGATCGTCGTGTTGGGTCGCCGCGCGCGCAGGCTCACGCCGCCGAGGGTCGTCGTGCCGGCGAACGTGTTGCCGGTGATCGTCGATCCCTCCGCGTCGATCGTGACCAGCACGTTGCCCTGCTCCTGCGCGCTGCCGTTGATGCCGCCGGCCGTGCCCGTGACCTGGTTGTTGGTGAAGGTCACGTTGGTCGTGTTGGTGCCCGCCGCGCCGCCGCCCATCGTCACGAGCTGCCGCGGCACGTTCGGCAGGGTGAACTGCATGCCGAAGCCGCTGCCGGCCGGAACGCCCCCGGTGAAGGTCGTGCCCGAGAACGTGTTGCCGTCGATCACGAAGCCGGACACCACCGCCGAGAACTCCGTCTGCAGCCCGGCGTCGCCGGCGGCGATGATCTCGTTGTCGACGATCTTCGCGTTGGCGTGCGTCCCCTGGAAGTAGAGCGCCGCGCTCTCCAGACCCGGCGACGAGTTGTCGATGCCCTCGATCGTGAAGCCCTGCCCTACCGCGCCGATCTCGACGCCGTTCGAGCCGCTGGTGACGCGGATCGTGCCCACCGTGCTGGTCACCACCGACGGCGGCCGGATGGTCGTGTTCGCCCGGCCGAACTTGGACAGGAGCTTGATGTTCTTGTTGACGACGACGAACTCCGTGTAGATGCCCGCGTTCAGGTAGACCGTGTCGCCGGCGCTCGCCGCCGTGATCCCCGCGGCGATGGTCGCCGCGGACGAGTCGCACGTCCCGTCGAAGGAGCTCGGCACACACACCACGGCAGCGTCCGCGCTCCTCGCGACCGCCCCCAGAAACCCCAGCAGGGCCAGACAGCCCATCAGCACTCGTCGTCGCATCGATCGTCTCCTCGAGTTTCGCTTGGGCACGGGGAGGAAATGAGTCTGGGAGGCGGGCAGTGCTGCGCCCCCGTGCGTCTTGTCGAAGAGTGCGCTGCCGATCGTGCGCGGAGATCCGCTGTGCCGGACGTCATAGGACACCACAGCATCGCGGACAAGATTTTTTTACTGACAATCGCTCGTCAGACGAAAATCTGCGCCGGAGCCGGGACGCCGCGCCGCGCGGAGTCCTTGCGGGACGAGACCGCCGCGACAGCGGCAACACGAGGGACCGGCGGTCGCTACGCCCGCCGGGGGTCTCACATGATGAGACATTCTGCCTGACAGGCGCCCGGGAAGGCGCGTCGTCACCACCGACCGGCACGGCGTCGCCGCGACGCCGCATCCGAACGCCCGGGGCCGGCCCCTGCTCCGGGGCCGCCCGGCCGCTCACCAGCGGTGGTCGAACTCCTCGGCCCAGCCGGGCAGATCGCGCACCGCGACCTCGCCGCCGTCCCAGCGCACCGTGCCGTGCCAGCGCCCGAAGGCGCACGCGCCGCCGCTGCGCAGCGGACCGAAGCCGACCTTCGGCGTGCGCACCGTCGCCGGCTCGAGCGTCAAGTCGACCATGCCGCCGCGCGGCGCGACCACCCGCCACGGGCGTCGCCAGTCGCGCGCGTCATAGGTCCACACGAGGTCCTCGGAGATCTTGTGCAGGCGACCGTCGATGCACAGCGCGTTCTCGTTGACGCCGGTGCCCGTGGTCCACTTCGCGCCGACGTTGACGGCGATCGAGCGGCCCTCCTGCACCCCGGTCGCGACCCCCCAGTTCCAGAACGAGCACCACGGCCAGATGCCGCGGCCCCAGTCCTGCGCGCCGTGGCACTCCTCGGGGCGCATCGCGTAGCGGGTACCGCCGACGTCGATCCAGCCCGCGGTCGGCAGCGCCACGTGCTTCGAGTTGCACTGGAAGCGATCGGGCGTCCACGGCACGACGAGGTTCAGCGTCTCGTGGCCGGGCGGCTTGGCGACCACGAACTCGGCGGCGATCGGCACGCCCTTCGCGTCGGCACGCACCGCGACGTGCAGCGCGTCGCCGCGATGGAGGTTGCGATAGTCGATCCCGCCCGAGCGGAACTCGATCGTGCTCTCGACCTGCTCGGAGAGAGCCACCGAGCCCGGCCACGCCGGCGCGAACGCGGCGACGTGACGTCCGGTGCGGAAGTCGTCGAAGCTCACCTCGCAGAAGGCGGCGTAGTCGATGTCCGCGACCGTCGCCGAGAGAACGAAGTCGGGCGCGATCCAGTTCCAGAACACCCAGCGCTTCTTGCGCGGCCACCCGGACAGGTTGGCGCGCACGAGCGGCGCGCGCGACCAGCCGACGGCGTCGGGATTCAGGCGACCGTGCGCGTCGCACAGGTCGCGCGGCTCGGTGATCTCGCGCTCGGCGTAGGTCGAGCGGTGGCTCGCCATGCGCGCGGCGACGATCGGCATGTGATCGGGCAGCGCCACGTCACGTCACCCCGACGAGCCCGACGCCGACCGCGGCGAGAAACAGCGCCGGCGGAAAGACGCCGATCGCCGTGCACCACAGCACGCGCCCGAACGGCACCCGCGCCGCGCCGGCCGCGACGTTGATCGGGCCCGCCATCAGCGGGAACGCGCGCGCGACGATCAGGAACACCGGGTGGCCGAGCGGAAAGCGCCGCAGCCACTCCGGCAGCCGCGCCGCCTTCGCCTCCCAGTCGAGATCCTGCGCGGTGCGGCGGCCGATCGCGTACTGCGCCGACGCCGAGCCCATCCACGAGAGCCAGGTCGCGAACGCACCGAGCCAGAGCCCGAACATCGAGCCGTTCAGCACCGACCAGGGCACGAAGTCGCCGAGCGGGGTGACGTGCACCACGACCTGCATCGGGATCCAGATCAGCGGCGCGGCCAGGCCGTAGTGGGCGCGGATTCCTTCCGGACCGCCCTCGACGTGCACCCAGGCGATCACCAGCCCGCCGACGACGAGCGCCGCCAGGGCCGACTGGAGCCCGCGCGAGCGCAGCACCCGCGGGGCCGTCATGGACGGTCGAGAAGCCAAGACGGCTTGCATCCCAGAGCGGCCGCGACCGCGCAACCCGGGCCCATGACGGGTGGTGCCGCACCGTCCGCCGGGCGCGGAATCGGAGCGAGGCACGCCCCGTGACGGACCTGGCGACCGAGCGCGCGCGTGCGGCGCGAGCGCTCGCCGTACGGTGTCGTCACGGCTACCTTCGCGCGATGACGCCGAACGGATCGATCCTCGCCGGCCGCCCCCGCTGGGCGAACGCCCTGCTCCTGTTCACGGCCTTCATGACCTTCGTCTACACGCCGTGGGACATCTTCGTGAAGCCGGTCGAGCAGGACCAGGAGGTGTGGTTCGGCCTGCTCGTGACCGGCTGGGCGGCGAAGGCGACCGCGCCGCTGCACTGGGCGATCTACGGCGCGTTCACCTGGGGCCTCTGGAAGATGCGTCCGTGGATGCGCTTCTGGGGCACCGTCTGGATCGTGCAGATCGCGATCGGGATGCTGGTGTGGAACCTGACCGACCCGCGCGGCACGGTGATCGGCGGGCTCGTGAGCGGCGCCGTCTTCGCGTGGCTCGCACGCCTCTACTGGCGCGCGGGCAGGGTGTTCGAGGAGAGCTGACGCGCGCGGTCACACGATCGCAACCGGAGCGCCGCCGCGCGACGCTTGCCCGGCGCGGCGGCACTTCGCTAGCCGGTGCGCATGAAACGCACGCACGGGTCCGCTCACCGCTCCGCCCGCGCCCGCTCTCGCCGCCGCGCCGTCGCGACCGCGCTCGCGGCGGCCCTCGCAGCGACGCTCGTCGCCCCCACCCACGCCGCCGACCCGCGCGGCAACGCGTGGTGGCAGGCCGGACGCGAGGCCGTCGCGCGTGCGCGCGCCGAGGTCGGCACGCAGCCGCGCGCGAAGAACGTGATCCTGTTCATCGGCGACGGCATGGGGATCGCGACCGTGACCGCCGCGCGCATCCTGCAGGGGCAGCGCGCCGGCAAGCCCGGCGAGGAGAACCGCCTCGCCTTCGAGACGATGCCCTTCACCGCGCTGGCGAAGACCTACAACACCGACTTCCAGGTGCCGGACTCCGCGGGCACCGCGACCGCGATGCTGAGCGGCGTCAAGACCAGGATGGGCGTCCTCGGCGTCGACGAGACGGTCGAGCGCGGCGACGCGGCCGCGACCGCCGCCGGCAGCGTGCCGACGCTGCTCGAGCAGGCGGAGGACCGCGGCCTCTGGAGCGGCATCGTGACCACCACCACCGTCACCCACGCCACGCCCGGCGCCTGCTACGCGCACACCCCGGAGCGCAACTGGGAGGTCGACGCGAAGCTCAGCGAGAGCGCGAGGCAGGCGGGCTTCAAGGACATCGCGCGCCAGCTCGTCGAGATGCCGCACGGCGACGGCATCGAGGTGGTGCTCGGCGGCGGACGCTCGTACTTCCTGCCCGCCGATCGCGCCGACGACGAGCGCCCGGAGACCACCGGCGCGCGCACCGACGGCCGCGACCTGATCGCCGCCTGGAAGGAGCGCCACCCCGGCGGCGCCTACGTCTGGAACGCGCAGCAGCTCGCGGCCGCCGACGGCAAGACGGTGCCGAAGCTGCTCGGCCTGTTCGACGCCGAACACATGCAGTTCGCCGCCGACCGCCCGAAGGACGCCGGCGGCGAGCCGTCGCTCGCGCAGATGACGGCGAAGGCGCTCGACGTCCTGCAGCGCTCGCCCGAGGGCTACTTCCTGATGGTCGAGGGCGGTCGCATCGACCACGGCCACCACGCCGGCAACGCCTATCGCGCGCTCGACGAGACGATCGAGCTGTCCGACGCGGTGCGCGTCGCGCTCGACCGCACCGACCCCGCCGACACGCTGATCGTCGTCACCGCCGACCACAGCCACACGCTGACGATGTCCGGCTACCCGAAGCGGGGGAACCCGATCCTCGGCCTCGTGGTCGGCGCGATGGGTGAGGACAAGCCGGGCACCGAGCCGGTGCGCGACCTGACCGGGCGTCCGTACACGACGCTGAGCTACGCGAACGGCCCCGGCTACCCGGGGAAGTCCGACCAGCAGGCCGAGGGGCCGAAGCGCTTCCCGCACCGCCCGAAGTCGTACCAGGGCGTGACGCAGGGCAGACCGGACCTGGCGCACGTCGACACGAAGGACCCGAGCTACCTCGAGGAGGCGACCGTGGCGCTCGGGTCCGAGACGCACGGCGGCGAGGACGTCGTCGTCTGGGCGCGCGGTCCCGGCGCCGCGCTCTTCCACGGCACGCAGGAGCAGAGCTTCGTGTACCACGCGATGGTTGCGGCACTCGGCTGGGAGTGAGCGCCACCGCGCAGGCCTCGCTCGGCGTGCGCGCGAGGCCTGCGCCGATCATGCGCCCGCTGCGCCGGCGTGACGCGCGCCCCGAAGCGCGCGCCTCGTCGCACGCTCACGCGTACGACAGCATCGTGATCCACATCGCGACGCAGGCGGGCTTCGCCTCGCCCTCGATCTCGATCGTGCACTCGTGGGTGAGCTGCACGTTGTTCGTGCCCTTCGGCTGCACGTCGGCGAGCTTGCGCTGCAGGCGGATCTTCGCGCCCACCTTGACGGCGTTCACGAAGCGCACCTTGTCGAATCCGTAATTGACGCCCATCACGATGCCGGCGTAGGCCTCGGGCGCCGCGTTCGGGATGCTGGTCGCGAGGTGGGTCAGCATCGAGAGGGTGAGGAAGCCGTGCGCGATGGTCGTCCCGTAGGGCGAGAGCTGCTTCGATTTCTCGGCGTCCACGTGGATGAACTGGTGGTCGAGCGTGCAGTCCGCGAACTGGTTGATGCGCTCCTGGGTGATCTGGAACCACTCGCCGGGCGTCTCGGCCTTGCCGACGTGGGTCTTGAAGATCTCGATCGCCTTCTCTGCATTGCTCGCCATGATGACCTCGCGTGTGAAGTTTGTCGGCTCCTAACCGTCGCCCGGGCGCGGTTCAACGGCGGCCGGAGCCGCCCCGCACGTGCCCCCCTGGACCGGGGCACGCGCGGCGGGCCGCACGCCGCGCGCGCCGCGAGCGACATTGGACGTTGACTTCGCACGCGCCCGCGTCGCAAGACCGTACGACGATGGCTCGGACGCGGCGACCACGCGGACCTGAGGAGCCGCCGGGCGAGCCCGTCGTGCGGGACACGTCTTGCCGGCGCCGGCTCTGCAGCCCGCCCTGGCTCTCCAGCCGGCGCCGGCTCTCTCGCCCGCGGCACGCGCTCGTCGCCGCGCTCGCGGCCCTGGCGATCGTCGCGACGACGACCGCCACCGCGCGCGCCCTGACCTTCACCGACGTCACCGCCGCGGCGGGCCTCGCGACGACGCACGGCTACGACCCGTTCGGCTCGTACCGCGAGCCGGCGCAGGTCGGCGGCGGCGTCGCCGCCGGCGACTACGACCGCGACGGCTGGGTCGACCTGTTCGTCGTGCGCGGGCAGCACGGGGCGGGCAAGCTGTACCGCAATCGCGGCAACGGCACCTTCGTCGACGTCGCGGCAGCGGCGGGCGTCGTCGTCGGCCCCGGCCTGCACGCCAGCGCGACCTTCGCCGACGTCGACGGCGACGGCTGGCTCGACCTGATCGTCGTCGGCTTCGGCGGCGTGCAGCCGGTGCTGTTCCGCAACCTCGGCAACGGCACCTTCGAGAACGCGACCGCCTCCGCCGGCATCGTGCTGCCCGGACTGCAGAGCTTCTCGGCGAGCTTCGGCGACTACGACCGCGACGGCGACCTGGACCTCTTCGTGTCGCGCTGGGCGAGCGACTTCCCGGCACCCGGCACCGGCGGACACCTGTGGCGCAACGAGGGCGACGGCTCCTTCACCGACGTCAGCGCCGCGGCCGGCCTGCCCGCCTTCTCGAGCCCGCTGCCGATCTTCCCCGCGACGCTCGACCTCTCGTTCGCCGGCAACTTCGCCGACATCGACTCCGACGGCTGGCCCGACCTGCTGGTGACCGTCGACTTCAGCGGCTCGAAGGTGCTGCGCAACCAGGGCGACGGCACCTTCGCCGACGTCACCGACACGGCGGTGATCACCGACGAGAACGGCATGGGCTCGGCGGTCGGCGACTACGACAACGACGGCGACCTCGACTGGTTCGTGTCGAGCATCTGGGATCCGAACGGCGTCGTCGAGGGCAACTGGGGCATCACCGGCAACCGCCTCTACCGCAACGACGGCACCGGCACCTTCAGCGACGTCACCACGGCCGCCGGCGTGCGCTTCGGCTACTGGGGCTGGGGAGCCACCTTCGCCGACCTCGACAACGACGCCGACCTCGACCTCGTGCACGTCAACGGCTGGGGACCGCTCGAGTTCCTCGATGCGGCCGAGTTCCACTACGACCCCGCCGTCGTGTTCCTCTCGAACGGCGACGGGACGTTCGTCGAGAGCGGTGCCGCGCTCGGCCTCGACGACACCGGGCAGGGCCGCGGCGTCGTCGCCTTCGACTACGACCGCGACGGCGACCTCGACCTCTTCTACTCGAACAACACCGGCGCGCCGAAGCTGTTCCGCAACGACGGCGGCAATCAAGCCGCGCACCTCGGCGTCAAGCTCATCGGCCACGGCCGCAACAGCGAGGCGATCGGCGCCCGCGTGCACGCGACGACCGGCGCGACGACGCAGCTTCGCGAGCTTCGCGCCGGCACCAACTTCGAGTCGCAGGATCCCGCCGAAGCGCACTTCGGCCTCGGCGCAGCGAGCACGGTGGACGAGCTGCGCGTGACCTGGCCCGGCGGCGCCGAGACCGTGCTCACGGGCGTCGCGGGGCGCCGGAGCGTCGTCCTCACCGAGCCGCACGCGCCGGCGCAGACCTGCACCGCCGCCGCGCCCGGCAACGCCTGCCACCCCGGTGGCGCCGCCGGCTCGAAGACCGACTGCTTCGTCGAGCTGCTGCTCGCGCCGACGCCGCCGCGCGACGCGCGCGGCGTCCCCGCCCGCACGCTGCGCTGTCGCGACGGCGACGCCGCGTGCGACCTGGACGGCGCCGCGAACGGAGCGTGCGCGCTCACCGTCGCGCTGTGCATCAACAACGCCGACCCGCGCCTGCCGAAGTGCGTGCCGACCGACGTCGCGAGCATCGAGATCACCTCGCCGCGCAAGACCAGCCGCAAGGAGATCGAGCGCGCCGTGCACGGACAGCTCGCGACCGCCTTCGGCGCGGGGGGCGAGCTGGGCGTGGGCGCGACGCCGGGGATCGCGAACGTCACGCCGGACCACTGCACGGCGCCGCTCCCGATCACGCTGCCGCTCGCGCAGAGCCTGAGCGGTGCCGTGCGCGCGAGCAAGCTCAAGATCGGTATCCGCGCACGCGACTCGCGGCGGCGCGGCGACGCGGACGTCGTCGTCGTGCAGTGCCTGCCGCCCGCCTGAGCCGGCGCCGCGCGCACGCTCGGGCGCGGGGACGCCGCGCGCACGCTCGGGCACGCGGACGCCGAGCGCGCGCTCGGGCACGGGGGCGCCGCGCGCCGCACCGCGAGGCGGGGCGACGGTCCGGGCGTCCGACCGCGGCGCGCCCTTGTTCCGCCGCCGCCGGACGGCGATGACACCACCGATGCCGTCTCCCCTCCGCGAGCTCGCCACGCTCTTCTTCCGCCTCGGTGCGACCGCCTTCGGCGGCCCCGCCGCGCACGTCGCGATGATGCGCGACGAGGTGGTGCGCCGCCGCGGCTGGATGTCGGACGCGGAGTTCCTCGACCTGCTCGGCGCGACCAACCTGATCCCCGGCCCGAACTCGACCGAGATGGCGATCCACATCGGCCACCGCCGCGCCGGCTTCGCGGGGCTCCTGGTCGCGGGGAGCGCGTTCATCCTGCCGGCCGCCCTGATCACGCTCGCGTTCGCCTGGGCGTACGTGCGCTGGGGCACGCTGCCCGCGGCCGGCTGGCTGCTCTACGGGGTGAAGCCGGTGGTGATCGCGATCGTCGCGCAGGCGATCGCGTCGCTCGCCCCGGCGGCGGCGCGGACCGGGCGTCTGTGGGCGGTCGGGGCGCTGGTCGCCGCCGCCGTGTGGCTCGGCGTGAACGAGATCGCGGCGCTCCTCGGCGCGGGCGCCGTCACGATCGCCCTCGCCGCCGCGGATCGCCGGCGCCACGGCGGCTTCACCGGGGGCGTCGCGGCGATGCTGACGCCGCTCGCCCTCGCCGCGACGCCGCCCGCGGCGGCAGCGGCCGCCGCGGCGACGGCCGCCGCCGTGCCGGTCACGGCGTCGGGTCTCTTCTGGGTGTTCGCCAAGATCGGCTCGATCCTCTTCGGCAGCGGCTACGTGCTGCTCGCCTTCCTCGACGCGGAGCTCGTCGAGCGCCTCGGCTGGCTCGGGCAGGCCCAGCTCATCGACGCGATCGCGATCGGCCAGCTCACGCCGGGTCCCGTGTTCACCACCGCGACCTTCGTCGGCTACGTGCTCGACCGCGGCCCGGGGGCGCTCGCGGCGACCGTTGGCATCTTCCTGCCTGCCTTCGTCTTCGTCGCGGCGAGCGCGCCGCTGGTGCCGCGGCTGCGGCGGTCGTGGGTCGCCGCGGCCTTGCTCGACGGGGTGAACGTGGCGTCGCTGGCCCTCATGGCGGTCGTCGTCCTGCAGCTCTTCGGCGCCGCGATCGTCGACGCGACGACCGCTCTGCTGCTCGCGCTGAGCGCCGTCCTGCTGGTCCGCTTCCGCGTCAACACGACCTGGCTGATCCTCGGCGGGGCGCTCGCGGGCTGGCTCGCGCACGCGCTCTGACGGCCTGCGCCGCGCACGTGCTCGGCCGACGGCCTGCGCCGCGGCAATTCCCCCACGCGGCAATTCCCGCCTTGAGCGCGCCCGGCGCGACGGCGTACTCTCCGCGACGCCGGCAGCGCGCCGCCGCGCGCGCCGGCCACCGGAGGGTTCTCATGCGCATCCGCTCGACTGCGACCGTCCCGCTCGCCTCGCTCCTCGCCTCGCTCGTCGCCGCCACCGGCGGCGCGGCCGAGCCGCCGACGCGCGTCGAGGAGCGCTGCATCGTCGAGCTGAACCGCAACGGAGCGCGCGTCGCCGACGCGACGATGCGCGAGCTGCTGCGCTGTGCGCGCGCCGCGTCGCGCGGCCGCCTGCCGTCCGGACAGTCGCTCGAGGCGTGCGTGCAGGCGGACGCGTCGCGCCGCATCGAGGAGACGCGCGTGACGACGCTGGTCGCCGAGGCGCGCTGGTGCGTCGCTCCGCCGCCGCTCGGACCGACCGGTGCGACCGCCGTCAACGCGATCCTCGACGACCTCGACCAGGTCGCGGCGGTGCTCGGACCCGACGCCGCGGGCACGCTCGAGGGCGGCCGCGCGACGCCGGGCGGCGCCACCTGCCAGCTCGAGGTGGTGCGCGGCATGGGCCGCATCGCGCTCGCGAAGCTGCGCGAGTTCAACCGCTGCGCGGAGAGCGGCCTCGCCGCTGGATCGATCGCCACGGCCGCGGACCTGCAGGCGTGCGTCGCCGCCGACCCGCGCGGTCGCGTCGCGCGCATCGTGGCGCAGGCGAGCACGCGCACCGAGCGCGCCTGCCGCACCCGCCCGATCGCGACGCTCCTCCCCGGCGCGTGCGCGAGCGCCGCCGCGAGCGAGCTCGGCGCGTGCGTCGAGCCGCGCGTCGCCTGCGACGTCTGCCGCGGCCTCAACGCGGCCGAGCGCGTCGGCGCCGCCTGCCACCGCTTCGCCGACGGCGAAGCCAGCGTCTACTGCGGCGACCGTCCGCTCGACGAGCACTCGGTCGCGCGGCAGTGGGACGAGCAGCTGCTGGCGGCGATCCGCATCGACACGCCGCGCCCCGTCGTCCACGCGCGCAACCTCTTCCACCTGTCGATCGGCATGTGGGACGCGTGGGCCGCGTACGACGACACCGCCGACCTCTACCTGCACGACGCGCGCGCGACCGCCGGCGACGTCGCGCACGCCCGCGACGTCGCGATCAGCTTCGCCGCCTACCGCATCCTGAAGAACCGCTTCGCGGCGTCGCCGGGTGCGGCGACCTCGCTCGCGCGCTTCGACGCGCGGCTCTACGCGCTCGGCCTCGACAAGGACTTCACCTCGACCGACGGCGACTCGCCGGCCGCGCTCGGCAACCGCATCGCCGCCGGCGTGATCGCCTACGGGCTCGGGGACGGCTCGAACCAGCAGGGCAACTACGCCGACCCGACGTACGTGTCGCTGAACGAGCCGCTGGTGTGGAAGGAGCCCGGCACCTTCATGGCGGCGCCGAGCAACTGGCAGCCGCTCGCGCTCGACGTGATCATCGGCCAGAACGGCGTGCCGATCCCCGGGCGGATCCAGTCGTTCCTCGGCTCGCACTGGGGCGGCGTCGCGCCGTTCGCGCTGGTGCGTGGCACGCCGGGCGTGCCCTACTTCGTGCCGGTGTTCCCGCCGCCGACCATCGAGGACCCGGCGACCTACGACGACTTCAAGGACCAGGCGGTCGACGTCATCGCGAAGCAGAGCCTGCTCGACTCGACCGACGACACCCCGATGGACGCGTCGCCGGGCGTGATCGGCAACAACTCGCTCGGCGCCAACGACGGCACCGGGCACGCGCTGAACCCGGTCACCGGGCAGCCGTACGCGCCGAACGTCGTCAAGCGCAACGACTACTTCCGCACCCTCGGCATGTACTGGGCCGACGGTCCCGACTCCGAGACGCCGCCCGGGCACTGGAACGTGGTCGCGAACGAGGTCTCGGATCATCCGCTGTTCGAGCGCCGCATCGGGGGCACGGGTCCGGAGCTCGATCCTCTCGAGTGGGACGTCAAGATCTACCTCGCGATGAACGGCGCGGTGCACGACGCGGCGATCGCCGCGTGGGAGCAGAAGCGCGTCCACGACTCGTCGCGGCCGATCTCGGTGATCCGCCACATGGCGACGCTCGGGCAGTCGTCGGATCCGCTCGCGGCGTCGTACCATCCGGACGGGCTGCCGCTGGTGCCCGGCCTGATCGAGCTGGTCACGCCCGAGAGCAGTGCCGCCGGCGAGCGGCACGCGCACCTCGCGGCGTTCGTCGGCGAGATCACGGTGCGGAGCTGGCAGGGCGAGCCCGCGAACCCGCGCACGCAGGTCGGCGGCATCGGCTGGATCCGCGGCAAGCTGTGGACCGCGTACCAGAAGAACACCTTCGTCACGCCGCCGTTCGCGGGCTTCGTCTCGGGCCACAGCACCTTCAGCCGCGCCGCGGCCGAGGTCATGACGCTGTTCACCGGCGACGCGTTCTTCCCGGGCGGACTCGGCGAGTTCGTCGCACCGGCCGACACGTACATCCCGCCCGAGAAGGGTCCGACGCAGCCCACTCCGCTGCAGTGGGCGACGTACTACGACGCCGCCGACCAGGCCGGCATCTCGCGCATCTGGAGCGGCATCCACGTGCGCGCCGACGACATCCCGGGACGCGTGATCGGCGCCGAGGTCGGGATCGACGCGTACGCGAAGGCGCTCACCTACTTCGACGGCACCGCGCTGCCGTGACGACGCGCGCGCCGCGCCGATCGCACGGGCCGGGCGGCCGCGCATGATGCGCCGCCGGGGTTCGTGTATTCCGTCGCGAGCGCCGGCGGGCCGTGACGCGCCGGCGCGGGGGAGCGGATGAGCGAGCGCGCGAACGACGACCCGTACGGTGCCTGGCAGAAGCTGGTGAGCGCCCTCGACGCCGCCGGACGTCGCATGGGCGAGGCGACGGCGGCGCTGTCGCCCGAGGAGCGCGCCGACGGCGTTCGCGCGCTCGCACGCGCGCTCGCGAACCAGCTCGGACGCCTCGAGGTCGACGACGCGAAGCCCGAGCTGCAGCCGTTCAACCTCTGGCGGCAGAAGTTCTTCATGGACAACCCCGACTGCCTCTACTGGGTGGCCGAGATCGCGCAGGGCGGCCGCTACCGCATCGACGGCCTGGCACGCGGCGCCGTCTTCACGTCGGTGAACGTCTACGCGGGCTCGGGGCTGAAGGCGCAGACCGTCGCGCGCGTGACGTCCGACGAGCTGCGCTGCGACGCCGACGGCCGCTTCTCCTTGACGCTCGGCGGCGCGTCCGCCGACGCCGAGGGCCAGTGGGCGCCGATCCCCGAGGGCGCCAACATGGTGTGGGTGCGCCAGTTCTACGACGACCCCGCGCGCATGGAGGGCGCGTGCTCGATCGTCCGCCTCGATCCGACCCCCGCCCCGCCCGCGATCGAGCCGGCGCGCTTCGCGAAGCGCCTCGCCGGCATGGCGACCACGCTCGACGTCGCGTCGCACGTGATCGCGCACGGCGGCCGCGCCGACGCCGAGGTGCGCAACGGCGTCCGCGAGTGGTCCGAGATGCAGGGCGGCGCCGTCTACACCGAACCGGGCATCCACTACCAGCGCGGCGCCTGGCAGCTCGAGCCCGGGCAGGCGCTGGTGATCGAGGGCGAGGTCGTCGCGGCGCGGCACTGGAGCGTGCTGCTCTACAGCCGCTTCCTGAACTCGCTCGACGCCCGCAACCGTCAGGTGTCCCTGACGGGACCGCGCGTCGCGACCGACGCGCACGGAAGCTTCCGCATCGTCATCGCCGGCGAGGATCCCGGCGTCGCGGGCTGGCTCGACACCGAGGGACGGCCGTCCGGGATCTTCGTCATCCGCTGGCTGCAGCCCGCCGCGACGCCGCCGCTGCCGGCGGCGCGCGTGGTGCCGGTCGCGAAGCTCCGGGCCTGAGCATGTGGACGCCGCCGCCGCGCAGCGCCGAGGCCCGCGCGCTGCACGAGGCGGCCGAGGCCGACCGCGCCGCGCGTCCCGCGCGCTACGTGCTCGACCCCGGCGCGCTCGCCGCCGCGGCGCTCGCGAAGACGCCGCTCGCGGGAGACGACGACGGCGACTGGCAGGACGGCTTCGCGCGCTATGTCGCGGCGGCGCGCGACGAGGGGCAGCTCGACGCGCTCGGCGCCAGGGCGATGGCGAGCACGGCCGTCGGCCGCCTGCAGGCGCGCGCCGCGATCGCCCGCGCGCTCGCGGGGGCGCCCGAGGTCCGCGCGCGCGTCGTCGACCGGCCGATCTTCGTGATCGGCGGCTGGCGCACGGGTACGACGCTCCTGCAGCGGCTGCTGGCAGCCGCGCCGGCGCTGCGCGGCGCGTACCCGTCGGAGCTGACGGCACCTTGGCGCTTCGTCGGGCTCGACGACAGCGCGCGTCGCGCGCTGATCGACGCGGGCGAGGCCGCGCACGACCTGCTGCACCTGCTGAACCCTTCGATGCAGGCGATCCATCCGTCGGGCGCGCACCTCGAGGAGGAGTGCGTGCTCGCGATGGGCACCGACTTCCGCAACTGGGGCTTCACCTCGACCTTGCGCTGCCCGAGCTACGCCGCCTGGCTCGCCGGGCAGGACCTGTCCGGCAGCTACCGGCGCTACGCCGACATCCTGCGCTTGCTGCAGGACGGAAGCGCGCGGCGCTGGATCCTGAAGGCGCCGGCGCACACCCCGGAGCTGCCCGGCCTGCTCGCCGCGTTCCCCGACGCGACCGTCGTCCACCTGCACCGCGACGTCGTGCAGACGGTGACGTCGGGCGCGAGCCTGTTCGCCGTCTTCCGCTCGACGTACAGCGAGCACGTCGACGCCGCCGAGGTCGGTCGCTACCAGCTCGACACGACGGCGCTCTGGTTCGAGCGCGCGATGCGCGCGCGCGACGCGCATCGGGGCCGGCAGGTGATCGACCTCTCGTTCCCCGAGCTGGTCGCCGACCCGATCGCGGCCGCGCGGCGCGTCTGCCGCGCGGCCGAGGTGCCGTGGAGCGACGCGACGGAGACGGCGCTGCGCACGCGTCTCGGCGCGCTGCGCGAGCAGCACCGCGAGCGCCGCCACGCCCCGCAGGACTTCGGGCTCGATCCGGACGAGATCCGTGCGCGCCTTGCGAGCTACCGGAGCCGCTTCGGGCTCGACTGACGTTCGCATCGGCTCCGCCGACCACGAAGCGACGAAGTCGCGTCTTGCGTGTTCTTTCGACGGGCCCGACCGCTCACGCCGCAGCGCCCGCGCGCCGCCCCCAGGCCTGCACCACGCGCGGCCCCGCGACGACGGTCCGCGGATCCTGCGCGAACGCGGAGAGCTCGGCGACGACGGCGCGCAGCTCGCTCTCGCCGATCAGGCCGTCGCGCAGCACCGCGTCGGCGATGCCCTCGAGCGTGACGAGCGTCAAGAGCTTGATCCCGCCCTCGAGCGCCGCGGGATGGTGCATGCGCATGCGCACGTCGTCGAAGCCGGCCGCGCGCAGCAGACCCGGCACGCGCGGACCGATGTTCGCGTCCGCCCCGCGCGCCGCGACCGAGCGCGTGTACAGCTCGACGTAGCGGTCGAGCGCCGCGCTCGGCGGCTCCGCGAAGTGGCCGCGGAAGTCGATGTCCTCGACGACCACGACGCCGCCCGGACGCACGTGCCGGTGCAGCGTCGCGAGGAGCGACGCCGGGTCGGCGAGGTGCGTCAGGAGGAAGCGCGCGTAGACGACGTCGAACGGGTCGCCGGGCTCCCACGCGGTCACGTCGTGCACCGCGAAGGCGACGTTCGCCACGCCCTGCTCCGCCGCCTCGCGGCGCGCGATCTCGAGCTTCGCCTCGTCGAGGTCGACGCCGAGCACGCGTCCCGCGGCTCCGACCCGGCGCGCGAGCTCGAGCGTGACGTCGCCGCCGCCGCAGCCGACGTCGAGACACGAGGCGCCGGTGGCGATCCCGATCTCGTCGAGCAAGGCGCGCGTCGCCGGGCCCATGACGTCGGCCAGCAGCCGCAGGCGCTCGCGTCCCTGCACGCCGCCGCGGATCACGTAGCTGTCGGCACCCATCGGGATCGCCCCCTTCCTGCGCGGCCACGGCGGCCGCAGCGGCGCACCCGTCGACTACTTGACGGCGAGGATCGCGTCCAGCGCCACGCCGGTCTTCTCGTGGTCGACGTCGCGGAACCCCGCGTCCGCGAGCAGCGTGCGGTACTCGGACCACGTGCGCTCGCGGCCGCCGGTCGCGACCAGCATGTTGAGCGACGACAAGAGGACGTGCCGCGAGCCGAGGCCGTCCTCGTCGAGCAAGCGCTCCGCGATCAGCAGTCCGCCGCCCTCCGGCAGCGCGGCGTGGATCCGCGCCAGCAGCTCGGTCAGCTGGCGCGGTCCGCAGCCGTGCAGGACCTTGCCCAGCGCGTAGAGATCGGCCGGCGGAAGGGGGTCGCGGAAGAAGTCGCCCGCGACCAGCTCGGCTTGCGCGCCCACGTACTCCCGGGCGACGGCGATCACAGCGGGACGATCGAACACGCACACGTGCATCGCGGGGTGCCGCTCGCGCGCGGCCAGCGCCAGATGCCCCGAGGCGCCGCCCAGGTCGACCAGCCGGGAGAAGCGGGCGAGATCGAACGCCGCGACGACGTGCTGCGACGTCACCAGCCCGCGACCGTGCATGCTGGCGACGAAGGCGGCGTCGATCTCCGCCCGGTCGGGGAACCGGGTCGCGGCCGCGCCGAGGCGGCGGGCGAGCCGCGGCAGGAGTCGTCGCAGCGGGGCGAGCCCCCGCGCGACGGCGCGCCAGGCCGGCACCGCCGGCGGCTTGCCCGTCAGGACCGCGTCTTCCAGCCGTGCCCAGCGCGGGTACAGCGAGCGATTGGTGAAGCGCACGTGGCCCGCGAGCGTCGCCGGGCTCGAGCTGCGCAAGTATTCCTCGGCGAGCGGCGTGTTGACGTACTCGTTGCCGCGCTTCTCGAGCAGCTCGAGCGAGACGCACGCGTCGAGCAGCCGCGAAGCGGCCGCGCCCGGCGGACGCGCACCGTCGAACAGCCCGAGCTCGACGGCGGCGAAGAGCGTCTTCGAGACGCGGAACCCGTCGACGAGATCGAGAATGCGCGCGGGGTCGTTCATGCGAGGGCCCGATCGCAGTATTCGATCGCCCGCCCCGGGAGCAAGGCGAAGTCTCGCCGTCGTCGAAGTCTCGCCGTTCGCACGGACGAGCGAGATGACGCCACGCCCGAAGAGCGCTAGCGTCCCCGCGCGATGCGAGCCGAGGACAACGAGGCCCTGACGCGGGTCGGACCCGGCACCGTGATGGGCGCGCTGCTCCGCGAGTACTGGCTGCCCATCCTGCTGAGCCCGGACTTCGACACGCCGGGCGCGGCGCCGCAGCGCGTGCGCATCCTCGGCGAGGACCTGATCGCGTTTCGCGACGGCAGCGGCAGCGTCGGTCCGAGCGGCAGCGTCGGCTTGATCGGCGAGCGCTGCCCGCACCGCGGCGCCTCGCTCTACTTCGGGCGCAGCGAAGCCGACGGGCTGCGCTGCGCGTACCATGGCTGGAAGTTCGCTCGTGACGGACGCTGCCTCGACATGCCGAACGAGCCGCCGGAGTGCCGCTTCGCCGAGCGCGTGCGCACGCTCGCCTACCCGTGCCGCGAGCGCAACGGCGTCGTCTGGGCGTACCTCGGCCCGAGACCGGATCCGCCGCCGCTGCCCGAGCTCGAGTGGAATCTGCTGCCCGAGAACCGACCGTTCGTGTGGCGCTCCCTGCGCCCGTGCAACTGGCTGCAGGCGCTCGAGGGCGATCTCGACAGCTCGCACGTCGCCGTCCTGCACGCGACCTTCGACGACGCCGGGGCACCGACCGTGCCCGGCACGCACATGCCGGGTGGATGGTCCGACGGCATGCGACTGGTGCGCACCGCGCAGGCGCCGCGGATCGTGGCGGTGGACGCCCCGTACGGCGCGCTGTACAGCGCCTACCGCGCGCTCGACGCCGAGCGGGACTACCATCGCGTGCACCCGTTCCTGATGCCGTTCCACACCATGGTCGGCGGCAACCCGGGCGCGGGGCCGTCGAGCTTCAACGGCAAGGCCTGGCTGCCGGTCGACGACACGCACACGCTGGTGCTCGAGTGGCACCTGCGCCCGAGCGCACCCTGGTCGGACGAGGAGCGTCGCGAGCTGGCGCAGGTACGGTACCCGCACGGCTTCCTGCCCGCCGACGGCACCGCGTGGAGCGCCTTCCGCTCGCCGGCGCACGCCGGCAACGACCATCTGCGCGATCGCACGCTGGAGAGCAGGCAGATGCTCGGCATCCTCTCGAATCCGCTGCAGGACGCCGCGATCCAGGAGAGCATGGGGCCGATCGTCGATCGAACCAGGGAGCACCTCGGACCTGCGGACGCGATGATCGCGCGCGTGCGGCGACGCTTGCTGGCGTCCGCGCGGGCGCTCCGCGAGCACGGCACCGCGCCGCCCGGCGTCGATCAGCCGGCGCTATACCGCGTGCGGCCCGTGGGCGCCGTGCTGCCGCGAAACGCGGACTGGATCGCGGCTACGCAGCCACGCCGCGACGCGTTCGCAGCCGGGTAGCCCCGGCACCGGGCGGCGGCGACACAGTGGCTGCGCTCTACCTGGCGCGCGTTCAGGCCGTCGGTCGAGAAGAGCACCGCGAACGAGAGGAACGCGAGCATCCGACGCGAGTCGGGCAGCACCGCCGCCGAGCGCGGCGTCGATGGCATGCCTCGACAGCCGGCGAGCGAGCTCCTCCGCCGGCGGCCGGATGCGAGCGGGCTCGTGAAACAACAGCTCGAGATCCAGCCAGAGGTCGCACCATGCCGATCGTCCTTCACGGTCCCTCACCGTCGAGCTGGCGCCGAGTCGCCCGCGGGCAGGCGACCCTGGCGATCCGCAACCGGCGTCACTGCCACCAGCCCCGGAAGTACCAGTAGAAGAACCGGTCGCCGTACCTGCCTCCTGCTGCACCGCCCAGGACGAGACAAGCGACCAGCCCTGCGATCGCGACCCAGCCGTCGCCGAACCCGCCCGCGACGAACCACGACGCGGCGCCCACCACCATCCCCGCGACGCACCCCGTCCACCCGCTTCCCGGAACGTACGGCTCGGGTGGCACGAGCCTTCGCTCGGGTCGCCGAGGCGTCATCGCAGGCAGCGCAGCAGCTCGGGCGACGGCGGATCGTAGCTCGGCGGCGAGGTGAGCGCGAGCTTCGGCCCGTCGTACGCGGCGAACGCCGCGCGGTGCTCGGCACGCGAGAGGTCGCCGTCGCGCACGTCGTAGTCGCGCACCCACGACAGCAGGTCCTCGAGACGCGCGTCCTGCTCCGCCTGCGACGCGTACTTGTGCGGCTCCCACGGGCGGCTCCGGCAGTTCGCGACGCACTGCTCCGTGCCGGGGTCGAGCAGGACCAGCAGCGGCGCGAAGGCGAGCGCGGCGCCGACCAGGCTCGCGTAGCAGCCCTCGACGACCCAGTGCTCGCGCGCGCGACAGAACGCCGCGACGTCCGCGCGCGCCTCGGCCTCGGGCCGCAGCACGACGTCGGCGCCGGGCTGCCACGCGATCGTGTCGAGATCGAGGACGTCGACGTCCGCCGCCGAGCGCGCCGCGAGCCAGCGCGCGAGCGTCGACTTGCCCGAGCCGGAGTTACCGAGGATCGCGACGCGCACGCGCTCGTCCCTCACGCGCCCTCCGCGCCGTGCGCGCCGTGCGCGCTTCCGAGCTGTGCGAGGAGATCCGCGAAGCTCGCCTGCACCGAGCGTCCGGCCGTGTCCACGAGCACGCGCGCCACCGTCCACGGATGGTACTCGCGCTCGACGACCTGGCGCCAGGTCGGGAGCGTCAAGCCGGGAACCGTGCTCGTCCGCGTCTCGACACGACGGCGGTGCTCGGCCGGGTCCGAGCACGTGATCTCGACGTCGACCGAACGCGCGCCCGCGTCGCGCGCGACGTCGCGCCACTCGCCGCGCGTGAGCTCGATCGGGTTGCAGGAGTCGGCGACGACGTCGCGTCCGAGGCGCAGATTGTCGGCGGCGACGCGGTACGCGAGGCGGTAGCCCTCGCCCTGCACGGCGATCGCGCACAGGTCGCGCAGCGCCTGCTCGATGGTGTCGATGCGCAGGAAGGCGGCGCCGGCGTGCTGCGCGAGGAGCTGCGCGAGCGTCGTCTTGCCGCTGCCGGGGAGGCCCGCGAAGACGTAGAGCGTCGGCGTGGTGAGCAAGCTCGCTCCTTCAGTCGATCGTCGCGCGCGCGACGATCGCGTAGCGGCCCTTTTCGCGTCCGTTCGTCGGCGGGTTCAGGAACTCCTCGTGCACGATCGCGAATCCGGTCGCGACCAGCAGTGCTGTCGCGGCGTCCGGCGGGTGCGAGTCGTAGAAGAAGGCGTGGTCGAACATCGTGTCGGTGAACGCCGGGTGCGCGGACCCGCCGACCGTGAGCGCGAGCCGACCGCCGGGCCCGAGCGCCGTGCGGACGCGCGCGAGGACGTCCGCGTGGTGCTCGCGCGGCACGTGGAAGAGCGAGTCCCACGCGATCGCGGCCGCGAACGCGTCCGCGGGCGGCGTGAAGTCCTCGATGCGCGACGCGATCCACGTCTCGCGCGGCAGGCGCGTGCGTGCGAGGCCGAGCATGGCCGGCGACTGGTCGACGCCCGTCACCGCGAGGCCGCGCGCGACGAGATGCTCGGCGATCGGGCGTCCGGTGCCGCAGCCGAGGTCGAGCACGCGCGCACCGGGTGCGACGCCGTCGAGCAGCAGGTCCAGGATGCGACGCTCGGCGTCGGCGAGGCGCGTGCGGGCGTCGTCCCAGCGGGGGGCGATCGCGTCGTAGGACGCGCGGTTCAGGCTCGAGCGCTCGGGCATGCGGCGAGGGGCCTCCGAGCGACGATCTGCAC